>OHIC01000001.1_pt1 | contig 472005 bp, 386 predicted proteins | sample 1568171 | NCBI WGS metagenome assembly OHIC01 (sample SAMEA3879506, study PRJEB24766) | human gut metagenome | biome: human-associated habitat; feature: feces | place: USA | collected 1985/1987
GCCGCCCCCGCCGGGTCGACCGGGAGCGTGAACGTGAAGGCGCTGCCCCGGCCCGGGGCGCTTTCCAGGGTCAGCGTGCCGCCGTGCAGCTCGACGAAATCCTTAGCGAGCATCAGCCCGATGCCCGTGCCTCGGATCGACTCGAACGACGGATTGCTGCCCTGGTAGAACCGCTCGAAAATATGTTCCCGGTCGGCCTCCGTGACGCCTATCCCGGTGTCCGACACCTCGACTGCGGCGAACCGTCCTTCGTCGCTGCGGCGCAGCGAAATCGTGATGCCGATATGCCCGTTGTCGGGCGTGAACTTGAAGGCGTTGGAAAGCAGGTTGTACAGCACCTTCTCGACTTTGTCGCTGTCGAATTGGAAGGTGAGCTCGGGTTCGGAGGTTTCGAAATCGTAGTCGATGCCCCGGCGTTGCGCCTGGTAGGCGAACGATGCGTAAATCCTGCGCACGAACGACACGAACTCGCCCGTGCTGGGGTTGAGTTTCATCTTCCCGTTGTCGAACTTGCGCAGATCCATGATCTGGTCGATCAGCCGCAGCAGCCGTTCGCCGTTCTGCCGCATGAGCGAGAGCTGCTCCAGCTGGCGCTTGTCCCGGATCTGTTCCCCGAGGCTCTCTATGGGGCCCAGGATGAGCGAAAGCGGGGTTTTGAATTCGTGCGATACGTTGGTGAAGAAACGCATCTTGACCTGGTTCAGTTCTTCGGTCTTCATGCGTTCGAGTTTTTCGAGCCGGAGTTCCGAGAGGAGTTTCATTTTGGTGAGCGTCAGGTTGTAGGCTACGACGATCACCACGGCGACCAGCACCCCGTAGATCAGGTATGCCCACCAGCTCAGCCACCAGGGCGGCAGGATGCGCACCTCGATCCGTGCCGTGCGGTCGCTCCATATCCCGTCGGAGTTGCAGCCCCTGACCGTGAAGAGGTACCTGCCCGGCGAGAGGTTCGAATAGGCGGCGTAGTTCTGCGTGCCGCCCGTCATCTGCCACTCCTTGTCGTACCCTTCCAGCCGGTAGGCGTACTTGTTGTTCGACGATGCGAAGTTGAGCAGCGAAAAGTAGAAACGGAACGAATTTTCGTTGTGCCGCAGCCGCAGCCGGTCGCTGTGCAGGATCGAGCGCGGCAGTACGACGCGTTTGCCGATCCGGTGTCTGGGGCGCACCTCCTTGTTCCACAGGCTGAACGATGTGACGACCGTCGGCGCCTTGTCCTCGTTGAGCAGGATCGCGTCGGGGTGGTAGCGGATGTAGCCCCCGTCGCCGCCCATGTAGATATGGCCCTGCGGGTCGATGAAGAAACTGTTGTAAATCAGTTCGTCGATCCTCAGATCCCGGTTGAGGTCGCAGACGATCTTGTTTTTCCGCACCGGGTCGTACATGATGAGCTTGTTGGTCGTGGCGGCCCAGATGCGGCCGCGGCTGTCCGACGTGAGCGTGCGGATCGACTGCGAGAGGTCGAGGTCGTTGTCGAAACGCTCGAACAGCCCGCTTGCCGGGTCGAGTTTGCAGAGGCCCCGGTCGGTGCCCGTCCACACATTCCCCTTACGGTCTACGTGGATGGTGTAGATGCGGTTGCTTATCAGGCTGCGGGGGTCGTTCGTGCGCACCTTGTACTGTATGAAGCGGTCGTTGCGCTTTTCGTATTTGAACAGCCCCTCCTGCGTGGCCGCGAACCAGATGTTGCCCTTTGCATCCACGTCGAAATAGCCGATGTCGCAGTTGTCCGAGTTGATGATGCCGCTGATGAGCCGGGTCTTGTAGCTCAGGTGCGAGATACCGCCGTCGGGGCGGTAATGCGGGGTGATGAAGCAGAGTCCGCTGCTGATGTTGGTCACGATGTCGTGGTCGGCGTCCTCCTTGATGTCGTAGATGTATTTGAGCGAGAAGTTCTGGTTCGAGTGCTCGGCGCGTACGAAACGGTCGCGCGCGGCATCGTAGTAGTCGATCCCGTCGTTGGTTCCCAGCCACAGGGTGCCGTGGCTGTCGCGGATAAGCCGCTTGGCGATGCTGTGCGAAACCCCTTTGTCGGCCATGTAACGCGTGTATCCTGCGTCGCGTCGCGTGCTGTCGTACCGCAGGACGCCTTCGTTCGTGGTGAGCCACAGGCTGTGGTCGGGGGGTCCGAGCAGGTCGTTGACGATGACTTTGCGTTCGGCCCCTTTTCTGTCGTTGGTCAGGCGGACGCAGTCGATCTTCTTGCGTTTGAGGTCGAGTTTGGCCAGTCCGCTGTCGGTGCCGATCCAGACGATGTTCTGCCGGTCGCGGAAAAGCGTGCGCAGCGAGTTGTTGGGCAGCGACGTCGGGTCGGACAGCGAACTGTAATAGGCGCTGGCCTGACAGCTGCGGGTGTCGTAGAGCGTGAGCCCGTCGGCCGTTGCGAGCAACAGGTGCGTGTCGTCGTAGCTGAGGATGCTCTTTATGTCGTTGTCCGTAAGTCCGCCGTCTTCCGCGCGGAGGGTGCCGAGCGGCTGCTCGGGATGCCGGATGTCGAGGACGACCAGGCCGCTGGAACTTCCGACGTACAGCAGGTCGGGGGTGTTCTCCGGGATATACAGCGCGTTGACCAGGTTGTTGTAGGTGTCGTTGGGCAGCTTCCGGCTCCGGGTTTCATAGCGGACGAAACTGTTGTCCGTGGGGTTGAAGCGGTAGAGCCCGTCGAAGGTGCCGAGCCACAACATCCCGTGCCGGTCGGCGCAGATGCTGCGGATTTCGTTGGCCATCCGGTCGAATGCATCGGGTACCAGTACGAAATAGTTGATATAGCGTTTCCGCAGGTCGAGGCGGATCAGCCCTTCGAGCGTTCCGACCCACATCACCCCTTGCGGATCGTCGTGGATGCAGCGGATGCGCAGGTTGTTGAGCAGCCGCAGCGAGTCGTTGTCCGCATGGTATTTCACGAAACTTTCCGTCACGGGGTCGTAGAGGTCGAGCCCCTTCTCGGTGCCGATCCACAATTCGCCCGTGCGTGTGAGGTGTATGCAGTTGATGAACGAGGCGCTGACCGACGTCGAATCCCCGGGGTTGTAGCGGAACGTTTCGAAATTGTAGCCGTCGTAGCGGTTGAGCCCTTCGGCCGTCCCGAACCACATCAGCCCCGTACTGTCCTGTGCCACGGCGAAAACCATTTTGTCCGACAGTCCCGCGTCAATCGAGAGGTTGGTGAAATGGAGGTTCGTGACCTGTCCCCACAGGGGCAGCCAGCAAAACAGCAACAGTCCGGCAGCAAGGTGTTTCATCGGTCGTAATTTAAGGTGCTACGACAAATATACCTGTTTTTTGCATCATTCCGCCTGTTTGTCCCACAGGAAAACCGCACACTCTTCGGCTCCGAGCCTGACGGAGGCGCCTTCGGGCGACGCTTCGCCGCATAACCGGCGCGCCGAGGCGGGCAGCGCCCGCGAAAGCCCTATTTCGACGGCGTGCGGGCGTTTGTTGACCAGTACGGCCAGCCGTTGCGACGGAGACTCCATCAGGCGCATCAGCACCCCGTCCGCCGGGCGTGAGAAGTGCAGCGGGGCACGGTCGATCTGCCCGCGGCAGTAGGTGCCGTAGAAATCCGCGACCCCTTTGTTGTCGCCGTGCCAGCCGCCCAGCTCGATGAGCGAGGGAAGCCACACGGCCTCGCCCTTGCCGTAGCGGTGGCGGGTGCCGACCACATCGTCGCCGTGCATGGCGATCGCCTGCGCCTTGTCGGGGGTGAGGATCCCTTTCCACAGATGTGCGGGCAGGGTCGTGGCAGGGGTGTCGCATGCGATCGTAAAATAGGGTGCGACGGCCTTGTACTCGCTGATCTGTGCGCCGAAACACCTGCGCAGCGGAAAGTCGTCCATCAGGATGCAGTGCATGTTCTGGTCGTAGAATCCGGTGAGCCCCGTGGCGATCATCCGGCCGCCTTTACGGACGAAATCGTCGAGCCGTTCCCATGCCCCCGAAGGCAGTGCCACGAGGTTCGTCAATACGATCGTTTTCCCCTGTGGGTCGCTCCAGTCGTAAGCGTCCATTTCGCAGACTTCGGGAACCACGCCCCAGGCGGCGATGGCTTCATAGGCTCCCGCGAGCGATTTCATGGTTGCGCTGGCCTTGCGCCCTTCGTAACGGCCGTCGTCCGACACCGCCGCATTCTTTTGCTGCGTGCGGAGCGATTCGGTGTTGTAAAGGAGCGTGATGCCGCTCCGTACGGGCCGGGCCTCGCGGAAAAAGCTTTTGTGGGCTTTCGCCGTGCGGGCGACTTCCGAGGCCGCTGTCAGGCGGTCGCTCGGCCGCCCCTGGAAATCGAGCATACCCCATTCGCCGGCTTCGAGTGCCGACGCCCGCTGGTTCAGCGTCCAGAAGATCACCCCTTCGGCGCCTGCGGCGATACCCGTCCAGAGCCATTGCGTGATCTCCCGCGCCGTGGGACAGAGTACCTCCCTTCCGCTGGCCGTGACGTTGCCGCCCTGCATTTCGGTGATCCAGAACGGGTTTTTCCCGGCTCCGGAGCGGATGATGTCGGCCATGAGCGAGATTCCCAGCGGGTATTGCGCCCGGGTGAAATAACCGAAGTGCCAGCTCAGGTGCATCGACACGCCCAGCGAGGTCAGAAACCCTTCGTAGGCGGGGAAATCGTAGTCGGCGAGGTTGTCCAGAAGCTGGTGGGGATTGATGTGTTTGTGGTGCGCAGGGTCGTGCAGATCGACCTGCGATGCGATCCATCCCAGGTACCACGTCGTGAAATCGGTGTGGAACCGCTCTTGCGTGAAGTCGGCTTTCAGGTAGCCGTTGTCGTAGGCCGGAGTCTTCTGCGCGGCTTTCCAGCGTGCGAAAACCTCATCGGTCAGGTCGTTTCGCCCGGGCCCCGTTCCGCCCGTCCCCGGTTCGTTCTGCAACACCCAGGTGTCGAGGGCGGGATGCCCCCTGAAGTGACTCACGACGGCTTCGATGTAATCGGCGATTTCCAGCAGGTGGGCTTTCGAGCGGGGGAATTTGAATCCGCCCACGTCGCCCAGCTCGTCGGTCGGCGGGAAGAGCGTGGCGAAGAGTTTTACGCCGTGTTTCCCGGCGGCATCGAACGCTTTGTCGTAAAGCGTGAAATCCCACAATCCGTCCGGGCGCAGCATGTGCGCCCCGAACATCCGGATGCGTGCCGTTTCGAATCCGTGCTGCGCGAGTATCCTGAAGAACCCGTCGATCTGCTTGTCGGTCTGCCCCGGTTCGATGAACACCTGCGCCCCGATCTGCGGGTATTCGGTGCGTTGCGGGTAAAGGGGTTGGCACAGGAATCCCAACGCCAGTAACAGGATTATCTTTTTCATGGTCTATCGTTTGTTGCAAAGCCTCCGGCCGTTGCGGATTGCTTCGGATTCGTTGTTGCAGGGAAGTAGCGTGAATTTATAGGCATAGCGTTTTGCCAGCAGGCGGTACTGCTCTGAGGGGCGCGCATTCAGGCTCCAGGTATCGGTTCCCCCGACCCCGGCCTGTACGCAGTCTATGTTGACCGTCAGGGCATCCGGAAGCCGCTCCACTTCGGTGACGTGGCGTGCCCTGTCGAGCGCCTCCTGCGTGCAGTCCCATACCGACATGCTCAGGGGGCTGTCTCCCGCGATCTGGATGCCGTGCCCGTTGCCCTCCGTCAGCGTGAGCCAACGCACTGCGCAGCGGTTGCCGTTCTCCTGCGGGGTGATGTAGTCGTGCATGAAGTCCCCGGGCGTACCCCGGTAGAGGCCGAGCAAAGCACCGCACGAGCGGTCGGAGTAATTTTCCTGGGGCCCTTTGCCGAAGTAGGCCATCCTCCCCAGTGTATTGGGAACCCGGGTTCGGAGCCCCGCGCGCAGCGGTTCGGGCAACTGCCCGGCGATCTGCAGGTCGTATGCCACGGCCAGCGCCCCCGTGCCGTCGAGCGTATAAACCAGCGTCAGCCGCACGCTGTCGGGAACCCCCTTTTCGACACGCACCGTCCCTGCGGCTTCGTCGATGCGGATGCCTTCCGTCCGGATCCTTCCGGGCATCTCTTTCCAGCATCCGGCGATCTGCCCGACGCGCCATCCGCGCCAGTCGTTGTCGGTCGACGCCCGCCAGAAGTTCGGCCGCAGGGTGTCGCATACCAATGCCTTCCCGCGTACCGTATAGGAGACCAGGTAGCCGCTTCTGCGGTCGATTTCCGCCCGGACACCCGCGGCGCTCAGCACGATGCGCTCCCCGTCCTGCGAGACGGCCGCCCTGCCTGCGGCGGGTTTATGCGCGGGAGCCTTGTAGAAAGGCAGTCCGAACTGCTCTTGCGCAGCGATGTGCCCGGCCCCGGCGTAAGGGGTCGCCCGTTTTTCCCGGGCCTGTACGCGGAGCAGGTATTCGGCGCCGGGTTCGGGCTCGAAGGGGCGGAACCCGACGGTGGCCGGGGCGCTCTTGCCCGCGGGCGTCGTCGGCACGTCGAAACTGCCGCGTTGCAATACGCCCTTGTCGGTCGATATTTCCCAGGTGAAGTCGTAGCGGTCGGTTGGGGAGAAGAAATTACGGTTGTGTACGACAACCCTTCCGGCAGCAAGGTCGTCCGCCGTGAACCCGATGGGCTGGAATACGTATTTGCACTCCAGTGCCGCGGGCTTCAGCGTACGGTCGGGGTTGACGATGCCGTTGCAGCAGAACGCCGCGTCGTGATGCTCCCCTGCCGGTTCGAAATCCCCGCCGTAGGCCCAGTAGGTGCGTTGGCAGGTATCTTTTTTGACCAGCCCCTGCTCTGCCCAGTCCCAGATATGGCCGCCCAGCAGTCCCTCATGGCTGCGGATGACCGTCCAGTAGTCGTTCAGCCCGCCGGTCGAATTTCCCATCGAGTGAGCGTATTCGCACATCAGCACGGGGCGGTCGATACGCGGGTTGAGGGCCATGCGCTCCAGCTCCCCGACCGTGGGATACATGCGGCTCACGATATCCACGTAAGCGGGGTCGGTCGGATTGCCGCCGTCCTGCGGCTGTTGAGGGGTGCCCGGCTTCCCGTCTGCGGGGGCGGCACTGGTGAATACGGCCGCCGAAGTGCGCCTGAGGGGTATGTAAAGCGGGCTCGCAGGTTGTCCCTGCGCCCCTTCGTAGTGGATCAGGCGCGTGGGGTCGTAATCCTTGGCCCAGCCGGCTGCCGCCGCGTGCGCCGGGCCGCATCCCGATTCGTTGCCCAGCGACCACATGACGATGGAGGGGTGGTTGCGGTCGCGGACGACCATCCGGCTTACACGCTCCAGGAACGGAACGGCCCACTCCGGGTCGTTCGAGAGCTTCCCGCCCGAACCGTGGCTCTCGATGTTGGCTTCGTCGATGACGTAAAGGCCGTAGCGGTCGCACAGCTCGTAGAAATAGGGGTCGTTGGGGTAGTGGGACGTACGCACGGAGTTGAAATTCAGCAGTTTCATTAGCCTTACGTCCTGTTCCATCCCTTCGCGCGTGACGGTCTTTCCCGTATATTGGTCGTGGTCGTGGCGGTTTACGCCGTAGAGTTTCACGGGGACGCCGTTGACCAGCATCTCGCGTCCGCGGAGCCGGACGTCGCGGAACCCGACCTTGCAGCTGCGCGATTCGGCGACCTGCCCGTCATCGTTGCGCAGGGTCAGCACGAGGGTGTAGAGCGCAGGGTTCTCGGCGCTCCATTTTTCGGGTGCCGCGATGCGCTGCTCCATCAGTGCGAAGTAGACGTTGTCGCGTTGCGGGTAAGCCTCCGACAGGATTTCTTCGACCGGTAGTCCCATTTCACGGCCTTCGGGCGTCCCGTCGGGGGCATAGAGTTGCGCCCGCAGATGCCATCCTGCCGCCGGGGTGCCCTCGCGCAGGTCGATCGTGGGGCGTATCTGCAACAGCGCGTCGCGCATGTCGCCGTCGAGCAGCGTCCGCACCCCGAAGTCGCCGATGGCCACGTCGGGTTTTGCGGCAAGATATACTTCGCGGTGTATGCCCGCCATGCGCCAGTGGTCGGCATCTTCGAGGTAACTGCCGTCCGTCCATTTGAAAACCTTCACGGCGAGCGTGTTCTCGCCCGGTCGCAGCAGGCCGGTGACGTCGAATTCCGAGGGCAGGCAGCTGTCCTCGGAATATCCTGCCAGGGTGCCGTTGACCCAGACGTAATAACCCGAGTATACACCCCCGAAGTGCAGTACTACCCGGTCGCCTTCCCAGCTTCGGGGTACGGTGAATTTTCGGACGTAGCATCCCGTCGGGTTGTCGCGTGTGATCGACGGCGGCCTGAACTCGAACGGATAGGGGATATTGGTGTATATCGGATACCCGTAGCCCTGCATCTCCCAGCACGAGGGAACCTCTATCTCGTCCCAGTCCCCGAGGTCGGCGCCCGGTTGCCAGAACCCTTCGGGGCTTTGGGCGGCGTCTTCCGCAAAACGGAATTTCCAGACGCCGTCGAGCGGCATCATCCGTGATCGGGCGCGGTCTCCCGCCAATGCATCCTGCGGGGTCTTGTAGGAGTAGGAGGTGGCCCGGGCGGGCAGGCGGCGCAGGGCGTTGACGTGCTGGTCGGCGTCCCATCCGTCGGCGGCTGTTGCGGCGCCGTATGCAAGCGTGCACAGGAGGATTGCCGTAAGTCGTTTCATAGTTCGGATAAGGTAGAGTTTTCGATGGAACAAATATAGGAATACTCCACCCGCCGGATTTGCACGGATTTATCAAAAATTAACAGAAAACCGGCCTTTCGCCCCTCCTGCGCTGTCCCGACGAAAATGTGTTAGCATCTGCTGAACCGGTTACATTCCGTGCGCGGGGAATTCCCTACTTTTATCCTGTCGCTCAAACCTAAGACTACGACCTATGAAACGACTCATCCTTTTGACCTGCCTCCTTGCCTTCGTGTCGGTAGCGGAGGCGTGGGCCAAGCGCCCCGGGCGCTCCTTCAGGCGCTCTTTCGTCCAGGTAAGCGCCCGGGATCCCCGTTATTTCTGCCTTTCGGACGGGCAGCCGTATATCCCCGTGGGATGCAACATCGCCGCGATGGGGTCGGTTGCCGACATGGAACATTACCTCGGGGAGATGCACCGCCACGGCGCCAATTTCGGCCGCGTGTGGCTCAACACGGGCCTCTTCGAGATCGAAACCCGCTACGGCGAGGTGGACAGCGCCAAGCTCGTGCGTATCGACCGCCTGCTGGAGCTCGCCGACCGGTACGGCATCAAGATCAAATTCTGTATCGAGAGTTTCCGCCATATCCGACCGGGCGTGAACAAGTGGGACACCAAAGCCTCGTACCATACTTCCAACGGCGGCCCGTTTGCCGATGCCGACGATTATATCACCTCGCCGCGGGGGGAAGAGGAGTTCCTGCGCCGCGTGCGCATCTTCCGCGAGCGTTACGGCGACCATCCCGCCGTTTTCGGCTGGGAGCTGTGGAACGAAATGAACGCCGTGGAGACGCCCGAGGAGCACCTGCGCGCGTGGAATGTCCGTATGCTGCCGCGTGTGAAGGAGATCTTCCCGAAAAACCTGGTGATGCAGAGCCTCGGCTCGCTCGACCGGGAGTCGAGCTTCCCGATTTATGAATTCATCAACCGCCTGCCTTCGAACGAGGTGGCGCAGGTGCACCGCTATATCGACGAGGGTGCCGAACTGGCCGTGTGCGGCGCCCCGGTCGACAGCATGGCCTCCGATGCCATCGCCGTGCTGCGCGGATACGGCCTCCGCAAACCGATGCTGCTGGCCGAGTCGGGCGCCGTGAAACCCGTGCATACCGGCCCCCATCCTATATATAAGGTAGATACGATGGGTTCCGTGCTCCACGACGTGCTCTTCGCCCCCTTTTTCAGCGGGGCCGCCGGGCCGGGGCACCTCTGGCATTGGGATCACCATATCGACAAGCAGCATACCTGGTTCCAGATGGGGCGCTTCGCGCGTGCCGTCGAAGGTGTCGACCCCCTCCGCGAAGGGTTCGAACCCGTGCGCCGCGATACGGCGGGGCTGCGGGTCTATGTGCTGCGGGGCGAACACACGCTGCTTGCCTGGTGCCGCGATACGGTGAGCACGTGGCGGCACGAGCTCTCCGAACGCATTCCGGCACAGCGACTGTCCGGCCTGCAGGTCGACTTCACACCGCTGCTCGGCGGGCGCAGGGTGAAGAAAGTGCGGATCTACGACCCCTGGCGGGACGAGTGGGTGCGCGCGTCCCGCCGTGCCGACGTATCGCTTCCGGACTTCACGCGCTCGGTGGTCGTCCGGATCGAATATTGAAGCGCAGGAGGGTGGATGATGAAAACGGACAAATAAATGATAAATCCGTTCTTTATATCCCTGTTCCGTCTTCCTAAATTTGTTGTAACGAAAATCCTGAAGCATAACCAAACCTATCAGCCTATGAAAGAAAAAGACGCTCCGACCTTTTCGATTTTGTGATCCGGCCCTCTCGGTGAACCTCAGTGCGGGCCTGTCCCGCGGCGGCGATTCTCCCCGCGGGACGCAATCAACCAACTACAACCTAAATACCTATGAAAATGAACCATTATTTGAATGTGCCGGGGCTTCTGCGCAGATTCGCGAAGATCGGGCTGGCTCTGCTGCTCGTCCTGTCGGTCGCTTTCGGCGCCGGTGCGCAGGACGTCTCCCCTGCCAGGGTCTCCGGGACGGTCGTCGACCAGCAGGGCATGCCGGTCGTCGGGGCCGGAGTGGTCGTCAGGGGAACCCAGACTGGCTCCGTGACCGACCTCGACGGGCGTTTCACGGTCATGGCGGCCAAGGATGCGACGTTGACAGTTTCATTTATCGGCTATACCACCCGGGAGGTGCCCGTAGGAACCCAGACCGATATCCGCATCGTGCTCGAGGAGAATGTCCAGAGCATCGACGATGTGGTGGTGGTCGGCTTCGGCACCCAGAAGAAGGAGACCGTCACCGGCGCCATCGGGCAGCTGTCGGGCAAGGAGCTGATGCGCTCTCCCGTGACCAATATTTCCAATGCCCTCGTAGGGCGTATCGCCGGTATGGCCGCCGTCCAGAAGACCGGCGAGGCCGGCTTTGAGGAGTCCACGATCCGCGTGCGCGGCGTGGGGACGTATGCCGGCGACCAGAATCCGCTGATCGTCATCGACGGCATCGTGCGTGACATGACGGCCTTCAACATGCTCGACCCGAACGATGTGGAGCACGTCAACGTGCTCAAGGACGCTTCGGCGACCGCCGTGTACGGCGTGCGCGGTGCCAACGGCGTCATCATTGTGACGACCAAGCGCGGCCGCGAAGGCAACCTGAAAATCTCGTTCACGGCCAATGTCGGCTTCACCTCCCCGACGACCCTGCCCAGCCTGGTCAATTCCTACGACTATGCCGTGCTGCGCAACGAGGCGTTCGCCAACGACGGCAAGCCCGACGACATCAAGGTCTTTTCGCAGGACGAACTGTGGAAATTCCGGCATAACCGCGACTATACGCCCTCCGAGGTCGAGGCGATGGGACACCTTTCGCCCGAACAGAAACAGGCGCTGCTCGACAGCCCCGCCATCTACTACGGCAGTACGGACTACATGAAGCGGATTTTCGACGCCGGGGTGTCGCCCCAGCAGCAGTACAGCGTCAATATCTCCGGCGGTACCGAAAAGGTGGCCTTCTTCACCTCGGTGGGGTATTCCAACCAGAAGAGCCTCACCAACGACTTCGGGTTCAGCGATGCGGCCTCCAACTCGGGCAGCCACAAATATAATTTCCGCACCAACTTCGATTTCAACATCATCCCGCTCACCGAGATCAATGTTTCGCTCTCGGGGCAGGTGCGCGAGACGAAGATCATCACCGACCGCAACAGCAGCGTGGACATGTGGGGCCGTTACCGCGACCTGATGCTCAACATCTACGAAGCCCCGCCCTTCTCGGCGCCGGGCGTCTCCGACGGCCGCATCATCACCGATTATGCCGGCGGTACGATCATGGACAGCAACAAGGGCGCATGGGGTAAATCCCCGATCGCCTACATGCTCGAAAAGGCACAGGCGCGCATCAACCAGAGCAGCCTGAATACCTCGATCCGCATCCGCCACCGGATGGATTACCTCGTCGAAGGGCTTTCCGTACGCGGGGCGTTGTCGTATGACCATTATTTTACCAAGACGCTGCGCGTCACCCCCAACCTGCCCGTCTATTCGATCACGCGCAACCCCGCCGATCCGGCCGAGCTGCTCTATTACGGCGGCGAACACAATGCCAAATCCTACGAGGAGACCGGCTGGGGCAAAAACCGCAAGGTCTATGTCGAGGCCGGCATCGACTTCAGCCGCGATTTCGGCAAGCACGCCGTCACGGCCATGGCGCTCGTCACCGGCGAACGCTACACCTCGCCCGGGCTGAAGTATAACGTCCCCCGCGGCTATTACGGTGTGGTGGGGCGTGTCACCTACGGTTACGACCAGCGTTACCTGGCCGAATTCAACATGGGATACAACGGTTCCGAGAACTTCGCGCCCGGCAAGCGGTTCGGGTTTTTCCCGGCCGTTTCGGTAGGCTGGGTCGTATCGAACGAACCGTACTTTCCGAAGAACGACATCCTCACGTGGCTCAAGTTCCGCGCCTCGTACGGGCAGACCGGCAACAGCGAGATCGGCGGCGACCGCTTCCTTTTCCTGCCCGGCACCTGGGGCAGCCACAGCTACGGCCCCTGGAACGGTTCCCCGCTCGACGGGTATTTCTTCGGCTCGTCGAACGGTTCGGTCAATAACCCGGCTTTCCCCGGCAAATACGAACAGTCGACGGGCAACCCCGACGTCACGTGGGAGAAGAAGGAGTCGTACAACATCGCCGCCGAGGTGCGCATGTTCCGCGACCGGCTTTCGGTCACGGTCGACCTGTTCGAGGAGAAGCGCAACAACATCCTCACCAAACTGGGGGTCACGCCGGGCATCATCGGCCTGAGCGGCAGCGCCCTGCCGCCCGTGAACGTGGGGCGCATGAGCAACCGGGGTTACGAGATCCAGGTCTCGTGGCGCGACAACGTCGGCACGGATTTCTGGTATGAAGTGGGCGGACAGGTCTCCTATGCCGTCAACAAGATCGACTACAAGGCCGAGCCCTCCTACATGTACGCCTGGATGAACGAAACGGGCTTCGCCTACGGACAGTACAAGGCCTATTACAACGAAGGCTTTTACAATACGCCCGAGGAGGTCGCCAACCATCCCTACAATGCCATCGACGGCAACCGTGTCCAGGGCGGCGACCTGCGTATCATCGACGTCAACGGCGACGGCATCATCGACGACAAGGATATCACCCCGACGGGCTTCTCGAACGTCCCGCGCTTCGCGTTCAGCAGCAACCTGAGCTTCGGCTACAAGGGGTTCGAAATATCCGCGCTCCTTACCGGTTCGGCGCAGGGGACGTTCAACATGAACGGCTACCTCATCACGCCCTTCGCCCAGGGAAACGGTACGCCGCTGAGCTATATGAACGGCCGCTGGACGCCCGAACGCCATGCCGCCGGCAAGCATATCACCTTCCCGCGCATGTCCGTGAATATGGCCAACAGCCAGAACAACCAGAACAATGCCTTCTGGTTCCGTTCGACCGACCATATCAAGCTCAAGAACGTCGAGGTGGCCTATACGTTCCGGAACGCCCGCTGGATGCGCAAAGCGCATATCGGCTCGATCCGCGTATTCGTCAATGCCAACAACCTCTGTACCTGGGGCGGCAAAGACCTGATCGACGGCATCGACCCCGAGCTGGTGCAGGACGGCAGTACGTCCGAAGGCATCATCTACCCGCTCACGCGCGTGTATAACTTCGGTTTCAACATCCAATTTTAAGTCGCAGCCTTATGAAAAAGACCATTTATACGCTTCTCGGCCTGTTGCTGGCGGCCGGCCTTACGTCCTGCCAGGACTGGTTCATCGAGAAGCCCGAAGTGACGGGCATGGATCAGGACGAGGTCTTCAGCACGGCCAAGAACGCCGAGGGGGCGATCGCCGAGGCCTACGCCACGATCCTCTCCTCGGGATTGCCCGTACTGGTGTGGAACAACTCCCCGATCATGCCCTACGAGACGACCGAAGCCATCATGGGCGGCGAAGACCTTTGCCGCCTGACATGGGGATACATGGACAAGCAGGTCGTGGCGGGCATGCTGGCCAACAACGAGAATAACGGCGCCGGTTATACCGACGACTATTTCCCCAACAACTACGCCTACATCCGCAAGGCGTGGCTCGTGTACGAGAACATCGACAAGGTCGCCGACATGTCCGACCGCGACAAAGCCATCGTCAAGGCCGAAATGCAGGTGCTGGTGGCTTTCCGCTACGTGGAGATGCTCAAGCGCTACGGCGGCGTGCCGCTGGTCGAATCGACGCTCACCACGGTCGACGTGCGCTCCCGCTCCACCGTGCAGCAAACCCTTGACTTCATCGTCGGGCTGTGCGACGCGGCCGCCGCGACACTCGAAGGCGTGCGCTGGCCGGCCGACTGGCTGGGGCGCGTGAACAAGGGCGTGGCGCTGGCCGTCAAGGCCGAAGCGCTGATGTACGCCGCCCGTCCCCTCTTCAATGCCGACGCTCCCTACATGCAGATGGCCGACCCCGCGAACAATGAGATGATCTGGCTCGGGGGCTACGATGCCAAGCGCTGGGAAACGGCGCGCCTGGCCAATCAGGAGGTGATCGACTGGGGCAAGGCCAACGGCTTCGAGCTGATCGACACGGGCGACCCCATCAAGGATTACGGCACGGCCGTTGGTACGCCGTCGAACCGCGAGGTGCTGCTGGCCTACAAGCAGCAGCGCGAGGCCGACGACAACGGTATCTACAAGAACTACACCTTCATGCCGACCCACACCGGCCACGACCTGGGGCAGTACCGCGGCACCGGCTACGGTCAGCTCTGCCAGTACCGCAAGGCCGACGGTACGGATCAGACGTGGGCGGGCGTGGACGACTGGCGCCCGGCCGGCGAATACCGCGACAAGGCCGAAGAGTTGGAACCCCGCGCGCAGGCGTCGCTCTATTTCTACGGCGTCAACCCCAAGAACAATACCGGCAACAGCCGTTGGGATCTGTACCAGAACTGGCAGCTCGAATACAAGTGGCAGGACGGCTGTGCCAAGAACATCAAATTCTGGTATGAAGCCGGTTCGCGCGAATGGTTCGAATTCCCGATCTACCGCATGGCGGAGTTTTACCTCAATATCGCCGAGGCCTACAACGAGGAGGGCAACCCGACCATGGCGCTGCGCTACCTGAACGACATCCGCAGGCGCGGGGGCATTCCCGATGAAACGCAGACCGACCGGGTGCGGCTGCGGCAGAGCATCCACCGCGAATGGGCCGTGGAATTCTACGAGGAGAACCAGTGGTATCCCCACGCCCGCCACTGGAAGCAGGGGGCGTCGATGGTCGGCGGGGCCAAGTACAAGTTCGAGTTCTCGCAGGCCGCCGGCGTGTCGTGGAACCCCCGCAAACCCGAGGAGTTCGCCAATTACACGCGCAAGCCCTCCTATGTCCCCGAATACACGTGGCACGAGCGCATGTCCCTTTCGCCCTTTACGCTCAGCGAGGTGAATAAGGGCTATCTGGTGCAGAACCCCGGATATTGATCCGCCCATACACAATCGTTTACCGAAAAAATCAGAATTACATGAATCCCAACCATATGAAAAGTGTGTTTCTCGGAGGCGCGGCACTCGCGGTTCTGGCCGTCGGTGGTGCCGGCCCGGTTTCCGCCCGGGATACCGCGGCTGCGGAACAGCCCGACAGTGCGGCCCTGGAATATGTGATCCCCGGGACATCGGCCCGCACGAAGGCGATGCTGGTCACTTCGTCCGTCTCTTCCGTGACGGGAGACGAGGTATCCATCCCCTCGGCCAATATCAACAACATGCTTTACGGACGTATCCCGGGGCTCGTCGTGTCGCAGACCAACGGGGAACCCGGCTACGATGCCGCTACGCTCAGTATCCGCGGCGTGGCGACCTACAACAACTCGTCGCTGCCGGTCTATGTCGACGGCTTCCAGACCAATATGGCTTATTTCCAGTTTCTCTCGCCTGCCGAGATCGACCGGATCGAGGTGCTGAAGGATGCCGCGGCGCTGGCTCCCTTCGGCATGAGGGGCGCCAACGGCGTGATTTGGGTCACGACCAAGCGCGGCCGTATCGGCCGCCCGCGCGTCACGGTCAATGTCCGGGGCGGCGTGCAGCAGCCCATGAACCTCCAGAAACCGTTGCGTACGGGCGACTATACCCGGCTTTACAACGAGGCGCTGAGCAACGACAACGGCAACGTTTGGACACCCTATTACACGGCCGACCAGGTCGCCCGACTGCCCGACGTGGACTGGTACCGCGAGGTCACCAAGAAGGCCACGCCCTATACCGATGCCGACGTGTCGGTCTCGGGCGGCGACAAGACCGTACGCTATTTCGTGCTGTTCGGCTACATGGGGCAGCGGGGAATCTACGACACCCCGACCAACGATACGCTGGCCAACGCAGGCATCGACCGCTACAATATCCGCACGAACCTCGATATGAACCTCTTCGGTTTCCTGGAGGCCAAGGTCGATGTCGGGGGCCGGATCGAAGACCGCCGTTACCCCAACCGCGCCGCGGGCGACCTGTGGAACGACCTTGCCAAATACCCCGGCTCGGTTTATCCCGTGCGCAACCCCGACGGGACGTGGACGGGTACCCCGATCTACAATTTCAACCCCCTGGCCTCGATCAAGGCGCTGGGGCGCAACTCCACGCACGACCGTACCCTGCAGGCCAATTTCCAGCTCAAGGAGCGGCTCGACTTCCTCGTGGAGGGGCTCTACCTTTCGGAGGCGATGTCGCTGAGCAGCTGGACACGCGACGGTGCGAGCAACACGCGCAACTATTCGCGCTGGCTCGACGGGGTGCAGCAGACCACCGATAACGACACCCCCTATACCCGTGGCGAGGACAGCGGCCAGAACCAGTGGACGTGGCAGCACTACAATGCCACGGTCGGCTACGACGGCACGTTCGGGCGGCATGTGCTCTCCGCCTCGGCCGGGATACTCTACAATATCTACAAGACAGACTTTTCGCAGAACGGCGCTGCCGGCAAGATGGTCGAATACCGTCACATGACCGTCAACGGGGCGGTCAACTATGCCTATGACGACCGCTATGTGGCGACCTTCTCCTTCGCCGCCGACGGTTCGGACAATTACAGGCCCGGCAACCGCTGGGGGTTCTATCCCTCGCTCGGCCTTGGCTGGATCGTCTCCCGCGAGCGTTTCCTGCGGGACAGCCGCATGGTCGATCTGCTCAAGCTTAGGGCTTCGGTCGGTAAGAACGGCTGGGATCCGATGGGCGAGATGCGTTACCTCTGGGAGGGCTACTATACCGGCCGCGGCGGCCTCAATACGGGAAACTCCGAGCACACGTGGCACGGGGGAACGGCGCTGTCCTACCTCCCGAACCCCGATGTTTTTGCCGAAAAGAGCCTGAAGTACGACGCCGGCATCGACCTGCGCCTGTGGAACAGGTTGTCCCTGAACGTTGACCTGTTCCTCGAAAAAAGATCGGGCATCGTGACTCAGGACTGGATGATCCCCGGTGCCTCGGGCGTGGACAATCCGCCTTACCGCAACATCGGCAGGATGACTAACAAGGGCTTCGAAGTCCAGCTTTCCTGGGCCGACCGCATAGGCGATTTCAATTACGCGCTCACGGGCATGGCCTCGTATAACAGCAACAAGGTCGACTATATGGCCGAGGTCGTGACCGTGCCGACCGCGGCACGCACGGGACGGCGGCTCGACGCCCTGTTCGGATATGTGGCCGACGGGTTCTACGACTGGGACGATTTCGACGTCGGCGGCGAACTCAGGGAGGGGCTTCCCAAGCCTACGTTCGGTGCCGTGCAGCCCGGCGACATCAAGTATAAGAACCTGAACGGCGATACGGTCATCGACGAGAACGACCAGACGGCCATCGGCGACTCGTACCTGCCCAAGTTGCAGTACTCGTTCTCGCTGGCGGCATCCTACAAGGGGTTCGACCTCTTCGCCCTCTTCCAGGGGGCGGCCGGCCGTGACGTGAACCTGCTCGATGCGCCCTTGCAGAACGTGGCGTTCCGCGACAACGGCAACGTCTACGGGATTGCCGAAGGCCGCTGGGCCTACTATCCCGAACAGGGCATCGACACGCGGGCTACGGCCACCTATCCGCGCCTTTCGTTGCAGGACAACAGCAACAACTACCGCAATTCGACACTCTGGAAGCGCAGCGGCGACTTCCTCAAGCTGCGCAACGTGGAACTGGGATACACCTTCGCGCAGCCGTCGCTGAGCAAGGCCGGCATCTCGAAGATCCGCATCTACCTGAGCGGTGTCAACCTGCTGACCGTCAGCAGGCTGATGCGCGACTACGACATCGACCCCGAAATCCTTTCCGGCCACCCGGCGCTGAAATCCTACAACCTCGGACTGACCGTAACCTTCTAAACACGACTGCCATGATACGAAAAAATATGAGAATCCTTTTCGCGGGCGCCCTCCTCTGTTCGCTGTCCCTGGCGGGGTGCGATGCGCTCGACACCAAGGAAGACCTGAACCTGACGGACGAGATGATGGCCACGCGCCGTTACCAGATGTTCGACTGGGGCTACCGCGTTTACGAACACATCCCCTACGGGTTCACGGCGATCGACGGCAACCTCTTCGCAGCCGTTTCCGACGAGGCGCAATACGTGACCACGTTCAGTTCCACGCAGCGGTTCAACGAAGGCAGCTGGAGCGCCTATTACAACCCCGACGATTGCTATACGAGCTATTACAACGGCATCTATGCGGCGCACGACTACCTCGATAAGTCGGTGGATTACAGGTATATCCTCGGTATGCACCGCGACACGCTCACTTCGAACGGCCTGGACAGCTACCGCCGCGACATCGTCGACGTGCAGCGGCTGCGCGCCGAGGCGCATGTGCTGAAAGCCTATTATTATTTTGAGCTTGCCAAGCGTTACGGCGGGGTGCCCCTCATCGACCGCGTGTATGCCGACCAGAAGGAGGCCAATCTTCCGCGCGGCACGTTCGACGAGGTGGTCGGCCTCATCCTGCGCGAGATCGAGGGGGTGCGCAACGAACTGGTCGTCGACTGGCGGGCCGAGAACCTCGAGGAGAAGTCGGGCCGGATCACCCGCGGCGCGGCGCTGGCCCTCAAGTCGAGGGTGTTGCTCTATGCCGCCAGCCCGCAGTTCAATCCCTCGGGCGAAAAGTCCAAGTGGGCTGCCGCTGCCGCTGCGGCCTTCGAAGTGATCAACATGGGCATCTATTCCCTGCATCCCGATTACGGCGGGCTGTTCGTCGCCGAAACCTCTACGACCAGCCCCGAGACCATCTGGGCGGTGCGTATGGGGGCGACCAACGAGTTCGAACGCAAGAATTACCCCATCGGCACGCAGGGCGGCGGTACGGGTATCTGCCCTTCGCAGAACCTCGTGGAAGCCTATGAATCTACGGGGGAGGATACGGGCGATGCCTATGCCGGCCTCGACCCGCGCTTCTACGCCACCGTCCTGCGCAACGGCGATACGTGGAACGGGCGCACGCTCGAAATCTATGCGGGCGGCGCCGACGACCCCGCCCGGCAGAACGCTTCGCCCACGGGGTATTACCTGCGCAAGTTCCTGAACGAGAACCTGAACCTCACCAATGACGACAAACGGCTTCGCAGCTGGATCGTTTTCCGCTATGCCGAAATATTGCTTAATTTTGCCGAGGCGATGAACGAAGCCTACGGCCCGGACGACGCCCACGGCTACGGGATGAGTGCGCGCGACGCCGTGGATGCCGTGCGTGCCCGTTCCGGGGTGGGGATGCCCCCGGTCGATGTCGCCCCGGGCGATGCGGCCGCCATGCGCACGGCCATCAAACACGAACGCCGCATCGAGCTGGCCTTCGAAGACCATCGCTACTGGGATCTCCGGCGCTGGGACGATGCCGGGACGGTGCTCAACCGGCCCCTGCGCGGCGTGAAGGTGACCCGCAGCGGCGACGGCTTTGCCTACACGCCGTTCGAAGTGGCCAAACGCATCTTCGATGCCCCGAAGATGAACCTTTATCCGATCCCGCAGGCCGAAATCGTAAAATCGGGCGGGGTACTCGACCAGAATCCGGGTTGGTAGACCGAAAAATATCGAACTATGAGAACGATCGTTACATTCTTTTCTGTGCTGCTCCTCGCATGCGGGGCAGCCTCATGCCAGAAGGCCGACAGCGAGAGGCCCTGGGGCAGTGCGGTGATCTATATGCCGCAGGCCGGTTACATCCCTTATGCCGTGCCCAACGGCGGGACGGCGCAGCAGTCCAACAAGAATTACCGCATCGACGCGCAGGCGGGGAAGGTGCACATTTTCCTGGGCATCTACCGCGCCGGGCTGGCCGAGTTGCAGGCCTATACGGTCAGCGTCTCCGTGGGCAGCACTCCCCTGGACGGGACTGTGTTGCTGCCGGGCCGGGCATACACGCTGCCTTCCTCGGTGAGCTGCCCCGACAGGAAACGCGATGCGACTTTTTTCCTCACGGTCGACATCGCCTATCTGAAGGCGAATGCCGATAAGGATTTTTCCCTGCCGGTCACTATCTCCGACCCGACGCGTTATGCGCTCAACGACAAGCTCACGACGACGCAGGTGCGTATCGACACGTCGGAGCTGCTCTCGAAGGAGGGGCTGTAACCCGGCTTCGCCGCCACTCCGGCACGGGGTCGCCTTAGGCGGCCCCGACTGCCGTTTTGTTTCCGGTCGTCGCCTGAAATCGTTTTTTATAGGGAAATTATTTGCGTTCCTGTTTTTTGCGCTCTTTCTTGCGCCTGCGCCCCTTGGCGCCCGGCCTTTCTCCCGCGGGCGCATCGTCGTGCATCCCGGCGGGCGTTACCTGCAATATGCCGACGGCAGGCCGTTCTTCTATCTGGGCGACACGGCGTGGGAGCTGTTCCACCGTACGACGCGCGAAGAGGCGCGCCTCTATCTCGAAGACCGCGCCCGGAAAGGGTTCACGGTCATACAGGCCGTCTGCCTCGCGGAACGTGACGGGCTGCGCGTCCCCAATGCCTACGGCGACCTGCCGTTTGCCGATGCGGGGTTCACCCGGCCCAACGAGCGTTATTTCACGTATGTGGACGAAGTGGTCGCCATGGCCGACTCGCTGGGGCTGGTCATCGGCCTGCTGCCCGCATGGGGCGACAAGTTCTGCCTCAAATGGGGCCCCGGGCCCGAGATCTTCACAACGGAGGGGCGTGCCGGGGCTTTCGGACGTTATCTGGGGGAGCGCTACCGCACCCGGCGGAATATCATCTGGATACTGGGCGGCGACCGTCCTCCCGAAGGGCGCGAACCGATATTGCGGGCCTTCGCCCGCGGCATCGCCTGCGGTGTCGCCGGCCGCGAGGATTATTCGGCCTGCCTGATTACCTACCATCCGTGGGGGAAATCCTCTTCGGGCGACTGGCTGCACGACGAGCCGTGGCTCGCGTTCAACATGCAGCAGAACGGCCATGCCTACGATTTCGACCTTTGGGAGCGCATCGCCCGCGATTATGCCCGGCGGCCCGTCAAACCCGTGCTGGACGGGGAGCCGATCTACGAGGAACATCCGATCGACTTCGACCGGGAAAAATACGGCACTTCCGAAGCCCTGCATGTGCGGCGGGCGTTCTACCACGAGGTCTTTTCCGGAGCCTGCGGACATACCTACGGCTGCCATGCCGTATGGCAGATGTGGGAACCCGGCCGGTATGCGCCTGTCACGGGGCCCGTGCGGAGCTGGCGGGAATCCCTCTCGCTGCCCGGGGCCTACCAGGTGTGCTATGGGCGGGAACTTATCGAGAGCCGTCCGTTTTTCCGCCGTATTCCCGACCAGGGCGTTATCGCCGGGGATGCCGGCCGGGGGCACGGGCGTTGTACGGCTACCCGCGACAGCCTCGGCACCTATGCCATGGTCTATTCCGAGAGCGGACGGCCGTTTGCCGTCGACCTGGAACGGGTTTCCGGGAAGCGGATCGTGGCCTGGTGGTACGATGTCCGCAGCGGGCGCCCGCTGCGGATCGGGGAATTCCGCCGCCGGGATGCCGGTGCGACGGTGACCTTCACGCCCCCGACTTGCGGCAAGGGGAACGACTGGGTGTTGGTGCTCGACGATGCGCGCATGAAATATCCGCCGCCCGGGAGATGCCCGGAAGCCCGCTTCGGGGCTGCCGGGTAAGTTCGCCTCCCGGGCGTTTTTATCCGGCGGCGTACAGGGTTTCCTGCTGGTGCGGATCGTGTCCCCGCTCCGGGCGCTCTTTGCCTATTATGACGACACACCCCGCACGAAGCCGTGCGGGGTGTGTCGGTGCGGGGTACCCCCCCCCTACCTGGTCAGGTATTTACCCTGCTTCTTGAGGGCGTTGTATACCGAGCCGGCCCAATAGTTGCGCAGGCCGAACCCGCCGGGCTTGCCGGCCATGTCCATCTGGAGGATGACCTCCTGCGTGGCGGGATCGAACAGCACGGCCGTGTAGTATCCGATGCCGTTGCCCTTGTCGAGCGTCGTGGCTATCAACACCAGCCCCTTGTTCCCCGAGCCGTTGTCGTAGCGGGCGAGGATTCCGGGGAGCTGCGCCGCGATGTCGGCCTTCGTGCTGCGGGGCGTGAACTGCTCGGCGGCCAGGCCGCCCAACGCCTCGTTGGCCTGTTCGACACTGGTCGAGAGGATGTCGATGCCGGTGAACCCGGCCACGTCGTATTTCTTGGGTTCGCTGAGGAAGAGGCGGTTGATGGCCTCGAACGCCTTGATGAACTCGGCCGGCTGCTCGTTGGCCCCGATGACGCTCACGCAGCTGTAATCCACGCCGTAGAAGTCGGCCGCCATCTTCGTCTTTCCCTTCTGTGTGAAACCGCCGACGGCGATCAGGCACAGGGCTATGCTCAGTAATTTTTTCATGGTTGGGTTTTATTTGGTTTGTTCGCGTAAATCTACGAATTTTATTTGTTTCCGGCTCATTTGGGGCATCTGTTTTTTCGCAATGTACTCCACTGGTTCGAAGACCACCTTGGGTGCTACGCGCACTTTCGAGCGGAACGTGTCCTTGATCTCTTTCTCGAACGCCTCGTCGCGGCGCGTGCTGCCGATTCGCAGCACGATCTGGTCGGTGCCGAGGCTTCCGGTGAATACCTCGATGATGTAGTTGTTCACGCCGGGGATGTTCTCCAGCACGTCGTACAGCGCGGGCGGGTAGAGCGTCGTGCCCTTGAATTTGATCATCTGCCCCCGGCGTCCGATCACCGACGAGAGGCGCATCGTCGTGCGGCCGCAGGCGCAGCGTCCCGTGCGGGCGATGCAGATGTCGCCCGTCTTGAAGCGCAGCAGCGGCATGCCCCGCACGCCGAGCGTCGTGATTACTACCTCGCCCTCCTGTCCCTCGGGCACGGGGTTGTTCTGCTCGTCGAGCAGCTCCACCAGGAGCATGTCGGCCGGGACATGCCCGCCGCAGTGGTGCCCGCATTCGGTGACCGAGGTCTGCATCTCGGTCGAGGCGTATGTCGAGAAGAGCTCCAGTTCGGGCCACAGTTCGGTGATTTTCGCCCCCAGCGTGTTGTTGCTGAAGTCGGTGTCGCGCAGCGCCTCGCCGATGCAGATCGCACGGCGCAGCGACGAGCGGCGGTAGTCGATGCCGTGCTCCTGCGCATAGCCGACGAGTTTTATCAGGAACGACGGCACGACGATGCAGCCCGTGGGGCCGATGCGCCGGATGGTGTCCCATTGCAGTTCGGGGATGCCGTTCCCCACGCGGATCACGCCGCATCCCAGCTCTCGGGCTCCCATGAAGTAAGCCAGCCCGGCCATGAAGCGGCGGTCGATGGTTGTCATCAGCTGCAGGATGTCCTCCCCGGTGCATCCCGCCGTGGTGAACGACACGGCCTCGTTGTAGGCCAGCCGGCCCAGGTCTTCTTCCGTCAGGGCGAACGTCACCGGGTCGCCGAGGGTTCCCGACGTGGTCACGTAGTCGATGATGCGGTGGCGGGGCACGCAGACGAACTCCCCGGGGTGGAGTTGCAGATCCGTTTTGGTGGTTACGGGCAGGTGCCGCAGGTCGTCCGCCGTGCGGATGTCGCCGGGCTGCATGCCGCAGCCGTCGAACATGCGCCGGTAGTAAGGCGAATTTTCATAGAGGTAGGCGACCTCATCGCGCAGGCGTTCCTCCTGGAACGCCGCGATCGCATCGGCCGATGCGAATTGTATTTCCGGGTTTCGTATCATGGCTTGCATTCCGATTTGAGTCTTTCTATCGCCAGGAGTTCGTCCTTGCGGGGAACCCCTGCCTCCAGCGCCTTGCCGAAGCTCTGTGCCGCGCGCCCGTCGTCGCCCTGCGAGAGGTAGTATTCCCCCAGCAGTTTCCAGGTGTGGAAATTCTGCGGATTGGTTTGGGCGAAGGTTTCAATCAATTCCCCGTCGGCCTTCCTCCCTGCTTTCATCGCCCGGCGGATCCGGGCGCCGAGTTGGCGGTATGCGACCACGCGCGGGTAGTCTCGGGCCAGGTAGGCCGTGTCGGAAGGTATCTCCTGCGCCGAGTCGTAGAGCTCAGCGGCGGGGTCGGGGTTGCGCAGGATCGCCCCGAGGTCGTAGCAGACAAAGGCGCCGCCCTGCCACGGCGAGGTCGAGACCCACATTTGCAGGGTTGCCGGCTTGAATATGACCGAGTGGTGGGCGATCGACTGGTTCACCGAACAGTCGTTCCCCACGCCGATGTCCTTGCCGCCCGTGCCGCGCTGGTCGCGCAGCATGGCGGCCGCTGCCGGGACGCCGAGGGGTGCATTCGCCGCCATGAGCTCTTCGAGCCGGGCGAAGCGATGGGGGCTGTCGGTCATGGCGATATTCTCGCGGTTGTCCCCGTCGTCGGCGAACGCCTCCGACTGGTAGTGGTTCGTGCATATGAGGTACTCCCCGTCGCCCTCGTAGAGCACGGTTCGGCGGGGCGTTTTCTCGATGATCGCCGCCCTCCCGTCGCGTGCCGAGGCCACGAGCAGCGATTCGCTGACGAAGGTGTCGCGGCGGCGGGCGATCTCCAGCGCCTCTGCGATGGTCGCCGCATGTTGCAGGATCTCGCGTGCGAGGATCGAGATGGGTGTCGCCGATGCGAGCGGCACGGGCCCTTTCGCGGCATTGATCGTCACAGTCAGCCCTTCGGAGTTCATGCCCGACAGCACGCCGATCATCCCCGCCCAGCCGATGCTGGCGAAGGGATAGCCCGCCTGCGGCCGGCAGAAGGTCACGATCTTGTTGCGGGCGAAGTCGTCGCCCATATAGAAATCGAAGTTGCGCCCGACGACCAGCTTCCCGTCGTCGCTCGCACCGCCCCATGCCGCGAACGAACTGCATCCCACGAGCATGTACTGGCTCATAGCGTGCCCGATGTCGTGCGCCGCGTGGTAGTTGAGCTGACGTTCGTAGGGGGTGCCGATGGCGTCGAAGTCGTGCGAGCAGTAAAGCGACCGGGCGTATATCTCGCGCCGGTACTCCTCGGGGACGTGCCGTCCCAGGTTGCGGTTGAATATCCGGATCATGCCGCCCAGGAATTTCAGGTAGCCCTCCGAGGGGATGAATTCGCGGATTCGGTCTACGAAAACCTGTTCCTGGTAGTGCATCAGCCCTGCGGTGAGGGCGCCTGCCGCCACCCCCGACTCTTCGGGCGGCCCGGCGGTATAGAGCTCCCAGAGTCCGTGGGGGTTGCGGCGCAGGAAACTGCCGTGGCAGGTGGTGTAGCCACCGTGGTTTGTGACGCGGTAGGCCGCGGTGTCGATCGTCACCGCTGGTTGCTCCATGTCGGCCGTTAAATAGAGGCCGCAGAGGAATGCCGCCGGCAGGACGAGGATTGCCGCCAGTGCGATGAGTGTGTATTTGAAGAGGCGTTTCATGCGTTGGCGATTTTTTTTGCGAGGTATTCCGTGCCCACTATTTCCGAGCAGGTCGCCGCGGCCGACAGCGTGACGCCGATGGCGCCGTGAACCGTGAGGTTCTGCCCCGTGAGCAGCAGGTTTTCGAATTTCGTGCGGGCCGGGATGTGCGACGCCATGATGCTGCGGCAGTCTTTCAGCAGCCCGTATGCCGCGCCGTGCGGTGCGCCGGTGTAGTGGCGGTAGGTGAGCGGCGTGGCAGCATACGTATGGGCGATGGCATCCCTCAGTTCCGGAAGGCGGGCGCAGGCGAAATCGACCGTCGCCTGCGTCATGGCGGCCTTCAGCGCCGTGTAGGCTTCGGGGCGGCGTCCCGGGGCGGAGCCTTCCCACGCCTCCCAGGGGCGGGTGGCGACGGGCGTCATCAGCGTTACGACGTCGCACCATGCCGGGTCGCCGGCCGGAGCCTGTGCGCTGAGCAGCACCATCCCCGGCCGCATGGCCTCCGGGTCGAAAAGCGTCTTCCAGACATCTTTCCCGGCGAAGTAATAGAGGTTCCGGTTGAGGTACGGGATCCGCCCCGGCTTCAGCAGCAGGTATGCCGAGAAGAGCCCGTACGAGTCGGGCAGGCTGCCTATCCGTTCCCGGAATGCCTTGCGGACGACGGGCGTCGGGCCTATCAGGCGGAATGTCTCCGCGGGATGGATGGCCGAGATGACGGTTTTTGCCCGCAGCATTCGCCCGTCGGCCAGCTCCACGCCCGTGACGCGCCGCCCTTCGGTGTGCAGGGCGACGACGCGGCTCCGCACCAGCGTCGTCCCTCCGTGCTCGCGGATCTTCGCCGCCAGTGCGTCGGCGATCTGCTGTGTCCCGCCCGTAAAGCGGCAGGCGCCCTCGATGTTCGAGTGGTTTACCATCGCGTGGTGGTAGAGCGTCGAGCTTTCGCGCACGCCTCCGTAGAGGGGGTTCGTCCCCGCGAGGACATTGCGCAGCAGCGGGTCTGCGACGCATTCGCCGATGAATCCGGCCGCCGGTGCCCCGAGGTATTTCGTTCCCCCGGCCGACAGCCGCCCCGCGCGGTGCACCCCGATGCCGATGCTGCCGCCGATTTCGCGCAGCTTCGCGCAGTAGCGGCCGAGCCCCGCCTTTTCGTGCGGGAACAATTCCCCGATGTGCTTTTCGAAGGCTTCGTAACCGTGCATGTAGGCGTAGTCGCCCGCTCCGGGCAGCGACACGACGTCGAATGCCTCGTCGAGCGGCCGCAGGCGCAGCGAGCCGAGGATGCCGAAATATTCAAAGTAACGGCGCATGATGCCGCCGGCCTGCATGCTGCCGATGTAGTGCATGCCCGTGTCGATCGCATGTCCCCGCCGGGAGAACGATTGCAGGCAGCCTCCGGGCAGGGCCGCCTGTTCCGCGACGCAGACTCCCATCCCTTCGCGGGCGAGCATGGCGCCGCACTCCAGGCCTCCGAGGCCGCTGCCGATGACGATTATGTCGAACTGCCCCTGCATGTCACTCCTCCTTTCCGCTGTCCGTTTCCCGCCGGCTCAGTATGTATACCGTATTCGACGTGCGCGTGTCCTTGTGCGCGGCGTGTATCTCCATGCCCAGTTCGCGGGCGATCCGGGCCAGCTCGGGCGTCGAGGTGAAATGCAGCCCGCCGTCGGTCTTGTTGAACCCCACGATCTTCGTCGACCACACCTCGGTCATCGCCGTGGCCTTGTGCCGCTCGGCCTTGCCGCTGTCGCCGTCGCGGATGATGATCCGTCCGCCTGCGTTGAGCCGTGCCGCGCAGCGCCCGATGAGCGCCCGTTGTTCTTCGGGGCGCATGTAGTGCAGCACGTCGACCAGCAGGAAGGCGTCTGCCCCGGGCAGCTCCGCCGTGCGCAGGTCGGCGTGGATGAACTCGATGCCCGGCCGCCGCAGGAAGCTCTGTCCGGCCGTCTCGACCTTTTCCGCATCATAGTCCATGCCGATGACCCGCCGCCGCTCGCAGAGCATGGCGAGCATGTAGCTCAGGGGGCCGTACCCGCACCCGAGGTCTACGACCGCCGCATCGCGCGGCACGATGCGGTCGAACAGCTCGTAGCTCCGCTCCAGCCGCACCTTGACGCGCATGTACCACTCCAGCACGGGGCCCTTGTAAGTGTAGCTCTTGATAAGCATGTCACGGAAATAGGGGTTGCACGGCCTGTTGTAGGTTTCGTACAGCCCGAGGTACTCCCGGCGCATCAGGCGGCAGGCGGCCTTGGCCTGCGCCGAGCAGTTTGCGGGGTCGGCGGCGGCCATGCGCGGCAGCACGCGGCTTACCACCAGCCCGTGTTTGATATAGATGGGCTGCCTTTTCGACGAGATCATGCCGTTGCCGTAGAGGCAGATCGGCAGGATGTCCAGCCCCAGTTCCCCGGCCAGGTAGAAAGCCCCTTTGTGGAAACGTCCGATCTTCCCGTCGGCCGAGCGCGTCCCCTCGGGGAAGACGATCACGCTGTACCCTTCGGCCACTTTCTGCGCCAGTGCCGGGGCGAGGCGTTCGTATCCGTCCGCCGCGTGGTAGAACCCCAGGTAGCGGACGATACGCCCGAATACCGGCGAACGCCATACCCAGCCGTTGGTCACCATCACGGCTTTGGGGCAGATGCTCAGCAGCACCAGGATGTCGATGAACGACTGGTGGTTGGCGATCACGACCGCCGGTTTTTCGAACTTTTCGCCCGGCTCGTTCAGGCGTATGGTCTTCGTCGTGACCATCGCCCGCAGGAATCCCCGCGTCATGTGGTGGATCGACCACTGCACGATGCGCTGTTTGCGGCGGCGTGCCATCGGCAGCGGCCAGAGCGTGAAGATCAGCGCCTGCAACAACTGGCAGCCCGTCACGAACAACCCGAATGCGTAGGCCGTGTTCACGAGGCTCCCCAACGTGTAGGGCGCCCCGCCCTTTTCGGTCTGCGAGGTGATCAGCATCCGGAACAGCACGGGTTGTATCGTGTAGGAGACCAGCACCACGGCGACGATGCCGAACAGGGAGATCGTCGCCAGCGAGTGTAGTGCCGGGTGGCGTGCGAAGATCAGCGCCCCGAGCCCCACCACGACGGTGAAGGCCGAAAAGAAGATCGCCGTCTTGTGCGTGTCGAGCATCCTGCGCCCGGTCTTGTATTCGCTCAGCAGCCCGTCCATGATGAAGATGCTGAAGTCGTCGCCGATGCCGAAGATGAAGGTCGAGAGGATGATCGTCACGATGTTGAATTCCACGCCGAACATCGCCATCAGTCCCAGGATGATGACCCAGCTGATGCCCATCGGCAGCAGCGACATCAGCGTCAGTTCGATACGCCCGTAGCAGAGGAATAGCGCCACGGTGACCAGTATCGACGAGATCGAGAGTATCAGGTAGAAGTTGTGGTTCACGCTCCGCGCCATTTTCCCGGCGTAGAACGCCCGGTCGGCGACCACGATGTCGTCCGCCGCCGAGAACACGGCGTAAACCTCGTGCTTGCAGCTGTCGGGCAATGTCACATGGCTCAGGAATATGGGTGTCGCGCCGTGCCCGTCGATCCATTCGCGGAATACCTCCCGTGCCGCCGGGGACGAGTAGTCGAGTTTCGTGTACTCCCTTCCGGCCAGTTCCAGTGCGCCGTCGAAGGCCCCTTCGGCGAATCCGTAGCGCCTTTCGCCCTCCCGGATCCCCGCGCGCAGCACTTCGCGGCGCTGCGGCGTCCAGAACTTTCGCCAGCGCTCCAGCCTCAGCAACTGTTCGGCGCTGTCCACCACGAACGAGGTCACCCCGGCATGGGAGTCGATCTTCCCGGCCTGTTTCAGCGAGTCGAGCTGCCGTCCCAGGCGCAGGTAGCTCGCCACGGCTTCGGTCGGGGTGTCGGCCGCCGTGAGGAAGAGCACCTTCGAACGTTCCCGGTCGTCGTCCATCAGACGGCTCAGACGCTCCTCGGCCTGCGCCAGATGGGGTGCGTTGTAGTTCAGGTGCATCATGTCGCTGTCGAAGCCGATGCGGTTGAAGAAGAAGAGGCATACCGCCGTGAGCCCGAGTATCGCCGCCACCAGCATGCGGTTGCGGTCGGGGCGCATACCCGTGAGCCGCTCCACGCCTTCCAGCACGGCCGACCCCCCCCCGCGATCCTCCTTACGGATCAGGTGGGGCAGCAGGACGAGGCTGAACAGCGTCGTTCCGACCAGTGTCAGCGAAGCGAAGAGCCCGAAGTCGCGCAGTAGCTGCGAGTCGGTGAAAAGCAGCCCGGCGAAGGCGCCGATGGTCGTGATGCTGCCGATCGTCAGCGGGTAGGCCAGGTCGCGGATGATCTGCCGCGGGTCGTGGCAGTGGTTGGCATGGCAGAGAATGTGTATCGAGTAGCTCAGTGCGATGCCCATGACGACGGTTCCGGCCCCGACGGCTATGGCCGAGATCGTGTGGCACACGAGTGACATGACCGCCAGCGCCAGCAATCCTCCCAGTGCCACGGGGATCAGGGCCAGCAGCACCGACAGCTTGTTGCGGAACGAGAGGGTGATGAACACCACGATGACGAGGATGGCGATGTTCAGCGTCAGCATCATGTCGTGCTTGATCTGCCGCGCGTTGTATGCCGCCACGGCCGGGGCGCCGAAGTAGTCGGCCGAGATGCCCCGGGCGGCGTACTCGGCGTTCAGGCCGGCCAGCACCGCTTCGATCCGCTCCACCAGCCGGTCGCCGATGCCCGTGTCGCTGCTCTCGTACCGGGGCGAGATGAAGACCATCAGCGTCGTCATGTCCTTCGAGAAGAGGTAGTCGTCGAAGAGCGTGTAATTGCCCCCGATATTCAGCTCCTGTAATTTTCCCAGTGCCCCGAACGACAGCCCCAGCGGGTCGTCGTAGATGTATTCGTCGATGAACCCGCCGACGGGCGACAGCAGCCTGCGGTAGTTGCTTTCCATCGCGCGCGCGATGCCCTGCCGCGTGAGGAGCGTGTCCATGCGGGCATAGTCCGCCTCGGTGAGCAGCAGCGGCAGGTGCCCTTGCAGGAACGCCCGCATGTCGTCCGCCAGCTCGCTGCCGAACGAAGCCTCGGCCTGTGCCCAGCGGTGGAAAAGCGTATCGGCTTCGAGCAGTTCCACCAGCCGGTCGGCGCAGGCCATCATCCCCTCCGCCGTGGCTCCCGTGCCTTCTGCACCTTCCCGGGTATTGATCATCACGGCGATCTTGTCCTTGATCTTCAGGTTCGAGAATGCCGCCGCGGCCTTCCGCTCCCCGTCGGGGAAGAAGCCGGTGATGTTCTCGCTGAAACGCAGTTGCAGGGCCGCCGCACCCATCGCCGCGACCAGCACTGCCAGCACCGTGCAGAGCAGTGCGCGGCGCCGTTCGAAGAAGTCGTAGAGGGTGATGAAAAGTTTATTCATGGCCGGGCGTGCGTTTACAGAGTACGAGCAGGGCATAGCCGACCGCCGTCGCGGCCGCACCGCATACGACGGCCATCGTGAAGCTGCCCGCGATGTATTGTACGAGGTCTGCGGCCACCCGTTCCAGGGTGATGTCCGAGAGCGAGAGCGGCATGTCGCGCTGCAAGACCTGCGCCCCCGTCCAGTAACTTCCGTAGAGGATGAACGGGATCATCGGCGGGATGCTGATGTTCGAGCTGATAACCGCCACGGCTTTGTTCAGGTGTGTGAAATGCGCTGTAACGGCGGCCGCGATCATCTGGTAGCCCCACAGCGGGGCGATGCCGAAGAATACGCCCAGCCCGATCGAGGCGGCCAGCCGCGGGTTCGAGTCCTTCGACCGGGTGATGTTGTCGGCCACGAAGCGCCGGATGTTTTCCCGGGTGAGCGACCGCAGGAACCGCCAGGGATAATAGAACAGCAGCGCCCCGAGCACGAGCAGCGTGTTGAGGATGCTGATGCGCGTGAAATCCTTGCCCGGGCGGAAATGCGACACGCGCTCGGCCTTTTCGGGGTAGAAAACCCCCACCGGGATGTTGCGCACCTCAATCCCGCGCCATGCGGCGCGTACCAGTACTTCGACCTCGAATTCGTAGCGGCGCGTCGCGAAACGCATCCCCTTCATCCGCCGCACGGGGTAGAGCCGGAACCCCGACTGCGTGTCGTCGAGGCGGATGCCCGTCTCCACGCGGAACCAAAAGTTCGAGAACTTGTTGGCAAAGGTGTTTTTGCCCGGCATGTTGTCCGACTTCAGGTTGCGGGCCCCCACGAGCAGTGCGTCGGGGGTCTTTGCGATCTCTTCGACGAATTTCGGGATGTCCGAGGCGTAGTGCTGTCCGTCCGAGTCGATCGTCAGCATGTAACGGTAGCCGTGCTCCGCGGCGTAGCGCAGCGCCCGGCGCAGGGCGTAGCCCTTGCCCCGGTTCGGAGCGTAGGAGATCGCCTCGACGCCCGCCGTGCCGAGTATGTCCGCCGTCGAGTCGGTCGACCCGTCGTTCACCACCAGCACGTCCGTGCAGTAGCGGCGCACGTCTCCGATGACTCGGGCGAGGGTCTTTTCGTTGTTGTAGGTCGGGATCACCGCCAGTATGTCGTTTTTTTCGCTGGTCATAGCTCTTCGCTGACGGTTCCTTTGAGTTTGAGTGCCGTTTTGCCGTTGTTGGCGACGGTGCAAACGAGCTTCTTCGCCGCGGGGCCGTCGTCCGCGAGCCTGATGTCGATCTCCAGCAGTTCGTCCGCCTGCGGCACGACCATGCCGAGGAACTTGCATTCGCGGATGGCCGCATAGCGGAACCTGCGCCCCGTGCCGCGGTTCAGGCATTCCCGTACGAGTTGCAGCGTGCAGACCCCCGGCAGCACCGGGTGCCCCGGGAAATGCCCCCGGTAGACCGGGTGCGACGCATCGAGCCGCACGCGGAAAGCGTAATGCCCCTCCTGGGCCAAGTAGTTGTCTATGCTGGTGAACAGGTCTTGCATCGGGCGTGGTCTCTGGGTTACGGGTTGAATCTTGCGGGGTCGACCGGGAGGTTGAAACGCTTGTTGCGGAATTCGTAGACCGAATGCCCGCCTTGGGTCTCGCAGAGTTCCATGCGATCTAAGGTCATGTCCTTCAGGTCGAAGCAGAGCGTGATCGAGTCGATGTACTTGCGGGCGCGCTTCGACTCGGGAACCATTTTCACCTCCCCGACACCCTCCTTTTCGGTGTAGCCGATCTGCCACCCCTGGCCGAACTGCGAGAGGTCGCCGGTCATGCTGGCGCGGATCATCAGCGCCACCTGTTGCAGCATGGGGTTGGCCGACGTCGCGGTCTGGGTCACCTGCCCGGCCGTTTTGAGGATGATGCGGTCGTTGCGGATAATCACCTTGTCGCCTTCGGGCACGGTGTAGTCGAGCGCCATGGCGAGGCTGTTGTCGTAATAGAAGCGGCCTTTGAGCTCGATCTCGTTCTTCATGCGGCGCACCTGTTTGCGCTGCGTGAAGTCGCACTGGATAGTCCTGTTCTCGCGGCTGGCTTCGGCGAGCCGCTCTTTGAACGACGCGGGCAGCCCGGCCCGGGCTGTCAGCCCCGACAGGAGCAGGGCGGGGATGAAAAGAAGTGACGCTATCTTCATGGTTTCTCGGTTTTAAACAGTTCGCATACGGTCGCCGTGCGGTACCCCTGACGTTCGAGGTCGTCGAGCACCAGTGCCAGCAGGCGTCCGGCGCCGGGGCGGTCGTCGTGCAGCAGGATCACCTTGCCGTCGCCCAGCCGTCGGCGGATACGGCGTGCCACGGCCTCGCGGCTGCGGTGCCGGAGCGTGTCGAGCGAGCGGATGCTCCAGCCCACGCAGCGGCTTCCCGTCCGTTTCACGGCGCGTGCCACCATCGGGTTCGTGACCCCGTAGGGGGGCCGGAAAAGGTCGGTTTCCACGCCGGTTATCTCGCGCAGCGACTCCCGGCACCGCAGGATGTCGGCCGCCATCGCCCCGCTTCGCAGCATCGGGAAGCCGGGCGTGTGGCTCCACGTGTGAATGCCGATTGCATGCCCCTCGGCGGCCATACGGCGTACGATCTCCGGGTGCAGTTCGGCCTTGCTGCCGATCAGGAAGAAGGTCGCCCGTACGCCGTGCGCCCGCAGCGTGTCCAATACGCGCGGCGTCTGCTCGGGGTCGGGCCCGTCGTCGAACGTCAGCGCCACGACGCGCCCCGCCGCCCGGTTGCGGCACAGGCTGCGGACATACGCCCCCAGCCTGATCTGGTAGGAGCAGTAGAAAAGGGCGAACCCCGCGGCGATTATGGCGATAATTACATACATGTCAATTCGATGGCGGATACGGTGCTGCCCGGGAAATCGTTGTAAAGCACGATCCTCTGCTCGGCGTTCCCCGCGTTCCCGATGTTCCCGGTGTCCTCTATGCTCCCGGCGTTCCCGATATTTCCGGCCTTACCCGTATTCCCGGCCTCCCCGGCGACCACACGGCGGAACACCTCGGCGATGGCCGTGAAATGGGGCGTCACGCCGCTCATCGACGCACGTACCGTCCGGCACTCGCCGCTATGCATCGCATTCCCTGGTTCCTCCCCGTTCCCGGCGGCCGCCCCCGTGCCGGGACTTCCCCCGGCCGGGATTTCACGGCCGGCGTTTCCCCCGGCCGATGTCCTTGTGCCGGCATCTTCCCGGGACTGGATTCTTCCCGTGCCGGCGCTTTCCCTGTCCGGGAATTCACTGCCGGCGCTTTCCCCGATGGCTGTGCCGTCCGTGAACCGGATCCCCGTGATCGCCGCGACCGAGGTGTCGAACGCTTCGGCGGTCAGCACGAAGAATACCGACGATTCGCCCCAGCCGCCCTGCTGTGCCATCCCGAGGCGTTGCAGTACCTTTTCGACCGACGGCGTCGTCTCGTCGAACGCCCCGACCAGTACCGCCCGCGACAACCCCGCGCCGATGCGCAGTGCGGCATCCGTCAGGGCGTTCTCGAAGCTCGTCCAGCGGTTGGCGTAGGTCGTATTATAGCAGTGCAGCCCGCGCAGCAGGGCGATCTGCGCCCCGACCGTGTTGAACGTCGACTGGATGAACGGCGTCGGGTTGAGCATCCGCTCTTCGTTGGCGATCAGCGAGTCGAGGAATTTCTCGCTGTCGGCGATGCACCCCAGCCCCGTGGCCGTGACGACGGCCTCGACCGCCGCCCGGTCGCCGAATTCCAGCAGCGATTCGATGCCCGCCGCGACGCCCGACTTCACCACGCGGCTCATCCTCCGGCGGAGGTTCATTTCGGGGATCAGCTCCTTGATGTCGCGGCGCAGCCCGGCGCCCGATGTGATGCAGTTGACGTAGAGTTTCATTTTGCAAAGATTAACGAACAGCAGTTGCCGCCGAACCCGAACGAATTTGAGAGCACCGAACGTACGTCGGCCTCTTGCGTCCGTGCTACGGGGTGCAGCCCGAGCTCCGGGATCGGCTCCGCGAATCCGGGGTTGCCGTAGCGCAGCCCGTGTGTGATAGCCAGCACCGCCAATACGGCCTCGATGCCTCCCGCCGCGGCGAGCGCATGCCCCGTGTAGCCTTTCGTCGAACTGAACGGCGGCACCTGTCCGCCGAACAGCCGCCGCAGGGCGGTGCCTTCCGTGAGGTCGTTGTTCGGGGTCGCCGTGCCGTGGACGTTGATGTAGTCCACGCGGCGCAGCCCGCTTTGTGCCAGCGCCCCGGCCATGGCGCGGTATGCCCCCTCGCCCGTTTGCGACGAGGCCGTCTGGTGATGGGCGTCGTTGGCATTGGCATATCCCGCCAGGCGGCAGTAGGTGCGCATGCCGGGCCTTTCGTGCGTGAGGACGAGGTAACCCGCCCCTTCGCCCAGGTTCAGCCCGGCGCGCGTGGCGTCGAACGGGCGGCAGGGTTCCCGGTCGAGCACCGAGAGCGAGTTGAAGCCGTTGAGCGTGAAACGGCAGAGGGCATCCGTGCCCCCGGCCACCACATAGTCGGCCATGCCGCTCCCGAGCAGCAGGGCGCCGGTGACGATGGCGTTTGCGGCCGACGAGCAGGCCGTGCTGACCGTCGCCGTGTAACCTCCAATGCCGCAGTAGCGGGCGATCCGTTGCGTGCTGTCGGCACAGTCGTGCCCCGCCACGTCGCGCAGCCGCCCTTTCGCCTTGTCCGTGCGGAAGTCGCGGTAGAAATTCTCCGTCAAATCCATGCCGCCTACCGAGGTGCCCGAAACGAGTGCTACGCGCGCCCCGGCGGGGATCGCCGCATCCGCTACGGCCTGTGCGGCCGCCGCCATGCCCAGCAGGGCGGTGCGGGAGGGGTGCTCGCGCTCCGGGATGCCGAGCAGCTCCCCGAGCGCCGCGTTGTCCCGCTTCACTTCGCCCACGGGCACGCCGACAGCCGAACCGGGAAGCGTCGGCTTCCCGATTCCGCTGCGTCCGGTGCGCAGGTTCCCGAGCGTCTCCCCGGCTCCGATGCCGATGGCCGAGACGATCCCTATGCCGCAGACGGCTATGCTCATTGCGGGCGGTTCTTGCGGATATAGTCGGCCAGCGTGGCTACCGAATAGAATATCGGTTTGGCTTCGGCCGGGTTCGCCAGCCGTATGCCGTAGTGTTTTTCGAGCAGGAGGGTGATCTCCAGTGCGTCGATCGAGTCGAGTCCCAGCCCGTCGCCGAACAGCGGCGCGTCGGTCGCTATCTCGTCGGCGGTGATCTCCTCGAGGTTCAGCGCTTCGATAATTTGTTGTTTGAGTTGCAGTTCCAGATCTTCCATCGTATCTTGTCCCGTTTTTTCGGTTAATGTCAGTTCGCAGTCGTAGCTGCCGCCGTCGAATTCGCACCAGCCCCACAGGACGGCGTCCATGCGCCCTTCGGCGATCAGCGAAGCGGCGTATTCCCGGATAAAGTTACTGCTTTTGTCCGGGAACGCAAAAAAAGTGCTCTCTCCCTTCAGCCCGTGCTTGATCGCCACCTGCCCCAGCATGATGTTGGGCAGCGTGTAGACGAACACCGCCGGTGAAACCCCGCACCCGTCCCCGGCGTCGATGATCGCCTGGTGGCGCCGGTCGCTGTCGAGCGAGGCGCTGCGGTTGGCCATCACCACGCCGATGCGCTCCGCCGGGCAATCGGGCCTGTGTCCGGAGAGCAGTTCGCACGAGGCGACGTAGGCCAGCTTGCACAGGTCGTCCATCTTCGAGAACTTCATGTTCGGGTCTGCGAGCGCCCGGTATCTTTCGCGGATGAAGGCGTCGAACGGCAGCGAAGGGTGTTGCGCAATGACGACGTGTGCCGTATCGTGACAGCGGATTCCGCTGCCGTGTCGTCCTGTGCCGGTTTCCGCATGGCCGCCGGCCTTTTCTCCGGTGTCCGGGTTCCGGTCCCCGACCGCATTTTTGCCGTGCCCCCGGTCATTCGCGCTCATAGCCGTTCCGCTTCGGGCACGGGCTGCCTCCGGGCAGTCGTTCCCGCCTTGCGTCCCTGTGTCCGGTTCGCTGCCTTGTCCCGCCGTCGTTTCATTTCCGGGCGCGGCGTTGGGGCCCGCTGCGCGGCGGAATACGACCGCGGCGTTGCAGCCCCCGAATCCCGAGGCGGTTTTCAGCGCCGTGTCCGTTTGTATCTTGCGGTGCGCGGCGCTTAAGTCGGGCGGGTAGGGTACCCCGCACTCCGCGTAGCCCTTCACCCCGAAGCAGGTGCCCTCGCACAGCTCACGTACCGTAACGATGCTCTCGATCACGCCCGAAGCCCCCAGCGTATGTCCGAAATAGGGCTTCAGCGAGTTGCAGGGTACGCCGCACAATCCCGCCAGGTGCAGCGCCTTGCTCTCCATCTCGTCGTTGTAGGCGGTCGCCGTGCCGTGGGTGTTTACCAGCCCGACCTCCCTGGCTCCGGTTCCCGCCTCGGCGAGTGCCGCGCGGATGGCGTACCAGAGCCCGTCGCCAGTGCGCGAAGGCGCCGATATGTGGTTGGCGTCGTTCGAAATTCCGCCTCCCGCCACGCTCACGCCCGTGCCCGAGAGCCGTCGGTCGCGTGTCAGCAGGACGGCGCCGCACGCTTCGCCCAGCGTCAGCCCGTCGCGTGCCGCATCGTAGGGACGGCAAAGCGTCGGGCTCACCGACTTGAAGGCGTTGAATCCGCTGACGATGAAGTCGCACAGCAGGTCGAATCCCGCCACGAAGACATGGTCGTACCGGCCGCTGCGGATCAGCCGTGCCGCGATGACGATGGCCGAAACGCCCGAGATGCAGGCGTTCGAGACCAGCAGCGGCCGGTGCGCGGCGCCGAAATGACGCCCCACGACTTCCGCCGTCCTGTTCAGGTCGCATCGCTCCGGGGCGCTCCCCAGCGACCCGATCTCCCCTTTGGTCGTCGCCAGGACGATCAGCACCCGCTTGTCGGCGGGCGTGACCCCCGAGCGGGCGACCACCCCGCCCAGCGTCGCCAGCACGAGCCGTTCCAGGGGCGTATATCCCGCGAGTCCCTGCTCCGCCGCCAGCGCTCCGAGCCGCTTCCGGTCGATCAGGCATACGGGTGTGGCGTCGTGCCACGACGCCAGCGAGCTTTTCATGGCACGTACGGCGGCCATGTTCTCCTCCGTGCCGAAGCCCAGCGCCGATACCATGTCGTCGGGGCCCCACCAGACCGTTATTTCACCTCCCATCGCTCTTTCCATTTGCGGTAGAACTCCGGCGCGAGCAGTTGCAGTTCGCCCCGGCTGTCGAGAAACACCTGTGTCGAGCTGCCTTCGGCCACCACTTCGCCGTCGGTGGCGCTGCGGATCGTGTACTCGAAACAGACCTTCGCCGCCTCGGTGGCGATATAGCGGGTTTCCACCACGGCCGTGTCATTCACTTTCAGCGGTTTCCTGTATTGCAGGTGCAACTCGACGATCGGCGCCGTGTAGCCGCTGGCATAGATGTCCATGTAACCCAGCCCTGCGAATTCGCGGCCGAACGCCTCGCGCCCGTCCTCGAAATAACGCACGTATTCGCCGTGCCACACGATCTGCATCGAATCCACTTCGCTGAACCTCACGCGCAGCGATGTCTTGTTCACGAGGCTCGCCTCGCTCTTTTTCCTGAGTACCATCACTCTTCCAGGTATATTTTCATCCGGCACTCGGCGACGGGTTTCCCGTCGCATTCCGTCCGTGCCGAAAGAAGCGTTACGTTCATCACCGTCTGCTCGACCATGTTCTGTGTGACGAGTCTGCTGCCCACCGGCGGCAGGAAGTGCACCTTCAGGTCGTTCACGGCGCCGATGTACCCCAGCTGCACTCTTCGGCCCATCGTGCGGTTCATGTAACCCGCCCTCAGGGCGGCCGACTGGGCGATGTGCTCCACGATGCCGCACTCGTCCAGCACCCCGTCCGCAACGAACAGGTTGTCCGCCGTAACGGTCAGCCCGCTGCGTGCGCACCCCCGCTCGTCGATGCCGTAAAAGGTGTCGACCATCACGACCGGCGGGCGCTGCGGGATGTATTCCAGTATCTCCTCCCCCGTAATCAGGGTTTTCTCAGGTACTCCCATAAAGGCCCTTTTTTATTTCGTTTCAACCGCAGCGTATCCGCCAGCGCGCTCTGCGGGTCGTCGGGGAAAACCCACGCCTTGCCCGTGGCCAATGCCGCGCGCCGCACCTCTTCCAGGTCGAAATCCCGGGAGATATAGTAGCTCGGCGCCATCAGGTCGTCGTCCCGGCCGATGGCACCCTCTTTCGCGGCCAGCTCCGCCAGCCGCGTATGCGGGTAGATGCGCATGCCCGCATAGGGGAACATGACGGTGTACTCCATCCGCCGCGAGTTTTCGATCGTTTCGCGCACGTTTTCGCGCGTGTCGCCGTAGCCGCCCAGGATCAGGAAGTGGGCGTAGTAGACGCCCTCGTCCAGCGCGAGCCGGCTTGCCCGCTCGACGTCGCCGAACGTGAAACGCTTGCCGTAAGCCTCCAGCGTCCGGTCGCAGAATGACTCGGTGCCGAATTCGATGTGCGTAAGCCCCGAAGCCCGGAACAGCCGCATCTGCTCTGCGTCGATGCCTCGCGGCGAGAAGTAGGCGCCCCAGCGGATATCCGTGCGGCGGCGGATCAGCGTCTCGGCCAGCCGGACGTTGTATTCCGGGCCGATGTTGAACACCGAGTCGGTGAAAAACAGGTAGCTGATCCCGTAGTCGCGCTTGGCGCGCAGGATATTTTCGGCGATGGCCTCGGGATCCATCGTCCGCACGCACCGCCCGTCGATCGAGGGGTACGAACAATAGATGCAGTCGTAGGGGCATCCCCGCTTGGTCTGTATGTTGAGCATCCCGCTCCGCTTCCAGTAATAGCCCGTCAACTCGGGCTCGAACTGCACCTCGATCGACGGCAGGTAGCTCCTGCGGCCGCTTCCGCGGCGTCCGTCGCGGGTATAGACCGACGGGATGTCGATCTCCGTCCGGCCGCGCTCCAGCGTCCCGATCAGCTCCGCGAGCGGCTCTTCGCCCTCACCGTGGATGCCGTAATCGGCGCCCAGCTCCCGCATGAAGGCCTCGGGGAAGATCGAGAACCCGGCACCGCCGATGATCAGAGGGGCGTCGCTTGCCGTGCGTATGACGTCTGCCAGCACCTTGTACTGGGGCAGGAAACCCCGCCGGTCGAGCGAGTTGGCCCCGTCGACATTGCGCAGCGACAGCCCGATGTAACGGGGCGCCAGCGTGCGGATGCGTTCCGCGAGTTGTGCGTCGGAAAGCAGGTTGCAGTCCGCAATATCGACGCGTATCCCGTTTATCGTGCGCTCCAGGTAGGTTTTCAGATACGAAAGTCCGAGCGGATAAACGGGGTAGGGCGAGGTGTGCCGGTTGGCCGATACGAGTAATATGCTGCATGCGCTCACGACCAAAACCGATAGAAGTTGAACCACTGCTGCGGGTAGCGTCTCACCACGGCCTCGAGCGAGCGTACGTAGCTGCCCAGTATGGCCTCCTTCGTGCCGCACCCGTCCCCGTCCGGGATGTCGAAGATGAAGCGGTAACGCCTGCCGCGTTCGCGCATGGCATAGTAGAAGACCACCGGGGCGCGGAATTTCCCGGCGACAGCGAACGGCCCCGCCGGGAACGGCGCTTCGTGCCTCATGAAAGGTAGCGTCACCGTCGGGCTGCCCTCGACGAAGCGGTCGCCCTGGAAGCAGACGTACTCCTTGCTGTCGAGCACCTCCTTGATGCGGAGGATCGACTCGATGCCGCCCTCGTTCACCGCGATCACCTTGTAGCCCTCCTGCCCGCAATGTTTCTCCATGACGTTTTTGATCTGCCGGTATTCGGCGTCGTACATCACCAGGTGCATCTTGCGGGCGTAGTCCCCGAAGAACCCGGCCCCCGTGCCCCAGCATCCGACGTGTGCGCCGATGATCACCGCCCCGCGCCCGCCGTCGAGTACGCGCAGGAAAGCGTCGTAGTTTTCGAATTCGAATTTGTATTTTCGCTCCATGCCGCTGCCGATAGCCACCCGGTCGATGATCGTCTGCCCGAGCGCATAGTAGTGGGCGTAGAGCTTCACCGCCGAGTGCAGCCTGCCGTATCCCAGGATGCGGCGGTTATAGAACCATACGGCCCGCGTGGCGCGGGGTGCGAAGGGGATGAAATAGACGACTACCAGCGAGAGGAAGGCATACGCGCTGCGTATTCCGGCCACCTTCATCAGCAGAATGAAGAAATTGTACCCGAAACCGCCGCCGCGCGAGCGTCCGCTCCACTGTTTGCCGTTATTTCCCATTCGTCCGGCTGATAATCAGGTCGTAGAAGTCCCGGAAGGTCTTCAGCTCCTTGAAATCGGGGCCCGTGAGCGTTACGCCGAAGTTCTTGTCGACGATCACCACGACGTCCACCAGGTCGAGGCTGTCCAGGTCGAGCGTCTCCAGCAGCGGGGCTTCGGGCGTGATGGTCGTCCGGTCGACTTCGAATTCATCGGCCAGTACGGTATCGATCTTTTCTATGAGTTCCTGTTCTGTCATTTTTAGGAAAGGGTTTATTTGTATTTCTTAACGATCAGGGTCGAGTTGGTGCCGCCGAAGCCGAACGAGTTCGAGAGGAAACAGTCGAACTCCGTGTCCACCCTGCGGGTGGGGATGTTGAGCTTCGAGGTGGCCTCGTCGCCCTCGGTGAAGTTGATGTTCGGGGCGATGAACCCGTGCCGCATCATCAGCATCGAGTAGACCACTTCGCTCGCCCCGGCCATCCACATTTCGTGGCCGGTCATCGACTTGGTCGACGCCACGTAGGGGTTGCACCCGGCGAATACCCCGGCTATCGCCTCCGCCTCGTTGTAGTCGCCCAGCGGCGTCGAGGTGGCGTGCGCATTGACGTAGGGGATCTCTTCGGGCCGCATTCGGGCGTCCTCCAGACACCGCAGCAGCGAACGGCGCGGGCCGTCGACGTTCGGCACGGAGATATGCTCGCCGTTCGACGAGAACCCGTACCCGACCACTTCGCCCAGGATTTCGGCGCCCCGTGCGACGGCCGATTCATGGCTTTCGAGGATCACCGTCGCCGCGCCTCCGCTCGGCACCAGCCCGTCGCGGTCTTTGTCGAAGGGGCGCGATGCCGCCGCGGGATCCGATTCGCGGGCCGAGAATGCCCCCAGCCCGTCGAAGCTGCCCACCGAGTAGAGGTTTACCTCCTGTGCGCCGCCGCAGACCACGCGCTCCTGCAACCCCTGCCTGATCATCAGGTAACCCATGCCGATGGCGTGCGACCCGCTGGCGCAGGCCGCCGAGAGCGTGAGGTTGATGCCCCGCAGGTTGAAGATCACCGAGAGGTTCATCGTCACGGTCGAGTTCATCGACTGGAAAATATTGCCCGAGCCGACCATCGCCGTGTTCCGCCTGGCGCGGATGATGTCGATCCCCTCGATCACCGGCGCCGCACTGCTGTCGTTGCCGTAGATGATTCCCACCTCGTTCGCCGCCAGGTAGGCCTCGTCCATTCCGGCGTTGCGCATCGCCTCGGCGGTGGCCATGTAGGCATATTCGCCCTGCTGGGGCAGACACAGCCGCTTGCGGCGGTCGAGCACCCCTTTCAGGTTCGGTTGTTCCACGATCCCCGTCAGCGACGAGATGTATCCCAGCTCCCTGCGCGCCGGGTCGAGCCCGATGCCCGAGCGTCCTTCGCGGAGCGACTGCGTGACTTCTTCCGTATTTTTTCCGATGCAGGCCCAGATGCCCATTCCGGTGATAACTACTCTCTTCTCCATGGTCTCAGGTATATAATCCCCCGTTGATCGAAATGACCTCCCCCGTGATGTAGGAGGCTTGTTCCGAGATGAGGAACATCGCCAGGTCGGCGACTTCGGCCGGTTCGCAGAAGCGTCCGGCGGGTATCTGTTTGCGGAGCTCCGCCTCGTCGATGTCGGCGGTCATGTCCGTGCGCACGAATCCCGGGGCGATGGCATTCACCGTCACCCCCTTTTTGGCCACCTCCTGCGCCAGCGCCTTCGTCGCGGCGATCACGCCGCCCTTGGCCGCGGCGTAATTGGCCTGCCCGGGCAGCCCCTTGATGCCCGAGAGCGAGACGATGTTGACGATGCGCCCGAACCGGTTCACGAGCATCCCCTTGAGCAGCGGCCGCGTGACGTTGTAGAACCCGTCGAGGCTGGTGCCGATCACCGAGTGCCACTGCTGCGGTTCCATCCACATCATCAGCACGTCGTCGCGGATGCCCGCGTTGTTCACCACCACCTCGATGCAGGCGCCTTCGTGCGCTTTCTGCCATGCCTCGATGGCCGCCGTGCTCTCTTCGCCCGAGGCCACGTCGAATTGCAGTGCCTCGCCGTCGCCGCCTGCGGCGCGGATGCCCGACAGGGTCTTTTCGGCCTCGGCGGCGTTCGACTTGTAGTTGACGAGCACGTGGTAGCCGCACCCGCCCAGTTTGAGGCAGATTTCGCGGCCTATGCCCCGGCTGCCGCCGGTCACGAGTGCGTATTTATTCGTTTTTGCCATTTTCTGCGGTTATAGCTTGCTGCAACTCCTCGCCCAGCGAGCGGCGAAAGCGCCGGAAAGACAGCACAATGTCGCGGTCAGGGTGGTCAGGAGCTTTTTCATAGGGAAGCGGAATTGTTTTTCAGGAAATTTTCGATGGCGGCGATCTCCCTGTGCTTGGGCGTGTCGTCGGCAAAGCGCGGCACGATGCCCCGGATGTCGGCATACAACTGCCGCGTGGCGTCGGAGAGCTCCCCGGCGCATTGCAGGTAGTCGGCGGCCTGCACCAGCGCCAGCATCTCGATCGCGGCGACCTGGTAGCCGTTCTCCACGACCTGCCGCGTGAGCATCGCCGCGTTGGTTCCCATGCTCACGATGTCCTGGTTGTCGTTGTTGTTGGGGATCGAGTGGACGTACATCGGGTTGGAGAGCGTTTGCGACTCGGCCGTGGTCGAGGTCGCCGTGAACTGCGCTGCCTGCAACCCGTAGTTGAGCCCCAATTTGCCGAGGTTTACGAACGGCGGCAGCGTCTCGTTGATCCGGTCGTGGAAAAGGTAGTTCAGCTGCCGTTCGGCGAGCATCGTCATCTTCGTCACGGCGATCTTGAGCTTGTCCATCTCCAGCGACACGTAGTCGCCGTGGAAATTCCCGCCGTGGTAGATCGTCCCCGCCGCGGGGTCTACCACCGGGTTGTCGTCCACCGCGTTGAACTCCTCGACGAGGATTTTCTCGGCCTGGGAGATCGTTTCGAGCACCGGCCCCAGGATCTGGGGGATGCACCGCAGCGAGTAGTAGGGCTGCACCTTGTGCCTGAAGGTGGGTGCCGCGCCCGTGTCGCCGCTGTAAAGTTCCGCTTCGCGCTTGCGCAGCCGGCGGCTCGTGGCGCATATGGCGCGCATCTGCCGGGCGATCTCGATCTGCCCCGCGTGGAGTTTGTATTCGTTGAGCGCCCCGGCCATGAAGTCGTCGTACGACTCCACGATTTCGTTGAGCATCACCGATGCCTTCACCGCCCACCCCAGCAGGCGGCGCGCCTGGGCCAGGTTCACCAGTCCGATGCCCGTCATCACGGCCGTGCCGTTCGTGAGCGCCAGCCCGTCGCGGATGCGAAGCCTGAGGGGCGTTATGTCGCATGCCGCCATCGCCTCTGCTGCCGGGACGGTTTCGCCCCGGAACGAGACCTCCGCTTCGCCGATCAGCGCCAGTGCGATATGCGCCAGCTGCACCAGGTCGCCGCTTGCGCCCACGCTGCCGTGGCGCGGCACGAGCGGGTAAATTTCGTTGTTGAGGAAATCGGCCAGTATCCGCACCACGTCGGGGTGTACGCCCGACTTGGCGTTGAGGAACGTTTGCAGCCGCGCCAGCATCGCCGCCCGCACGCAGATGTCGGGCAGCGCCTCGCCCGCGCCGCAGCTGTGCGAACGGATGATGTTGTACTGGAGGCTGTTCAGGTCGGCGTCCCCGATCCGGTACTGCGCCATGGGGCCGAACCCCGTGTTGATGCCGTAGATGACCTTTCCCTGCTCGAATTTCTCCAGGAAACGGTAACACGCCTCCACTTCGCGCAGCGCCTGGTCGTCGATCCGTATTGCGGTCTTGTTGAAAATCTGGTCGTTTATGGTATTTAGGTTCGAACGTAGCATTTTTTGAGCCGATTTATGGCTCCAAAATTACAAAAACTATCTCAATAAATATTTATAAGTTTGTTTTTTTGTTTATATCGTCGGGCGATGCGTCCGGGCGCCTAAGGCTGCGGACGGCATCCGTGCCCCGTGAAAACGACGGAGGGCACCACCAGGTGCCCTCCGCCGCCAAAGCATATCCTGCGTGTTATTTCACGCCGAACTTGTAGATGCAGACCTGCGTATAGGTCTCCCCGGGGCGCAGTACCGTCGAGGGGAAATTGTCGTGGTTGGGGCTGTCGGGGAACTTCTGCGTTTCGAGCGCCAGCGACTCGCGGTAGCGCTGCGGCTTGCCGTACTTGCCGATGCTCTTGCCGTCGAAGAAGTTGCCGCTGTAAACCTGCAGCCCGGGCTGGTCGCTCAGCACCTCGACGGTACGTCCCGAGGCGGGTTCCCAGACCGTGGCGGCCTGCTCGATGCCGCTTGGGGTCTTGCGGTCGATGACCCAGTTGTGGTCGTATCCGCCGCCGTTGCGCAGCTGTTCGTTCTCCGCTCCGATGCGCTCGCCGATGGCGTGCGGCTCACGGAAGTCGAACGGCGTACCCTCTACCGGGGCAATCTGGCCCGTGGGGATCAGCACCGAGTCCACCGGGGTGGTGTGGCTGGCGTTGATCGTCATCACGTTGTCGAGCACCGTGCCGTTGCCTTCGCCCTTGAGGTTGAAGAACGGGTGGTTCGACATGTTCACCACGGTCGGTTTGTCGGTAGTGGCCTTGTAGTCGATGCGGAACTCGTTGTCGGGCGTGAGCGAGTAGGTCATCTCGATATCCAGGTTGCCCGGGAACCCGTCCTGTCCGTCGGGATGGAGGTAATGCAGCACGAGTTTGTCGTCCGAGGCCGATACCACGTCCCATACCACGCGGTCTACGCCCAGGAGCCCGCCGTGCAGCGTCTGCCCGTTGTTGTTCAGGGGAAGGGTGTACTCTGTGCCGTCGAGCGTGAAGCGCCCCTTTGCGATGCGGTTGGCGTAGGGGCCTACCACGGCGCCGAGGAACCGTTCGCCCGTGTTGTCTATGTAGCGGCCGATGTTTTCGTAGCCCAGTACGATGTCCTCGTAGCGGCCTTCGCGGTCGGGCGTCCAGAGCGATACGACGCGGGCGCCGTAATTGGTGACCTGCATGGTGATGTCGCCTGCATGGAGCGTGTAGAGTGCGACTGGTTTGCCGTCGACGGTGGTCTGGAATGCCTCTTCGGGCAGCAGCGGGAGTTCCGTTTTCTGCACGCCGCACGCAGCCAGCAGCGACATGCCGAGTAGGATAAGCGATTTTTTCATCGGTTTCGTTTTTTTTAAGTTTTTTCAGCACGTAAAGATAAACGATTCCGGCGAAAAACGTGCGCTGCGGCCCGGTTTTTTGCCGGAGCCCGTACGGTTTCGGCACGCTTTCGGACATTTACGGCGTATATTGGAGGGATTTTGCTATTTTTGTCCGGGACATCAGCCCGCTCCATGAAACAGAAGCAGATATTTACGTTCCGCGACGCGGAGAAACAGGTCGCCCCCGCGGCCTTTTCGATCATGCTCAAACCGGCGGGCTCGGCCTGCAACCTCGACTGCCACTACTGCTACTACCTCGACAAGGCGGTGCAGTACGGCGGCCGCCAGGCCGTGATGGACGACCAGCTGCTGGAGCTCTGCATAAAACAGTACATCCGGGCCAATGAGGTCGACACCGTGCAGTTCTGCTGGCACGGCGGCGAGCCGTTGCTGCTGGGACTGGATTTCTACCGCCGGGCGATGGAGCTGCAGCGCAGGTACGCCGACGGCAAACGGATCGAGAACACGTTGCAGACCAACGGTACGCTGGTCGACGAGGCGTGGTGCGACCTCTTCGCCGCCAACAATTTCCTGGTCGGCCTCTCGCTCGACGGGCCCGGGGATATCCATGACGCCTTCCGCCTGACCAGGGGCGGCAAACCGACCTTCGAGCGCGTGATGCGGACGGTCGGGATGTTCGGGCGCAGCGGCGTGGAATTCAATACGCTGAGCGTCGTGAACCGGTGCTGCGAGGGGCGCGGCGGGGAGATCTACCGCTTCTTCCGCGACGAGGTGCACAGCCGCTTCATGCAGTTTCTGCCCGCCGTCGAACACGTCGTCGGCAAACCGGGACACCACCGTCCGCTGATCGTCCCGCCCGGACACGAAGGGGCGCGGCTGGCCGGCTGGTCGGTCTCGGCCGAAGGCTACGGGCGTTTCCTGTGCGATGTGTTCGATGAGTGGGTCGTAAGCGACGTGGGGCGCTGTTTCGTACAACTGTTCGACGCCTCGCTGGCGCAGTGGTGCGGTGTGCGGCCGGGCGTCTGCTCGATGGGTGAGACGTGCGGCGACGCGCTGGTCGTCGAGCACAACGGCGACGTCTACCCGTGCGACCATTTCGTCTACCCCGGGTACAGGCTGGGCAATATCCGTGAGACGCCCCTTGCCGAGCTCTACCGCTCGCAGAAACGCCGCGAATTCGGGCTGGATAAACGCAACACGCTGCCCGCCGAATGTCTGCGGTGCAACTACTATTTCGCCTGCCGGGGCGAATGTCCCAAGCACCGTTTCGCCCGCGGGGCCGACGGCAGCCCCAAGAATTCGCTCTGCGAGGGGCTGAGACGCTATTTCCGCCACGTTGAACCCTATATGGAATACATGCGCGACCTGCTCGCGCGGCAACAGTCCCCGGCCTGGGTCATGCCTTTCGCCCGCAGGCGCATGGGGCTGATGTAGTTCTCCGTTGCCGATCCGGCGCCCCGGCATACACCTGTCCGGCCTTCCCCGCCTTCCCGGTTCTGCTCCTCCCGGCTTTGTGCCTCTCCCGGCTTCCCGTTTTGGCTCCCGGCGCGTTGGCTTGGCTTACCCGGTTCTTCGGTTCGGCCGTCCCAGCTTTCCCGGTTTAACTTTCCCCGGCCTCCCCGGCTGCTCTCGGGTTTCCTGCCGGCGTTTTCTTTCGTTTTTTGCGGAATACCCACAGCAGCGGCAGCCCGGCCGCGAGGGTCAGCCATGTCACCACGCCGAGCGCGTCGGTCACCCCCTCGACATAGGTTTGGGAGGCCGATACCGTTTCTTGCGCCGCATGGAAAGCCGTCCGGGCCGAGTAAACGGCTGTCAGGATGGCGATGCCGACGCTTCCGGCCAACTGTTTGATGCTGTTCGAGATACCCGCCGCAGCGGCCATGTCGTGCTGCGTGAGGTTCCGCAGCGAAAAGAAGTTCAGCGGGGCGAACGTGAGCCCCATGCCCAGCCCGCGGATGTAGAGCACGAAGAGGATGTGCCGGTGGGTGGTGTGGAGCGTGAAACGGCTGGCCAGCCAAAAGCTCGTCGCCAGCAGCAGGATGCCCGCCGCCGCGAGCAGCAGGGGTTTGACATAGCGCGTGAGGTAACCCGATACGGCCGACAGCACTCCTTGTATGAGCCCCACGGGCAGGAATACGCTCCCGGCCATCAGCGCCGTGTAGCCCAGCCCGCGCTGCATGTAGAGCGGCAGCAGGTAGGTGCCGCCCAGCATACCGATCGAGAAGAGCGTCAGCACGGCCATCGAAACCCCGAAGTTGCGCTCCCCGAGCAGGCGCAGCTGCAGCAGCGGCGCCGGGCTGCGCAGCTCCGTGCGGACGAAGTAGGCGAGCGCGACGGCCGCCACGGCGAAGCAGCCGATCACCGTGGGCGACGCCCAGCCGTCGTGGTTGGTCGGCGAGTTGCCCCGCGCCAGCGCAAAGATCGCCAGCGGCATGAAGAGCGCGATGGCCACGAATCCCCGCCAGTCGAACGGGTGCCGCGCCGGGCTTTTCCATTCTTTCTGGATAAAGGCCGAGAGCAGGATGGCGAACACTCCCACGGGGACGTTCACGTCGAAGATTCTGTGCCAGCTGTATGCGTCGACCAGGTAGCCGCCCAGCAGGGGGCCGAACGAGATCGAGGCGGCCGCCGCCATTGCCCACAGGCCGAGCGCCAGGCCGCGCTGCTCGGGGCGGAATTCGCGGGTCACGATCGCCAGTCCCAGTGACTGGATGATGCCGCTGCCGACGCCTTGCAGGGCGCGTGCCCCGATCAGAAACAGGTCGCCCGGGGCTTTGCCGCAGAGCCACGACCCGAGCGTGAAGAGCGCCAGCCCCAGGATATAGATGCGTTTGTTCCCGAAGCGGTCGGCGAACCATCCCGCCGAAGGGAGCATGACGGTCATGGTGATCATGTAGGCGGTGATGACCCATTCGGCCGTCGAGATGCCGATGCCGAAAGCCGACATGATGGCCGGCAGCCCGACGTTGACTACCGTCACGTCCAGCACGGCCATGAACGTCCCGAGCATGATCATGCCCAGGATCCACCATTTGTAAGCGTTGCTTTGCCGGATATGTTCGCCGAGGGTCGCCATCGGCGGGCGATACGTCAAAAAAAATGCCATGCTGCCGATGCCTGCCGCATGGAATGCCCGTCCTTCTGCGTTTTTCTTTCCCGGGCTTCTCTGCTTCCCCGGGTACTGCTCCCGCTCCCGCCGTCCGTCCCGTTGCGGTAGCGGCCCGAAAAAGGGGATGCCGCTTTTTGGCGGCATCCCCGTACGTGCAGGCCCTGTAAGCCGGGTTCTGTTCCCGGGGCGAACCCCGGGCCCCTGTCATTTATCTAGGGCGGCAGTCTCCTGCCGTCTCAAGCAACCTACCCCCCGGCATCGGGCGAGCAACCCTTAATTGCCGGTATACACGGTCTTGCAACCCGCGAGACGTACTGCCGGACGGCATCGCTGCCCCCGCGGTGGGCTCTTACCCCGCCTTTTCACCCTTACCCGCCGGGATTACGGAAATCCCCTGCGGGCGGTCGTTCTCTGTTACGCTCCTATACCCTCACGGATATCAAGTCGTTAGCTTGCGCGGTGCTCTGTGTTGCCCGGACTTTCCTCTCCCGGCCTCGGCCGGCAGCGACAGGGCGGGCCTGCCCCGCAAAGGTAATAAAATTCGGCGGATTCCCGCTCCGCGGTTGCGATTTCCGGACATAAGCCGGGAATATCCCGGCTTGCCGCCATGGTATTCGCGTCCATGCCGCACCCTGCTTCCCGGCCTGTGCCGTGACGCATTCCCGCCGGGCGGCAGGGTGCTCCCCGAGGCGGCGGCAATACGCCGCCGTCCCCGGCCTCCGCCTTCCCTGCCGCCGGACACGGCGTTGCCCGCGCCGGTTCCGCGGTTTCCCTCCGGCATACTCCGTTCGGGCGCACTGTATGCCCTGTACGGAATCTTTTTTGCAAATATTGGATAAAGTTGTATTTTTGCTTTGTCCCTCCGCCGTTCTTCGGGGCGGCGGGCCCGAAGAATATACCGGCCGATGGCAGATAACGCGCATACGATCGACATACACGACAACCGCACGGTTGTCGGATTGCTCCGTGCGGGGGATGAAAAATGTTTCGATGCGCTTTTCCGCCGCTATTACAAACCGCTCTGCACCTACGCCACGCGCTTCGTGCCGCCGGTACGCGCCGAGGAACTCGTCCAGGACACCCTGATGTGGGTGTGGGAAAACCGCACCTCGCTGATCCCCGAGATGCCGCTCAAATCGCTGCTGTTCACCATCGTAAAGAACAAGTCGCTAAACAGCGCCTCGCGCGACACGCTCAAGAACCGCATCATCCGCCAGCTGGCCGAACGCTACGAAGAGACGTTCGACGACCCCGATTTCTACCTCGAGGGTGAACTGGTGCAGCGGCTGACCGAAGCTCTGCGCAAAATGCCTCCTGAATTCCGGCAGACCTTCCGTATGCACCGCCTGGAAGGTATGACCCACAAAGAAATAGCCGCCCGCCTCAACGTCTCCCCGCAGACGGTCAATTACCGTATCGGGCAGACGGTTCGCCTGCTGCGCGAAGAGCTCAGCGATTACTGGCCGCTGCTCGTGCTGTTGCTGTGGCCTGACCTCTCCTGATAAGGAAATCTGAATTTTTTTTTCGCCGTTCCGTTAGCATCCTTTGCTGACGGATTGTATTACTTTATAGACAAGCAAACAGCATGGCAAATTTCGAAATCGACGAAGAGGTATTGGTCGCCTTCCTGAAGGGCGAGCTGGACGCGGCGCAGGCGGAGGCCGTAGAGGCGTGGTACGACCGCTCGGCCGCAAACCGCAGGATGCTCGGCCAGGTTTATTATATATTGTATGTCAGCGACCGTATCAACGATGCGGCCGGTATTGACGTCGAACGTTCGCTCCGGCAGTTCAAGCGCCGCATGCACGCCGGACGCCGTATCTCCCTGCGCCGGAGCGCGGTGCGTATTGCCGCTGCGGCCGTGGTCGCCGCGGTGCTCCTGGCCGGCGGGCTCACGACCGTGTTGCTTTCCAAGCGCCTGGCGCAGCCCGTGACCGTCGTCACCCAGCTGGGCGAGCGGTCGCAGGTGGTGCTGCCCGACGGGACGAAGGTGTGGCTCAACTCATCGAGCAGCGTGGAGTACGTTGCCCCTTTCTTTTCGCGCCAGCGCCGCGTGAAGATGGAGGGTGAAGCCTATTTCGAGGTCGAGCACGACCGCCGGGCGCCGTTCGTCGTGTCGACCAACGGCCTGGACGTCGAAGTCCTCGGCACACGTTTCAACATCCGCAACGACGACAACGAGCATCGTGTCACCACCGTCCTGCTCGAAGGCGCCGTCAAGGCCTATGCTTCGGGACGCGAGCAGGCCTCGGTGCGCCTGCACCCCGCGCAGCAGCTGGTTTTCGACACCCGGACGCACGCCATGCGCCTGACCGACTGCCCCTCGGCCGAACGCTCGATCAACTGGATCGACGGCCGATTCTGCTTCGAGCACGATACTTTCGGGGAGATCGTCGCCGAGCTCAAGCGCTACTACAACGTCGACATCCGTTTCATGGACACCCGGCTCCGCGACATGCGTTTCTCGGGCAATTTCCGCGTCGAGGACGGCATCTACCACATCATGTCCGTATTGCAACTGACCTATAAATTCAATTACAGGATCGCCGGCAACGACATCGAACTCTACGCAAACCCTGAACGATAACCGAATACGAACTTAAAAACCTTCGATCCGCCTATGGAAAATTAACGTCTCTTTTTTCCCGGATGCCGCACTTTTCGGCGGCCTGTTTCGACACCTAACCATTACACTAACCTAAAATCTGATCCATGAAAAAAACTAACCTTGCGACAGGCAGGGGAGGACGTGTTGTCGCTACATGTTTCCGTTGTCTGTTCGTTATCCCGATGCTGCTCCTGGGATGCTTCGGCGCCACCTCTGCCGCAGCACAGACGCAGCAAGCCCTCTCGCGTGTGAGCCTCGATGCCCCGGACGCGACGGTCATCACGGTTTTCCAGGCTATCCAGCAGCAGACGGGCTGTTCGTTCGTCTACAATACGTCGGACATCGACACCGACCGCAAAGTGAGCCTTTCGGTGCACGACGAACCGCTGCAGGCCGTGTTGGACAAGCTCTTCGCGGGCTCCGACATCGCTTATACCCTTCGGGACAAACACATCGTGCTCTCGAAGAAAGCTAAAAATTCCCCCCCCCACAGCGCTCAGGGCGGCGTTACCGGAGTCATAAAGGACGATAAGGGCATGCCCCTGGTCGGCGCCACCGTGCTTATCAAAGGTACGACGACCGGTGCCGCCGCCGACATCGACGGCAATTTCTCGCTTCCGCAGGCCAAACCGGGGGACACGCTCGAAATTTCGCTCATCGGCTATACCAAACAGGAACTTCCCGTCTCGGGATCCGCCCCGTTGTCGGTGGTCATGCACGAGGACAACGAAGTGCTCGACGCCGTGGTGGTTACCGCACTCGGCATCAAAAGGTCGGAGAAAGCGCTGACCTACAACGTGCAGGAGGTCGCGGGCGACATCGTCAACACGGTCAAGGACGCCAACTTCATGAACTCGCTTTCGGGCAAGGTCGCCGGCCTTCAGATCAACGCCAGCGCCTCGGGCGTGGGCGGTTCCACGCGCGTGGTGATGCGCGGCGTGAAGTCCATCAGCGGCAACAACAACGCCCTCTATGTGATCGACGGTATCCCGATGCCCGACCTGCGTTCGTCGCAGACCGAGGGCACCTACGAAACGCCCGACGGCGGCGATTTCGAGGGTATCTCGAACCTCAACCCCGAGGACATCGAATCCATGACGGTGCTTTCGGGCGCCACGGCGGCCGCGCTCTACGGTTCGCAGGGTGCCAACGGCGTGATCGTCATCACGACCAAAAAGGGCGAGGAGGGGCGTGTGCGCGTGAACTACGCCAACAATACCACCTTTTCGTCGCCGTTCGTCATGCCGCAGTTCCAGAACATCTACGGCACCGAAGCTACGGCACCTTCCATGAGCTGGGGTACGAAACTCTCGACCCCGACCTCGTACGACCCCTCGGATTTCTTCCAGACCGGCTTCGAGGAGACCAATGCGATCTCGGTCTCGGGCGGTACGCGCGTGAACCAGTCCTATTTCTCGGCCGCTTCGCTCAATTCGCGCGGCATCATCCCCAACAACGTCTACAACCGGTACAACTTTACCTTCCGCAATACCACGCAGCTCATCAAGGACAAGCTGACGCTCGACCTGGGCGCTTCCTACATGCGCCAGTACAAGCGTAACCCGCTCGTGCAGGGCCTCTACCACAACCCGCTGATTCCCATTTACCTCTTCCCGCGCGGCGACGACATCTCCAAGTACGAGGTTTACGAGCGTTACGACGCCACGGCGGGCTATATGAAGCAGTTCTGGCCCCTGGAGTTCATCACCGGCGTCGAGAACCCCTGGTGGATCACCAACCGCGAGCTGTTCGAGAACACGGCGCACCGCTATACGTTCAACGCCACGCTCAAGTGGGACATTGCCGACTGGATCACCCTCACGGGGCGCGTGCGCACCGATAACATGGTGATGAACTATACGCGCAAGATCTATGCCTCGTCCGACAAGCTGTTCGCTTCCGAATACGGTAACTACCAGAACAACAAGATCCATCACAACAACCTCTACGCCGACGCACTGCTGTCGATCAACAAGAGTTTCTTCGACGACAAGTTCTCCCTGTCGTTCAACCTGGGTGCGAGCATCCTCGACGACAAGAACGACGGCGAAGGCTTCGAGGGCCACCTGGCCACCCTCGCCAACAAGTTCTCGGTCTACAACGTGGATATGAGCCATTCGCAGACCAAACCCTACGCCGACCGCTACCACGACCAGACGCAGGCCGTCTACGCCACCGCCCAGCTGGGATATAACGGCATGGTCTACCTCGACGTGACGGCGCGCAACGAGTGGGCGTCGCAGCTGGCCTTCACGCCCCATATGAACATATTCTACCCGTCGGTGGGCCTTTCGGCCGTCATCTCGTCGATGGCCGACCTTTCCAAAGCCGGCATTTCGTTCCTCAAGGTGCGTGCCTCCTATGCCGAGGTGGGTAACGCCCCGCAGCGGTTTATTACTGGTGTCAATACGCCTTTGCAGACGGGCGGTATCGTTTCGTCGGACTCCTATGCCCCGGCTGTCAACCTTACGCCCGAGCGCACCAAGTCGTTCGAAGTGGGCCTGAACGCCAAGTTCCTCGGCAACAAGATCTGGACGGACGTGACCTATTACAATACCAACACCTACAACCAGCTTTTCAGCTACGATGCACCGCCCAGCACCGGCTACAAACGGGCATATATCAATGCCGGCAAGGTCAACAACTGGGGTATCGAAGCGGTCGTGGGTTACAAGAACAAGTGGCGCGACTTCTCGTGGTCGACCAATGTCAACTTCTCGATGAACCGCAACGAGGTGAAGGAGCTGGTTCCCGAAGGCACGCGCGACGTGGCCGGTAACCTGGTGACTGTCGACGAGGTGAACATGGACTACGGCGGCTACCGCATGAAGGTCAAAAAAGGCGGTTCGATCGGCGACTTCTACGTGACGGGGCTCAAGACCGACGATCAGGGACGCATCTATGTCGACCCCAATACCAATACCGTCACCACCGATCCCAATACGTGGCTTTACGGCGGCAATACCGAAGCCCGCTTCCGCCTGGGGTGGAACAACCGCTTCTCCTACAAGGGCGTGAACCTCGGCGTGCTGTTCGATGCCCGCATCGGCGGCCAGGGCGTTTCGGCGACGCAGGCCCTGATGGATCGCTGGGGTGCCTCGCAGGATTCGGCCGACGCCCGGGAAAACGGCGGTGTCTGGATCTCCGAGGATCAGAAAGTCCCCGATGCCAGGGTCTTCTACGCCAACAACGGCAACGGGCTTTCGATGCTTTCACACTACGTTTACAGCATGACCAACGTCCGCCTGCGTGAACTTACTCTGGGCTACGACCTGCCTTCCAGGTGGTTCAACGACAAGATCGGCATGACCGTGTCGCTCGTCGGCCGCAACCTGTGGATGCTCTACAACAAGGCGCCGTTCGATCCCGAGATCACCGCGTCCACGGGTACCTATTACCAGGGGCTCGACTATTTCATGCAGCCCAGCGCCCGTACCATCGGTTTCAGCGTAAGACTCCAATTCTAAAATTTCAGACCAATGAAACGATTCAATCATACAATAGGATTTTTCGCCGCTGCGGCGCTTGCCGCCTGTACTGGTGACTTCGAATCCTTCAACACCAATCCCGATGCGGTGCAGTCGGTCGACAAGAAGACCTACATCACCACCATGCAAATGGATGCCGTGATCCCGTGCAGCGACGTGGGGGCCAACGAGTTCCAGCGCGCCTGCAACCTGATGGGCGACGCCTTCGGCGGCTATCTCTCCCCGATCCAGGCCTTCAACGGCGGCAGCTATACCTGTACTTACGACCTCGACGGTACGGACTACAACAACGTGCCTTTCTCGGTGGCTTTCACCAATGTGATGCCTGCATGGCTCAACCTCAAGTACGCCTACCAGAACGGACAGGTTACCGACGATGTCTTTGCCGTTGCCGAGGTCATCAAGGTGATGGCCCTCCAGCGTACCACCGACATCTACGGCCCGATCCCCGTTTCGAATTTCGGCCAGACCGAAAACCCCTACGAATCGCAGGAGACCGTCTACAAAAACCTTCTCACGGATCTGAATGCCGCCATCGCGGTGCTCAAGGAGTATGCGGCCAATGCCGCCGACGCCAGGCCGTTGCAGAAGGTCGACGCCGTTTACCAGGGCGACTATGCGAAATGGCTCAAGCTGGCCAACTCGGTCAAGCTCCGCATGGCCATGCGCATCCGTTTCGTCGAACCCGGGCTTGCCCGGACCTATGCCGAGGAAGCCGTCAGGGACGGGGTGATGACCGCTTCGGACGACGGGGCGTGGCTCAAGAGTTCCGGTTCGGTACAGGTATACAATCCGCTCGAAGAGGTGTGGAACGCCTATAACGATACCCGCATGGGTGCGACCATCGACGCTTATATGAACGGTTACGCCGATCCGCGCCTGCCGGCCTATTTCAAAACCTGCGAGGATGGCAAGTACCACGGTGTCCGCAGCGGTCTCAGCTCGATGCTGAAGGCGGACTATACCGGACTTTCGGTGCCCAACGTCGCCAAGGATACGCCCGTCGTGTGGTTCCTCGCTTCCGAGGCCGCTTTCCTGCGGGCCGAAGGCGCCATGCTCGGCTGGGAGATGGGCGGTGACGATGAATCGTTCTACAAGACGGGTATCGAGCTGTCGTTCCTCGAACGCGGTCTTACCGCGGCCGCCGCGGCCACCTATGCCGAGAGTGCGAGCGAACCCCAGGCATTCGAGGACGCTTCGGCCGCCTCGACGAAATACAACGCTTCGAAACCTTCGTCCGTCTCCCCGAAATGGAATGCCGGCGCCGGGGACGAGGAGAAACTCGAACGGATCATCACGCAGAAGTGGATCGCCATGTTCCCCAACGGGCAGGAAGCCTGGTCGGAATTCCGCCGCACAGGTTACCCCAAGGTGATCCCGATCGTCAACAACCTCAGCGGCGGCAAGGTCGATACCAACGTCCAGGTGCGCCGTATGACCTTCCCGCGTTCGGAGTACTCGAACAATGCCGTCGGCGTGGCGGCTGCCACCGCACTGCTCGGCGGAGCCGATACCGGCGGTACGAAACTCTGGTGGGATAAGAAATAATGAACCTAAAAACAACACGAAAGATGAAAAATTTCTTGAAATACGTCGCGGCCCTTGCGATCGTGGGTGCCTTTTTCGTCGCTTGTTCGGATTGGACGGATCCCGAGCGTGAAATTACGCAGCATCCCGACCAGCAGTCGCCCATCCTGCGCGATAATGCCTACTACCAGGCCCTGCGCGAATACAAAAAGACCAAGCACAAGATCGCTTTCGGCTGGTACGGTTCGTGGACGGCCGTCGGCGCGTCCTACCAGACCCGCCTGCAGAGTGCTCCCGACTCGATGGATATCATCTCCATCTGGAGCCAGTGGCATTCGCTGACCCCCGAGCAGATCGCCGACAAGGAGTTCGTGCAGAAGATCAAGGGCACGAAGGTGACCTTCACGATCTTCTCGGACAAGATGCCCGAGCCGTTCCTCACCGAGATCGGCGGCGGCGAATATACCGACGAGGCCATCGAGGCCTACGCCAAAGCCTACTGCAAGGACTCGATGGACAAGTACAGCTACGACGGCATCGACGTCGACTACGAACCCGGCTACGGCGCTTCGGGGCCGTTCGTGGGACATGACAACGAGCTGTTCAGGAAGCTGATCCTGGCCATGAGCAAATACGTCGGCCCCAAGTCGGGGACGGGACGCCTGCTTATGATCGACGGCGTGCCCTATGCCGTGCATGCCGATGTGGCCGACTGCTTCGACTACGGCATCGTGCAGGCTTATAATTCTTACGGCTATACCGATTTGCAGGATCGCTTCGACGAAGCCTATAAGAAAGGCTGGAAGCCCGAGCAGTATATCTTCGCCGAGAACTTCGAGTCCCTCTGGAAAACCGGCGGCGTGTCGCATGAATGCCGCGACGGCCAGTGGGTCAACTCGCTGCTGGGCATGGCGCGCTTCAACCCCACGCAGGGTTTCGGTGCCGGTTTCGGTGCCTATCACATGGAGTATGAGTACGCCAATTCGTCGATGCCTTACAAGTATATGCGCGAGGCGATCCAGGATGTGAACCCCGCCGGCGGCGACCTGATCGTCGGTCTGACCTCGACCGGCTTGTCCAAATACCTGTTCCTGGTCGGGGACGACGGTACCATCACGGGCGAGGTGGACGAAAAAATCCGGGTCGAGCTGGCTCGTCCTGCCCCGGCCGACGTTTCGTTCCCGCTGGCTATCGACAATTCGCTGGTCGATGCCTACAACGAAAAGCACGGCACCTCCTACGAGCCGATCGACCCCGCGCGTGTTTCGCTCGGCACGCTCGGCGTGGCAGCCGGTGCGTTCTTGTCCGACGAGGTGTCCGTTACCGTAAGTTCTGCCGGGATCGAGAAGGGTTACTACCTGATCCCCATCGTCGTGGAACTTCCCGCGGAAGATATTTATACCTCGAAGGAGCCATTGGTACGCTACCTGCTGTTGACGGTGTCGGCGGTGGAGATCGACGTCGATGCGACGGCGCTTACGGGCGTGAAGATCGAACCTGCCTCCGGGTGGACGATCGTCTGCTACCAGGGCACCGCTTCGAGCGGCGCCAACGGCGTCTGGAACCTCGATTCCGATGCGCAGAAGGCCTGCATGTTCGACGGCAAGCTCGACTCCAACTGCTGGTATGCCGCGAATGCGTCCTATTCGTGGGGGAACGGTGGCAACTTCATCATCACGCTGGACAAGGCCTACGACATCAACGGCTTCCGCTGGCATATCTACTACGAGGACTCCAACCCCGAATGTACCGATTTCCAGTACAGCGAGGACGGCACCAACTGGTATAGCCTCACCAATGAAATTTCGTTCGTGCCCAAACTCTCGGCCGACAACTGGAAGATATTCCAGTTCAAGAAGACCGTCAAAGCCCGCTATCTCCGGGTATACGTCGGCCGGGTAACCGATTTCACCAGTATGAACGAGGCCGAGATTTTCGCCCCTGCAAACTAAACCTAAAACAAGAGAACTATGAAACTGAAATATTTGGTCGCTCCGCTGTTGTTCGCCGCCGCTGCGGCGACGGGCTGTCAGGAGTCCGCGGAGACCTATCCTGCGATCTACATGACCGATGCGCAGAACAATCCCGACAAATCAATGACCATCGACGAACCCCCTGCCGAGACCTCGATCACCGTATCCTCCTCGGTGGTTATGGAGCACGACGTGCGGATCCAGTTGGAAGTGCGGCCCGAACTGCTGGCTGCCTATAACGACAAGTACGGCAAAAACTACCAGATTCCGCCCGAGGAAAGCTACGCCCTGAGTTCGACCGAAACGACCATCCTGGCCGGCTACAACACCTCTTCGGCGATCGACTTCACGGTGTCGTCCGTCTCGGAGTTCGCCGAGGGCGTGACCTATTGCGTCCCCGTGGGCATCAAGACCGTATCCGGCGGAATAAGCGTGCTCGAACCGAGCCGCACGCTCTTCATCGTGCTGAAAACGCCCGTGATCAGCAAGGCGATTTACCTGGGTTCGGGCAACATCTACGATGTGCCTTCGTTCCAGGAGAATTCCGACCTGGCAGCCCTTCCGCAGCTCACGCTCGAAGCCCGCGTATACATGCTCGGCTTCCAGTCCCGCGATCCTTACATCAGCTCCATCATGGGTATCGAGGGCATTTGCGGCGTGCGTTTCGGCGACGTGAAGGTCGATCCCGACTGCATCCAGATCTGCCACGACTCCTACCAGCCGGCGGCTTCCGACAAGCCGTTCAGCCTTGAGAAATGGTATCATGTCGCCGCCGTCTGGACAGGTTCGTCGTGGGATATCTACATCGACGGGCAGTATGCCACGGGCGTGGAGACGCAGGGCGAGACCATCGACCTTACGAGCGACAACGCGAAAGGGTTCCATTTGGGAGCTTCCTATGGCCGCGGCCGTACGCTGAATGGTTACGTCGCCGAGTGCCGCGTATGGACACGGGCTCTTTCGCAGGCCGAGATCGCCAACAACATGAACTATGTCGATCCCACGTCCGACGGGCTGCTCGCCTACTGGCGCATGAACGCATGGGAACCCAACGAGAGCGGTTACGGCAATATCGTGCGCGACCTTACGGGCCATGGTTACGATGCCATCGGCGACAGTTCGAATCCGACGATGATGGACACCAAGTGGAATTAGTCCGCTTATAGACCGACAAGGGCCGTGCGACCCCGGCATAAGCCGGGTTGCACGGCCCTTTTTTCATACTCCTGCTTCGGGCTGTCCCTGCTTCGGCCTGCAAACCCGCCCCGGATGGCGGCTTGTGGGCAGTCTATCGGCGGGTTCGCTTTTCGGTTGTCCCTGTTTTCCAACGGTTTCCGGGCTCGGGTTGCACCGGTTGCCGCTTGTCCGCGTCCTTCGACGGTTTCCCGACTGGAGTCGCTCCGCTTCCCGGCTGCGGGTTGTCTCCGACTACCTGTTCCCCGGCGCCGCCCTTCCGGCCGTGGCCCGTTACGCCCTCCTCCGGCTTTGCCGGTTCATCCCGATTTGTTGTTGTACCTGACCTAAAGACCTTATGAAAAAAATCACGCTTATCTCTTTTTGCCTTGCCGCTTTCGCCTTTGCTTCGTGCGCCGGCGGCGGGTGCCCGGCCACGGGTATCATTCCGGCTCCGCAGCAGGTGACGTGGGGCGAAGGTGCCTTCCGTATGCCTGCCAAGCTGCTCTACACGACCGACCTCGACGGGCAGGACAAGGCCGACCTCGCGGCGTGGATGCAGCGTGCCGCGGACGGATTCTTCCCTGCCTCCTTTGTCGAGGCCTCCGACGGCGACATGCCCGCGCTCGAACTGCTCCGTACGGGCGACGGCGCCCCCGAAAGCTACCGTCTCGACGTCTCCCGCACAAAGATCACGCTCACGGCCCCCGATGCCGCAGGGCTGTTCTACGGACTCCAGTCGCTCGCACAGCTGGCCGGGCATCATGGCCGCCGCATTCCTGCCGTCACGATCGTGGACGCCCCGCGCTTCGGTTACCGGGGCTTCATGCTCGACGTCTCGCGCCATTTCCGCGACAAGGAGTTCGTCGAACGTCAGCTCGACCTCATGGCGCGCTACAAGCTCAACCGCTTCCACTGGCACCTGACCGACGGAGCTGGATGGCGCATCGAAATCAAAAAATACCCCGCCCTGACCGACATCGCCGCCTGGCGTCCCTATCCCGACTGGGAGGAGTGGAATTTCGGCGGCAAACGCTACTGCCACCGTGACGACCCGGCGGCCGCCGGGGGCTATTACACGCAGGACGACATCCGCGAAGTGGTCGAATACGCTCGTGCCCTGCATATCGAGGTGATTCCCGAGATCGAGATGCCGGGGCACAGCGAGGAGGTGCTGGCCGTTTACCCCGAACTCTCGTGCAGCGGCAAACCCTACACGGACTCCGATTTCTGCATCGGCAATGAGCAGACGTTCGAATTCCTCGAGAACGTGCTCTCCGAGGTGATCGGGCTCTTCCCTTCGGAATATATCCATATCGGCGGCGACGAGGCTTCGAAACGGGGTTGGCGCACCTGCCCCGAATGTGCCGCCCGGATGCGTCGGGAGGGACTGAAGGATGTCGACGAGCTGCAAAGCTACCTGGTGCACCGCATCGGGACGTTCCTCGCCGCCAGGGGCCGCCGCCTGCTGGGCTGGGACGAGATTCTCCAGGGCGGGCTCGCGCCCGGCGCCACGGTCATGTCGTGGCGCGGCACCGAGGGCGGGATCGCCGCGGCCAGAGCCAGACACCGCGCCGTGATGGCTCCCTCGAACTACTGCTACCTCGATTTCTGCCAGGACGACCCCACCCGCGAGCCGGTCGCCGCGGCGGCGTTCCTCACCCTCGCGCAGGCCTACTCCTACGACCCTGCGCCCGATTCGCTGGGTGCGGATGTCGTGCCGATGATCCTCGGCGTGCAGGGCAACCTGTGGTGCGAGCACGTGCCCACAGCCGAACATGCCGAACACATGATCTGGCCGCGCCTGCTGGCGATCGCCGAAGTGGGGTGGAGCGCCCCCGAACGTAAGGACTTCGACGACTTCCACGCCCGCGTGCTCGACGCCGTGGCGTGGATGCAGCAGCGCGGATACCACCCCTTCGACCAGAAAAATGCCGTCGGCCCCCGCCCCGAATCGCTCGATACCCTGCATTGCCTCTCGACCGGCAGGCAGGTGGCTTACCGTACGCCTTACAGCCCGAAATACCCGGCTGCGGGCGACGCTTCGCTGACCGACGGGTTGCGCGGCGGGTGGAACTACGGCGACCGCCGCTGGCAGGGGTGGCTCGATACGGATGTCGAACTGGTCGTCGACCTCGGGGAACGCCTGCCTGTGAAACGTATCGCGGCCTGTTTCATGCAGGGTTTCTATGCCGACATCTGGATGCCCCGTGCGGTCGAAATCTCGGTTTCGGACGACGACAGGCACTATACGCCCCTTGCCTCGGTCGAAAACGACATCCCGTTCGAATACAAGCAGGATTGCTACCGCGAGTTCGGCTGGTCGGGCCAAACGGCGGCGCGTTACGTGCGGCTGAAAGCCCTGCACAACGGCCATCCCGGCGGCTGGATTTTCACCGACGAGATTATCGTGGAGTAACCCCGCCGGGGCGGATTTCCGGGATGCTTTCCCGCGATGTGCCTGCCGCTACAATGGGAAAGGGGGGGCGCCAAGTCTTTCCGGCCTCCCGGGAACCGCGTGGCCTGAAATGCCCCGGATGGCAGTGTAAATAAAAAGGGCTGTCAGCGATATGCCTGACAGCCCTTTTCCATGCCGGGTCGGTTCTTTGCTATTGATCCCGCCGCCCGTTTCCCGGCTATGTTTCCCGATTGTGTTTTCCTTGTTCGTTTATCCTTGCGCCCGTCCGCGTACCCTTGCATTCTTGTCCCGGTTTATCTTTGCGCTCGTCCGCGTACCCTTCCGTCTTTGTTCCGGCTTATTCTTGCGCTCATCCTTGTTCCTTTGCGTCCTTGTCCTCCTTTTATCTCTGCAATCCGGCTGTCGCTGCGCGCACGCAAACCCTCCGGTTACTTCTCGCGGAAAATGTTGAGGTGCGCCAGCAGCGGGTTGCGGCGGTCGAGCAGCAGGAATTCAGCCAGCAGCAGCACGAGCGCCGCGATGAGCAGGTATTGGTACTGCTCGTTGAACTCCTCGAAACGCATCATCGACAACTCGGTCTGCTCCATTTCGTTGATGCTCTTTACGATCTCGTCGAGGCCGATCGACTGCTTGGTCGAACGCACATAGGCGCCGCCCGTGATCTGGGCCACCTCGGAGAGCATCTTCTCGTCGAGTTTCGAGACGACCATGTCGCCCTTCTCGTCCTTGATGAACTCCCCGCCGATCTGGATCGGGGCGCCTTCGGGCGTGCCGATGCCGATGGTGTAGATGCGTATGCCCATCTCCGCGGCGCGTTTGGCCACCGCCAGGGCGTCGTCCTCGTGGTTCTCGCCGTCGGTCACCAGGATGATGACCCGGCTGTGTGTCTCTTCCGTTTCGCCCGAAAACGACAGCAGCGCCTGTGACAGCGCCTTGCCGATGGCCGTGCCCTGTACCGACACCAGCGACGGGTCGATGCGCTTGGCGAAGGCTTTCGCCATGCGGTAGTCCGACGTGATGGGCAGCTGAACCTTGGGTTCTCCCGCGAAGACGATCAGCCCCACGCGGTCTTGCCTGAGCCCGTCGAAAAGTTTGTTGATGGCATATTTGGTGCGCTCGAGCCGGTTGGGTTCGAAATCCTCGGCCAGCATCGAGTTCGAGACGTCGACCACGAGCATCATCTCCACGCCCTGAGCCTTCTCCTCGCGGAGCTTCGACCCGAACTGCGGGCGTGCCACGGCCAGTATGAGCAGGACGGCGGCCGTGCAGAAGAGGATGAACTTGAGTGCGGTACGCCCGGTCGAAACCTCGGGCATCAGCTCCTCCAGCACCCCGGGGTTCCCGAAGCGTGCGAGCCTTTTGCGGCGGCGTGCCGCCGCTGCCCAGAAGATCAGTACCAGTGCCGGTATTGCCAGCAGCAGCCAGAGATATTGCGGATTTGCGAATCTGAACATAACGAATGCCTGCCCGGCGTATTGTTTCCCGTTTGCTGTCCCTGTCCGACCCGCCGGGTTTGCATTAGGGCACCTGGGGTGCCTGTCGGACAGCGACATTCCCTCCGCAATTTTCCTTCCGGCAAAGGGAGGGCTTTGCCGGCGTCCGGGGCGTGGTGCCCGTCAGGGTATCCGTTTGAGCACCAGGTTTGCGAACAGGAACTCCGCGAACAGCAGCAGCAGCCCCGCCAGCGCCCACAGGAGGTACTGTTCGTGGTAGGTGACGTGTTCCGTAACCTCCACCTTGCTCTTTTCCATTTGGTTGATCTGGTCGTAAATGGCTTTCAGCTTGGCTTTGTCCGTGGCGCGGAAATACTCCCCGCCCGTCATCTCGGCGATCGACCGCAGGGTCTTTTCGTCGATCTCGACCTTGGCCATCACCGTGCCGCCCGTGGGCGTGCCGTAGATGTCCACGGCGGGGTAGGGCGCCATGCCCTCGGTGCCGACGCCGATCGTGTAGACGCGGATGCCCTGCGCCTTGGCGATCTCGGCCGCCGTCAGCGGGGCGATCTCGCCGCGGTTGTTCACGCCGTCGGTCAGCAGGATGATTACCTTCGACTTGGCCTCGCTCTCGCGCAGGCGGTTGATCGCCGTCGCCAGGCCGTTGCCGATCGCCGTGCCGTCTTCGATCAGGCCGCTGCGGATGCGCGACAGCAGGGTCTGCAACGTCCCCTGGTCGGTGGTCAGGGGGCTCTGCGTGAAGGCCTCGCCCGCGAATGCCACCAGCCCGATCCGGTCGCCGTAGCGGTCGGCGATGAACGATCCGGCCACCTCCTTGGCCGCCGTGATGCGGTCGGGCCGGAAGTCGCGTGCCAGCATCGAGCCCGAGACGTCGATCGCCAGCATGATGTCGATGCCCTCGGTGTTCGTGTGCGAAAGCCGCTCCACGTCCTGCGGGCGCGCCAGCGCCACGACCAGCAGCGCGAATGCCGCCGCACGCAGCACGAACGGCAGGTGCCGCAGGTAATAACGTATGGTCTTCGGGGCGCGCACGACACCGTCGACCGACGAGATCTGTATCGCCGCCCCGCCCTGCAACGTCCGCCAGACGTAGTAGCCGGCCATCGGTACGAGTGCCGTCAGCAGCCACAGATAGTATGGTGATGCGAAATGCATAGTCCTTGTGTTTTACCAGTTTTTCGTTCCCCGGACGACGACGCCCTGTTTCTCCTTCAGCTTGTCCTGCGTGCGGTCTTCCTGAGCCTGGATGGCATCGAGCATCTGTTCCTGCTCCTGCGGGGAGATACCCGCCGGAACGGGCTGCTGCTGCCCCTCCTGGTCGCCTTCGCCCTCCTTGTCCGGCTGCGAAGGATCCTGCTGCCGGTCGCCCTGCTGCTCCTGGTCGCCGCCCTGCTGCTCCTGGTCATCGCCCTTTTGGCCCTTGTCGTCCTGCTGCTGGTCGCCGTCCTGTTTGTCCTGTCCGTTGCCCTGTTGCTGCTGATCCTGGTTCTGGTCTTTGTCCTGGTTCTTGTCGTCGTCGCCGCCACCGCCGCCGTCCTCGTTGTCGTCTATCAGGCGCTTGGTGTAGGCGTAGTTGTACTTGGCCTGCTGGTCGGCAGGGTTCAGCCGCAGCGACTGTTTGTAGCTTTCGAGCGCCTCCTTGTATTTCTGCTGCTTGAACTGGGCGTTGCCCAGGTTGTAGAACGCTTCGGCACGCTCCCCGTCCGTACGCAGCGAGTCGGCCGCGGCCCTGCGCATCGTCTGCTCGGCCTTGTCGAACCGCTCGGCCTTGTAGAGGGCGTTGCCGAGGTTGTAAGTCGCCTCGAACGACTCCGGTGCGGCCTCCAGCGCCCGCTCGTAACGTTCGATGCTCTTCTCGTAGTTGCCCTTGTTGTATTGCCGGTTGCCGCGCCGCACCTCGCTGCGTTCGGGCATGTTCTGCGCCGAAGCCCCGAGTGCGGACAGGAGGAATACCGCTGTGTATATGAGTTTATACATCTGTCACGCATTTTAGTTTTTCACCGGCTCCTGCCCTTCGGTCTCCTCCTCCGCCTCGGCGACCTTGGTCTCCTCGACGAAATAGTAGGCTTTCAGGTAGTCGGCCTCGTTCTGCTCCGCATCGGGCGTCGCCTTGGCGAACTTCACCAGGTCGGCGTCGCGCAGGATCGCCGTCAGATCCATCCGGGCCTTGTCGGGCAGTTCCTCCGCGCGCATCGCCTCTATGATCTCATCCGAGGTCATCTCCATGGCGCCGAAGCCCCACCGTGCCGCGATGTAGGTGCGCAGGATGTCCGTCAGTGCCGAATAATATTGCTTGTGCTTGTTGTTCTGCCACAGCTTCTGGTGGTGCAGTGCCTCCAGCGCCTTGATCGCCACGACGTGCGGCGGCTGGGGCGGTGACGGCCTGAACAGGTCGCCGAGGCGTTTGCCGCGGCTCTCCAGGTAGCGCTTCAGCGCATAGGCCGCCGCCAGCAGCAATACGAGTGCGAGCGCGCCCCATTGGGCGTAGCCGCTGACCTCCCCGAAGCGGAACGGCAGGTTCCACTGGGGCTTCACGTCGTAGATCGACTGCGACGTCGAGTCGATCTGGAAGGTCGCCACCTGCAGGTAGAGCGAGTCGCGTGCCCAGAGCGTGTCGACGATGTTCTTGTCGGCATAGAGCACCGCCGGGCGGCCGAGATTCCACTTGCCCTCCTCGAACGCCGCCAGCGTGTAGCGCTTGCGGAGTTTGAGGTGGCGGCCGTCGCGTTCGAGCGTGTCGATCGGATACTCCTTGTGGAGTTCGATGGGGCTCCCCGGCTTGTCCTCGAATTCGGGGAACTGCACCACCTGCACCAGGTCTTTCTCGACGTCGACCACCAGGTCGAAACGGTCGCCGATCATGACGCTGTCGGGCTGGATGTGCGCCGTGACCTGCGGCACGTCGGACTGGGCCCGCGCCGCTGCGCCCGCGAGGAGCAGCGCTATTGCAAAAAGTCGTTTCATCGCTGTTTGAACAGTTTTATCAGTTCCGACACATAGTCGCCCTCGGTCGAGACCATCGCCGTGTCGATGCGGTTGTGCTTGAGCGTCGATTCGATCTGTGCGCTGCGCTGCCGCCATTTTTCGGCGTAATGCTCCCTCACGGCGCGCGACGAGGTGTCGACCCAGACCTTACGTCCGCTCTCGGCGTCTTTTAGCTCGACGATGCCCACGTCCGGCAACTCCGTTTCACGCGGGTCGTAGACGCGTATGCCCACCAGGTCGTGCTTGCCGCCGGCGATCTTCAGCGCGTCGTCCAGCGCCGCCCTGTCCTTTGAGGAGTCCATGAAATCCGAGAGGATGAAGGTCGTGCAGCGTTTCTTGTTGACGTTGGTCAGGAAACGCACCGGCTCCGAGAGCTTCGTCCCGGCCGATTCGGGCCGGAATCCCACCAGCTCGCGGATGATCATCAGGATGTGGCTGCGCCCCTTCTTCGGGGGGATGAACTTCTCGACCTTGTCCGAGAAGAAGATGCAGCCCACCTTGTCGTTGTTCTGTGCGGCGGAAAAAGCCAGCACGGCGGCGATCTCGGTGATGATGTTCTTCTTCAGGCGTTCGGTCGTGCCGAACATGCGCGATGCCGAGACGTCGACCAGGAGCATCATCGTCAGTTCGCGTTCTTCCTCGTAGATCTTGATGTGGGGTTTGCGCGAGCGCGCCGTCACGTTCCAGTCTATATCGCGCACGTCGTCGCCCGCACGGTACTCCCTGACTTCGGAAAACGACATGCCCCGTCCGCGGAAAGCCGTATGGTACTTTCCGGCGAAAATCTCGTTCGAAAGACCCCGGGTCTTGATTTCGATCTTCCGGACGCGTTTCAGAATATCGTTCTCTGTCTCTTGCATCGTTAGGGTACGATTACGTTGTTGAGGATGTCGGTGATGATCTCCTCCGAGGTGATGTTTTCGGCCTCGGCCTCGTACGTCAGGCCGATGCGGTGGCGCAGCACGTCGTGGCAGACGGCGCGCACGTCTTCGGGGATGACGTAGCCGCGGCGGCGGATGAAGGCGTAGGAGCGTGCGGCCTTCGCCAGCGAGATCGACGCACGGGGCGAACCTCCGTATGCGATCAGATTCTGCAGTTTCTGCAGGTTGTATTCCGCCGGCTCGCGCGTGGCGAAGATGATGTCGATGATGTATTTCTCGATCTTCTCGTCCATGTAGACGTCCTCCACGACCTTGCGGGCCTTGATGATGTCCTCGGGCGAGATGACCTTGTTGACCTGAGGCATGCCAGCGCCCGAGAGGTTCATGCGCACGATGTCGCGCTCCTCCTGCTTCTTGGGGTAGGAGATCTTGGCCTTGAGCATGAATCGGTCGACCTGCGCCTCGGGCAGCGGGTAGGTACCCTCCTGCTCCAGGGGGTTCTGCGTGGCCAGCACCAGGAACGGCTGCGGCAGCGGGTAGGTCTGGTCGCCGATGGTCACCTGCCGCTCCTGCATGGCTTCGAGCAGTGCCGACTGCACCTTGGCCGGGGAGCGGTTGATCTCGTCCGCCAGCACGAAGTTGGCGAACACGGGGCCTTTCTTGACCACGAACTCCTCGTTCTTCTGCGAGTAGATCAGCGTACCGATCAGGTCGGCCGGCAGCAGGTCGGGGGTGAACTGTATACGCGAGAATCCGGCATCCACGGCTTTTGCCAGCGTGGTGATGGCCAGCGTCTTGGCCAGTCCGGGCACGCCTTCCAGCAGGATATGTCCGTTCGACAGCAGCCCGATCAGCAGCGTGTCGACCAGATGGCTCTGCCCCACGATGACCTTGCCCATTTCCGTGCGGAGCGTATCGACGAATACCGATTCGCGTTCGATGCGCTCGTTGAGTTCCTTGATGTTGATGACTTCGCTCATTGTTTTATTATGTGTTGAATTTCATGCTTCATACCCTGCGCCCGGCATCTTTTGCCCGCAACTTCCGCATCCGCCCGGCGCAAACGTTGCCGTATTGTCGTCGGATACGCAAGTCTTGATTTATTATTGGGAACGATTCCCGAATGAAATTATTGCAAAATTAATAAAATTACGGATAAAATGTTTTGAATTTCCCCTTTTTTGCTATCTTGTAATCACTTACCGCTTGAACCCATGCTATGCGAAAATTGTATTATTTAGCCTGCAGTATTGTCTTATCCGGCCTTACCGCCTGTGAAGTGTCTCCGCTGGCGGATGGAAGCTCTGCTGTAACGGTTGAAGGCGTTGCGACGGCTCCGGTCTCGCACACGATTCCCGCAGCGAAGGCACTGGAACATCTTGCCGGGGCACTGGTTGCCCTTGACGGGCCGACCCGTTCTCCGGGTGAATCGAGAACCGTGCAACGCGTTACGGCGGTTACGCGGGCCGACCTGAGGGCGTCTGCGACCCGCAGCGGAGGATGTTCTGCCGACTCGCTTGTTTATTTAGTCGAGTTCGAAGATGGAAAAGGCAGTGCCATTCTGGCTGCGGACGACCGGCTCGAACCTGTTATCGTGATCTACGATACGTATAAAATGAAGAAGGAAGATTTGCGGGAACCGCCGGTCGATCCGGATGCTTGGCGGATACTTGAAAATCTTTATTGCGAAGAGGATGACGACTATTATCTGGGGGCAAGCGAACTCCCGGAGCTACCTGTCGAAAATACGCTTTTGGAACATCAACTCATCTACGATTATATCAATAAGGAAGTAGAAGATACGGGCGGTGCTGTTTATACGGTTGAGAGCGGTTGGAATCTGAGCCGATCCGTGAGCCCCATGCTGACGACTCAATGGCATCAGGGAGCCCCGTTTAAACTACGTTTTCCGATTACTGCTTCGTGGACTATCTGGGCTCCGGCCGGATGTGTCACGATCGCCGTGGCCCAGATTATGAACTATCACCAATTTCCGCGCAATTATTGTGATTGGTCGCTGGTAAATCAATATAATCCTAACGACCCCCTTGAAGATAATGGCCAGGATGTGCTGGACGAAGTCGCGTTATTGTCTAAAAAGGTGGCTGGCGGTTGTCGTGTGGAATGTAATTTTTTTGGCTCCGGGGAAACTTTTTCCACGCCGGCCAAAGCCAAGCGTTTTCTTCGCGATGTGGGCTATACCGGTACCGAGAAACATCTCGGATATGACGCGGACGTGATTAAGAAAACGCTGGATAACGACTGCCCTGTCTTTATCGGGGCTTTGGCTTCCAGCAATCATGGTCACGCATGGGTGATCGACGGATATCTGAATTACGAAAACATCATCAAAACCTACAACGGCCCTACCACTTTGTTGAAAACAAACACAGTGAATAAACTATTCGTACACTGTAATTGGGGCTGGCAGGATACTGACAAAAACGGATATTATGCCAGTAAGGTTTTTGACACCCGAAAAGGGCCTGCGGATTTGAACGGGTATCCGGCGGCGACTCGCGGGGTCAATACTAAAAATTACACATGGTGGTTCCGCATCGTTACTTATAACAAACCCCGATAGTTATGAAAAAACTGATTATATTGTGTAGTGCCGTATTGGGCTCCTTGCTGTTTTGCGGATGTCTTCCGAGCTCTGCGCCTTACGAGGATTTTTACTCCCGGTCGTTCGTCTTGCGGTATTGTCAGGTAAGCGATATCTCGATCGAACGTCGGTATTATTCCGAAGACGATCCCGATTACAACCTGGGCTATTTTATCCGGGTTGTTTCCGATAAACTTTATCGGGCAAACAGGAACGGTGAAGAAAAACAGGTCTACGATGCACTTTGCGAAAAATACAATGATGTGACCTATAACCGTAAGGTGCGATACTCTTACGATGAATACTATCCTCCCAGGTGTTCCTGCTTTTTTACGGATATGGAGATATGGAGCACTGCCGACTGGGATGCCGGTCATCCGGCGGGAACGCCGCTCGATGACATCGTGCGTTTCAAAAGCGATACCCCCTGGCCTTATATCCGGAGCGGTTATACGCAGCGGTATTCCGATAAGAAAAGGGGCGAATACTATCCGGTCTATTGCCTGGTTTCGGAACTTACGGCGGACGACATGACCCTGTTGCCGGATTCCTTTTTTATCCTGTTTACCTCGCGTCCCTCCCTCGACCTGCAACATACCATCCGTGTCCGGTTGACCGACGATGCCGGGAATGTGTACGAGGCTGGCATCGACGTGGATTTCAGCCTGTGACCCGAACCATCCGTGCGGAAACGGGTATTTCTGTCCCTGTCGTTGGCTGTGTTTTCGGATGTCCCGGCAGTGTTGCAGCCGGCCGGCAGTCCGCTTTGGATTGCTGTGCCCCCGAATCGGCGTGCGGGGCTTTCCCGGTAAATTTTATTCCAAAATCGGCAGGGCTCTGCCGAAGGGCTTGCGAAAAAGTATTAACTTTGCAGCCATGGAACCCAAAGAATCTCCGATACTGCAAGGCCTGAACCCCGCACAGCTCGCTGCCGTGGTCAACTACGACAGCCCGTCGCTCATTATCGCCGGCGCCGGTTCGGGCAAGACGCGCGTGCTGACCGCGCGCATCGCCTATATGATCGAGCAGGGCGTGGCGCCCTTCAACATCCTGGCGCTCACCTTCACCAACAAGGCCGCCCAGCAGATGCGCGAGCGCATCGCGCAGATGATCCCCGATAACCGCAGCCGCTATATCCGCATGGGTACGTTCCACTCGGTCTTTTCGCGCATCCTGCGCGAGAACGCCGAAAAGATCGGTTTCCCCGAGTCGTTTACGATCTACGAGCCCTCGGACTGCAAGAACCTCATCAAGACCATCGTCCGCGAACTGAACCTCGCGGACGAGAAATACAAGCCCAACCTCATCGCCTCGCGTATCTCCTACTTCAAGAACTGCCTGGTGACGCCCGGCGCCTACCTCGCCAACTCGGTCTATGCCGCCGAAGACCGGCAGGCGCAGATCCCCGAGTTCGGCAATGTCTACAATATCTACTGCCAGCGCTGCAAGCGCAACGGTGCGATGGACTTCGACGACCTGCTCTTGCAGACCAACATCCTGCTGCGCGACGCCCCGGACGTGCTGGCGCGCTACCAGGAGCTGTTCAAATACATCCTGGTGGACGAGTACCAGGACACCAACTACGCCCAGTACGTCATCATCCGCCGCCTGTCGCAGCTCCACTCCCGGGTCTGCGTCGTGGGCGACGACGCACAGTCGATCTACTCGTTCCGCGGTGCCAAGATCGAGAACATTCTCTCCTTCCAGAAGGATTTTCCCGCGGCCAGGGTCTTCAAGCTCGAGCAGAACTACCGCTCGACCCGCACGATCGTCGATGCGGCCAATTCGGTCATCGTCCGCAACTCCAAGCGCATGGAGAAGCACTGTTTCTCGGCCGGCGACGTGGGTGAGCCGATCCGCATCCTCAAGGCCTATACCGACCGCGAGGAGGCCGAAATGGTGGTCTCCGACCTGCGCGACAAAGTCCGCTCGGCGGGCGACGACTGGTCGGAAGCGGTGATCCTCTACCGCACCAACAACCAGTCGGCCGTGCTGGAGGACAACCTTCGCCGCCGCGGCATTCCCTACCGCATCTACAAGGGCAGTTCGTTCTACGACCACAAGGAGGTCAAGGACATGCTGGCCTATATCCGGCTGGTCATCAACCCGCGCGACGACGAGGCGTTCAAACGCATCGTCAACTATCCGACGCGCGGCATCGGCGACACGACCGTGCAGCGCATCGCGCAGCTGGCCGCCGAGCGGGGCGTCTCGATGTGGGAGGCGGTCGACGCGCTGGTCGCCGAACCGGCCGCCGATCCCGTGCAGAAGACTATCGCCCGCAAGGTGGCGGACTTCGTGGCGATGATCCGCTCGCTGTCGCTCGCCCGCAACGAGAAGGGGCTTTACGACTTCGGGCTCGAGATCGCCACCCGCTCGGGCATCCTCGCGGCCTACCGCGCCGAGAATACCCCCGAGGCGACCTCGGCATTGGACAATATCGAGGAGTTGCTGAACTCGATGCAGGAGTTCAAGGAGCGGTGCGACGCCGAAATCCGCAACGGAGAGCGTCCGCAGGACGAAGAGGCGACCATCGAGGAGTGGCTGCAGAACGTCATGCTGGTGACCGACATGGACAAGGACGACCCCGAAGACCGCAACAAGGTGACGCTGATGACCGTCCACTCGGCCAAGGGGCTGGAATACAAATACGTGTATATCGTCGGGCTGGAGGAAAACCTCTTCCCCTCGCAGCGGGCCGCCGAGTCGCCCGACGGCATGGAGGAGGAGCGGCGCCTGTTCTACGTGGCGCTCACTCGTGCCAAGGTCGAGGCGACGATCTCCTACGCCGAGATGCGTTTCAAGTGGGGCAACATGGAGTTCTCGCGCCCGAGTTGCTTCCTGCGCGAGATCGACCCGAAATATGTCAGGGCCGACTTCGGTACCGGCACCGACGACGACCGCCCGCACCGCTCGCCCGACGGATCCGCACCTTCGGCCATCGACGAACTGCGCCGCCGCTTCGACTACCGTTTCCAGCAGAAACAGCAGGCTGCGGGCGGGAACAATCCCGGCTCGGGCGGCGGCCGGCCGGGCAGCAACCCCGGCCGCGGCAATTTCGGCGGTCGCCCCTCCGACGGCGAATCCGGCCCCGCAAGGCGTTTCGCCCGGGCTGTGGCACCCCGCGACGCCCGCCCGCAGGGGCGTCCCGACCCGGCGCTCGTCCAGGCCTCGCGCCCCTCGACCGACGGCATGCGCCGCATCGGTGTGCGGCAGGCGGCCGACGGCGGCGTACCCCTCGGCGATACGATGCCCGTCAGCGGCGATTATACCGTGGGACAGCGCGTCGAGCACCCCAAATTCGGCGTGGGTATCGTGCAGCGCATCGAGACCCTCGCCACCGACCACAAGCTGGTCGTGGCCTTCGACGGCGCGGGCGAAAAGACCCTGCTGGCCAAATTCGCCAAACTGACCAAACTATAACAGCGATGGCGACCCCCCCCCTTGTGTCGGTCTGCATGACCACCTACAACCACGAAGCTTACCTTGCCCAGGCCATCGAGAGCGTGCTGGCGCAGCAGACCTCGTTCGGGGTCGAGCTGGTGCTGGGCGACGATTGCAGTACGGACTCCACGGCCGCTATTTGCCGCGAATACGCGGCGAAATACCCCGGCCGCGTGCGTTTCGTCACGGGCCAGCGCAACGTGGGCTGGCGTGCCAACTACCGCCGCACGTTCGAGGCCTGCCGCGGGAAATACGTGGCCTACTGCGACGGCGACGACTGGTGGAGCGACCCCCGCAAGTTGCAGATGCAGGCCGACCTGCTGGAGTCCGACCCCTCGTGCGGGATGTGCTATACGCGCGCCAGCAACTATTACCAGAACACCGGCCTCACCGAACCCGATCACGAGGAGCACTTTACCGACTTCGACCACCTGCTTTGCCGGCTCACCATCGCCAACTGCGCCACGCTGGCGCGCCGCGACCTCATCGCCCGCTACTATGCCGAGGTGCGCCCCGACGAGCACCCCGAATGGCTTACCGACGACGCCCCGATGTGGCTCTGGTTCGCGGCCTGCAGCCGTGTGCGCTACCTCCCGGCCATCACGGCGGTGCACCGCCGCCTGCCGCAGAGCGTGAGCCATAGCACGGAATATCCCCGCCGGATCGCCTTCTGCGACTCCCTGATGGACATAAGCCTGTGGTTCGATGCCCGTTACGGTGCACGCCGCAACCGGTTCCGCATCCTGCGGCGGCGCAGTTCGGTCGCGTTGTGGGTACTCTCCTGGAACGGTTCCGTCGGCGAATACCTCGCCCGGTGGCGCCGCGACGTGGCCGCCTGTCCGCGCCTGCTGCTTTGCCCCGAAGGCTGCGGGCTCCTCGTGAAGAAGATTTTGTTCCGACGTAAAAAACAACGACTATGACTACCAAAGAGCGTTACGACGGCGTTATCGCCTGGTTCTCGGAGCACATGCCCGTGGCCGAGAGCGAATTGCACTATACGGATCCCTACCAGTTGCTCGTGGCTGTGATCCTTTCGGCGCAGTGTACCGACAAGCGGGTCAACATGACTACGCCCGCCCTGTTCGAACGCTTCCCCACGCCGTTCGAAATGGCGAAGGCCACGGCCGAGGAGATTTACCCCTATATCCGGAGTATCTCCTACCCGAACAACAAGGCCCGCAACCTCGCGGGCATGGCGCGTATGCTGTGCGAAGAGTTCGGGGGCGAGGTGCCGAGCGACCTGCAGCAGATGCAGCGCCTGCCGGGCGTGGGGCGCAAGACGGCCAACGTGCTGGGTGCCGTGCTGTGGCAGAAGGAGGTGATGCCGGTGGACACGCATGTCTTCCGTGTCTCGAACCGTATCGGGCTGACGACCAATTCGAAAACTCCGTTGCAGACCGAGCTGACGCTCGAAAAGAACATCCCTTCGCACCTGTTGCCGGTGGCTCACCACTGGCTGATCCTCCACGGACGTTACGTCTGCATGGCGCGCAGCCCCAAGTGCGGCGAATGCGGGATCGCCGCCTGGTGCCGCAAATACGCCGCCGACCACCGGACGAAAGGGTAGGTGCCCCCCCCCGACGTTTTGGGGCGTTTGCCCGGGAGGCTTTGCCGGGACGGTTCGTTCCCCGATCGACACCCCCGCCCGATCGACAGCCCCCTCCCGGTACGGCCCGCCTCCTGCGCGGGGCATGATCCGGCCGCCGGGGACATCCTGAACACAAAAAAACAGATCAACCCAATCCAAACCTCAGACCTATGACCAAGATCGTCCTGAAATTCCTGTTGTTGCTGTTCGTGCCCTTTTTTGCGCAGGCGCGTGACACCGATTCGCTGCGGGTGCTGTGGGTCGGCAACAGCTATACCTATTACAACGACATGCCGTCCACCGTCCGGCAGATCGCCGCGACGCAGAAGGTGAAACTCTCCTGTACGCGCTTCCTCAAGGGCGGCGAGCGCCTTTCCGGCCACCTGAAAAACCAGAAACTGCTCGACGCCATCGCCGCGGGCGGCTGGGATTACGTCATCCTCCAGGAGCAGAGTTCCGCACCGGCCATGCCGACCCGGCAGGTCGCACGGGAAGTCTACCCTGCGGCGCGTACGCTCGACAGCCTGGTGCACGTCGCGTCGCCCGATGCCCGTGTGATCTTCTACATGACGTGGGGGCATAAGAACGGCAACCGCTTCCCGATTCCGGAGTACCCGCCCGCCAACAGCTACGGCACCATGCAGGAACGGCTGATTACCAGCTACCTCGAAATGGCCTACGACAACGACGCATGGTGTGCCCCCGTGGGCATGGCATGGCGCCGGGTGCGTGCCGAAAGGCCCGATTACGTGCTCTATGCGCAGGATTGTTTCCACCCCGGGCCGCTGGGCAGCTACCTGGCCGCGAACGTGATTTTCACCACGATCTACGGCAAGCCCTACCAGACCGCCTGCACGCTGGATTTCCCGGCCGAACAGGCCGAATACATCCAGCGTGTGGCGCAGCAGACCGTGCTGGAAAACCTCACGCTGCTGAATATAAAAAGGTAATCGGATTTGTACGGATTCATGCCCGCGCTTCGACAAGCGCGGGCTTTTTCGGAACTTGGACGCCCGCCTGCCCTGCCGCAGGCCGTTCCGCCGGGCGGGATGCCTGCCCTCACCGCTCGCTCAGCTCCAGCCAGCGCATCGTCTTTTCGTCGATCGACGCGATCAGTTCGGCTATGCGTCGTGACTGCGCCGTGAGCTCTTCCACCGGAAGCGTCCCCGACGAGAGCGACGCCTCGAGTGCCGCTTTCTCGGCCTCGAGCGCCGGGATCTCCGTTTCGAGCGCCTCCAGCTCCCGCTTTTCGTTGAACGAGAGCCTGCGCGGCGCTTCACCCGTTGCCCGGGGCCGCTCCGCCTGTGGTTTGGGGCGGGCCTGTGCGGTTTCGGTGCGGCGTGCCGCTTCGTATTCGCGCTTCCAGGCCACGTATTCCGAGTATGCCCCCGCAAAATCCCTGATCTCGCCTCCGCCGCAGAAAACCAGCAGGTGGTCGGCGACCTTGTCCACGAAATAACGGTCGTGCGACACCACGATCACGCAGCCTTTGAACGCTTGCAGGTACTCTTCCAGAATACCCAGCGTTACGATGTCCAGGTCGTTCGTCGGCTCGTCCAGCACCAGGAAATTGGGGCTCTGCATTAGCACCGTGCAGAGGTATAGCCGCCGCCGTTCGCCGCCGCTCAGGCGTGCCACGTAATTGTATTGCGTTTCCGGTGTGAAGAGGAAATGTTGCAGCAGCTGCGAGGCGCTCATCCGCCGCCCGTCGCCCAGTTCGACCTGCTCGGCGATCGCCGTCACCACGTCGATCACCCTCATCGAGTCGTCGAACTCTAGCCCCTGCTGGCTGTAATAGCCGAAGCGAACGGTTTCGCCTATGTCGATCACACCGCTGTCGGGTCGTTCGATGCCCGTCAGCAATTTGAGAAACGTCGACTTACCGCAACCGTTGTCGCCCACGATCCCCAGCTTTTCGTAGCGGGTGAAGTTGTAGTTGAACTTGTCGAGGATCACCACGTCGCCGAAGCGCTTGCTCACGTCGCGGGCCTCGAATATCTTGGTGCCGATCCGTGACGCCCCGACGTCGAGCCGCACCTCGCCGCTGCGGCGCGTCGTTTTGAGCCGCGATTCGAGATCGCGGAACGCGTCGATGCGCGACCGCGCCTTGGTCGCCCGCGCCTGCGGCTGGCGGCGCATCCACTCCAGTTCGCGGCGGTAGAGGTTCATCTCGCTCGCCCGCTGTGCCGCGTCGGCCGTTTCGCGCTCCTGTTTCTTTTCCAGGTAATAGGAGTAGTTGCCCGCATAGTGGTAGATCCGGCGGTTTTCCATTTCGAGGATGTCGCTGCACACGCTGTCGAGGAAATACCGGTCGTGGGTCACCATCAGCAGCGCGGCGCTGCTCGCCGCGAGGTACTCTTCGAGCCACTCGGTCATGTCGGTGTCGAGGTGGTTGGTCGGCTCGTCGAGGATCAGCAGGTCGGATTCGCTGATCAGCACGTTGGCCAGCGCCACGCGCTTGAGCTGTCCGCCCGAGAGGGTCTCCACTTTTTGCCCGAAGTCGCGGATCCTGAGCCGTGAAAGGATCCGCTTGGCGCGCTGCTCGTAATCCCACGCTTCGAGGGCATCCATCCGCGCCATTGCCTCCTGCAACCCTTCGCCCGACGCATCGCCGATCGCCCGCTCATACTCCGCGATGGCCTTCAGGGCGGGGCTCTCCGAGTGGAAGCAGGCTTCCAGTACGGTCATGCCCGCCGGGTATGCGGGGCTTTGTTCCAGGTAGGCGATCCTCAGGCCGCGGCGCGGCACGACGCTGCCCGCGTCGTGGCTTTCCTTCCCCGCGATGATGTTCAGCAGCGTGGTTTTCCCCGTGCCGTTCTTCGCCACGAGGGCCACGCGCCGGCCCTCCTCGATCGTGAACGAGATATTTTCGAAGAGCACCTGCTCGCCGTACGATTTGGTGAGGTTTTCCACCTGGAGACAAGAAGCCATAACGTGTGATTTAGATTTGCAAAGCTACGCAAAATTCCCGAACCGTGCCAATCGCCGTCCCGGAAAGGGGCTCCGGCCCCCGGAAAACGGGCTGCCCCTCCCCGAAAAAAGGACGGCGCACGACGGTCATATCCCCTCGTGCGCCGTTTCTCGTTGCTGGACTTCCCCCGGAAACGTTGTGCCGTTCCGGTTTTTCACCCCTCCCGGCGTCATGCTTTCCGGGCGGTTCCCTTCTTCCGTCAACCTCCCTTCTCCCGGGTTGCAGGTTCCCGTCACGGTGTTTTCTCCGGCATCGGATCCCTCCCTGCGGCATCCGCTTTCCCGGGCACCCGCTTTCGGGCGCTATCTTTTCCCCGCCCTGCCTTTCGGGCGCACTACCAGTTCTTGCGCAGGTCGCGCGTCAGGGGGAACTCGGTGATGCGCAGCGTCGTGCAGCCGTAGGGGATCAGCGTGATCTCTTCGGCGGGATTGGCGCTCTCGTTGGTGCTGTACGGCTGGGGGCCGGCGCTCTCCTGGTAGAGCACCCATTCGTCGAGCCTGCGCCCGCGCGCCCTGATCTCCACCGGGGCGTTTTCCAGCGTCCACGGATAGGCGTCGCCGATGTCGCGCCGCTCGACCCTGAATGCCTCCGCAATGCGTTCGGGGCGGACGTCCTCCTCGAAGAGCGTGTAGTTCCACGGGGTCGTAGGCCGCACCTCGTAATACCACGGGCCGTAAATCTGTTTGCCCGGGTTGCGGACTTTCGACCATTGTTCGCCGATGCGCAGCGAGTAGACCAGCGGCCCGCGCTCGACGACGGCCGAGCGTTCGTACCAGCGGCTGACGGCGACCTCCATCGGCAGGCGGAGCGTCACCACGTCGCCCGTGCGCCACGTGCGCCGCACCTCCGCCACGGAACCTTTCCCGGGCGACGCCACGGCCTGGCCGTTCACCGCCACGGTCGCCCCTTCGCACCAGCCGGGGATGCGCAGGCGGAGCGGGAATTCGGCCGTTTTCACCTTGCGGCCGTCGATCCTTATCTCGAAGCGTATCTGCTCGTCGAAGGGGTATTGCGTCCGCTCGGCGATCGTCACCCGTACGCCGCCGGCCACTTCGGCCGTGACGTTGCAGGGCGAGTAGACCATCGCGGCCAGCCCGCCGTCGTGGGTGGCATACCACAGGTTTTGCGTGAACTTGGGCCATCCCTGGTGCATGTTCGACGTGCAGCAGGCATAGCCCGTCAGCAGGCCGTAGAGGATGTCCGTGCCGTCGTGGCTCTGCTCGAAATTGCGGCGGTGGTCGGTAATCATCACCTGGTTGACCTGCTGGTAGTACTGGCGGGCGTCATAGGCGTCCGTGGCCTGCGTGGGCAGGGCGTTGAACGCCACGCGCTCCAGATGGTCGGAGAACTGCACGTCGCCCGTGATTTCGGCCATCTCCTCCAGCGAGTACATCATCTCCACGGCCGTGCAAAGCTCCGAACCCTGCGTCGGGGCGGCGCCGTGCAGCGCCTCGTCGCCCCCGTACAACCCCGTCGGCAGGCCGATGTAGCGGCGTATGTCCGCGAAGCCTTTCTTCACGGCTGCCACATGCGCCGGGTCGTTGCTGCGCTGGTAGTAGACCACCGGCTCCTTGATCCCCTGCGCGAGGTTCACGCAGTGCAGCGAGAAGGGCGTCGGGATCACCTCCCCGCCGGCGAGAATGCCCGTCCAGTCGAGTGTCTGCCGGTGGATCAGGTCGCCCAGCTCCAGCAGGAATTCGTCGCCCGTGATGTTGTAAAGCCAGTAGACGATGCCCAGGTTGTCGCCGCCGCGCTGTTCGCCCCAGAAAGTCCAGTGCCCCAGCGGGGTCTTCGGAAGCTCGCGCAGCTGGTAACGGAAATAGGCGCTCATCAGTTCGATGACGCGCTCGTCGCCCGTCGCCGAGTAGTATTGTTGCAGCACCTTGAGCATGACCATCTTGGGCCACCAGTCGCGGGCGTTGTCGCGCTGTATGGCCGGGCTTTCGAACGGACGGTCTTCCGCCGGGCCGAAATAGCCGTCGGGCTGCCGGCTGCCGAGCGCCCACTCGACCCAGGGGCGGGTCTTTTCGATCAGCCGTTCGTCGCCGAGGATATAGGCCAGCGGCAGCAGCCCGTCGATCCAGTAGGGGCCGCGTTCCCAGACGTCGCCGTCGCCGCCCAGCCAGCCGTTGCGCGGGCCCATCACCTCGGGGTAGACCGAATCGAGGTGCCCCGTCAGCCCGTCGGCCTGACGCTGCAACTGGTCGCGGAGCCACCCTTCGGCGCGGATGGCGCCCAGCGGAAGTTTCACGAAGGGCTTTTCGCGCAGCGGGGCGCGGTTGTTGGCATAGGGTGCCGCGGCCGTCGCGGCGGTCGTTACCAGGAGCAGGCCTGCCAGCAGCAGGGACATGAGTTTTTTCATACGTACGGTTTTGGTTAGCCGGGACAAAATTAACGAAATTCCCGGCTGCGGGGTGTATGCAAACGTGCAAATTCAGTATGCATCGGCGGGCGCGGTTTGTTATCTCCCTCTTTTTTGCTACCTTTGCCCAGTATCACCAATGTGAAGCAAGGCTGAAATGGAGCTATCGAAAGAGCGTATCGAATCCCTCAGGGAACTTCTCGCCCCGGCAAACCGTAAGATCGTGATTGTCGCCCATACCAATCCCGACGGCGATGCCGTGGGTTCTTCGCTCGCCTGGGCCGAGGTGCTGCGGGGAATGGGACACGAGGTAACGTGCATCGTCCCGAACAAATACCCCTATTTTCTCGACTGGATGCCGGGTATCGGCCAGGTCGTGGTCTTCAAGAACGACACCGCGGGCGATGCCGTGCGCGCCATCGCCGAGGCCGACCTGCTCTTCTGCCTCGACTTCAACGCCGTGTCGCGGCTCGAAATCCTGAGCGATACGATCGAGGCCAACACCACGGCGCGCCGCGTGCTGATCGACCACCACCTTTCGCCCGACGGGCATTTCGACCTCTCGTTCTCGTATCCCGATTCGTCGAGCACCTGTTTCCTCGTATACAGTATCATCGAAGCGCTGTTCGGCACCGATGCCATTACGCGGCAGATGGCCGAGGCGCTCTACGTGGGCATCATGACCGACACGGGCAACTTCGCCTACTCGTTCCTCACGCCGGAGCTGTTCCGCGCCGTGGCGGTGCTGGTCGAGAAGGGCATCAGCATCCCCGAGATACACAACAACGTCTATAACGCCTATACCGAAGGCCGCGCACGATTGTTCGGCTATGTCATCAACCGCAAGATGGAGATCATCCAGGACGGGACGGTGGCCTATATGTCGCTGATGGAGAACGAAATGCGCCGTTTCCAGTTCCAGCAGGGCGACAGCGAGGGTTTCGTGAACTACGCGCTGACGATCAAGAAGATGAAGATGTCGGCCATGTTCCTGGCCCACCGCAAGTTCATCCGCGTGAGTTTACGTTCGCGCGGAGATGTCGACGTCAACCTCTTCGCCCGCAAGTACTTCAACGGCGGCGGCCACAAGAATGCCGCGGGAGGTAAATCGTTCGTTTCGATGCAGGAGACTATCGACCACTATATCAAGTCGGTAAAGGAGTTCGCCCAAGACGGGCATCTGGGTTGAGGACGCTATGGCTGGTGGCCTTGCGCCGATAACCTACGAAAGTTATGGACGATTTCCGACTTAAAGTTTTCATCACCGCGGCCCGGACGCTCAGTTTCACCCGGACTGCCGAGCAGATGTTCATTTCCCAGCCCGCCGTCAGCAAGCATGTCGGTGAGCTCGAATCCCGTTATAAGACGCAACTCTTCGTCCGCCGCGGCAGCCGCCTGGAGCTGACCCCGGCCGGTGAAACCCTGCTGACCTGCGCCGAACGGCTGGCCGGCGACTACCGCCGCATGGAGTATGAGATGAGCCTCTGCGCGAGTGCGGTCGAGGGCGAACTGCGCCTCGGTGCCAGCACGACCATCGCCCAATACCTCCTGCCGCCGATCCTCGCCCGCTTCACCACGCGTTTCCCAGGCGTGCGGGTCTCGATGATGTCGGGTAACAGCGACCAGGTCGAACAGGCACTGTGCGGGCGCAGCATCGACCTGGGGATGGTCGAGAGCCTCAGCCGCCGGCAGGGGTTGCACTATACGCTCTTCGCGCCCGACGAACTGGTGTTGGTCGCACGTACGGGCGGCCCCTATGCGCGGACGGATGCCGTGACGCCCGACCGTTTACGGCAGATTCCCCTCGTGCTGCGCGAGGGCGGGTCGGGGACGCTCGAAGTCATCAAGACGGCACTCGGCAAGGCCGGGATCCGCATCCCGGAGCTGAACGTGGTGATGCGCCTCGGCTCGACCGAGGGGATCAAGGCATTCGTGCGCAACAGCGACGCCATGGCCATCCTGTCGGTGATTTCGGTTGTGGACGAGCTGCGCAGCGGTACGCTGCGAATCGTCGATGTCGACTCCCTGGCGCTCACGCGCGACTTCGTGTTCGTGCATCCCGAGGCCGAACCTGCCCGGCTTGTCCGGCAGTTCGTCGATTTCGCCCGGGCCGACCGCTGACCCGGCGGGCATCCCGTATCCCGCATTCCGTTCTCGTTCCCGTTCCCGTTTCTGCGCATCGCTGTACGGCTGCGGCTTTCATTATAACTATATGTTATGTAGGATAACCGGTTCTTGTTCCATATCCCGCCAAAAGATGCGATCTTTGCCGGCGAAACAAAGGAAAAGTTATAACGGCTTCTTAAAAACACGAAGGATATGTTGAAAAAAGGTAACAGGGCGAATACCCTGCACGGGATTCTGCTGATCGTCCTGTTCTCGTTCGCGGCATTCTACATCGCCGGGTTCCCCCTCGTAAAGAAACTTTCGTTCAGCCCGCTGATCGTCGGCATCGTGCTGGGCATGCTCTATGCCAACAGCCTGCGCAACAAACTGCCCGAAACGTGGGTGCCCGGCATCAGGTTCTGTACCAAGCAGGTGCTGCGCTGGGGCATCATCCTCTACGGGTTCCGCCTGACGCTCTCCGAGGTGGCGGCTGTGGGCATCCCGGCCGTCGCGGTCGACCTGGTCGTCGTGACGGTCACGATCCTGGGCGGCATCCTGCTGGGACGCCTGCTGAAGATCGACCGCGACACGGCGCTGATGACCTCGACGGGCAGTGCCATCTGCGGCGCGGCGGCCGTGCTGGGTGCCGAGCCGGTCGTGAAATGCGAGGGGTACAAAACCGCCATTGCCGTCTCCACGGTCGTGATTTTCGGCACCCTCTCGATGTTCCTCTACCCCCTGATGTACCGCACGGGGATGCTCGACGGGCTCACGGACACGGGCGTGGCCGTCTATACGGGCAGCACGCTGCACGAGGTGGCCCATGTGGCGGGGGCGGGCAACGCAATGGATCCGACCGATACGCTGGGAATCGCCGGGACGGCCACCATCACCAAGATGATCCGTGTGATGATGCTCGCGCCCGTGCTGGTTATCCTGGGGTTCGTGCTGGCGCGCCGCCGGAAAACCGCCGGGGGGCGCAATGAGAAGAACAAAATCACCATTCCGTGGTTCGCATTCGGGTTTATCGGGGTCATCTGCCTCAATTCGCTGTTGCAATACCTGACTGGGGCGGAGAGTGTCCGCGACATTCCGTTGAACAGCGCCATCGAATATGTCGATACGTTCATGCTGACGATGGCCATGACGGCGCTGGGTACGGAAACGAGCATCGACAAGTTCAAACATGCCGGGGCGAAGCCCTTCGTGCTGGCGGGACTGCTGTATGTCTGGCTGGTCGTGGGCGGTTATTTCGTCACCAAATACCTGGTCGGGATCCTGTAACGGGGTTTTCGGCCGGGCGGCTCCCGGAGGGATCCCGTTTTTGCGCCCGGCTCCATTTTATGCCGATATGGCGCCTATCCGCCTGCATCGTCTGCATTGCCGGGGATGCCGGGAAAGAAATCCCGCCGCTGAACGGCCTATGCCGGTCGGAACCGTTGTCTTGCTGGAAGCGATCCGCTTTTTACGCTAAATTCGGCAGAGTGGGGGCTTCGTGCTCCGAATAGCGGAGGACTGTCTCCCGTACGAAGTCCGCGAAACTGCGGGCTTCTTCGTAGGTGATGGCGCCGGGATAGCTCATCAGCACCAGCCGGTGGGGCGTGAAAGGCTTGCGGAACGACGGGTGGATGTACCGGTAGGGGTTGGCGACGAACCCCAGCCGCTCGTAGAAGTGCAGGCGGCGGATCGAAATGTCGTCTACGGGCGGGTCGATCTCGAGGATGACGCGCCCGACCTTCCGGCAGAAGGCCGAGAGTGCCGCGGAGCCCATGTTTTGTCCCCGCAGGGCGGGTGAGACGGCCAGGTGCTCGACATAACGGTACCCGTCGGCACCCCAGTGGAAGAGGATGCCGATGAACTCGTCGCCGCGCCAGATGCCGTCGGCTTCGAAATTCGGGTCGCCGAATGCCCGGTCGTAGCCTTCGGCGTTCCAGCGTTCGTTGTAGGGGAACGACTTTTCGTAAAGCTCCCAGGCCTCGGCCCAGCCTTTGTCCGAGCGGGACTTGAAAGGTATGAATTGCAGTGGTCGTGTCATCGTCCGTATTGTTTTGCGCAAAATTACTACAAATTCCGCGCATTACCAATCCGGTTGTGCCGGGAAGGGCGCTCCGCGACATAATGGTAAAAGGGACACCCGCTCCGGGGTGTCCCTTTTACTGCCTTGCGGCGTGAACTTTTTATTACTCCGTTTTCCCTCCGGTGATTTCCTCGGGGATGCCGTCGCAGCGTTCGTAGACCGAAATGTCCGAACGGTCGTCCTTGGCTGTCCATATCATTTGTGTCTTTGAAAAGTCGGTCACGATGTAGCGGTGTTGCCAGTCGCCTACGCTGTAATCGTAGTTTCCGTAGATGATGGCGCCCAGTTCCTCGTCGGTTTCGATGGCGAAACGTCCCGTGAGCTTGCGGGCGCCGAAGCTGTCGAGGTTCTGGTACATGACGTACTTCTGGTCTTTGCGGATGAACTCGATGTATACGTAGCTGCCCTCGGCGAGGGGCGCGCCGTTCCATTGGACGAGCTGCCACGTGCCGGCGAGGTTGTTGGGCGTGACATCCAGGGGGGCTACATACGACTTGTCGTCATCGCAGGCGCAGAAGGCCGTCGCGATAAGTGCAAGGAGCGTAAATCTAAAAATTGTTTTCATATTACTCGTTTTTGTCTGTTTCTTACTCTGTTTCTTCGAACCGGATTTGCAGCGTGCGCCCGCTCGGCGGAACATCGGGCCCTTCGAGGATCAGGGGCAGCTGCACAGGTGGCCTGCGCGTTGCCTGCGCGGGGTCGAACCCGATGACCAGGTCGCCTTTGGCGCCCGGGGCGAGGGTTGCGGGCTCGCACCGGAAGGTGATCCCCGGGGGGAGCAGGTGCTCGTCGCAGCGTGGCCGCATGGCTTTGCCGCCCGTGTTCAGGCATTCGATGCGCTCGTTCTGCAACCTTTCCGGGGCGAGGCGCACGGACTGCTGTTTGAGCCGCAGCGCACCCATTGCATAGGGGTAGTCCCCGTCCGTGCGTTCCGAGGCTATGACCGTGCCCGTGAGGTGCAGGATGGCCGTCGGCATCTTGTCCGAGAGCTGCGTATAGACGAAGATCCGCCTGTCGAAGCTCCCCGGGTGTCCCTTCGGGTGGTAGGTGACCGTCACCGTGCCTTCGCCGCCCGCGCGGACGGGCTGCCGGCCGTAGGTGGCCGCGGCGCAGCCGCAGGTGGTCTGCACGCGGGTGATGACGAGCGGTGCCGTCCCTGCGTTATGCCATTTGAACGTGTAGCCCGGCGGCGTGTCGTCCTCGCCGATATGCCCTGCGTCGATCTGCGTGCGTTCGAAGCGCATCGCTTCGGCACCGTCGGCCGTGGCGGGGTGCGCCAGGCTGTCGAGTTTGGCACGGGGGACGATGCGGATCTGCGAGCAGAGCGGTGTGGCGGCGGTTACCGCCCACAACGCCCCGCAGCAGAAGAGCATACGTGCTATCGTCGTTCCGCAGCGCATCGTCCGTTAGAGCCAGCCGTTGCCGTTTGCCGTTTTACGCACCGTGATGTTGAAATTGTGCGTCTCGCCCTTGCTCGAAGTGATGCTTGCCTTGGTCGTGCCGGCCTTCAGCCCCCTGACCGTCAGCTTCGCACCCTCCATCGACGCCGTGGCGACCGCCGTGTCGGCGATGCTGACCGTGTAGGTCAGCGTTTCGCCGCCGAGGAAGTAGTTGGCCGGGATGGCCTTCACCTCTTTGCCCAGCGAGATGTAGAGGTTCGGGAACGAAACCTGCTTGCCGTTGCCGGAGACCGCGTTGAGCAGCCTGGCCGCATTGACCTGTCCCACGCCCATCTGGTTGCGGTAGTTGGCCAGCGTCAGTTGCATGGGCTGGTTCAGGCCGACTTCGGCGACGTAGCGGTAGTAGTTTTTCAGGCCGGTCATGTAGGAGTCGATCGGCGTGGTGGTTTCGCAGAGCAGTGCCTTGAACTCGTCGGCCGTGAAGTGGCGGCGGAGCTGTGCGGCATATGAGAGCCCGAGCGCGGCGACGCCCGAAACATGGGGGCAGGCCATCGAGGTGCCTTCCATGTAACCGTAGCCCGTTTCGCTGATGGCATAGGGCAGCGTCGAAAGGATGCAGCCGATCTCGCCGCGTTTGTGGTTGTCGTCGAAGTACTCGTAATAGTAGTCCTGGTCGCCGCCCGGGGCTGCGATCGTCGTGCCGGGGCCGTAGTTGGTGTAGACGGCGGGCGTATAGTCGGCAGCCGTGGCCGATACCGAGATGCACTCCTCGGCAGCGCCCGGGAACCCGGCCTGCGGGGCGCTCTCGTTGCCGCCTGCGAAGATGGCCAGGCCGCCTTCGATCGGGCCGTTGGGCGATCCGGCGTTATGCAGGAAGTAGTCGAGGGCGTCCTTCTCCAGCGGGGCGTTCGTCGCCCACTCCTCTTCGTCCTTGAAGCCCGGCGCCCCCCACTCGTAGCTGTTGGCGCTGCCCGAGATATAGCCCCAGCTGCACTGCAGGATGACGGCGCCGTTGTCGGCCGCGTACTTGATGGCCCGGACGGTCGCCAGCGAGTTGCTGACCGCGTTGCCCGAGAATATCTGGCAGCTCATGATCTTCACGCCCGGGATGTCGGCGTTCCCGCCGGCGATCGAGCTGATGCCGATGCCGTTGTTATTCTGTGCGGTGATCACGCCCGCCACGTGCGTGCCGTGACCCGTATCGCTGACGTCGTCCCACGAGATAACGCCCGTGTCGAAGACGAAGTTGTAGCCGTAGACGTCGCCTTTGTAGCCGTTGCCGTCGTTGTCCTGCTTCGAGCGGTAAACCTCGCCTTCGTTGACCCACATGTTGTTCTTCAGGTCGGGATGTTCGACCATGACGCCTTCGTCGAGCACGGCGACGATGATCGACTGGTCGCCCGTCGAGGATTTCCACGCCTCTTCACACTGCACGTCGGCATCGACGATCGACTTCTCGCCGAACAGGTTGCCGCGGTTGATCAGGTGCCACTGCATCGGCAGCAGCTCGTCGTTGAAGGGATAACCCGTATCCCCGGCGGCGCGGGTCGCACGCTGCATGGCGGCGAGGGCTTCGCGGGTGAGGGGCATCGCCTTCTTGCCGGCGTTGTAGGCACGGCGGATCGTGCGGTTGAGGTTCACGTGCTGGACTTCGCCCAGGGCCGAGAGTTTTTCGGCGACCTCCTCGGCGGAGTAGTCGTCGCCGAAGCGTACGACGTACCACAGGTGCAGCTCCGATTCGCGGGTGCGCTCTTCGTTGCGGCCGTCTACGGGGAAGACGCGTTCGATCTGATAGCCGCCCACGATGTCGAGTACTTCGTCGACCGAAAGGATGCCCGAGCGGGTGGCGGGGCCGCCGCTGCGGGTCGCTGCGGCCGTCTTGTCGAGTATCTCGCTCACGTAAGGCGAAAATTTGACGAGTATCTCCCCCGATTTGTGCTCGACAGGGGTGTCCTGTCCGGTGCCGGGCGTCGGGAGCTCCTCGTTGGTGCAGGCGGTAAATGCCAGGAATGCAATGGCAAAAATGCCGTATAAATAGTTTTTCATCGTCTTGATTATTTGGTCGTATCCTCGTCTTCCTCTTCTGCGCCGGGGTCTTTCTTGTACCCCTCGTAGAATTCGTAGTAATAGTTCAGGTTGGCGGGTTCGTTACCGAATCCGGCCGATGCGCCCGTCGCATCCTTGCCTTCCTGCGTGAACACGAGCTGGAAGGGTGACCACCAGTCGAGGGCGGGGTGGTAAAGCAGCCAGTCGGGCAGTTCGCCGGTCAGGCGGTTGAGGTTGATGGCGAAGCGCTTGGTGTGCGGCATCACCTTCGGGGTGCCGATCAGCGCGCGGGGCAGCGTGTCGGCGTCGATGATGTCCTGCTCGGTGTATTTCTCCCAGTCGTCCATCTTGGGCAGCGGCCCCTGCAGGTAGTTGACCGAGAGCTGCAGCGTGTCGAGATCCCATTCGATCATGCGGCGCGGGAATCCTTCTTCATCGACGAGGCCGCCGTAGTTGGTTTCGACGGTGTTGCTCAGGTCGTAGATGTTCCTGCGCGTGTTGGCGCCCATGAGCAACGTCCGCAGTTTCGGGAAGTTGGTCGGGTTGATCTCGTCGGGAATCTTCTGGAAGTTGTTGCTGCTCAGGTCGAGGAACTCGAGGTTCTTGAGCGCCGTGAAGTTCTTGTCCAGCGAAACCAGCCCGTAGGCGGCGATGGTGAGGCGTTTGAGCTGCGTGAGTTTGGTGATGTACTCGCCGGTGGTGAGGTCTTTCAGGAAGGCGTTGACGTTGCTGTAGAAGTTCAGCTCGTCGGCGGCCGTCAGGTACTGCACTTCGAAAGGCAGCTCTTCCTTGGTGTCGAACATGAAGAACCGGGCGTATTTCACGCGGCCGTTTTTCTCGGGCGTGTAACCCGCCATGCCCTCCTCCCAGAGGGTGACGTCATCCCAGTTGTCCATGCGTTCGCCGTTCTCCCACGAACTGTTGGTTCCGAGCGTGCGCGCGATGGCCAGCAGGGCGATCGAGTCGCCGCTGCGGGTGTTCTCCTCGATGGGTTCGGCGGCGCCCTGCGTGACGAGCAGGTTGTCCTGGCGGGCGAGTTCCACCTCGCGCTTGGGCTTGAACACCACGTCGGCGATACGCTCGTTGGGCTGGGAGTTGATGCTCCAGTTGAAACGGACGGTCACCTCGCGCGGGCGGATGCCGCGGTCGAGTTCGACCTTATAGCTGTCGTATTTGAGCCAGCTTTCGGCCGAGGTGGGGACTTCGACGGCGAAGTCGACGTTGGTCTTGACCTTCACGTCGAAATAACGGGTGCCGAAGGCCGAGAAGTTGGCCACGGAAACCTCTTTCTCCCCGAGCGTGATGGCGTAGTCGAAACCCTGCTGGTCGATGGTGATCTCCTTCTTGTCCCAGGTGTTCTGCTCCTGGATGCGTACCACGCCGCGGCGGGGCGAGTCGGTCAGCGCCGAGTCGATGAGTATCCTGCACTCGGTGGTGCCGCGGCCGTTGGCCGGCGAAATGGAAATCCACGGCTCGTCGGTGGTGGCGACCCAGTCCCCCGATGCCGATACTTTGATCTTGTGGCTTCCCCCTGCGGCTTCGGCTTTGATGGCGTCGCTGTCGAGCCCGAACGCGATGTTCTTGTCGGCGTCGGAGCAACTGCATAATGCGATCGAGCAGAGGATGACCGGTATGTAATTCTTTATTTTCATTGTCGTTTCTCCTTAGGTGTTATTCGAGCATTTTGTCGCAGTTCAGGATGTTCTGGGTCTTGTCGTAGATCAGGTTGTAGACCCCCTGCTGCCAGTAGTAGCAGATGGCCGAGGCATCGAACGTGATGTTGGGGTTGTCGCTGATGTCGAGGTGGTAGATCAGGTAGGAGATCGTGTCCTCGATCTTGCGCAGGTCGTTCGAACCGATGTAGAACCCGCGCAGGCCCGTGTGCTGGTAGAGCCCCGTGGGCCACTCGCGCAGGCAGCGCTTACCCTCGGCATCGCGCTGGCCGCGGATGGCGTATACGGTCAGCCCGGCGCAGTTGAGCGGCCCGAACGGGAACTTGTCGAACGAGTTGTACGAAATATCCAGCCCGTAGAGGTAGGGCAGCTGCTCGGCCGTGAAATCCTTGGACAGGGCCTTCAGTTTGTTGTAGGTCAGGTCGAGCGATACGAGTGACGTCGAGTTCTTGCCGCCAAAGCTGCCCTCGGGGATTTCGTCGATGCTGCAACCGCGCAGGATGATGTAGGAAACCAGCGAATTGGTCGTGCCGAGGCATTTGGGGAACTTCGTCAGCCCGGGGTTGGCCGCCAGCGAGAAGGTCTCCACCCGCAGGCCCTTGTATTTGCCCTCCTCTTCGCCTTCGAAGCCGTCGATCTCGTTGTAGGAGAAATCCACCGATTTCATGGCGTATTTGGACTTGGCCGAGAAGATGTTGGGAACCTTCTTGAGCTTGTTGTAGGTCACCGAGAAGGTCTCCGTGTCGTCCGTGCCGCAGAAGATGCCGTCGCTGTTGGCCGGGAGCGAAGTGATGTTGTTGTGGTCGAGGTAGAGCTGTACGGGTGCGACCTCCTTGCCCAGCGGATGGAGCGTTTCGATCTGGTTCCGGGACAGGTCGAGCAGGCCGATCTTCTTCAGGTTGCTGAACGACTCGGGGATCTCCCTGAGTTTGTTGTTGGTTGCATAGAGGATCTGGAGCTTCTCCTTCGATGGGCCGTTGGCGATGGCGTCGAGCCCCTTGTATAGCTCTTCGGCCGACCATTGGGCGTTGTTGGAGATGTTGACCGAAACGAGCTCGGGCATCTGCGCGATCTCCACCGGGAAGCGGGTCATCTTCGGGCAGTTGTAGACCTCCAGGTCGGTCAGCGACTTGAGGTTGGCCACTTCGGCGGGAATCTCCTCCAGCTCGCCGTTGGCGATGTTGAGGTACTCGAGCTTTTCGAGTTTGCCGATGGCCGGGTCGATCGACTTGAGCCCGTTGGTGAGCTTGCCGTGTACGACGTCGTAGGGACGGATATTGTTCTGGAGGCCGGTCTTGCGGTCGATGATCTGATCCTCGGTGAAATTCTTGTAGAGCGACGTGGCCGGGATCGAGATGCCGTGTTCGGCCAGGGCCCGGGCGATCGGCTCGGACGTCTGGGTCGGGATATGGATCAGCGAGAGGAACTCCTTGTGACGCTCCATGCGGGTGCGGTTGCGCTCGGAGAGGCTCTTGTCGTGTGCCAGCGAGGGGTCGTATTCGAGCAGGTTGCCGTCGTTGTGCGTGCCCAGATACAACTCGACGAGCTCCGAGAGCTGGCCGATGGCTGCCGGCACGTGCCCGCGGAAGCCGAACTCGCCGATCGAGATCTTCGCCACGCGGCCGTTGGAGTGCACCTCCACGCCCGGCTGGACGCCCCACAGGTCGGGATCCTTGTTGAAATCCCAGTTGACGCCGGTGGGATAGTTTTCACCCCTGTAAGACCAGTGCTCCCCGTCGAGCGCCTTCCAGATTTCGTAAAGCGCGTAGTAGTCGCGGATATACTCGTCGGCCTCGTAGAGCGTGACGCCGACTTTGGCCTCGGTGGTCTTGTTGTCCTCGATGGTGAAATCCAGGTTCTTGGGACGCTTGTTGGTCTCCAGCAGGACTTTGTTCTTGTCGTAGGCCTGGTATTTCTCCAGGCTGTAATCGCCCGCCTTGAGCGAGAGCAGCGTGTCGCATTCGAGCGAGGAGGTCTGGTAGCCGTCCTCGATGTCCTCGGGAGCCCCGTCCTCGCGGTCGTCCCTGAAGTGGATCGAGAACTTCGCGGGGAGTTTTTCGAACGTGGTGAGCTCGTTGGTCGTCTTGTGCCTTACGGTCAGGTCGAGGAACGCGATCTCGTCGAAGGTGTACTGCCGTTCGGCGGCGCGCGTCACCACGGGCGTCTCGGTGAAGTCCGACAAGTCCTTGGAGATCGAGAAACGTACCGTACCGCGCGGCTCCACGTCGACCGTCAGGTCGTGCGACACGAGGCCGCCGGCCACGATGTCGAGCCTCTCTTCGCCCGGCATGCCGTTGTAGATCAGCTCGTCGTCGGCATTGAATAGCGAGAAGGTGATGATCTGGTATTGTCCCGTCAGCAGCCGGAGCTTCTCGCTGCGCAGCCCGAATTCGGCGCTCTGCTTGTCGGGGGCCGAGAGCGTCAGCGACTGGGTGATGGTCGTGCCGTCGTAATAGAGCGAGACCTGCACCTTGCTGGCTTCGGAAAGGTAGTCGAGCTGGGGTTTCTGGGCCCGGCTCAGGGCGTCGTAGGACGCCTCCTTGTGTAGCTTGAACTGAACGTATCCGTAATCTTGGTCGCGGTTGTCGATGCCGTCGTCGTCGGAACATCCGCCGAGGAAGGCCATGCCCAGTGCGAGGAGTGCCGTTACGGAAAATTTAAAAAGTTTCATATCTAAAAACCTGGTCTGTATGTTCTCCATAAATTGTAGTCGTATCGAACAGGGCCCCTGCCCCCTTCGGAGAGGGGCCCTGAATCATTGGGGTCAGATGTTGAGCGTGCAGATGATCACCATCACCACGTTCCAGTTGGCACCGTAGAGGAACATGACGCCCTCGGTGGCGGTCTGAGAGTCCATGTTGACGTAGATCTGGGTCGGGCCGTAGGATTCGGCCGTAAGCCAGCTTTCCGCATCGCCCTGGGCCATGAAACTCGAGTAGGTCGGGACGTTCATCACGGCGTTCGTGGTTTCTCCCTCGTAGGTCAGGTGGTAGATCGGGGCGCCGTACTCCGCATACTGTTCGTAGTATTCGCCCGAGGTGATCTCTTCGAGGGTCGCGCCGGTGACGTATTCGGGATATGCGAACCCGATGTCCGTGCCGCCGATGTCCGCATTGGGATCGTAGAGGCAGTTGACGGCCGCGATATTGCCCTCGGCGTCGTAGAAGACGATGTAGCCTTCGTCCTCGCGATCCATGTCGATGATGGCCCCGCCTTCGACGCGGCGTACCGAGAGCCAGTTCTGCTCGTCCGACAGCGGCTGGCAGTCGGCGTCGTAGCATTTATAGCCGGTGAAGTCGCGTTCGAATGTCAGCGTGGCTTCGGGGTCGTTCGACCAGGCTTTGGTGTAGGTCAGTTTGTAGGCATCGTCGACCTCGAGCTCGCGGAGCGACCAGTGGGTCGAGGGGAGTTTCTCGAACAAGGTGCCGATCTCCGCCATGCCCTCGGGGTTGGCAGCCTGGATCGGGCCGGGGCTGGCCTGCTGTGTCAGCGTGGCGAAGACATAGGGCTGGTACTCTTCCTTGATGTCGTAGTCGAAGAGTTCGTTGGGGTCGGAGACCGCCATAGAAGCGGGGAGCACGATGATCCTGGCCGTGCGGGCATCGCCCTGGTTGACCTCCGTGCCGACGGTGAAGCCCCGATCCATGATGACCAGCTCCTCGTCCCAGGCGCTTTCCTCGACGATGACCCATTTGGTGTCGGCTTCGTCGCCGCTCAGGCCGGTATTGCCCCAGCGATCCGTGACTTCGGCGATGACATAGATCCTCGCACCCCTGATGCCCTTGACCGAACCGCGTGCGGTGCCGGGCGACCAGTCGCCGTTCATGCTGTTGTAGATCTCGGCTGCGGCGTTGAACTTGAGTTCCTTATCGAGCGTGACATCGAAAATGTCGCGGCAGGAGGGGATCGTGACCGGAATCTCGACCTTCGCGTCGAGGTTGTTCTTGTCGATGAACACCAGCTTGTCCTGCGCCCCGTCGAGCGGGTAGGCCGACGGGTTGCCCTGGATGCGGATCTCGACTTTCGTGCCGGGTTTCCCGACCGTCACCGACGGGGTGGATACCCACTCCGGCAACTGGTTGATCGCCCAGTCGTAGTTGGCCTCGACCAGGATCGGCATCGAGAAATCGGTGCGTCCCTCGGGCCAGGTCAGGTCGATGCTTTCGGCCTCCCCTTCGTTATAGGAGTAGGTGAGGCCGGTTTCGCTGCCGCCGTATTCGAAGTCGCCGTACTGGTCGAGCTTGCATGTGCGGAGGCTGAAGCCGCGTTCGAGCGTACCGCGTGTGATCGTGGCGATGACCTTGCTCTGGCCGCCCATCTTGAGGGTTACCTCGCAGACACGCGTGTCGTCGAACTCATCGAGTTCGGCCACGCCGATTACGATCCGCGATGCGCCCGCACCGCCGCGCAGCGTCCAGACTTTCTGTGTTTCGTCCTGTATCCAGAACCATGCGGCGGTAGCCGTCGGGACACTCACCTCCCAGTTCTGGTTGGGCTCTATCTCGAGCGTGTAGGTGCCGCCGGCTTCGATGGTCGCCGAAACCGCCTCGGGGAAGTTGGGGCTGGGGAGCTTCGTATCCTCATCCGAATCGGAACACGAAGCGGCCGCCAGACATGCTCCGGCGAGCAGCGACATCACCAAGTGTAAATAATGTCTTTTCATATTTCGTTTCTTTATTTACGTTATGATTTAGAGCGATCCGGACGCCGTGACGCCTCCCGGGAGCATGCCTTCTTCCCGCTGGAGCCGTTCGGCCTCCTCGTCGCTGACCCATTCGATGATGTTGTAGAAATGGCCTACCAGACCCATATTCACGCCCATGTCCTCGACATGCACCTTGATCCACAGCGCCACGTAGTGCTGGCAGCTGTTGAAATAGGAGTCGTAGAGCGGGCTGTTAGTGACCAGTATCTTGTTGTCCCCGACGATCTGTCCGAAGACCGAAGCCTCGTCGGCCAGTACCTGGTTCTTGTCCATGGTTACCAGCGGTTCGATCGGATCGCGCGGGTCGAGGCGGATCGTGACGTCGTAGCCCGAGAAGAGCCAGTCGTGCAGGATGATCATGTTCTCTTCGGTGGGGTGCTTCTCGGTGCGGATGAGGCGCTGGATGCTCTTGTTTTCCACGCCGGGGTAGCTGTTGAGGAACGTCGAGGTCACCACGCACCAGCCCGTGAATTCGTTGATGTCGTAGGGGCAGCTTTTCTGCATGACGACCTTCGTCCGGTCGTGGTAGAGATCCCATTTCAGCTGCTCGGGCATGACCAGTTTGAGGATGAAGCCCAGCGAGTCGGTATCTTCGATGTTGTCGTACAACCCGCGCACCTGTACGTCGGCCTTGCGCGAACCGGCCTTTATGGTGATGGTGTTCGACAGGAGGCGGTAGTGCTTCCCCTCGACGGCATTGCTGCCCTGGTCGATGATCTCCACGCCGAATGTGCGGTCGTAATCGCACGCGACGGTCGAGGAGACCGGTACCGAGAAATAGTCTTGGTCTTGGAGTACGGCGTAGGTCGCCAGGGTGTCGGCGAACAGCACGTACTCCGCATCGGAGTAGGTCTTATATTCCTCCTTGCAACCCGTTGCGAGGGCGGCCAGGAGTCCCGTTGCAAACAAAACCGTGATAATTCGTTTCATTGTCTCTCTTCTATTCGTTGTTGCTATCTGTTGCTTTCGTTCGGGAGTATCTCCGAGCCGGGGGCTTCCAGCTCGTGCTGCGGGATCGGCCATACGAAAAGCGGGTTGTCGGCTTCGATCTTGAGCGAGCTTCCCTCGGCCTGCGAATTGGCCTGCGGCTTACGCTCGAAGCCCTTGTGCCAGCGTTTGAGGTCGTGCAGGCGGAAACCCTCCATGTAGAGTTCGCGCAGGCGCTCGTCGGAGATGGTCTGCAACCAGTTGTCCTTCGTGACGTTGATCGTGCCGCCCGATTTGTAGCGCATCTTGCGCAGCGTCGAGAGGTCGTTGCCGGCCTTCGAAAAATCGTTCTTTTGGCAGTAGGCCTCGGCGCGGATCAGGTACTGCTCCGCCAGGCGGAACGGCTTGGGCATCGAGACATGGTAGATCTGGTTGGCGATCAGGTTGCGGTTGCCGTAGTATTTGACCAGCAGCGGCCAGCTCAGCCCGTGGGCATAACCGGTCTCGGTCTGGTAGAAGTAGCCCGAATAGCGCAGGTCGGCATCGTCGTAGAGATCCAGGGCGGCCTGGCCGGGGACATAGTCGGGATAGAAATAGGTGTAGTCCTTGTTGAAGTTGAGGAACACCGTGCCGAGCGCCCCGCCGTAGGAGGTGTCGGTGAAGCCGATGCGCCAGATGATCTCGTATCCCAGGTCGTACGCCCACATGTAGTCGAAATAGGTGTAGTCGGAGGTGTAGTTGGTCTTGGCATCGGAGAGCTGGAAGGTGGCCTTTTTTTCGTCGATCAGGGTGCTCGAATATTCGATCGCCGTGTCCCAGTCCTGCATGTAGAGCGCCACGCGGGCGTGCAGCGCCTCGGCCGAGGCCGAAGTCATGTAGACGTTGCCGTAGGCGTCGTTCTCCTTGTCGAGGCGTTTCTCGGCCTCGGCCAGGTCGTCGAGCACGAACTGGTACGAGTCGTAGAGCGACGCGCGGCGGGCCGCCTCGGGCGTAAAGTATTTCGTGCGCAGCACGACGCCCAGTTCCGATTGGGCCGTGTCCGGCTCATAGGCCTTGCAGAAGGTCTTGAGCAGCTCGGTATAGCAGAGCGCACGCACGGCGTAGACCTCGCCCGTGTACTGCTCGAGCTTCTCGATGTTGGTGTCGCTGATTTCGTTGGCCATCACCTCGTCGATGCGGTCGAGGTAGAAATTGCAGTTGCCGATCACCTTGTAGAGGGCGGCGTAAACCGCTTCGAGCTGCAGGTCGGTCGGGCGTATGTCCCAGCGCCAGAACGAGCCGTAGGTATTGGTATTGCCTTCGACGGCATAGACCAGGTCGGCCTGGATGTCGGGCAGCAGGGTGAGGTAGCCGCTGTAAAGCGCGTTGCTCTTGAGCGAGGCGTAGATGCCGGTGAGCGTCTGCTCGGCGTCGGCGAAGGTGCGCATGGCCTCCTTCTCCGGGATGGACGAACCGGGGTACTTGTCCAGGCACGAGGTGGTGCTGACAAGTATCGCGAGGGCCGAAAGGTAGAATTTTATATTGCGTAACATGTTCATAGTCCCTGATTAGAATGTTAAGTCGAGTCCGAAGGTGAATTGGCGTGCCATCGGATACTGTGCCTGATACATATTGCTCGACCCTTCGGGATCGAGGCCCGTGAATTTGGTAAAGGTGAAGAGGTTCTGGGCCTGGGCGTAGATCTTCACGCCGCTGATGAAGCGTGTCTTGCGCAGCCACTCCTGCGGGAAGGAATAACTCAGCATGAGGTTCTTCAGGCGCAGGAACGAAGCGTCCTCCAGCAGGCGGTCGTCGAATTCGGTGTAGACGCCGTGGCGCGGGATATCGGTGATGTCTCCGGGTTTCTTCCAGCGGTTGAGCAGGCGCTTGGACTGGTTGTAGGAGGCGAATCGGCCGTTCGACTCGTCGAAGTAACGGTCGTTGTTGATCATCCAGCGGTCGGCGACCCAGCTGAACTGCGCCGACAGCGAAAGCCCCTTCCAGGCCAGCGTCGTGCCGAAGCCGCCCTGCCAGGGCGCCACGTAGCTCTTGCCGACCATGACCTTGTCCTCGTCGCGCAGCTCGGTGGTCAGCTCGCCCTCCTTGGTGTACCACAGCGCGTCGCCGTTGGCGGGGTTGACGCCCGCGAACCGGTTGAGGTAGAACTCGCCGAAGGAGTGCCCCACGACCAGTTTGGTGTTGGTGCTCGAAAGCTCGTATTCGCTGACCCCGCTATAGAGCTTGGTCATCTTGTTCCTGTTGTAGGAGACGTTGGCGTTCACGCTCCACACGAAATCCTTGTGCTGGATGACGTCGGCGGCCAGGCTCAGCTCGACGCCGCGGTTGGTCATGTCGCCCACGTTGTCCCAGCGGTAGCCGAAACCGTTGGAGGTGGTGTAGGAAACGGGAACCTCCATGAGCATGGCGCTGTTCTTCTTGTGGTAGAGTTCGACGTCCACGTTCAGGCGGTTCCAGAAGCCCAGGTGCACGGCCAGGTTGGTGATCCACAGCTTCTCCCACTGCAGGTCTTCGTTGCCCGGCTGCGAGGGGGCGATGCCGGCGTCGCCGTAGTAGTTCAGGCCGCCGCTCACGAGCGCCATGTGTTCGTAGTTGGGGATCGACGAGTTACCCGAGGTGCCCGTGCTGAAGGCGATCTGCGCGTTGGTGAGCCAGCGGCGCGAGTTCTCCATGAATTTCTCGTTGCGCAGGTTCCACATCATGCCCACTGAGCCGAACGCAGCCCAGCGTCCCGAGGTGCCGAAGCGCGAGGAGCCGTCGGTACGGACGGAGAAGTCGACGTAGTAACGGTCGGCGTAGTTGTATTCGCCGCGCGCGAAGAACGACAGGAAGGCGTAGTTGTCGTCGGTGACGTCGCTCCACGACGTGGCTCGCGTCCCCGACGAGATGTTGACCAGCTTGTCGTTGTTCTGGCCGCGGGTGGCCAGCGTGAACTCCTCGTAGCTGTAATCGACGCCCTCCTGGCCCAACAGGAAGTTGAACGAGTGTCCGCCGTCGAGCGAGAAGCGGTAGTTGATCGTATTGGTGATGGAAAGGCTCATGCCGTCGGTCGAGTAGCGCTGGGCCGTGCCCGAGCCCAGGTTGGGCGGGTAGTTGGGGTAGGAGGCGCCGAAGCCCGTCGTGTGCGAATAGCCTACGCCGAACTGCGACCGGATGGTGAGCCCCTCGATGGGGGTGGCCTCGGCGAAGAGCGTCGAGATCACCTTGTATTTTTTATAGGAGATCTTGTTGTTGGCCAGCCATTCGAGCGGGTTCTGGCCTTCGCCCTTCCAGGTGCCGTCCTTGATCGAGGCGAGCGAGCCGTCGGGGCGGTGGGGATTCCAGTACGGCATCATGAAACGTGCGGCCGAGATGGGGGTCACGAGCGTATATTCGCCCGACTCGGCGCGTTCGATGGTCTGGTAGTTCATCATCGTGTTGGTGCCGAGCTTGAGCCATTTGGCGGCCTGCTGCTCGACGTTGGCGCGGAGCGAGAAGCGCTCGAAGGCCGAACCTGCGGCGATGCCCTCCTGGTTGTAGTAGCCGCCCGAGACGTAGTAATTGGTCTTGTCGGTGGCCCCCGAAACCGAAAGTTCGTAGTTCTGGAGCAGGGCGGCATCGTTGAACACCTCGTCGAGCCAGTTGACGTTGGTCTTGCCCAGGACGTTGTAGTTTTTGCCGTCGGTGAACCCGATCTCCTTCTCGTACTGGATGCGTTCGCCGGTGTCCATCAGATCCCAGTTGCCGTAGGCGATCTGCGAGAAACCGAGCTGCATGCGGTAGTTGATCTTCGCCCGCTCGGCCATGCGCCCGCGTTTGGTCGTGATGACGATCACGCCGTTGGCCGCGCGCGCACCATATATAGAGGTGGAGGAGGCGTCCTTGAGCACCGAGATGCTCTCGATGTCGGCCGGGTTGATGGCATTGAAGTCGGAACTGGCGATGGCGACGCCGTCGAGTATGTAGAGCGGCGAGGTACCCGAGTTGATCGAGTTCATGCCCCGGATCATCATCGTTGCCGACGTGCTCGGCTCACCCGAATTGGAAAGTACCGTCAGGCCGGGAACCTGTCCTTGGATGGCCTGGTCGAACGCCGCCGTAGGGGTGTTCTCGACCTTTTCGGCCTTGACGGTCGATACCGATCCGGCGATGGTGCCCTTCTTGCGGACACCGTAAGCGATGACCACCACGTCGTCGAGCGCCTGTGCCTCGCTCTCGAGGGAGACGTTGTAGGTCAGCGAGGCGCTGCCGCCCGGAACCGTAAAGGTGGCGGGCTTGTAGCCGATGTACTGGAAGGTGAGCGTCGTCCCTGCGGCGACGCTGATCGAGTAGCTTCCGTCCGCAAGGGTGCTCACCCCGCTGGTGGCCCCGGAAATCACGTTGACCCCGATGAGGGGTTGCTTGTCATCCGCCGAGGTGACGATGCCTCTGACGGTCACATTTCCCCCCCCCTGAGCTACGGACATCGCCGGCAAGGCACATAGGAAAAATGCAAGAATGTTGAGTAGAAGTTTCGTTTTTTGCATAAGTAAATGATACTTTCTTACGCGACAAAGAAAAATAATTAAAACGAATTTGCCAAATGTTCAAAATAGATGAAATGTAAGCAGGAGTGTTCGGAAAGGGTCTTTCCGGCCCTCTTTTCAGGGCGAAAACAGGTGCTATAAGACTAAATATAAATAACTTAACATTTTGTTTTAACCCGAAGAACCATTGTTGAACACGGGTTAAAATATTTTTATAAAAACGAAAATAAAATTCAATATGTTTTGAATATTTTGGGGTTTCGGGCGAAAAAATACCCTCCGGTACGGTTTGATATGCGGTGAGTTTCCGGACGTAGGTGCTTCTGGATACCTTATTTTTTAATATTATTTAATATATACCAACCTGCGGGGTGGTTCTTTGAAAAAATATAAAAAATATAAAAATATTTTTCGCCGGAGGGGACGAACTTCCCCGAAAACCTGAGGAGATAACAATTTTCCGGCAATCGGTGGTGTACGGAGGAAATACGCGAAACCCCGTAAAGAGTTCTCAAAGGGGATTTTATCGAGGGCGATTAGGCTGAAACGGGAAGTAAAGTAAAGGATGCGCAGTTTTTTGGTGTATTATGCTTACAGATTGTAAGTGATATGCCGTGATTTCATTTTAATACATAACATCAACCCCTATTTGCGCCCGCGGGTCAATGCTTTGGTCGGCGGCGGGTTGTAGCCCCCGTGCATCGCTGCCGTGGGCAACCCGCGGTGCGTCACGGCCGTGGTCTGTTCCGGCGGGTCACTGCCCCTTCCCGCCCCGGAAGCGGGCGCGGTACTGACTGGGGCTGAGCCGTTCGCGGAGGCGGAAAAAGAGCGAGAAGGCGCTCACGCTTTCGAAGCCGAGCGCATAGGCTATTTCCGAGATGCTGTGGGCTGTCGTCGCGAGCAGTTCCCGGGCCTTGTTGAGCCGCATCGTGTGCTGGTATTGCGCCGGCGCCATCCCCACGTATTCGCGGAAGACGCGGCGGAACCACGTGTAGCCCATGCCCACTTCGCGGGCGATCTGTTCGGGCGAGCGGTTGCGGCCGAAGTCTGTGCGCATGATGGCTTTCGCGCGGTTGATCTTCTCGACGACGGGGTTGTCGGAGTAGAGCAGGTTGCTGTGCTTGAAGAGCACCGACCCCAGGATGTGGAGCACGATGCTCGAAATAAGCGGCTGGAATCCCACGCGCTCCTCCTCGACCGTGCCGATGATCTCGCGGTAGCACCGCTCGATGCCGCCGCTGCACCCGATCCGCAGCAGGGGGCGCCGGCGGCAGAGGAACCCCTGCTGTTCCAGCCGGTCGATATTGGCGCCGCGGAAGCCGACCCACCACTCCGTCCATCCGGTGCCGGGGTCGGGTGAATAGGAGTGCCATTCGTTGGGGAAGAGCAGGAGCATGGTGCCCGCCTCGACCGTCTGCGACGGGCAGGATGCCGACTCGAAACGTCCCCGTCCGGCGGTGATGTAGACCAGCTGGTATTCGTCGAGCGTGCGGCCGCTGCCTTTGTAAAACAGGTAGTGCTCGGGGTGTTCCGAGACGGGGTAGGGCGTTCCGGGCGGGACGTGCTGGTGCCCGGCCGTGGTGCAGACGATGCCCCACTGCTCGTCGCGCGGGGAGACTGGCAGGTAGTGAAGGATGCTCAGCGGCCGGTCGTCCATAGTGTCAAATCTATATATAGTTTGTCAAAACCATCAACAAAGGTAGGGAAAAGATTGTATAGTTTTGCATCAGTAACCTAAAACTTTCCGTGATGAACCGTTATTTCGTTGGTGTCGATCTCGGTGCCACGAGCGGCCGTGTCATTCTCGCCACGCTCTGCGGCGACGGCATCGCCCTCGAAGTTCTGCACCGCTTCCCGAACCGCCTGCTTTCGATCGGCGGCAAATATTATTGGAACATCTACTCGCTCTATGAGGAAATCCTGCACGGCCTGACGCTGGCCGGGCAGCGAAGGCTTCGGGTCGATTCGATCGGTATCGACACGTGGGGCGTCGACATGGCCTGCGTGGCGGCCGACGGTACGCTGGCCGGGCTTCCGAGGGCTTACCGCGATCCCTATACCAACGGGGTTCCCGAGGAGTTCTTTCGGAAAATACCCCGGCAAGAAGTGTACCGCCGCACGGGTATCCAGATCATGAATTTCAATTCGCTCTTCCAGCTCCGTGCCGCACGCGGGGAGGGGATGTCGGCGCTGGAAAATGCCGCGTCGGTGCTTTTCATTCCCGACGCGCTGTCGTACCTGCTCACCGGCGAGAAGGTATGCGAGTATACGATCCTCTCGACGTCGCAGTTCATGGAGCCCCGCACGCGGGAGATCGACGGCGCACTGCTGCGCGAGGCGGGCGTCGATCCCGCGCTTTTCCCGCGGGTGGTGATGCCCGGCCGGAGGATCGGGGTGCTTTGCGACGCCGTAGCCCGGCAGACCGGGCTGGGGGCGGTGCCCGTGGTGGCCGTCGCGGGGCACGATACGGCTTCGGCCGTGGCGGCCGTGCCTGCCCGGAACAGCCGCTTCGCCTACCTCTCGTCGGGGACGTGGTCGCTGATGGGCATCGAGGTGCCGGAGCCGATCATTACGGAGGAGTCCTATGCGATGAACTTCACCAACGAGGGCGGCGTGGACGGCACGGTGCGTTTTCTGAAGAACATCACCGGCATGTGGCTGCTCGAACAGTGCCGCGCGGTGTGGAGCCGCCAGGGCAGGGAGTATAGCTATGAAGAGATCGTGCGCATGACCGAGGGCGCCGCCCCGTCGCCGGGGGTCATCGACCCCGATGCCGCGGAGTTCGCCGCGCCGACCGACATGCCGCAGGCGATCCGCGCGTGGTGCGCGGCGCACGGCGTCCCCTCGCCGGCGGACGATGCGGCGCTGATGCGGCTGATATTCGACTCGCTGGCGGCGAAATACGCCGAGGTGCTCGGTAAATTGCGGCGGCTGGCGCCGTTCGAAATCGAATGCCTGCACGTCATCGGCGGCGGCGCACAGAACGACCTGCTGAACCGGATGACGGCCGACGCTGTCGGCATCCCCGTCGTGGCGGGCCCTGCCGAAGCCACGGCGCTGGGCAACATCATGGTGCAGGCGCGTGCCGCGGGCGTGGTCTCTTCGCTCGCCGAAATGCGGCGCTACATCGGCCGCTCGATCGAAACGAAAACATATCAACCGAAAAAATAAAACTGTCATTCTTATGAAAACGGAACTTATCGAAAAGGCATACGCCATCGCGCGGGAACGCTATGCGGGGATCGGCGTAGACACCGAACAGGCGCTCGCGGCGCTTCAGAACATCTCGCTCTCGCTCCACTGCTGGCAGGCGGACGACGTGACGGGCTTCGAAAACCGGGGCGGCGACCTTACGGGCGGCATCCAGGCCACGGGCAACTACCCGGGCAAAGCCCGCAACATCGGGGAGCTGCGTGCCGACATCCTCAAGGCCAAGTCGTTCATCCCCGGTACGCACCGCCTGAACCTGCACGAGATCTACGGCGAGTTCGGCGGCGAGACGGTCGACCGCGACCAGGTGGAGCCCCGGCATTTCCAGGGCTGGATCGAGTGGGCGAAAGAGCACGGCATGAAGCTCGACTTCAACTCGACGTCGTTCTCGCACCCCAAGAGCGGCGATCTCTCGCTGGCCAACCCCGACCCCGGAATCCGGGACTTCTGGGTGGAACACACCAAGCGCTGCCGCGCCATTGCCGAAGAGATGGGCAAGGCGCAGGGCGCCCCCTCGATCATGAACCTCTGGGTGCACGACGGCTCGAAAGACCTTACGGTGAACCGCATGCTCTACCGCGAGCTGCTGCGCGACTCGCTCGACCGCATCTTCGAGACCGAATACGACCACATGAAGGACTGCATCGAGTCGAAGGTGTTCGGCATCGGGCTGGAGAGCTATACCGTCGGGAGCAACGACTTCTACATCGGCTACGGAGCCAGCCGCGGCAAGATCGTGACCCTCGATACGGGGCATTTCCACCCCACGGAGATCGTGGCCGACAAGATTTCGTCGCTGCTGCTGTTCATCCCCGAGGTGATGCTGCACGTGTCGCGCCCGGTGCGCTGGGATTCCGACCACGTGACGATCATGAACGACGATACGCTGGAACTGTGCAAGGAGATCGTACGCTGCGATGCGCTCGACCGCGTTCATATCGGGCTGGATTATTTCGATGCCTCGATCAACCGCATCGGCGCCTATGTCATCGGTTCGCGCGCCACGCAGAAGTGCCTGATGCAGGCGTTGCTCGAACCGCTCGCGCAGCTTCGCCGGTACGAGGCTGCCGGACAGGGCTTCGAGCGCCTGGCGCTGCTCGAAGAGTCGAAGTCGCTGCCCTGGAACGCCGTATGGGACATGTTCTGCCTGCGCAACGACGTGCCCGTGGGCGAGGAGTTCATCGCCGGGATCCAGCAGTACGAAAGGGAAGTAACCTCCAAACGCTAAGGCCATGTACCGCATCGTACTGAACGAGACGTCGTACTACGGCGCAGGGTGCCGCTCGGTGATCGCCGACGAGATCCGCAAGCGGGGCTTTAAAAAGGTGCTGCTCGTAACGGACAAAGACCTCATCCGGTTCGGCGTGGCCGCGAAGATCGAGGAGGTGCTCCGCGGGGCGGACATTCCCTATGAGATTTACAGCCAGATCAAGGCCAACCCCACGATCCGCAACGTGCAGCAGGGCGTCGAGGCGTTCAAGGCTTCGGGCGCCGACTGCATGGTGGCGCTGGGCGGCGGTTCGTCGATCGACACGGCCAAGGCCGTGGGCATCATCGTCAACAACCCCGGGTTCGCCGACGTGCGCTCGTTGGAGGGCGTGGCCGACACCAAGCACCGCGCCGTGCCGACCTTCGCCGTGCCGACGACCGCGGGAACGGCGGCCGAGGTGACGATCAACTATGTCATCACCGACGAGGAGAACCGCAAGAAGATGGTATGCGTCGATCCCAACGACATCCCGATGTGCGCGGTGATCGACTGCGAGCTGATGATGTCGATGCCCCGGGGGCTGACGGCCGCCACGGGCATGGACGCCCTGACGCACGCCATCGAAGGGTATATCACGCCCGGGGCGTGGACGATGAGCGACATGTTCGAGCTGAAGGCCATCGAGCTGGTCGCCGCGCACTTGCGGAATGCCGTCGAGGACGGCAGCGACCCCGTCGCCCGCAACGGCATGGCCGAGGCGCAGTACATCGCGGGCATGGGTTTCTCGAACGTCGGGCTGGGCATCGTGCACTCGATGGCGCACCCCCTGGGGGCGTTCTACGACACGCCGCACGGCGTGGCGAACGCACTGCTGCTGCCCTATGTGATGGAATACAACGCCGAGTCGCCCTCGCGCGCCAAATACCTCGACATCGCGCGGGCGATGGGCGTCGATACCGCGGGCATGAGCGTCGACGAGGGCGTCGCCGCGGCTGTCAGGGCCGTGCGCGACCTGTCGCTCAGCATCGGTATCCCGCAGCACCTGCACGAGATCGGCGTGAGGGAGGAGGACATCCCCGCGCTGGCCGTGGCGGCGTTCAACGACGTCTGCACGGGCGGCAACCCACGTCCGACCTCGGTCGGGGATATCGAAAAACTATACCGTACCGCATTCTAAAACAAAGGCCATGAATACGCTTCTCGGACTTCTGATCATCGCCGTCGGCAGCTTCTGCCAGTCGAGCTCCTATGTACCCATCAAAAAGGTGAAGGAGTGGTCGTGGGAGAGCTTCTGGCTGGTACAGGGCATCTTCGCCTGGCTGGTGTTCCCGCTGCTGGGGGCACTGCTGGCGGTTCCCGCGGGCAGCTCGCTCGGGGAAGTCCTCTCGACCGACCCCTCCGCCGCCTTCAAGGCCGCCGGCTACGGCGTGCTGTGGGGTGTGGGCGGCCTGACGTTCGGGCTGTCGATGCGCTACCTCGGGGTGGCGCTCGGGCAGTCGATCGCCCTGGGCACCTGCGCCGGGTTCGGCACCCTCTTCCCCGCCATCTTCGCGGGCGAAAACCTCTTTGCGGGCAAAGGGCTCGTACTGCTGCTGGGGGTCTCGATTACGCTGGCGGGCATCGCCGTGATCGGCTACGCCGGGTCGCTGCGCGCGCAGAACATGACCGACGAGGAGAAACGCGCCGCCGTCAAGGACTTCGCCCTTACGAAGGGGCTGGCCGTGGCGTTGCTGGCGGGCGTGATGAGCGCCTGCTTCAACCTCGGGCTGGAGGCCGGGAGGCCGTTGCAGGTCGAGGGCGGCAGCGCCCTGTTCCGCACGCTGCCCGCCACGCTGATGGTGACGCTCGGGGGCTTCGTGACCAATGCCGCCTACTGCCTGTGGCAGAATGCGCGCAACCGCACGTTCGGCGACTACGGTAAGGGGACGCTCTATGCCAACAACCTGTTGTTCTGCGCGTTGGCCGGGGCGCTGTGGTACTCGCAGTTCTTCGGCTTCGGCATCGGGCAGACCTTCTTCGAGCCCGGGTCGGTCGTGGCGGCATTCGCCTGGTGCATCCTCATGGCGCTCAACGTCACCTTCTCGAACGTGTGGGGCATTATCCTCCGGGAGTGGCGCGGGGCGTCGCGAAAGACCGTGGGCGTATTGGTCTGCGGCCTGGCGATCCTGATTTTCTCACTCGTATTTCCTAATTTGTTCTGACGATGAAATCCATACTCGAAAACCGCCCGGCGCTGGCCGCCGAGGTGGACAAAGTGGCCGAAGTGGCCGGTTACCTCTGGCAGAAGGGGTGGGCCGAGCGCAATGGCGGCAACATCACGGTAAACATCACGGAGCACGTCGACGACGTGATCCGCGCGATGGCTCCGATTAGCGGCCGCTTTGAAATCGGCACCACGCTGCCCCGCCTCAAGGGGTGCTATTTCTTCTGCAAGGGTACCAACAAACGTATGCGCGACCTGGCGCGCCGCCCGATGGAGAACGGCTCGGTAATCCGCATTCTCGACGACTGTGCGTCGTACGAGATCATCGCTGACAAGGCGGTGAAACCCACTTCGGAGCTGGCTTCGCATCTGGCGATGCACAACCAGATGATCGCCTCGGGCAACGGCTACAAGGCGGCGCTGCATACCCATCCCATCGACCTGATCGCCATGACGCACAACCCTGCGTTCCTCGAAAAGGACGTCTTGACCAACCTTCTGTGGAGCATGATCCCCGAGACGCGGGCCTTCTGCCCCAAGGGGCTGGGGATCGTTCCCTATAAGATGCCCTCGTCGGTCGAACTGGCCGAGGCCACCATCGCGCAGCTGCGCGAGTACGACGTGGTGATGTGGGAGAAACACGGCGTATGTGCCGTAGGGCCCGACATCTTCGAGGCGTTCGACCAGGTCGACGTGCTCTCGAAATCGGCGCAGATCTACCTCACGGCCCGTTCGATGGGCTTCGAGCCCGCCGGGACGACGCAGGAGCAGATGGACGAATTGAAACGGGCCTTTAACCTCTGACCCAAAGATGCCGGCGGGCGGGGACGGCAATCCCCGTCGGGAGCGGCAGACGGGCATCCCCGTATGCCGAAAGCCTGCGGACGGGGTATCCCTGCGGCCTTGGGCACCGGATCTGTCCGTACCTGTACCCCGGAACGCGGCGGGTGCCGTTGCCGCCGGAGGACGGAAACGATAATTTTACCGTTTTATGAAAAAGATACTTTTATCGCTTTGTTTTGCGGCTGCCGCGCTGGGTGCGCAGGCCGCGGCACCGTGTACGCCCGTGGGGCTGCGGTGCGAACATCTGGAGACGCCGCTGGGCATCGACGCCCCGGCGCCGCGACTGGGCTGGCGTCTGGACGACAGCCGTTCCGGGGCGCTCCAGCGGGCTTACAGGGTCGTCGTGGGGCGGGATTCCGCCGCCGTGGCCGCCGGATGCGGCGACGTGTGGGATTCGGGGCGCACGGATTCGGACGGGATGCTCGTCCGTTACGCCGGGCCGAAACTCGACCCGTTCACCCGGTATTACTGGGCCGTGACGGTCTGGGACAAGGACTACGCGCGCTCCTCGTCCGGGGTCGCGGCGTTCGAGACCGGCATGATGGGGGCCGGGAACTGGCAGGGATGCTGGATCAGCGACCACCACGACATAAACCATAAGCCTGCGCCCTATTTCCGCAAGGAGTTCTCCGTGGGTAAACGCGTGAAATCGGCCCGCGCCTATGTCGCGGCGGCCGGGTTGTACGAACTTCATATCAACGGGCGGAAGGTCGGCGACCACCGCCTCGACCCGATGTATACGCGCTTCGACCGCCGGAACCTCTACGTCACCTACGACGTGACGCGGCAGTTGCAGGACGGGGCCAATGCCGTGGGCATCCTGCTGGGCAACGGCTGGTACAACCACCAGTCGGGCGCCGTGTGGAACTTCGAGCGGGCGCCGTGGCGCAACCGCCCGGCGTTCTGCTTCGACCTGCGTATCGAGTATGCGGACGGGACGCACGAGGTCGTGAAGTCCGACCTCGACTGGCGCACCTCGGGCGGGCCGCTGGTGTTCAACAGCATCTATACTTCGGAGCATTACGATGCGCGGCTCGAGCAGCCGGGCTGGAGCGCCCCCGGGTTCGACGACTCGGCCTGGGACGGGGTGATGTACCGCGGCGCGCCGTCGCAGAGGGTTACGGCACAGCAGACGGTGCCGATCCGCAACGTCACCCAATACAGGCCGCGCAGCGTGCGCAAGCTCGACGAACGGAGCTACCTCTATGATTTCGGCCAGAACATGGCCGGTGTGACGAAGCTTCGCCTGAGGGGCGAAGCCGGGACGCAGCTGCGGCTCATCCATGCCGAACGCCTGCGCGAAGACGGCCATGCCGACCTGTCGAACATCGACGTCTATTTCCGCCCGACGGACAAGGACGACCTGTTCCAGACCGACGTGGTGACCCTGAGCGGCCGCGACGACGAGTTCATGCCCCGGTTCAACTACAAGGGCTTCCGCTATGTCGAGGTGGTTGCCGACCGGCCGGTGGAGCTGTCTGCGGAGAACCTGACGGCCTATGCCATGCACAGCGACGTGACCCCCGTGGGGCATATCGAGACGTCGAACGACCTGGTGGACAAACTTTGGGACGCCACCAACAAGGCCTACCTCTCGAACCTGATGGGTTACCCGACCGACTGCCCCCAGCGCGAGAAGAACGGCTGGACGGGCGACGGCCACCTGGCCATCGAAACGGCGCTGTACAACTACGACGGCATTACGGTCTACGAGAAGTGGCTCGCCGACCACCGCGACGAACAGCAGCCCAACGGCGTGCTGCCCGACATCATCCCCACCGGCGGCTGGGGCTACGGCACGGCCAACGGGCTGGACTGGACGAGCACCATCGCCATCATCCCGTGGAACCTCTACCTCTTCTACGGGGACACGAAGCCGCTGGAGGATTGCTACGAGAATATCAAACGCTATGTCGATTACGTCGACCGCCGCAGCCCGGGGCACCTCTCCTCGTGGGGACGCGGCGACTGGGTGCCCGTCCGCTCGCAGTCGTCGCTGGAGCTGACCTCGTCGGTCTATTTCTACGTCGATGCCACGATCCTCGCCCGTGCCGCCGCCCTGTTCGGCCGGGAGGCCGACCGGAAGCACTACGAGGCACTGGCCGGCAAAATCCGCGGGGCCATCAACGACAAATACCTCGACCGTGCGGCGGGCATCTATGCCAGTGGCACGCAGACCGAGCTGAGCGTTCCGCTGATGTGGGGCGTCGTGCCCGAGGAGATGGTCGCCAAGGTCGCCGGCAACCTCGCCCGCAAGGTCGCCGAAGCCGGGTTCCACCTCGACGTCGGGGTGCTGGGCGCCAAGGCCATCCTCAATGCGCTGAGCGAGAACGGCCATGCCGAAACGGCCTACAAGGTCGCGGTGCAGGACACCTATCCTTCGTGGGGATGGTGGATCGTGAACGGCGCCACCACGCTGCTCGAAAACTGGAACCTCGAAGCCACGCGCGACATCTCGGACAACCACATGATGTTCGGCGAGATCGGCGGGTGGTTCTTCAAGGGGCTGGGCGGCATCAAACCCGACCCCGAAGCGCCGGGCTTCAAACACATCCTGCTGCGCCCGAATTTCGTCGGCCCCGAGGAATTCGAGGCTTCGCACGACGCCCCCTGCGGGCGGATCGTGTCGGCATGGACGCGCCGGGGCAATACGGTGACCTACCGCGTCCGAATCCCGGCCAACAGTACCGCCACGCTCTATCTGCCGGCCAACGTGGACGGCGGAAAGGTGCATCAGCTGGGTGCCGGAAGCCATACGCTGACGCTCAGGGTGGCCAAATGACCCTTCCGCCTCGGGGCGGACGGCTGCTGCCGCGGGCCGCATTCCCGTGCGGGACGGCTGCCTGCACAGGACGATTTTTACCCATAACCTGAAATATTCCTGCGATGAACAAACTATCGAAACTGATTCTGATGCTGCCGCTGGCCCTCGCTCCGCTGGCGGGGCAGGCCGCCCCGAAGGGCGGCTCCCATGCCGCCCTGGCCGCGGGGTTCGTGGCGCCGCCCGACTCTGTCCAGACCTCGGTTTACTGGTACTGGCTTTCGGGCAATGTCTCGAAGGAGGGCGTGGTGAAAGACCTCGAAGCGATGAAACGGGCGGGGATCAACCGTGCCTTCATCGGCAATATCGGCCTCGGGGAGCTGGCGACGCCCTATGCCCCCGTGAAACTTTTTACGGACGAATGGTGGGAAGTGACCCATGCGGCGCTCAAACGCGCCTCGGAGCTGGGCATCGAGATCGGCATGTTCAACAGCCCCGGCTGGAGCCAGGCCGGAGGGCCGTGGATCGAACCCGGGCAGGCCATGCGTTACCTGGCTTCGGTCAAGGCGCATGTCCGGGGCGGCGGGAAGGTCGAGGTGGAGCTGCCGCGCCCGTCGGCCGATTTCCAGGACGTGCGGGTGGTCGCCTATCCCGCTTCCGCCGTGGGGCGTGCGGCGCTGACGGCGGCTGACACCCGTGTGACGGCTGCCGGCACGGCTGCCGGGGCGCAATGCCTCATAGACGGCGACCCGGCGACGGAGCTTCTCTTCGATGGCAGCCCCGAAGCCGTCATCGACTTGGTGACGGACGCCGACATGGATCTGCGCAACATCACGGTGTGGCCCGCCCGCCGTCCGATACGTGCCGAGGCCGAATTGCAGGTGAAGGGGGCGGACGGCTACCGGACAATCGCATCGTTCGGGATCGACCGCTCGAACCCCAATATCGAGGTCGGCTTCGACCCTTACGCCCCGGTTTCGGTCAGCGTGGCGAAGACCACGGGGCGCGAGTTCCGGCTCATAGTTCGCGGCGCGGGGAAGGATACGGGTTTCGCGGAAGTGCTGCTTTCCTCGCTGCCCCGTGTGGAGCGTTATGCGGAGAAGACCTTTGCCAAGATGTTCCAGTCGCCGCTGCCCTACTGGGAGGAGTACCAGTGGCGCGACCAGCCCGCGCTGGACGATGCCTCGCTGGCGGTCGACCCCGCGAAGGTGGTCGACATAACGGAATGTCTCGACGGTGACCGCCTGGTGTGGGAAGCCCCTGCCGGGGAGTGGGTCGTCATGCGTACCGGGATGCGCCCGACCGGCATCCAGAATTCGCCCGCGGCGCCCGAAGGCACCGGGCTCGAAGTGGACAAGATGACCCCGGCCTACCTGCAGCACCATTTCGACGCCTTTATCGGTGAGATACTCCGCCGCATCCCGGCCGAAGACCGCAGGACGTTCCGCGTGGTGGTGGCCGACAGCTACGAGAAGGGAGGGCAGAACTTTACGGATACCTTTCTGACCGACTTCAGGGAGCGTTACGGTTACGACGCCCTGCCGTTCCTGCCCGTTTACGACGGCGTGGTGGTCGGCAGCCAGGATATCTCCGACCGGTTCCTGTGGGACATGCGGCGCCTGGCGGCCGACAAGCTGGCCTATGCGCATATCGGGGGGCTGCGCGAAATCGCGCACAAATACGGGCTGACGTTGTGGCTGGAGAACTACGGCCACTGGGGTTATCCCGGCGAGTTCCTGCAGTACGGCGGCCAGTCGGACGAGGTCGGGGGCGAATTCTGGGGCGAAGGGTCGCTGGGCGACATCGAGAATCGTGCCGCCTCGTCGTGCGCCCACATCTACGGCAAGCGGAAAGTGTCGGCCGAGTCGTACACCTCGGCCGGGAACGATTTCGGGCGTTATCCGGCGATGGTGAAGCCGCGCGGTGACAGGTTCTTCTCCGAGGGGATCAACAACACGCTGCTGCACGTCTACATTTCGCAGCCGGGCGACGAACTGCCCGGCATGAATGCCTGGTTCGGAACGGAATTCAACCGCAACAACACGTGGTTCTCGCATATCGACCTCTTCACGGATTACCTCAAGCGTGTCAATTACATGTTGCAGCAGGGGCTCAACGTCGCCGACGTGGCCTATTTCATCGGCGAGGACGCCCCGAAAATGACGGGCGTCACCGACCCGGCGCTGCCCCGAGGGTACCAGTACGATTATATCAACGGCGAGGTGCTGCTGGAACGCGCCACCGTGAAGGACGGCCTGTGGACGCTTCCGCACGGGACGCAATACCGGATACTGGTGTTGCCGAAGCTCAAGACGATGCGCCCCGAACTGCTTGCGAAGCTGCAGGTGCTCGTCCGTGAGGGCGGCGTGCTGCTGGGGCCTGCGCCGCAGCGTTCGCCGAGCCTCGAAGGCTATCCCGATGCCGACGTCCGGGTGCGCCGCATGGCTGCGGAGCTCTGGGGCGGGGTCGACGGCAAGGCCGTGAAGGCCGCCCGCTACGGCAAGGGCGCCGTGCTGGACGGCATGACCATGGAGGAGGCGCTGGCCTATGTGCAGTGCCTGCCCGACTGCGAGGTCGGGGCCGATGTCCCCGTGCTCTTCGGGCACCGCGATGCGGGCGACGAGCAGATTTATTTCCTGACCAACCAGTCGGACGCGCGCATCGCTTTCCCCTGCACGCTGCGTGTGACGGGCTCTGTGCCCGAGGCATGGGATGCCGTGACGGGGGCGATTCGTCCGCTGCCGGAGTTCGAGGATGACGGTCGCAGGACGACGCTGCCGATGGTGTTGGAGCCCAACCAGAGCCTGTTTGTCGTACTGCGCGCGGACGGGGCGGGCGCTGCGCACAGGGACGGGACGGCGAATTTCCCGACCCCGGTGCGGGTCAAGACGCTGGACGGGCCGTGGACACTGACCTTCCAGGAGGGGCGCCGGGGCCCGGCGGAGCCTGTCGTGGCGGACGAACTGAAAGACCTGCGGCTCTCCGACGACGAGTCGGTGCGCTATTTCTCGGGCAGTGTCCGCTATGAGACGACGTTCGACCTCAGGGGGAAGGAGAAATCCGGCCGGCTGTACGTGAACACGGGCCAGGTTGGCGTGATGGCCAAGGTCTATGTCAACGGCAAGTACGCCGGGGGCGTGTGGACGGCGCCGTACAGGGTCGACGTCACGGACTTCGTGCGCAAAGGGAAGAATACCCTCGTCATCGACGTGGTCAATACGTGGGTGAACCGCCTGATCGGCGACAGCAGGCTCCCCGAGGATCGGCGCGGGACATGGACGCTGAACAATCCGTGGCGTCCCGATTCGCAGTTACAGCCTTCGGGGCTGTTCAACCCGGTGGTAATCGAACGGATGATTGCACGATGAGACAGATAGCACTGCTTGCCCTGCTGCTGGCCTTTGCGGCGGCCGTGTACGGGCAGGAGAACATACTGGAGAAGGGGCTGGAAGGCCGGAGCGCCGCGGATGTGATTTCACGCAGGTACGTGACCCCGCTGCGGCTGGTCGCACTGCCCGGTGAGCTGACGGCGGGGGTGGAAAATCCCGAAGCGCTGCTCCGGAATTTCGACGGGCAGCTGACGACCGGGACGCCCGATGTCTGCCGCCTCTCGACCCGCGACGGGCGCTCGGCTTCCGTGCTGCTCGATTTCGGCAAGGAGTTGTGCGGCGGGATCGCGCTCTCGGCGGCGATACGCGCCGACCAGCGGGCGCTGAAGGTGCGGATCCGCCTGGGCGAATCGGTGAGCGAGGCGATGAGCGACGTCGGCGGCGACGCCCCGATGGCCAGCGCCACGAACGAGCATTCGCTGCGCGATTTTACGCTCGGCGTGCCGTGGCTGGGCAATGTCGAGGCCGGGAACTCGGGGTTCCGCTTCGTGCGGATCGACCTGGTGGAGCCTGATGCGGAGCTCAATCTGAAAGCCGTGCGGGCGATCCTCCGTTACCGCGACGTCCCTTATCTGGGGTCGTTCCGCTGCGATGATGAACGGCTGAACCGCATCTGGGAGACGGGGGCCTATACCGTCCACCTCAATATGCAGGAGTACCTCTGGGACGGGGTGAAACGCGACCGCCTGGTGTGGCTCGGGGACATGCACCCCGAGGTGATGACTGTACAGAGCGTGTTCGGCGGCAATGAGGTCGTGCGCCGGAGCCTCGACCACGTGCGCGACAATACGCCGCTGCCCGGGTGGATGAACTGGATCGCGGCCTACTCGATGTGGTGGGTCATTATCCACCGCGACCTGTATATGTACGAGGGCGATTTGAACTATCTCCGTGAACAGCAGGAATATATGCGTGCCCTGTTGCGGGTGCTGGCGTCGCAGATGGACGGCGACCGCGAGAACCTGCAGGGCGGCCAGCGCCTGCTGGACTGGCCCACGTCCCAGATGCCCGACGTGATCCATGCCGGGTATCAGGCCCTGATGGTGATGGCCATGGAGGCCGGCGCCGAAATCGGCGGCTGGCTCGGCGACAGGCAGATGCAGTCGGAGTGCCATGGGGCGCTGCGGCGGTTGCGGCGGCACGTGCCCGACCACCTGCGGAACAAGCAGGCGGCGGCGATGCTCGTGCTGGCCGGGCTGGCCGACCCCGGCAAGGTGTGCCGGACGGTGATCGCCCGGGGCGGGGCGGAAGGTTTCTCGACCTTCTACGGATATTACATGCTCGAGGCGCTGGCCGAAGGCGGCCTTTACGACGAGGCTTTGCAGATCATCTCCGATTATTGGGGTGCGATGCTCGACCTGGGGGCCACGACTTTCTGGGAAGACCTCAATTACGCGCATGCGGCCGGTGCGGCACGTATCGACGAGCCGGTTCCGGCCGGGAAATTCGACATCCATGCCGAGTCGGGCGCCTATTGCTACAAGGGGTTGCGCCACAGCCTTTGCCACGGCTGGGCATCGGGCCCCACTCCCTGGCTTTCGCGGCACGTGCTGGGCATCGTGCCGCTCGAACCGGGCTGCAAGTCCGTGGCGGTGCGCCCCCACCTGGGACACCTGAAGTGGGCCGAGGGGACGTTCCCGACCCCGTGGGGCGTTATCCGGGTGCGCCACGAGCGCGGTGCCGACGGGAAGGTCTCGACGAGCGTGTCGGCACCCGATGGGGTGCGGGTCGTGCGCTGACCCCGGAAAAAATCGTATTACTGTTAACAACCGATGGATATGACAAGGAAACTGATTTTGGCGGCGTGGGCACTGCTGCTCGCCGCAGCTGTCCCTGCACAGCAGAAGGAGGAGTTCAGGTTATGGCCCGAGGCCGGGAAGTATGCCCCGGAGCGGCTCGGTGCCGGATTTGACCGCGACAACGCCCCCTATGTCACGTTGTACCGCCCCGAAGGGAAGAAGCCGGCGCCGGCCGTGGTGGTCTGCCCGGGCGGTGCCTACGGCGGCCTGGCTATCGGCCATGAGGGCTATCAGGTGGCGGAGTGGTTCGCGGCGCGCGGGTTTGCCGCCGTCGTGCTGAAATACACCATGCCCCACGGCAACTACGACCTGCCCCGCCGGGACGTGCAGCAGGCGATCGAGCTGGTGCGTGCGAATGCGGCCGGGTGGGGCGTAGACCCCGCGCGGGTCGGCGTCATCGGCTTTTCGGCCGGGGGACACCTGGCCTCGACGGCTGCGACGCACTTCACCTGCGATGCGAACCGTCCCGATTTCGCCGTCCTGGTCTACCCGGTCATTACGATGGACGAACGTTTTACGCATGCCGGGTCGCGGAGGAACCTGCTGGGCGAAGCGCCGGCCGAAGGGTTGGTTGCGGCGTTCAGCAACGAACTGCGCGTGACCAGCGGGACACCGCCGACGTTCATCGCCTTCAGCGACGATGACGACGGGGTGCCCCCGGTCAACGGCACGTTGTTCTACAATGCGCTCAAAGCCGCCTCGGTGCCGGGCGAGATCCATATTTATCCGACGGGCGGGCACGGATGGGGCTGGAACGAGACCTTTAAATACAAGGACGAGTTCCGGAACTCGCTCGTGCGCTGGCTCTCCGAGCGGCTGGGCGAATGACGCCGCATCCGTTCGCCATAAGTGCCGGCAGGCACCAAAATCCCCGTTCGGCAATGCTGCCGAACGGGGATTTTGTTCGTGGACGGTTCCCGGTTGCGGGACAGGTTTACCGCGCCTTGCCGGCAGCGGGAATCGGGCGGGCTTCGACGCCCTTGCGGGTCATTCTGACCGGGACGATGTGCCCCTCGGCATCGAAATACATGCGGTCGATGCAGGTTTCACGGCTGCTGGCTGCCGTTTCGTTCAGCGGGCGGCGGTGGTAGACGATGTACCATTCGTCCCGCCCCGGAACCTGTATGACGGAGTGGTGCCCGGCGCCGCAGGCGATCGCCGGGTCTTGTTCGAGGATCTTGCCGATGCGTTCGAACGGCCCGAAGGGCGAGTCGGCGATGGCGTAGGCGACGCAGTAATCGGGGCCCGTCCAGCCCCCTTCCGACCACATGAAGTAATATTTCCCGCGGTGCCTGAGCATGAACGGCCCCTCGGTGTAATTCGCGGGGGTGACCTCCTTGTAGAGGGTGCCGTCGTCGAAGGGCACGATACGCAGCAGATCCGGCGACAGGCGTACCATGTTGCAGTGCCCCCAGCCGCCGTAGTACATGTAGTAGCTGCCGTCGTCGTCGCGGAAGACGAACTGGTCGATGGGCTGGGCCCCGTTGACGATGCTGTCGATGAGCGGCTTGCCCAGCGCATCGCGGAACGGCCCGGCCGGGGAGTCGGCCACGGATACGCCGATGCCGCCGGTTTCACCCTCATGGATGTCGTTGCCGGCGAAGAAAAGGTAATACTTGCCGTTGGTATGAACGGCCGCGGGCGCCCACATGGCGCGTTTCACCCACTTCACCTCGTCGTTGGAGACGATCCGGGGGTGCTTCTGCCAGTGTACGAGGTCTTTCGACGAGAAGGCGTCTAGGAAGGTCTGCTCGTCGTAGTCGGCCGAGTAGGTCGGGTAGATCCAGTAGGTGTCGCCGAAGACCACCCCTTCGGGGTCGGCGTACCAGCCCGGGAAGACGGGGTTGCCGCTCCGGGCGGCTGCCGAGGCCGTATTTTGCGCCGCGGCGCAGTATGCCGCAAGGCATGCGAAAAGGAGAGTTACGTATTTCATAAGTTATTCGATTAGGGTCGATTGCGGGCCGAGGTAAGAGCGTTTCATGCCCCCGAAGTCGAGGACGATCTTTTGCAGGACGATGCCCGGGTCGCCGACGCGGATGCGCAGCGTGTGGCGTCCCGGCTTGTCGATGTGGAGCGTCGATTTGTTGACGGCGCAGTTGCGCAGCACGCTTTCGAACCACACCTGCGAGTATTCGACGTGCGACGAGGAGGGGGTGGCCAATGCCCCGTCGTCGATCTGGACGCTGTACTTGGTGTCGGTGTTCGTGTTTTCGCCGATGCGGAAATCGCGGTCGGCGTGGAGCGGGAAGGTCGGCAGCACGTAGGTGTAGACATCGACCGAACCGGCGTCGAAGGCGTAGAAGTCGTATTCGGCGCACGGGACGTCGCGGCTGCGGAAGATCTGGAGCGGGGCGGTCGGGTCGCCCAGCTGCAGCGCGGGGCCTTCGATGCCGAGGTCTTCGACGGCTGTTATTTTGATTCGGTCGTTTTCACGGACGCGGTGGCAGCCTGCGGCGGGGATCGAGACGCAGCCGTTGTTCTCGACGTAGATGCCGCGGAGCTCGGCCCGCGACGGGGCGGTGGGGTTGAAGAGCGATACGAGCACCTTCTCGGACTGTTCACCCGCGCGGAAGACGATCTGGGCCGGCACCGCGTTCCCCGAGGGGGCTTTCTCCCAGTCGATGCCCACCGTGATGCGCTCTTCGTCGGCGGTTTTTCCGGCGGATTTGCTCAGGACGACCCAGGGTTCGGAGGCATGCGCCGTCCAGGCGAGCGTGCCGCCGCCCCGGTTGTATATCTCGACGGGGTAGGTGCGGCGCAGGTAGTTGTCGAACGCAGGCAGGGCGTGGAAGGCCCGGGCGCCCGTGACGTCCTCGCCTGCGACCTGCAATGCCAGCCGGGGAGCGCCTGCGGCGTCGTGCGTTGCCAGGTGCGGCAGGTTGAAATAGGCGCTCACGCCGTCGTAGTTCTGGCGCATGGACATCATGTGGTTCCATTTGCCGCCGAGCAGCGAGTTATACCCCCGGGTGATGACCTGCAGGCTGTCGTAGCAGCGCTGCACCTCGTCGCGCACGGCATTGGTTGCCGCGCGGCCCTGGCGTGCGTACCAGCGGTTGCGCTGGCCGCCGAGCGTCATGCGGTTCATCAGTTCGGCGCCGCGCAGGGGGTAGTAGACCAACTGGTAGAAAGCCGGGCGGGCTTCGTCGCCGATCTCGTGCAACAGGGCTTCGGCTCGGGCGCCGAGCTTCCGGTAGGCCTCCAGCCGCCGCGGTGCCTCGTCGTAGTTGGTGAACGAGAAATCAGTGTCGGTAAGCTGCTCGCAGTTGTGGTCGAAGCGGTTCCAGTGGTAGCCCCAGCCCATGTATTCGGGCTTGCGGGGGAAGGCCAGCCGCAGGTGTTCGCGGGTCATCGCTTCGAGGCGGTCGTAGTACGCTTCGCCGAAGATGCCGGCCAGCCAGCGTGCCGGGTAGGTCACGACGTTGTCGGCCGTGAAGCGGCCGATGTCCCAGGCCATGTCGAGGAAGAGCGAAACCTGCATCTCCGAGCCTTTCAGGTCGCCGCAGTTCAAGAGCCACAGCCGGTCGGCCGTGGTGTCATAGGCCTTGCGCAGCTCTTCGTACATCAGCGACGGGGGCGTCGTGCTGAACCAGAGGTAGCTGTGCGGTACGCCCAGGTAGGAGACATGGTAGTAGACCCCGGAGCGCCCCGTGCGCCGCTGCTCGCGCACGCCGCTCAGACGTTTCATGTAGCCGTAGTTGTCGTCCGGCCAGACGATCGTGACGTCGTCGGGCAGTTCCAGCCCGTTGGAATAGATCTCCAGCACCTCCTTGTAGGGTGTGAACGCCTGCGGGACGGTCTCGACCGGGCGGTCGATGTTCTCGGCGAGGATTTGCCGCTGGTCGAGCAGCGCCTGCTGGAGCATCCGCACCTTTTCGTGCATGGGCAGCGTGGTCGACATGGCGCCGTCGTGCAGGCCGCGCAGCGCCAGCGTATAGACGTTCTCATAGGGGCTGTTCTCGCGCACGCGCTGCGTGAGCACGCGGTTGATACCCTCCTTGTTCTTGTCGTAGTTCCAGGGCCCCATCGTCTGGGTATCCCATTCGCTGGCGGTGTTCAGCAGCAGCGGTTCGCAGTGGGTCGATCCCATCACGATGGCGAACGTGTCGGCCACGAGCTTGTTTTCGGGGATTTGGTTGAACGAGGTGGAAACGGGGTGCATGGCCGGGGCGAGGTAGTTGGCCTTGAGGCGCAGCAGCAGTTCGCAGACCTTGGCGTAGGTTCTGGGGCCGATGTTGCCGCGCTCGGGCTCGAAGGTCTGCGAGGCCCAGGGCGTCAGACCCCAGTCCTCGTCGTTGAGGAAGATGCCGCGGTAGCGCACCGACGGCGTCTGGGAGTAGGTCGGCGGGGCGTCGACATGGAGCGCCGCATGTTTTTTCACCGGAACGTCGGCCCACCAGTACCAGGGGGATACGCCGATCAGCTCCGAGAGCGTGAAGAGCCCGTAGGCCGCGCCGCGGCGGTCGCTGCCCGCGATGACGAGGGCTTTGCGGATGCCCGGCAGGGGATTGGCGACGGTCTGGATCAGGTAACGCTCCCAGGCGCCTTCGAGCGGGGCGGTGTCGATCTTCCCCGCTTCGGAGAGCCTGCGGATGAGGGCGCTGCCTCCGACCGTCCCGACGATTACCGCCGGGCCTGTTTCTCCGGTCGCGGAGGTCACCTGCGGGCGTCGGCCCGTTACGGCCTCCACGTCGGCGGCGAAGAGCTCCGCCGCGCGTTTCACCACCGCGGCGTCGGATGCGTCGTAGAGGATCGCGGCCGTCTGGCGGGGCGAGGCGAGGGTGAAGGCGTATTTGGTTTCCGGGCTTTTTTCGTGTACGGCCACCTGTGCGTGGCCTGCGGATACGGCCACGAGGGCCGACAACATAAGAATCAAGTGCTTCATGGGTATCGGTTTGCATTGCTAAGGTAGAAATTTCGCAGCAATGCCCGAAATTTTGCATCGGAAAACAGGGCGCGTGGCAGGATTATGTACTTTTTTGGCAGTATCCGTGACCTGCGGTTCGCCGGGTTACTCTCCGGGGTTGCCCATGCGGGTGGTGACGACCATGCTCCGGCGTCCGGCGGGGGTGACGGCGACGCATTTGAGCACCCGTTGTTCCCCCCGGGGAACGATGACCTCCAATTCGCCCGGCACTTCGCGGTCGAAGTCGTAGGGCGTGGCGCCGTTGAGCGTGTAATAGACCCGGCAGCCCGGGAAGGGCGGGCGGATCGTGAAGCGGAAACATCCCCCTTCGAGCGTCTCTTCGCGGATGCCGTGGGGTTGCGGAACCTGATAGGCTGCCCCTTCGGCGTCGAGCCGCGCAAGGTATGCCGGAAGGCGCTGCCGGGAGAACTCCTCCCACGACTTGCGCGCTACGGGCGACCATGCGATTTCGGAGAGGGCGTAGATGCGCGGCAGCAACTGGTACTCGACCCGTTTCCCGGTCGCCACGAATTCCGTCCACAGGTTGGCCTGCACGCCCAGCAGGTATTGCTGTTCCTCTTCGGAGAGCCCCTCGGCCGGGTCGTAGCCGTATATCTTCTCCAGCGGCAGGGAGAGGTTCAGGCTTACGGGCTCGTCGGGCGAATCCGTCCCCCGTTTGTCGAAATAGAGGTACTGGCCGGGGGTCATCACCACATGGTGGTGCTCTCTGGCCGCCGCGATGCCGCCCTGTGTGCCCCGCCAGCTCATGATGACCGCCCCGGGCGACAGCCCGCCCTCCATGATCTCGTCCCAGCCGATCAGCTGCCGGCCTTTCGATGCGAGGTAGCTGTCGATGCGGTGGGTGAGGTAGGATTGCAGCTGCGTCTCGTCGCGCAACCCCTCGGCCGCGATCCGGGCCTGGCAGTCGGGGCAGGCTTCCCAGCGGGTGTGCTGGCACTCGTCGCCGCCGATGTGGATCAGCTTCGAGGGGAAGAGCGCGACGACCTCGTCGAGCACGTTTTCGAGGAATTCGAAGGTGCTCTCCTTGCCCGGGCAGAGGACGTTGCCGGGGCCGCAGATCCAACCCGCTATTTCGTAGGATTCGTCTCCGTTCGTGCATCCCAGCCAGGGATAGGCCGTGAGGGCCGCGAGCGAGTGCCCGGGCATTTCGATTTCGGGGATGACCGTGATGTACCGCTCGGCGGCATAGGCGACGACCTCGCGGATCTCGTCCTGCGTGTAAAAGCCGCCGTACCGTCCGAATTCGAAGGTGGCGGGCTTCTCCTCGTAGCTGCCGATCTGGGATTTCGAACGCCACGCCCCGACCTGGGTCAGGCGCGGGTAGCGTTTGATCTCGATGCGCCATCCCTGGTCGTCGGTCAGGTGCCAGTGGAAGCGGTTGAGTTTCGCGGCGGCCATGCGGTCGAGGTAGCCCTTCACGAACTCCACGGGGAAAAAGTGGCGGCAGACGTCCAGGTGGAGTCCCCGGTAGCCGTAGCGGGGGTAGTCCTCGATCTCGGCGCAGGGGATGTTGCCGTCGGCGTCGGCCATTTGCAGGAGCGTCTGGAGCCCGTAGAAGATGCCGCTTTCGTCGCCCGCCGTGAGTTCCGCCGCGTGTTCGGCGACGCGGAGCCGGTATCCTTCGGCGGGGATGCCCGCGCGGGCGTCCAGTTGCAGGAGGAGCGTGTTCCGCGTTTTCCGGGCCGGCTGCTTTCCGTGCGGGGCGGCCAGTGCCGAGGCCACCCGGATCAGCCCTTCGGGCCGGGAGGCGAAGCCTTCGGCGGTGACTTTACAGCCCGGGGCGGCGAAGTGCCCTTCGCGGAGTTCGGCCCGGACGGGCTGCGGGATGAGTTGCAGGGGGCGCTGCGCCGCGGTTGCGCACAGCGTGGCCAGCACGGCGATCAGGGGGAATAGTTTTTTCATGGCGCAAGTATTTTGTCCGGCCGGGCCGATGCCGGCCCGGCCGGGGCTGGCGGGATTACTCCGCCGCCTTGAGTTCAAGTACGTGGCTGGCATGTTCGCCGCCCACCTCGAAGTCGAGGCCGGTCTCCATCAGGAACGCCCCGGTGAAGGTCTTGCCGTCCTGGGGAATGGGCTTGCCGTCGAGGCTGAGCTCCCTGACGAGGTACCTCTTCTGCGGGTCGAGCCCGGCCATCCGGAACGCCGGCCGGGGCATGTTGTGGTACTGTTCCAGCTTGTAGACGAAATAGGCCGCGTGGTCTTTTTCGGGCGAGACGTACATCAGCGATGCGTACCCGGTCTTGTCGAAGGGCGAGATCAGGCGGTAGAGGTCACCCTGCTGCACGACGGGGCGGATCAGCTTGTAGTCGGCGATGGCGCGTCGGGCGAAGGCCTTGTCCTCGTCGGTCATGTGTGCGGGCTGGAGCTCCATGCCCATGCGTCCGCTCATCGCCACGTCGAAACGCAGTTTGAGGGGCGTCTTGCGGCCGGTCTGGTAGTTGGTGTCCACGCTCACGTGCGAGGCCATCGCCACGGCGGGGAAGAAGTTCGAAACGCCCCACTGGATGAAGATGCGTTGCAGGGCGTCGGTGTTGTCGCTCGTCCAGAATTCGTCGTAGTAAGGCAGCAGCCCGTAGTTGATACGACCGCCGCCGCTGGCGCAGGCCTGCATCACCAGGCCGGGGTATTTGGCGTGGATGCGCTTGAGGATGTTTTCCAGGCCGCGGTGGTAGGCGATGTAGAGATGCGACTGTTTGTCGCGGGGCAGGTAGGTCGACCCGTAGTTGAACAGCGTCATGTTGGCGTCCCACTTGATGTAGGCGATTTCGGGGTGCGCCGTCATCAGCTTGTCCACGACGCCGAACACGAATTCCTGCACTTCGGGGTTCGACAGGTCGAGCACGAGCTGTGTGCCTCCGCGACCCTTGTGCATCTCGCGGTGGGGCTGCTGGATCACCCATTCGGGGTGCTTCTCGAAAAGCTCGCTCTTCGAGTTGGTCATCTCGGGTTCGATCCAGATGCCGAACTTGAGCCCTTTCTCCCTGGCCGAGGCCGTCAGCCCCTTGATGCCCTCGGGGAGTTTCTCCTTGCAGACCACCCAGTCGCCGAGGCTCGACGTGCCGTTGTTGCGCGGGTATTTGTCGCCGAACCAGCCGTCGTCCATCACGAACATCTCCCCGCCCATGGCGGCGAAGTCGGCCATCATCTGATCCATCACCTCCTGGTTGACGTTCATCGAGACGCCTTCCCAGCTGTTGAGCAGGATGCTGCGCTGCTCGCCGCCGTGGTTGAGCCGGTGCAGCCGCGCCCAGCGGTGGAAGTTGCGGCTGACGCCGCCCTTGCCCTCGTCGCTGAAGGTGAAGGCGAATACGGGGGTCGTAAAGACCTCTTTCGGTTCGAGGATGTATTGCGACTGGTCTTCGTTGATGCCGGCGAAGATGCGTGTGGTGTGGGCATTGTCGTTGTCGATGGCGATACGGTAGTTGCCGCTCCATGCCAGCGTGCCGCCGATGACCATGCCGTGCTGTTCGTCGGGGCGCCCGTCGAGCGTGAGCATGAACGACGGGCAGCTGTTCTGCGTATTGCGTACGCCGTCCTTGTCCTTGATGACCCTCATGCCGTCGGTCAGCGCTTCCTCGTAGAGGTATGCCTCGGCGCCCCAGGGGCCGTGGAAGTGCGAGAGCCAGTTGTCGCCGCGGCGCACGGGCAGGAAGGCCGACGCGAAACGGTAGAGCGTGACGGGTTTCTTTTCCAGGTGGCGGATCTCCGTCCAGGTCTCGATCACCTCGCAGTCGGGATAGGTCTTGTAGTAGATGGTGACATAGAACGGGTAGAATTTGTCTCGGGTCGCGATCGCCGTGACCTGGCCGCCGTCGCGGTTCTCCCTGGTGACCGACTCCACGACCAGTTCGAGCGACATATTGCCGTCGTTGTGGGTTGCCTGAATGGCTGTTTCACGCGAGCACTGGACGCCGAACTGGGGGTATACCGGGTCGTTGAAGGCGCTCCCGCTGTCGAATACGTCGCCGGGATTCGCCAGCCGGGGGCCGAAGTACTGTATCCGGGGCGATTCACCCTTTGGGGCCGTGATCAGGATAGAGCTTTTCCTGTTGGAAATAACGATGTTATCAGCCCGGAGAATCCCGGAACCCAATAACGCGGCGCATAGCAGCACACTTGCAAAGAGTTTGTTCATAGATGTTCCTTAGATTAAATAAGTTTTGGTTTAATAGTCATCATTCTAAAAATATGTGGTAAAATTAAGAATAATTATGAGAAAATTTAGCATTGTCGGGCATTATTTTATCACTCCCGGTCGATATTCGTGCCCGGGAGTGTCCCCTGCCCGGGGCGGGAGGTCTTGAAACGCGTGAAATCCCCCGGCTTAGGGGGTGGTTTCGGGGGCGGGTACGGGCATGGCGGCCGGCCGTCGGACGGGGATGTGCGGGCGGGATGGTTTGGGGCTGCCGGGAGCGGCCCGGGGAAGGGAGTATACGGATTTTTCGGGCGGGAGGTATGCCTTAATCATACTGTTTGTTGCTGATTATTAGTATTTAATGTGTCCGTATGGAACATTCCCGGGTTCTTGCGGGTATCCTGTGATTATACCATTTTGGTAGTATTGTATACAATTCGGCGAGTAATATAATCTACTTTTGAATTACAAAAAACACTGACCATGCGCTACGCACATAACCCGATCCTGAGCCCCGAAGATTTGTGTCCGAGCCAACCCTCGATGCAGATCGAATGCCTGCTGAATCCCGGCGTATTCCGTTACGACGGGAAGGTCTGGATGCTGGTCAGGGTCGCCGAACGCCCTGCACAGGCCGAAGGGGAAGTCAGTTTCCCGTTGCTCGACGCGCAGAACCGCGTGACGGTGATGCGTGTCCCGGCCGCCTCCCCCGAACTCGACCTATCGGATCCGAGGGTCATCAATTACAAGGGCGAGGATTTCCTCACGACGATGTCCCACCTGCGGCTTGTGAGCAGTACCGACGGCATCCGTTTCCGCGAGGAGGCGGGATATCCGCCGCTGACGGGCAGCGACCGTTACGAAGCGTACGGGATCGAAGACTGCCGCGTCACGCAGATCGGGACGCAGTATTACCTGACTTATACGGCCGTCTCGGCCAATGGCGTGGCGGTGCGGATGCGCAGCACGTCGGACTGGCGCCGTTTCACCGATTACGGGCTGGTGCTGCCCCCGCACAATAAGGACTGCACGCTCTTCGACGAGAAGGTAGGTGACCTATATTATATGCTGCACCGCCCGAGCAGCCCCGAGATCGGCGGGAATTATATCTGGATCGCTCAGAGCCCCGACCTCCGCCACTGGGGAAACCACAGGTGTGTGGCCCGTACCCGCAAGGGGATGTGGGACAGCGCCCGCATAGGTGCCGGGTGTGCCCCGATCCGTACGGGCGAAGGGTGGCTGACGATCTACCACGGCGCGGACGCTTCGAACCGCTATTGCCTGGGTGCGATGCTGCTCGATGCCGCCGACCCGTCGAAGGTGCTGGCGCGCAGCCGCACGCCCGTCATGGAGCCTGAGGAACCCTACGAACTGGAAGGCTTCTTCGGGAATGTCATCTTCACCAACGGCCACCTGGTCGATGGCGACCGCATCGCCCTGTACTACGGGGCTTCGGACAAGGTGATCTGCCGGGCCGACCTCTCCGTAGGCGAAATCCTGGAAAACCTGCGCAAAGACTTATAATAGAAATCCCAATAAAACCTACTTAAAACTCATGAAGAAAACTTTGACCTATTGTTTCGGTTCCCTGCTTTGTCTGATGACGCTCGCTTCGTGCCAGAACGGCGGTTCGTGCTGCGGCCGCGCCGCTACGGACGTCGACCTGACGGGCAGGCTCTATCCGAAAGTCAAAACCCCGACCAAATCGCTCGTCATCGTAGACCTGCAAAACGACGATATCGAGGGGCAGGTCGCTGCCATCGGCCTGCAGGGTATCGTCAACCGCGACAGCGAACAGAAGATCTATGTGATGAACAGCCGTTGCAAGGACAACCACGGCGGCTGGAAAACCGGCCCGCACGACATGGCCCAGATGGGGCAGTTCTGGCTCGACCGTGTGCTGAAGGACATTCCGCAGGAAACCCTCACGCTCGATGCGACCAAGTCCAACCCCGGGTTCTCGGCGCTTGTCGAGCAGTATAAGAAGCATATCAAGGGCGTAGTCATCTATGACCCCGAACTGGTCGAGGCCACGATCGAGGCGGCGACCACGATCGCGGCACAGACCGACGCCCTGATCGTTTCACCCCGCCTTTACGAGGAGGTGAAGGGATATGGTTTCCCGGTGATCCGGGATTTGCGCGGGATGTTCAAGACCAACATCGAGTGTGTCGACTGGCTCGTGGAAAACTATTTCGGGACGGCCAACCGCGACGTGGCTTTCACCTGGTCGCACATGACTACCGATTTCCAGGAGAGCTGGGGCGCAGCCAACAAGGACTACGTGGTTGCCAACCGCCTGTTCACCTATTTCCTCGACATCCAGGATCATGACCAGTGCGCATATTACGAGAACATCGTCAAGAAATATCCCGCCGGCACCCAGATCATGGGCTGGACCGACGAACTGAAGGCCGACAAACTCTTCGCCGAATACGGGTATTTCATGGTGCCGTTCATTTCGGTCGAGAACATGACCGTCATGTCTTCGTTCCCCTCGGTGCAGGGTACGCCCATCGAACCCAAGGCGCTCGAGGCCGAACCCAATACCGTTTATATCGCGATGCTCGTCTCCGACGGCGACAACCTGCTGCATACGATGATCTACATGCCCTACACGATCGAGGAGTCGGCCGCCTACGGCGATGTCCCCGTGACGTGGATCATCAACCCCGCCATCGTAGACCTCGCGCCGCGTGTTTTCACCTGGTACGAGCAGGTGATGAACGAAGGCGGCCAGGAGATGGGCGCCATGATGGGCGACGGCTCCCCGACGACCGACCGTTACAGCGGCTTCTCGTTCTATTGCGCGCTGACGCGGCATTACCTCAGGCAGGCCGGCATGCACACCCTCAAGCAGATGGTCGACGGCGAAGCCGTGGCCTGGAACGTACAGCCCTACTGCCTCGAAGGCGGTTATGCGGGCACCGACTGGCGGGGCATCGGTTCCGACGAATACCACATGGACAACGACTGTTTCCATATCGGTACGACCAATTCGCGTCCCGAATACCTGGACAAGGTGCTGGACAGCGCCCCGGTAGACGAACCGCTGTTCCTGTCGGTCATGATCGGCACGGCGAGCGAGGATGTGACCACCTATGCGTCCGAGCTCAAAAAGCAGATCGAGGCCCGCAACGACGGCCGGAAATACGTGTTCCTGAGGACTGCCGACCTGGCCGCTACATATCGCGCCTATAAAGGTCTCCCCGTAGAATAATCGTGCGGAATGCCGCGTGCATCGGTGTGCCCCGACAGGCACACCCTGTACGCTGACGTCCCTGACTATTGCGGCGGGTGTTTCCGCCTGCATCCTGCAAAAAGCGTTGGGGTATTCGTAAAAACCTAATTATAAACCACTTATTAACTTGACACCTAATTGGCCACAAACTGAAAAGATGTAAAACCTACCGATCCGCCGGGAGCCGGGCGTTCCCGCGGAAAGCAAAGAAATGACAACCAACGAACTACATTAACGATTGATTAAAATTATGAAACAAAGCTTACTGAAATTAGCTTTCGCAGCAGTGATGTTGATGCTTGTCGCTCCGTTCGCAGGCAGTCGGGCTGTTGCACAGACGCACAATCTGACCGGAACCGTCGTCGACGCACAGGGTAATCCGGTTGCGGGTGCCGCCGTGGTGATCGACGGGACGACGAAGGGTACCTCGACGGGTTCCGACGGTTCTTTCGCACTGAACGGCGTTATGGCGAACCAGAGCCTCCTGGTGACATTCATCGGTTATGAGCCCCAGACGGTTGCCATCGGCTCGCAGACGAATATGAAGGTCGTGCTCAAGGAGGACAACCAGACGCTCGACGAAGTGGTCGTCATCGGTTACGGCGTCCAGAAGAAGAGGGACGTGACGGGGTCGATCACCTCGGTGAAGAGCGACGTGTTCGAGTCGCGTTCGGTCGAGAACGCGCAGCAGGCCCTGCAGGGAAAGGCCCCGGGCGTGCAGGTGCTCTCCTCTTCGGCCGCTCCGGGTTCGAGTCCCTCGATCCGTATCCGCGGATTCAGCTCGAACAATTCGGGCGCATCGGAGCCCCTCTATGTGGTGGACGGCCTGAAGGTGTCGGACATCTCCTACCTGGATCCTTCGTCCATCGAGTCGATGGAGATCCTCAAGGACGGTGCCTCGGCGGCCATCTACGGTGTCGAGGCCGGTAACGGCGTCGTACTTATCACCACCAAAAAGGGTAAGAAGGGCGACGGCCGCATCTTCTACGATTTCACCTACGGCATCACCTCGCTGGCCCGCAAGGCCGACCTGATGAATGCCGAGCAGTACGTGGCCTACCAGACGGCCGCCGGCAACAGCCAGTCGCTGTCCGCGTGGGACGGTAAAACCGATACCGACTGGTTCGACGTGCTTTACGGCGACAACGGTTCGTTCCAGCGCCATACGGCCGGCGTCGAAATGGCCAACGACTATGGTTCGGTTTACGCTTCGCTGTCGTATATGGACAACGACGGTATGTACTACGGCAATAAGGACTGGCTGAAGCGTGTCACCTTCCAGCTCAACGGCGACTACAAGGTCAAGAAATGGCTCACCTTCACGACCAACAATACGGTCGAAAGTTCGCGTTCGCAGAACAGCGGCGACGGCGTGAGCAATCTGGGCAACAGCAACCAGTTCATCAACCCCTACGGCATGGATCCGCTGCTGCCCGCTTTCTGGGACAAGGACAACCTGCCGGCATACATGACCGAGCTGATCGCACAGCAGGGCGACGACATGTTCATGAAGAACGAGAAGGGCGATTACGTCGGCATTCCGTTCGCCGCCAAGGACGCGGTCAACCCGCTTACCCACTATTACAGCAACACGGGCGAGCATAAGAACTTCGCCCTGCGCGGTGCGTCGTCGCTGGTTTTCGCCCCCGTCGAGGGCCTTACCGTCACGTCGCGTGTCGGTTACCGGCTCGAATCGACCAATTACAGTTTCTACGGCGTGCCGACCTACTTCGCCGTGTCGTCGCGCACGAAGATGCAATTGGACGGAAAGACCACGATGAACCGCTTCTACATGTGGGAGAACTTCGCCAACTACAACAACACGTTCGGCAAGCACACGATCAACGCGATGGTCGGTATGTCCTACCAGTACGAGTGGAGCAACTTCACTTCGGGTTCGACCAACGGCCTGACCGACAGCAGCAGCAATTTCCACCACTTGGACTTCGCTTCGACCGACGCGACCAAAGGCGTGGGCGGCAGAGTAGGCGAAATGTCCAGTATCAGCTATTTCGGCCGTATCGGCTATACGTTCGACAACCGTTACAACATCATGGTCAATTTCCGCGCCGACGCTTTCGACCGCTCCAAATTGTCGAAGGAAGCCCGCTGGGGCTATTTCCCCTCGGTGTCGGCCGGGTGGACGATCTCCAACGAGCGGTTCATGCGCGATATCGACCCCAAGATCATTTCGTTCCTGAAGCTCCGCGCTTCGTACGGTGTCAACGGTAATATCAGCGCGCTGGGCGCTTTCATGTACAGCTCGTCGATGAGCGTGGGCGATTATTATCCCATGAACGGCTCGCTGGTTTCCACCGTCTATCCTTCGGATGTGCTGGCCAACCCGGATCTGAAATGGGAGACGGCACGGCAGTTCGATGCCGGTATCGACGCGCGTTTCCTGAACAACCGGCTGACTTTCGGGATGGACTTCTACAATAAGAATACCGTCGACCAGATCCTTACATTGACGCCTCCCCTTGCGACGGGTACCACGAGCATGGCCAAGAACATAGGCAAGGTCAACAACCACGGTTTCGAGTTCGAACTCGGCTGGCAGGATCAGGCCGGTGAGTTCACCTACGGCGTCAATGCCAACCTTGCCACCATCAGCAGCGAGGTCAAGGAGATGGAAGGTACGCGTATCGTGAACGACTTGTCCGATTTCGTCTATTTCGACAAGGGACAGCCCATGTGGAGCTACTACGGCTACAAATACCTCGGTGTAAACCCCGAGGACGGCAGCGCCATGTATTACGACAAGGACAAGAGCGGTACGATCGACGACAAGGACAAGGTGTACCTGGGTTCGGCCATCCCCGACTTTACCTACGGTATCACCCTCAATGCCGCTTACAAGGGCTTCGACCTGACGGTATTCGGCAGCGGCAGCCACGGCGGCCTGCTGAGCCTCTACGGTGCCCGCCTGACGCCTTCGGCCAACAAACCCTCCGAACTGTGGACGGATTCGTGGGACGTGAAGGGTGCCGGTGCCAAGTACCCGCATCCCGATCCGATCGGCGATACGGCTTCCAGAAACTCGAGCATGTGGCTCAAGAGCGGTTCCTATTTCAAGATCAAGCAGATCCAGCTGGGTTACACGCTGCCTTCGTCCTTTACGAAAAAGATCGCCATTTCGCGCCTGCGCGTCTATGTCTCGCTCGACAACTTCTTCTGCATCACGCCCTACTGGGGTATGGATCCGGAAGCTGTCAGCGGTACGTCGGGCATCGGCATGGACTATGGCGACTACCCGACCCCGAAGACCCTGACATTCGGTGCAAACCTTTCGTTCTAACCTAAAAACATTACGACTACTATGAAAAAGCATATTTTGGCATTAGCCGGACTACTTGCCGGAGCGATGATGGTGACCTCGTGCTCCCAGGCGCGTCTCGACGAAGTGGAGCACCTCGGAGTCACCGAAGTGGACAAGACCTATGCGGAGGCGGACGATATGACGGCCCAGCAGCTGATCGCGAACGTATACGTCACGGCCAAGTACCTGATGATGGGCGACTGGGGCGTACACTACATTGCAACCACCTCGGCCAAGACGGCCGAGTGCTGGCCGGGCGGCTCGGGCCCGAACGACGGAACCGACTACCACCGCATGTCGGCCATGATCGACGATTCGGAGAACAACGCCTACAAGGAGATGTATACCCGTTTCTACAAGATCATGTACAAATGCAACATGATCGTCGACAAACTCAACGACGGCTCCGATGAGCGCAAGCGCGTGATTGCCGAGGCCAAGGCCTGGCGTGCCTGGGCGATGATGCGCCTGACGCAGCTGTGGGGCTCGGCTCCGCTCGTGGATCACGTGCTGGACGGTATCAACTATTCGTTCTATCCCGGCAACTCGAACCCCGCGGACAACTGGAAATGGATCATGACGCAGTTCGACGAGGCTGCCACCGTGCTTCCGTCGAAGAGCGGACTGGGCGGCCAGAAAGCCATCGGCGGCCGCTGGACGGCCGAAGCCTGCTTTGCGTACAAAGGCCAGGGTTACATGTGGCAGAACGACTATGCCAACGCCAAGGTCGAACTGGCCAAGGTGATCAACTCGGGTAAATACGAACTCTGGGAGAAGACCGCGACCATGGGCCCGTCGAGCTACGGGACGAACATGCAGCTGGCCAAGAGCCAGAACGAAAACTGGAGCGACGGCAACGAGGAGTACGAATACCTGACGCTCTACCGTGCCGAGGCCGATTTCTGCGACGAGTTCCTGCTCGAACTGGACATCGACGGCGATGCCACGACCATCACCAGCACCGAGCCTTACTGGTTCCGCGCCTACATGAACTGGCGTAAGGACGAGGTCAACCTGCCGGGCAACACGACGACCGCCTCCGACGGCTGGGGCTTTGTCAACCCGACCCGCACGTTCGGTTATGCGTTTGCCAAGCACGATGGCAACAGCGTGCGCCGCCGTGCGGCCATCGCCACTTACAGCGAGGTGTACCACGACTTCCCCTACCTGAACAAGGACGTACGCGGTGTCATGTCGAGCATGTTGTTCGAGAACGAGGGCTATTTCCGCATGAAATACTACGACTTTGTGGACGACGTGGTTCCCGAGCGTTTCGCAAGCGGCCAGACCAACGGCAACCGGACGAACTTCCCGCTGATGCGCTATGCCGACGTGCTGCTGCTGTACGCCGAGGCTGTCTGCATGTCGGGCGAGGGTACGGCCAACATCACGGGGCTGGAGGCGCTGAACAAGGTGCGCCGCCGTGCGGGCCTTACGGACGCCCCCGCACTGGATATGGATAACGCCGAGTACGGTATCAAGGCCGAGCGCCGCTTCGAGCTGTGGCTGGAGGATTGCAGCCGCTATGTCGACCTGATCCGCTGGGGCGATTACAAGAAATTCATCACCGACACTTCGATCGACGGTGTGAGCGAGCATTGGGGTAACGAATGCGCATGGCTCGTCGGGCTCAAGGACGCGACCGTGCGTACGACCGATCCTACGGATTGGAGCAACTACGAAGTGCGCTACGACCCGCTGTCGACGCGCGGCAGCTGGAGCGACCGCTTCTACCTGTGGCCGTTCCCCTATGCCGAAACGACGCAGAACCCGAACCTCGTCCAGAATACCGGTTGGTAAAAACCGGTTGTGAAGGCCGTACCGGCCGGTTACCCGGGGCGGTATGATAATCCGGCGACGGCGGTGGATCGTTTTTGTTTCACTTCGCCGTCGCCGGGATTTTTTCCGGCCGGGCCGTCCGGATCGGCCTGCATCGGCGGGTTGCCGCCCTTCGCGTGCGTGCGGTCGTGCGGTGCCGGATGACCGGCGGCGTTGAATCCGTGCGGGAGCGAATAATCCGTAAAAAAATGAAGGAATGAAAAAATATCTGTTGATCGCAGCGTCGCTGTTGCTGTGCCTTCCCCTGGCAGCCGCTGTGCAGAAAGTGTCGCTCAACAGCGACGGCCGGGTTGCCGCATGGCAGCTCCGGGCGCAGGACGAGGTGACCGACGTGAAAGCCATGCTCGGGGCGGGCTACGATGCCTCGGGTTGGGTCGCCGCGGTCGTCCCGGGGGCGGCCTTCACGTCGTTCGTCGAGGCGGGGATCGAATCCGACCCCAATTTCGGCGACAATGCCTACAAGGTGGACAGGAGCAAGTACGACCGCAATTTCTGGTACAGGGCCGAGTTCGCTACGAAAGACCTGCCCGCCGGTGCGCGCCGCTGGATCTGCTTCGAGGGCGTGAACCGCGGGGCCGAGGTCTATTTCAACGGCGCGCGGCTGGGGTCGCTCGACGGGTTTATGGATCGCGGCATGTTCGAGGTCACGCACCTGCTGCGGCAGGATGCCGCGCCCAACGTGCTGGCCGTGCTGGTGCGCGTGCCGACGAACCCGATCGCCAATCATGCCAGCCCGACCTATATTTCCAGTGCGGGCTGGGACTGGATGCCCTACGTCCCCGGGCTGCTGGGCGGCATCACCGACGACGTGTATTTCACCACGTCGGGCGACGTGTCGCTCGTCGACCCGTGGGTGCGTACCAGGGTGCCTTCGCGCGAGCAGGGCATCGTCTCGCTGACCACCGAACTGAAGAACCACTCGCAGCAGGAGAAAACCGGGGTCGTGAGGGGCGTCATCCGCCCGGGCGACATCACCTTCGAGAAGCGATTTAAAATAGGGGCGGGCCAGCAGCGCACCGTGGGCGTCGACCCCCGCGAGTTCCCGCAGCTGACCGTCGACGACCCGGCCCTGTGGTGGCCCAACGGGTACGGCGACCAAAACCTCTATACGTGCGAGCTGACGTGCGAGGTCGACGGCGAGGTTTCCGACTGCCGGACGGTGACGTTCGGCATCCGGGAGTACTCCTACGACTTCGTGAAGGGTGTGTTCCAGCTCTCGGTCAACGGCGAGCGCATCTACTGCAAGGGCGGTAACTGGGGCATGAGCGAGTATATGCTCCGCTGCCGGGGCGCCGAGTACGACCTCAAGGTGCGCCTGCACCGCGAGATGAACTACAACATGATCCGCAATTGGATCGGTTCGACGACCGACGACGAGTTCTACGAGGCGTGCGACCGCTACGGCATCATGGTCTTCGATGATTTCTGGCTCAATTCGCATCCCAACCTGCCGGACGACGTGTTCGCCTTCAACCGCAACGCCGTGGAGAAAATCAAGCGGCTGCGCAACCATCCTTCGATCGCCGTCTGGTGCGGCGACAACGAGGGCGTGCCCCTGGCGCCGCTCAACGAGTGGCTGCGCGAGGATGTCAAGGCCTTCGACGGCGGCGACCGCTGGTACCAGCCCATTTCGCGCGAGTACGGATTCTCGGGCAGCGGCCCCTGGGTGAACGCCCATCCGATCTGGTACTTCACGGCCCACCCGCTGGGCTACGGCGAACACAAACTCGACGGCTGGGGCTTCCGCACGGAGATCGGCTCGGCCGTCTTCACCAACTACGAGAGCTATAAGAAGTTCATGCCCGAGCCCGAGCGGTGGCCGGCTTCGCCCGGGATGCTGGACAAGCATTTCTTCGGCAACTCGGCGGGCAATGCGCGCCCGACCCGTTATTTCGCGGCCGTGGAGTACAATTACGGCAAGGCCGCGGGCGCGGAGGATTTCTGCCGCAAGGCGCAGCTGCTCAACATCGAGGTCAACAAGGCGATGTACGAGGGGTGGCAGCACCACCTGTGGAACGACGCTTCGGGCATCCTGACCTGGATGAGCCAGTCGGCCTACCCGTCGTTCGTATGGCAGACCTACGATTACTATTACGACCTGAACGGTGCCTACTGGGGCGTGCGCAAGGCCTGCGAGCCGCTGCATATCCAGTGGAGTTACGCCGACAACACGGTCAAGGTGGTCAACGCCAGCGGCGAGGCCTACAACGGCCTGCGTGCCACGGCGGCGGTCTACAATATGGACGGCAGCGAGGTGAAGCGCTACGCGCAGCGGGCCGCCCTGTCGTCGCTGCCCAATACGGCTGTCAAGGTGATGACGCTGCCGTTCCCCGAAGATCGCAACCTCGCACGGGGTAAGAAAACCGTCGCCTCGTCGTCGGAGAATGACGATTCGCATGCCGCCAAGTCCGTCACCGACGGCAATACGGGCTCCTCGTGGCGCTCGGGCGGCCCGGGCGAGCAGTGGGTCATGGTAGACCTGGGCGCGCCCACCGAGTTTTCGGACATCGTCCTGACGTGGGAGAGCGAAGCGGCCAAAGCATACGAGATACTCGCGTCGGACGACGCCGAAGAGTGGCGGACGGTCTACACCAGCGGCAAGCCCAGCACGCCCATCGACCGGATACGGATCGACCCCGTGACGGCGCGCTATGTCAAGTTGCAGGGCACGGCGCCCCACGACGACTGGCAGCTGGTGCTCTTCGAAATGGAGCTTTACGGCCCGGAAACCCCGGCCGAAGAACTTTCGCCCGTGCATTTCATCCGCCTGCGGCTGACCGACGATGCCGGGAACCTGCTCTCGGAGAATTTCTACTGGCGTTCGAACCGCCTGGGCGACTACCGTGCGCTGAACGACCTCGAACCCGCGAAACTGGATGTACGCACGAAAGCCGAAACGGTGGACGGCAAGCGCATCATCCGCGCGACCGTCACGAACCGGGGCCGCAGCGTGGCGTTCGCCGTGCGCCTCATGCCGGTCTACGCCTCGACCGGGGAGCAGATACTGCCGGTCATCATGGACGACAACTACTTCACACTGCTGCGGGGCGAGACCCGGAAGGTCGACATCGAGATCGACGAGTCGCTGCTCGGGGAGGATACCTACAAACTGGTCGCAAGGCCCTATAACGATTGATTGCGGGTATGGGAAGGTTTTGTGCGCTGGTGCTCCTGCTGTGCGCGGCATGGGCGCCGTCCGAAGCGAAAATCAAGCTGCCCGCCATCGTGGGCGACAACATGGTGCTGCAACAGTCCTGCGAAGTGAAGCTCTGGGGCTGGGCGGCGCCCGAGGCCGAAGTCAGCGTCGCACCCTCGTGGTGCGGCGCCGTACGGACGCAGGCCGACAAGAAGGGACGCTGGTGCGTGACGGTCGCAACCCCGGCCGCCTCGTTCGAGCCGCGCAGCATCGCCCTGGGCGACGGCGACGGCGAACCCGTCGTGCTGAAGAATATCCTCATCGGCGAGGTGTGGCTCTGTTCGGGGCAGTCCAACATGGAGATCCCCGTGCAGGGAGGCCGCGACTGCCCGATCGAACATGCGCAGGAGATCATCGCCGAAAGTGCGCAGTACCCCGACGTGCGGCTCTTCTCGGTGAAAATCGACGGCGGGCTTCGTCCCCGGGAGGATGTGACGGGTGCCTGGTGCGAAGCCTCGCCCGAGAGCGTCAAGACCTTCAGCGCCATCGGCTACCTGTTCGGCCGCAACCTCCGCCGGGCGCTGAACGTCCCCGTGGGGATCATCAACAGCAGTTGCGGCGGCACGTGGATCGAAGCGTGGTTCCCGGCGTCGCTGCAACGCGGGTTCGCCGATTTCGACCCGGCGTCGGTCGCCACGCGCGAGGGGCAGAGCGGCATGAATACGGTCGAAATCCTTTACAACGGGATGATTTACCCGTTGCATAACTTTGCGATCAAGGGGTTCTGCTGGTATCAGGGCTGCTCGAATGTCGGGCGCAGCACCTGTTACGCCGACAAGATGGTGGCGATGATCGACCACTGGCGGGAGTTGTGGGGCGGCGAACGCAAGCCGTTCTACTACGTCGAGATCGCACCCCATGAGGACGGCGAAGAGAACGTGAACGAGGCGCTGGTGCGTGAGCAGCAAGCGCGGGTGATGGACATGACCGACAACGTGGGCATGGTTTGCACCAACGACCTGGTCTACGACTACGAGACGTGGAACGTGCATCCCAGCCGCAAGGAGCCCATCGCGCGGCGCCTGGCCTATTGGGCGCTGAGCCGGGACTACGGCTACGGCGATGCGGTCAAGACCATCGGGCCGCGGTTCAGGTCGATGGAGGTGCTCGAAGGCGGTGTCGTGAGGGTGCATTTCGACGGCAGCGACTGCGGGTTCCTCGTCAAGGGTGAGATCGAGGGCTTCGAACTGGCCGGCAGCGACGGGGTGTTCCGCCCCGCGAAGGCCGTGCGCCGGCGCCCCGACCCCACGGTGCTCTATGTCTCGAACTACGACGTGGGCAGCCCCGTGTACCTGCGCTATAATTTCAAGAATTGCAGCGTCGGCCGCCTGTGGGATGCCTTCGGGCAGCCCGTAGTGCCGTTCCGGACGGATAATTTTTAACTTTGTGGAACCGATCTAATATTTTGCGGAAATGAAAAAACTGATCTTGTTATGTGCGCTTTGCCTGTTTGGGGCGGGCGTTGTTTTCGGCCAGGCCTATTCCGACCTCCTCTACCGGGACTGGGCGGGGTTCAGGGCCTATGCCCAGGTGAACAAAACGCTGGGCGACGTGCGCCCCGACGTGGTTTTCATGGGCAACTCCATCACCGAGGGGTGGTTCAACCAGCACCCGGAGTTCTTCCAGAAAAACAACTTCCTGGGCCGCGGCATCGGCGGGCAGACCTCGTCGGAAATGCTGGTGCGCTTCCGCCAGGACGTGATCGAACTGCACCCGCAGTGCGTGGCGATCATGGCCGGGACGAACGACATTGCGATGAACAACGGGTACATCGCCCTGGAAAATACCTACCAGAACATCGTTTCGATGTGCGAGCTGGCACGCTTCAACGGGATAAAGGTGCTGCTGTGCTCCGTCACGCCGTGCGTGCGCTACAACTGGCGGCCGCAGGTGGAGCCCGGGAAGATCATCCCTAAGCTCAACGCGATGCTCAGGAAGTATGCGGACTCGGCCGAGGGCGTGGAGTATGTCGACTATTTCTCGGCGATGGCCGACAAGGACAATGCCATGCTCCCGGAATATTCGCCCGAGGGATGCCATCCCAACGGCGAGGGCTATAAGGTCATGGAGAAGATCATCGTGCCGGCCATCAACAAGGTGAACGGTACCGACAAAAACTATTTCGTCTACTAATCCGAAGCTGTCATGAATCTCAAACGAACCCTTTTCCTGCTGGCGGCCGTGCTGCCCCTGCAGCTCTCCGCCAAGGTCACGCTCCCGGCGATCTTCACCGACAACATGGTGCTGCAGCAACAGAGCGATGTGAAAATCTGGGGCAGGGCCAAACCCGGCAAGGCCGTGAAAGTCACCACTTCGTGGGACGGCAAGACCTACGCGGCGACGGCCGCCGCATCGGGCGGCTGGGAGGTGCGCGTGTCGACCCCCGTGGCCGGCGGCCCCTATACGGTCACGGTTTCGGACGGCAAACCCGTCGAACTGAAAAACGTATTGATCGGCGAGGTCTGGCTCTGTTCGGGGCAGTCCAACATGGAGATGCGCGTTGCCGACCGGGTGCTGAACTACGAACAGGAGATGAAGGAGGCCGATGCCTACGGGAATATCCGCCTGCTGCATATCGACAACACCACCAGCCCGGTGCCGCTCGGCGAGGCTTCGGTTCGCCACGGCGGCTGGCAGGTGTGCTCGGGCGAAAACATCGCCGACTTTTCGGCGACGGGTTACTTCTTCGGCAAGGAACTCTATAAAAACCTGGGCATACCCATCGGATTGATCGAGTCGTGCTGGGGCGGGACGTACGCCGAGTCGTGGACGAGCGCCGAAGCGCTGTCCGAGATGCCCTATTTCCGTCCCCGCGTCGAGAAGGTGAAGCAGATCCCCGAATCCCGGGAGGCGCGTAACAGGATGTTCCACGACGACATGGACGAGTGGCGCCTCCGGATGATGCAGGCCGACAAGGCGTTCGAGGACGGCCGCGCGGTGTGGGCCGAGAGTTCGTTCGACGATTCGTCGTGGGGCGAGATCGCGGTTCCGGGGTTCGTGCAGGATCAGGGCCTCGACGGGTTCAGCGGCTTTATGTGGGTGCGCAGGGACGTCGATATCCCGGCCGGCTGGGCCGGTAAGGAGCTGACGCTCACGCTTGCGGCTATAGACGACAACGATTTCACCTATTTCAACGGCGTCGAAGTGGGGCATACCGAGGGCTGCATGGCTTTCCGGAGCTATAAGATTCCCGCGTCGCTGGTCAAGGCCGGCAAGGCGACCGTTGCCGTGCGTGTGATGGATACGGGCGGCAAGGGCGGCATCTTCGGCGATGCGAACAGCATCGCCCTCGCCAAATCGGACTCGGAGAAACTCCCGCTGGCCGGGCAATGGAAATACAAGGTCTCGATGGGCCTGGGCGACGCCCCCGACATGCCGGTCAACACCGCCACCGAACCCAACTACCCGACGTTCCTCTTCAATGCGATGATCAACCCGCTCGTGGACTATGCCATCCGCGGCGCCATCTGGTACCAGGGCGAGGCCAACGTGGCGCGCGCGGCGCAGTACCGCGACCTGCTGCCGCTGATGATCCATGACTGGCGGCAGCACTGGGGATATGCCTTTCCCTTCTACATCGTGCAGCTTCCCAACTACATGAAGGCACAGGAAGGCCCCGAGGAGTCGGAGTGGGCCGAGTTGCGCGAGGCGCAGAAACATGCGCTCCGCCTTGAGAACACGGGGCTGGCCGTGTGCATCGACGTGGGTGACGGCGACGATCTCCATCCGAAAAACAAACCGGCGGTCGGCCGGCGCCTCTCGCTCGTGGCGCGGGCATTGACCTATGGCGAGCAGATTCCCTATTCGGGGCCCGTATACGAGGGTTACCGCATCGAGGGGAACACGATCCGTATCGACTTTTCGCACACGGACAAGGGGCTCAAGACCTCCGACGGCGGCCCCGTCAGGGGGTTCTATATCGCCGGCCCCGACCATAAGTTCCATGCCGCCAGGGCCGTTATCGAAGGCAGTACGGTCGTCGTCTCTTCGGACGGGGTACGCTTCCCCGTCGGGGTGCGCTATGCCTGGGCCAACAACCCGGTCTGCAACCTCTGTAACGGCGCCGGGCTTCCGGCCGGGCCGTTCCGCACCGACGACTGGACGGACGGCGCGAAACGCTATTAGGGAACCGTCCGTCGCCGCTTCCGGGCCGGATCCGGCCATTTGGGCGGCAAACTGCGCGGACGGAACCTACGCGGGGTCATGGCAGGGCGCGCCCTGCCATGGCTTTCCCGTCTGGTAGCGGGGCGGATGATCCGCCCCGGCTTCCCGCTTTTTTGGGAAACGGCCTGCCGATTGATTTTACGGTTCCGTATAAAAACATATCTTTGTGACAACATGCGAAGCGTTATGTCGAAAAAGTTGATTTTCCTGTTGCTGGCGGCGGTTTGGGTTGCCATGCCTTCCGCCGTGGCCTCCCTCAAGTACGATACGCTGACCAGCGCGGACGGGTTGTCGAACAGTTCAGTCAACTGCATCTATCAGGATTCGACTCTGATGATGTGGTTCGGGACATGGGACGGCCTGAATGCCTACAACGGTTACGGCTTCAGGACTTACAAGTTCGCGCCGGACAATGCGAATACGATTTCGAACAACGTCATCCGCAACATCGTCGAGGAGGCGAAGGGCATCCTCTGGGTCGCCACCGACTACGGGATCAACCGCATCGACGTGAAAAACGACCGCATCGAACGCTTCTACCCCGGCTACGAGGACAACGGCCCCACGGCCGAGCAGGTATTCTCGGTCGCGGCCGCGGCCGACGGTACAATTTTTTGTGCCGCCACGGGGTGGGGCATCGCCTGCTACGACAAGGCGCTGGGCCGGCTTTCGGCGCTCAATGTCCCGCAGTTCAACTCTTCGGAGATACGTGCCGTTTACTACGGCGGGCAGAATACCCTGTTGCTGCATACCGTGCAGGAGGAGCTGGTTCGGATTCGTTACGGGCTGTCCGCGACGGGGAGCATGGAGGTGCGGGAAAAGGTCGGGCTCTTCCCCGAAGGCGGGGTCAAGTCGGTGTTCGACAGCCGGACGGCGCTCTACCTGGTTACGGCCGATGCGGAAATTTACCGCTACGAACGCCGCGACGGGGAGCTGGCGGCGGTGGGCAAATTCCCCCCCCCGGCCCGTGAGATACGCGCTGTCGCCCAATACGGCGACGATTACCTGCTGATAGCGACCGGGGCGCCGGACATGTATGTCTGCGACATGCCCGGGCGGACGTTCCACCGGATGTCGCAAATGCCCGACATCAACATCCTTTCGCTCTGCTACGGCAGCCAGGACATCCTGTGGGTCGGCAGCGACGGGCAGGGCGTCTTCCAGGTATACAACGACGGCATCCAATTCGACAAGATTCCCAACAGCCGGATTTTCGGCGACAGGAATTGCCCCGTGCGCGCCTTCTGCGAGGACAGCCGCGGGAACGTCTATGTCGCCACGAAAGGCAACGGGATCGGCATGTTGCGTCCCGACGGGAGCCGGGGCGCGGTCTACGACGTATCCGGGGGACTGGGTAATAATTCCGTCTACGCCCTCGCCGGGGGATTCGGCGACGACCTGTTCATCGGGCACGACGGCGCCGGGCTCGATGTGCTTTCGTGTGCCACGGGGCGCATCTCGTCCATCAAACCCGTCCCGGGCACCTATTTCGGTTCGGTGTATGCGATTTACCGCGATCCGTCGGACGGCTGCGTGTGGCTCGGGACGAACGGCTACGGGCTGATCGGGCTGCAGTTGGCCGAGGCGGGCGGGCATTACGAAATCAGACGGCAGCGGGTCTATGTCAACGACAAGAAGGACACCACCTCGCTGAGCAACAATACGGTGTTCGCGATCGTCCCGGCCGGCGGCGGAAAACTGTGGGTCGGAACGCGCGGCGGCGGGTTGAACCTCTTCGACACCCGCAGCGGCAAGTTTACCCATTACACGACCTCCTCGGGCGATTATCCGATCAGCAGCAACGACATCCTGTCGCTCTACGCCGGGCGCGACTCGACGCTCTGGATCGGGACGAGCTACGGTCTGAACCGGCTTAGCCCCACCGCAGAGGGACGGGGCGGTTTCCGCTGGTATATCGAAAAGGACGGGCTGCCGAACAACACCATCCACGGTATCCTGGAGGACGACTCGGGCAACCTTTGGCTCAGTACCAACAAGGGGCTGGCGCAGCTGAACCCTGCCGACAACCGGATAATCAGCTATTACAACAACGAGGAGTTGCAGAGCAACGAATTTTCCGACGGTGCCTATTACCGTTCGCGCGACGGCAGGATGTACTTCGGCGGCGTGGCCGGGTTCAACCGGTTCGATCCCCGCGACATCCGCGTGCGGACGTACGCCCCGGCCGTGCAGCTCAACGATTTCCTGATCAAGCAGACGCCCGTGCCCGGATTCCGTGCCGACCGCGAGATCGTCCTGTCGCACAGCGAAAACTTTTTCAGCATCCAGTTCTCTGCGCTGGAATACATCCGCAACGGCAACTGCGAATACGCCTACATCCTCAAGGGGTTCAACGACGACTGGGTGGAGATCGGCACCGACAACACGGCGGTGTTCACCAACGTGCCGCCCGGGGCCTATGAATTCTGCGTGCGATGTACCAACGGCGACAAAATCTGGAGCGACAATACCGCTTCGCTGCATATCCGGGTGCGTCCGCCGTGGTGGAACACGGTGTGGGCCTATATGGTCTACCTGCTGCTCTCGTTCGTGGTGCTGTACGTCGTCTGGTTCGTGGTCAACGACCGGATCGAGCAGCGGCGCAGGCTGCTGATGGAGTCGATGAGCCGGCAGCAGCAGAGCGACAACTACGAGGCGAAACTCCGCTTTTTCACCAGCATCGCCCACGAGTTCTGCACCCCCTTGACGCTGATCTACGGGTCGGGCGAGCAGCTGCTCGACAGTTACAGCCTCGCGCCCGACGTCGCCAAGCATGTCCGCATCGTGAAGAACAACGCGGCGCGCATGCAGCGCCTGATCGGCGAGTTGATGGAGTTCCGGCGGGTCGAGACCGGGCATTACACGCCCCGCTACGTCATGGTCAACGTCACGGAGCTGATTTCGACCATTGCCGACAATTTCAACGAAGTCAACGAGCAGCGGCGCATCGACCTGCGCATCGACTTCCCGGCGCAGGAGGTCATCCTCGTGAGCGACCAGGGGGCACTGGAGAAAATCCTCTACAACCTGGTTTCCAATGCCTATAAATATACGCCCGCAGGCGGATACATCAGCATCGCGCTGCGTGCGGAGGCCGGCCGTACGACCGTGAGGGTCAGGAACTCGGGCAAGGGTATCAAGCCCGAGGACATCGGCAATGTCTTCAACCGCTTCGAGATACTCGACAATTTCGAACGGCAGGCCAACGAGGGCAAGGTCATGCGCAACGGCATCGGGCTGGCGCTCGCCAAGAGCCTGGCCGACATGCTGTCGGGAAATATTACGGTGAGCAGCAACCCCGGCGAATATACCACCTTCACCCTGTCGCTGCCCGAGGTGAGCCGCGACCTGGTGACCGAACCGGGGCAGACGGGCGTGCCCGATTATCCGCTGCCCGACGTTGAGGACATGCGGACGGGGCAGGCCCGAGAGTCGCGTGCCGCGGGGGCCTCGATCCTGGTGGTGGACGACGAAAAGCAGATCCGCGACCTGATCGCCGAGATACTCTCCGACGAATATTCCGTCATCCAGGCCGCCGACGGGACGGAGGCCATCGAGATCCTCAAACACAGGCGCCCCGACCTGATTATCAGCGATGTCAGTATGCCGAACGTGGACGGGCTCGAATTGCTCAAATACCTCAAGGGCAACGAGATCACCAAATATATTCCGTTCGTGTTCCTCTCCTTCAAGAGCGACGTCGAACAGGAAATCCGCGGCTACGAACTGGGCGGCGACGCCTATATCTCCAAGCCGTTCCATCCCAAGCACCTGCTGGCCGTCGTACACCAGATACTCAACAACCGCCTCTCGCTGAGGGATTACTACAATTCCGTGATCTCCTCGTCGGACGTCTACGAGGGGAATACGATCGACGCCGACGACAAGAAGTTCATCGTACAGCTGGCCGGGATCATCGAGGAGAACATGACCGACGAGAACCTGTCGCTGAATTTCCTGTGCGACAAGATGTGCGTGAGCCGCATGAGCCTCTACCGCAAGATCCGCGAGATCACGCAGATGACGCCGAGCGAATATATCCGCTCGGTGAAGATCAGCCATGCGACGCACCTGCTCCGGACGACCAATATGACCATCCAGGAAATCATGTTCTGCTCGGGTTTCAACAACAAGTCCTACTTCTATCGCGAGTTCGCCAAAATATACCACATGTCGCCCAAGGAGATGCGCGAAAAAGAGCGCTGAGCGGGCAAAAGCGCCGTTTTCCCGCGTGAAGATACGTTTCGGTTACAATAGTATACCTTGCAACGCCCCCGGGGGCTTATTTTTGTAGGGCAATACTAAACTACTGACATGAAAGAAACAACCGTCTCGACCTCGGGCAACGGCATTTTCAGCAAGGCTTTCTCGGAAATCCGGCATTTCGGAACCTATCCGTTCAACATGCGGATACTCCTGCTGACGAACATGCTGTATGCGTTCGTCCTCCCCGTCGTGGAACTTTTCGTCGGCACCTACATCATGCGCAACAGCTCGGAGCTGGCGTATGTGGTGGGCTACCAGCTGGCCGTCTACACGGGCATCCCGCTCACCTTCCTGGTGAACGGTTTTCTCATGCGCCGCATCCGGATTTCGCACCTCTATTCGTTCGGGATGCTGCTGAGCGGCGTTTCGATGGCCGTGATGATGTCGCTCGAAACGCTCGACCTGGCCGGGATCGTCGTGGCGGGGCTTATCATGGGGCTTTCGTACGGCTTTTTCTGGGCCAACCGCGATTTCCTCGCCCTGAATTCCACCGACGACTGCAACCGCAACTATTACTACGGTCTGGAAAGTTTCTTCAACACCGTCGCCGGGGTCGTCGTACCCGGTATGATCGGGGCGTTTCTGGGCGCCACGGCCGACCACAACTGGCTCGGGGGAAATATCAACCTGGCCTATAAACTGGTGACCCTCTTCGTTTTCGTGCTTACGATCATCGCCTCGGCCGTCGTATTCCGCGGCAGGTTCTCCAATCCCCCGAAGGAGCGGTTCATCTATCTGCGCTTCGATGTGCTGTGGAACAAAATGATGCGCCTTGCCGTCCTGAAGGGGGTCGCCCAGGGATACATCGTCACGGCGCCGTCGATGCTGGTCATGACGCTCGTCGGGAACGAATCCACGCTCGGGACGCTGCAATCGGTCAGCGCCATCGTTTCGGCCGTGCTGCTCTACCTGCTGGGGCGCTTCGCTTCGGCCAGGCACCGGGTGCTGATCTTCTCCTCGGGCCTGCTGCTTTTCGCACTGGGCGGGGCGTTCAACGCCGTGCTCTATTCGGCGACGGGCGCGATCGTATTCATGCTGTGCCTGGTGATGGGGCGCCCGCTGATGGATCTGGGCTATTTCCCGATCCAGCTGCGGGTCATCGACTACGTGAGCCGGAAGGAGAACCGCAACTCCTACGCCTATATTTTCGTCCACGAATTCGCCCTTTACCTCGGCCGTTTCTTCGGGTGCGGGCTGTTCATCGTCCTGACGATCTGCCTGTCGGATACCTTTGCGATCCGCTATGCGCTGCTCATCATCGGGATCATCCAGCTCGTCTCGATCGGCATCTCCCGGAACATCATCCGGGCGCTCGACAGGGCCGAGGCGGAATAGAATACCCGGCTCGGGGGCAAGAGGGACAGCCCCGGGCCGGGACGATGCGCGGAGGGGCTCCGCCGCTGCCGGAGGGTACAGGCCCGGCCTGTGCCCCCGGGTATGGGGCCCCGCCCGTATCGGGAATGCTGCCGCCGTGTGCGGCCATGTTTACCTTGCCTTGAAAAATCGACCGATATGGATAGGAGACAACTCATGCAGGGTGCCGGCGGCCTGTTGCTGGCCGGGGCACCTTCCGGCAGGGGAAGTCCGGGAGCAGGTGGCGATGAATATCGACTGGTTCCCGACGCTGCTCGACCTGTGCGGGCTGGATGCCTCGGGGATCGACATGGACGGGGCGAGCATCGTGCCGCTGATCCGCGACGGGGCAGCAGCTTCGCCACACGACGTGCTGCATTTCGATTTCGAGAAGCAGTGGGCCGTGCGCCGGGGCGACTGGAAGCTGATCTGCAATGCGATCGACGTGTTGCCCAACGACAGGAACAAGACACTCGAAGGGCTGTACCTGACCAACCTGAAGATCGACCACACCGAATCGGAGAACCTGATCGACAGGTTCCCCGAAAAGGCGCAGGATCTGCTCGCGCTGCGCAGGGCCTACGAGGCTTCGCTGGGGAAGGACAAGGAGTAAATCCCGCCCCGCCCTCGGTCGTGGGGCGGATGCATGCCGCCACCGGGAGCATCCGGATAAAACAAGGGGAGGCCGATGCGGCCTCCCCTTCACTTGTTTGCAGCCAGCCCCGATCAGTTCGGACGCAGTACGACCTTGCGCGTCTGCGGCTTGTTGATCTCGTAGATGGTCTCCACGAGCAGTTCCATCTGCTGCGCGCGTGCCTCGCGGACATGCGGGAGCATGAGTTTGGCGTAGTTTTCGCGGTGGATCTGGAGCCAGATGTTCTTTCCTTTTTCCGCGTCGAGCACGCTCACGGCATGTGCGTCGTTGGCGTCGAGCAGCCCCTTGTTCTGAAAGAAATCGTACTGCACCCAGGCGTAGTCGCGGAAGTTGCGTTCGATTTCCCAGCGGTATTCGTTCAGGTGCATCACCTCCATGGCCTGCCGGTACTGCGGCGTTTGCAGCTCGGCGAGGTTGATGCCTTCGCCCAGTTGTTTGCCGCTCCAGGTGCCGATCCGCTCGCCGTCGATGTAAAGCGTGTAGTCGCCTTTCAGCCCCTTGACGGTCAGCATTTCGCGGTTCATCTCCTCGATGAAGGGAACCAGCTTCGTGGCCTCGGCCTGGCTGCGCTTGGATCCCATCCCGTGCGTCAGGGTGTCGAGCGGGTAGGGCAGGGCTTCGGCCAGGTAGTCGAACGAGATTTCGCGGCCGTTCCTGCGCAGGCCGGTGATCTCGCAGTTGCCGGCCTTGAGAACCTTCGCTTTTGCAGCGTCGATTTGCACGTCGGCCACCTCCCTGCCGGCAAAACCCTGTGCCTTGAGGTAGAGGTAGGCCATCACCATGTGCCCGTCGTTGTCCGGGTGGATGCGGTCGCCCATCGACAGCGAGAACGAAGGTTGTCCGGCCTGCACGCGCCGGCCGATTTCGACCATCGGGGCGCTGAAATCCACGAACTCCCAGCCGTTGGCTGCGGCCGACTCCTTCTGGAACCCGACGACGCGATCCATCACGGCGTTCTTGCCCCGGAGCGGGGCGTTGTTCTCGATTTGGGCCGTTTCGTCGTAGGGCGAACCCCCGAGCATCACGACCCGCACGCCGTCGAGGGTTTGCAGGCGCTTCTCCATCTTCTTGAAGTTGTCGTAGCACTCCCGGTATTTCTTTTCTCCGAATGCCTCGGCATCGTCGCCGTTGTATTCCATGTAGCCCGTGTCGTTCATGCCGAAGGTCACGGTCAGCACCGTGGGGCGTTTGCTGAGAACGTCGCCGTCCAGGCGCTTGTACATGTCGCCTGCGGTTTCGCCGCCGATGCCGGCGTTCATCACCCGCAGATCCATGTACGGGAAGCGGGTCATGTAATAGAGCCAGATGTAGGAGTGGTAGTGGCCGCCGTCGGTGATGCTGTTGCCGAGGAATACGGCGCGGTCGCCGTCCTTGAACGGCGCTACGGTCTGCGCCGCGGCGGAGGCGCACATGCAGAGCGCCGCCGCAAGGGATAGAAGGATTTTTTTCATGGTTATGCGGTTTGTTGTGTTTTGGTGAGCCGATTTATTCGTACGAGGGCGGCAGTTGTGTCCGGCCCCAGTTCCCGGACGGTTTGGCCGAGGTCGTATATTCCAGCGTCGCACCGTTGCGGAGCGCATCCCAGCCGATCCATGTGCTGTCGTAGGGTTTTCCGTCGAGTTTGAGCGCCGTGGTGTAGATTTGTTTCTCCGAGCCCCCGGTGATGGTGATGTCGCCGTGCTTGAGGTGGATGACCACCTTGTCGAAGACCGGGGTGCTGAGCGTGAAGCCGCCTACGCCGGGGATCATGGGGTAGAGCCCCGTGCATGCGAAGACGTACCAGGCTCCCATCGTGCCCAGGTCGTCGTTGCCCGGCAGCCCGTCGGGAGCGCTCGTGTACTGCTCGTTGAGGATGCGGTTGATGACCTTCGAGGTCTTGTCCGGCCGTCCGAGCCAGTTGTAGACCCACGGGATATGGAAGCTCGGCTCGTTGCCCGAGGCGAACCATGGGTCGTTGTACCCCGCGTCGAGGCGCACGAAGAATTCGTCGAGCCGCTTTTCGGCCGCGGCCTTGCCGCCCATCGTTTCGATCAGCCCCGCCAGGTCGTAGGGCACCATCCAGAAATAGTTTTTATAGGTCGATTCGCGCCAGTCTTCGCCGAGCGGTTTCCACGACCCGTCGGCATTGCGCGACTGCAGCCAGCCGGTCTGGGGGTTGTAGAGGTTTTTCCACGAGCGGGCGTAGTGGAAATAGCGCCAGCTGGCGAATTCGTCGCCGCAGGCGTGCAGCGCGAACTGCCCGATGGCGAAGTCCGACGAGGTGTATTCGAGCTGCTCCGAAGCGTTGTAGTACCCCTTTTCGAGGTATTGCTTCAAGCCCGGGCGCTCCTCCACGTCCTGCGATTTGGCACCCGGCACCTCGGCGTTCCTGCGCATGATCTGGAACAGCGGGAAGGGGTCGTAGTCCTGTGCGCCGAACGCCCAGGCGTTTGCGATCAGGATCGGTGTGGGGTCGCCCTGCATGATGCCGGTCTCAATGTTGGCCATCACCCAGCGGGGAAAGGCACCGCCCGACTGCTCGGCGAAATGCTGGTGCGAGAGTACTACGTCGGACGCCACGTCGGGGGCCAGCATCGAGAGCAGCTGGATCTGCGTGCGGTAGGTATCCCAGTTGCTGAACGAGGTGTACTGCTTCGAACGGCTTCGGTGCACCCGGAAATCGGCGCCCATGTACTCGCCGTTCACGTCGCTGCATACGTTGGGGTGGATCAATACGCGGTAGAGGTGCGTGTAGAACTGGGTCGTGCGGTCGGGGTTGGTACCTTCGGCCTCGATCAGCCCCAGGTAGTCGTTCCACCTCCGTTCGGCGGCGTGCTGCACGGCCGCGAAATCCCACCCGGCGTTTTCGGCCGCGAGGTTTGCGCGGGCGTTCTCCACCGAGACGTACGAAACGCCGATCTTGTACTGTACGTTGCGGTTCTCGGTGAGGTCGAACGTGAAGTAGACGCCCGATTCGCTCCCCTCGGCGAAACGTCCGCCGGGGGTGAGCCGATCCTCTTTCCAGATGCCCGTCGTGACGGCCCGCGCGTCGAACTCGGCGACGAAGTAGACCTTGTACGGGGTGCGTACGCCGCAGAAGCTGCCGCCTTCGGCGTAGCCCTCGCAGCTGTTGGGGCCGGTGATGACGACGGCGGCCTGTTCGATCGGCGTGGCGGCGATGCCCGCGCCGATGATCACGGTGCCGAACGTCTCTCCCGCGGGGTATTCATAGCGGGCCATGCCCGTGCGCTCGGTGACGGTGAGCCGCGCCTTGACCGCCTCCTGCACGGTGGCTTCGTAGTAGCCGGCATGGCCCTGTTCGCCGCAGATGCCGACCCGGTAGTCGAGGATGTTTTCGGGCGAAGAGTCGAGTTTCCCCGTTACGGGGAAGGTCGGGAAATTACCCATGTGGCTGCACCCGCCGCCGCTCAACTGGTTGATGACGAACCCGCCCCGCTTGGCGAAATAGGTCGGCGTGAACTGTACCATGCCGAACGGGTAGGTCGCCCCGGGATAGAGGTAACCCGAGGTCAGACCGACGCCCCTGGTGCCGATCAGCGTGTTGACCTTGTGCGCGTAGCCGTCGCTTTGCTGCCCGCAGGCGCTGCCGGCCCCGAGTAAGAGGGCCGCCAGCGACAGGGATATTGTTTTCAGGGATTTGAACATGTCCTTCTGAATTTCGGTCGTCGATCGGTTCATTCGGGTCTGGAAAGCGAGAAGGGAGCCGCATCCTTGCCTGTGCCGCGCTCCTTGTTGGGCTCGGGGCCCATTACCAGGCGCATGACGCCGCCGTCGGCGATGTCCTTGTAGGTGATGTAATTCTTGTCGAGCGGCTTGCCGTTGAGCGTCGCGGACTGTATATAGACGTTCTGCTGCGAGTTGCCGTCGGCCTCGATGACGAACTTCCGGCCGTCCTCCATCGTGATGGTCGCCTTGCGGAACACGGGGCTGCCCAACACGTACTGGTCGGTACCGGGGCAGACGCTGTAAATGCCCAGCGAACTCAAAATATACCACGAGGACATGCCGCCCTGGTCTTCGTCGCCCGGGTATCCGCGCTCCGAGGAGTTGTAGAGCCGCCCGGTGATCTGCCGCGACCAGTATTGGGTCTTCCACGGCTGGCCGGCGTAGCTGTACAGGTAGATCATATGCTGGATGGGCTGGTTGCCGTGGGCGTACTGCCCCATATTGGCCAGTTCCATCTCCTTCATCTCGTGGATCATGCCGCCGTAGGTGCCCGGACGGATGACGTTCGGCACGGTGAATACCGAGTCGATCTTGGCGGTGAACGCCTCGTCGCTGCCGTAGAGGTTGATGAGCCCCTGCACGTCGTGGAATACCGACCAGTTGTAGTGCCAGGCGTTGCCTTCGCAGTAGGGGCCGCCCCACTCGTAGGGGTCGAAGGGTGCGACCCAGCTGCCGTCCTTGAGGCGGCCGCGCATGAAGCCCGACTCCTTGTCGAAGACGTTGCGGTAGTTATACATCACACGCGAGAAGATCTCCTCGTAGAACTTGTTGCCGGTCATGCGCGCCAGCTGGTAGCCGCAGAAATCGTCGTAGGCGTATTCGAGCGTCTGTGCCGTCGAGCCCATCGACTCGGGGTAGGAGACGTATCCCAGCTGCCAGTACTCCTTCCATCCCGCGCGGCCGTTGGCTCCGCCCCACGGGCCTTTGTTCATCGCCTCCTTGGCGTAGGCTTCCAGCGCCTTTTGGGGGTCGAACGTGCGGATGCCTTTGGCCCATGCGTCGGTCAGCAGCGAAATGGCGTGGTTGCCGATCATGCCGCCCGTCTCGCCGGGCGCCGACCACGATGGCAGCCAGCCGCACTGCTCCTGTGCCGCCAGCAGGGCGTTCATGTAGCGTCCTTGCATCGTCGGGTGCAGGATGTTGGTCAGCGGGAACTGCGAACGGAACGTATCCCAGAAACCGTTGTCGGTATACATGTAGCCGGCGTGTACCTTGCCGTCGTAGGGGCTGTAATAGTAGGGGTTGCCCTCGGCGTCGCGTTCGTAGAACTTGCGCGAGAAGAGGTTGGCGCGGAACAGGCACGAATAGAAGGTGCGGATCTCCTCGTCGGTGCCGCCTTCGACTGCGATGCGGCCCAGCAGGGCGTTCCACGTCTCGGCGCCGCGCTTTCGGGTCGCTTCGAGGTTCTTGTCGGCGCCCAGTTCGCGGTCGAGCGTGAGCAGCGCCTGCTCGGGGCTGATGTAGGACGAGGCGGCCTTGGCCTGCACTTTGGTGCCGGCCTTGAAGCGCACGTAGGCCCCGTAGCCCTTGCCCTCGCCCTCGGTCATGCCCGGGAAGCGTTCGTCATGCTCGTTCTCCCAGAGCCCGTACTCCTCGAACGGCCGGTCGAACTGGATGACGAAATAGTTGCGGAAGGTCTCCGGGTGGTTGACGAAACGCTGGTTGTTCACCCACCCCGAAATCTGCCGTTTGGCGGGGTCGATCTTCATTCCGCTCATGGCGAAATAGCCGTCCAGCACCAGGTAGGCGTCGCCTTTCCGGGGGTAGGTGAAGCGCAGGTGCACGCCGCGCGTGGTGGGTGCCATTTCGGTGGTGATGCCGTTGTCGAGCGTCACCCGGTAATAGTGCGGTTTGGCGATCTCGTTGGCGTGGCTGAATTTCGACGCACGCGCGTCCTCGTTTACGACCAGCTCCCCGACCTCGGGCATGAGCGAATAGACCGCATAGTCGCTCATCCACGGGCTGCACTGGTGCGCCTGTTGGAATCCGCGGATCTTGTCGACCGAGTACTGGTATTTCCAGCCTTCGCCGTTGGGGCCGGTCTGTGCGCTCCAGGTGTGCATCCCGTAGGGCATGCCGGTCGTAGCGTAGGTGTTGCCGTAGCTCAGTTCGAATTTCGAGTCGGTGCCCTGCAGCGTGTTCACGTATTGCACGTAGGCCTGTTTCTGTGCGAAGGCGGCCGGCAGCGAGCAGAGGCCGAAGAGGCCTGCCGCGGCGATCCGCCTGAGCGATGACCGCAGCCGGCTGCGGTCTTTGTTGACGGTGTTTTCCATAGGTTTGTCGTCTGTTATTAATGATATGATTAGGTTCGTCCTGTTGTTGCCTATATGCCCCACCGGGTGTTGGGGGTGTCGCCCATGTAGAGTTCGAGCGTCCCTCCGGCCGCAATGTCGGCGAAGTCGAGGTGCGATGCTGTGTGCTCCCTGCCGTTGAGCACCGCCCGCTGTATGTAGACGTTCGAGGGGCTGTTCCCGTGCGCCACGACGGTGAATGTCCCGCCCGGTGCGTAGGCCGGGTCGAGGCGCAGTTCGATGCGGTCGAAGACGGGGCTGGTGATCTCCATCCGCGTGTCGCCCGGGCAGGCGGGATGCAGGCCCGCGGCCGCAAGCACGTACCAGGCCGACATCTGTCCGGCGTCCTCGTTGCCCACGATCCCCTCGACCTTGTCGGCGTAGGCCTTTTCGCAGATATGGCGCGTCCATTTCTGGGTCTGCCACGGCTGCCCGAGCCGGTTGAAGAGGAACGGCACGAGGTGGACGGGTTCGTTGGCGTGGTTGTAGTAGTCGTTCCAGAGCATGTCCGACGGGGTTTTGTCGAAGAACTCCGTGAGGTCGCGCAGCACGGCTTCGCGCCCGCCCATGAGCGATACCATGCCCTCGACGTCGTGCGGCACGAACCATCCCTGCTGATAGGGGTTCGACTCGATGCAGCCGTACCACTCGGTGGTGCGGGCGTTCTTGGGCCACGGCTCCCACGCTCCGTCGGCGCGGCGCGGGCGGAACCAGCCCTTCTCCCGGTCGAAGATATTGCGGTAGGCCTGCCCTTTGGTGGCGTAGAGGACGGCGTCTTCCCGCTTGCCCAGCTGCGTGGCCAGGCGCGAGATGCACCAGTCGGTATAGGCGTATTCGAGCGTGTGCGAAATGCACAGTTCCGAGGGGGTGTAGCCCAGCGGGTCGTTGCCGAAACGCTTCGAGGAGTTCACGGCATAGCGGTAGGCCTTCTCGACGTCGTAGCTGCGGATGCCCTTGGCATAGGCGTCGGCCAGTACCGACAGCGCCGGGTTACCCAGCATGCAGCCCGAGTAGGCGTTGACGATCTCCCAGCGCTCGAAATAGCCGCGCCCGCTCTCATCGGCCATCGTGACGAGCGAGTTCACGAGGTCGCTGACCAGTTGCGGGTTGATGATGGTCTGCAACGGCATCTGGCTGCGGAACACGTCCCAGCCGCTGAAGATCGTGCGTTTGGTGAACCTGCCTCCCGTGGTATGGATTCTGCCGTCCGCCCCCGGGTAGCGCCCGTCGGCGTCGGTGTAGATACGGGGGTCGATCATCGTGTGGTAGAGCGCCGTGTAGAAGATCGTCTTTTGCCGGTCGCTGCCCCCGTCGATGCGGATGCGCGCCAGCTCCCGGTTCCACAGCTCGCGCGCCTCGCGGGCAACCCGGTCGAACGCCTTGCCGGCGATCTCCGCCTCGAAATTCTTCCGGGCGCCCTCCATGTCGACGAACGAGATGCCCGCGCGGAGGACGACCTGCTCGTCCTGCCGCGTCCCGAATTCGGTGTAGAAGCCGATGTGCTTGCCTTCGATGCGGTCGATGCCCGTGACGACGGGCGCCGCGGCTACGCGCTGCAGGTAGGGGACGCTGACCACCTCGTCGCGCTTGCGTACCCAGTCGTCGGGGATGTCGGCGCTCCAGAACCCGTAGTTTTCCATCGGCTTGTCCACCTGCGCGTAGAAATAGACCGTATAGTCGGCCTGTCCCTCGCCGTTGCCCCAGCCGCCCGTGGCGGGGGTGCATTTCATCCACCCGGCGATGGTGTGCTTGTCCACCACCTCGATGTATTGCCGCTCGGCCGTGCCGCCGACGCGGCGCGCCAGGTCGATCTGGATGCGCGACTGTTCGCCCTCGGGAAAGGTGAAGCGCAGGATGCCGCAGTGCGGGGTCGCCGAACTTTCGGCACGGATGCCGTAGTCGGTCAGCAGGGCGCTGTAATACCCCGCGCGCGCGGTTTCCGTGGCCTTGTCGTAATGGGAACGGTAACCCCCGATCGAGCCGTCCTCCCTGCCCGCGATCTTTTGCAGCGGGCCGGTCGTCGGCATGACCAGCAGGTTGCCCAGGTCGCCGAACCAGCCCACGCCGCTCATCTGCGTGAAGGCGAACCCTTCGATGGTCGTGTGCTCGTAGCTGTACCCGGGGCTGTTGTCCCCGCCCGTGATGGTGTTGGGGCTGACCTGCACCATGCCGTAGGGCGTCGTCGCCCCGGGGAAGGTCTTGCCCAGCCCGTGGTAGACGCCCGCGGCGCTCGTGCTGGTGCTCGCCCCGATGAAGGGGTTCACGTAGTCGGCCGGCGAGAAGCTGCCCGTGTCGCCCTGCACGACCGCGGAGCAGCCGGTGAGCCCCATGGACGGGCAGCATAATAAGAGGAAGAGTAAGGTCTTGGGAATGTTGCGGTAGTGCATGGCTTGGTCTTATTTTGTCAGTCGAAGGGTTTTCAGTCCGAAGCGGGGCATCGCCACCTCGATTTCCGATACGCCGCCCCGCTTGCGGATGGCGCAGGCGGCCGTCGCGTTCCCGTTCAGGTCGGTCTGCTCGACCTTCGAAAGCGGGAAGGCGAACCTGATTTTCTGCGGGGTGCCGTCGCCGTCGGCGTTGAACAGGCGCACGACGATCTGCTCCCCGTCGAGGTAGGCGGCCGAAATCTCATAGCCCGTGCCCGCCGCGTCGATCAGCGAGGCTTCGTCAGCGGCGGCCTGCGCCGCAAACGTGCAGAGCAGCGGTTCGTTCCAGCGCCGGTTCTCCTCCTGGATGCCTGCGGCGTCCCATGCCCTGCGGTGGGGTACGACGGCGAACCGGATGTGCGTCGGGCCGTCGATGGGGTAGTCGCGCCCCCAGAGCCCGTTGCCGGAGTATTGCACCGTAAGTCCCAGCGGGGCGTCTGCGCCGTAGGAATAGGAGGTCGTGTGGTCGGAGAGGAGTGCCAAGCCGTAGCCGCCGTCCCGCTCCGCGAGGTCTACCCAGTGCAGGATGACGTTGTGCTTGATGTTGTCCCAGGTGGTGAAGTGGGTGTTTTCCAGCGTGCTTTTGCAGACGTCGAAAGGTGCGTCCTTATACAGCGCGGGGGCGTCGAGGGCGACCGGGAAGAGGATGTTGAGGTTGAAACGGTCGTCGTAGAATGCCCTGTGGTTGTTGTTGAAGCCGTCCTTCTGGCGGAATGCCCCGATGCCGACATTGTGCTGCCAGTCGATCTTCAGGTCGAAACCGATCTTCCGTTCGCCCTTGCGGAGCGTGATCGTCTGCGTGAAGGGGTGCGTGTCGATCCGGCCGCTGATGCGGACGCTCTTTTCCAGCTCGTTGTCGCAGAGTACGGTCACGGTGGCCGGGGACTGTGCCGAGGAGTGGAACTGCCCCTGGTCGTAGAAGAATCCCCGCAACTCGCCGAAGGCGAACCGGTGCTGCGGGTCGGCGAATTCCTTCCCGCCCTCCTTTTTTGCGACGAGGCTCGTGATGGTGCCTCCCCGTGCAGGGTCGATCACGATCCGGTACATGTCGTTCTCGAGGATGTACCGACCCGTCTGTGCCTGTGCCTGGCGGGGGGCGGCCGCGTTGCCGGATGTCTTTTTTACAGTGTAGGTCGTGTACCCGAATGCCGGGACGGAGGCTTCGAACAGGAGCCGCCGCCCGCCCGCCGTCGGGACGATGGCATGCGGAACCCGTTTGCCTTTGGCGTTTGTCACTGCCAGCTCCCCGTCGCCGAGGCCTTCGGGCAGCGTCGCCGACACCGTTTCGCGGCGGGGGCTGCCGAGCGTGTTGCAGACGCGCAGGTAGGTTGTCTGGCCGTCGCCGCTCGGTGCCGCGAAGCTTTGCAGCGCATCGGCGATCACCCCGTCGCACAGCGAGTCGGTGGCGGCCGTCCAGCGGCGGATGTGCTGCGCCCATGTCCCCTGCCTGTTGAGCCCGTTGTAAGGTACGATCCACGAGTCGTGGTGCTGGGCGAGCATCAGCGTCCGCCAGCCCTCGTCGAGCGTTGCCTGCCCGTAGCGGTAGCCGTTCACGAGGTTGGCGATGACCCCCGCCTTTTCGGCCATGACAAGCTTGTTCTCCGATTCGCGCACCTGCTGCGCGATGCGCTGCAAGACCTGGCTGCCCCACATGAGGCTTACGCGGACATCTTCCTGCGGCATGCGGTAGTCGTCGGAACTCTTGCCGTCGGTTACCCGTTCGAAATACTCCCGCCACGTGACATAGATCGAGTTGTTGCGGATGCTGTCGCCCGACCCGATCCAGGGGCCGTATTTCCATCCCGCATCCTGGTAGCACATCCCCACGGGGTGGGCGATGCCGTATGCGATGCAGGCGTCGAGGTACTCCTTCTCATTGCCCCATGCCGTGGTCTGCCATACCGAGTTTTTCTGGAGCTCTTCGCAGGCGTGGCGCGGCGAAGTGAGGATCGAACTGCCGTCGGGGCCGACCCAGTTGACCAGTTCGCCGCCGTAGGGCGCCGTGTACCCGCCCCAGCAGGTATTCGGACATTTCAGGGAGGCGTATTTGAACCCGTAGAGTTTCAGGATTTGCGGCAGGCAGCTGGTGAAGCACGGCTCCTCGACGGAGTAGGTGACGAACTCCACGTCGGGGAAATGACTGCGGATCTTCCGCATGCCGTATCCGAACTGCCGGATGATGCTTTCGCCCGAGATGTTGTAGCAGTAGGGCTGGGCATAGGACGGGTTGGTGAATTCGACGCGCCTGTCGGCGGCGATCGCCTTGAAGCGGGCGTAGTCGGCCGGCGTACGCACCTCGACGGTGTCCCACGTCTCGGGTTCGATCTCCAGCCCGATCCTCCATTCGGGATGCGCGGCCATCTGGTCGGTGATGAAGCGGGTTTTCCAGGCGACCGGGTAGTGGCCGTAGACGCCCCCGTGGTATCCGTCGACGAAATAAACCCGTTGCTGGGAGCGGACGGGGGTGCCCGATGCGAGCAGGAGCAGGGCCAGGCACAGCGCCGTTATGACTTTCGGCTTCCGGCGGTACGATGTGCCGTGCCGCATATCCCCTGTCCTTCCGAAAATCGTCCGGGCTGCCTTGCACACGGATGCAAACCCGTTGTAAAATGAGTCCATGGTCGTATTTAAGTTTGGTTTGTAGGTTTCGGAACATTGCGTAATTCCACTTTTACAAAGTAACTTAATAAAAATGTAACCCGGGATTATATCCCGGGTATGTTAGAGGTAAAGTAAATATACTTTTTTGGAAAGGTGTTTATAAACAGCGGTTTATGCGCTCGGATCCCGGCCGTTTTGGTAAACCGGATTGAAATCCGCCGACCGGCCTTCCGCCGTGGTTTTTGTCCGGTTTTGTGTCCGGGATGCTGCCCCGGCCTGTTTGTGGCCCGTTTGTGGCGTGTTGTTTTCTTTTGTTAATTTGTATGTTTGCCGCAATAGTGCGGACAGCGTGGCCACACCTTGTTCGGTAAAAGCAAGCGGCAAAGATGATTTTTGCCGCTTTGTCCGGATGTCGTAAATCTTATTTTGGATAACTGTTATTTCTATTGTTCGGGTTTGAGGGGCAGGGCGGTTTCGTTTATTGGGCTATTTTCTGTTTGTAGTAGTCGAATTGTTTCCGGCAAACATTTTCCACAACGTCGCGGAGCAGTTCGACTTTCGGCATAAGCGCGTCGATATCCTCTTTGGTGACGACGAAATCATCGTTATACCGGGCTTCGACGTAAGCGCTTCTTAAAAGTTCGAACAGGCGTTTTTCTTCCGGTGTGTCGCGGAGAAAGACTTTTGCCAATTCCATTGTGTAAATCTTGCATTTCTCAATCAGAAATTCAAGGTCATGTTCCTTATGACCCTAAAGAGCGAATACCAACGGGATAGTCTTTATAAAATATTCAGTCGCTTGGTGCAACATAAAAGAGGTCATTGGATAAGTTTTTCGATCATACGCAATTTTAGTATGGAATAAAAAATCCGTTGCACTCGCAAATTTCTTGTCGTAATACTTTTGCGCCTTTTTCTCAATCTCGCAAAAATTCAGTTCGCGCGGAGTGGCTAACTGGTATTCCCCCGAATCGTAAAGTACAACACCCTGTGTGAGAATATCCGCATAAAAATAATGGCCCTCCGAAAGCGCGTTGTTTAACTTTACAATTCCTTGCAAACTTTAAGGAATTATCACAACTCGGCATAGCCGACGGACATAACTATAAAGGGTAAACAACCCTTTATACCATCGAAAACTTGGAGACTTCTTCGGAAGATGTTTAGCGCGGTATAATGGTTGTCAGTCCTTGTTATGTCCTGCTTGCTTTTTGCGAGCAGGACGACAAGGGCGCAGGACAGTTTCCGCGCAATGGTTTCTCCAAGACCTTCGATGGAAAGTTGACACCGCGCCCCTTTTTTATGCCTGTCCGGGGCGCAAAATCCAGCTTCAAATTCATCCCCTGAATTTATGGAAACCCGTGGCGTCCTGCCGTCCTTGCGTACTGTCGCCGCACCTGCGGATTGCATCCGCCCCCGAACCGGGAACGGACGGAATCGGTATGTTCCGGCGGCAAGCGCCTGCCGTGGTTCGGTGGTAAACAGGTATGCGCGCGTACCTGCGGGAGCAGCCGGGCGAGATGGATTGACTTGGCATGGTTTTTATCCGGCTGTTCTTTTTTTCGGTCTATTCAGCCAATTCCACGATTATAACCGAAATGTTATATCTTTACGCCGTCATTCAGCAAACGGCAAGGTACGTTTATTGCGTTCCTGTGAATTGATACGCCCAAAATTGTTACGCCCATTCGTCGAATTTCATAAGGCAATATTTTGGGTAGGGGGATGGGATCCGTACTCCCACCCCCGTTTTTCGAATCTTTTCCGCCCATCATATAAACTGTCCCCGCGTGCCGGCAAGGAAACCGTGGCTGATGTAGCCGCCGTATGGTCGCATGCGGCGGAGCATTCGCATGTCCCCGCGTTCGTTCGACCCTTCGTTACCGGGCGAAGTTTTCTATTGTCGCCGCGCGGGTCATGGGGGCAGTTTGTCCGTCCGGTTGGGCTATGACGGGTTCTTCTGCACTATTGCAGGCTGTAAATGTAAATGTGTATGCCGCTGCTGCGACAACATACACGTTATCATTGTCTTTTTCATGGCTGTTGTTTGTTTCGGATGAAAAACCGCGCACCACTTTCGCGGTGCGCGGACACTTTAATCACAACCTATTTCTTCTCATTTCGCGTAAAACATTAATTGCCATAGTCTTTCGAGTAGGTCTTTCCGGTGTGCGAAACGGTTTCCCCGAAAGCCTGGGCTGCCGCGTTAAACGACGAAAGGCGATAGGACGACATGGGCAGGTTGAAGAACGCGACACCGCGTGCATTGGCGTTCTTGGCCGCCGTCGTATAGGTCTTGATCTGGTTGTCCGACATCGGGCCGGTCAGGTTTACGAACAGGGGCAGGTATTGACCTTTTGCGAACGACGAATTGAACCCATAGCCGTTCAGCGAACCCTGGCAGCCCCAATCGAGATGGCTGATAGCCGTGGACGAGAGCGTACCGGTGTTACCCCAATCGAACACGCTGATCGACTTGTTGGTCTTGCCTGCCAGCGCGATAATCATGTTGCTGTACGAAGTGCTGTTAGCATAGGGATAGCCGCGGGTTCCATACTCCGCCCACTCGTCGTCAAAATCGTAGCCGTCTACGATATTGTCGTAGGCAACCAGATCATCCGTGTAAGTACCGATTTGTGCTGCGGTGAGATTTGCAAAGCCGGCACCGGTGTGGTCGCCGAGGTTGCCCATGATGACCTTGATACCTTTTGCCTGGAGCGGCGCGATGTACTTGGCGGGATTTGCGAGGATTGCGGCGTTGTTCGGGTTGTTGTAGTTGTGGACATTGCCCGATGCGTCGCCGCGGATGTTGGATGCAAAGAGAATGACGTGCGTAAAGAACGGAGTGCCGTCCGACAGGAGATATTCTCCTGCGTTGAGCGGATTGACGTCGTTTACTTCGACGTAAACAACGCGGTAGAAGTTGCCGAGCGTTGCCGCGCGGGTCATCGGGCCGGCCTGATCGGTCGGGTCGTTTGCGATGGGTTCCTCGGCCTGCTGGCACGAGGTCATCAACATGCGGATGCAGCGAACAATGTGCAGGCTGCGAATAAGAATTGCTTTCTCATAAAAATTAGTTTTTGTTAATAGTTTGGTTAAGATGTGAAGAATATAGGTTGAGTTAAAGTGGTTTTTACCAGTCTTTAGTGAAATTGCCGTAATTTCGATCATCCCAGGTTACGTTTATCAGTAGTATCATTCCGTCGTATTCCCAATCCCAATCGGTAACTGCGTCTGCCACTATATTGAAAGCACTTTTTGGGCCTTCTTCATATCCTGCCGAGTTTGTCGGCATATCCCAGAATGCGAATACGTTCCCCGATTGGGTTTCGCGGTAGAGGGATTTAATAAGGGGAGTTAAAATGGGGTTTAGTTGTGCGCTTTCCTGCGTATTGTGCGTTTTCAGCAGCGCGCCGCCGTATTTGGATTGCTCCAGCCCGGCGATGGGTTTGAGTTCCGCGCCGTCGGCATAGGCATCTACGACCTTATCGAAAATTCCCGACCAGGCATAGTCGATGTATTTTCCGGCTTCGATGCCGTCGTGTGCCGTAGCGAGCAGGTCGGTGCTCTCCGCGTCGCAGGCCACGGTGACGAGTTTGTCGTCGCCCAATGCTTCCTTTGTCGCCTTTATCAGTTTGGCGTAGGATGCGGGATTTACACCGGGCATACCGTCTTTGCCGTAGGACGCTTCGATGTCGAAGTAGTTTACGCCGTCCAACTTATATGTTTCCACCACATATTTAAGCTGGAAAACAAAATCAGTGATCTGCTCGTCGGTCATATTACAGAATCCAAGTCCCGTATTTCCGCCTGTGATGCAAATAAGCACCTTACGACTGCTTTTCTGCAAGGGCATAAGGTATTTGTCGCGGTTGCTCAAGACATATTGCAGATCCGGTCCGATGTCGAGCATGGCCCGCCGTGTCGTCTTGTCGAATTTTAGCGCCGCCGGGCGGAGTACTTCGATATCGATCCACGTTTTTGATATTAAATTGAAATCCTCGTCAAATGTTTCCGCATAAAATTTGATCCCCATCAGCGGGTTCATTTCCTCGGTATTGACATATCCCACGATTTTGAAAGCATAGGCATCGAGCTGCGTTTCGGGTACGATCTCCCCGACCAGGATCCGGTAGTAGATTACCTGGTCTTTTTCGGACGGGGACATGTCGTTATTGGCAACGGTCGCCCGCAGGGGCAGCAGATAGGCGCCTTTTTCGACCCCTTCGCGGCTCAACGTGACGGTAAGAGCAGGAGAGGTTTTCTCTCCCCTCTTGACCGTCAGCGTTTTGCCTCCTTCGAAAGTCACATTTTCCAACGGAAACAGCGTCAGTTTTGCGTCACCTTGTTTGTCTTTGTTGTATTCGTCCACAAGCGTTGCGTCCGCATCGACCGTAACCGTTACGTCTGCGGCTGCGGGCTGGGTCAGTTGGTAGAACACGGCGTCTGTGGTCGTCTGTTCTTCGCTGAGTTTGAGTGCCGAAATCTGATCGGGCGTTTTTTCCCGGCGCAGCACTCCGCCGACGTTTGCAAGGTCGTCCTTGCCGGGAATATCCCCGGCCGTGCGGGTAAAGTCCTCGGCGTCGCACGCGGCCATCGCTGCGAGCGTAAGGCAAAGTGCCGAAGTGCGCAGCAGACCTGTTATTTTATTCATGTTTTTCATAGTTCAAGATTTACGGTTTATTCTTGCTTGTTGAGCTGCGGAATTTCCACCGAGGTATTCCATTTCAGATCGGTATGCGCTACGGCATCGTTTCCGTACTGCGACCAGTCTTTGATGATGTTTCCCGACCCCTCGTTGAATTTCCAATAAGCGCGTAATTCGGGCTTTTCGGCCGGGTTTTCCACGTCGTACATGTCGCGCCAGATGTCGGCCTGCGTACGTGCGACGGACCATATGCGCACCTCTGAAATATCGCCGCAGAGCTGGCGGAAAGCGTCGTAGCTGTACCCGATGAAGAATTGCCGGGCGTCCGTTTCCGGGTCGGGGTCTATGGCGCGCAGTCCGAGGTTTATGACCTTTACGGTCGGCGCTACCTGCGTCTGGCTTTGGAGTTGTCCGTTTACGTAGATGCAGGCGATACCGGTTTCCAGGTCGTATGTGAAAGCGACATGATACCACTCCTCGAGCGACAGAAGTTTACCCTTGTTCTTTTCGGGGAATTTGCCCAGGCTTACGCCCGATCCGTCTACCTGGAGCTGGTCGGCATAGAAATTCGTGTCGCCGATACGCAGCAGCAGGTGTTGTTCCACACCCATGATCGTAGAGAGCTTTTCTTCGATGTAGGACGAGGTGGGACCTGCATAGTGGAAGTCGTGGACGCGGACGATAGCTTCATAGGTTACGGCTGTCAACCCGTTTACGCAGTCGGCGGTTCCGGCTTTGTCGAACGCAGGCACGTCTATCCAGTTATCGGTGAGTACGGCGGCGGTCGTGATGGCCGAAGAACGGCGCACAAGATAATAGACGGTTTGGGAACCGGAGAGGGTCGAAAGTCCCCCCCCCGCTGAAACGATAGTTACCGGAAGCAACTGTGTTGCATCTATATCGAGCTGGTCGAGGTTCTTAAAATGGATGGTCAAAGGTTCCGATACGGATTTCCCGGCTTCTACGGTTGCCGTCCGTTCGGGGAACTCGTAGTAACTTTCATCGAGTACCGCATATTTCGTGTCGTGTTTGGCGTTGTAGGTGGCCGCGAGCGACGGGTCGATGCCAAATGTCACCTCGATATTCTCTTTTGCCGGGGAGATCAGCACGGCGGAGAGTTCGCGGTCGAGCTGTGTAACGGTCTTTTTAAAAGTTACGTTGTTGTCGCTCGACGTTTCGGCTACGTCGATGTATGCTGCGTTGTCGAACGGGTAACGGTTTTCATAATCCGATTCACACCCGGCCAGCAGGATAAAGGCAGCCGATACAAAATACAGATATGTTCTTCTCAATTTCATAAGGCGCATTATTTAGGGTTTGCCGGATTCAGCAGGCCGATGGCATGCTTGGTCTGTTTGTAATTTATGTAAGCGTCGTAGTAATCGTCCCCGATGTTGTAAATACCCAGCCCGGCTAACGGCCCCATTGTAATTACGCTTTTGGCGGCTTCGGCGATTGCGGGTTGCTGCACAAGGTTTTCATCCGTGAGTTTCCCGCCCGGCTCGGCCGTGATGATGATTTTTTCGAGCGCAATGCCGGCATAATCGGTCGCGTATGCAAGCTGGCTGCGGATATTGAACGTATTGACGGCATCCGTAGTCGTGAGTACGAAATAGGTGATGGCGTCGTGGCTCTCCTTTGCGATAAAGAGCGGGTTACCCTCCGCCATGAGGATTTTGCCGGTCAGGGACGACAGTTTGCTGACAATCGTTGCTGCGGCTTGGGTCGCCGCGGCATCCATAGCGCCGCCGTAACGTACCGTTACGCCGTCGAACTTATACCGGTTTACGTCCTCGATCACCTTGTCGAGATATGTTCCCAGCGCTACGGCGTCCGTAGATTCCGCGAGTGTGTTGTAATCTACGGTATAGAGGATTTTCGTGCCCTTGGCCTGCGCTTGGGGTATATCCTCGATGTCGTATTCGGTCAGGTTGCCGGCGTTTTCAAGTGCCACGATGTCGAGTGAATCGGGCAGTGAGCGCAGAAATGCCTTTTCCGAACCCGGTACGGCGGGGGCATTTGCCAGGCTTGCGTATACGATGTAGTGTTCGCTTGCCTTATACGCTTTGAGGGCTGCCAGATATGCGGCGTACTGCGCCTGATCTTGCTGGTCGGGTTTTATGATCTGCTGGTCTATCGGCTCGATGTCCGTGTCGCAGGCTGTGAAACAATAGGCCGCGGGAATTAGCAGCGCCAGAATCAGGTATTTTATAGTCTGTTTCATAGCTTCGGATTAATTTAAGGGTTTGCAGTCCCACCATGTGCGCGTGCCGCCGTTGTCGGGGCCGCCGAGCGAAGTTATCGCCGCTTCGACATTTGTGCGGTTCTCGGAGTATTCCTCGGACGGGTAGGGAAGCCGTCGCATGCCGTACTTGGAGTTTACCGTTCCGCCGGATTTATTGTCTTTGGCAGGCATCAGTTTCGGATAGCCCGTGCGCCGGTATTCCGCCCACGCTTCATTTCCGAGCGGAAAAATCGCAATCCATTTCTGGGTGATGATGCGTTCGAGGTTTTCTTCGAACTGTGCATCTTCTTTCCATTTGATCGTGATGCGGCTTTGCGGTAATGCGGTGTTGTTTTCGATAACGCCGAGAGGATCGGTGTAGGCTTCGGGGACGTTCGCTTCGTCGGCGATGTAATCCTCCGCACCGGCTACGCCGCGTTCCTCGAATGAAAGCCGTATGCCTTGTTCATAGAAATTCTGTGCCGATACCGCACTTCCCCAGCGCAGTTCATATTCGGAGCGCAGGAACGCGATTTCCGCGGCGTTCATCCATAAGATAGGGTCGGTGTCGGTAATGAGCATCGAGGAGCATGCCGTTACGGCCTTGGACTTGTTGGCCGGTGTCGTGCCGATGCGCAGGCCGTAATAGCCTTTCTCGGCGGCATCGCCCTCTCCGACGGTTCCCTGTGTGAACATCTTTGCCCGGCGCGGGTCTTTGTAGCCGTTCATGTAGCAGAGGATGTCGGCTCCGATGGCGTGATCCTGCCAACTGTTCCAAAGCAATGCCGTGCGGTTGAGTTCGGGCTGAAGCTTCGCATTGTCGGCATTCTCGGTGATGACCCCGTCGGCGATGGCTTCCGCGGCTTTGGCCTTTGCGGTCTGCTCGTCGATATAGGAAAGGCGCATCGCCATACGCAGTTTAAGCGAATTGGCGTATTTGATCCACTTTTTAAGGTCGCCGTTGTAAACCTGGTCGTATTCGCCGAAGGCTTCCGTACTCAAATCCCGGTTGCGCTCCAGCGCTTCCAGCGCGGCGTCCAGTTCTTTGAACATCTGCGTATATGCTTCCTGTTGCGTGTCATAGGGGACGGTCAGGCGTTCTTTTTTGTCCTCTACGATCTTGGAGTAGGGTATCGAGCCGTAAGCGTCGGCCAGGCGGTTCATAATCGCCACGCGCAGGACGTTGGCCAGGGCTACCGCCACTTCGTCGTCGGTTTTGTTGATGATGCCGCGGTAGGCGGGGTAAGTTTCGGTGATGACATCCACGAACGGCGCTTTGAGCCAGTCGGCGGTGGGATTGAACGTTGAGAATTTCGTTTCCCAGCTGTCTACCGTCGCTTCGACATATCCGCCGTAGCTGCCGCCTTCGAGTGCTTCGACAAATTGGTATAGGTGTTCTTCCGAGGGGATCACCATATTTTGCAGTTTGGTGAGTTTCGACCCCACGAGGTAGTTGTCGCGTTCCAGTTCGTCGTCTGTCGCTTCGTTCGGATTACGGTTGTAATCTTCGAAGTTGTCAAGGCATCCCGTCGATGCGCTTACTACTGCGATAAGAGCAACGGCACGAATTATTGTCTTTATTTTGTTCATAGCCGTTAGAATTTAATGTTAATATTGAATCCCAGGTTACGTGTCGAGGGCATCATGAAATAGTCCATTCCCTGATAGAAATTGTTTGTCGATGCCACGGCTTCGGGGTCGAACGGCGCTTTACAATACATCATCCACAAGTTGCGGCCAACGAACGATACGGTGATCGAACATACGTTGTGCAGCCATTTGCGGGGAATCGTGTACCCCAGCGAAAGTTCCTGGAGCCGGACGTTGGTTGCCGAGTAGGTGTAATACTGGGGTATTCCGCCCTGCGACGCTATGGCCGTATACCAGGTTTCCGGGTTTACCAGGCTGCGGCCGTTTACCAAAGCACCCCCGGCATCGCGCGCGGCAGCCGTTGCTTCGGACACGCCGAATAGATCCATGTTGGCTTGCGTGAGTGAATTGACGATGCCGCCGATGCGTGCCGTCACGAGGAATCCGAGGTTCAGGTTTTTCCACGATACGCTGTTGCGCCATGCGAGGTTATAGTCCGGGAATACGGAACCGAGTTTCATGTCGGGCAGGTTGTCCTCTACGACGACGTTGCCACCCTCGTCGATCTCGATGTTGCCTTTGTCGTCGCGCCGCAGGTCGGTCGTGGAATAAAGGTTGCCCATCGAACCGCCCTCTTTGAGAATAAATTTCGCACGCCCCAGTTTACTGATCTGGAGTCTGTTCATGGTGATCGTTTCCTCGGTGATCGGGTTGTACCACTCCTTGCAAAGTTCGATGATCTTGTTTTTGTTCCAGGAGAAAGTAAACTGCGAGTTCCAATTCCAGTTTTTCCATTGGTGGTCGTATCCCAGGCTTGCCTCGACACCCGTATTGCGCACGTGTCCGGTCTGAATATAGATGTCGGAGTAGCCGGACGATGCGGACAGATTCGGATTGAAAGTCTGGTTATAGGTGTCGGCGCGATACCACGATGCCGAGAGTGTGAATCCATGCAGGAACCGGGCGTCGAAACCTAATTCCCAGGTTTTCGTCCGCTCCGGGTAAAGCTGCCCGATAGGGTAGTTCGATTTGTCGTCCCAGCCGGAAATGGTGTCGTCGTAAGGGTGTGTGGCGATTGTCAGTTCCCGCGGAAAGGGGTTTGCTACCGAAGCCCACGAAGCACGGATTTTCAGGTAGTTGAACTTCTCCGGGAAATTGAATGTACTGCTGGGCAGCCACGATACGCCGACCGAGGGGTAGAAAAACGACTTTTGGGGTGAGTTGGCAAGTTGCGACGCCCAGTCGTTACGTCCGGTCGTCGTTACGAACAGTTGCGACTTCCAGCCCAGTTCCAGGGAGTAGAAAAACGACTGCGTTTGTTCGTGCCAGCCGGTTTTCGGCGTTTTCTTCTGGCTCTTGTCGAGGTTCACGACATTGAAGATGTTGGGAGCGCCGGCAATGGGGCCATATACCGAGAGTTCGTCGAAGCGGTTGTCTTTGATCGACGCGCCGATATGTGCGTCGAGCGAGAATTTCTCTTTGAACGTCTTGCTGAGGTTGAGCATTACGTCGCCGTAGGTCTGTCGTTCTTCGCCGCGGGTTTCGGTATATTTACCTTTTTTGCTGTTCTCCAGCAGCGTGGGGTTCGATGTGGCGTACAGTTTTTCCGTATATAAACTGTTGGTGTTATCGACGCGGATACGTCCTGCGACATTCATCCAGTCGGTGATTTTATAGGTAATGCCGCCTGTGAACATATAGCGCTTACGGCTGTTTTCGCGGGGGTTGCGGTAGGCGATCCAATAGGGATTCTGCATGCGCAGGTCGCCGCCCTCGCCCTGCGGCCAGAACTGTTCATAGATTTTGCGTGCGGGGTTCCAGCGCTCGAATGCCTTTACGAGCGAAAAATCATCGCCGCGGGGAAAGAGATAAGCCGATACGAGCGGGTTTGAGTACACGCCCTGGTTTATCATGTTGCGGTCTTTCTGGATGATGTAGCTGCCGCTTACGTCCAGTGTCAAACGGTCGTTCAGCAGGTTCGACGTGTTGCGGAATGTAAAGTTATAACGATTATACTTGTTGTTGGGGATCAGTCCTTTGGAGTTTACCGCTGCGGTCGAGAAATAGATTTGGTTTTTCTCCGTACCCCCGGACAGTGTTACGGAGTTCGTCAGGATGTGACCTGTTTGCAGGAAATCTTCGGGCGAGTAGTTGTAACGTGCCGCCTGGTTGAGCGGTGCGCCCCAGCTGTGGATCGTCGAACCGCTGGCTTTGCCTTTACGCCCCGTGCCGTAGCGGGTCTGGAAATCCGGCAGGCGCAGCGGGTTCATAAATTCCGTGTTACTCGAAACCTGTATCTGTGTTGCTCCGGCCTTACCTTTCTTGGTGGTAATGAGCATTGCACCGTTCGCGGCGTCGGAACCGTACAATGCCGCGGCTGCGGCTCCGGTCATAACGGATATGGATTCGATGTCGTCGGGGTTCATGTCGGCGATGGATTCCGTTGTGCCGCGTGATCCGAATTCCATGCTGCCATCGCTGGTGAAGTTGTGCATGGGAATACCGTCGATTACATAAAGTACGTTCGAGGTCTGCATAATCGACTTCATACCGCGCATAATGACTTTGGCCGAACCGCCCACACCGGACGAACTGGTGTTGATAACGGCTCCGGCGACTTTACCTGCGAGGCTGTTCACGAAGTTTGCGGATTTCACGGTCGTCACGGCTTCGGACTTCACTTGCTGCACGGTGTAGGCCAGCGCCTTTTCCGAGCGTTTGATACCCAGGGCCGTGATCACCACGTCTTCAATCTGCTCGGCTGCTTCGTTGAGTGTTATGGTAAAAAAGGTTTGTGTGCCGATTTTTACTGTTACGGGGTCGTAGCCGATGAAATTGATATACAATTCGGCGGTTTCCACAGGTGCGGGGACTTGGAGCGAGAAAGCGCCGTCAAGTCCGGAACTTTCGCCGATGGTCGTTCCCTTTACGACCACCGATGCCCCGACAACGGGTGTCCCTTTGGTGTCGCGCACGACACCGCTGACCTTTGTGGAACCGTTGTTTGCGGTTTTCTTGTCCGGGGCTGCGGAAAGATAAATGTTCTGCTGGTAGATTTTGTACTCGGTATCCGTTCCGGCGACCATTGCCTGCAAAGCGGTATCGAGCGGTTTATCGGCGACATTGATACTGATGGTTCTGTTAATGTCTACGCCTTTATTTACGATGAAGAAATAGCTGGTCTGTTTTTCTATTTCATTCATAACCTGCTCCATGCGAACATTGTCCATTTGCAATGTTACTTTCGCGGTCTGGGCATACGCTCCCCATGCGGAGAACGTGGAGCAAATCATGAATAGAAAAGTAAACCAGCATTTAATTTGCTGAATAAATTTATTATTCATAGATTTGTAGATTAGTGGTTGTTAGATTGGTTCAAATTCTATTAGCCGCTATGCCTGCGGGTGGTTGCTACACCTGCGGGCTTTTTTTGCGACTTTGAAAATTCATAGTCTTATCTCATAGGCATTGTAGGTTTTTGTTAGATAATCTCGTCATAGTTATTTTATGTGGATTACATTGTTTTCGTCTTTCTCATATTGGAACGGGGTTATTTTCTGCAAGGCCCTTAGCGCATAGTCCAGCCCCATATTGACGGGGATTTTTCCGCGGATGACGTCGATCTGCGGAAGTTCGGCCGTTTGGATCTGGATTTTCACACCGTATGTTTTCTCCATTTTGGCGATGATGTCGGCAAACGGGTGTCCAACGAGATTCAGAATACCCTCCGTCCATAAATAGTCGTCCGTATTCTCAATCCTGGTCAATACCAGACGATTCCCGTTTAGGCATACCTTTTCGTTCGGGTCTAATATAATCTGGTCGCCGCTTGCCAGTTTGTTGGTTACTTTGACTTTTCCCCTCAATAATGCAGTCGTGAAGTCGTGTGTCAGTTCGTCTGCCGTTACATTGAATTTCGTACCCAGCACTTCCACGTCGCAGGCGAAAGTTTCCACGATGAAGGGACGGGCGGCATCATGCTCTACGTTGAACATGGCCTCGCCGGAGAGTTTCACACGGCGATTCCTATTGAACCGTATCGGATATTCCAGTTTTGCCCCGCTGTTCAGGCAAACGCTGGTTCCGTCCTGGAGTGTAATGTCTATACGTTGTCCTGCCGGTGCGGCAACGGACAGATATTGTTTTGCGGTATCTTCGATAATGACGGTTCTGGAAGCGTACCAACTGCCAGCGACCAATAGTAATACTGCGGCAGCCTGGGTACAGATACGAATAAAGCGCTGGCGATACCATTTCAGGCGTCTGGTCGGCAGCTGCAGATGGGGGTGGTGCGGATAAGGGACATTTGCGATAAGTGCGTCCTGCATAGACCATAATGCATTTAGTTCTTTCTGGTTGTTGGGGTCGGCATCGAGCCAGTCTACAATCGTTTTTTCTTCCTGCTCGGAAGTTTGGCCGTTTATGTACTTATATAATAATTCTTTGTCCATTTTTTTACATAGTGTGGCGAGTGCATTATGAATTTGGGCAGCCCGCAGCGAATCCATAATTTTTCCCTTGGTAATTTTTCCCGATAACGAAATTATGCTTTGTCTGTTTACGATTATATGGTGCGTGGGCGCACGACATTTACATCGAAAAAGTGCGTTTTTCGTTAAATAAATTTTCTTAAAAAAATGGTAATTTTTTTAATTATCGTATAACGCTGGAATACAGGACGATAATTAAAATGATGAGATAGTCGTTCAGTGCGATTCGCATGATGGCCAAAGCCCGTTGGATATTGGCTGTGACGTTGCGCACATTGATTCCTGTAATTTCGGCGATTTCTTGGTAAGTCTTGCCCTCGAAGCGGTTGTAAAGGAAGATTTGCCGCATGGGTTCGGGCATTTTGTTGATCTGGCTTTCGATGATGGATTTTATTTCCGCCGTAAAGGATGCTTCGGGGTTGGTACTTTCCAAAACGGTGATTTTGGCTTTGATGCTGCGGTAAGCCGTCGTATGTATTTGTTGCTGGATTTTGAGTCTGTTTTTCTGGTTGCGCAGCCATTCAAGACAGCCATGTTTCACGGATCCTAAAATATATGCCTGGATAGTCGTAGTAATATTCAGCTTGTCCTTGTTTTCCCAAAAATAAAGGAAGCTGTCGGTAACGATGTCCTCCGCGGCCATATTGTTGCGGATGTATGACCGGGCGATAATGATAAAACGAGGCTTATACTCGGAGTATAATCGTTCGAAATCTTCGAGCGTGATATGTTTATCCAGTTCTGACATGCGTGTAGATTGATTCAAAGGTAAACTTTTTTATCAAAATTCAAAAATTTATAGAATGTCTGTTGATATTGGGCGATGTGAAATACCGGGCTTATTCTTTCATGCGGAACGAACCGGAGAAAAGGATGAGGTCAAATCATATCGTTATGGACAATTTCGGTCAGACGCGGTAATTGCAGATCGAGTCCGAAAGTGAAACATAAAAAAAGCACATGAATGAGTAAGGCATCAAGGGAGATTATAAAACATTATAAGAAGAAGTGTGCGAGGAAAAAATCAATAAAATTCAGGCAAGTTCGTGTTAATGAGATTGAAATGATCTCGCTGGCTTTTTATTACTCTCGTGCAAGACAGCAAACAAAAAAAGACAACTGATTGATCATCAATTGTCTTTTTCTTTTAGTTGTGCCCAGGACAAGAGCAATGATATTTTATTAAGATATACCAATAAACGGAAAAAGCGTGCGTATAGGTGACTATACGCACGCTTTTTTATGCTTAAACATTATTCTTGCGAAACAAATTCCCCGGTTAATTTGCTTTTTCTATCATTAATTTATGATAGATTCTTCAGTATATGCTCGCTTAAAAGCGGAACCGCTCCATGAAGCGGCGGCCAGCCATTAGGCCGGCTATTTCCCGCGCGGATCTTCTATCCTTTGCGCGGTCTTTCTCATCAGTTTTTATCACAGCACTCGAAGTACTCTCCCTGGTACAAAGCTAATAGTGCCAGTCTTGACACATCTCCCTTCGGCGCACTTCTTTGAAAAAATTAACCCCGGCTCCACCGGGGCGTCCTGAAATAATTTTTTCAAACAACTGCTTCTTCGCTCGCTTTAGTCACCACATTTCTCCGAACTGTTAGACTGGCCCTATATGTTTTGTACCAGGGAGAGGGAGGTAACCCAACCGACCTCACCCAGAGTTCTTTGACGTACTTGAGGAGCTAATAACAGCGGGTACATTCCCGCGTCTATCAATTCACAATTAAAACTCCGGCGCAGGAGTATAAAGTCTGCAAAGTATTATGGAAAACAGAGCGAAGAAATGTATTGAATGTGGCAAAACGCTCACATTGGATTACTTTCGGAGAACGCCGTTATCTCCTGACGGCTATGCCAAGATGTGCAAGTTATGTGCAAATATCAAGCGCACGCAAGGCAAGAATGAAGAACGGAATCCGGCACTGCTAAATTTTAAAGCACGAGAACTGATTGACGAACTCCGTGCGCGTGGTTATCGGGGAACATTGAGAATAACAAAGGATATTCAGGTATAGCCGGTGACCGGAGAGAGCCGGGCATTCCGGTTCTCTTTTTTTTGCTCGCATTGTTATACCATGCCCCGCCAGCGGGGCATTGGTCGCTCCTAAAAAGCACGACTTGCAGGGCGTTGCAAGTCGCGCTTTTCTCCACGTCGCGGCAGTGCACCCCTCGCGTTGCGAGGGAGAGCGGTATTTTCTCTCTGGGTCTGACCGGGCTGCGTTTTTACCCGGCCACTGTCAGAATTCGAGCTTTCTGCGACCTGAAGGGTCACCCCTTACACGTTGCCTTCAGGCCATTCTGATACAAAGTAGTGACCCTGCATTTTGCCGGGCAATGAACCCGCGAAATATTTTCTTAGAAGTCCCTTCGGGAGAAGTGTTTATGATGAAAAAATTTACCCCGGCAGGCCGGGGCACTCTGAAGAAATTTTTTCAAAAATATTTCCCGGAACCCTTGCGCCGGTTCAGCGGTAGAGAGCGGCCGCCTATGCCCATTCCAGAGGAACGGGCGGCCGCTCCATGTTCATTACAAAATGTCAGCGTCCCATACGAGTATCAGAAAGGCTCTGAAGGCAACGTGTAAGGGGATGACCCTCGTTCTTTGAAATCTCGAAAACATCCATCGGCAGGGAAATCACAGCCCGGCAAACCTTCGAGAAAATGATATGTTCGATAGAAAGGGTAAAGGGCGTGACGAGGATGTTAGCGAGTTTTCGACGACAAGTTCTTTGACGTATTAACCAGCTCCGCTCGATGTGATCGGCGGATGGCGGGGAGCGAAGCCCCAGCGGAGCACAAATACAAACATTTTAAAGTTTAATGCTATGGAAATATCACTGGATGATTATTTAGGGCAACGAGGGCTGAGGTCTCCGATAAGTGGGTACATGGATGACAAATGGCGAAACATGCGATTAACGGCTCGGGGGCAAAAAAGATTCGAGAAAGAGGCGGAGGCGGCAATTATTGAATACAGCAAGCTACGGAAAGCCGCCATAGACGAATATAACAATTTGGTGAAATCGGGCGAGATAATCCCGCCGCATGAAACGAAATTGGAAGCCCTCTTGAGTGTGGCCAGAGGACACCCGGATAACGAAGGGACACAAGCAGCCCGTAGGTTGCTGAAAAAAAGATGTGGTATAATATCCTGGTAATATGCCGCATAATTCAAATTCTTAAAAATTACAGCTTTCTCATGTTTAAAAAAGCTATTCCAATGAATTCAAACGATAAAATCCGACTGTTGTACATCGACCTTTTCTGCGGTGCGGGCGGCACCTCGACCGGGGTACACCTTGCGCGGCATGCCGGAGATCCTTGCGCCAAGGTGATCGCGTGCGTGAACCACGACGCCAACGCCATCGCGTCGCACGCTGCCAACCACCCCGATGCGCTGCATTTCACGGAGGACATCCGTACGCTGGAGTTGGGGCCGCTCGCGGCCCATGCGGCCCGGATGCGCCGCCAGTACCCGGATGCCTTCGTCGTCCTCTGGGCCTCGCTGGAGTGTACGAACTTCTCGCGGGCCAAAGGCGGCCTTCCGCGCGACGCCGACAGCCGCACGCTGGCCGAACACCTGTTCCGCTACATCGAGGCGCTGAACCCCGATTACATCCAGATCGAGAACGTCGAGGAGTTCATGTCGTGGGGCGATCTGGACGAGCGGGGCAAGCCCGTCAGCAGGGATGCCGGGCGACTGTACCGGAAATGGATCGACAACGTGCGGGGCTACGGGTACGACTTCGGCCACCGCATCCTGAACGCCGCCGACTTCGGGGCATACACTTCCCGACGGCGGTTCTTCGGGATCTTCGCCCGTCGCGGCCTTCCGATCGTCTTTCCGAAACCGACCCACACCAAGAACCCGGCACAGGGCGACCTGTTCGGGCAGCAGCTTGGCAAGTGGCGGCCAGTGCGGGAAGTCCTCGACCTTGAGGACGAGGGCGAGTCGATCTTCGACCGAAAGCGGCCGCTGGTCGAGGCCTCGCTTGCCCGCATCCACGCCGGACTGGTGAAGTTCGTCGCCGGCGGGCGCGAAGCGTTCCTCGTCAAATACAACTCGATGAACCAGTCCGGGAAGTATGTTGCACCCGGCATCGACGAACCGTGCCCGACCGTGGCGACGCAGAACCGCCTCGGCGTAGCCAAGGTGTACTACCTCTGCAAGCATTTCGGCGGGTCTCCGGAGGGGAAATGCACAGCCGTCGATGCGCCCGCGGGCGCGATCACCTGCCGGGATCACCACGCCTTCGTCTCGGCCTACTACGGCAACGGGTTCAACTCGTCGATCGAGCGGCCGTCACCGACGGTTACGACGAAAGACCGTTTTCAACTGGTGCGTCCGTTCTTCGCCAACTACTATTCCGGCGGCGGCCAGCCGGAGGGAACGGACGGCCCGGCTCCGGCCGTCATGACGAACCCTAAGCAGCGGCTCGTCACGCCGTGGATCATGAACACCAACTTCAGCAACGTCGGCAGTTCGCTCGACGCTCCGGCCCAGACCGTGACGGCCAACCGCAAATGGCAATACCTGATGAACCCGCAGTTCGCCTCGGCGGGTGCCGCTGCCGATCGGCCGTGTTTCACGCTGATCGCCCGCATGGACAAGCGGCCGCCGCGGCTGGTGACGGCCGAAGCGGACGGCGAGGAGCTGCCCTCGTTCATCAGGCTGGAGGACGAAACGTTGGTTTACGAGATTTACCCGGAAGATACGCCGATGCTGGTGCAGATAAAGGAATTCATGGCGCTGTACGGACTGGTGGACATCCGGATGCGGATGCTGCGCATCCCGGAGCTGATGCGGATCATGGGCTTCCCGGAGAACTACGTACTGACCGGCACACAGGGCGAGCAGAAGAAGTTCATCGGCAACGCCGTCGAAGTAAACATGGCGCGGGTTCTCTGCGAAGCGCTGGTGACGAAACTTTACGAGTTGAACATCGTGCCGCAGCGGTTGGCGGCATAATGGCAGTCCGCTCATATGCTGACAGCTCTGGAGCATTGCTTCAGAGCTGTTGTCGTTTAAGATATCCTCCTGCGGGATGCTAAAATGTAAGTTGGGGCAGTTCAGTGTTACCATTTTTGCGTTTTTTAAATTCAGTGTTACCATTTTTGCGCGCGAACCCCCTTTCAGTGTTACCAATTTTGTAGCTCTGTGTTACCATTTTTGCGCTTGTATACCTTATATATAATCAGAAATATATATTTATATATATTTCTTCTTTTATACAAAATAGAACTCAAAAAAAATGAACTCAAAACGCGTATACGCGCGTAGCGCGCACGTGCGAGGGGAAAAGGTATTTTGTTTATTCGCAATGGGGAAAAGAGTGTTGCAGTTTCAGTTTTTCGTGCCTACCTGCTATTATGGCAAAAATTGTTCTTAATGTGTGTTACCATTTTTGCGCTTGAAATATTGATTCGGGGGCAAATTCCCCTCTTTTTTATGGTCTGTGTTACCATTTCTGCGTTTTTTGTGTTGCAATATGCTGATATTTTGGAAATAGCATAGGATATTTAGGGATGTCTGTGTGTTACCATTTTTGCATATTCTATTTGTAATTTACTGATATACATATTTTTATGTATATTTTTTGAGTTTTGCTCTCATCAGTGTTACCATTTTTGCGCTTCAGTTATGCAAAGTGTTAACTATCTGTAATTTGTCCAATATCTATCTTGCGATAAAACGGTCTGTGTTACCAATTCTGCATTTTTATTTTATAACATATTGTACTTTAATTGTTTATGTGCTTTTTGTTGTGAAAATATAGTCAAAAATCCTAATCTGCTGTATCTGCCATAAAATTTTGCGATCTGCATGTTTTGGGGAAATAAAAAGTGTAAGCTGCCTGTTGGTTGTTTTGTCAGTTGAGACCTTATCGAGACAGGAGCGTCTATGTCCAGTGCCTTAGTTTATGTTCGGGCTTGCTACCCGTTGATGATTCCTGATGAAACCTGCACGGCTATAACCCCTGTCCAAGCCCGGGGCATTTGCTTTATCGGCAAAAAAAATGCTATCTTTGTCGTTGGAGGTGTAAGGTATTTGCCGATAACGGCAGAAATGAAATCGTATGAATTATCTTTCGGTTAGCGAGATCTCCCGAAGGTGGGATGTCTCGGAGCGTACGGTACGCAACTGGTGCGCCGTGGGTAAGATCAAGGGGGCGTTCCTGACGGGTAAGACGTGGAATATCCCGGAGGATGCCGTGCGCCCACGGCGCGGCAAGGAGAAACCATACAGCGACAATCCGCTGCTCAACCTTCTGAAAGAACAGAAAGACATGCAGCTCCGGGGCGGCATCTACCACCGTGTTCAGATCGAGTTGACCTACAACTCCAACCATATCGAGGGCAGCCGGCTCACGCAGGAGCAGACTCGTCATATTTTCGAGACCAATACGCTGGGCGTTACGGATCAGGCGGTCAACGTGGATGATGTGATCGAGACTTCGAACCACTTCCGCTGCATCGACCTGGTAATCGACAAGGCTGCTTCCGGACGCCTGACCGAAGCATTCGTCAAGGAGTTGCACCTCATTCTCAAGGCGGGCACCTCCGACAGTCGCCGCACGTGGTTCCGCGTCGGGGAGTATAAGAAATTTCCCAATGAGGTCGGGGGACAGGAAACCACGCCGCCCGAGCAGGTCGCAGCGCAAATGAAGGCGCTGCTTTCTCACTACAATACCCTTACAAATAAAACTCTTGAAGACATTGTGGCGTTCCACCATGCTTTTGAGTGCATTCACCCCTGCCAGGACGGCAACGGCCGCGTGGGGCGGCTTATCATGTTCAAGGAGTGCCTTGCTAACCGCGTCGTGCCCTTCATCATCGACGAGGATCTCAAGCTGTTTTACTACCGGGGGCTGCACGAGTGGGATCGAGCCCACGAATACCTGCTGGATACCTGCCGCACGGCTCAGGATAACTTTCGGGCGGTGATGCGGTATTTCAAAATTGAAATGTGAGATAATATAGATAATTATGGCAACTGACCAACCTGTACTGCACTTTCCGGTAAACGATAATCCACAATTAATGTTATTTATAACATTTTTACGTTTGAGTGCAGGTAAAAAATGGGGAGGGGCGAAACCGCCCCTCTTCTTATATTTTTCGCGCCTTCAGGAATGTGGATGATGTCACCCTGAAGAACAGTCCCCGTTCCCCGTTGTCTTCGACCATTTCGATCAGCAAAACCCTGTCGTTGGAGAAATTGAATTTGTCGAATTTATAGATCACGGTCATCGTCTTTTTGTACTCGATGGTGTGTGCCGGGACGTAACTGCCTGCCGGCGACAGATCTGTCCGGTCAAAGGACGTCATTCGGCCTTTCTTTTTGGTGACGATTGCGAAGCCGCAGTAGTTGTAGGTGTACGGCAGCTCGCTGTTATTGGTGATGTCCAATTTGAAATAAACGTAATTATCTCTGGTGTATATGCCCTTCAGGAATACTTCCATTGCTTTGTCCGCAACTCCATTTTGGGCCACGATGAAATCCCGTTGCTTCAGGATTGATTCATATTCTCCGGTTTCCGGGTGTGCTGTGGCCGGTGCCGGTATTTTATCTCCATCAAGTTGTGACCGCAATGGGGAAGATGGCTTCAGTCCTGCCTCGGATGGTTCTGGAGTATTGACGTAGATTCTGTCGGCAATGTCGATGATGTAGGCATTCTTCTCGCTCTTTTCTGTATAGCACAAGTCGAGCATGTAGCAGCTCGTATCCTCTGTAATGATGGATAGGTTGGTACTCGGAAAGTTTGTCAGGCATTGGATATAGAGGATATTGTCGTACTTGTCAAGGGCAAAATAATTGGGATTGAATCCCCCGCGGATCTTGGCGATCTTATCCGGGAAGATAATTTGGCAGACTTTGTTTTGCTGGAGAGGTATTTGTTCGGGTTTTGCTCCATACCCCGATGTGGCCAAACAAACGAATAGGATGGCGAGAATATAATTTTTCATTACTTAAAAGTGTTATTTATAACATTTTTATTTCGGCAGGCCGGGCCGGAGAAAGACCTTTTGGTTGTCGAAGAATGATACATATGTTTCTTGGCGTGAGCGCCCCGCATTTGAAATGTCTCGGACGACGGAGCCGACCAGGCCTCCGGTTACTGTCGAGATCTTCCGGTCGATCGCCGACGCCGCGGCCGAGCTGGTGGCATCGCCCACGATCTTCTGGTTCTGGTCATTTTGGACTGGTAGTCCTGGGCTGCCGTCTTCAGAGTACCCGGAAAGCTCCAGAGAATATATTGCCGCGCCGAATTTTATGGATTCGACAGTGATCTGTACCCGGTTATTGTTTAATGCGATCTGTGCATATATTATGGAATTTCGGGGGATGACCTGTCCGTTTGAAAGAATTACCGATGTGTCGATACGCAGTGCCAGCCTATTGCCGACCATTACGGTTTGCGGCCCGTGTATGAAGGCCGGAATCTCACTGGGTGATGCAATGGAGACTGCTGCATCGGAATCCGTGTTCATTGGATCTTGCAGATCCGAAAGGTTGAATCCTTCTTCCATCAGTTTCTTTTGCTGGGCCAGGATTTCATCTTTTGTCAGCGGACGCGATGGTTCGGTTTGGGACTCGTCTGTGGCCGTGGCATTGGGTTGATTTTGCGATTGTGAATTGTAGATCGCATCGAGTTCCTGCTGGATGGCTGATTTCTCCATGGCGTTTCGTTCCGCGGCCGGAGCGTAACTCGTCGTTGTGCCGGGAACTTGTGAACTCTGCGCAACAGGGGAAGGTGTTTCTCCCGTAGGCGTTTCTGGAACAAATATGGCATCGAAAGATATTTTTACATCTTCAGGCACTGTCTTGCTCTGGCTATTTGCGAGTCTTTCCTGATAGAGTTTTTCATCGGTATCCCCTTGTGTCCGGGGTGTTTCAGCCACAATGTCAAATGCAATATCTTCAGATGCCATCCTCTCATCCGTACTTGTGTTCGACTGTATTGATAGTACTCCTCGGATTATAAGTCCGAATATCAGTATAAGCACAACGGCCATACCTAATAATAAGATTATTTTTTGCTTATTACGATCGTACCATTTTTTGAATTTATCTGTCCTGCTGCTGTCCATCCTGTCGTAATTTTAGTGCGTAATTGACCCGGGCAATGTATTGTCCTGTTTTAACATGAGCATGTCGCTGTCGCTTTTTACTCCAGCCGAAATTTCCGGCAAAGAAAGTGTTTATGGTGTAGATCACGATCACGAATAATATGTCGATAATGATGAAGAGCCTCCACATCGAGGAGGCCGCAGCTCCAAGAACGCTTGTGACCAGTACTGCAAGCATAAGGAGAAATATCCCCAGCGGAAGTTTAAATACGGGGGGATAAACGCAAAGTCTGCATCTGTATCGTGGTCTCTGGGGCATTTTAGAGTTTTTGCGTGATGAAATCTGAAATCGACGAGGCGAACAACATTACCGAAAGACCGATGATGAGATATCCCAGCTTTGTTATTATATCCTTCGTTTCCTTCTGGGATATCTCTTGTCCGGATAGGATGCTTTTGGTGGCCGTACTCAACCCTATTTTGATTACAGCGATAAGGGCGATCAAGCCAGCCACGATTTGTACGCCATCTTTGATTACACCCTTTAGCTTTGTCGTGGCTGCTATGTCCTGTCCGCCGGCAGCCCACAGAAAGATTGGGATGAAAAGTAAAATTGGCAGTAAAACAATGATTTTCCGTTTCATAGTGCTATTGTTTTAAATTAAAGTTTTTGAAGTCGATTTTCGTGATGGCGAGTGCATGCGGATTCTCTTTCGTCCTCTCTTTTGTTTCCTCGAGATAGAATGTGATGGATACTTCGTAAATTTGCGGTTTACTATGGACTTCCGAGGTGATCGTTACCGTGAATATGGCGTCTACCGCCAGCGGATTCTCAGCGACACACTTCAAGTCGGTTATCTGCACGCTTTGGGAAATGTTGTATTGGCGCATGTTCGTAAACCAGTTGTCTTTGTCGAACCGCTGTTTGAGTGCGTATATTGACGAGTTTCCAAGGGCATAGGTGCTGCTTATGCGTTGCTCATAGGTGTATTTGTCGATGTCGAAGAACAGCATGATGAAGAGCCGGACATGGGCTTCTGCCTCGATCTTGCGGAACTCGGCGGCCCTAATCCGGGTTGCGATCGCTACATCACCATCCTGATTGAGTATGTAAGCCGAGGAGGTTGCCTGTAATATCCTCGTTTCAGTGTGGATATACATGGCGGTCATAAATATCGCGCAGACAATGAGTATCGCGATAATACCTTTGCGATAGAAGCCGACTGCGTTGTCGAGCTGTGTCAGATGTTCAAAGATTTTCATGGTCTATTATTCAAAGTATCGTCCGGATACTCCTTTTTTTTGTTTCAGATAAGTTTCCTTGAAGAATTGTCCGGATGTTACCGAACGACTCTTGAGTATTCCCCAAGTCATCGCGCCGACAGTCATGAACGAAGTGGTAATTTGTTGGGGAAGTTGAGCTGCGGCTTCAGAACCACCGACACAAAGAACCGTCAGCGTCGGAGCGCAGAGATAGGCCGCTCCGAAGGCGAATGCCATTAATGCTATTCCCAATTGCGCTACGGAAAGTGAATTGCTGGCGACATCGAAGAGCAAAAGGTTCTGCAATATTTCGATGGCCGCGATGATGAAACTCATCATCGTTACCGTTATGTAACTTTGCCACCATGCGCCGATGGTCTTTTCTGCTCCGTATATAAAGGACAGGGCGACCGCAACGGGGAAAGTAATTCGTAGCAATGCCTTAATGATGAGTACAAAAAAGGTAATTATCAGCTTGCAGAATGCTCCGACGATGAGACATATATTTGCGAGCAATTTGACCAAGCCTCCTTTGATCAGACTCCAGAGTGATTCTTTTTTATTGTCCTCGTTGAAGTCCGAAGCATTGTCTATTTTTGCTCCATTATAGTTCCTTTTCGACACCCGGGCTTGGGCGCGTTTAACATTTCTTATGTCATTTTCACTCAGTGCGTACTGGCTTGCTTCAATGCGACCGAGGCCATCGCTTTTGTCAATTGCGACCTGCATAGCATCTTGTCTGTTCGGATACAGATATTCAATGGCTGTTTCCCCGAAAAAATCAACCGCAGGTATTATGCAATAGCCGAATATGAGTATTAGGAATAGATGTACGCACCTCATTATCTCAGTTTGTAAATCTTTTCCGGTTTTTTCTCTGAGAGCGAATAATGCTCCGTTTACTATAAGGAAGAACATTAATCCCGCTCCGAGGACGCCATAATAACTGCCTACTTCTGAGGAGAGGAGCGTTAAAAAGTTTGAATTGAAGTAGGTTTCGAACTGTGTGGTGAACGAATTGATTATATTCGCGAGACCAGAAGTGAGTATTGGGTTCATTTTTTCCGATTTGTTAAATATTCATCGAGTTCGTACATCCCCAGCTCGTGTTGTTTGCGATTGACTGAACATATGAGATAGGTGTGGTAACTACAAATGATGCCATATGTATCGTCCATTTGTTTACGGACATCATCGAGATATCGCGCCATTTCAGTGAGTGTGGTTTGTGCGCCGGATTGCATACTATTGAGTAAGTCTTTCAGATCACCCATTGCTCCGTCCATGATATTATTTACGGACAGTTTCCCGTCTTGATCCGCTTGGCCGAAGACGACCTTATTCAGAACCGCCACATGGTAGCTGGCCTCTTCGTCTTCGAAATAAATGCTGTTGTCATATATATATTTTATGGTTTCGAGATACTCGATGTATATCTCGTGTGTTCGTGACGAGACCCGGTATAGTCTGTTCCCGGCGTTATAGACTTTGGCCAGAGAACTTGTGAGCTGTATTGATTGCTGGGTAATTTTCTTCAGGTCGGATATTTCCATTCCCGACGCTTCGGACAGGGCTTCCAATGCTCCGAGGTACGGAGTGAGGAATCCTATCAGGGCCGCTGCATCCTGCCCGAATTGCGCTTTTGTCGGGAGTGGGTGTAGTAGCACGCCGGCCAGAATGATGATGAGTATTTTTTTCATAGGCAAAAGTGTTATTTATAACATTTTTACATTACTTGTTTTGGGCATGGCAATAGGCATTAATGGCCATCTGCACGTTGCCATTATATTGGTCGATGTATTTCTTTATCGTGGCCTTGTGTTCTTTCGATGTCGTATAAAGGGCGAGTTCTTCCTGGGAAAGTTGCACGATATATTCTGTGGTATGTGCGCCTTGCCGGATACATATCGCGTGGTCGGATTTCTTCATTGACAGGATGATCTCCAGATCCCGGGATGTGAGTGATAATTCTGATCGATATTTCTCGAGGTTAGACTCCTTGCCTTCGTGCGAGAGGAAGAACATGGTGTCGGAATTGTTGATGATCGCCTCGTGGTGTTCCGAGTGTATAATGTCGGGCACGTCCTGGACGATCAGCCCGATGCCGCTGTCCTCTTTTCTGATCGTTTTGTACAGGTATTTGATGAAATCCCCGAAGTAGGGATCATCGAGGAGTTTCCATGCCTCGTCGAGCCAGAAGATTTTATATTTCGTGGGGGCTTCGGCCAATACCTTCCTGGCCATGAGCATAATCAGGTAGAGTACGATTTTGTAGATTGATTTAACATTGGATACAGCTTTCAGTTCGACAATGCACATGCGCAACTGGGGAGCGAGGTTGAGTGAATTGTTTTGGCTGTTCAACAAAAGCGACCATTCTCCTTCTTTGCTGTATTGATGCAATACGAGTTCGAAAGAATCGAAATCGAAATATTTGTCATTTAAAGTCCCTCGCTTGTGCTGCTGTATGATATACTTATAGAAGGAATCAAAATTGACGTACTCTGTTCGCTGTTCATAGCGGAGAGAGTAGAAATCGTACAATAGCTTTTTGATATATGCAGTTTTGCCGGGATCGTCTTTTAATCCGAGTCCATTGTTTTGATCCCATAACAGGAGTATCAGGCTTGTTAGCATTTCGAGTTCCGGAACCAATAGTTTTTCCGAATCGTTTTTCGGATCGACGAACGGGATCAGAAACGGGTTGAACGATAACTCTTCTCCCGTAGGCGTCATTCGCATATACCCGGATTTCTCTCCCATGAGATAGTGCAGCATTTCATAGCTTTCCCCATCGTCGAGAATGAAGTTGAAATATTCGTCGGTTTGGACAAGGCCCGAGATCAATTTGTTTGCGGACACCGATTTCCCACTCCCCGATGGGCCGATAGCTGTAAAATTTCGATTAGAGATCTGTGAATTTCGCATGGTCTCGTTGAAGATATCGACGACGACAGGTTTCCCATGTGTATCGTTCAGAACGATACCGTCTCGGGCTTGGGCATAATCGGCTTCGAGATTTGAAAAAACAGTGACTTCATCAAGAAAAGTCGGATACATGTCAAGCGGGAATTCAAGCCCCGAACAGCATCCGCCGATCGACGACATGAAGATATGCTCGAAGTCCAGTGACAGCCTAGTCGGGGCGATCTGCATTTTTTCCAGTGCGATGTCTAATTTATCCTCGATCGCGGTTTCTTCATTTTCAGGATAAATCAGGAAGGCATTGAAATGGTGATATACAGGGAGGCTTTCTCCCGTTTCTATAATCTCGGCCATCGTTTCGGCCGATGCAATGTGCGACGCTGCTGCCTTGCCCAAAAAAGCTATGTTTCGGGTAAAGGTTTTCAGATGCTTCCTTATTGCAACGGGATCCTCCCGGCTTATGATGTTGTTTATTATTTTGTAGCATGGGACACTCCAGCATAAGGGCGATACCAAAGCGTTAAACCGTTGTGCATAGGGACTGCTGGTTGCATTGTTTCTTACTTTATCCCGAAGTGATTTGATGTGCGGATCTGCGAGAACTGCGATGCCGGCCATCTTGTAGTTTCCGAATTTTTGATCTTGAAACGAGAGGTCGAGGGCGCATCGTCCCTGCATGGAGAAGAAGTCCCGGAGATATTCCAACCAGTCCTTGTCATCCATGCGCCTTGGGGAGAATTGAGAGAGCGCAGCTCTAAAGCGTTTTATGACACTTACTATTTTGTCGATCGCCTCGTCCGAATAGTCGCTTTGTATCGAAATGCTTTTTTGTTTGGTTATGAATATGTATGATTTGCTCGAGAGCCACCGCTTCCCATTGTACATGCGGTTTACAGTTTTCGAGAGGTAGTTGTCGTAGTGCGGTAGATCCTGCGGTGCATAATAGATAATATCCTGTTGGTGGAAAGTATATCCTTCGTCAAGATCTTTGATCGCAGCTTCCAGTTGCGTATACAACCGCATTCCGTCCCCCGAGCCGTCGTCTCTGAAATCAGCCTTTGAGAGTGTGTCGTATTCGGGCAGTGTCAGTATAAAGCCGACGGTTACGCTGCCATCTTTAGCTATGACATAGCCGTCGCCGATCCTGTATATGGGAATGATGTTTTCCAAGTTCGTCCGTGCCATGACTTATTCTTCAAAAAGGTCGCGTGTGTTGAAATCTCGTTGGGGTAAAATCGTAGTCATCTCTTCTTCGGTGCCGGTGATCTGCTGGATGATCCTTTTGTCATGCTTTATATCATCATCCGAAGAATGCAGCGTTGAGTCGTAATCGACCGGGATCATCGCCAGAATTCTGTCCAGTTTCGATATTATTTCGTCTTCGACCGGGGAGATCTCCTTGACGGCCATTTCAGGGATAGATTTGACTGGCTTTTTCCGATAGAAATATACTGCAATGTATAGCAAAGCGAGGACGATGATTATCAGGGCGATCTCGATCAGAAAAGAGTATTTGATATATGTGTCCATTTTATTTTCTGTGCGTAGTACGATTGGAGATAAGGTAGTCCTTCAGCATGTTGTTGCTGTCTGTGAGCAGAGATTTAATCGCCGTATGAGTAGGGTTCAATGGCCCGTCAGGATTGAAAAAGAGTGCAAAAATGTTATTTATAACATTTGTAATAGGTATCTCCCCGAGAATAGCTATCGCTCGTATCCGGTGCAGGTATTCTTCGCAGATCGGGTACGCTGTCCGCGAATTCTTGTAGTTCTGTCGGATGAGGATCTGCGTCGCGATTTTTTGCAGATCTAAAGCGGATTCGTAGTCATTCTGATTCTCTCTCTCCGGTTTGGGCATTGGTTCTGGGATAGACGCAGGTTTAGGTTCAGATGCTATTTCTTTCCCCATTGCGCTTTGGTCTTCTGTGGGGTCTTCGGGCACAATCAGCTCCGCAGATTCTGCCAGACCCTGTATACTCTGGTATTTGCGCCTACTTGCCATTTGTAATCTTGATTATTTCTGCCGCCATTTCTTGTAAATAGGGTTTGGCCACGGAGTAGGTGCCGAGGTTAAGGTTGACCTTGAGGGATGCAGGAATGACCGTGTTACAGTCGTTCAGGGGAGAGTAGGGAATCCTCGCTTGTAGGAATGGGATTCCGTAGTCGTTGAAGAGGCGCTTTTCTGTGGAATTTGTTTTCCGGAGCCGGGATGCCTCGAACTTATTCCAAAGAATATATTTCGACTGAAAGTCGATCGGAAGCCCTTGCAGGGTTTTTAAAAAACATTCTGTACCCAGTACATCACTCGGGTTAATCGAGGTGGGGATGAAGATGTGTTGTACTAATTGCAGAAATGCGCCGGTACCATCTTGTGTCAGGGTTCCGGGGAAGTCGATAAAAACATAGTCATATTCCTGAGACTGTATATTCTCCAATGCTCTGGATATTTGTGTGTCGTTTCTCAGATCGACGTATTGCATTTTGTAGGTTCTGAATCCTGCGTCGATGAGCAATGCGTAGCGGCGCTGAAACTGGGCGATCTCGGTCTTTTGTCCGATATCCATCGCCAAGAACTCCGGAGAGGTTTCTTTGTATGACAGTTGCTCTATATCTCGTTTCCGCTTTGCCGTATTGGTTTGCTGGGGGTCGATATCGACGACCAGAACGTTAACTTGTTTGCCTGAGTGCAGCAGGTGCCACAGGATTATTTCGTTGGGTAGGATGTTGGTAAGGACGGATTTTCCCGCACCACCCTTTTGCGTCATGAACGCGCATATTTTGCTGTCGGTTGCCATCTCTCGAGGATTATCTTCTGAGCAAAATTATCGTGTCATTTTTTGCGAATGAAATTATACATCGTTTTTGAGGCGAATTCTACATGTGTTTTCGGGATTTATTTAATGGACTAATTAGCTTAATAATTAATTAGTTAAATAATGAATTCAATAATTCGTGCATTAATGCGCGAGATCGTTGGAAAGGCGGTATTATTTGGTTATCGTAGTGATGGACAGCTACTTTTGCTTTTGGGGTCGAAAGAAGTGGCAAGATGTGAGTTTGTCGGACAAACTCTTGCAACGCACTGTATTGCAGTGTGTTGCATCTTGCGTCAATGCTCCGGAAGCGGTGCATTTGACGAAAATTTGCCCTTCGGTTAATTTTTGAATTAGGAATATGGATGATAAAAGAAATCATAGAATTTACTGCCGTTTGACACCCGCCGAATATGGCCGGTTTAAGACGGAGGTCAGAAAGACGTACCTGTCGGATTCCGAATATATCCGTCGTAAATTGCTTTATTCCCCAATGCGCATCCGCAGCAGGGAGGAAACGGATCTGTTGAATTTCGTTGTCGGGTCACTGTCGCAGGTCAATAACAATATCAACCAGATTGCGCGGGTTATGAATGCCTTGAAGGGGGGCAGTGGAACTGTTGTGATCGGCAGCGTTGCCCAGAGTCAGCTCAACCAGATCGAGGCCATATTGAAGGAATGGAATACGTTCGAAGGCCGACTCCGGCAAAACCTGAGGTCGAAATGATTATTAAGATCATACGGAAGCCTCCGAAACAGGGTAATGGGAGAATCCGGGCGCGGGGCTTCGCGGCTCTGCTCCATTATCATGACCGACATGAGAGCGAGCTATGCCATACGGAGAATATTATTGGCAATACTCCGGTTGAACTTGCCCAGTACTTTATGGATGTTTCTACACGAAGTTCGTCCCGGGTCAAAGATCCGGTTTTTCATGCCGTTGTCAGTTTTGCCTACAATGAAGTAGATCCTGCGCCGGAGGTGATTGAGACAATGGCCCGGCAGTACCTTCAAAAGATGGGATATGCAAATCAACCATGGGCAATGTATCGCCACACGGACAAACAGCATATTCATTATCACATTATCTCCAGTCGGGTTGATGTGCGAAGTGGGAAAGCTATTTCGAGTAGTTACGAGGGATTACGGACGAAGACCGTGCTGGATCAGCTTGCGCCATTATTCGGATACCAGGTAGGCAAAGGAGCGGATAAACGTCAGCAACAAAATCAAGGATTGGTCAGCGAGATAGATCAAGTAGTCCAAAAAGTCCTGCTTGAAGATCAACCATACAGCATGTATCGGTTTTGCCAAGCGTGCGAAAAACGAGGACTGAAGGTAAAGAAATTGCCTCGAGGATATGTTATCTCGCAGGGTAACTCTTATCCTGTTGCCCTGTCAAAATTACCTGTTTTTGCAGAGCGCAGGTTATCGCATATTTTAAGAGCAGTCAAGCAGGAACGAATCCGTGAAATGCGGTATATCCGGAAATGCCTGTACCTGGTTCTCCGGAATATGCCTCAGATTGATATGCAGTCCGATATGGCGGCTGAATTGTTTGGGGACAAGCTACTGAATCAGTTGGCGCAATACAATATAAATGTTATTTATAACAGAAATAGCGCCGGAATAGTCGGAATTTCTTTTGGCCGGCCGGACTTGACTTTCAAGGGGAGCGAGCTGAAGCTGTCATGGGAAACGATCCTACATTATGTTCGGAGCAAGAGGGGGGTATCTGCAAAGAAGAAACCTATCCTTCAAACAACTGTCCGGCCGCAGGCAGCACACCTCCAGACGCTCGTACAGGGAGCAGCAGTTGGGAAGAAAATAGCTGAAGACGAAGAGGAAAAAAAGCGTCGCGGACAAGCCGAGCAGGAAATATAATTCATGGTTTATGCTATTATGCTGATATATAGATATATGCCAGCTCTAAAATATTATAGTATTTAATATAACTAATTTGAATTATTAGAATAATTGAAATTATTTGAAATATTCTATTTATATTTGCTGGGAAGGCATAATCGTAAAACACGAAATAACAATGGAAGCATCACAGACTTTTAAAGACAAGAGAAGCCGGCTGACAAAAGAACAAAGAGAGCGGGTTACTCCGGAACTGGTAGAGGAGATCATGGAAAAGCATGTGTTACCTGAACATTGGCCGTCGTTCCGGAGACGGCATAAAGCCGAGTTCCGGAAAATCGCCGAAGGCTACGTTTCTCAGTGTATGACTTTTTCAGCCAAAGATACAAAGAGGCCTTATAAAGCACGGATCAAAGGGTTGTTGGTGAGTGAGGTAAATGGTGAGGAAAGGATCTCCTTTGATTTTCTGTTTGCCCAGCGGAAATTGGTCATTCCGAATCGTTTGCAGATCAAGAACGGTCAGGATGCGATTAATATATCCGACGAGCAGATTGAAAAGTTGAAGGCCGGAGCCTTCCTTGATGAGCTTTTAGTTTCAGAGAAGGGGGCAAAGTTTTTCGCTGAGGTCGATACCGAACTTAACCGTCTTGCTATTGCTGAAGCGACGTATGTTCGTGCCCCGAAGACGCTGCACGGTTCAATTCTTACCCCGGAACAGAGCAATGCCATTATGAGCGGAAAGTCTATGGAGTACGAACGTGAAAACCCCAACGATAAATCGCAGGTATTCGTTCTCAAAGCCCGTTACAGTCCGATTTATTATACGATCAGGTCGGAGTCGGTTCTCGATAAGGATGGGAAACCTCTTGTTCGGAGTGTATCCGTATCTGTGGAACCGAGTCAAACACTCCAGTCGGTAGAAGAGACGGTTAAGATGTCTGCTCAAAAAACGAAAAAACGGGTTAGTCAACAAAGACATATGTGATATTGAATAATCTTGGTTATTATGGATGTATATATCAGTGGGAAAATCAGCGGAAAAACCCAGCAAGAAGCAGAGGCTGATTTTGGGAAATATGCAGAAATCATCCAGGCCGCTGGCCATACTCCCGTGAACCCGATGAAGAACGGCCTGCCTTTCGATGCTCCCTGGGAAGATCATATGGAACGCGACCTTGAAATGTTACGCGCGAGTGATGCTATCTGTTTATTGCCGGATTGGGTCGAGAGCTGCGGAGCGAAGATCGAGTTGCACCAGGCACTCGAGATTAGGATGCCGGTTCTCAATGACTCGAATCTTCGTCTGTACCTCGAACAAGCCAATCATCAGGGAGTTCAACAGGAAGATTCCCGTAGTAAGATTCTGCGCAATATAGAGAGGAGCTACCAAATGCAACAAAGGACGATAAAAGATCCATCACAGAAACATAACCTTTAAATGAGCAATTATGAAAATTGTCCTTGGAGAAGCGAAAGAAGAGTATGATACCGATGTGCAGATGGCCGTTACACGTCACTGTGAGCATTTTATACGAGAGATTGAGCAACATATTCATAATTTTTTTGATTGAAAAATTTAATAAACCATGATTGATTATAAAGAAGCGAAGAAATACCTTCTTCCAACATTATTGGATTATGGCTTCAAGGAGCGTAAAGACAAATCGTGTAAATCATGTCTTGTCTTTTCGGACGGCTCGGAAACACTTCTGGTATATCGCAACCAGGGGGGAGTCTACGATCATTATGTCAATAAAAGTACGTCGGACGATTATGGGGACGCCGTTCACTTCATTATGAAGCGGGTACTCAATAAAACGACCAACCTGTCCGCAGAAGATTTTTGCAAAGTGGAGGCTGAGCTGTCACGGATTGCCGGGCTTGGTGTAATTAAAGATGTTATAAATAACACATCTACGATACAGGAAAAGCAACCGTTCGATATTTCAAAGTATACGGTAGAGCGCCTCGATCTCGCGGCTGTTCCCGGGGCATGCCGGCGGTTTTTCGAGCAGCGCCACATTGATTCCGGGCAACTGGCTCCGTTCAAGTCCGTGATAGGTATCCTTGTTAGCGACCGTGGGTTTAAGCAACCATTGTTTTATTGGCAAAATATGGACGGGAATATAGTCGGGGCGCAGTATAAATATATCAAGGACAATGTGTGTCAGAAAAGGTTCCTGAAAAATACCGATCGCAGTAATTCTCTTTGGATGACTCCTATCGAGGGTAGCAAGGCGCTGTTCGTTACGGAAGATCCGCTCGATGCAATCGCGCATAGCCAACTTTTCCCTGGCGCCCGGTATGCTTACTTCTGTACCGGAGGAACATCGACCAAAGCCCAGCGGGAGATGATTCATAGCTTTTCTCAAAAATTTAAATTACCTATCATCCTCGGAAACGATAATGATTTAGCCGGACAGTTGGAAAACTTTAAACTTGCACTTCATACGGCCAATATTGAGTATGCCATCAATAGTAAAACGCAGCGAGTTCTTCTTACCGTCAATGGCGCAGAGAGGGAATGGGGGAAGGATGAAATAGTTGCTGCCCTACAAGCAGTAATGAAGCAGAGGTCGAATATAATCCTGTCAATACCCTGGGCAAAAGATTGGAATGACGATCTACGGAGCAGCAAGAAGTCTATCTCCCTGCGGATTGCTGAAAATATGGCTCGAGTGCAGATCGAGACAACCAAATCAGAACAGCGGGGAGTGATTGCCGGGAAATTGCCCTAATACTTCTACTATACTGCTGGAGTTTCGGAACTGGACTAAAAATGTTATAAATAACATTTTAATAATCATATATTTATATAGCGTTCGGTTTTTTGTGCAACAGCTTTTTTTTATCGGAGAAAACAGTTAGTTTTGTCAATAATATAGATTATTTAAATAATATAAATAATTGAAATGAATGGCAACACTATCTCAAATTGAAGAAGAGGATAATGAAATATATGCGTATGTCGTACTTGGTGCCATTTGCATAGGGTTTCTCTTGTTGCTGGCACAGTTGTATTATGCCAATTACGATTTGGTGCAACGCCTTCATATCGACATCCCGTTTCTGGATAAACATGTTTTCTCGAAAGAGGGGGTGAAGTTGTTGCTGGGGGACTCCTATAAAGTCAGGAATGTTGTGCTGTTCCTTTTTGCGTTCTCGTTGACTTCTCCATCGAAAGGAGAGAAACCGACGTCTTTCTGGCGGCAACTCGCCGGACTGGGCATTTCTGTTGCAGCATTTCATTGCAGTCGTTTTTTCTTACTTATCCCCTCTGCCGCAGCCGGACAGTCATTGAATATTCTCGGGTCGCTCATCAGTGCCGTGTATATTCTCAGTTATTGCGGCCGGATTACGAGGTTTTATCTGACGCCGGATCGCTCTCTTAGTGAGAACGAACGATTGGCCGACGGGTTTGAGCAGACCACTGAATTAATAGAAACCCCTACTTCTGTCAATTGGAAGTATGAGTTCTCGTACCAGGGTAAAACCCACACCGGATATATCAATGAACTTGCGGTGTATAGAGCGTCATTCGTTATCGGGATGCCAGGCACCGGAAAAAGTCATTCGTTTCTCGATCCTGCGATGAAGCAGCTCATAGCAAAGCATTTTTCGGCAGTCGTTTATGACTATAAAGACCCGACATTAAGTAATGCGGTATATCAGTACTACGTGGCGTATAAACGGGAACACCCTGCCTCCCCGCTGCGGTTCGGGTATCTGTCCTATGTGAATATCAACCATACCTATCGGTGCAATCCGATGAAAGGTATATCTACGTCGGCCGAAGCGGTCAACTTTGCCATCACGATCCTGACTGCCCTAAATAAGAACTTTGTCGAAAAACAAGGCGAATTTTTTACAGAAAGTGCGAAATCCTATACTGCGATCGTGATATATGCACTGGGGGTGTTGTTCGGAGGCCGTTATCTGTCGTTGCCCCATACGCTCACCATGTTGTCTCAAGTGCCGTCTGTCCTATTCCCGGTGCTGAAGCTGATATCCGTGCTGTATCCCGATATGAAGACCTTGTTTTCGCCTTTCAAAGAAGCATACGACACGAATACGTTGCCGCAGCTCCAGGGGCAGTTGGCCTCGGCCCAAATCGGTTTGGGGTCTATGTCGGACGCATCGTTGGCTTATGTTATGACTGAAGACGAGGAGTCTCAGGATATTGCTGTCGATCTGGATACGATCTCGTCGAAAGAATCTCCTATGCTGTTATGTCTGGGATCGAATCCACGGTTAGGGGCGGTTCTCGGGCTGGCTAATGCCGTATATCTTACTCGCATTGCCAATCTGCTCAATCGCAAGGGCCGTAACCCAACGGCCTTTTTTGCCGATGAAGTGGTGACGACCTATATTAATGGTCTCGATAATTTAATTGCAACGGCGAGATCCAATAAGATTGCGGTTTTTCTTGGGTTTCAGGATTACAGTCAGATGGTACGCGACTATGGGCAGAAGATTGCCGATGCGATCGTCAATACGGTCAATAATATTTTTGTCGGAGCTGTCAAAGGTAAGACAGCAAAGGAACTGGCAGAAAGTTTTGGCAAAAAGACCGTAAAGAAAATCAGCAAGTCCATAACTGAAGAGGGGAAGGTGACAACTTCTATTGCCGAACACAAAGAAGACCGCATTACTCAGAGCATGATTGAGGAGTTGTCGCAAGGTGAGTTTGTCGGGCGCGTTGCGGATGAATATGGTAAGGAGATCAAATGTAAGGTTTTTCATGGTAAAGTGATCGTCGAAACGCCTGAGAAAGAGCAGCGCCTTCGGGAAGAGTTGGAGAGCCAAGCGGAAAGTGAATGTGAGAGTGAAGGCCAGCCATATCTTCCTGATGAAACCCCCTGGATGCCTAAAGTCAGGAATTGGTCGGATGAGGAGATTAAGCGCCGACTGCGGTTGAATATGATTAAGATAAATAACGAGGTTTCAGACGTGCTGCTGAGGCTGAATGAGATTGCCGATACATATAAGATTCTGACTCATCTGACAACGGGGAATGACGAGTTTTGTTTGCGGCACTACCTTGCTGAACCGCAAAATCCGCAGAAACGAATCAACCTTTTCGTCTGGCTGGAGGAAGCCTACCGCATTGTATGGCGAATGGAGGAACTTGAACTGAAAGATGATATTCTTTCTTCCGAGGAGAAATTTCTGCTTCTATTGCGGGACGTATATACGACCTCATATGAAGGGCTTCAGCAGATTCTTAAAGCCCGGGAGCAATATCATGCAATGGACTTGAATTCTGTAAAACTATTGATTGATGAATATGAAGATGAATATGGAACTAATCTGGTCAATCCTTAAAATGATCGGTTATTTCCTCATGGAGCTGTTGGTATGGATCGGGAGGGTTCTGTTGCATGTAACTACTTTCCTGCTCTTGTTCTTTGTGCTTAGGAAAGTAAAAAATAAACCAAAAATAAAAAAATATTATTATGAGGAAACTGGAATTTGACGGCATCATAGGTGCCATCGACGAAAAAACCAATAAGCTGGTGCTGCGAGTTGGTTCGGAAACTTACGCGAAGACTGAAGAAGGAAACTTTGAAACCAAGACCGACTGGATCAATTGCTATGTGGCACTCTCAGAAAAGGGGCGTTACCGGGTCGGTGATCGTTACTTCTTCAGGGGGAATATGATTGTTGAGCCATATGTCAGTAAGAAAGAAGAAGGTGTGGCCAAAGCTCAGATCAAAATCTTTGTATCCGAGAAGCCGGAACTTATTTATCGCAAGAAAGATATCGCCTCCACGCCTGCACCTGTTCCAACTGCACCGGCTGAACCCTGCAATGATGTTGATGACCTGCCCTTTTAAATTTGAGTATTATGAAGAGAATAGTAGCAATATGCTTATGCCTGGTAATACATGGCGTTTGCCGGGCGCAGGTCGGATACCAGGGCCAGAGCGCGATCAGCTTGGGCGTGGCTAAAACCAATTATGGAGTCATGGCGGACTTGCGGTTCATGAATCAGGTTACACCCAGATCCGCAATAGGGGGTGAGGTGGTATATAACCGGGAGCAGCTCTCGACGACGGACGATGCAGATTTCAATGCGCAGCAGGTTCTTGTTGGTGTCGTATATCAGTATCCGATATTGTTCGGTCGATTCGGTATCTTCCCCTCGGCGTCGTGCCTGATCGGGGGTGAGTTTGCTGATAAAACTACATCCAAAGGCGATATGTTGAGTTTTAGCAATGGGGTTGCGTTTGGTGTTTCGGTCAATATTCCTATCGGAGTCGTAATCGGGAAGCGATTCACAGTTTATGCAGATCCGCGGCTTATGTACATCCCCACGACTAGCTTTGAGAGCTGCATTTTGTCGATCGGTGTTGGGCTGAAATACTATTTCTAAATTGACCAATGTGATATTCAGTTCGAGGTTAAAAGTGTGCATTTCTTGTTCGTAGGTATAAAATAGGTAAACATATTTGGTTACTTGGATTTTATTTATTTCCTTTGCGGAAAAGATCGAACTATATGACACTTAACGACGCATTCTCGGTGTTGATTGCGCAGTCCTTTTGGTATAAGGGTAGCGGATATACCAAGCAGTATGCCTATCGGGACAAGAAGAATTTTCAGAATGGGAAGCTTATTCCTGAAGAGCGTATGAGGCACTATTTGAAAACAGCCGGCTGGGAGCATACCCAAGAAGAACAATGGGAAAAAGATGGAAAATAAGGATTGGGCATACCAAATTATCGACAACGATGCTATCAAAATGAATAACGGAGATAACATGGTCGATGTGTCTACGGCTTACCTGGCCGTTGACCGTGCCCGAGCCGATGAACGGCATCGGTTGTTGGCCGGCTGGGAGCCGACAACGAAGCCAGTGCCGACGATCGGCCTTGTTGATGTCCTTTTTTCAGACGGGACGATCCGGGAGATCGTGGGCGACCATGTACACAACTGGGTTTATCCCTATATCGAGACTGGATATGCTGTTGCCTGGCGGCTGCGGAAAGTCGAGACCGAACAGGAGGAGGAATAACTGACAATTTCTTCCCTTCACGAATCAACAATCGGATGATAATATGCCGGAGACTGAAGATAAATTGAGTTTGAGCCTGATGGCCTACCCGTTTCCCGAGATCAAACGTGTCGAAGAAATATTTTCGACGCTGACGGCTGATCCTGCATTGCTTGAGGAGGCGAAGCACCGCGGGTTCTACATGGGGCATACGAAAGCCAACCAGATGTTCGGCCGGTTGTTTGGCGGTGGTCGCATAATGATAAAGCCGGAAGCCGATACGGAATTTGTCCGGCGGGTGATCCCGTATCTGAAGGCATTACTGAGCAGCTATGCCTTGAAACATGAAGAGAAAGAGGCGATATGTGCCATGATTTTGGACGAGATCGCTGATGACGTACTGCCAGAACCTAAAAAATAACAGTAATTTACGCCGAAGGGAGAATATACACGCACTGAAGCGGGGCGACGAGCTTATTTCGTTGTGACTGGAATAGAGCTGCCAGCGCTATGCGGTTTTTTGTGTAGATCGCTTGAGATAACGCATGGTTAAACCGAAATTGCGTTACTTATCTATTGCCGTTTTTTCAGAGAGGAAAGCGCCGGTTGTTGGGCACAATCGCCGTCGGTATCGCTGTTTTACTACCATATGCCAGCTAACCGGTTTGCCAATCGGCCAGCCAGTTTGCCGTCCGCTTGATCAGTCGTGCGGTCGGCTAATCCACCCATAGACCGACCGTTCAATCAAATGTCCTGTCGTTAAGTAGAGCAACTAATCGGGTAATCAACCGGCCTGCCGTTCAATCCTTCCGTCAGCCGATCAGCCGATCAGTCGGCCGCCCGACCGCTCCGTCGGCCGGGCAGTCCGTCAATCAATCTGTCAGCCATATGCAGTTCTCCCCGGAACCGGAGGGGCGGAAGAGCGGTAACGGCAGGTGGCCGTTTGCGGCACCGATTCGGCCGCAAGAGGAACAATTTGCAGTAATACAACCTGTTGGCGAAGCTATTACCTTTGCTTAGAAGTAAATCCCCGGTGCGTAACGGGATCTTCCGACGGTCGCAGGCGCCGACAGTCGGCAGCGCTGCCCGCAGGCACGAGCCCCGTGTCCTGCGAACATGAAATGTTCGGGACACAGCAAGCTGTGTTTTCTGCTGCACGAAATGTTGTTTGCAGCAGAAAACCGCTTGCCCGCAAGGGGGCTGAAAGCTCCTCCGGAGTCGTCGCTTTTCAGGAGGACGGAGCGTGCCGTCGGATAGGAATTTTCACCCGTCCGCAAGGGATAAAATTCGCAGTTATGGCAGAGACGGAAAAGCCACATAGGCGGGGCCGTGGCGGGCGACCGCCCAAGTCCGATCCGGCAGTGCGCCGCTGCTCGGTCAATTTCACGGAGGAAGAATACATACGACTGCTGGAAATGTTCGAGCGATCGGGCGTACTGTCGAAGGCCGCCTTTATCAAGGCGCGGATCTTTGGCGACGAGTTTCGGGTGATACGCTCCGACCGCTCCCGCTCTCCGATCTGCCGATCCATATAGTGCTGCACGATAATATTTCCGTCGTGAACGCAATGCCCCGACAGTACGACGACTGCCGGGACGTTGTCCGTTTTCCGATGGGGCGCCACCTTGTTCTCGCCGCCAAGCAAAGCCGGGCGGCACTGGGAGCGTCTCTCGACCCTTTCTCCGCCGCCGCTCCTCTTCCGAACTTTCGGTCGTATCTCTCTCTTTTTTCGGCCGGCCGGGCTTCCCTTCGGGCGATCCCGCCCGGCAGCCCGGACGGCGGAGCGAAGAGACGGATGCGGCGCACGACCCGGGCCGCGCACCTTTCCCGCTTCTCCGCTCCGTTATGGCCTCTCTCTTCCGTCGTGTTCACGGTCGCCGCTGTGAAAACGATGGTTTTCCGTATGGCGGCCGTTCGCCGCCGGACGTTCCTTTTGTGCGTCCGGCGCGAACAGGGCGCAATTGTGGCTTGATTGTTGTATAATCTATTGAATGTTAGCGATATGATATTGCAATAGCCCGTGTGTAGATTCTGCCTGACGAATCTTTATTTGTCCTATTTTTGTGCCTCGTTTTAATAAAGAGAGAGTGATATGACAAGTGTGAAACTGAAACTCAACAGGGATCGTGTCCTTCGAGACGGAACCTATCCGCTGGTCTTCCAACTGATCCGCCAGCGCCGGAAAAAACTCATATATACTCCTTTCAAACTCTGTGAAGAGGAGTTCGACGAGGAGCACGGCAAGGTGCTCTGCCTTTCCGGCGGACTGCGATCCCCGGGAGAGGTTCGCCGCATGAACCGGGATATTGCGCAGCAGCGGCGGAGTATCGACAGGCATATCGAAACACTGGAATTACGGCGGGAGAACTACACCGCAGCGGACGTTGTCTTCCGTTACCGGGTGGAGCACGACGGTTTGAGCTTGCTGCACTATATGGATCGGCAGATCGGAGAGCGGGAGCGGTCGGAGCGCTTCGGGTCGGTTGCCGCACTGCGAAGTACGCGCTCCTCTGTGGCGGCCTTTCTCGGGCCGAGGATTGCCGGTCTGGCGGATGTGGACGGCGCCTTTGTGCGCGATTACGAAGCCTGGTTGCTGCGCCGGGGTGTCTGCCCCAATACTGTATGTTACTATATGCGTAATTTGAAATCGGTCTACAATCAGGCCGTGCTGGACGGCTATCCGGTCTGCGCGAGTTCTCCGTTCCGTTTCCTGCACGTACGCCCGCAGCGCACTGTGAAGCGGGCTTTGAACCGGGAGGCGCTGCGGCGAATCGCAGCGGCCGATTTCACGGCGCATCCGCATCTGGATATGGCCCGCGACCTGTTCCTGTTCAGCTTCTTCAGCCGCGGCATGCCCTTCGTGGATGTGGTGTTCCTGCAGAAAAGCGCCGTCCGCGGCGGTGTCATCAGCTACCGCCGTCACAAGACCGGCCAATGGCTGCATGTGGAGGTCACGCCTCAGCTGGAGAGGCTGATGGAGAAATACGCTAACGACTCTCCATGGGTCTTTCCCTTGCTGGAAGGCGCCGGGGATAAACTCGCGCAGTACAGAGGCTACCGTTTGGCTTTGGAGCGCGTGAACCGCAACCTGAAACGGGTGGCGCAGAAATGCGGCCTCGACACCGTGCTGACGGCCTATGTCGCGCGCCACAGCTGGGCGACACTGGCCAAGGAGAGCGGGGCGCCGGTCGCGGTCATCAGCGAGGGACTGGGCCATACCTCGGAGAAGACGACGCAGATCTACCTCAAGGAGTTCGATCGCCGGGTTGTGGATCGTGTGAACCGGCTGGTTTCGTCGCTTTGAATGCTTTATCGGGACAGGGCCGACCGTATTTGCGGGTGAAAAATTTGCAGAAAAGGCTCCGTTTCGCTATCTTTGTTTAATATAACTCTATTGAGTATAGAGCCTTACGCCGCCTACTGATCTCCGGTTTTTTCATAACCGGATTTCATGTCGCAAAAATAAAAAGTCTTTTTCAGATTTCGGTTGTAAAAAAACAACATTCGGTTGTTAATTTCCGACATCGGGTGTTTTTTTACGTTTTTTCTCCCTTTTTTCATCACTGTTCCGGTACCGAAACAGGCTTTTTCACAGATGTTTGCGGCATTTCCCGTTCAGTCCGGTACTTCTCGATGAGCTGCTGGGGCGTAGCTCCGAGGTGGCGCTTGCAGAAGTGGCAGAACCGATCCGAAGATTCGAAGCCGGCCCGCAGCGCCGCCTCTTTGATCGCCATGCTGGGATCGGCCAGATCGCCGACAATACGCTGGCAGATTTGTTTCAGCAGCCATTTATAGGCCGTCATGCCGAACTCGCGGCGGAACCGACGCTCGAAAGCCCCGTAGGTCATGCCCGCGAGTTCGGCCATCTCCGCCACGGAGTTCGCCTTGGGGAGCAATTCGTAGGCCATGCTGCGGAAGTCGGAAGAGCCGTCGAGGAGCGGCCAGAAAAGCGTCACGACCTCTTCCTTGGTATAGAATCCTCGCAGGTAGAGGAACAGCTCCCGGTGTTTCATCTCGTGCAGGTGGGCACAACTCATGCCGTTCTGCAGGCAGTAGACCAGCAGGTCTGCATATGAGCTGAGCGGATAGCGTATTTCCAGCGGGCGGAAGTCATAGACGACCTCCGGGCAAGCGTCCTTGTAATGCTGCAAAGCGAGTTTGTCACATCCGCTAACAAGCGTTTCAAACCTCATATCGAGAAACAGCACTTCGGACTGCGACCGGATGCTGCATACGCTGCCGCGGGGAATGAGGATCATCTCTCCGCCTTTGAACGTCCGGTCGAGAAACCGATTGCAGGAGATCGTACACCTTCCTTTCAGGAACATCAGCAGGTGGTGGCACCGCATGTTTTCGCGGGTCAGGGACTCCCCGCAGGCGAGCTTTCGGTAAACGAAACCGGTTCCCACATCCGCACGGTAGTGGTGGCAGGTGAGGTGCTCGTTTACATACAACAAATCGTGATGCAACAATTTATTATCCATAAGTGACGCTTATTACCTATTTCATATAGAAATTTCAGCATTGTTTCATCGATATTATGTTTAATGCGTTCTGTATTAATCAGATACGGCTCACGGCGCAACGCAGAGTCTCCGAATGTCCATGCTGAAACAACTATCGGATCACATAATCCTGCAAATCAGCTTTTTAATGTCCTAATTTGCGCTTCAATGCTCTATACTCAATAGAGACTTATGGAAAGGATATTCACATAACTTTATTATATATGAGGAAAAATGTATTACTAATTATTGCTTCAGTCCTATCCTTAGGATTTGCGACAGCCCAAACGAAAGCTGTCGATACGGTCGGGGTGAAGGTTTACTACCGGCGCGGTTATTCTACGCTGGATAGAAACCTCCGTGACAATGAAACCCGTTTGAAGGATTTCGGTATCAGATTGCAGCGGTTCCAAGCCGATACGCTGTGCCGGATTCGAAATGTGAACATCTCTTCGGGAGCTTCTCCCGAAGGCACCTTTTCGTTCAACGAACGATTGGCTGAAAAACGTGCCTCTCAAATTGCTTCGTTCCTGCGCCAGCGCACTTCGCTGGGGGATCTGCAATTCCGTACCGTAACTGTCGGTATCGACTGGAAGGGCCTTTCCCGTATGGTCGAAGCGTCGGATATGCGGTATAAGGACGAGGTTCTCGACATCATTTACAATACGCCTGAATGGGCATATGATGATGCGGGAAAGAGTTCCGACGCTCGTAAGCGGCGGTTGATGACGTTGCGCGGCGGTGAGCCGTGGCGCTACATGGATAAGCACTTCTTCCCTGAACTGCGCTACTCGGCGGTACAGATTATCTGGGATATCGAGCCTGTAGTTGTTCCCGAAGATCCGGAACCGGAGCCTCAGCCGGAACCGGAGCCTCAGCCGGAACCGGAGCCTCAGCCGGAACCGGAAGTCGTGGTGGCTCCTCAGCCTAAGCCTTTCTACATGGCTCTGAAGACCAACCTGCTGTACGACGCGCTTATCGTGCCCAATATTGGCATCGAATTCTATCTGGGCCGCAACTGGTCAGTCGGTGCGGACTGGATGTACGCTTGGTGGAAGACCGACCGCAAGCAGTGGTATTGGCGTACCTACGGCGGCGATCTCGTTGTTCGCAAGTGGCTCGGTCGTCGGGCACAGGAAAAACCCCTCACAGGACACCACCTGGGTGTTTATGGCCAGATGTTCACCTACGACTTCGAGACGGGCGGTACGGGGTATATGGGCGGTAAGCCGGGTGGTACGCTTTGGGACAAGATGAACTATGTCGTAGGTGTCGAATACGGCTATTCGCTGCCTATCGGCCGTCGTCTGAATCTCGATTTCACGCTCGGTGTGGGCTACTGGGGTGGCGAGTATTACAAGTATAAGCCCGTCGATGATCATTATGTTTGGCAAGAGACCAAACAGCGCCATTGGTTCGGCCCTACGAAAGCCGAGATCTCGCTAGTATGGCTGCTTGGCCGTGGCAACTATAATCAAAAAAGGAAGTAAGCGATGAAAAGTATATTGTATTTCAGAATCAATGCGCTTTGCGCTGCGATGCTCCTGCTTTTGGCCGGATGCGAACACAAGGAGCTGAGTGACGGCTATCCCCACACGGCGACCGTAAAAGTCGTTTTCGACTGGAAGAATGCCCCGGATGCCGATCCGGAGATGATGTGCATCTATTTCTATCCGAAAAACGGCGGCGAGGCCCTGCGCCACGACTTTACCGATATTCGCGGCGGAGTCATCAAACTTCCTGTGGGGCGTTACGATGCAATCTGTCTTAACTCCGATACCGAGAAGATCTATTTCCGGAATATCGACAAACGTGAAACCTTCGAGGTATATACCGGCGAAACCTCCCTGCTATCTCCGCTCGGCCTCTATGCCGTAGAACCTCTCCGGGCAGATGCTGCGGCAGACGAAAAGGTCGTGGCATGCCCTGATAGGATATGGAGCGGTACGCAGGATGATATCGTAATCGCATCAAAAGATCGTGAGTACACGGTAACACTCTGTCCGGAGTATGTGCTCAGTACCTACACTTATGAAATTCGCAACGCCGAAAATCTGAAGGCTGTGACCTCTATCAGCGGTGCGCTTTCGGGTATGGCGGGATCGATGCTGCTGGCCGAGAGACGGCTTGCCGGAGGACGGGTCACGCTTCCTTTCGAGGCGCATTCCGACGGAGCCTCCACCCTCACGGGTGAGTTTCTCACCTTCGGACACTGCCCGCAGCCAGGGGACGGACACCAGTTCACTATCTATGCTGTGCTGAAGGACGGCAGCAAATGGTTCTATAATTTCGATGTGGCGAACGTAACGTCCCAGATTCATAATGCAGCAGATCCCCGCCGTGTACATATCGTGCTGGACGGGCTGCCGCTACCCGAACCTATCGAGGATCCGAGCGGTATGAATCCGAGTGTGGACGGATGGCAGGACGTCAATGTCGACTTGGAAATGTAACCCCTTATAGTTAAACTCTTTAATAACTTTAACCATTTTTAAACATGAAAAAACAAATGCTTTTTGTTGCCATGGCTGCGATAGCAATGGCATCATGCTCGAAGGATGAGACTTCGGGCGTCAATCAGGGCGGGGCCATGAATTTCAGGGCCTCATTGGGCAAAACGCTCTCGCGTGCGACCGAGACCACATTGGGTAATTTGAACGTATTCAACGTAACGGCCATTGGCGATGGTAAGGCTTACTTTACCGATCTCGCTGTGACAAAGGCTGGGGATACCTGGACGCCGGCTCAAACTTATTATTGGCCGAAGTACGAGCTCCAATTCTTCGCATATGCCCCCCAGAACAGCACGGGTGTCAGCATCATGCCGGATGCTCAGAAGATTACGGATTATACCCCCGCTGCGGCTGCGGCTGATCAGCAGGATCTCGTAATCTCATACAATAAGGGCACGAAGGAGCTGAATGAAAAAAGCGGCGTGGAAATGAACTTCAAGCATGCTCTTTCGCAAATCAAGATCATGGCCAAGAACTCGAACGCGAAGACCATGAAAGTGGAAATTGTCGGCGTCAAGGTGGCCAATGTCGACATGAAAGGTACTTTTACCTTCCCGACGACTCCGACTACGGCCGATTATGTCCTTCTTCCTAATAGTTGGAGTACTGTTGCTCATGCCAATAATGGTAGTGACAAGTACGAGAGCGAGGCTACCGGATCTGTGACATTGACCGCCGCTGCGGCTGATCTTATGTTCGGCGCTGACGGGAAGAACAACGAGAATTGGATGCTCGTCCCGCAGACCCAGACGGCATGGGATGGCGGAGCCAAACCTGAAGGTTCCTATCTGGCTGTTTTATGCCGTATTTGCGAGCTCGATGAAAAAGGTAACGAACGCAAAGAAGTATGGCCGGCAGACCATAAAACGGTAACCGAGGTAAACGGTCATAACTACGCTTATTCGGCCGTAGGAGCTGCAATGAATTGGGAGCCCGGCAAACGCTATACTTACACGCTGGATTTCTTCGGTAATAACGGTGGTGGTGGCGGTGAGATCGATCCGACCGATCCGGAGAACCCGGGAGAAGAGATCGTTGGCGGCTCCATCAATTTTACGGTCACAGTAGATGGATGGCTGGATAGTGGCAATACCAATGTGGAAATGTAAGAACTGCATCTGGGTTTAGTTAGGGATAAATGAATCACAGGCTGGGCGGGGTTGAATGTCCCTTCCCAGCCACTAAGACGGAGCATCGTCTTCCGGCTCTACCGGAAATGCCAAATACAGAATGAACATGGAGACAGTGCATAAATACGATTATTCGGGACACATGGCCTGCAATGTTGCATTCGGACATGCATCTGTTTCCAATTTCCTCAGACAGTAAATACCCTGATCGCCTTGCGTGTGATGGCTCTGCGGGCCTGCACGTCTGGAATAAGTGCTGCTATCGACAGGATGGCTCTCTGATGGAACGGGAATATTTGAGAGAATAACCCAAATACATATTACTATGAAAACACGAATACACGTAGGCTTTAGGCCATGGATGGTCGCCTTCTTGACAGGTTTTTTGTTTATGTCCTGCCAGAAAGACGAGTTATCGAATGTTTCGACCGGCAATAATGTCCGGTTTACAGTTGCCGAATTAGATCGTTGGAATACGCCTTCGACGGCGAAAAGCCGCTCGGCCGAAGACGGCATGGCAGAGAATGCTCCGGTCGTGACCGATGTGCTGTCTCTTCGCGGAGAGAACCCTGCGGATACGCTCTTCCTGCATGCAATGGTCACAGACGGCATCGAATCAGGACGTTTGGGCGGTTCGGAACCCCAGACCCGCGCAGCTCCCGTAACCAGTATGGATACTTACGGATCGTTCGGCGTCCTGACATCCATTTACAAGGGCTCTTGGGACGAAGGCACCTGCCTGCCGAATTATATGTATAATGTCGAGGTGACAAAAGCGTCCGGCTGGACAACCTCCGATCGTTGGCCGGGGGCCGAGTACAAGATCCGCTTTTTCGCCTATGCACCCTATAACGGCAAGGAACAGGGCAAGGGCATCAGCCTTTCGACGAAGGAAACGCCCGGCACTCCGACGATCGCCTATACAGTCCCCGGAGCTGTTGCTGAGCAGAACGATCTGCTCGTTGCTGCCAGCGGTGAGATGGCGGGCAACAATAACGGAGCGGCTTCTATGAACTTCAAACATGTGCTTACCGCAGTACGCTTCACCACGGGTAAGAATATGTTGCCCGGGCTCATTACGAAGATCACGCTCAAAGGCATTTACAGTTCGGGCACTCATGCGATGGGCTCCGATTCGTGGAAGATTGATAATGCGAAGACAGCCGATTTTTCGCAGAGTCTTAAGGTTCAAACGGACGGTTCCGACAATCAGGAGATCACCACTGCCGATGAGACCTTCATGATGCTTCCGCAGAGACTTCCGGCAGGCGCTTCGATCGAGGTCACCTGTCAGGATGATCTGACTGGGACGTCGCGGACGCTGACAGCTTCTATCGGAAACAAAGAGTGGCCGATAGGCAAGACCGTTACCTACCGTATTTCCACGACGAGCTTCGTCGAGAATATAGAGTTTGAGGTAACGCCTATTGACTATTTTTCCTACGCAGGAGGTCGCAATGAATATAAGGTTACTAGCCAAGCCACCATTTCCACTGGTCAGGGAGTATCAGCAACTAAAAACTTGCCTTGGAAAGCCGAATTTGTGGAGGATGACGGTGTGGGAGGCTATCGCGTAATTGAGCAACCGGACTGGGTCGCGAATTTCACCACGAGCGGCAATGGTGGCTCCGAAACAGGCAGTGCGGAGGTCAAAGCACAGACGAATACGACTGAGCTCTCCGGAGATTATCACGACAAAGTGTTGGCTGAGGCAACTCCCGTCAGCAATTACGACCTTTCGACCAAGGGCGGCACGGCGCCGATGAACACGGCCAACTGCTACGTTATCAACGCTCCCGGCACCTATAGCTTGCCGCTGGTCTATGGTAATGCAATCAAGAACGGAGGAATCAATGAGTCGGCTTACACAATTACAGCCACTGGAACTCACGTACTAACGCAGTTCCTAAACCATCGGAATCAGGCTATTACCGGCCCCTATATATACCAACATGAGGGCTGTGAGCCGTTTGATGCCGTGCTTGTATGGCAGGACGAAACGGGGCTGGTTACGAATGTCGCGTTATCTGCGGACGGACACTCTCTGACATTCGAAGTTCCTCAAGCCTCGATCAAACAGGGCAATGCTGTCGTGGCTGTGCGCGCTAAGAGCAGAGAGGGTAGTTCTTATGACGGAGAACTACATCCGATTATGTGGAGTTGGCATATCTGGGTTACGGATTACGTGCCGGGGCTTGGGCCGACCAAAGGGAATTATGCTTCTGAGAAGACGCCGCGCGACAAGGTTGTGACCAATCAGAAGGGAGGACAATATACTTTCATGGGAGCCACTCTCGGCTGGTGTGATGCAGGACGCACTTGTCATCCCGCCCGCAGCGTCAAGGTGCGCTTCACGCAGACTGGAACGGGCGCCACCCAGGTCATGGCAGTCCAGCAGTCAGAACATATCATCACCTCTGGAAGCAGCAATTATACTTTTTACCAGTGGGGACGTAAAGACCCGATGCCGGGAGCAGTTATGCAAGGTAGTAAGGTAGTGCAAAAGACTCTCAGCGGAGAGTCCTCCTATGTGCCTTGGAATCGCGACGGCAAAGCGGATATCGGGAAGGCTACCTCCCTGCCGCATATCTTTTGGAAGGCTAGTGATCTATGCTCCGAATGGCTCGCTGGCGCTGGAAGCAACTTGTGGAGTACTAACAGAGCGACAGATTCAACCGACGACCAAGAGGTGGTCAAGACTGTTTACGATCCTTCGCCCGTCGGATACCATGTGCCACCTCTTGATGCCTTTCAGGGTTTTACACTTGAGGGTAAGAAGGGGACCTACAGGGATTTCGGCAAAAACCTGAATTCGCCTATGACAAGCTCTGACGACATTAGTAGTAATTATGGATGGATATTTTATTGTAACAAGATGAAAGGCGAGGGGAGTTTCGACTCCTCAGGCGGTACATTATACTTTCCGCTAGCGAGTTATATCACCACACAAGGCACGTATGGCAGCATAGTAGACCGGTATGGGACTGGGGCGGCGTATTATACAGCTCTCAGTGCAAGATTTCGCCTTGGTACAGGATTAGAGTGTAGCGGAGCCTATGCTACAATAATGTGGAACAATGCTGTCGACGCAGAAAGGTATATTTTCAGGGCCGCAGCCTATCCTGTACGTCCGGTTCGAGAAAAATAATATTTTTTTTGGGGGGGGGCCTCCCCCCCTCCTATAAACGCTGCATCTACACGCTGAAGATTCTTCGGTGAGAACAGGGCGGTATGAAGAGAAATCGTCCCAATCGAGGGTCGCGGTTACTTCCCGGTAGATGTCACAGAGAATGAACTATGTAGAAAATCGTTCGACTGCATGGCAGTCGAACAAACTGGTCGGGCGGAGTTGAACCGATATTTGAGTTCTTCATTTGCGTCACTATTTCGAAGTATCCATCGGGGAGTCGGAAATCGAGGTGAAAGCCGGCTTCAGACTCTGTCTCCACCCGACCGCTAACGGCTATTTTGCCCGTGTAAAAAAATATAAAAACGCAGCCATGAACAAACGTGATTTGGTAAAAGCCGTAGCCGCTACGGGCGAGTTGCGCGCCGCAGATGCTTCGAAAGCCATGAGTGCCTTCGAGAATATTTTGGCGGATTCCATGGCGAGAGGGGAAAAGTTCTCGTGGCCCGGAGTCGGAATCTTCTTTGTGCGGGAATATAAAGCCCGCTTGGGCCGCAGCCCATTTACGGGACTCAAAGTTCAGATTCCAGCCCGTAAGGTTGTGAAATTCTCTCCGGGGAAGTGCCTGCGCGAGGCAGCCATGAAGAAATAAACCGACGAGAAGACCCAAGGAACTTTCAGCAAGATGTCCGAGAGCGGAAAGGAAGCCGTCTCCTGCACAATGTCGTGTTATAGGACAGCGAGGGTAGGAAGTAGATAAGCCAACCGGATGATGGAAGCGACGATCGAATGGTTCACGGGGGTTTGGCAGACCTTGCCAGGCAAGGTCGCATGTATTGCCGCAGGCACTTTGTCGTTATGGCTATGCCGCTTGCTGGTCATGGTGTTACGCATACGCTATTGCCGGCGGCAGATGGTTGCCTACGGGGAGTTCCTTCGCGAGACCTTCACTCAGTGCGGCAAGCCCGTTCCTGTTATGTTCATGACCTACCTGCAGCGTGATATCGAGCGCTACAACCGTTCGCGCCGGAGATGGCCTTTACGGTACTGGTGGCGGGAGATCGACAAGGCTCAATTAGATAGAGGGCTTCTGCACTCAGTGCTTCCGGACACGGCTTCGAAGGATTAATTTGTCTGATAGTAAATGTTTATAATAAAATGGAACCTCTCGAAATTTGGAATTTTGATCCTAAAGGAAAGATTAAACGATTCGGGTTGGATCGATTTTCCGAGTGGCTGCAAACGAAGCTTTTTTATTGGCAATTCGCCGAAGCCCCGGAGTCTGACTCCGAGAAATGGTGGATTCGCAATGAGAATATACACTTAACTTCAAAAACAAAATGAACAAGACCCAGTTTGTAAAAGCCGTAGCCGCCGAGAGCGGTCAGACGGTCGCCGCTACCGCTGGTGTGGTGGATGCAGTAATGGAAATGATCGCCGTATGTATGGAGCATGACGAAAAGATCGTCTTGCCCGGCTTTGGTTCTTTCTCAGTACAGGAGCGTGCGGCTCGTACGATGCGCAATCCCCGGACAGGAAAGCCTTTGAAAGTCGCGGCCTGCCGGGTCGTGAAGTTCCGTGCGGGCTCGAAACTCCGGGCACAGGCGGCCAAGCTGGCCAAAGACAAGAAGGTCAAGGCCGCCAAAGCGAAGAAATAGTCTGCTTTCCGGAGTGTGGAGGATGGATGAAAGCCCCGAATTGCAGCGACTGACGACGCAGACCGTGACATACGTCACGGCGCGTCTTCGGGCGTTGCGTTGCGAGCGGGGGCTTACGGTACAGCAGGTCGCTGACAGTTGCGGCATGGAACGTTCGAACCTGAGCCGCCTCGAAGCGGGGTGTGCAAATCCTACGCTGCGAACGCTCTGCGCCCTGTGCCTGACTTTGGGTGTCGGCATTCGGGAGCTCTTTCCTCCTGCGGAGGGGGAACTCCCGGGATCGATGTCCAAAGTGGCCGTCCCCGACTCCGGATCCGATGAATGACAAAATGATCCGCATGATGTCGATTTTTCCGACGACGGAATTTGTTTCCTGTTTTCTTCATATCGGAGAGCTTCCTGAAGCCGACGCGATGGAATCTTCGGAGCAGCTGATGGAGTTTCTGATCCTCCTGCTGGCGGTTGCCTGCATAGCCGTTGTGATCGTGATCGCCGTGCTGCTCTGTCGCTCCTGGCGTCTGAACAGACAGAAAAAGCCCGTGAAGGATCACGTCTACAAAAGAAAACATTAACCCGAACCCGACAAGGGTTCATAAAACACTGAATACAATGAAAACTCAATTTATGAAAGGTCTTCTGACCGCATCTCTGACATTGGCAGCCGTAGGCGCCATGGCTCAGGAGAACGGCAACCGCGATGAGCAGAACCGGATCGTACGCGGGCCCTACGAAACCAATCGCTTCTTCGACAACATCTTCATCGGCGTCGCGGGCGGTGTGAACATCTACCATGGGGAGAACGACTCTTACGGGTCGTTCGGCAAACGCCTCGCCCCGGCGCTCGACATCAACGTCGGCAAATGGTTCACCCCTTCGGTCGGTGCCCGTATCGGCTATTCGGGCATCAACGCCAAAGGCTGGACTGCGGGCCAGACCTTGTATGCCAAGGATCTCGTTTCGGGCGATATCTACGAGGAGAAGTTCGGGGTGTCGTACCTGCATGCCGATTTCATGTGGAACTTCTCGAACGCCGTGAGCGGCTACAAGGAGACCCGTACATGGAATTTCGTGCCGTTCCTCGGTTTAGGCTGGGCTCGCTCGTACGGCAACGATGCCCATAGCAATGAGCTTGCCATGAGTGTTGGTTTGTTGAACAACATCCGCCTGTGCAATCTGCTCGATCTGACGCTCGAAGCGCGTCACATGTTCGTGCACCAAGGTTTCGATGGCGTTTCTCGTGGCAGCAAGGGCGAAGGCATGACCTCCGTTACGTTAGGTCTTACGTTCAAGCTCAACCGCCGCAATTTCAAACGTGCGGCGGCTCCGGTGGACGTCACGCCCTATCTGAGCCGTATCAAGGCGCTGGAGAGTGACAATACGACACTTGCCGGCAAGAACAGGATCCTCGCCGACGAGAACGAGGCGCTGCGCAACCGCAAGCCTGAGACGGTCACCGTTGCCGGTGAAAGCAAGGTGTCGGCTACGCCTGTGGCATTGTTTTTCCCGATCGGCAAGGCCACGCTCGATAAGAAGGAGTTGACGAACCTCGACTTCTACGTGAAGAACGCACTCGAAGCCGACAAGAGCAAGACCTTCACGCTCTATGGTGGTGCCGACAAGGCCACGGGTACGGCTGCCTTCAACCGGAAGCTGAGCGAGAAGCGTATGCAGTATGTCTACGACCTGCTCGTCAATAAGTACGGCATCTCGAAAGACCGCCTGAAAATGGTTGCTGAAGGCGATACCAACAATCGTTTCCCCGAACCGGAACTCAACCGTACGGTGATCATCATGGAATAATGGGATAGAACTTCTTCGGGTGGCGGGGCTCCGGCAGGAGATGATGCCTGCCGGGGCCTTTTTCTCCGATCCTGTTCAATGAAGAACATTTGAAAATCATGAAAAAGATCGTTTGTTTACTGCTCGCCTTTGCTGCGGGCTTTGCATTGGCACCGGAGGTTTCGGCACAGGATAGCGGTTGGTGGATCGGCGGACGTGTCGGTTATTGGCATAGCAAAATCGACGGCGTATCGTCGAACAGTTTCGCGCTGGCTCCGGAATTCGGCTACGACATCAATTCGAAGTGGAGCGTGGCCGGTGTCCTCGGTTTCGATTATGCGAAAGTCGGCGATACGAGCGCCAATGTCTTCGTCATCGAACCCTACGCCCGGTACAAATATTTCAACAAGGGGGCGTTCACGCTCTTCGTGGACGGTGGACTGGGCGTTGCTGTGGGTGACAGCGACGGCGTCAAGGTTGGTTTCACGCCGGGAGTAGCCTTCAAGATCTCGGATCGGTTCAGCTTGCTGACGACTGTCGGATTCCTGGGCTACAAGCACAATTACTACAACGGCGGCGGCGACGGCTTCGGCTTCGACCTGAAATCTTCCGACTTGCGCTTCGGATTTTTCTACGCATTCTAAATTATTAATAATGAAAAGGAATCTCATATTTCTGTTGGTTGGTGCCGGATTTTTATTCGTATCCTGCCTCGGAGGAGGCAGGCCGGCGCCCACGGACTCTTCTCGAACCTCTCGGATCGTTTCGCTACCGCTTGTCGGTACCCACTGGTACCTTCATGAAATGGATGGTCAGATGCGCGAGATGCTCGGCGCCGACAGCGCGGCCTTTACGCTCGTATTGTCGGATACGACGAATCTCGTGGCCGGCAGCGGTGCCTGCAACCGCTTCTTCGGCGAATACAGCCACGCTTTGGACTCATTGTCGTTCCGGATTCAAGGACGCACGCAGATGTTCTGTCCGGGTCTCGATGTCGAAGACCGTTATCTGCAAATGCTCGACAGCGTAAAATCGTATTGCATTTATGCGGATACACTCCGCCTGTACGATTGCCGAAATTTGGAATCGGCGGTCTTTATTGGACGATAATGAGAACATACAGCCAAGGAAAAAGGGACTGTTCTACCGAATAGCCTCACGGACGGATGGTCTTGAGGCCCTTTATCCGTCGAAGGCTCTTTGTCGTCACAAGGAGGGCGTAGCGGATAGAGGGCCTATTTATGATAATTTATGTTCGTCGGAATGATGAACAAACCTTATTTATTCATCCACTCAATTCAAATTTATGAAGAAGAAATTGTTTGCTGAAGGTATCGGCACGATGGTGCTGGTGCTCATGGGCTGCGGAGCAGCCGTAATGAATGGCGGTGCCACAAGCGTGGCCGCCGTATTGACGATCGCTTTCGCGTTCGGCCTGTCGGTTGTGGCCATGGCTTACACTGTCGGCCCCGTATCGGGCTGTCATATCAATCCGGCCATTACGCTGGGCGTATGGCTCTGCGGTCGTATGAAGCGTAACGAAGCGTTGGCTTACATGGCCGCACAGGTTGCAGGGGCTATCGTGGGTTCGGCAATTCTCTATGCGCTCGTTCACGGGGGCGATATTGCCGTGGTGGCTACGGAGACCGGAGCCAATAGCTATGCTGCGGGCAACCTGTTTCCGGCGCTCGTCGCCGAGGTGGTGTTCACCTTTATTTTCGTACTAGTGGCGCTCGCTGCGACCGATGAACGGAAGGGCGCCGGGAACTTTGCAGGCCTCGCCATCGGCCTGACGCTCGTGCTGGTGCATATCGTCTGCATTCCGATTACGGGAACATCGGTCAATCCGGCCCGTTCGATCGGCCCTGCACTGTTCGAAGGCGGAGTGCCCCTTTCGCAGATGTGGCTCTTCGTCGTGGCGCCGCTGGCCGGGGCATCGGCAGCTTCCGTCGTCTGGACGTTGCTCTCTGGTAAAAAGGCGGAGAACTTGTAACACTTCTTCGGAAAGAGATGCTGGGATCAGCCTATTTCCGGCAGCCGGTTTGCTGCGTCGGGGAATAGGCTGTTTTGGCGGCTTCTGCCGCCCGCTCCTTCCCTGTTGTGCCGTGCAGGCTGTTTGTCGGATGCCTGGCATGTTCACCGGGCAGGCGGGCGGAATTTTACGATTTGGCATTATGGAGAATACGAATAGGAATAAACCGGATTTCGAAGCCTTTGCGGGTAGTGATTTTTCGAATGAAAACGAGCGGCTTTTGGTGGCGGCCATGGCGGGGGTTGCCGTTGTGATGGTATTGGCGATCCTTCTGGTCGTAACGTTCGTCGCGGTTGTATGGGTTACCTGATGGCACGCTGGAATTGTACGCCGGAGGTGCCGGACGACACTGCCGCAATGTCTGGATGCGGGATGACTGGAACGAATGGGACGGTTGCGGCTCATGTTGTGGTACGGATGGTTGTTTCCGCACCCGGACTGTCGGCCGCCTCGAGGGGCGGAGCCTTCGCATAGGTTGCCGGAGAGGAACACTGAGATGAAAGCCGAATTTGAGGCCATCGGAGCGTTGTCCGTAAAACTGCCCCAAGCACAAAAACCTCGTACAACAATCGGATTCAAAACCAATGAAAGAGAATAAATAAAAAACTTTGAATTGACATGAGAAGAGTTTTCAAGATGCCAAATTGGCACCTTGAACAAGGGATGAGGTGAAAATGTATAATACCTCCCGTTTGCTTTTACTGAGTTGGGCGTGGCCATGTTGAGCAGTGTGCTGAAATCCCAAATGGCAATCGAAATCAACCGCCGGATCATGCAGATTTTCGTGCAGATGTGCAACAGCCTTACGCAAGCGTCGCAGTACTCGGCCGAGTTTGCCGCGATGTAATTTTGTAGTTTTTCCGATATGTTTTTATTTCCGCAAGGTGGCTTTCAGGGTTGAAGCCGGCTGCGATGCCGCTCTGTACTCCCTCGTCGATGGCACTCCTCAGAGCTTCGATACGGCTTTCATCTTCTTTCAGAAGCCGCAGTTCGGCGCGGATTGCCTCGCTTGTGATCTTGGAATGTTTTGGAGAAAATGTCATTAGGTATTAGGTTGTCTCTCGGATAGCGACTTATTCCTTCAGTATGATGTCTGGGACATGTCCTGAATGATAATGCCTTCGTCAAGTATTTGATAGGCAAAAACCCAATGTTTCTCGAATACGGCGCACCGAAAGCCTAATACGCACCATTTCTTAAACCGACAAAAAGGATAATCCGCATTATTGCCGAGAGACAAAACAAATTGTCGCATTCTGTCGCTGCGTCTTCTGGCGGCTTCTTTCGACAATTTCAGTTCGTTGCGCCGCATATAGGTCTCAAGATCGAAAATTTTATCCCGAACTTGTCTTGAAACGATTATCTTACGCACGGGATTCAGGCCATTTGTCGATTCTCGAATTCAGTTCGTCGAAAAACGCATCGGCCGATATAGCACCTTCTGCGATAGCTTTGTCCCACGCATCAGTATGCTTGGCCTCCTGTTTTTTCGGCTCGATCGTCACGCTCTTGGAGGCTATGGTAATATCGAGTGCCCACCGTTTTTCCGATGTGCTGTCCTTAAAACGAATCATCTTTACTCTTTCAGTATGGCAGTATGGCACATATCCCGTATAATGATACCATCGTCGAATACTTCGTAGGCGAAAACCCAATCTTTCTCGAATACGGCACACCGGTGTCCGAGCCGATGCCATTTTTTGAAGCGGCACAAAGGGTAATCGGCAGCTCCCGCTAATGATTTGAGAAAAGCATTGATCTGGTCAGTGCGCCCGTGTGCTGCCTCACGCGACAATTTTAACTCGTCCGTGAGAAATGCTCTTAGCTCAGAAACTTTATCCAAAACCGTTTCCGAAATTGCAACCTTACGCATTCTTGTCGAAGTGTTCGTCAATTTGGCTGTGCAATTTTTGCGTGAAAACACTTACCGGAACAGCATTACAAGCCGCAGCTTCTTCGGCGAATCCCTTTTTCTTTGCATCTATGACCGTTACATACGGCAATGTGCGAACGTAAGCCAGCAATTTTTTTGCTTCAGGGCTACTATCCTCGATCATAATGTGCGTCATAGTTGTAATAGATTAAATTGTCCTTGTACAAATATAACGAAATTCTTGCCGAGAGCGTATATTTCTGGGAAAATAGTTTCCTTCGATCGCCAGGCTTTTGAATAGTTGGGTTTACGAAAACAAAAACCCTGAAGTATGCCGTAGCAGGGACTTCAGGGGATTATGATGCAAAATATTTAATTAGTTTTGGGAGTATCTTCGACCCGGTTCATTTATTTGAGGAACTCTGTTTTACACCTTCAGAATAGACGTATTGGACATATCCTGAATGATAATTTCTGATAGGCTAGAACCCAATATCAAAGTTTCCATGTAGAAAATCAATCCGAATGCACTTCGATTAGATTTTATTGAAGTAGATTAAAAACATCGACAATATGTCGAACCGCAATTTATGTATTTGAAGATGCCGTTAATCCTCGGCATAATTTGTATAACTGGCATAAAAATAATTATATTTACGAATAATATACATAATTTACAAAACTATATAGTGCGGCAGACGGTGTTTAAACTGCGCATATTGAACTTTGTAGATAACTTGTGAATAAATTTGGCTGCGAAAATTTGTTAAATGAGTGCAAACCAATGAACTTTGTGAGAAATAAATAGGAAAGGGGGATATTCCTTATTAGCTTATTTGTAAATATAGGGTATGGATTACGAAATATATTGTGACGAAAGTTGTATCGAGTCGTTGTTTGACAAGGACGCACATGAATATGCCGTTATTGGAGGGATATGGCTTCCCTCTGAATGTCGAAATGAGTTTAAGGCAGAAATTAATGATATAAAAGAAAAACATAAAAAATTCGGAGAGCTTAAGTGGAATAAAATAAGTCCTTCGTCGGTTGGGTTATATCAGGATTTAATTGATTTCTTCTTTAATTCATTTAGTATTCGGTTTCGGGCAATATGTATCGAAGCAGGAAAGTTAAATCATGATAAATTTAACAATGGTAATGGTGAATTAGGGTTCTATAAATTCTATTTCCAGCTTATTCAGCATTGGTTGTATAATGATAATAACTATAATATATTCCTTGATTATAAGGTAAATGGCTATAGGCACAGAGTGAAAGACTTACAGAAAATTCTTCAAAACTCTACAACTGCAACTGTAAAACAAACACAAGCGTTGCCATCTAACGAGTCTGTTTTAATTCAATTAGCCGATGTGTTGACAGGAGCTGTTGCTTCAAAATTTAATAACAGCACTAATAGTGATGCTAAATTGACAATACGCAATGCGATAGAAAAATATCTTGGACATGCCATAATGCCAACAGCTCCTTTTGAACAGAAGTTTAATGTGTTTAATATTAATCTTCGTCAGGGTTGGTAGTTATGAGTATGTATCAAAAAATTGTAGTTTGCAACTTTACTGAAGAAGAACTACGAGAAATATGGAGGGATACCTATTGTTATAAAGTTATTAAGACCCATGATGGTATTCGTGTCCATTTCTATGAAAGCAATTTCGACCATGCCTTTTATGAAAGTAGTAAACGAAATCAAAGTCGAAATAAAAAGAAATCCAAGGATATTTTATCTTCAGAGCGATTATCCCGAATCTTATGGATTAAGGATGTATTAGAGGATCCCACAGCGAAAATGTATGTTGGCTTTGACAATAAAACTAAACGTTATGACAGAACCAAGCGTGTGGCAGTTGCTAAGGGGAATTATGTTGTTGTAATACAGATTTATGCGGAGAGGAAAGCTAATTTTATTACAGCTTATGTCGCCAGTAATTCAATTGATAAAATTGAACAAAGCCCGCGGTGGTAGAAAGGGTAAAATAAAAAAGGACGCTGATTAAATTGGCTCAGCGTCCGAAACCTCTGTAGGTTCCCTACCATTGGTAAAGACAGTGCAAATATAGTTTGCATATCAGCCAAATGCAAATATTTTACCGTTTTTTTTGCATTTAACATATTCTTTCTCTTTACAAAAAACGTATGTTCTATAGTAATGTTGCAATTAGTGGAGAAATTATAGGACTTTTTGCACTTTGGCCGTGAGAAATTGTTACGCTCAATAAAGTCTTCAAGTAGTCCAGCGTCTTCTGGATTTTGGGAGTAACCATGTCGATTTTGATGGTTATGTATGTTATAACGGTCTAATATAAAACGTCTCTGTGCAAATATAACGAAATTCTTGCCGTGAGCGTATATTTCTGTAAAAATAGTCTCCTTAATCGTACTTAGCCTATTTCTTGTGATTAATCACAAAAAATAGGTTTCCGCCTTTGAAATGTTATTTATAACATTTATATTTGCAATGTTCAACGTTCAGTAAGGCGGCCATGTCCGCCATATGCGGGCATTTATTATGCGCGTAAATTTAGGTTTCGTACCCCCGTGCCGAGTGGTTAATGCCCCGGCAAGCCTTACTGGTGTTGAACAGCGGGAAAGGCGAAACCTTTTATTATTTAACGGTTTAATGTTCAAACCAGTATGGAAAACAAATCTATCCGTCCGGGCTACGTGCCCGTGACAATTGAGTTGCCGGCCGCTTTGGCCGAGAAATTCCGGCTGCAGAATTACAATTGGCAGCCTCTTATCGAATTAATCGGGGGCGACTGTTCTTCCCCTTTCGCCATTGCCGAAACCCTCTTGACGCTCTATTTCGAATTGACTCGTCTTATCGTGCGGCAACGCGAAGAACTTACCGGTAACGATTCGGAACTGATCGAACATTTGTTTACGCTCGAACAACTCTATCGGGCCATGCATGCGATGTCCGTTCCGGTTGCTACTTTCCCTGATGCGCCGTTTGACGCCTTGGGGCAACAGTTGTGATGCCATGGATGATCTCCAGATAATCCAGAACAAGATCTACGAGATCCGCGGCCAGCGGGTCATGCTGGATCGTGATCTTGCCGCCATGTATGGCGTAGAGACGAAAATACTCAACAAAGCTGTTAAGCGTAATATCGAGCGGTTCCCAGAACGTTTTATGTTCCAATTGAACAAAGAAGAGTTCAATAATTTGATGTTCCAATTTGGAACTTCAAGTTATGGTGGAACCCGCAAGTTACCTTATGTTTTTACAGAACAGGGTGTTTCGATGCTCTCGGCTGTCCTTCGCAGTCCTACGGCAGTGCAAGTCTGTATAACGATCATGGATGCCTTCGTCCAGATGCGAAGCTATTTGGCTACGACAGCCGAAACTCTTGCCGCTCGCCTTGAGTCCATCGACCGACGCCTGCTGGAACTTGAGCAGACCCGCATCGCCGGCGAGCTCGGCCCCGTCCGGGAGTCAGTGCTTCCCGAGCACCTGTCGGCCGAGGTGCGGATCGTAGACTATTCGGCGCGTGCCGTTGTCATTTTCACTGATAACCGTCAGGATCGACGATTGCTCAAATGGCTCGGTGCCCGTTACAACGGTTGGCTTACATGGAACGGCGAACGAGTTGCGGGCTGGGTCTATCCGAAGTCCTGCATGGATAAACTCGATAAGTACCTTCCGGCCTGGAAACCTGCACTGTAATTTTGTTTAATAGCAGAAAAACACTAATTTTATCTTGTAGATAATGTTAACCAAAAAACTTGCGTAAATATTAATTCCCACTATTATGAAATCATTTATGAAATTTATGTTCATGGCTGCCTCTGCCATGACGGTGATGTTGTTCACCTCTTGCGATAAGGACGACGATGGCGGTTCAGCCGGCGGGTTCGATGTCCATGTTCCGAGTTTCGTGAAAGGCACCACTCCGATCCGCGTGGATCTGGGTGTGAACTGCGACAAAACGCCCACGGTCACTTTTACTACCGAAGGCGATGCACTGGGCGTTGTCAGCCCTGTTGAGAACCCCGAGTTCGACACGGATTATGTCTATGCCGGCGAGCCGATCGAAGCGGACTTCGTGAACGGCCGTGCTACGGCTTCGTTCTGGTATATCCCGCTCACTCCGGGCAACCATGCCGTTACCTTCACGGTTAACTATACGCAAAACGGCGCGGCCAAGACCGGCACGAACCGTAAGGTGCTGAAGGTATCCGATGCCTCGAACGGCGGGTTCTATCCGGAGGTTGTTGGTGAAGCTGCGGGTTATTACTTTTCTTTTAGAAATGAACTTGAAAAGTTTAAACGAGGTTGTGATTTTTACGTGGCTTTTGTTTCCCTCAATGGCAAAACCGATCCTGAGCCGTTTAATATCCTGATTTCTCAAGGAAAGAATAATGCTGTTATGGCAAAGGATACCTTCTATTCAATTAGTGGTGGCAAGTGGGATGATGGTTGGCAAAATTGGATTGATGGTGATGGCATGGTAATACGGGAAGGTGTTTCCGGGGAGATTACACTCAAACTCATTTTTAGAGACAATTATAATCGCTGCCGAGATGTCGAGGTTAAGACTGATGCGAATGAGGAGGTAATTTCATCCATAGCCAGTGATTATTATTTGTGGCCTCGTAATAAGTAATATATTGTTCCCCTGTAATACACAAGTCCCCAGTAACTTTGCAGTTTCTGGGGACTTTGCTCATTGTTTAAATTGACGAGATCTGATTACTAAAGGTTATTTGTTATGTTGATGAGTTTTATATCAGTAACTATTTGTAAATCATTCTTTGGATAACTATTTGACACAGATATTTGCGAGGGTAATAGTGTCGGTTTATTAAAGAAATACTTAATAAACGTCCTATCCGTCATTTTCGCCGCAATAGCCTCGCTTTCGGTAAACGGCAACAGGAGCATCGTGTCGCCTTCGGTGTAAGGAGCGAGCAGGGGATTTTTGGCATCGAGCCCTGACATATTGTTCACGCTCGTCAAAGTGTATGAAATACCTTGTGCATCGGCATATGTTGTGTTTATGGCAGCGAACTCATGCCCGGAAATACTGGGGCTGTTAATCGTCCGCTCGACGGGTGCCCACTGTCCGCTGCTGGTGTCTTCGGCACCGGTTATCTCATATGCCCGAAAGGTGGGGTATAGCTGAATCTTGAGGAGCTGTGCGGACTCGATGGGTGCAGGGTAGTCGAGCGCCGGAGTAAATGCTACCCGTGCGATCACAGTCTTATACCCGTACCAGTATACATATGTCGAAGTGTATGCCGGCTTATATGACATTTGGCGTGTATTCGAGTCGTAGGATATACTGATGCTGGGCGTCAGCTTCGTTGCCACGATATTGTTGGTTACGGTCTTCGATCCGATCTTTATCCCCGTCGATGTGGCGACGTCGATGGTGTATGAAACGTCGCCTACGGCCGTCGGTACGAATACGATCGGATCGAGCGTGAAGCTCTGTCCGCTGACCACGTTCTTTGTGAACGATGTGGCCGAGGTGAACAGTCCTCCGGCCGCGCAAGTCGCCTTTATCGTGATCGGCCCTGAAAAGTCCGTCACGGTCATGGTTACGGTGTTCTTGTTGTACATGTAGGTCGAGTTCTTGTTCTGCTGGTTGCAGGAGATCTCGACCTTCGGCTGCTTTACGAGCGCGAACCGGGCATATATGGCATCCTGCCCCTTTGTCGGGGCGTGCTTGTAGGCTGCTGCTGCGGATAGCAATTGTGTGTACGCCTGGTCTGCATACCATCCGTCGAAAGCGTATCCGTTGCCGTCCACGGCCGTGAATGTACACCCGTCTTCGTAGCAGTATGCAAGTACGTAGTTCGTTCCCGCGGCTTTGGCCAGCTCGCCGCTTACGGTCACCGAGCCCGTTCCGGCCTGAAAGTTTGCCCGCACCATGTTTGCGAACTCCTGACTGGCTTCGAACCGTATTGCTTCACCTTGCTCGTCTGTAATCGTCAGCCTGTATGCGAGCGTCTGGTTTACGCCCTTTTTTATCAGTGCGGGGGTGTATTCCATGTCGCCCCTGGCGTCGCTCTTTGCCGGGATGTATACGTCGTGTAGGGCCCCTTCGTACCAGGCTCCGCCGTCGCCGTAGCGGAAACTCGCCGCGTCGCCTTGTGTTACTTCGAGCTGCCCGGTAAAGGTGTGGTCGCTTCTGTTGCCGTTGCGCACGGAGAATTCTCCGTAGTCACCCGGTATGCAATAGGGACTCCGTGGCCATGAGCTGTAAAACTCGAAGAGGTAGCTTGTGATGCGGGTGTCGGTTTCGCTGTCGCTGAGGATCGTGATGTTGTAGGTGTGCGCCTCGTTGGGCAGCACGTCGAAATTCGTGGTCATGTTGCTCCCCAGGTAAACTACGAAGTCCACGACCTTGTTCTCTCCGCTTCGGCCGCGGATGCAGAGGTAGGATGCGTACTTCGGAGCTTTGTCCGGGTTCTTTTGATCCTGCGAGGCTATGGAGGATACGTCGCCCTGCCGGTTCGAGAGCATATAGAATATCCCGTTTGCGCTCTTGCTCCCGTTGGGGAATTTGCGGATTTCGGAGTCGTGAAATCCGGTCGCGGGGTCTGTCGGCCCCATGAGATCCGTTATCAGGTACTCCCTGTCGGGTATGGAGCATAACTGTATGGACGAGATCTCGATGTCTCCGGCGGCAGGGTCTACCGTAATGTTGTAGGCGATCTTCGCCGCATGGCGCTTCAGGGAGATCGGCAATACCTGTCTCGAGCCGTCGATGGTGAAAGTGTCCGTCCCGATCATCGTCAGCGTTCCGTCCGTCGGGGCGGCTATGCTGTATACCTGGAGATTTGATTCGGACAGGTCTCCCATGTCGCGGTGCATGTTGGCCACGACATAGAGGGAGTACGTGCCGGGCGCTATGTCGATCTTGTGCGACGTGCCCGCAGCGTACGTGTGTTCGACCAGCGAGCCGTTGCGATATATGAAGATGTTTACGTCTTCTATCCCGTTCTCCGAGACCGCTCGCGTGAGCGATACGGGGGTTTCGGGTTCTATCTCCAGCGTGACGGATAGCTTGCCTCGGTCATGCCCTGCGATGTCTGAGTATTGCTCGCATCCTGTGAGCAGGAGCGATATTAAAGCGATGTAAGAAAAGTGTTTCAACCGTTTCATAATGTTACGTTAAAAATCATCTGCCGCGGGCCTTGCACCCGCGCCGATCTGTGGTTATCTGGTCATTGTTATGTCTGAGGGCAGGTAGTATTTCGTCGTTTGCGACTCTACGGATCTGTCGTTGTAATTGAACTTGAAGCCCGGGTTGTCGGCCGGGCGTATCGAGACGGAGAATTTTTCGTCGCAGCGCCACAGGAATGTCGATTTCGTCGCCCCTTTGGGTATCGTCGGCATTCCGGCGGACTTCCGGCCTACGGGCGGGATCTTCGATGTGTCGAGCCTGTACTCCTCGTAGTATAACTTCACCGGCTCGGATGCCTTGTAGTCGGCCGAATACTGCGTGCGGAAGTCGTAGGCTACCTTCGGCACGGGGCGTCCGCCCTCCATGACGAGGTACTGAAATCCGACCTGGGCGATTCCCTGCCGGGTTATGGTCACAGTCCGGGGCTTGAGCCTGACCTCGATGTCGGTGATGCAGTCGCGCACGAGTGTGAGCGCATAGGTCGCCTCGCCGGACAGGAGTTGCCCGGAGGTGTCATACCAGCCCGCGACCTCGAAGTTGAAGAGGTCTTCGTTTACGAGGGCGAGCGTCACCGTCTCTCCTTCGACGTTGTGCTCCCCGGCCCCGTCGATGGTGAAGCAGCCCTCGACGACGCTTGTCACGACGATGTTTTTCACGACATCCATGTATGCGCGTGCTTTTGCCGACGCCTTGTCTGCCGTGACCTCGAATTGGAGTATCTGCTCGCCGATCTCTTCGGGTGCATACTCGAACGTCATGTCGGCATCTACGGGACAAGCCTGACCGTTCACGGCGTTTCCGTTCAGGAATATCTTGCCTTTGCCCAGACTGACGGTCGGGGTCACGATGAATTTCCCGTCTGCGCCCGGAACACCTTGAATGTGTAGCTGCACCGGAATCCGGGCATCGGCCGCGGGGTTTACGATCTTCGCTTCGCAGACGGCCTCGGCCGCGATCTCCGAAGGTGCCGTTACCGTGACCTTCAGGTCTTGTTGCCGGCTGATCCCGCCGTCGGGGGACTTGGCCTGAAAACTTACGAGCAAATCACCCACCTGGGACGGTGTAATCACGAGGCGCGCATTCCTGTCCGCGAGCTGCACCCATTGTCCCGATGTGTCCATGTCGCTCCCGTCGAGCGTGATCGTGGCCTGCCCCTGGCGGATAAACGCCGAGAGGGAGAAGTTTCCGTCGACGCCTTCCTGAGAGACGGCCAGCGAGAGGCTTACGGCCTGTCCCAGCTCACAGACCGCTGCGGCGGTAGACAGGGATAATTGCGGCGTCGGCTCGACGATCCGGTATTTCGACGGGGAGCAGCCGGCCGATACGAGCAGTGCCAATGCGTAAAATAGGGTCGTTCTCATGGCGTCAGTTGGTTACGATGATCTCGATGGTCTTGAATTCGGTCGTGTATCCGTCCGTCGCCGAGAGCTGGAGACGATGAATTCCCCGCTCGGCGGGGGCGTAGTATAGCGGCTGTTCGATGTTCGCCGGCACGGAGAACGCCTCGGCCGGGGTGACGGTCACGGCCCCGTACTGGAGTGTGCCGCTGCCGGCGAGTTGTGTGTATGTTACGGGGAGCGCCCCTGTCCATCCGGATTTTGTAAGGAGCATCGTCAGCTCGATCCGCTCGGTGATGGATGCCGTTTCGGGGTATTCGACCTCCAGCGCGAGTGCGGGACTCTTCTGAACGTTGAAGTTTATGAAGCTGCGGCCCGACTGCTCGCCCTCTTTTGCCTTTACCTCGAAGGATATGCGCAGCGGGCCGGCCAGCGTCGGCGTGAGCGTCAGGATCTCCGTAGTGTTGGACATCGACGTCCATGTGCCGTCGGTCGAGAGCCCGCTGCCCTGCATCGAGAGCTCGCAGGCTCCTTCGCTGAGTACGGCCGAGAGCTGAAATTCCCTCTCGTACCCCTGCTGCGAGACCTTGAGCTGGAGATACGCCGGCTGGTTGATGATGTAGACGTCCTGCAAGGCCGTCACTTCGAGCGTGGGCCGAGGCTCGGTGATCCGGTACTCGGAATTTCCGCAACCGAAGGCCGCCATGGCCCAGAGGTATAGGATTGTCGTTCTGAAAAGTTTCATAGGGTAGTCGTTTGAATTATCACAGCTCTTCCGTCTACAAGTCGCGCACGGGATAATATTTCACGGGGCTTGCTATTTTGGCATAATTGTTAAATGCCGGAGCTGTGCTCGTAAAGAAACACATGCACCAGATAGAGAGATTGTCGCAACCTGTCGAGCTGGCGTAGTAGTAATCCATGTACTCATATGTGAATTGCTGCCCGCCGATCAACTTCAGACATTTCTGGATCTCCTCGATATGCTCCGTCACGAGGTTCATCTGCCCGGCTGCCGGCAGGTACCATTTGCCCGGCTCGTCCGGATCGTAGTAGTAGCAGAAGCGTGCGGCATTGGCCTGGTTCAGGCGTCCGTCCTCGTATGCGCGGATCAGGGCCTCGGTGTTTTTGCATCCGTCGAAATCCTTTGCCGCCTCGTCCCTGTCCTTGATCCAGGGGATGTCCGGGAGCAGACTTATGTACTGGTCGTGTGGGCCGATAAAGGAGTTTCCCCAGAACCCGGCGCCTCGCTCGGGTGCGAGCAGGAATTTGGCCTCGTCGGCGATGATTGCGACGCCTTCGGGGGAGAATGCGTCTTTATCCGCGAGTTTTTCCCAGCGCGCGGCGCTGAAGTAGAGCCCCTCGGTGGTGTATATGTATATGCCGTTCTGGGGCTTCACGACCCCGCCCTGGTTGAACACTTCGACCGGTACGACCTCTTCGACCGAACATATGCCGTCCGACAGGACGAAGCGGATGTCGTGCGACCCGCTGGTCAGAGGTTGATAGAGGATCTGGCAGGGCGTGCCGGCCTGGAGCGTGAATCGGTCTGCGGTGTGGTAGTTCCTGCCGTCGATGATAAGATAGCCGTCCCCGCCGGTAATCGCGGGCTTCACGGAGAAGTCCCCGTTAAAGTTTTCCTTTCCTGCCGACAAAGTAATCGCGGCCTGCTCTTCCAGCTCGATGGGGGCATTCTGATACACTGCCTGCACTTCGATCGGTGCGGAGTTGATGCTGTTGGCATAGATCCTGTCCTCCACCTCGTCTCCGGCGGCCGAAGCCACATAGATCCCGAAGCTGAAGGGCTGCTCTGCCGTTTCTCCGGCTTGGGGTGTTATTTTAAGGTGCAGCACCTTCGAAGAGAACTCCTCGTTGACGATCTCGTAGGGGATCTGCTGTTCGGCTTGCCATTGCAGGGGCACTCCGTCGACGGTTGCCACGGCCGTGCCGCCGTTGCAGGAGGTATTTAGACAGAAGTAGTCCGCTGCCGGATTCTTTTCTGTGATTGTCAGTGTCGCCTCGATCACATCGCCCAGCTCGTAATCCCGGTTCTGGTAGTCGAGCACCAGGTCGATCGAAGATTCGGAACGGGGAGGTTCCCCGGTTCCGGTCTCTTTGCTGCACGCCGTCGTTGCGGCCAGCAGCAGCATGAGAATTGTCTTGTAAGTTTTCATGACGCAAAATATTTGGAGTCGTGTCGCCGGCGGGACTCGAACCCGCAACCTCATGAACCGCTACCGGTCTGATACTATTCCATTTCCATTACACTCCGAACGATAGCGATATATCATGCGCTCTTCCGATTGAGCTACGGCGACCTGTATCACCCCCGGCGTCGGCCGGGGATGATCGGGGAAAGGGGTGCTACTGTCCCATGTTCACGTCCTGCGTGGTGAGGGCGTCCCAGTTTGCGACGGTCACGGCCAGTGTCACGTCCTGGCCGGTGAGTCCGTCGAGCTTCGCATTGACTTTGTAGGAGCCGTTTCGTGCGATCTTGCCTCCTGTCGCTCCCGTGAGTTCCGTTTCGTAGGATACCGCCATCTGGTCAGCCGTGGTCGAGAGGTTTCCGTCGGCATCGTAGATGGCGTCGATAAGCACCTTTACGCGCGACCCTGTGGCTGCTGCGGCCTTTTCATTGAGGTAGAAAAGGTTGTTGTACTTGTAGGCGTTCGTTTTCGATGCCCCGGTCTTGTCGCAGAAGGCGTCCTGGGCCGAGGTGAAGGACGAACTTACGGTGGCGTACTTGCCGGTCGTCTGGTCGATCAGGTAGGACTTCTCGGCACCGCGGCTCAAGGTTACCTTCTTGACTTCGACACATCCGTTTCCGTACTTGGCACGGAACGAGTCGGTCATGGTGCACTGTACCTCGACTTTCGCCACGACGCGCTTCACGGTCATGGTCACGGCCGTCGTCCCGGCTGCGATCTTGGCGTTCGCGGAGCCTGTCATAACGAATCCCCCGCTGCGCATGGCCTTGGTGGTTACGTTTGCGTAGGTGCCGTTGTAGGAGGCGATGTCGCTCTCCAGCTCTGCGAGCAGTGCGGTCTTGGTGGTGATGTTGTCCGCTACGGTGCGGTTGATAACGACATAGAAATCGCATGTGGCGTCGGCGCTTACGCCCGGGAGTACGAACTTGACGGGTGTCGTGGTCGAGCCGTTTATCTCTGCTGCGGTCAGTACGCGGCGCAGGATCTGCGTGCCCGAGGTGTTGTAAACGATCAGCACGGCGGAGGAGATCGACTTCTCCCACGCTTCGGTAGTCCCGGAACCGAATGCGCGGGTTCTGTCGGCTGCGCTCTCGTTCTTCAGGGTAAGTTCGACGATGCTTTCGTTCCCGCCGTTGTCCGGCGCGGGATCGAGATTTACTTTGTCACAGGCGACGATGGCCGCCGTCATTGCCGCCATAACGGCCAGTCTGATAATAAACTGTTTCATGGTTTAAAAATTAAAAATGAGTTGTTTAAAGTTGTTATTGAGCTTTAAGCACCGAAGTACTCTTCCTGAACGATTGTCCCTTCCCAGTCTGAAATGACGATCGTTACGCCCGAGCCGTTCAGGATAATGTGTATGTTGATCTCTACGTCGTGGCCGGTGTCGGGCTTGATCTCCATGTAGCGCTGTATGGTGGCCTTGAACAGGGTATGTCCGTATATGGACGCAGGGTCGTCGCAGTAGATCCCCAAGGCGATCGGCGCGTCGTTCGGGAAATAGGGGGTGTAGAACGATCCGTACATCGTCCCGGCCGCCGGGTCGCGCTCCAGATGCGGGCGGTATGTCTTCGTTTCGCCGCAGGGGACATTGCCGAAGGTCAGTCCGGCGCGATTGTCCAGGCCGAAATAGAACTCTTCGGGGTCGTCGAGGTTCTGCATCCCTTCGACCAGGACGTTGACCTTGTATACGGACTTGAACAGGTCGATGTCGAAGCGCAGCGAGTCGCCCTTTTGGATCGGCGTCTGGATGCGGTTGAAGAAAAGCGGGTCGGCACCCGTATCCGGGAAGGTGATCGCAGCGTCCCGGATGTTGTCTGCCGATACCGTGGAGCCATGCCCTACATTCGCAAGCGTCACAATCCCATATTCTCCATTGGAAATGTAGGTCTGCATGGCTCCGGTATCGGTCAGGAATTCGTCCCGCGTAAGCGTCGTGTCGCGGTACTGCCTGCCGGTCTTCAGGTCGAAGAAGAACAGGCGCAGGGTCTGCACCTCGTCCATGGTGTCGTGCTCCCCGTCGTTGTAGTTGTAGCGCAGGTATACGATGGCCTTGCGCTTCACATCGACGTCGATGTCGTCGTGGATCTCGCAGCCGGGGAGAAGGCTTGCCAGTAAGAGTCCTGTGAACAGTATTTGGATAGGTTTCATGCTGCTATTTCTTGAATCCGATTTTTTGTGGTTCCTGCCGAATTTGCGGTAGCTTGACGGACAGTTCCCCTATGGCCTCGTAAATTGCGTCGATGTCCTTGCCGATGTCTTCGCTCATGTCGTTCATGGCTTTCAGGTTCTCCCGAACTTCATGTTCGATAAGCTGAAGACGGCTGCGCATTTCCGCAAGCTCGGCCGAATGCAGCGATGCCTGCGTGAGGTAGTTGCGCATGGCGACAAATGCCCGCATGATGGCGATATTGACTTGTATCGCAGACCCGCTGCGCAATACACTCGATAACATGGCAACGCCCATCTCGGTAAAAGCGAACGGCGGATATTTGGGGTATTTGCCCCTACCATCTATTTCTAAGGTCACAATTTGTGACCTTAAACTGATTTTTAGGGAGTTATACTCTTCGTTCGAAATCTCGAACATAAAATCTTCCGGAAACCGTTCGATATTTCGGCGGACAGCCTGTTTTAAAACTTTCGTCTCTACCTGATAGAGTGCAGCCAGATCGAAGTCGAGCATCACACGTTGGCCGCGGATCTCGTAGATCTTATTTTGTATGGTTTGTAGTTCCATCTTACCAGGATGCTTTTACGTTGTTCTGTTTGTATAAAATTTGAATCTCTGGATCGAGGTTACCTCGGAACTTCAGCACCGGGTCTGCCTGAATCGCCTTGAGGTAATACTCCAACCCTTCGCGCGGCCGGTTCATGCGCGAGAGTGCTATTGCAGATAGGTAATCGGTTCTTGGGTTCTTCTCGGCCGGCGGCAGCTGCTCCAGGATCTCGAAAGCCGCCTCGTCGTAACTCAGCGAGAGCAGCACGATCGCAAGGTTCTGGCACTTGTAGTCGTTCAGGGTGCGCAGCGCCCCGACATAATCCCGGTCGCGGAGCTGCTGTACGCCGCGCATGTAGGTCGTGTCGAGTACGGTCAGTACGACGGTATCCTTGACCATATCGACGCGGCGGAGGTTGTAGCGGAAGTCCACGGCCCGCAACTGGGGATAGAGGATCTCCTTCATGAAGGCGTAGTCCCCGGGGAACTGCTGGCGGATCTGCTGCTCCGTCACGTCGAGGTTCCTGCTCCGGTCGATCATGTCCGTAATCTTCTCCCAGTCGGGTACGTCGCTGTTGTGTCGGATCAGGCGCTTGAGCAGCGTCCAGTCCTCGCCGATGGAGCGGGTTCGGATCAGCGTATCGACCTCGTGGCCGAACTTGCGCACCAGGCGCTCCTTGATTGCCCGGGCACGCTCGCCGGCAATGCGGTTGTTGGTGGCCACCGATCCGTCGGGCGAGGACGACGCGGTGATCGTAATGGAATCGACGAAGAATTCGTACTGGTTGATAAGCGTGTCCATCAGGCGCTCGATCTTTGCGAGCTGCACCCGGTTCTGGCCCATCGTGTCGATGATCGTGGCGCGGCCGACAGGGAAGGTAACGTAATTGCGGTCGCGTACCTCGACGTACTTGTCGATGATCTTGAGCATGTAGCGCGGTTCGTTGTCCAGGAGCGAGAGCATGGATGTCACGGTGTAGGTCAATGTGTCGCTGTTCGAGAGGTCGTAACGGCTGCGGTCGATGGCATCGACGCGGCCGCGGAAAAAGAGGTGCAGGCGCTTGGTATCCTTCGTCGGCCGGTAGGTCTGGGTGTAGTAATACCGGATCTCCCCTTTGCGGATCAGCACGGAGTCGAGCCTCGGGTCGTTCAGGTAAGGGAACGAGATCGTCTGCTTGTAGGTGGACTCCAGCTTCTCGGCCCGACGCTTTTGTCCGCCTGCGATGTAGCGGTTGTAGGCTTCGTAGTACTTCGCGGCCAGGCCGGTAGTGGTCGTAAGCTCTGTCGAGTCGCCGAGAATGCGGTTCAGGTACTTGTTCATCTGCCAGTACTGGCGCTTCTGGATGTCGGAAAAAAGCTCACCCCGGATAGAGAGCGGTTGCAGCGCCTCTTCAGTCCCGTTGTTCTCTATGACCGGGGTGAGCGACAACCCCCACGTGCTGCTCTGGAGAGCAGCGGGTATACCTATGATGAAGTCGATCGCAATCTCGCCGTTGCGTTCGGCTACGGTTTTCGACTTGGCGACGATGTAGACGGTCTGAATGTCCTCGCCCTTGATGGTGACTTCGCCCGTGGAGTCGCGTTCGACCTCGGCCAGATAGGCGCTGTCGCGGCCACCGTTCATCGAGATGCGGCGCATCTTGGCCACGGCACGCTCGACGTCCTCGACCTCGGGGGTCTCGACGGGGCCGTTGCCGGGCAGGTGGATGTCGGCCGTCGGGGTGCTGCGCTGTAAGGAGTGCGTCATGGCGCAGGAGAGCATCAGGACAGTCAGGGCTATGGAAACGATTGTTCTATATGGTTTCATGTTATGCAATAGGGGATGCTGGGTTGGTTATCAAAATTCTATGATTGCGGCGAATGCGTTCGAGAAATATTTTCTCGATTTCGTCATGTGCCGGCGCTTTCTTCGGGGCGGCCAGGCACCATTCGTCGTAACACTCGGGGCAGAGATACCGGTTGAATGCGGCGACATAGAACCCGGTCGTTACGATGCGGCTCCCGCATGTGTCGCACTTTTCCGCCCGTTGCCAGCATGTGCTTTCATCGGCCGAAACGGCGAGGATTGAATAATTCTTGGAATTGCTGAAGGTCGTTGCCATACGTATGCGAAAGTTTATGCGATTTTGCTATCTGTTGGCGGGCATGGCGATGCTGTTGAGATTTCATTTTTGCGCAACTGTTTTGCGAGCGAAAAATGGAGCGCATCATCGCAGATCATGCACATGTACAACAATGCCGTTGCGCCGAGCTGGATTGTGTCGGGATGTGTTTGAATGAAGGGTATTTTCTCTGTCAGAGAACTTATGAATGCGAGATCTTTAAAAAACAGGGCTATTATGATTACCAGACATGCTTCTTGCAGAATCCGAATAGAGGGTATTAAAATATTCGATTTCCAATCATGTGATTTCAGATTATTTGTCCGATATTCCATGTCCAAGCGTTTGATAAGACATACGGCAACCATGCTTGCCAATGCCACACTTTTATTGAAGAGGAAAAATAAAATGAGCCCGAGGGTAAGGGTTGTAAGGAGTATTGGCTCCATACCCATTATCCGAGGCCGTGAGAGGGTGCCGAAAACCATATTTCCCCGCACTATTTTGTCTTCAGCCCTCTTGACGTTCTTTTCTTCAATGGCGATTTGACTTTCTGATCTGCCGGGAACAGTATCATGCCATGCCTCATAGCATTTAGGGCAAGACATGAGATCGAAGGCTCCTACGTAGAACCCATTTGAACCGATCTTTTGGTTGCAGCGGTCGCAGACCCCGGCTCGCGGCCAGACCTTGATTTCATCGGCAGACAATGCCAGGATCTTGTATCCTTTGGAATTTTCGAAAGTCGTTGTCATGGGATCTGTGAATTAGAACAAGTAGGAAAATGACAGGTTGCATTTGATCGGGATGAGCAGGAACCGCCGGTGACGATAGGTATACTCGTCGTCGAACTCCCCGATGTACTTCGGCCGCAGCTTCTCGGTGTAGGGGGTATAGACGATACCGGCCCCGATCTCGACGATGAAGTTCCAGCGCGTACTCAGGAGCTTCGAGTAACCCCACGAGCATCCGATGCCGTAGGCATTGCCTTTGAAGGTGCGTTTGTCGTAGCCTATGGTGTAGTTGGCATAAAACAGCGAGGGGGAGACGAACTGTCCGATGTATCGCTCGACGAACCAGTGCCGCCATCCCGGTTGCAGGACGACATGGCTCCACTGGGTGTCTCCGAACCTGAACGGATTGGCTGACACCGGAATGTTGATCGTATTGTGCAGGTTCACATTCAGATCGACGGCCGCGTTTATGTTCCCGGCAGCCCATCCGACGATGTTGGTCGATACGGACGAGAACTGGGCGTAAGAGGCTGAAAACGTGAACAGCGATACGATAATGAGGAGATAGTGTTTCATATTGACGATATTGTGAAAAAAGTGGGGCGGACGCATTTGCATAATGTATTAAATCCCTTCAGTCTGCTTGGAAAGAGAAATTGTCCGCCCCAGTAGTTTCATTCCGGAGTGTTGTGTAATTTGCAGACCGATGCTTTTATACATGATTAGATTTTAATACGTTATGCGATGCAAAGGTACCCGTTCTGTGAGGTGCAAAGCAAATTATAGATACTTTTGGGAGGGGCTTCCATTTTTGTAATCGTTTGATTCTAAAAAAGAATGATTATATTTGTGCAATTGAATTCTACAAGAAAAACATGGCGAAAAACGGGGATACGAGAAAGCTCCTGCTGGATATTGATATCGAAACGATGGAGTATATTAATGACTACAAGTATGCAATGCTTTTATCCCAGGGGATAGTAATGACCAATGTGGATATATTTATTGCAGCGATCCAGAGTTTAAAGCGTGAGACAGAGAAGGAAGGAACACTCAAAGTTGTTCCCCGGCCGGAGCATGTGCGTAAGATGGAAGTCAGCAGACGCGAAGCATTGCAGGCCGGCAAGTTACGGAAGAAACAAAATAAGGAGTAATACAAGGAGGGCTTGATTCAAGGCCCTCTTGTGTTGATAAAGAGATAGCAGTAGGGAAGAGGCGGGAGGGTTTGTCCGTTTCTTTGGACGGTATAATGCAAGTGCTTTCCCGTACTGCGGCCGGACGTTCCCATTATGCCAATCGGATCTCCGATATGTATTTTTTGGTGCGGATTTCGGATAAAAGTACGTTTCAGGTGTCCATATATAGTTGTAAAGCCGTATTTGTGCCGTATCTTGATGTGTAACCCAATAAGATCATTATAGGCGACTGTATCGAGAATCCCGTTTGCAGTGGCGTAGATTGTATCATTCCCTGAAGGGGGAATGTCTATTCCTGAGTGCCGGTGTACCTTTTGTGTGATGGGGTGAATGCGCAGACCGTAACCTGATGAGATTCGCAGCCTGTCAAAATTCGGTTGCTGGACAGGGGAGATACATGGGATGTCGAGGATCTGCGGCGCTCTCGCCGGGAGTTGGGCAATGATATCTAATATTTCCTTATTTCCTGCTGTATAAAGTGCATGTGGATTTTGTCCCCATAAACTTATGGGAAGCAGTTTGAGGAGCAGAGATATTCTTGTCCATTTTCTCATAAAAGATCAGAAAGAAGAACATGCAGAGCATTCCTTATCGCCTCGTCCCGGGGACAGTCGGCCTTGATGCTCCTACAAAATTCCTGTATGGCTTCCTCGTTTTTGCGATCGAGGTAATCTCGGTATTCTCGATTTGACATAGACTGGGGAAACTGGGGCTTAAAATCCGCGATATAGTTGACGAGGTAGGGCTTGAAAAAAGCTAAATCGTATAATTCTCGTATCTCCAGATCAATAATCTGCTGGAGTTTTTTATCTATATTTTCACTCATTGGTTTTTGATTTTTTCAACTGTCGATTTTGAAAAAAATACATAATTCTTGATTGATTGACGCTTCAGTATACTGCGTTCGACTTTCTCTATCGCCCTATATTTTGCATTTTTTTTGTTGTCTGCCCGAACTCTGCAATGCACGATCATAAAACGTAATCCGACATCATATAGGTTCGGGGGAACTTTGTTGGCAGTTTTGTAAATACCTAATAGGTTCGCCATTCGATGTATGGCTTTGGAACTCCGTTTGAATTTCACCTCCAGTTCTTTAGCCGTATATTTTGGATAGAGTTTAATCAACTCCTTTTTCTCTTTTGAATTCCACTCCATATTCTTGACAATTAGTTTTTAATAGGGATATTGAGTTCTATCTCTCGGACACAGACTTCCATGTCGTCGCCCATAGCTTCTGCCTGGGCCATTTCTTCGAGCTGGAGTTTGTCCGAGTCGTTGTCTGCGAGGGCATATAAGCGTCCGTATTCGCCATGTGCGTCCTCGATAGTGATGGCATACACTTTCATATTCGGCATATTGTTATTGGTTTGGGAAAAGAATATCCTGGAGTTTCCACTCTCCTTTCATGTATTGCACGGCGGTTATGGCGGCTCGTCATTTCAGCGTCGGGTCTCATGGTGTCGGTTGTTATAAATTTTCTTTTTCCTTGAGGAGCAACAGCCCCTTGTAGATTGTTTCCCGGAGATTGTCTTGTATCCCCGGTAACTTTCGGTGCGCCTCGATGATCGACCATATTTCTTCCGTGAAGTCGATGCTTCTCTTCTGCACGAATGTATATGTTCGGCTACGCTTCTTTTTCTGGCGCTGCATAATACCGGCCAACGCGATGCTCATCATGTCCTCGTCGTAGGAGGGGCGGTCTTCTATGGCTGGCATATGGAGTGTCTATTGAAGGAGTTTAGCAATGATTTCATCTGTCAAAGCACTCATGTCGTCAGCGCCTTTCGATTTCGGTGCGAATTCGAAAATCGTTTTATGTTCGGCCTCTGCCTGTTTGAAGGCTTCGCATAGACGGATATTCGTGTTGAACGCATCAGGGAGGAGATCATCCGTCCGTAATAGTTCGACCGTTTGTTGGTAAACCTTTGTCCGGGCGTTAATCATGCTTAATATGATGCCTCCGAGTTGGATTTTGGCTCCATAATTCTTTTTTATCGTGTTTGAGGCAGAGAGGATACGTCGCATGCCGTCGTAGGAGAATTCTCCGGGCGACAAGGAAATGAGCATGGCATCGCCGGCGGTGATTGCGTTTATGATGATTGCATCGAGAGCTGGGGCGCAGTCGATGATGGCAATGTCATAATCCTTGTATTCGGGCATTGCCAGGTACTTTTTCAGGAAAAACGGGGCATTCACGTCATTTGCGAGCTGAACGTTGATGTTCGATGTCCTGACATCCGAAGGGATGATGTAAAGGTTTGGATTGATCTTGTACGGTTTTACGGCCTCGCCTGTTATAAAGAGCTTGAATAAAGTCTCTTTGTGTTTTGTTGCATTGAAGATTAGCGAGAGGTTCGCTTGTTCGTCCCCGTCGATCAGGAGGACTTTCTTTCCGAGTTGGGCCAGGCGGAAGCCGACATTTGCTGCGGTGGTCGTTTTCCCGACACCGCCCTTTTGGTTGATGGAGATTAAAACTTTCATGGTAGCAGACTGTATTTGGTATTATAAATTGAGTTCCATTTGAATCACTCCCTGTTCGTGAGAAATCTTCTCTTCCTTTATCGCGTTTTCGATGGATTTGAGGTAATATGCGTCGCGATTATTGATCTTGTCGCCGTGATCTTCCATGTAAATCCATGCTGCGAGATGTCTTTGAAACACGTATGTGTAATTTCTTAGGGTTATATTTTTGAATACCCGATTGTATCTATCTTGCCCGATTTTTAAAATATGCCCTGCACAATGCCGCATCTGGGAAAGATGGTTCTCGTAAGCGTCGAGATCTATTTTCGATGGATGTGTCTCGTATATGTTAAAAATAATATGGCTTGGCGTGGAATGGCGATTGCTCGGGAACTCTTCGGTATAGGTGAAATAATAGTTTGTCGTATTATTTTGCACCATAAGGAGCAGCTCATCGCGCGCGACATCGAGGACGCGACGACGGAACTCATGGTATCTCGGGACTGAGTTGGTGCGGACACGCTGCTTAGATTCTGTACTCCCTTTCTTCTTGGGTGAGTCGACATTCAGAAGCAATCGGAGATCAGGATAGGGAATGGCCCATTTCTTCCCGTCTGCGTGCCGGCATATCTGCATGTAGATCCTCGCGGTATAAATCGAACGGCAATTGTCAATGGTAGCTTGTAATAAGCGTGAGTATCCGTAGCAGGGATTGACCAGTAATCTGGCTATATCTTCGTTGAAAAAGATATGAATATAGCTTCTGTTTTTCTGAGACTTGTCATTGTTGTAAAATACTCCCTGGCATAAAGGCCGGCAGCCGTTCGTCAGGGTTTCTTTGGCCAATTCCGACCATGTGGGGAATTTAACCGGTATCCTGATCAGATCGCTGATGGCTGCTCTGATCCGGCCGTAATGGCTTCGGATATTCGTAAAAGCATCTAAAGGTATCCTTACCTCGAGTGTCCGCTCGTTAATCTTCCAGTAAACATCTTCGGCGTGCAATCGGAGGTTCCGCTCTTCCCCCAAAAGGTAATCAATTTTTGGATGTTCCTCTTTGCTTCCGAAGCGTCGGCGCAGCGTGACGTATTCGTCTATATTTTGATTGATGATCGGCTGTAAAATGTTGGTGATTTTTACGATTGCCGATAGTTGTATCAGCCGGTAATTGTATTTGGCATCCAAAATCATGTTTGGCTGATTTAGCTCGGGTAATGCTTCGTCTGTTGGGAGGATTGGGGGGACGATCAGGCTCTCGCTTTTGTACACCCGAGAGTCCTTGCTGCTATATATCTTTTGCACAGATTCCATGATCGAGGATAAACAAGAGAGAGGGGATATGGAGTGTCAACTGCTACCGTGGGATCAGTGATGCAGTCTTATCACCACTCCCCTCAAGTCTCCTGTGCTTTATATTGATAATTTCAATTCTTTATATTTTTGCTTGAGCTGTTTGAAGTCGAGCAATAAGGCATCTATTGTGAATATGAGAATTTTCCGGGAGGTGCTGTCCGGGTGAGTAGGAATGAGACCGGCATGGACATACTCCCGCACAGTCACGGTGCATACGCTGTGCATACGTGCGCAGGCGTCAACGGTTATGGCGGTTCCATAGAATTTTTTAGGGTCGAAACATTCCTTTTTCATCCGTGTAATCGTGGCCTCCAGATTACTCACAGTGAATTCGAGTTGTTGAATGTAGAGACTGATCTTGGTGGAATCGATATGTGTAGAGTCTTCCATGAACTGATTACTGTTTACGATATTCTCGTGATTGTAAATATATTTTCGTCTGAATATGTTTTGGTTTCAAACTTTCGTGGCTCGAGTTTTCCTGTTTTTATCTTCTTGTTATACCGCTTTATTGCCTGTCGGCCATTTGTGACTACATTCCCTACATTTTTGAAAATGGCAGGATTTCCTACCTTCATTCCCTTTAAGAATACTTCCCACCCTTTGGAGGAAGGTACTTCTGTAAAAGTGATTTTTCGAGGCATGTCTTTGGTTTTCAAATGATATTTCTTATCTTTACCTAATTTATCGGGGTGTGCGAGTTTGGTACGCATGTCCCACAATGCAAAAATACAACAAATGTTACAATAAACAATAGAATTGTTATAAATTTTATTTGATTTGTTATGAATATAACAGAGCGATTGAGGGAAATCATTGATTATCTCGGACTTACGCCGAATGCCTTTGCTGCGAAGATTGGTATCTCGCAGCCACGGATGCGTAATTATCTGACTGGGAGAGATCCTGATTTTGAAACATTAAGTCAGATATGTATAACATTTGTAAATATAGATCCGCGTTGGTTATTGACTGGGGACGGTGATATGCTGCTCCCGTCAGTAGCGCTTGGTGCGACTAACCCTTCTGCTTCTACGTTAGAATTAGCGATTATAAAAACACAAGCTGAAACAATTTTAAAACAGCAGCAATTCATTAACGATCATTTTATGGAACTACATCAGAAAAAAATATCCCCCCCCCGCGTTGGCGAGGAATATCCTGATAAAGAGCATATTAAAGAGTAGTCCTGTGTTTGATATATTGTAGTGGGATCCAATTTTCAAACACGGACTCCATAATAGTATATCGAACAAAATGATAAAATTTTATTTAGCTACTCCCCAGCGGGAGAGATCGGCGATTATCTTATCCGTAACATTTAAGGGCAAACAGTATCGACGCACAACAAAAGAGTCTACTCTGGTAAAGTTCTGGAACCCCCAGCGACAGAGGGTTCGGGTGTGCCGTGAAAACAGATTGGCGAATTGCACGAATGATATATTAGAGCAATGGAGCCAGGCGGCCCGGCGAGCTGAGGTTTATTTTAAAAAGAGCAATACTGTTCCGTCTTTGCGGGATTTTTTTGATCTGGTAGATGAAGAATACTGCAAAGCCTTGGAACGACCTGTTCCGTCAATAAATACTCCGGAGTCTCCCTCTGACTATTATTCTGATTATTTTGAGCGTTATATTGCCCGCTATGCCGATGCAAGGTCGATAATAACGATTAAGCACTACCGAACAGTCCTGAATAAGCTGAAGCAGTATGAGCAACTGATTCGGCAGCGGTTGTCATTTCAGGATATAGATATCAGTTTTTATAACCATTTTCGAGCATGGATTTATGGCCAAGGCTATTCTGATAACTATTTCGGAAGCATTATCAAAATCATTAAGCAAGTTTATCGGGAGGCTCGGGATGTAGATCACTTGCATAATTTGAACGGGACTGCCCATAAGAATTTCATCACTGTGATGAAAGAAGGCGATCCAATATTTCTTTCGATAAGCGAGCTTATGGAACTTCACGCGCTTAAAATCACGAAAAGTATGGTGCTTGAGGAGTGGCCGGAGCTGAAAGATCCGAAAGCCATCAAGCAGCGTATAGCTACATGTGAGTTAGTCCGGAATCGGTTTCTTATCGGGGCTTTTTCAGGCATGAGGGTGTCTGACTTTAGTCGCTTCAACGAATCCAATATTGTCGATGGGATGATTATGATGCGTACTCGTAAGACAGATACCCCGATTGCCATTCCACTTCATCCCGTGATAAAAAAAATCCTCGAGAGCGATTTTGACCTGTCAAAGACAATTTCTGACCAGAAAATGAATGTCTATATCAAGCGACTGGCGAAAATGGCAGGGATCGACGAAAAAGTGACAATATGCGAACATCGAGGAGGAGAGGTGAAAGAGATCCGGATTGAGAAGTATGCTTTGATCTCTACCCATACCGCACGGCGATCATTCGCAACGCATCTTCAGCGTTCCAAAGTTCCGCTTTCATCAATCTCCAGAGCCTTGGGTCATAAGAAAGTTACTACGACTATGCGTTACCTGCGATTGGGGGTGGATGAGAATGCTGCTATAATTGCCGGCAGTTCCTTTTTTAAGGATTTTGAAGGGGACGATTGATTTAATTTATCCTACATTTTATCCTGCAAACAAGAAAAACCGCTGATTATCAGCGGTTTTCAGTGCCCAGGACAAGACTCGAACTTGCACGAACGTAATTGTTCACTACCCCCTCAAAGTAGCGTGTCTACCAATTTCACCACCTGGGCATTGTACGTATCCTTTCGGATTTCGGGTGTGCAAATATAGGGCATAAATTTTAATCCGCCAAATTTTTTCTCCATGTAATATGGATTATTCTTCCGGCAGCGGCGTCGTGGCGACGCAAACCGCCGTGCTCTACCTGCCGCGGGGGCGGTGTCGATGTCTGCGCAGGTGCCTGTGCTTGGTGGTAAAGGCGGCGGAAGCGGTTGGGGCGGAGACCTTAGCGGGTTCATTTGCCAGGCCGATACGGCGGCGGAGCTGTGGCCGAGGTCGTGGCGGAACCGCCGGGCGTGTGTTACGTGCGCCGGTGCCAGGTTAAGAAAAGAGGGGCTGTCTAACAAGTCCCGAAAATCGAAAATCACCCCTGTCAGAATAAACTCCGGCAGGGGTGAAATCGTTAAAATTGGACTTGTTAGACAGCCCCCTCGATTTAGGACGGTCTTCCGTTACTCCTCCGAAGCCGGCAGGAATACGATCATGCCGCTCGGGCGGTTCGATAAGTCGGGCAATGTGATGTCCGTTGCCGGACGTACACCCGGCGCGGTGCTGCGCGTGCCCGATACGCTTACCGATTTCTGTCCCGTGATCTGGCTCAGGGCCGCTGCCAGCATCGGCTCGCTCCGGTCGCCGTAATCTTTCAATTCCCCGTCCCATTCCTCGCACGCGGTGTCGACCGCCAGTCCGTTCTTGTCGACGGTCACCTGCTTGGCGTTGTAGCCCTGGAACGATATCGGGGCCAGTTCGTAGCTGTAATTGCCTACGGTGAATTTGCTGACCTCCATGCCGACGTTCTTGCCGTTGGTCTTTTCGCCGATGAGCTTCACCGTGAAGCCGTCCAACCCGCGCAGCGTATTGATGACGGCTTCGCTCGACGAGGCCGTGTTGCCCGTGACGAGCACGTACAGCCGGGTCATGTTCAGCGCATAATTCCGCAGGTCGACGCCATAATAGTCGCCGTAATAGAATTCGTCGAAGAATTTTTTGGACGCCGAGTCGTATTCCTTGCCGGTCTCCTTCGCCGTTTTTTCGACCGTGGCCATGCGGCTGTCGTTGTACCGGTAATATTCGTAGACCTTGCCCTGGCAGGCCGCGCCGGCGATGCAGGTGGAAAGCATGTTCGACGTGATGACGTGCCCGCCGCCGTTGTTGCGCAGGTCGAGCACCATGTCGGTAATGTTCCCGTCCTTGAGTTTCTTGACGGCCGCGAGCAGTTCGTCGTCATAGGCCGCGTCGAAACTGTCGTAGACCAGGTAGCCGATCCTATGCGCACCGGAGGCGATCACTTCGCTGTGGATTACCGGATTGGGGTATATTTCGCGTGCCGTGAGCGATACGGGCTGCGCGCCCTGCTTGTTTTCGGTGAGCTTGACCGTGCTTGCGCCTCCCGGGGCTATTAACGTGCCGTAGACCGAATTCAGGTTCGCGGCCGTGATGGCCGCGCCGTTGTACTGGGCGAAGAACGTGCCCCGCCGGAACCCTGCTTCCGATGCCGGGGAGTCCGGGTAGACCGACGTGACGACCAGCCCGTATTCTCCCGTAGGTTGGTTGTTGCCGTCCACAAACCTCACGCCCATCAGGCCCGCGATGCCGAAGCCGTACTCCTTCTCCTTTACGACCCCGTGGCTTACGCCGCGCGTCGTCCCGGCGACGGCCTTCGTGAGGGGCGTCCGCAGCAGGTAGGAGTAAACCGAGTAGCTGCCGTTGCTCTGCCGTTTTTTGTCGAGGTCGTTGGTCGTCATCTCCAGCAGCGTGCGTTTCAGGAAATTGTCGCTGGAACTGATGTAATCCAGCGAGAGGTCGCGCGACATCTGCCGGTATTCGCCGTTCCACAGGTAGTAATACTCCAGGATCTTGTCTACCTGTTTGTTGAGCTCGGTGTCTGCGCCCGTGCCGCCGCTGCTGCTCCCGAGCTGGGTGATGGCGAACTGCGCCGCCCTCGCGTAGCCGCTCACCTGTACGGTGATGTTCGCGCTGCGCGTGCTGCCGGTCTCGTTGGCTTCGACGGTGATGTTGAGCTGCCGGTCGCTGCCCTTGTCGCCCGACGAGGTGAGTATCTTGCACCATTCCGGCTTGTCGCTCTGCGCCACCCAGTTGGCGGAGGCCTTGAACGTGTATTTCTTGGTCGTGCGGTCGGCGCCCACCGTTTCCGATGCTTTCCACGACGAGCCGGTTATGCCCGTCGTGTCGTTGTTTTTCGTGTCGTCATCGCCGCAGGATACTGCTGCCATGCCGAACAGGAGGACGGCGAACCATGTGTAGAGGATTGTTTTCATAGAGGCTGATTTTGTTATGCGGGCTAAATATAGTGTTTTTTTCGTGAATTGCTCCTATTTGCGGCGGCTGAAATCCATTTCGCCGAACAGGTATCCCGCCCCGCCGATGCGGTCGATGACGAACAGCACGTATCGGACGTCGACGGCGATGTTGCGGCAGATCGTTTCGTCGAACGCCACGTCGCTCATCGTCGAGCGCCATGTGCGGTCGAAATTCAGCCCCACCAGTTCGCCCCGGCCGTTGATGATCGGCGAACCGGAGTTGCCGCCCGTCGTGTGGTTGGTGGCCAGGAAGCAGACGGGTACCGTCCTGCGACCGTCGATCGTCGTCGCCCAGCGTCCGTAGTCCTTCGTGGCATAGAGCTCGCGCAGCGCCTGCGGGATGTCGTAGTCGTAAATCTCGGGGTTGTCCTTGGCGATGATGCCGTCGAGGGTGGTCTGGGGCTTGTGGTATTCGCCGTCGGCATATTCGTAGCCCCCGACATGGCCGTAGGCCACGCGCAGCGTGAGGTTGGCATCGGGGTAGAAGGCCCGCAGGGTGTCCCACTCGCGCAGCCCCTTGATGTAGGTCGTGTAGAGTTCGTTGAGACGTCCGCTGTTGAGGTTGCGCAGCGACTTGGTTCCCAGCATCCAGCCGATGTGGCCGAGCATGCGTTCGGTGTCCTTGTGTAGGGCGTGCACCGCCGTGGTGTCGGCGCCCTCCCGCCACAGCGTGTCGAATACCTCGCCGGCGTAGGCTTCGGGCGACCCGCTGGCGGCGACGCCGGCCAGGAATGCCGGAATCTGGTACTGCACGGGGCAGCGGCGGGCATACTGGCCGAAAAGCCATTCGAAGAGTGCCCGTTCCGTCTGCTCGCGCCGTGCGAAGGCGGCTTCGGCACGCTCTTCGGGGGTGTAGCGCTCGGGCAGTGCGCCGAGCGTTTCGCGTGTGATCTCGCGGGCGAAATAGGCGTCCGCGATGCGGGCGTATTCGGCCTTGAGGTCGGCGACGACGCTGCGGTATTCGGGTTTGTCCTGCGCCCAGGCGGCGAATTCCTGCTCATAGGCGCGTTTCGAGGCCACGGTGCCCAGGCGGCCGATGCCCAGCGCCTCGCCCTGCCATTTCTTCCATGCGTTGGCGATCGAGGCGTGTTTGGCGGCGTAATGGATGCGCAGCGCCGGGTCGCTCTCCTGTGCCGCGGAGATGATGTCGAGGCGCCCCGTGCGGATGGCGATCTTGGCCGGGTCGGAGCGCTCGGCGATGTAAGCCACGGCGTCCGAGAGGATGTACTCCTGCGTATTGCCGGGGAAGCCGTAGATCATCGTGAAATCCCCCTCTTCGACCCCGGCGGTCGAGATGGTGAAATGCCGCTTGGGGCGGTAGGGAACATTCTCGGGCGAGTAGGCGGCGGGCTTGTTGTCCTTGCCGGCGTAGATGCGGAAGAGCGAGAAGTCGCCCGTGTGGCGGGGCCATATCCAGTTGTCGGTGTCGCCGCCGAACTTGCCGATCGACGAGGGCGGCGCGCCGACCAGGCGTACGTCGTCGAACTGCTCGTAGATGAACAGAAACTGCTGGTTGCCGTAGTACATCTGCTCGACCGAGGCCTTGTAGCCCTTGCCTTCGGCCTCGGCCCGGCGGATGATTTCGGCCTTCGTTTCGCCCGCAGCGATGCGGTCGGTGACCTCTTCCATGCGGACGAGGAAGCGTACGTTGAGCTCCTTGTTGGGCAGTTCCTCCCGGCGCGACATGGCCCAGAAGCCGTTGGTCAGGTAGTCGTGTTCGACGCTCGAATGCGCCTGTATGGCGTCGTAGCCGCAGTGGTGGTTGGTGAGCAGCAGCCCTTCGGACGAAATCAGTTCGCCCGTGCAGCCGCCGTTGAACAGCACCACGGCGTCCTTCATCGAGGCTTTGTTGATCGAGTAGATGTCTTCGGCCGTGAGGCGGAATCCTTTGGCGCGCATGTCGTCGATGCGCTGCGAGATGAGGCTCGGGAGCCACATGCCCTCGTCGGCGGAGGCTGCCAGCGCGAGGAGCGTACAGAACAGGGTAAGTAGCGTGCGTTTCATTTATTTGAGGAATTTGTCGAGTTCGGTGTATACTTTCTGGATCGGGAGCCCCATGACATTGTAGAACGAGCCGTTGATCTTTTCGATGGCGGCGTAGCCGATCCACTCCTGGATGCCGTACGAGCCGGCCTTGTCGTAGGGACGGCAGGCGTCGAGGTAATAGGCGATCTCCTCGTCCGCGAGCGGGCGGAACCACACGCTGCTCTTGGCGGCGAAGGTGTGCGTCCGCCCGGGGGTGCGCAGCGTGACGCCCGAGACCACCGTGTGCCGGCGCCCCGAAAGGCGGCGGAGCATCTGCGTGGCCTCTTCGCGGCCGAGGGGCTTGCCGAGCACCTCGCCGTCGGAGACCACTACCGTGTCGGCCGTCAGCAGGATTTCGTTCGGGGCCAGCGCCGCCGGGTAGGCTTCGCTCTTGAGCCGCGAGAGGTAGAGCGGCACCTCTTCGCCGGGCATGCCGGCGGGGTAGACCTCCTCGCATTCGTATTTGGGGGCGAGTTCGTACGGGAGCCCGCAGCCCGTCATCAGTTCCCGCCGGCGCGGCGACTGCGATGCCAGCAGCAGGCGGTAAGGTTTGAGTTTGTCTTTGAGCAACATGGTTATAGCGTGTTTTTAGTTTTCATGTGTCTTTGTTCCCGTTCCGTTCCCGGGTCAGCGGATGTCGAAATTGAGCAGTTCGCGGCCTTCGAGCACGGCGCGCAGGTTGTCGCCCGGGCGTACGGGCCCCACGCCGGCCGGCGTGCCCGTGTAGAGCAGGTCGCCCATGCGCAGCGTCATGTACTGCGACACCGAGGCGATGATCCGGTCGACAGAGAAGAGCATCCCGGACGTGTCGCCCCGCTGGCGCGTCTGCCCGTTCACCTCCAGCGTGAAGTGCAGGGACTGCACGTCGCCGCCCAGCTCCTGCAAAGATACGAATTGGGGCGAGAGGGCCGCCGAGCGGTCGAATGCCTTGCAGCGCTCCCACGGCAGCCCTTCGGCGATGGCCTGCCGTTGCAGGTCGCGGGCCGTGAAGTCGATACCCAGGCCCACCTGGTCGTAATAGCGGTGCGCGAAACGTTCGGCGATGCCCTTGCCTACGCGGTTGATGCGTACGACCAGCTCGCATTCGTAGTGCACCTCCTGCGAGAAGGCGGGGATGTAGAACGGGTCGTTGTTGCGCAGCAGCGCCGTGTCGGGCTTGAGGAACCAGGCAGGCTCCGGCGGGCACGCCGTGCCGCCGCCGGCCAGGCGGCCGAGCTCCTCGGCGTGTGCGGCGTAGTTGCGTGCTATGCAGATGATTTTCATGGTGTTGTCTGTCGTTACTTTCAGTTGTGGTCGTACCGTTGTGCCCGAACGAGCATCCAAACGACGTAAGGCAGCAGGTAAATTACGTAAATCACTGCCAGCGTGTCCGTCAGGCCGGTCAGTTCCAGGACGACCGTAAATAGGATCCATAAAGCTCCCATAATCACGAGGTGGCGCCGCATGAACGAAGACAAGCCCCCGATGTCGACGTTTTTCTTCTTTGCGGGCGGCATGGTGTTGTAGCCCGCGATCAGCATCGGGAACCGCTTTACCAGCAGGCCGACGACGATCAGCAGAGGGCCGCCGAGCAGGAGTATCGTGAAATCGTCCATAACTTTTGGTTATTTCGTTTCCGGTGCGCGCAATTCCGCGACCATCCGGGCGGCGAAACGGTCGCTGGCGCCCGGCCCCCCGATAACCGTACGTAATTCGGCGAAGTCGGCGAGCATCCGTCCGCGTTTCTCCCCGCCTGCGACGATCGCCCGCAGCTCGCGTTCGGCGCGCGTGGTGTCGAGGTCGGACTGGATGACCTCGGCGACCGCCTCGCGCCCGAGGTTGAGGTTCACGAGCGACACCCAGGGTACTTTCAGTACATAGGGCCGGAGCCTGACCTGGAACCAGAGCGTGCGGTAGACCACCACTTCGGGGATGCCCAGCAACGCCGTTTCGAGCGTTGCCGTCCCGGACGTTACCACGGCGGCTTCGGCCGCGGCGAGCGTCTCGTAGGTCTGGTCGCAGACGTAACGGATGCCGCTGCCGGCCATATACTGTTCGTAGAGCGCGCGGTCGAGCCATGCTACGCCCGCCACGACGAACTGGTGCTCCGGGAATTTGCGCGACAGGTCGGCCATCAGCGGCAGGTTGTCGCGGATCTCGCCCCGGCGGCTGCCGGCCAGCAGGGCGATGATCGGCCTGCGGTCGAGCCCGTGCCGGCGGCGGAACTCGTCGGGCGAGGGGAGCGAGGTGCGCCGGGCCTCGATGGCGTCTACGAGCGGGTTGCCTTCGAAAATCGGTTCGACGCCGTGCCTGGGGAAGTAGCCGCATTCGAAGGGGAAGATGACGAACAGCCTGTCGACCCAGCGGCGGATGGCCTTCACGCGCCACTCGCGCCATGCCCAGACCTTCGGGGCGATGTAATAGAAGGTGCGGATGCCGTGCTCTTTGGCCCAGCGCGCCATCTTCATGTTGAAGCCGGGGTAGTCGACCAGGATCAGCACGTCGGGGGCGAATGCCGCGACGTCGGCCCGGCATTCGCGCATCTGCCGTTTGATCGTCCGCAGGTTTTTCAGCACCTGCACGATGCCGAAGAATGAGGTTTCGCGGTAGTGCTTGGCCAGGTTCGCCTCGCCGCCCGCCGCGGCCATCAGGTCGCCGCCCCAGAAGCGCAGCCGTGCTTCGGGATCGGCTTTGAGGAGTCCTTTTATCAGGTTCGAGCCGTGCAGGTCGCCCGAGGGCTCGCCGGCGATGAGGTAGTATTTCATTGCGTTGCGTTTAGCGGTAGGGTTTGTAATTCAGCGGGGGTATCCAGGAATCCGAGCAGGGTGTCGCACTGCGGGATGCCGTAGCCCGTTTCGAGGTCGGGCGCTGCGCTGCGGGTGCCCGAAGCGTGCAGCAGGCGGATCAGCTCGCGGCGTTTCATCGGCCTGTACCCCATGAGGGCGGCACACAGCCCCGTGACCACGGGCGTCGAGAACGACGTGCCGTTCGGGGAGTCGTACACCACCAGGTCGGGCTTGACGGGGTGCGGGTAGTAGCCGGTGCCGCTCTTGCCCGAACGTCCCGTGCCTTCGGAGTCGGCCGCGCCGACCGTGACGGCCTCGGCGACATCCCCGGGGAACGAGATGTGGCGCCATTTGTTTTTCCCCTCGTTGCCGGCGCTTTGTACGACGACCATGCGCGGGTGCGCATCGAGCAGGCTGTCGAGAAAACGCGAGCAGAGTGCCGTGCGGCCGTCGAGCATCTGCGGCGTATAGCCGTCGAAATCGTCGAATACGGTATAGCCCAGCGAGATGTTGACCACGTCGACCTGCCGTTGTGCGAGCCAGGCCAGGGCCCGGCACAGGCGGCGTTCGTCCTCGCGCGGCTCGCCGTGCTCGAGGTCGGATTTCACCAGGTAGTAGTCGGCTTTGCAGGCCAGCCCCAGCAGGGTGTCGTTGGAGAAGCCCCCGATGTTCCGTGTGACCCGGGTGCCGTGGTCGCAGTCGTCGCGGAAGAATCCCGTCGTGTCGCCGTCCGTCAGGTCGAGGTAGTCCGCGACCCGGAGACGGCGCGTGAAACGGTCGTCGCGCAGCCCGCCGAAACCGGCGTCGACCACCCCGATGCGGATGCCCTCGCCCCGGGGTGCGAGCGAATCGAACCGCGGCCCCATCATCTGCCCGATGGCATGCGAATAGGTGTGCGCGTAGCAGGAAGTATAGCTGCGCCTGATCTCCCGTACGATGTCGTAGATGCCGTAGGCGGCGAGCAGCAGGACGGCACCCCAGACGATGAGCGAAGTCTTCCGTTTCATGGCGTTCGTTTATTCGCCGAGCAGGTCGGGCCGCAGCTGCCGGGTGCGTTCGAGGGACTGTTCGTCCTGCCACCGGGCGATCTGGGCGAAGTTGCCCGAGAGCAGCACGTCGGGAACCCTCCAGCCGCGGAACTCGGCCGGGCGCGTGTAGACCGGCGGCGCCAGCAGGTTGTCCTGGAACGAGTCGGTGAGCGCCGAGGCTTCGTCGCCGATGGCGCCCGGGATGATGCGCACGACCGAGTCGGCGATGATGCAGGCCGCCAGTTCGCCGCCCGTGAGCACGTAGTCGCCGATCGAGATTTCGCGCGTGACGAGGTGTTCGCGGATGCGGTGGTCGATGCCCTTGTAGTGGCCGCAGAGGATGATGATGTTTTCGAGCGTCGAGAGGCGGTTGGCCTCGTGCTGGTCGTAGCGTATGCCGTCGGGCGAGGTGTAGATGATCTCGTCGTAGTGCCTCTCGGACTGGAGTTTCTCGACCAGCTCGAAAACCGGTTCGCACTTCAGAACCATGCCCGCCTCGCCGCCGAAGGGGTAGTCGTCGGTGGTCTTGCGGCGGTCGTGGGCGTAGTCGTGGAGGTTGTGGACGACGATCCGGACGAGCCCCTTCTCCTGCGCACGGTGCAGGATCGACTCGTTGAGGGGCGAGGTCAGCAGTTCGGGTACGACGGTGAGGATGTCAATGCGCATGTCTGAATATGATGTCTTTGGTCGTGTTGGGTGCAAGGGGTATTTCGCGGCCCCGGTCGAGGGTGAAGCCCGCGTAGCCGAGCGCCGTGAAGAGCGCGACGATCTGCGGGCGGTTTTCGCCGCCGGTCTCGATCAGCACCGTGGGGCGGAAGCGTTCGAGCAGCGGGCGCAGTTCGTTCATCACCACGACCTCGTACCCCTCGATGTCGCACTTGATGAAATCGAGGCGTTCCAGGCCGGCGAAGAGTTCGCTGCCCCGGCGCATCCGGGCCGGGAACTCCGCGGCGGCGGACGTGCCGCCGTCGTTTACGAAGTTCTGCCCCGTGCCGAAGTAGCCCGTCGCGCGCGCCGAATCGTTGGCCATCGTAACGGCCTTGTCCTCGGTGCCGAGGGCGTAGGGGAGGATCTCCACGTTGGGGCAGCGGCGCAGGTTGCGGCGCAGCACGGAGAGGATCGGCGGCACGGGCTCCACGGCGTAGACCCTGCCCGCGCCGCCCGCCAGGCGGGAGAGCGTACGGGCGTAGTAGCCGAGGTTGGCGCCGATGTCGATGGCCGTGTCGCCCGCGTGCACGAGCTGCGGCAGGTGGTAGACGTATTCCGTGGCAGGGGCGTAGCGCCCGATGCCGAGCCGCTGCCAGAGGAAGAACATGCGGCTTACGGCGCGCAGGTATCCTTCGAGCGGCAGGGTTTTATAGAGGATTTTATGGATCAGTGTCTTCAAGGTCGGTTCCGGGTTTTATTGTTTTAATCGTTGTTCGATCCAGTTGCGGTTTTCGAGGCCCAACCGGGTTTCGGCGAGGTCGAGGAAAGCCGGGGTGTCTGCGATGCGGGCCCGGATCACAGCCGCCAGGAAGTCGAAGAAGGGTTCCTCGCCCACCCGGACGAGCAGGTCGGCCAACAGGACAGATCCCTTCTCGTAAAGTGCGGTGTGCGCTTCGCGGTCGGCCCGGTCGATCCCCCAGATCGGACGGATGCGGCGCGTCTTTTCGCGGTACATTTCGACGCGCTCGGCGTAGGCCTCTTCGCCGCGGGCGTGTCGCAGGTATTGCAGGGCGCTGAATTCGGCGAAAGATTCGTTCAGCCAGTCATGCCAGGATTCGACAGGGGCTTTGTTCCACCAGAAATGGCTGATTTCATGGGCGGTATTTCTGAGTATATATTCGTTGAAAGACCCGGAATTGAGCGTAATGAAGTTTTTGCGGCTGTAACCGCCCGAAGTGCCGGAGGCTGAAAGCGAGAACTTTATATAGGTATTTTCCTCTCCCGCGATCTTGTAAAGCCGCCGGAAGAATTTCAAGGCGTCGTAGCTGCAGTTCAGCGCCGATTCGGCGTCGGCATCCGGAAAATTCGTGTGGATGAATTCTATGGTGGTGCCGTTGTCGCTCATGCGGCGGGTTTTCAGCACGGGCGAGGCCAGGATGACATTGTCGAAACCCTCCCAGGGCTGATCCATCTCCCACATGCCGTCGTCCGTGCGGGAAATAATACCCGATCCGCTCACCGTATAGCCGTCGGTAATGCCGATCCGCAGGTGCGAGCGATCCGCCGAGGTGCCGTTGCAGACGGGATACCATCCCGTATAGTAACCGATCTCGATCCAGCGGTCGTTGAACGATTTTGCGGGGCCCTGCACCTCGTGCATGTCGAGCGTGTAGCGGGTGCCGATGCGGCAACGGTCGGGGCTCCCGGCCGGCCGGTAAAGGGTCAGGGCGCGTCCGTCGGGAATGAACCGGATGGGTGCGGGGGCGAGCGTATCGAAACGGTAGACCGCTTCATGGCCGTCGCAGCGCATCGTGTCGATACGGGCGTGGCGCCACAGCACCAGTGCGATCGAGTCGCTGCCGAGGAAATTGACATCGAACGACCCGCCGACCGTGACCCGCCTCTCCGGCACGTCGATCCGCACGGTCAGGTCGTAGCAGGCCACGCGCGGGGAATCCTGCGCCCGGAGTGCCGGGGCGGGGAGCAGGCAGGCTGAAAGACAGGTGATCGCAATACGCAGTTTCATGGCGGGCTAATCCTTATAGTTCACTTCCTCGTTCAACACTTCGACGATGAAGGGGTTGTAGAGCACTTCGTGGCCGATGGTCGACTCAGGCCCGTGGCCGGGGTAGACGTGCACCTCGTCGCCCAGCGGGAGCAGGATGTCGAGGATCGAGCGCATGATCCACGAATAGTCGCCTCCGGGCAGGTCGGTGCGCCCGATCGACTCGCGGAAGAGCGTGTCGCCCGTGAAGAGCGATTTGGACTGCGGTTCGTAGAGCGCGACATGGCCGGGCGTATGGCCGGGCGTGCGGAGCACGCGCAGGACGGTGTGCCCGAAACGGATTTCGGGCGTCGTGTCGAGGTCGGTGTCCACCGAGGGCATCTCGCCGACGGGCACGCCGAAGATGCTGCCGCTCGTCGAGGCGTTGTCCAGCAGGAAGGCGTCCTTGAGCGACATGGCGAACGGGATGCCGTAGCGTTTTTTGAGGTGGGCGACGCCCAGCGTGTGGTCGAAGTGGCCGTGGGTGTTGGCCGCCAGGACGGGTCGGAGCCCGTGTTCGGCGATGAAATTGTCGAGCGCGGCGTCCTCGCGCGGGTTGCTGTTGCCGGCGTCGATGACGACGGCTTCGAGCGTGTCGTCCCAGACGACATAGGTGTTTTCCTGGATAGGATTGAATTGCAGGCAGGCTATTTTCATGGTGCTGGCGTTTTTTTGCGGTTCCTGTTTCCGGAAAGACAGTGCGGGCCGGATGCCGGCTGTCTGCCTGTCTGAGCGGAGTATATTTCCTGCAAATATAGTGCTTTTTGCGGGATTTTACCTATCTTTATGACCCGAATAAACTCTCTTGGGATGAAACGATTGGTTACTTTGTTCTTCGTGCTGGCCGTGTGCGGCACGGGGGCGGTGGCGCAGGAAGGCGCCTATAAGACGGTGAAGGACATTGCCTACCGCGATGCCGCGGGCGATGGGAACATCGACACGATGTGCCGGCTGGATATTTATTATCCGGTCGGAAAAACCGGCTTTTCGACCGTGGTGTGGTACCACGGCGGCGGGCTGACGGGCGGACGGCGCGAGATCCCCGAGGCATTGAAAGACAAGGGTCTGGCCGTGGTGGGCGTGGAGTACCGCCTCTCGCCGGCGGTGAAGGTCGCCGACTGTGTCGACGATGCGGCCGCAGCGGCGGCATGGGTGGTGAAGCACATCGCCTCGTACGGCGGCGACCCCGGGCGGGTGTTCGTGGCCGGGCATTCGGCAGGGGGTTACCTCACGTCGATGATCGGGCTGGACAAGCGCTGGCTGGAGCCTTACGGCATCGACCCCGATACGGCGTTCGTGGCGCTGATCCCCTACAGCGGGCAGGTGGTGACGCATTTCGAACGGCGCCGTGAACTGGGGCTGCCCGATACGCAGCCGCTGGTGGACGACATGGCGCCGCTGAGCTACGTGCGCCCTGACTGCCGCCCGATCCTGATCCTCTCGGGCGACCGCGAGCGGGAGATGCTGGGGCGTTACGAGGAGAACGCCTACTTCTGGCGCATGATGCGCGTGGCGGGGCATCCCGACGTGCGGATCTGCGAGTTTGACGGCTTCGACCACGGTAACATGCCGCAGGCCGGGCATTTCGTCGCGGTGCGTTATATCCGGGAAATGGAGCGGAGAATGGATCGGTAGTTGTGGGGAGGACGGGTATGAAAATGAACAGATATACGCTTTGCATGGCTGCGGCAGCCTTGTTCGCCGCGTTGGCGCTCACGGGGTGTTCGCTGCTGAAGGTGGCCGTGGCGACGGGGGATCCGCTGTCGAAGGAGGAGATGAATATCCGCACCATGACGCGCGGTTTCTATTACGACATGGCTTCGGAGGTGTCGCGTACGGCCGACTCGATCGCCGCTGCGGCGCCCGACATCGCGACGCGTGTGGCAGCCGTGAGGTGGAAGATACGTGCCACGCGGGCCGGGGTTTCGGCCGCCATGCAGGGTATTCCCGACGTGGCGCTGGCCGACATGTGGATACTCTGCCGGCGCATGGACGAAGGTTTTGCGGCTGCGCCCGACTCGCTGCTGTTCGGGGCGCAGAGCGACCTGGCACGCGATGCCGCCGCACGGCTCGACCGCCGGGCGGCACGCCTGGCGCGGCAGGTGCTGGCGGTCGACCGCTACGGCCTGATGGAACGGTTCGTGGCGGATTATGTACGCGAGAACCCCGCCGACGGGGAGATGGAGGGTTCGAATACGACCCTCGCATGGATCGAATTCCTGCGTGCGAACGGCATCGAGCATGCCTATGCCACGGGGTCGATCGCCGAAGTGCTGGCCGACGTCAACGACCGCGTAAGCGGTCAGACGCAGCAGCTGGCCAACAGCGTCGGCTGGTCGAAGGATCTGATCGCGATGCAGTTGCAGCAGGACAGTATGCGCCTGGAGGTGGGGGCCCGCCTCGACTCGCTGGAACGCAATTTCACCCGGATCGTGGTCGTCGCGGAGCACCTGCCCGAAATTTCGGACAAGGTGCTGGAGGAGCTCAACAAGCAGGTTACGCAGCTGATATATACGATGAATTACAGCCTCGACAACGCCTTCGCCAACTTCGACCGCCAGCGCGACGAGTTGCAGCGGTATGTGACCGCCGAGCGGCAGGCGCTGGTCGACCAGCTGCGCGAGTCGGCCGACGGCGTGGTGCAGAGGACGCTCGACGCCGTGCCGGGACTGGTCGGCAAGGTGCTGCTGTATGTGGTGCTGGCGCTCGTGGTGCTCATCGGCGGGCCGTTCGCCCTGGGGTTCTGGCTGGGCGGCGTGCGCGAGCGGGGACGAAGGAAGAGGGAAAAGGGCGCGTGACGGCATATTGCAAGCGGGGCTTGCATCTGCGCTCGGCTTGCACTATCTTTGCGGCAAAATCAGGATTATGGCCCGAAAAAAAGCAAATTACCCCCTCGTCGAGGGGCTCGAAATAACGACGCTCGCCGCCGAAGGCAAGGCGATGGGACGCTGGAACGACGTGGTGGTGTTCGTGCCGCTGACCGTGCCGGGCGACGTGGTGGATGTGCAGATACGCTCCAAACGCCGCCGGTTCATGGAGGGGTTCGTCGTCCGCTATGTGAAGAAATCGCCCCTGCGCGCCGAGGCCTTCTGTGAGCATTTCGGCGTCTGCGGCGGCTGCAAGTGGCAGAACCTTCCCTACGAGGAGCAACTGCGCTTCAAGACCGGGCAGGTGCGCGACCAGCTGGCCCGCATCGGCAAGATCGCCCTGCCCGAAATCGCCCCGTGCCTGGGGTCTGCCCGGACGCAGTTCTACCGCAACAAACTCGAGTTCACCTTCGCCGACCGCCGCTGGCTGACGCGCGAGGAGGTCGAGGGCGGTGCGGACATCGGCGCTGCGCCCGCGCTGGGGTTCCATATCCCCGGCATGTTCGACAAGGTGCTCGACATCCGCAAATGCTGGCTGCAGCCCGACCCGTCGAACGACATCCGGATGGAGACCAAACGTTTCTGCGTCGAGAACGGCTATACGTTCCACAATGCCCGCGAGCATACGGGGCTGATGCGTAACATGATCGTCCGCACGGCCTCGACGGGCGAAGTGATGGTGACCGTGGTCTTCGGTGCGGACGACCGCGAACGGATCGCGGCGCTGCTCGACCATCTGGCGGCCGTGTTCCCGCAGATCACCTCGCTGTGCTACATCGTCAACACGAAGCTCAACGATTCGGTGGGCGACCTCGATCCGGTGTGCTACAAGGGCAAAGACCATATCGTCGAGGAGATGGAGGGGCTGCGTTTCAAGGTGGGCCCCAAGTCGTTCTACCAGACCAATTCCGAACAGGCCTACGAGCTCTACAAGGTGGCGCGCGAGTTCGCAGACCTGAAACCCGAAGACGTGCTCTACGACCTTTATACCGGTACGGGCACCATCGCCAATTTCTGCGCCGCGCACTGCCGCCGCGTAGTGGGCATCGAGTATGTGCCTGAGGCGATCGCCGACGCGAAAATCAATTCCGAAATCAACGGCATCGGCAATACGGCTTTCTATGCGGGCGACATGAAGCAGGTGCTCTGCGACGAATTCGTGGCTGCCAACGGCCGCCCCGACGTCGTCATCCTCGACCCGCCGCGTGCGGGCGTCGACGAACCGGTCATCGGGGTGATCCTGCGTGCCGCGCCCGAGCGGATCGTCTACGTGAGCTGCAACCCGGCTACGCAGGCGCGCGACCTGGCGCTGCTCGACGCCGATTATCGCGTCGAGGCTGTGCAGCCCGTGGACATGTTTCCCCATACGCACCATGTCGAGAACGTGGTAAAGCTGGTGAGGAGGTGACCCGGAAGCCGCTCCCGGGATCTTTTTCGTCCGGGCGGAGAAACCGAGATGGCAATAAAAGCAGGCGTGCGGCGTTTTTATTAATGCCGCGCAGGGAGCCGCGTCCGGAAAAACAGACCGGGGCGATGCAGTATCCTGCGGTTTTGGCGTTTTATTTGCAAGACAGTTACCTAAAAAAACGGAAAACATGAAAAAACTGATTTTAATTGCGGCGGTAGCGCTGATGGCGCTTCCCGCGGCGGCACAGGTGCAGGAGGCATTCCCCAGCTATATTCAGGTCAACGGGCGCGCCGAGAAGGAGATCACGCCCGACGAGTTCTACCTCTCGGTCATCATCAACGAACGCGACTCGAAAGGCAAGATTTCGGTCGAGAGCCAGCAGCGCGACATGATCGCGGCGCTCAAGCGGCTCGGTGTGAACGTCGAGAAGCAGCTCAAGGTGGCAAACCTGTCGAGCGAGTTCTTCAAGAAGAACACGTCGGTGGCGACGGCCAAGTACCAGTTGCAGCTGGGGTCGGCGGCCGAGGTCTCGAAGGTGTGGCAGGCGTTGGACAACCTGGGGATTTCGAATGTCTCGATCCTGAAGGTGTCGCATTCGAAGATCGACCAGTATAAGGAACAGGTGCGTGTGGAGGCCATGCAGAATGCCAAGCAGAGCGCGCAGACGCTGGCCCAGGCCATCGGGCAGAGTGTTGGCAAATGCTTCTACATCTACGATTCGAACAACAACGTGATGCCTGTCTTTTACGACAACATGGCCGTGATGCGCAGCGCCAAGGCGGCTGGTATGGCCGAGGATGCCGCAGCGGACGAGCCGCTCGACTTCAAGACGATCAAGCTGCAGTACAACGTCCAGGCGAAATTCGTGCTGGAATAGCCGTCCGGCAGCGTATGTCGAAGAGGGTGTCCCCGAGGGGCATCCTCTTCGTCGTCCCCGGAGATGCACTCCGCGGCGGGAAAAACACCCCGGTTGTTGGACGATTGCGAAATTTATATTATCTTTGTTTACTTTGCCCCTAAAAACAGGAGGAGTTATGGAAAAGCAGTTCTGTTTCAACTATGAGCATTATGCGGCCCTCGAAGGGCTTCCGGATGCCGACCGCAAACTGGTCGCGGAGGCCCAGCGGGCCACGGAGAACGCCCACGCACCCTATTCGCATTTCCAGGTCGGGGCGGCGGCGCGCCTGCGTAGCGGGAAGATCCTCTACGGAAGCAATTTCGAGAGCGAGGTCTATCCGGCGGGGCTTTGCGCCGAACGTTCGCTGATGTTCTACGCGCAGGCCAATTATGCCGACGACCCGATCGAGACGCTGGCCATCGCTTCGAATCCCTCCGCGCGCGAGTGCTACCCCTGCGGCCAGTGCCGGCAGGTGATGGTCGACGTCGAACGCCGCCAAGGCTCGCCCATGCGGGTCATCATGAGCGGAAACGGTACGGCCACCGTCGTGGATACGGCGGCACGGCTGCTGCCCTTCACGTTCGTGCTGTGAGAGGGAACCGTCAGACTCAATACCCCGAACATGTTTACACCGGAAGATATTCTCTACGAAGACAACCACCTGCTGGTGGTCAACAAACACTGCGGAGACTTGGTGCAGCCCGACCCGTCGGGCGGGAGTGCCCTCGAAGACCAGATCAAAGCCTTTATCAAACGCCGCGGTGCGAAGCCCGGCGAGGTATTCCTCGGCGTGGTGCACCGGATCGACCGTCCGGTGAGCGGCGCGGTGCTCTTCGCCAAGACCTCGAAGGCCCTCACGCGGCTCAACGAGATGATCCGCGAAGGACGCATCCGTAAGATATACTGGGCGCTGACCGAGCAGGCTCCCGATCCGCTGAGCGGCGAATTGTGCCACTACATCCTGCGTGACGGACGTGCCAACCGTTCGCGCGCCTGCGATGCGCCGAAGGCCGACGCCAAGCAGGCGCGGCTGCGCTATGCGACGCTGGGCGCGGGGACGCACTATACGCTCGTGGAGGTGGAGCTGCTGACGGGGCGCCACCACCAGATACGCGCCCAGCTGTCGAAGATCGGGTGCCCGATCCGCGGCGACCTGAAATACGGCGCCCGGCGTTCGCTGCCCGGGGGCGGCATTTCGCTCCACTCGCGGAGCGTCGAATTCGAGCATCCCGTGCGCCATGAGCCCGTGGCGGTCACGGCGCCCGTGCCTGCGGACGACAACCTGTGGGCTTATTTCGAAAACCGTTGACTGCCCGGGATATGCGCATACTGATACAACGAGTGAAGAACGCTTCCGTCACGATCGGCGGCCAGCTGCGGTCGCAGATCGGGGCAGGGCTGCTGGTACTGCTCGGCGTGGGTGCGGACGATACGGACGAGGATGCCGAGTACCTGGCGGGCAAGCTCGTCCGCCTGCGGATCTTCGACGACGCACAGGGGGTGATGAACCTCGATGTGAGGCAGGCCGGCGGCCAGGTGCTGGTCGTGAGCCAGTTCACCCTGCTGGCCTCGACGCGCAAGGGTAACCGACCGTCCTATATCAAGGCGGCGCCCGAGGCGGTTTCGCGCCCGATGTACGAACGCTTCGCGGCGCGTGTCGCGGAGCTCCTGGGGCGGGAGGTGATGACGGGCGAATTCGGCGCCGACATGCAGGTGGCGCTGGTGAACGACGGCCCGGTAACCATCTGGATCGATTCGAAAATGAGGGATTGTTAACCAAAAAATAGCATGAAGAGATTTTTAGTAGTTTTGTGTGCGGGGATGGCGGCGTTTTTCGCCTCCTGCAACGACGAGGAGACCGGAAAGGAGAACAAATGGTTCTTCGCGCCCGAGGCCGGGGTCTCGGGGACGACCGTGGAGGTGTCGTGCCGGACGAAATTCGGCGACGGCGTGCTTTCCTCGGCGCAGGCGGGATTCGCCTATGCGCCGATCCGCTCCGACAATACGGGGAGTTTCACGGAGACGACCGACGTGACGGTCGACGGGCAGGTGATGTCCTGCCGCCTGACGGGGCTCGATGCCGAGACGTCGTACCTGATCTACGCCTTTGTGGACATGGGGAGCGGAGGCCGGATGCAGAGCAAGCCGGTCGTCGTCAAAACAGGGGTAGACCCGGTGTTGCCGGACGATCCGAGGTTCGGGGTGCCGGAGTGTTCGCAGGTGACGGCCTCTTCAGCGACCGTCTCCTGCACGTTCGACTATACGGGCGGCAAAGAGGTATCCGAGGCTTATTTCCTCTACGGGACGGCGACGTCGGACGACGGGCAGCGCGTGGCGGTCACGACCGAACCCGGCGCCAAGAGCGCCACGCTCACGGGCCTGAGCGCTTCGACGAAGTATAAATTCCGGCTGTGCGTCGTGGTCGGCGGGGAGACCTTCGGAAGCACCGTCGGGACGTTCGCCACATCCGCGGCCGGCGGCGGGGATGGCAGGACGAAATACGCGGGCTGGGCGGAGCTGCCGGTAGAGGCGGAAAACGGCGATTATCATTATGCCTACCATATTTGCCCCGATTTTAAAGTCGACGGGCATGAGGCCCGGAACTTTACGGTATGTTACAGTGCCGAGCACCACAGTCCGGTATGGGTGGCGGCGCCTGTCCATAATTGTTATGTCGGCAGTTCGGGCAACCGCAATTACGGCCCCGATCCGGTTATCCCGTCCTCTATCCAGCCTTCGGGCTCGAAGGCTTCGATGGGCTCGCCCTACAACCGCGGACATATGCTGGGCAACCACGAGCGTTCGCGGACGAGCGGCATGAACAAGCAGGTGTCGTATTACACCAATATCGCGGCGCAGCACGGCTCGACGTTCAACACCGGTGACGGTGCGTGGAACAATCTCGAGGACAAGATCGACGACTACTGGTGCGCCGATACGCTCTATGTGGTGGTCGGGGCTTATTATGACAAGTGGACGGATTCCTACGGGAACAGCGCCCCGCAGCGCAGCACGAGCTTCGGGAACATCACCACCGATGTGCCGACGATGTTCTATACGCTTTGCCTGCGCACCAAGAAGGGGAATACGAATAAATCCGTAATGAACTGTGCCGCCGATGAATTGCAGTGTGCGGCTTTCGTGATGAGCCATGCCATGGGGAAAGGGCACGATCCGCAGGCCGGGGACATGCGGTCGGTGAAGGAGATCGAAGAGCTTACCGGGTTTACCTTCTTCGCCAACGTGCCCAATGCGCCGAAGGATACCTATAACGCTTCCGACTGGGGGTTATAGGCATGTATGCGTGGGGCGACCACAGGCGGTTTAACTCCTATTCGGGGTATTTCCGCCGCACGTTCGGCGGGCGGGTGCAGAAAATCTCGGTCGATGCCGGGTTCACGTGTCCCAACCGCGACGGGAAGATAAGCGAGGGAGGATGTACGTTCTGTAATAACGGGGCGTTCACTCCCTCGTACTGCATCCCGGCCAAAAGCATCGGACAGCAGATCGCCGAGGGGATCGAATTCCACGGCAGGCGCTACCGTGCGGCGTCGCGCTACCTGGTTTATTTCCAGTCTTTTTCGAATACCTACGCCCCGCTCGAACGGCTCAGGGCGCTCTACGGCGAGGCGCTCGCATATCCCGGCGTGGCGGGTATCGTCATCGGGACGCGCCCCGACTGCGTGGACGCCGAGAAGCTCGATTATCTGGCGGAGATAGCGCGTGACCGTTACGTGGCGGTCGAATTCGGCATCGAATCGACCTGCGACGAGACGCTGCGCGCCGTGAACCGCGGCCACGACTTCGCCTGCGCCCGCCGTGCCGTGGAGATGGCTGCCGAAAGGGGGCTGCACGTGGGGGCGCATTTCATCCTCGGGCTGCCGGGCGAGACCGATGAAATGCTGTTGGAGCAGGTCGCAACGATCAATTCGCTGCCGCTCACGACGGTGAAATTCCACCAGTTGCAGGTTTTCCGCGGCACGCCGATGGCCGCCCAGTACGATGCCGACCCCCGCAGGTTCCGTTTCTGGGAGGTCGGCCAGTACATCGACCTGTTCGTCGAGATACTGCGGCGGCTGAGGCCCGACCTGGTCGTCGAACGCTTTGCCAGCGAGGCGCCGCCCCGCTACCATTACGGCCGCAACTGGGGATTGATCCGCAACGAAACCCTGCTGGCGATGCTCGAAAAAAGATTGGAGGAGCGCGGTGCATACCAAGGCGAAATTTTTATACCTTTGTGCTCGAATCACTAATACCCGTCGCTATGAAACCCATCACTATGGAGCAGGTGCTGAAAACCTTCAAGGAGTACTTCCTGATGACGGTCGGCATGATGCTGTACTCTTTTGCATGGATCGGATGCATCATGCCCGCCGACGGTACCGGAGGCGGTGCCACGGGCCTTTCGCGCGTGCTGTGCCATGCCGTGGAACATTGGGCCGGCATAAGTATCCAGATCGGTACGATGGCTTTCCTGATCAATGGCGTGCTGCTGCTCGTGGCGGGGTTCATCATCGGATGGAACTTCGGCGTGAAGACCGTGTTCTGCGTCTGCGTCATATCGTTGGGGCTGAATTTCTGGCAGTCGGTGCTGCCCGAGGGGGATTTCCTCCATCTGGAACGGATCCTTTCGGTGATCCTGGGCGGCATCCTGGCGGGTATCGGCGTGGCGATATGCTTCATGCAGGGCGGCTCGACGGGCGGCACGGACATCGCCGCCATGATTATCAACAAGTACCGCACGATCAGCTACGGCAAGATCGTCATCTATTCGGACTTCGTGATCATCGGCTCGTCGATGCTCGTGGGGTTCCATATCGACACGGTGATCTACGGCTACGTGATGACCGCGGTCTTCGGCTATACGGTCGACATGATCATGGCCGGGAACCAGCAGTCGAGCCAGGTATTCATCGTCACGCACGACTATGAGAAGATGGCGCAGGCCATCGTCGACAATATCCACCGCGGCGTGACGCTCATCGACTCGCAGGGGTGGTACACCAAAAAGGAGTCGAAGATCGTGATGGTGGTCTGCCGCAAGCGCGAGACCACGATGATCCTCAAGTTCGTGAAGACGATCGACCCCGAAGCCTTCATGACCGTGGGATCGGTGATGGGCGTCTACGGCAAGGGGTTTCAAGCCATCAGTAAACCCTGATGCCCCTCTATGCCGATATAGTCCTGCCGCTGGCGCAGCCCGCCTATACGTTCGCAGTGCCCGAAGGGATGCATGTCGAGGCGGGGCAGGCCGTGGCCGTACAGTTCGGCGCCCGCAAATTCTACACGGGGATCGTGTGGCGCGTGCATGACCGCCGCCCCCCGTTCAAAACCGTCAAATCCATACAGCGCGTCCTGTACGGCGCACCCCTGCTCTCGGCGCAGCAAATGGCCTTCTGGGAGTGGGTCGCGGCGTACTACATGTGCACGCCGGGTGAGGTGATGCGCGTGGGGTTGCCGTCGCTGATGAAGCCTTCGGGCGACACGGAGGAGGAGTTCACCGAAGAGGAGTTCCGCCCCCGTACGGAGTGCTACGTGGCCCTGGCGCCCGGGCTGCACGACGAAGGACGGCTGCACGAAGCCTTCGAGAAGCTCGAAAGGCGTGCGCCCAGGCAGTACGAAGCGCTCCTCGAACTGGCCTCGGCCGGGGACGGGGAGCGGATCCCGACGGGCGAGGTGGCACGGCGCCTGCTGCGGGCCGACTATGCCGTGCTGCATGCCCTCGAACGCAAGGGGTACATCGTCTCGGCGGAGCGCGAACGCTCCGTCGAGCGCGGCGGATCGGCATTCCGCCTGCCGGAGCTGACCCCGGCGCAGCTCGCGGCGCTGGAGTCGCTGCGGGGGCAGTTCGCCCGGAAGCCCGCGGCGTTGCTGCACGGCATTACGGGGTCGGGCAAGACCGAGGTATACATACACCTGATCGCCGAAGTGCTGGCGCGGGGCGGCGACGTGCTGCTGCTGGTGCCCGAGATCGCCCTCACGGCGCAGTTGATCGAACGCATGGAGCGCATTTTCGGCAGCCGTGTGACCCCTTACCACTCGAAACTTACGAACCGCCGCCGCACGGAGACCTACCTGCGCCTGAACCGCTCCCAGGGGGGTGAGTTCGTGGTCGGCGTGCGCTCGTCGATATTCCTGCCGCTCAAGCGGCTGCAGCTGGTCGTCGTCGACGAGGAGCACGATGCCAGTTACAAGCAGGCCGACCCTGCGCCGCGTTACAACGCGCGCGACTGCGCCGTGGTGATGGCGCGGCTGTGGGGCGGGCGGACGCTGCTGGGAAGCGCCACGCCTTCGCTCGAGACATGGGTCAATGCCGGAAGCGGAAAGTACGGGCTCGCCTCCCTGACGGAGCGGTACGGGGATGCCCGGCCGCCCGAAATATTCGTTTCGGATACGATCCGCGCCGCCAAACGCGGCGAACGGCATGCGCATTTCAACAAGTTGTTGCTCGACAAGATGGAAGCGGCGCTCGGGCGGGGCGAGCAGGTGATGCTGTTCCAGAACCGCCGCGGGTTCGCGCCCTATGTCGAGTGTTCGGAGTGCGGGTGGACGGCACGCTGTCCGCACTGCAACGTGACGCTCACCTACCACAAGGGAGGCGGGAAGCTCGTCTGCCATTACTGCGGCTATACGGCCCCCGTGCCGGTGAAATGCCCGTCGTGCAAGGTGACGGACGTGGTTCCGCGCGGCTTCGGCACCGAAAAGGTCGAGGAGGAGATCGCACGGCTGTTCCCCGCGGCGCGCGTGGCGCGGCTCGACCGCGACAGCGTGACTTCGGAGCGGGCGTTCAACGCCATCATCGCCGACTTCGAGGCTCGCAAGACCGACATCCTGGTCGGAACGCAGATGATTACCAAGGGGTTCGATTTCGGCGGCGTGTCGCTCGTGGGTATCCTCAATGCCGACAATCTGCTGAACAACCCCGATTTCAGGGCCGCGGAGCGGGCGTTTCAGCTGATGATGCAGGTCGCCGGCCGCGCAGGCCGCCGTTCGGACGGCGGGGAGGTGGTGATCCAGACCTCGGAGCCGGGGCATCCGGTCATCCGGCAGGTCGCCGCGGGCGACTACGACGGCATGGCGCGGGCGCAGCTCGCCGAGCGCGAAGCCTTCTTTTACCCGCCTTACGCGCGGCTTACGTTGCTGACGCTGCGCCACCGCGACGTCGCCCTGCTGCGGCGCGGCATCACGGAGCTGGCGGCGCGCCTGCGCGGCCGTTTCGGCCGCCGCGTACTGGGGCCGATGACGCCCCCCGTTGACCGCATTCGCGGCGAATACCTTGCCGGGCTGCTGCTCAAGGTCGAAAGCGGCGCCTCGTCGGCGCGCGCCCGGGAGTTGCTGGGGGCGGAGCTGAAGGCTTTTTCGGAGGATCCCGAGTTCAGGAATATTACCGTCGTCGTCAATGTCGATCCTCAGTAGCCTGTTGCGTGACGTGGCGGCGCTCTTTTTTCCGCCTCGCTGCCCTGTGTGCGGCCGGATGCTGGCGCAGGGCGAGCACACGGTCTGTACGCTGTGCCGGGCGACGGCACCCCTGACGGGGTTTTGGCGCCAGGCCGACAACCCCGTGCTGGGGCGGTGCCGCGACATGCTGCCCGTGGAGCGGGCTTCGGGGCTGCTCTACTATGTCCACGGCAGCGGGTGGCGGGAGTTGATCCGGGGGTTCAAGTACCGCGGGGCATGGCGCACGGCGCGGGCGATGGGCGAGTGGTACGGTCGCTGCCTGAAGGAAAGCGGATTGTACGACGACGTGGAGGTGGTCGTGCCCCTGCCGCTACATCCCGTCAAGCGCTGCCGCCGCGGGTACAACCAGTCCGAATACATCGCCGAAGGGATTGCCGCGCAGCTGGGCGTGGAGGTCGACCGCCGCAGCGTGCGCCGGAAACGCAATACGGAGAGCCAGGCCCTCAAGGCGCGCCGAGACCGGGCCCGCAATGTCGAGGATGCGTTCGCCGTCGGCCGTCCCGGGCGGCTTGCGGGGCGGCACGTCCTGCTGGTGGACGACGTGTTCACCACGGGCAGCACGATGCTTTCGTGCGCCGGGGAGATCCTGCGCTCGGCGCCCGGTTGCCGCATCAGCATCGCCGCGCTCGCCGTCTCGCGGCACGCTCTGGGCGAGAAGGGGTAGGGTGCGGAAATTATTTTTCAACGGGCCGGACGTTCCCGCAGGGGCGGGTGCCGGGCCGAAACTATGTTATAAACATAGTTTTCGGCAGAATATCCCCCGGCGGGGTTTTGAATTCTCCCGGCTTATTGCTACTTTTGGCCTTTGAACGAAAGCGTATATCATGGCAAAAGATTATAACCCCTCCCGGCGCAACAGGGAGGCATTCGAGGCGCTCGCCGAGACCCCGGGGAACGTACCCCCGCAGGCGGTCGAACTGGAGGAGGCCGTACTCGGCGCGCTGATGCTCGAAAAGGACAGCATCATCGCCGTGCAGGAGTATGTGACGCCCGATGCGTTCTACACGGAGGAGCACCGCACGATCTACAAGGCGATCGAGGAGCTGTCGATGGAGCTCAAACCGATCGACCTCTATACCGTGACCGAGCGGCTGAAAGGCAAGAAGGAGCTCAAGAAGGTGGGCGGGGCGTCGTACCTGGCGCAGCTCACGCAGAAGGTAGGCTCGGCGGCCAACGTCGAGTTCCATGCCAAGATTATCGCCCAGAAATACGTGCAGCGCGAGCTGATACGCTCGGCGACCGAGATACAGAAACGCTCGTACGACGAATCGACCGACGTGACGGAACTGATCGGGTATGCCGAAGGCGAGATATTCAAGGTCGCCGAGGGGCATGTGAAGCGTTCGGTGCAGGTGTCGAAGGATATCCTGGCGCGGGCGCTGATGCAGATCGAGGAGGCGTCGAAAAACACGAGCGCCTTCAACGGCGTTCCGTCGGGTTTCATGGCCATAGACCGTGTGACGCTGGGCTGGCAGCTCTCCGATTTGATCATCATCGCCGCCCGCCCTTCGATGGGTAAGACGGCCTTCGTGCTCTCGATGGCGCGCAATATGGCCGTAGATCACGAGCAGGGTGTGGCGTTCTTCTCGCTCGAAATGTCTTCGGTGCAGCTGATGATGCGTCTGATCATCGCCGAGACGGGACTCAACGGCAACGACGTGAAATCGGGCCGTCTGACGCCCGAGCAATGGCGCCACCTGGAGTCGGCGACCAAACCGCTGGGTGCGGCGCCTCTGTTCATCGACGATACGCCGGCGCTTTCGGTCTTCGAGTTCCGCTCGAAGGCACGCCGCCTGAAGATACACAACGACATCAAGATCATCATCATCGACTACCTGCAGCTGATGACCGGCAACCAGGATTCGAAGGGGAACCGCGAGCAGGAGGTGGCCTTCATTTCGCGTACGCTCAAGGCCATCGCCAAGGAGCTGAACGTGCCGGTGATCGCCCTGTCGCAGCTGAGCCGTGCCACGGAGATGCGCGGTGGGTCGAAGCGCCCGCAGCTCTCCGACCTGCGTGAGTCGGGCGCCATCGAGCAGGACGCCGACATCGTGGCGTTCATCCACCGTCCGGAGTATTACGGCATCAACCAGGACGAAAACGGAATGCCTACGGCCGGCATGGCCGAAATCATCATCGCCAAGCACCGTAACGGCGCTGTGTGCGACGTGAACCTGCGCTTCCTGAAGGAACAGGCGCGTTTCGCCGACATGGACGACTCGATGCTGCCGCCCGCGCAGGCTTCGGACAGTCAGCAGGCCTACGACGATTACGCCAGCGGTTCGAACGGCGCCACGGGGGCATCCGCCGCGCTGGGTTCGGGGATCGGCGGCGGGGAGTTCGATCTGACGCCCCGGGCGCTGGACGAAGAGGCGCCGTTCTGAGTGGCGGCGCGATGCGGCCGAAAGGGAGCCCCTGCCACGCCGGAAGACGGGCGGGGATTATGTGAAACGAACTGATAAATTTCCGATATATGTTTGTCCGGACTTATGCGGGTGCGATCGTGGGGATCGACGCCGTGGCGGTGACCGTCGAGGTCAACATCGCGGGCGGCGGGCTCGGCATGTACCTGGTGGGACTGCCGGACAATGCCGTCAAGGAGAGCGAGCAGCGCATACGTGCGGCGTTCGAGAACTCGGGGGAGCGGATGTCCGGCCGCAAGGTGGTCGTGAGCCTCGCCCCGGCCGACCTGCGCAAGGAAGGCGCTTCGTTCGACCTGCCGATCGCCGTGGGGATACTCGCGGCGATGGGGCGCGTGGATGCCGGGGCGCTCGGCGGGACGATGTTCGCGGGCGAGCTGTCGCTTGACGGGACGCTGAAACCCGTGCGGGGCGTGCTGCCGATGGCCGTGCGGGCCCGCGACGAAGGGTTGCGGAGGCTGGTGCTGCCGGCGGACAATGCCCGGGAGGCGGCCGTGGTGGAGGGTATCGACGTGCTGGGCGCCGGGAGCCTGAAGGAGGTGATGGCGCTGCTGAACGGCGAGGCGGAGATCGTGCCCGCCGTGCCCGGGGCGGCGGAGCCGTTCGAAGTCGCCGCGGGGCGATACGAGGAGGATTTCGCAGACGTGAAGGGACAGGCGCTCGCCAAGCGGGCGCTGGAGATCGCTGCGGCGGGAGGGCACAACGTGCTGATGATCGGCGCACCGGGTTCGGGAAAGACGATGCTGGCGCGGCGTATGCCGACGATCCTGCCGCCGCTGTCGCCCGGGGAGGCGCTGGAGACGACCAAGATACACTCCGTGGCCGGGAAGGCCGGGGTTGCCGGCGGGCTGATGGCGCGCAGGCCTTACAGGGCTCCGCACCACACCATCTCGCAGGTGGCGCTGATCGGCGGCGGGCAGTCGCCGCGGCCGGGCGAGGTGTCGCTGGCGCACAACGGGGTGCTGTTTCTCGACGAACTGCCCGAGTTCGGGCGCAGTGTGCTGGAGGTGTTGCGACAGCCGTTGGAAGAGAAGAAAATAACCGTGTCGCGGGCCAAATACAGCGTGGAATACCCGGCGAACTTTACGCTCGTGGCGGCGATGAACCCCTGTCCGTGCGGGTATTACAACCACCCGGCCCGGGAGTGCGTCTGCTCGCCGGGGTCGGTGCACCGCTACATGAGCCGGATTTCAGGGCCGCTGATGGACAGGATCGACATGCATGTCGAGGTGACGCCCGTCAGTGCGGCGGAGCTTTCGGCGGCGGCGCCCGGGGAGTCCAGCGCTGCGATTCGTGCGCGGGTCGTGCGGGCGCGGGAGGTGCAGGCCGCGCGGTTCCGCTGTGCGCAGGGGGTGCATACCAATGCGATGATGAATGCGGCCATGCTGCGCGAATACTGCCGCCCGGATGCCGCTTCGGCGGCGTTGCTGGAGCGGGCGATGGAACGGCTGAACCTTTCGGCGCGGGCTTACGACCGTATTCTGAAGGTGGCGCGTACGATCGCCGACCTGGCGGGGCGCGACACGGTCGCGGCGGCCGACGTGGCCGAGGCGATCAATTACCGGTCGCTGGATCGGGGTAACTGGGGACGGTGATGAAAAAATGGCTGAAGACAATGGCATGGGCGGCGGCCGCCGGGGCGGTGCTGGCTACCGTGGCGGTATCCGCCGCCGGGTATGCCGTGCAGCGGGCGACAGACGGCCGGGTATACGCCTCGCCCGGGGAGGTGCCCGCCAACCGGGCGGGGTTGCTGCTCGGGACTTCGCGGACGGTGCGTTCGGGACGTCCGAATGCGTATTTCTACAACCGGGTCGATGCGGCCGCTGCACTGTATCATGCCGGCAAAGTGGAGTACTTGGTCATCAGCGGCGACAACGGCCGCAAGGGTTACAACGAGCCGCAGGACATGAAGGAGGCGCTCGTCGGGCGGGGCGTGCCGGCGGAGGCGATATACCTCGACTATGCCGGGTTCCGGACGTACGATTCGGTCGTCCGCATGGAAAAGATATTCGGGCAGGAGAGCTTCACGGTAATCTCGCAGGAGTTCCATAACCGCCGTGCGGTTTACATCGCGCAGGCGTTGGGGCTCGATGCCGTAGGGTACAATGCCGCAGACGTGGCGGCGTACGCTGGCATGAAGACCAGGCTCCGGGAAAAGCTGGCGCGGGTCAGGATGTTCATGGATTTATGGACGGGAAAAACCCCGAAATTCCTCGGGGAACCCGTCGAAATAGGAAAATAACGGGATATGAAGAAGATCATACTTTCGGGCGGCGGAACGGGCGGACATATCTATCCGGCCGTAGCGGTGGCCGAGGCGCTCAAGCGGCGGTTCGGCGGCGATGTGGAACTGTTGTTCGTCGGCGCCGAGGGCAAAATGGAGATGGAAAAGGTGCCGGCGCTGGGCTACCGCATCGTGGGCCTGCCGATTGCGGGGTTGCAGCGGCGCATGGACTGGCACAACCTCGCGGTGCCGCTGAAGGTGCTCCGGAGCATCCGGATGGCGAAAAAGACCATCCGCGATTTCGGGGCCGATGCGGTGGTGGGCTTCGGGGGCTACGCCAGCGCTCCGGTGTTGTGGTCCGCACAGCAATTGGGGGTACCGACCGTGATCCAGGAGCAGAACTCCTACGCGGGGCTGACGAACAAGATCCTGGCCCGGAGGGCGAAGCGGATCTGCGTCGCCTATGAGGGCATGGATCGGTTCTTCGCGCCCGGTAAGATCACGATGACGGGCAACCCCCTGCGGGGCCGTTTCTCGAAAGAGGGTGCCGACCGCGGCGAGGCGTTGGCCTATTACGGCTTTAGGGCGGAGCTCCCGGTGGTGCTGGTAGTGGGCGGGTCGCTCGGGACGCGGTCGCTCAACGAGATGATGAAGGCGTGGATACTCTCGCTCGGGGGCGCCGACGCCCCGGTGCAGGTAATCTGGCAGACGGGGAAATACTACGAGCGCGAGATGCAGGCTTTTCTGGCGGCGCACCCGACGGGGAATATCTGGCAGGGAGCTTTCATCGACCGCATGGACTACGCCTATGCGGCGGCCGACCTGGTCGTGTCGCGCAGCGGCGCCGGAACGGTCTCGGAGCTGTGCCTGGTGGCCAGGCCCGTGTTGTTCGTGCCTTCGCCCAACGTGGCCGAGGATCACCAGACGAAGAACGCCCGGGCGCTGGAGGCCAAGGGGGCTGCGGTGGTGGTGCCCGATGCCGAGGCCCGCACGCGGGCGATGGCGCGGGCGATGGAGCTGCTCGCCGACGGAGAGGCGCTGCGCAGGATGAGCGAAAACCTCGAGAAGCTGGCGCGACCCGATGCGGCGGAGCGGATCGTGGATGAAATCGAAAAGGTAATGAAGTGACCGCACGGCCGTGAAGCCGCAGGGCGCAGGCGGCACCTGTCTTCACGGGACGGGCTGCGCGTGTCCGACGGGCGGCGGAGGCGGTGTGAAAATCAAGAATTGAGCAGATGGAGTTTCAAAAAGTATATTTTCTGGGTATCGGCGGCATCGGCATGAGCGCCCTGGCCCGCTATTTCCTGCACGAGGGGAAAAAGGTGGCCGGCTACGACCGTACGCCTTCGCACCTGACGGACGAGTTGTCGGCCGAGGGGGCGGCGATCCATTTCGAGGACGACGTGCGGCTGGTCCCCGCGGAGTTCCTCGACCCGGCGGCGACGATGGTGGTTTATACCCCGGCCGTGCCGCAGGAGCACGGCGAGTACTGCTATTTCGCCGACCACGGGTTCCGTATCGAGAAGCGCTCGCAGATGTTGGGGCACCTTGCCGAAGGCAAGTACGTGATGGCTGTGGCGGGGACGCACGGCAAGACTACGACGTCGACGCTCGTGGCATGGCTCAACCGCGCCCTGACGGGTGGCGGCAGTGCCTTTCTGGGCGGTATCTCGAAGAATTTCGGCGGCAACCTGGTGCTGGACGGCTGCGGGGTGCAGGGGATGCGCCCGCCCGCGGGGGAGGGATGCGCCGCTGCCGGATCCCGCCTTTCGGGCGGGCGGCTGGCCGTCGAGGCCGACGAGTTCGACCGTTCGTTCCTGCGGCTCTATCCCGATGTGGCGGTGGTCACGTCGGCCGACGCGGATCACCTCGACATTTACGGGACGCACGAGGCGGTGAAGGAGGCTTTCGCGCAGTTCGTGCGGCAGATACGCCCCGGCGGGTTCCTCGTCATCAAGCAAGGGACGGACATCGTGGTGGACAATCCGCAGATTACGGTGTACCGCTATTCGTACGACGTGCCGTGCGACTTCTATGCCCGTAACGTGCAGTTGCTCGAGGGAGGCCATTACCGATATGATATCGTAGTGCCGGGCGGTGTGGTCGAAGGCTGCACGCTGGGCATTCCGGGCTGGGTCAACATCGAAAATTCGGTGGCGGCCGTGGCCTCGGTATGGTGCGCGGCCAGGGCCGAAGGGGTTGCGTTGGATGCGGACGCCCTGCGCGGGGCGCTGGCGTCGTTCTCGGGCGTGAAGCGCCGTTTCGAATTCTATGTCAACACCCCCAGGCAGGTCTACATGGACGATTACGCGCACCATCCGCGCGAACTGGCGGCGACGCTGACCTCCGTGCGGAAGATGTTCCCGGGACGGCGCATTACGGCGCTGTTCCAGCCCCACCTCTACACCCGCACGCGCGACCTTTACGAAGAGTTCGCCGAGTCGCTGTCGCATGCCGACGAGGTGGTGCTGCTGCCGATCTACCCGGCGCGCGAGGAGCCGATCCCCGGCGTCACGTCGGAGCTCATCGCCCGGCGCGTGGCCGTGCCGTGCCGCATCGTCGGCAGGGAAGCGCTGGCCGATACGGTCGCGGCGATGGATACGGACGTGGTGGTGAGCTTCGGGGCGGGCAATATCGACGCCTGCTGCGGGGCGCTGGCCGAAAAACTCGGAGCGAAAAGCTGACGTGCGATGAACCGCTACCTCCGATACGCATTGCTGGCCCTTTTGTGGGGCGCTGTGGCCGCATATATCCTCTATGCGGGCACCACGGCGCAGCGTCTGCGTGCCGCGAGGACGGTCTGCAAGGTCGAGATCGAGGTTGTCGACAGCTCGTCGATGGGCTATCTGGTGTCGGGGCGCATGGTGCGCGGGTGGATTGCGCACAGCGGGATCAAGACGAAAGGCACGGCAGTTGATAAGGTGCCTTTGACGCAGATCGAAGAGATGATCGCCAGGAACGGGTTCGTGGAGCGGGTGGACGCCTATGTCTCCTATGACGGGGTGCTGCACGTGGATATCAGCCAGCGAAGGCCGCTCGTGCGGCTGCTGGTGAACGGCGTGGATTCGTACGTCACGGCGGAGGGCTATGTCTTCGCCGCGCCGCGGGCATCGTCGCTTTACGTGCCGGTCGTGACGGGCAGCTACCGCCCGCCGTTTCCTGCGGCGTATGAGGGCCCCGTGCGGGCGCATATCGACACCGAATCGGCGAAAGTGGACAAACGCATCGCGGAGCTGGAGCGGGAGAAGTACCCGCTTTACAGGCGCGAACTGCAGAACGACCGCAACCTGTCGGCGCTGCGCCGTATGCGGGTCAAGAAACAGTGGTGGCGGCTGGAAAGCTCGGCCGAGTACGACAAACGGGTCGGCGAACTGCGCCGCCACAAGGTCGAAATGCGCCGCAAATACCGCTACGAGGCGCGTATGATTCAGGAGGGGATTGACCGTATCGCTCGGCAGCAGGAGGCCGAGCGGCTGAAACAAAAAAAGTTGGAGAAAAGCTACGAAGATTTCATGAAACTCCTTACCTTTGTAGAGTTCGTCGAAGAGGACGATTTCTGGAGGTCGGAAGTGGTGCAGATTGCGGCTCGGACGACCCCCAGCGGAGCGTTGGAGGTGGAGCTGGTGCCGCGGAGCGGACGCCACACCATTCTTTTCGGGCGCATCGAGCAGGTGGAGCGTAAGTTCGACAAGTTGCTGCGGTTCTACCGCAACGGGTTGCAGAACATCGGCTGGGATGCGTACAGGACGATAGATATCAGATACAAGGATCAGGTGGTTTGCAAGAAATAAAAAGGAAATATACCGTGGAAAGAAAGAATTATACCGTTGCCGTCGACCTGGGCTCGTCGAACGTCGTGGTGGCTGTCGGCGAGAAGGCCGCCGAAGGGCAGATGGAGGTGGCGTCGATCGTGTCGAAGCCCGTCGAGGGGGTCAACGCGGGCAAGATCGAGAATATCGAACTGGTGAGCCGCGCCATCCGCGAAGCCATGTCCGAAGCCGAAGAGCAGCTGGGGATCCGGATCACGGAGGCCTATGCCGGTATTTCGGGTGATTTCGTGCGCTGTGCGCGCCATACGGATCATGTTTTCGTCTACGATCCCCAGAACGGCGTCAACCAGAAGGACGTCGACGCGCTGTTCGACCGCATGCGGAACGTGCAGGCGCCCGACGACGAGACCATCATGGAGCGTGTGCCCCAGAACTATGTGGTCGACGACAACCAGGAGGTCAAGAACCCCGTGGGGTCGTTCGGCAAGAAACTCTCGTCGACGTTCAATTTCATCCTTTGCCTGCGCACGCCGATGCAGCGGCTCGACATGGCGCTCAAGCGGCTCGGCATAAAGATGCTGGGCGTGACGTCGAACGCCATCGCCACGGCCGAGGCCGTGTTGCTGCCCGACGAGAAGGAGGAGGGCGTCGCGGTGGTCGACATCGGCGGCGGCGTGACGGATGTGGCGGTTTATTACCGCAACGTGGTGCGTTACATCGCCACGATCCCGATGGGGGCCATGGCCATCAACCGCGACATCCGCACGATGAGCGTGCCCGAGAAACATGTGGAAAGCCTCAAACAGAAATACGGTTCGGCGGTGGCCGACCTGGCCCCGGAGGACAAGCTGATCCGCGTCAACGGCCGCACGGCCCGCGAGGCGAAGGATATCCTGCTGCGCAACCTGGCGACGGTGATCGAAGCCCGTGCCACGGACATTGCGGAGTTCGTATTGCAGGAGATCCGGGATTCGGGGTATGCCGGCAAGCTGGCCTACGGCATTGTCCTGACGGGAGGTTCGGCCAAGCTGAAGGATGTGGACGAGTTGTTCCGCCGCGTGACGGGCATGGACGTGCGCATCGCATCGGCCGAGACCGGCGTTGCGGAGGAGTCGAAGGAGAAGGTCGCAGACCCGGCCTATGCCACGGCGGTCGGTATTTTGCTCAAGGGCGCCGAGCAGGGTGCCTGCGCGGTGATCGAGCGTCCGGCCTCGCCGGCGTCCCGGCCTGCGGAACCCCGCCCGGGATTCCAGCCCCAGCAGCCCCAGGCCGCACCCGAGTTCCGCCATACGCCGCGGTTCCAGCAGCCCGCACAGGGGCCGGCTTCCGCGGCGGCACAGCCTGCGTCCGATGAGGATGCCGCGGCAAGGGGGCAGGAGCGGGAAGATGAGCAGCTGAAGGCCCCCGTGATCGAACCCAAGCGCAAGCGCGACTGGGGGTCGATCTTCCAGAAGACCTTCGACAAGATCAACAAGAGCTTTACGGCCGCCGAGGACGAGGAGATCTGATGCTGAGGGCTGCAACCGGTTCTTTAGGCGGCCGGGCGTGAGGAGGATTTGCGGGTGTTAGCCCCGCGTGGGAATTAATCAGAAGAAAGGAGTAAAGAGATATGACAGACGAATTGATGTCGGAAATCAAAGCCCCGAAAACGGACGGGTCGATCATTATGGTGGTCGGTGTCGGCGGTGCCGGCGGGAATGCCGTGAACCATATGTGGAACCTGGGTATACGGGGCGTGACGTTCATGGTTTGCAATACCGACCAGCAGGCGTTGGATAAGAGCCCCGTGGAGCTGAAGATACGCCTCGGCGCCGAGGGCCTCGGTGCGGGGAACGACCCGGAGAACGGCCGCCGTGCCGCAGTCGAGTCGCTGCCCGAAATCCGCCAGCACCTCGAAGAGGCCGGGACTCGGATGCTGTTCATCACGGCCGGCATGGGCGGCGGTACGGGTACGGGCGCTTCGCCCGTCATCGCCAAGCTGGCCAAGGAGATGGGGCTGCTGACTGTGGCGATCGTCACCTCGCCGCTGGCCGTCGAGGGTAAGATCCGCTACGAACAGGCTTTCCGCGGGATCGAGGAACTGCGCCAGAATGTCGATTCGCTGCTGATTATCAACAATGAGAATATTCTCGAAATATACGGGCGCCTGTCGCTCAAGCAGGCGTTCGGCAAGGCCGACGACATTCTGTGTTCGGCGGCGAAGGGCATCGCCGAGATCATCACGGTCGAAAGCGACCTGGTGAACGTCGACTTCGCCGATGTGTCGAAGGTGATGCGCGACAGCGGCCGCGCGCATATGGCCGTGGCTACGGCCGAAGGAGACAACCGCGCCGAGACGGCGGCCGAGGCTTCGCTGCGTTCGCCGCTCCTGGATCACAACCTGATCTCGGGTGCGAAGAATATCCTGCTGAACATCTCGGTGTCGAACGCCGACTCGCTGATGTACGAGGAGGTGGTGCGCATCCTGGAGTATATCCAGGCCCATGCCAGCGTGCAGGACGACAACGGCGTGATACACAACGCCAATATCATTTGGGGTACGAGCGAGAAGCCCCAGCTGGGCAACGCCATCGAACTGGTGGTGGTGGCCACGGGGTTCTCGGGCGATGCGTCCGTCGACGTGATGAAGCAGATCATCCCCCCGGCACGTATCACGGAACCGGTGAAGGAGCCCGTGGCTCCCGTGCTGGAGCCGATCAAGCCCGTTGCGCCGCCGCAGCGGCCGCCCGAGCAGGTGATGCTCGGCGCCAAGTCGACCCGCTACAACAACATCGAACTGCTGCTGGCCAAACCGGCCTACCAGTCGCGCAACTCGAAGTTCATCGTGCAGATGCCCGGCGGACGCAAGGAGGTGCTGCGCGAGGAGTCCGAAAACAGCCAGCAGGCTGCCGATTCGCAGGGCGGATCGCTTTTTGACTAACTAAATCCGCGCAAGTTTGGAGAGTACCGCTTCATGGATCGCATTCAACGGGTTTTCGGGCCATATCGCCGTGCTGTGCGCGGTGACGTTGGGACTGCTGTGCGTTTCAGCGCTCGTATCGGGGGCTGAAACTTCGTTTTTCTCCCTGTCGCATAAGGATATCCGCCGCCTGCAGACGCGCACGACCGCTTCGGCGGAGGCGGTGTTGCACTTGCTGACGAATGTCGACGTGCTGCTGGCGACGATTCTGGTGGTCAACAACCTGGTGAATATCTGCATCGTCATCCTCGTGTCGGGTATCATCGACTCGGTTTTTACGTTCCTGCGTTTCGAGTTCCTGTTCAAGACCGTACTGGTGACTTTCCTGCTGCTGCTGTTCGGCGAGATACTGCCCAAAGTATTGGCGCAGACCATGCCGGTGCGTTTCGCGCAGTTCGCGGCACGGCCGCTCAGGGTGTTGCGGTGGATTTTCTATCCGCTCTCCTACATCCTGGTGCGCACGAGCAGCCGCATCAGCGAAAAGGCGGCGCACAAGAGCGAGATTTCGCTCGACGAACTGGCCGACGCCGTGGATATGACCCAGAGTTCGAGCCCCGAGGAGCATGTGATGCTGTCGGGGATCGTCAACTTCGTGAATACCGAGGTGCAGGAGATCATGAAACCCCGCGTGGACATTACGGCGCTCTCGGTGACGGACGATTACGAGACCGTCAAGCAGACGATCATCCGGTCGGGTTTTTCGCGTATCCCGGTATACGAAGAGGATATCGACAATATCAGGGGGACGCTCTATGTCAAGGATCTGCTCCCCTATATCAACCACGGCAACGAATTCGGCTGGCAGCAGCTGGTGCGCAAGCCCTATTTCGTGCCCGAGCATAAGAAGATCAACGACCTGCTGGGCGACTTCCAGTCGAACAAGGTGCACATGGCGATCGTCGTCGACGAGTACGGTTCGACGCTGGGGCTGGTGTCGCTGGAAGATATCATCGAGGAGATCGTGGGCGAGATTTCGGACGAAAGCGATGCCGACGAGAGTTTCTTCACGCGTCTCGACGAGAAGAGTTACCTCTTCGACGGCAAGAGCCACCTGGGCGATTTCGAACGGGTGCTGGGGATCGACGAGGAGACCTTTGCCGACGTGAAGGGCGATGCCGAGACTCTCGCCGGGCTGATGCTCGAACTCAAACGCGACTTCCCCCGCAAGGGCGATCTCTTTACGTCGCACGACATCCGTTTCACGGTGCAGGAGATGGACGGGCACCGTGTCGATAAAATCCGTGTGGACTTACCGTAAACGATGGGAAAGGCACTCTTCATAGAGCCGCCGATGGACGAGGCCGGGGTAGCCGGGTGGGTGACATCCGACGAATTGGCCGAGGCCCGGCGTTTTGTGCGGGAGGGCCGGCGCCGGGAATACCTCACGTGGCGGGCCGTCGTCCGCCGGGAACTGGGTGCGGATGTGCGGATTGCCTACGATGCCGCCGGGGCTCCGGTCGTCGACAGGGACGGGGTATACGTCGGGGTTTCGCACTGCAGGGGGCGTGTGGCCGTCTGTCTGTCCGATATCCCCTGCGCGGTCGACATCGAGCCCGAGACGCGGGATTTCAGCCGTGCCGCGCCGCGTTACATGTCCCCCTCCGAGCAGGCGCTGTCCGGCGATCCGCTGCTGCCTGCCGCCGTCTGGTGCGCGAAGGAGGCGCTTTATAAATATGCCCGGCGTCCGGGGCTGGACTTGTTGCACGACCTGCGGGTGGAGGCGGTGGATTTCGCGGCCGGAACCGTTGCCGGGCGCATCGGCAGCGGGGAGACGATCCGGCTCACGCTGCATCGTGCCGACGGGTTTATCGCGGTATATATAGTGTAGTTCCCGTGGGGATTACTGAAAGCCCCTCGGTTGTCGGGGAGGCTTTCCCTTGTTGCGATACCGGTCGTCGGGGCGGGGATTGTCGGTATGGGGCTCTTAGAAGGCTTCGGAAGCCGTGAAGAGGAAGGCCGAGGAGCGTTTGCGATCCCACGGCAGGTTTTGGTTGCCATAGACGCCCCAGCCGTAGTCGAGGCGGATGTTCATCCGGTTCTTGAACTCGAACCTGTAGCCGCAGCCGAAGCTGTAAAGGGTGTTGTCCCAGCGGAATTTGTCGGTGCCCCAGACCTGTCCGCCGCCGATCCAGGCCACGATGCCGTGGCGGCGGTAGATTTTCTGGCGCAGCTCGATCTGCGTCTCGACAAGTCTTTTGTCGCGGTAGCGCCCTTCGTAGTAGCCGCGCATGCGTTCCATGCCGCCCATCTTGGCGTACATGTGCCACGACGGGGTGCCGGCCGTGAAGTCGGCGTAGAGGTCGTAGGCGAAGATGGCGCCTTTCCAGAGTTTTTGGTAGAAGTCGAAGGTCAGGGTGAAGCGTCCGAAGCTGCGGCGCGTATTGCCCAGCCATTCGGGATACCACTTGGCTTCGGCCTTGATGAAGATGCCCTTCGAGGCGTTGAACGTCACGTCGCGCGTGTCGTATTGGGCGAAGAGGCCGAGGCTGGTGTTGAAGGCGTCGGGGTTGTCGCCCGATTCGGTAATGTAGTTCGAGAAGGGATCCTGCTTGGCCGGGTCGTAGCGCCCCTGCTGCCAGAGGGTGTAGAGTTCGCCCATCCTGCCGCCCGGAACCGGTTTCCCGGCCTCTGCGTCGGCCTTGATGTCGTTCATATAGGCGACCATGCCCGTGTCTTTGTACTTCGCCCCGGTGTAGTCGATGCCCCCGCTGACGCCGATATAAAAACGTCCGGCGAGCGCCGTGCAGTAGGAGATGCGGAAGATGCCCATCGTGGTGGTGAGTTCCTGTGCATAGCCCTCTGCGCCGGCATTGTAGCCCACGCCGTAGAATGCACCCGGAAAGTAGACGAAGGCCCCGGCGTAGCTCAGGCGTTGTTTGTTGTGGTTGAAGATGTTGTCGCCCGAGAAGCGGAGCAGGACGAATTTTTCGGTCGTGAAGTTGCCGTAAACCGAGATGTTCGACGGGGCGGTCACGGAGTCCGTGCGGTCTATCCGGTAAAGCCCCGCTACGAGGAATCCGATTCCGAAGCCGACATCCGACGAGTAGTTCGGGCCGGGGGCGATGCTCCAGTCGATTTTCTTTTCGAACGTACGGTCGATGTTCGAACGGCTGTAATAGTCGATGATGCGGCGTATGAAGCCTTTGCGTTGGGCGGGCGATGTGAGGGCTGCGGTGTCGGCGGGTTGTTTGGGGGAGCGGGCTGCGGCGCTTCCGATCTGGGACAGGGCTTCCTCGGTCGAGGGAAAGGAATCCATGTCCTTGTCGGGTTGCTGCCCTACGGCGGTATATGCTATCAGCAGCATGCAGACCGTTAAAATGGTTCTGTATCCCTTTTTCATTGATTGTTCGGTGAAAGGCGATCCAAAGATAGGAATTATTTTCCGTATGCGCAAAACGGCGGGCGGATGCCGGGGATGGACGCGGCTTTCCGGGATAAATGTTTATCTTTGCTGTAGCAACCCTCCCGTGTGCGGCTTTGCAGGCGGGGAGTCGGGTGCCTCTTTTACTGAATTTGACGATGCAGATAACCGGACCTGTCCCGGCCGCCGATCCCGTGGAATATACCGATGGTAGGGCGTTGACCGAAGGCGAAGAGATTGCCGGAGGCATTTTCCGCGGCATTGTTTTCCCGCACCTCGACCGGGAACATGTCTGGGTGCAGTCGTGTCTTTTCGCAGGCTGCCTTTTCCCGGCGTGCGTGTTGCGCGGATCGCATTTCACGGATGTGACCTTCCGGAACTGCGACCTGTCGAACGCCGACCTGACGGGGTGCAGTTTCCAGCGGGTGGAGTTCCTGGATTGCAAGCTCACGGGGACGAACCTCTCCGAAGCGACGATGCAGCATGTGGCCTTCGAGCGCTGCAAGGCGGAGTTCGCCAATTTCGCGCTGGGGCGCTTGCGTTTCGTGGCGCACAGTCAGGGAGTCATGCGGGGAGCCGTGTTCGACGAGTGCCGCCTGGAGAAGGTCTCCTTTTCGCGCTGCGACCTGACGCAGGGTGAATTCCGCGGCACGCGCCTGCGCGGGCTTTCGTTCGCGGATTCCGACATCCGGGGAATACGTGTCGGCGAGGTCGATTCGTTTGAATTAAAGGGTTTGAAGATCAATGCATTGCAGGCGGTTGACCTGGTGCGGCTGCTGGGGGTAGAGGTGGAGGAATAAGGGTTTATTCAAAAAATTTACATATTTCTTAAAAAATCTTAATAAAATATTTGGAAGTTTGCTTTTGCCGTAGTACTTTTGCCTCGTCTTAAATGATAAAATATTTTAAGAATTATTTAAAATTATTTAGTATGAAAGCAAGGATCAATGAGTGGTTACGCACCGCCCTGATTATGTTGGGAGAGAGCATCAAACTGCGCGAGATGTAATATCTCCCTTTTATTTTCGGAAAAGAGTTAAAACTTCGATATACGAAAGCGGCCCGACTGTCAAAGTCGGGCCGCTTTTCATTTCGGGCTCCCAGCTGTCAAGCGGCTGAGGCTTCTCAGGGGCGGTCGTTGCGCCCGGGTTATTTGATGCCCAGTTTCCTGGCGATCTCCTTGGGCAGGGCGTGCTTGTTGACCATGACCGAGGTCGTCTTGTAGGCGACGAACGGGCGCGAGAAATACCAGAATCCGTCGTAGGGCGGACGTACGTCCCATGAATTCTGCACCTTGTAGTAGCGGTTGCCTGCCTGGTCGGTGGCCGTACCCATGATGACCATGCCGTGGTCGTCGGTGGTTTCGTAGTTGTCGAAAGCCACCTGACGCATCTCCTGGGTGATGGCGAGCTCCTTGCCCGGCTTGTCGAACTTGTAGAGTGCGTCATCCTTCTCCTTCTGCGTCAGTTTTCCCCAGCGCTCGGCTTCGGTGCCGCCCATGCCTTCGAGGTCGGCGGCCGGTACGATACCGATCGCTTTGGTGCGGCTGAATCCCTTTTCGCTTACGTCGGTGCCCCACGCGACGGGATACCCGTTTTCCAGTGCGTTGTCCACGACGGCCATCATTTCGTCGAGCGGAAGGTTGTAGACCGTGCCCCACATCCAGTTATCGGGCACTTCGATGATGAATTGCGTATAGAAGGGGTGGTGTGTGAACGAACTGATGTCGATATAGTCGTCGATGTCGATCGGCAGCGAGGCGGCGAACGTCTGGGGCGTGTATTCCTTGCCCTGATAGGTGAAAGTCTCGGGCATCGGGCCGAAATATTCGTCCAGAATGGCGTTGAAACCCCGTTTCCAAGCCGTCGAGAGCGGCTTGTTCGAAGATTTGGTGCTGGCCTCCATCACTGCGTCGAGGTAGGCTTTCAGCACGCGCGAGAGTTCGTGGAAATCGGCTTTCTCGGTGCCGTAGTTGAAGCCCGGGTAGGCTTCGAACGGGACGATGCCGTAGTTGCGGATGCCTTCCGTCACGTCGCGCGAGGCCCCGCCTTCGGCGAAGTTGATCTCGCCGTGCATGCGGATGTATTTCACGGCTTTCTCCATGAACGTATGGCGGACGATCCACATTTCGGAGAGGTGCACGGGGGCGCCTCCCGCACGCAGGATTTCCCCTTCGAGGAACGAAAGGGTCGAGTAGCACCAGCAGGTGCCGCTACGGCTCTGATCCTTGACCGGGGTCATGGGGATCAGTTTGACGTCGGTGAACCGGTAGCCTTCGGCGGCGGTCGTGTCGGGTGTCTGTGCCGCAGCCGCAAGTGCGGCGCAGAAGGCAACGAGGGTCAGCAGGAGTTTCTTCATTGCTTTAGGGTTTAGGTTGTGGGTGTTGCTATTTTTTCGAGTCGGCGACGATCTTCAGACAGTCGTCGAGCGTGAGCTCTTCGGGTTTGCTGCCCTTGGGCAAGCGGTAGTTCTTGCCCTTGTAGGCGATGTAGGCCCCGTAACGGCCGTTCTTGACCAGCATGTCGGGCTCTTCGGGGAAGCTCCGCAGCGGAGTGTTGGCCGCGGCGGCCGCAGCCTTCTGGGCATGGACGATCTCCACGGCCCGCTCGTAGGTAAGCGTGTAGGGGTCGTCGCCCTTCTGCAGCGATGCGAACGATTTGCCGTGGCGCACGTAGGGCCCGTATTTGCCGATGCCCACCGAGAGCTCTTCGCCGTCGAGCTGGCCCAGGTCGCGGGGCAGCGCGAAGAGCGCCAACGCCTCCTCGAGCGTGATCGACTCGATCAGCTGGCCCTTTTTGAGCGAGGCGAAGCGGCCTTTCTGCCCCTCCTCGCCTTCGATCTCGACCATCGGGCCGTAGCGGCCGATGCGTGCCTTGACGATATGCCCCGTCTTGGGGTCGTTGCCCAGGATGCGTGCCTGGCTCTTCTTGTCGGTCTGCGTGCCGATGGCCGTGTCGACCATCTGGTGGAAGGGGCCGTAGAAATCGTGGATCATCTTCACCCACGTGATGTCGCCGTCGGCGATGCGGTCGAATTCCTTTTCGACGCTGGCCGTGAAGTTATAGTCCATGATCGGCTTGAACTGCGTTTCGAGGTAGTCGTTGACGACCATGCCGATGTCCGTCGGCGAAAGGCGGTTCTTCTCCTTGCCGTAGCTTTCCGAGAGGTTTTTCGTGGCGAGCTTGTCGCCCGTGAGGGTCATTTGCACGTAGTTGCGTTTCTGCCCCTCCCTGTTTTGCTTGACCACGTAGCCGCGGTTGATGATCGTCGTGATGGTCGGCGCGTAGGTCGAAGGACGTCCGATGCCCAGCTCCTCGAGGCGCTTGACGAGCGAAGCCTCGTTGTAGCGTGCCGGGGCCTGCGTGAAGCGTTCCGTGGCGGTGATCTGCGTCGAAAGCAGCTCGTCGCCCTGTGCCATTTTGGGGAGCAGCCCTTCGCCGCTTTCGGCGGCCTGGTCGTCGTCCGTGGATTCGGAGTAGAGGCGCAGGAAGCCGTCGAAGCGGACGACTTCGCCTGTGGCGACGAATTGCTGCGATGAGCCCGACATGTCGATCACAATGGTTGTGCGGTCGAGTTCGGCGCAGACCATCTGCGAGGCTACGGTGCGCTTCCAGATCAGGTCGTAGAGTTTCTTTTCGGCCGGGGTGCCCTCGATCGACTGCCGGTCAATATACGACGGGCGGATGGCTTCGTGCGCCTCCTGGGCACCCTTGGTCTTGGTCTTGTAGTTATGCCACGACGAATATTTTTCGCCGTAGAGTCTGGTGATCTCCTCTTTGCACTGGGCCAGTGCCTGTTGCGAGAGGTTTACCGAGTCGGTACGCATGTAGGTGATGAGACCCTGCTCGTAGAGGTGCTGGGCGACGGACATCGTCTGCGAAACGGACATGCCCAGCTTGCGGCCCGCCTCCTGCTGGAGCGTCGAGGTCGTGAAGGGCGGTGCCGGGAAACGCTGTGCGGGTTTCTCTTCGGCTTTCGACACGGTGAAAGTGGCGCCGATGCAACTGCGGAGGAATGCCTCGGCCTCGGCCTGCGTTTCGAAGCGCGACGGGAGTTCGGCCTTGAAGAGGGTCTTTTCGGGGTCGTTGGCCGCGTAGAACTGTGCCACGACGCGGAAATAGGGTGCCGAGCGGAAGGCGATGATCTCGCGCTCGCGCTCGACGATCAGCCGTACGGCGACGCTCTGCACGCGGCCGGCCGAAAGCGACGGCCGCACTTTCTTCCACAGCACGGGCGAAAGCTCGAAGCCGACCAGGCGGTCGAGGATACGGCGTGCCTGCTGTGCGTTGACCAGATCCATGTTGACCGTGCGGGGGTTCTCGATGGCTTCGAGGATCGCCCGCTTGGTGATTTCGTGGAAGACGATGCGCTTGGTCTGGTCGACGGGGAGCCCCAACACTTCGGTCAGGTGCCATGCGATGGCTTCTCCTTCGCGGTCTTCATCGGACGCCAGCCATACGGTCTTGCTCTTGGCCAGCTTGGTCAGTTCGTCCACCACTTTCTTCTTGTCGCCCGGGATTTCATAGACGGGCCTGAACTCGTCGTCGATATTGATACCCAGGTCTTTTTTCGACAGGTCGCGGATGTGTCCGAAACTCGACTTGACGATATAGTCCTTGCCGAGGAACTTCTCGATGGTTTTGGCCTTGGCGGGGGACTCGACGATTACTAAATTTTCCTGCATGCGTTCTTTATGGCTTTTCTGAAATGCGAAAACCTAAGCATGAGTACTTAGGTTTCGCATTCCGTGCTGTTGATCCTTTATTTGACCAGGGTATAGGCGATGTCGATCTTGATCGGGGCATCCTCCTTGGTCAGCGATCCGTCCGAAGGCGTCATACCCTGCATCACACTGTAATTCTGGGTGTAGAGGCCGTATGCCTCGGGCCCCATGTACATAGTCCTGGTTTTGATTCTCTCGGCGATCTCTTCCCACGGGGCGTTCTCGCCCAGCTCCTTCACGGCCTCCTGGTAGTAGTTCCACATGCTCTGCACGTGACCCGTGATGTCCATCACGTAGCAGCCCCGGCTGCGGTTGATGTAACCGCCGTAGGTCAGCGTCGTGCTGTAGGTCTTCTCGTAGGCATAGGCGTAGTCGGTGATGCCCGAGAGCTTTTTGTAATTGGTATAGAGGCCCAGGCGGCTCTGCGAGGCGTCCATCTGCTCGATCATGTGCTTCACGTCGGTCAGGTTCTGCCAGTCGTAGTTGCTGCCCGCGAAATAGACCGACATCCGGGCCTGGTTGATGGCCAGGGTATTGAACTCCTTGGCGGAAGCGGCGTTCTCGTCCTTGATGATCTGCGCCAGCTGCCTGAAGAACTCCTCGGTGAAGGTCATTTCCGTTACGACGCCGCCCATGCCCTCGACGTAGACCTGCTTGCTGAGGGGGCGGTTCTCGTTGGTTTCGACCGCATCCGCGATGTCGAACCTCTGCGGAGAGGTGGCTTTCGAGTAGTCGTGGCGGATGGTGTTGACCGACACGTTGCCGTAGTCGACCGAAGAGTCGTAGAAAATGTAGGGGATCGAGAGCGTGTCGGCGATCAGCGTAGGGTCGCTCTCCAGGCGGTTACGCCCGTAGATCGCAAAGCCCGAAGCGTCGAGCGACGTGGCGTAGATGTTGCCCTTGTTGGGGGTCGTCTGGTCGACGGCCGGGACGATGTAGAGCCCCTTGAATTCGGCGACCCACTGCTCGAGGCTGTCGAGGCTGTAAATCGAATAGTCGCCCTTGTACGTGCCCTCCTGAAGCATCAGGCGGTTGATGAATTCCCGTCCCTTCTGGGTCGGTTTCATGGTGGCGTACGTGGTGGCGGGACCCGTCTTCTCTCCGTCGGGGAAGGTGAACGTGAAGAGCACCTCGTTGCCTACGGCGCCCGCCTTGACGGGGTCGAAATTGAGGTAGAAGGTCGTGTCGCGTTCCGACTTTCCGCTTTCGACGGGTTTCTCGGTCAGGTATTTGTTGCTGACGACCTCGTATACGTTGTAGAGCTGCGGGGTAAGCGTGTCGCTCCCGTAGCTGGAGATGGAAAGCAGGATGATCGCCGAGTCGAGGATCGGGCGGAACCCGAAATATCCCGAATCGATTTCATAGGGGATGTATTGCGTGAGGAACCCTGCCGTGCGCAGTCCGAACGTGTCGCTGAGCATCGAACCCATGTACCCGTAGCTGAGGTTCGACGTGATGAGCGAGTCGGTCTGGTAAAGCCGCGTCTCGACATAGCGCCTGGGGTTGAGATCCCCCTTCAGCGTCAGGGCGCCGAAGGTCTCGTAACCCGCTTTCATCTGCTGGTTGTCCGGCACGAGGTTCGACCCCAGTGTGTCGTCGACCTTGGTGCAGCCCGCGAATGTCATCGCAGCGACGGCCGTCATGACGGCGGCGGCGCGGAGCAAACGGCGGAAATTATTGAATCGCTTCATAGAATCGGTTGTAATTATCGAAAAAGTCCGCTGCCTCGGGCGACTGGTATTCGAGCATCGGCTTCCCGCTCGCACGGGCGATTTCCAATACCCTGGGGTCGGCATCTGCGGAAGCTGCGACCACACCGTCGGCATATTCCATAACGAAGCGGCAGAGGTTTTCGTATGACGGGACGTCGAGAATTGAGAGATTTTTATCCTTGACCCCCTCGCCGGCGATCTTCGCGGCGAAGCCCTTGTCCAGTTCCCCGGGGAAGCCGTCGGCATAGAACGAAACGACGATTTTCACGTCGCGGAAAATCGGGTCGTCGGCGAAAATGCGCTTCAGGTAGACCGGGATCACTCCCGAGAACCAGCCGTGGCAATGGACTACGGTCGGCGTCCAGCGCAGTTTCTTGACCGTCTCCAGCACGCCGCGGGCGAAAAAGATGGCCCGTTCGTCGTTGTCGGGGAATTCCGCACCTTCGCTGTCGGTCAGCACGGCCTTGCGCGAGAAATAGTCGTCGTTGTCGATGAAATAGATCTGCACGCGCGCCGCGGGGATCGAGGCCACCTTGATGATGAGCTGGTGGTCGTTGTCGTCGATGATGAGGTTCATGCCCGAAAGACGTATTACCTCGTGGAGCTGGTGCCGGCGTTCGTTGATACAGCCGTAACGCGGCATGAAGGTACGGATTTCGTTCCCACGCTCCTGCATCGCCTGCGTGAGAGCGCGGCAAAGTCCGGAAGCCTCCGTCTCTGGAAGATAGGGTGTAATCTCCTGACAGACGTACAGAATCTTATTTGCCATGGTTCGAGTATTTGATCTTTCGAGGTCTATTGTGCAAAGATAGTGAAAAAATCTTAAAGAATGAGCATCGCGTCGCCGTAAGTGCCGAATCGGTACCCTTCTTCCTTGGCTATCTTATAGGCGTTCATGATCGTTTCGTAGCCGCCGAACGCCGCAACCATCATCAGCTGGGTGGAGTAAGGCAGGTGGAAATTGGTCACCATGGCGTCGGCCACCGTGAACTCGTAGGGCGCGAAGATGAACTTGTTCGTCCATCCTTCCATCGGCTTGATCATGCCGTTGGTCGAGACCGCCGTTTCGAGGGTGCGCATGACGGTCGTGCCGATGGCTGCGACCTTGTGCCCGTTGCGCTTGGCTTCGTTCACCGTCCCGGCAGCCTCTTCGGTCACGAAGAACTGTTCGGAGTCCATCTTGTGCTTCGAGAGGTCTTCGACGTCGACCGTACGGAAGTTGCCCAGTCCGACGTGCAGCGTGACGAACGCACGGTCGATGCCCTTGATCTCCATGCGCTTCATCAGGTGCTTCGAGAAGTGCATGCCGGCCGTCGGGGCGGCAACGGCGCCTTCGTGCTCGGCGAAGATCGTCTGGTAGCGCTCGGCGTCCCCGGGTTCGACCTTGTCGCGCACCCATTTGGGCAGCGGTGTCTCGCCCAGGCTGAAAAGCGTCTGCTTGAACTCCTCGTAGGAGCCGTCGAACAGGAAGCGCAGCGTGCGCCCGCGCGAGGTCGTATTGTCGATCACCTCGGCCACCAGCAGGTCGTCGTCGCCGAAGTAGAGTTTGTTGCCGATGCGGATCTTGCGGGCCGGGTCGACCAGCACGTCCCAGAGCCGCAGTTCGCGGTTCAGTTCGCGCAGCAGGAAAATCTCGATCTCGGCACCCGTCTTCTCCTTGTTGCCGTAGAGGCGTGCCGGGAAGACTTTGGTGTCGTTGAATACGAAGAGGTCTTTTTCGTCGAAGTATTCGATGATGTCTTTGAAAATACGGTGTTCGATAGTGCCTTTGGCGCGGTCGATAACCATCAGGCGCGAATCGTCCCGGTTTTCCGTCGGGTGTTTCGCCAGCATTTCGGGGGCGAAATCATACCCGTATTGCGATAATTTCATAAGTGGAATACTCTATTTTACGTTCGAAATAAACAACACAGATTAATTTCTATACGCAAAAAAGCCTATTTTGTTTCAAGTTCCTGCAATTTTTTTAGAAAATCATCGAGGCTGTGGGCGTTTTCGACCCTGAAGCCGCCGCTGCGCGTCCGGCAAAGGGAAGTCAGGTGCGCGCCGCTTTCGAGCGCCTGCCCGATTTCGTGGGCCAGCGAACGGATGTAGGTGCCCTTGCTGCAACGCACGCGGATGCGGATGCGCGGCAGGTCGTATTCCAGGAGCTCCATTTCGTAGATGTGGACGAGCGCCTTGCGCATTTCGACCTCCTCGCCCGCGCGCGCCAGTTCGTAGGCGCGCATGCCGTCGATCTTTTTGGCCGAATAGACCGGCGGCGACTGGAGGCGTTCGCCCGAGAGTGCGGCGAGGGCCTCGAGTACCTTCCCGCGCGTGATGTGCTGTGTGGGGAAGGTCGCGTCGACGGGGTGTTCGAGGTCGTAGCTGGGGGTCGTGGCACCCAGCATGACGTCGGCCACGTACTCCTTCTCCTCGGCCTGCAGGGCGTCGACCATCTTGGTGGCGCGGCCGATGCAGACCAAAAGGACGCCCGTGGCCAGCGGGTCGAGCGTGCCCGCGTGGCCGACCTTGATCTTGCGGTAGCCGAGCCTGCGGAGCGCGGACTTGATCTTGCGTACGACGTCGGTGGACGTCCAGCTCAGGGGCTTGTCGATGACGGCGATGTAGCCCTCTTCGAAGTTGAGGCCCCGCAGGTCGAGTGTCTCCTTCATCAGCAGAAATAGCTTAGGATGGATACCAGGCCGGCCAGCGCGCAGTAGAGCGAGAACCAGATGAGCTTGCCCCGCTTGACGATCTCGATCATGAATTTGCAGGCCAGGCACCCCGTGACGAACGAGGCTGCGAACCCGGCGGCGAGCGTGCCCGTGGCGATGCCGGCCGTGAGGTCGCCGCTTGCGGCTTCGAGCAGCGTTTCACCCAGGATCGGCGCCAGCACCATCAGGAACGAGAATTGTGCCACGGCGGCCTTTTTGTTGCCCAGCAGCAACCCGGTGGCGATGGTCGTCCCCGAACGCGAAAGGCCCGGCATGGCGGCGCAGGCCTGCGCCAGGCCGATGATCAGGGCGTCGCGGTAGGAGATGGTCTCCTTCTGGCGCGGCTTGGCGTAGTAGGCGAAGGCCAGCAGCGTCGCGGTAAGCAGCAGCATGGCGCCCACGATTACCAGGATGTAGGGGGCGTCGAGCATGGCGTTGATCCGGTCTTTGAAGAGGAAGCCGATGACCCCGATGGGGATCATCGAAAGTACGAGCTTCAGCACGTAGGCCTGCTCGGCGTTGAAGCGGCGCGAAAAGAGCCCCTTCAGGAGGCGCCACACCTCGCTCCAGAGCACCACGATGGTGCTCAGTACGGTGGCGGCGTGGAGCGCCACGTCGAACGTGAGGTTTTCTTCCAGTTCCACGCCGAGCAGCTCCTTGGCGATCTGCAGGTGGCCGCTGCTCGACACGGGCAGGAATTCCGTAATGCCCTGCACGATACCGAGCAGGATGGCTTGTAAGGTGTCCATAACTGATTTAAGCGGGTATATCTCCTGTGCCGTCGCGCCGCACCGGGGGCCCCGGTGCGGGGGCGCGCCGTGCCTCGGCCGGAACGGGCCGCCGGGGGCCGGGCGCCGGGACGGCCGTGCGGATTATTTTTCGAAGCGTTTCATGATGGCGTAGATCTCGATGACGAAACCGCCGATGACCAGGATCGGGGCCAGCGTGATGCGGCGCCACGAGAACATGGCGTAGTTGAATTCGTCGGGCGAATCGCTGCCGCCGCCGGCCATCAGCACGAAGCCCAGGAGGATGACGGCGAACCCGACTGCCAGCAGGATGTAGTTGCGGCGGGTCAGGGGCATACGGGGATTTTCCTGTTCCGGAGGGGTGTTATTGGCTTTTTTCATTTAATAAAGGTATATCTTGTTCGACTTCATGTTGATGAATTTGTTCAGCGCGAGGATCGTGAAAAGCCCCGAGATTACGATGCCCCCGGCAATCATCGCGCCGAGGATGATGGCGACCTTGCCCGCCTCGGCGATCGTCAGCAGTTCGGGAACGGCTTCGTTGAGCCCGTAGACCGAAAGCCCGAACAGCAGCGAGGCTCCCAGTCCGGCCAGGATGCCCTGCGTGATGCTGCTGCCGAGGAAGGGCTTCATGATGAACCACTTGGTGGCGCCGACGAGTTTCATGGTATTGATCAGGTAGCGCTTCGAGAAGATGGCCAGCCGGATGGTGTTGCCCAGCAGGATCAGCGATATGACGAGCAGCGCCCCGCCGAAGAGCACCAGCACAAGCCGGATTTTGCCTACCGTGGCGTGCAGCCGTTCGGCCATCAGCGCCGGGTAGCTCACCCGTTCGACCCCCGCGATCTCAGAGATGCCGGCGATGAAACCGTCGAGCAGCTCCTTGTCGGCCGAGGCGGCCGTGAGGGTCAGCTCGAACGAGTCGAGCAGCGGGTTTTCGTCCAGGATTTCCTCGAATTCGCTGGCGAACATCTTGCGGAACTCGGCGTCCTCGATCTTCTCCTCTTTGCCGACGTAGGCGATCGTCGCCACGAGGTCTTCGGCCGTGAGCTGCCGGTTGACTGCGTCCTTCTGTTCGTCCGAAAGCCCGTTTTCCAGCTCCACGGTCACGGCGATGCTCTCCTGCAGGGTGTCGGCGACCTTCATCGCCGCGACCATCAGGTAGCCCACCGAGCCCAGCAGGAACAACACGAGGGTGATGCTCACCGTCGATACGATGTAGGAGTTGCGGACTTTCCGCTTCAGTCGCTTGTCGTCTTTCATAGCCGAAATGCTTTTTCGACGGCTCTTTTCCGTCGTCCGATTCATTCACGGCGTTTCGCCGTGTTTATAAGTCTGACCCACCCCTAAATCCCCGCCTCGGCGGGGGCTTGTTTTGGCGGGATTCGTATGTTATTCGTCCGGATTATTCTCTTTCCTCTTTTGTCGAATCCAATAAACAATTGCAGCGGCAGCTCCGAGCAGGATCACGAGCGACGAGATGAGCGTCACGGCTTCGGCCGCCTTCCAGCCCGGGGCGCGGAATTTCCATTCGACGGTATGTTGCCCGGCAGGCAGCCTCATGGCGCGGAGCACGTAGTCGGCCCGGAAACAGGGGGCTTCCGCGCCGTCGACGTAGGCCGTCCAGCCGTAGGGATAGAAGATCTCGGAGAATACCGCCACGCTCTCTGCGGGGGCGGTGTATTCGTACTTGAGGTAGTTGGGACGGTATTCCGTGAGGGCGATGGTGCGTACGGCTGCTGTGTCGGCGGGGGACACCGTCCAGCCTTGCGTGTACGGCTGGTCTTTTTCTGCGATTACGGCGGTTCGTTTCAGGTCGGTTTCCCCGAGCAGGTCGATCTCCTGTTGCGGGCTTTCCGCCACGGCGACCGCGTCGACGAACCATGCGGCGCCGTTGGCCGTCGGGCGGAGCACCGCTTCGGGCTGTCCGCCGTCGCCCGGCACGATCAGGTAGCGCGTGTTGAGCATGTCCAGAACGGCGTCGTTGCGGTAGCTCAGGTAGCGGTCGATCAGATCCTGGTAACGGGCCAGCTTGGCGCCGTGGTAGCCGCCTACGGAACGGTGGAAATAGGAGGTCGTAGCGTCCTGGAAGGGGCTGACCGTGAGGTTGAAGACGCGGAACCCCGGCTCCTTGTCGGCCATGATCGCCTTGTCGGCGGCCGTGGCCGTGACCTGGTGCTGGCGCGCCGAAATGAAGTTGTCGTGCGAAATGAACCGCAGGTCGACCGGCACCAGGTCGAGCAGCATCACGGCGGCGAGCAGTGCCGTGAGCACGTATTTGTTGATCCGGCGCAGGGCGAACAGTGCCACGCCGCCCGCTGCGAGCAGGATCATCAGCAGCGAGCGCCATGCGTCGGCCTGCATCATGGAGGCGCGTTCGGCAGCCATGGCATTGCCCGTGGCGATGCCCATTTCGGCATCCATGCCGCGCTGGAGGTAATCCTGCATGTTGTTGGCCTCGAACAACTGGCGGAACTGTTCGGTCATCATCCCGGTGCTTTCCGCGCGGCCGAAATCGAAGAACGCGCTGCCGGCGACGGCCAGCAACAAACAGAGCCCGCCCGTGACGCCCGCGGCCCATGCCAGCGCCCGCAACAGCCTCTGGCGCGGGATCTCCCCGCGCCACAGCCGCATGAGTGCCAGTGCTCCCAGCAGCGGCACGGCCCATTGGACGACGACGAGCGCCATCGAGACGGTGCGGAACTTATTGTAGCCGGGCAGCAGGTCGAAGGCCAGTTGGGTGAACCACATTAGGTTGCGTCCCCATGCCAGCAGGAGCATCAGCACCGAGACGGCGACGATCCACCATTTGTTGCGTCCGCGTGCCAGGGCGATGCCCAGCGCTGCGAGGAAAATGGCCGCGGCGCCCAGGTAGGTCGGGCCGCCGGTGTAGGGCTGGCTGCCCCAGTAGGCCGGCAGCTGCTGTGCGGCGCCGCGCAGCCCGTATTCGTTCAGTACGGCAGCCACCTCGCCGTCGGGCGAGAAGGTCGTGCCCGATTCGCGCCCCATGAAGTCGGGGATCAGCAGGTTCAGGCTCTCCGTGCGTCCGTAGCTCCAGGCCGTGGCGTAGTCGAGCGCCAGCCCGTTCTGCGAAGTCTCGGAGGTCGAGGCCAGCTCGGAGCCGCCGCGCATGGTTTCCTTCGAGTGGCTGGCGGTGTACCACAGGGGCGAGAAATTCGACCCTGCGGCGAGTATGCCTGCGGCGGCGAGTACCGCCGTGCGTTTCCAGAAGTCCCCGAGGTGTTTCTCCCTGAAGGCCGCGATCCCCTCGCTGATCCAGAAGGCGGCCATGGCCAGGAGGAAATAGTAGGTGATCTGCGGGTGGTTGGCGCCGATTTCAAGCGACGCCGTGAGCGCCGTGAGCGCACCGCCCGCCCACATGTTTCCCCGCAGGGTCATCCACGCACCGCCCATCATCAGCGGGGCATAGACCAGCGCCCACATCTTGGTGATGTGCCCGGCGCCTATGATCAGCAGGAAATAGGTCGAGAGCCCGTAGGCCAGCGCCGGGACGATGCCGACCCAGGGGTCGACGCCGAAGACGAGCAGCATCAGCCACATGGCAGTCATGGCGAAGAAGAGGAAGGCCGCGGGCGTGTCGATGAGTTTCACGACCTGTCCCACGGTGCGCTTGACGATCTGCGCGGGGTAGGCCACGTTGATCAAAAAGGCGGGCATGCCGCCGAACATGCCGCCCGTCCACTGGGGGTCTTCGCCCGTGGCCGCGCGCATGTCGCTGATGTCCTTGGCCATGCCTTCGTACTGCACCACGTCGTGCTGGGGCAGTACTTCGCCGCGGAATTGCGGGGCGAAATAGGCCGCGCTCACCACGAAGAAGACGACGAGCGCCGCCGCTGCCGGCGCCAGCCGGCGTATGATCGTTTTCGAAAAATCCATTTTCCCTGTCGTTAACCGTTGCCAAGGATAGTGCAGGGCGGGAGAAGTGCCGAATTTGTTCGGGCATTCCCGGGCTGCAGCCTGTCCCGGTGAAAGATCCAAGTTTCGCAAAGGTACGAAAAAACATTTACTTGACGAGTCGCGATTGCGAAAAATCACTATCTTTGCCAAAGATATGCGGCGACCCGGTGTGCGGGATGTCCGGATTATCCGGGCCCGTCCCGGGCGATGTTGCGTCCGTTGCCGCTGGGTTAAGTTTGTTTTATGATTACACTCGATACGATCCGCAAACCTGTGACTGCGGAACTGGAGGCGTTCGACGGGTTCGTCGACCGTCAGTTTACGGCCGAAGGGGAATTGCTTGCCGACATGCTGCGTTATGCGCTTTCCTCGCGCGGGAAGGGCATACGTCCGCTGTTGGTGATGCTGTCGGCGGCGATGAACTCCCCGGTGGAGGGTGCGGCCAAAGGGCGGAGGGTGCATCTGGCCGCGATGCTCGTGGAGATGATCCACGTGGCGTCGCTGATCCACGACGACGTGATCGACGAGTCGGATACGCGGCGGGGCCGCCCGTCGGCCAATGCCCGCTGGCAGTCGCACAAGGCGGTGATACTGGGCGACTTCATCCTTGCGAGGAACATGAATATCGGCCTTTCGAGCGGCCAGTTCGACCTGGTGACGCATGTATGCGGTTCGATGGCGGCGTTGTGCGAGGGCGAGGTGTTGCAGAGCGAGTGTGCCGAGAAGCACACCATGACGCGCCAGGCGTACCTCGACATTATTTATAAAAAGACCGCATGCCTGATCGGGGTCAGCGCATCGGCCGGGGCGATGGCCGTGGGTGCCCCGCGCGAGAAGGTGGCGCTGATGCGCCGTTTCGGCGAGGCGATCGGCATGGCGTTCCAGATACAGGACGACATCCTCGACTACATGCGTACGGCGCATACGGGCAAACCCGCCAACAACGACCTGCGCGAGGGGAAGATCACCCTGCCGCTGTTAGCGGTGCTGGACAAGGCGACTCCCGAACGCCGTGCCGAGTTGCTCGGGCGGCTGGCCGGCTGCCGCGAGGAGGAGGAATCGGTGGAGTATTTGCAGAATACGGTCGAGAACGAGGGCGGGCTGGCTTTTGCCGCCGAAGTGATGCGCAGCTACGTAGCGCGGGCCGTCGAGATGCTCTCCGAATACGAGCCCTCGGAGTACCGTACGGCGCTCGTTAATCTTTGCGCCTACATCGCCGAGAGGGACAGATAACCGCGAAACTCATTAACCTAAATTCAGATAAAATCGTATGGAACAGAAAAAAAATTACACGCTGCCCATCATCATGATGTTCTTGCTCTTCGCAATGATCTCATTCGTGACGGGGCTTTCGAATCCGCTGGGCGTAATTGTCAAGAACCAGTTCGCCGTGGCGAACTGGATGTCGCAGCTGGGCAATTTCGCCAACTTCATCGCCTATGCGGTGATGGGGATTCCGGCCGGTATGATGCTCAAGCGCATCGGCTACAAGAAGACGGCGCTTGCGGCCGTGGCAATCGGTTTCGTCGGCGTGGGTATCCAGTATCTTTCGGGCGAAGCGGGCAGTTTCCCGATTTACCTGATCGGCGCATTCGTCTCGGGCTTCTCGATGTGTATGCTCAACACCGTCGTCAACCCGATGCTCAATACGCTCGGCGGCGGCGGCAAGAAGGGTAACCAGCTGATCCAGTTCGGCGGTTCGCTCAACTCGATTTCCGCGACCATCGTTCCTGTGCTGGTGGGTTACCTGATGGGTAATGCGGCCAACGCCACGATCAGCGACGCGGCTCCCGCACTGTGGATCGCAATGGGCATCTTCGCCGTGGTATTCGTCGTGCTCTACATGGTCAACATTCCCGAGCCGTTCGCCATCCAGGAGAAAAAGGCCGAGGTCAAGGACAAGCACAGCGCCCTTTCGTTCCGTCACTTCCTGCTGGGAACGATCGCCATCTTTATTTATGTAGGTGTCGAGGTCGGTATTCCCAACTTCATGAACCTGTTCCTTACGGCGGCACCCGACGCTTCGACGAGCGGCGTGGGCATGGCAGCGGCTGCGGCCGGTTCGCTGGTGGGTACCTACTGGTTCCTGATGATGTGCGGCCGTCTGCTGGGCGGCCTGCTGGGCGGTAAGATTTCGAGCAAGGTGCAGCTTTCGTTCGTCGCCTCGCTGGCGCTGATCTTCGTGCTGGTGGGCATCTTCGCCCCGACGGACGTGATGGGTGCGATGCCCGTGTTCACCGGAACCGGGTTCGGCATGGTGGAAGTGCCTGTCGGCGTGATCTTCTTCACCCTTTGCGGCCTCTGCACCTCGGTGATGTGGGGCACGATCTTCAACCTCGCGGTCGAAGGCCTTGGCAAGTATACCTCGATGGGTTCGGGTATCTTCATGGTGATGGTTTGCGGCGGCGGTATCCTCCCGCTGATCCAGGGCGGCGTAGCCGACTTCGCAGGTTACCTCTCGAGCTACTGGGTGGTTGTCGCTGGTCTGGCCTACATGCTCTTCTACGCGCTGGTAGGTTCGAAGAACGTCAACAAGGACATTCCGGTCGAAGAGTAATCCGCAGAACCGGTTGCGAGTTACGGGAAACCCGGCGTTCCGAGAACGCCGGGTTTCTTGCGGCATGTTGGCAGCGGCGCTTCATGGCGGGATGCCCAATAATTCGGGGTTCCGCCCGCCGTCTTTCCCGGTTTTGCCGGATCGTGCGGCGGAGAACCTGCGCCGGGAGGGGAGTTCGGGGTGGCGGGCATGTAAGCGCGGGCGGCAGGCTGGCGCGGGCCGCGGCCGGGGCGGAATTCCGGGCCGGAACTTCTGTTGCTGTCGAAACAGGTCGTCGAAGATGGCCGCCTGTACGGGCTCCGTTGCTCGGGACGGCGGAGGCTTTCCGGGGCGGGCACAAAAAAACAGGAAGGGAAACCTTCCTGTTTTTTCTTGCTGACGGCCCGGACTATTTCTTGTCCGCGCTGGTCATGCGCTTCTCCTTGATACGGGCCTTCTTGCCGGTCAGGTCGCGCAGGTAGTAGATGCGTGCACGACGTACGACACCGATCTTGTTGACCTCGATCTTGTCGATGTGGGGCGAATAGAGGGGGAAGATACGCTCGACACCCACGCCGTTCGAAACCTTGCGGATCGTGAACATCTTGGTCTTGCCCGAACCCTTGATCTGGATAACCACGCCGCGGAAACTCTGTACGCGCTCCTTGTTACCCTCGATGATTTTGTAGGATACGGTGATCGTGTCACCGGCCTTGAACGACGGTACATCGGCATCCGTCTTTGCCCACATCTGCTCGTTGACGAGCTTGATGATTGCGTCTTTGTTCATTGTTGCAACAAATTTAATGTGTTTCGCACCCAACATTCCCGCTGCGCCCGCCGTACCATACGGATACCCTGATCCGTAATCCCGCGTTCCCGGCACGCCGGACGGGCTGTGCCGTCCTTGTGTCCCCGCAACTGCGTAGCGCCCAATGAAAGAGGTTGATATACGCCCCGTAAGGGACTGCAAATATACGAAGTTTTTTTCATTCGGTGCAAGTGCGGCATGAAAATATCTTCCGTGAGCGTGATTTATTGTTATCTTTGCAGGTAAAATACCGACTATGAAAGAAGAAAAACTGATACTCGTAACCAATGACGACGGGTACGATTCGAAGGGGCTGGCGGCGGCCGTCGAGGTCGCGCGGGCCTTCGGCCGCGTGGTGGTTGTGGCACCCGAGACGACGCAGAGCGGCATGAGCCAGGCCATCACCATGTACAATCCCCTCTACCTGCGCTGCGTGCGGAAGGAGGAGGGGCTGGAAGTGTATTCCTTTTCCGGTACGCCGGTCGACTGCGTGAAGATGGCCTTCGACTACCTGTTGCGCGACGAGCGCGTCGACCTGGTGATTTCGGGCATCAACCACGGTTCCAATTCGGCTGTGAACGTGCTCTACTCGGGGACGATGGGGGCGGCTATCGAAGGCAGTTTCTACGATTGCCCGTCGGTCGGGCTGTCGCTCGACGACCACGGCGCAGACGCCGATTTCGAGGCGGCGGTGGTCTACGGGAAGCGGATCGTGCGCAGCGTCCTGGAAAAGAAGGTCGAACTCCCGTTGTGCCTCAATGTGAACGTCCCCGTAGGCAAGCCCGGCGAACTGCACGGCATCCGCCTTTGCCGCCAGAACCGCGGGTTCTGGCGCGAGGAGTTTTACCGCCACGAAGACCCGCGGGGCCGTGCGTATTTCTGGCTCACGGGCGATTTTGTCAACGGCGAGCCCGGGGCGGAGGATACCGACGAGTGGGCGCTCGCGCACGGCTATGTTTCGGTCGTGCCGGTGCAGGTCGACCTGACGGATTACCGCCAGCTCGCGGCCCTTGCCAATGTGTTGGAATAATACTATATTTGTAAAAAATCGGGACGCCTATGTTGATTAAGATCCTGCTTGTCATCGCCATCCTCATCCAGACGGTCGCGACGGCATATGCCCTCAAACTGGTGCGGGCTACCAAGTACAATTCGGTGTGGATTCTCTTCATCGTGGGGTTTTCGCTGCTCTCGGTCGAGCGGTTCGTGCAGTTGCTGATGGCCAGCGGGCAGTATGTCCCCCGGTGGTGGTTCGCCTACCTGGGGATCGTGATCTCGATCTGCCTGTCGATCGGCGTGATGTACGCCCACAAGCTCTTCAAGTACATCGGCAGGCTTAACCGCCAGCGGCAATTGCTCAACAAACGCATCCTCACGGCCGTGCTCCGCACCGAGGAAAAGGCGCGTTCGCGCTTCTCGAAGGAACTGCACGACGGGCTGGGGCCGCTGCTCTCGTCGGCGAGGATGTCGCTTTCGGCGCTGGCACGCGACGAACGCAGCCCCGAGCAGAAGGAGATCATCGACAATACGACCTATGTGATCGACGAGGCGATCCGTTCGCTGCGCGAGATTTCGAACAACCTTTCGCCCCACGTGCTCAATGACTTCGGGCTGGCGCGGGGCGTGCAGAACTTCATCGACAAGAGCGCCGCGATGCACGACGTGAAAATCCGCTTCACGACCAACCTCCGTTCGGAGCGGTTCGATACGGACGTCGAGGTGATCCTCTACCGGGTGATCTGCGAGCTGATCAACAACTCGCTCAAGCATGCCGGCTGTTCGTCGATCAACCTTTCGCTGTCGCAGAACGGGACGGAACTGGCGCTGGACTATACGGACGACGGGCGGGGGTTCAACCCACAGGCCATGATGGACTGCGGCATGGGGCTTTCGAACATCTCGTCGCGCATCAATTCGCTGGGCGGCGTGTTCGACATTGCCAGTGCCAAAGGCCGGGGGATGCGCGCCGCGATCCGTGTCAATACGCAGGAGGAGCAGGCATCGCAGAGGCTCCGCCGCCGCAAACGCAAATGATATGGAACGCACGATCGTACTTGTAGACGACCATTCGCTTTTCCGCAACGGGCTCAGGGGGCTGCTGGAGCATTGCGCCGGGTGCCGCGTGGTGGGCGAGGCGGCCAGCGGCGAGGAGTTCCTCGCCATGCTGCCGGAGTTGGAGGCCGACATCGTTTTCATGGATTTCGCCATGCCCGGTATCGACGGCGCGCAGACCACCGAGCGGGCGCTGGCGCGGTGTCCCGAGCTGAGGATCATTACCCTTTCGATGTTCGGCGAGGAGAGCTACTATACGCGCATGGTGCAGGCCGGGGCTCGGGGTTTCCTGCTCAAGGACTCGGACATCGGCGACGTGGTCGAGGCCATCGACACGGTGATGGCCGGGGGCAGCTATTTCAGCCCGCAGCTCCTGTCGTCGCTCGCGGGGCGTATGCGTACGCGCGAGGATGCCCCCGACGAGGAGCTTTCGGCCCGCGAGCGCGAAATCCTGGTGGCCGTATGCCGCGGCCTGTCGAACCAGGAGATCGCCGACGAACTGTTCATCTCGAAACGTACGGTCGACAAGCACCGCGCCAACATCCTCGAAAAGACCGGCTGTAAAAACACCGCCAGCCTGGTCGTCTATGTCATCCGCAAGGGGATCGTGGAGATCTGACACCTAACCTAAACCCCATACCGATGAAAAAAATCCTTTGCCTTGTCGTGTGCGCCGTGTTTGCCGCGGCGCTGCCCGCCCGTGCGCAGTCGGACGAATACCGCGATGCGGTCGCCGAGATGATGGAGCTGACCGGGGCGCTCCGGAATGCCGATGTGGTCATGACCCAGATGGTCGGGTACCTCAAAACCTCCGCCCCGTCGGTTTCGGAAGCCGTCTGGGAGAAGATAATCTCGAAATTCAATGAGAAGATGCGCGCCCGCATGGTCGATATCTATGTGCCGATCTATTCCAAATACCTGACGCTCGCCGATCTGCGTGAACTGAATGCCCTTTACGCCACGCCGGTCATGCGCAAGGCGGTCGGTGCGACCCCTGCGATCATGCAGGAGGGCATGTCCGCCGGTGCGGCGCTGGGACAGGAGATCATGACCGAATTGCAGCGGGAACTGCAGGCCGGAGGATACGAATAGCCGCCTGCCGCGTCGGAAATTTACAGCAGCGGCGAAAAGACGCGCATAAGCGATTCCGCGACGCGGCGGGTGCGCGGGCGGGTGAACCATTCGCCCGGGGTGACGGTGTGGCAGTGTGTCAGGTCGTCTTCGAATACGGCGGCCATGCGGCTTGCGAATTCGCGGTCGTAGACGAAGGCGTTGATCTCGAAATTGTGCTCGAAGCTGCGGAAATCCATGTTCGCGGAGCCGATCACCGAGAGCATGTCGTCGATGATCAGCAACTTGGAATGCAGGAACCCCGGTTTGTAGAACGAGATTTTCACCCCCGCCTTCATCATGTCGTCCAGGTAGGAGTGGGTCGCAAGGTCGACGACTTTCGAGTCGGAACGGGCCGGGAGCATCAGGTGTACATCGATGCCTGCGAGCGCCGCTTCCTGAAGCGCCGTGTTGAGTACCTCCGAGGGCAGGTAGTAGGGGGTCTGGATCCAGATCCGCTGCCGGGCGCGGGCGATGGCGTAACTGTCGGCCTGCAACAGGGCGCGCCACTTGCCGAATGGGCCGCTGGGGGCGATTTGCAGGATGTCGTCGGTAAAATGCCCGACAGGCGGGTAGTACTCCGGCCCCGAAATATGCGTTTTCGTAGTCGCCGACCAGTCGCTCAGGAACGAGGCCTGGAGTCCGGCGGCGCCGCTTCCTTCGATCCGGAAGTGGGTGTCGCGCCATGTGCCCCATTGCGTGCCGCGGACGTAGCGGTCGGCGATGTTCATGCCGCCGATGAACCCGACGCGGCCGTCTATCACGACGATCTTGCGGTGGTTGCGGTAATTGACCTTGCTGGTGAAGAGCGGGAATTTGACGTGCAGGAAGGCGTATACTTCGATCCCGGCGTCGCGCATCCCTTTGAAAAAGGAGTTCTTGGCACCCCGGCTGCCTACGTCGTCGTAGAGGATGCGTACCCGGACGCCTTCGCGCGCCTTTGCGACCAGGGCGTCCCGCAGGCGGCAACCCGTCTGGTCGTCGTTGAGGATGTAATACTGGATATGGATGTGGTGCCGTGCGCGGGCGATCTCCTCCATCAGCGCTTCCATCTTCGACCGTCCGTCGGTATAGACGGCGATGCGGCTGCCGTAGAGCGGTACGGAGTGCAGCGTATTGAGCAGCAGTGAGGCGAGCGGCCGGTAACGGGGCGGGATGCCGGGGCCTTCGGGGTGTTCGGGCTCTTCGAGCTGCATGGTGATGCGCTTGCGCGTGCGGCGCGAAATGATGCGCTGCTTGGAGAGGTTCTGCCCGAAGAAGAAATAGAAGACCAGCCCGACCACGGGGGCCAGTACCAGCACGACGATCCACGGCAGGGTCTTCAGCGGATTCCGGTTTTCGGTGATGATGACCAGAATGATGCCGAGGATCGTGACCGAGTATACGACCAGGAAGAAGTATGTCAGTATTTGTTGCATGCGGGTTTCTTCTTCGGTGCGTGCCGCTGCCGGGCGGGCTCTATTGCCGCTGCTCTTCCTGCGGGGCTTCCGCGGCGGGGAATTTTACCAGGTAGAGCAGGTGCTCCACGCCGCGCATGTAGTTGCGTTTGGGGTTTTTGGGCGAGTAGATGTAGCAGTCGAGCGTGAAGACGCGGTTGGTCGCCGTGTCGACGGTCGTGTAGCTTACGAACGGGCCGCCCATGAAATCGCCGTGCACGTCCCAGAAGCCGCGCATCTCGCACCAGAGGCGCCCCTCCATGCGGAACATGCGGAAATCGGGCGCGAAGGCGTCGGAGGTGGTCATGTATGAACCGTCCGACGGGCCGGGAATGCGGGCGGCGAACTTGTTGCGGGCGGCGAGCAGTGCCCCGGGCGAAAGCGACTCCTTGCCCTCGTAGGGGTAAGAGTAGATGAAGAAGCCCTGGCTGGCCGTGGGGTATTCGTAGCGCGCCCACAGGAAATCGGGTTCGTTCGCGGCAAGCGCATAGCCTTTCGGCACGTTCATCTCGACCCCGAAGTTTTTCAGAATGGCGTCGTGTATGCCCTTTTCGTTGAATTTCTCCGCGTATTTGATGGCGCGGTCGCGTTCGGCGTTTTCGAGGGCGAGGACGATATTCCCGCGGTTGGCCGAGAGGAACGCCGTGATCGACTTGTCGCTGGGCCCCATGAGCGTCATCACGATCTGGGGCTCGGACGTCACGTCGTACTGGACGGCGACGCTGGACTCGGTGAGCGTGGGGTCTTTGAGTACCTTGAGGATGTTGCGGTGGTCGGCGACCATGCCCGTGAACCCGCGTTCGGTGACGCGCAGCACGTCGAACAACGGCTCGGTTTGGTTGAGGTAGGGGATCGGTGCCGTGAATATCGCGCGCAGCGTATCGCCCACCTCGCCCGTCCACTCCTGCTGCGGGCAGACGACGATCAGCTCGTAGGGGGCGCCTTGTGCGGTTTTGAGCCGCGAATCGGTCAGTGTCCTGAATGCCTTGCAACCTGCCATCGTTGCGACGACGGCCGCGGCCAGCGCGATACGGAAGATAGTTTTCATAGCCGGTCTGGAATTGAATCTACTACAAATATAGTTATATTTTTCGGAAAAGCGCGGAATTTCACTATTTTTGCCTGGAATAAGCAGCCATGCGTTTAAAACCACCGAAAATAATCCGGCGCCTGATGCCGGATCTGATCTGGGAGATCGACGACCGGGACGGCGTGTTCCTCACCTTCGACGACGGCCCCACGCCCGGCGTCACGGAGTGGATACTCTCCACGCTGGACAAGTACGATGCCAAAGCCACGTTCTTCGTGCTGGGCAAGAATGTCGAAATGTACCCTGACCTTTACCAGCGCATCCTTGATGCCGGGCACAGGGTCGGCAACCACACCTACTCGCACCAGAAGGGATGGGGGATGAGCCTCGAACGCTACACGGAGGATGTGGATTTTGCCAACGATCTGGTTCACAGCGAACTGTTCCGGCCTCCGTATGCACGGATCACCCCGGCGCAGGCGCGTTTCCTGGGGCAGCGCTACAAGCTGGTGATGTGGGACATCATCTCGCGCGACTACAACCGTAAGCTCTCGCCCCGCACCTGCCTGCGGAACGTGACCAAATACCTTGCCCCGGGGGCCATCGTGGTGTTCCACGACAGCGAAAAGGCGTTCCGCAACATGCGTTACGCCCTGCCCCGCACGCTGGAGAAGATCCGGCAGATGGGGCTCAAATGCAAAGCCATCGAATTCTGACATGAGGTTCGTCGTCGCCATAACCGCCGCCAGCGGCGCCATCTATGCCCGCCTGACGATAGAACGGCTGCTCGCCTCGCCGTGCGTGTCGGAGATCGCGCTCGTGTGCAGCCGCCACGCCCGCGAGGTGATGGCGCACGAGGGAGTGTCGCTGCCCGTGGACACGCGCATCCGCGAATATGCGAACGACGACATGTTCGCCCCTCCGGCGAGCGGCTCGGCGCGTTACGACGGCATGGCGGTCGTGCCGTCGACGGTAGGTACCGTGGGGCGTGTGGCCGCCGGTACGGCGCAGAGCCTGATCGAGCGGGCCGCCGACGTGATGCTCAAGGAGCGGCGCCGGCTGGTGTTCGTCGTACGCGAAACGCCCCTGTCGCTCATACACCTGCGCAACATGGCGGCGCTGACCGAGGCCGGGGCGGTGATTCTGCCCGCATCGCCGTCGTTCTATGCCGCGCCGCAGGGCATCGAGGAGCTGTGCGGTACGGTCGCTGACCGCGCCGCAGCATTGCTCGGGGTCGATATACCGCACTATGAATGGGGGAAATAGGATATTCCGGATTTTTTTCATAACTTTGCGCCCACGAAAAAATCAATTCAAAACAATACCTTATGGCAACTACAGCTGACATCAAGATCGGTATGTGCATCGAAATGGATGGCAAGACCTTTCAAATCGTGGATTTCCAGCATGTGAAGCCGGGCAAAGGCCCCGCTTTCGTACGAACCAAACTCAAGAACCTCGAATCGGGCCGCGTGCTGGACAATACGTTCTCGGCAGGGGCGAAGATCGAACCCGTACGCGTGGAACGCCGTCCCTACCAGTTCACCTACGAGGATGACCTGGGGGCGCATTTCATGCACACCGAGACTTTCGAAGAGATCAACATCGACAAGAACCTGATCACCAACTACGACCTGATGGCCGACGGCCAGATCGTGGAGGTGATGTTCCACACCGAGAAGGAGACCGTGCTTTCGGCCGAGCTTCCCCCGATCGTGGACATGGAGGTGACCTATACCGAGCCGGGCATCAAGGGCGACACCGCTTCGACCAACTCGCTCAAACCCGCTACGGTCAACACCGGTGCGACGGTGCGCGTTCCACTGTTCATCAACACGGGCGACAAGATTCGCGTCGACACCCGCACCCGCGAGTATTACGAGCGCATCAAGTAAGCCGGCAGCGTTCCGGCAGGGGCTGTCAAACAAGTCCCGAAAATCGAAAATCACCCCTGTCAGAATAAGCTTTGGCAGGGGTGAAATCGTTGAAATCAGATTTGTCAGACAGCCCCTTTTGTCCGGGGCGGATCGGACGGTGCGCCCGTTATTCGAATTCGGACATCACGCGCTCCATCTTCCGGCGGATTTGGGCGGTGCAGAGGTTGCCGATGCTGCCTTCGTGGGTGTGGTGCACCTCGCGCGTCGGATGGTACTCACCGCGCTGTACGGCCATCCCCACCTGCTTGTAGGCTTCGCGGAACGGGACGCCTGCGAGTACGAGGCGGTTGACGTCCTCGACCGTGAAGAGGTAGTCGTATTTCCGCTCGTCGAGGATGTCGGTGTTGACCTTCAGGTGCGCGAGCATGAAGTCGCACATCGAGAGGGTGCGTTTGATTTCGGTCGTCGCCGGGAACAGGATGTCCTTGAGCAGCTGCATGTCGCGGTGGTAGCCGACGGGAAGGTTCGCCGTGAGCAGGGCGATCTCGTTCGGTACGGATTGCAGACGGTTACAGCGTCCGCGCATGATCTCGAAGACGTCGGGGTTCTTCTTGTGGGGCATGATGCTCGACCCCGTGGTGAGGTTGTCGGGCAGCGATACGAAGCCGAAGTTCTGGCTCATGAACAGGCAGACGTCCATCGCCAGGCGACCGATGGTCGCAGCGACGGCCGCGATGGCGTTGGCGGCGGCGCGTTCGCTTTTGCCGCGGCTCATCTGTGCCGCCACGACGTTGTAGTGCAGCGCTTCGAAACCCAGCAGGCGCGTGGTCATCTCACGGTCGAGCGGGAACGACGAGCCGTACCCGGCGGCTGAGCCGAGGGGGTTCTGGTTGGCGATGTGCCATGCCGCGGCGATGAGCCGCATGTCGTCCACCAGCGTTTCGGCGTAGGCGCCGAACCACAGGCCGAACGACGAAGGCATGGCGATCTGAAGGTGGGTGTATCCCGGCATCAGTATCTCCTTGTACTGCTCGCTGAGCGTTTGCAGGCGGTCGAAGACCGTTTTTACGGCTTCGGCGGTCTGACGCAGTTCGTCGCGCAGGAACAGTTTGAGGTCGACCAGCACCTGGTCGTTGCGCGAGCGGCCCGAGTGGATTTTCTTGCCGGCGTCGCCCAGGCGGCGGGTGAGCATCAGCTCCACCTGCGAGTGGACATCCTCGGTGCCGGGTTCGATTTCGAAGCGCCCGGCCTCGATCTCGGCGGCGATCTCTTTCAGTCCCGCCGTCAGCTTTTCCAGTTCGCCGGCCGTCAGCAGCCCGATCGTTTCGAGCATGGCGATATGCGCCAGCGAGCCCTGGACGTCGTAGCGCGCAAGCCGCATGTCCAGTTCGCGGTCGTTGCCGACGGTATACTCCTCGATCATCTTGTCGGGCTCGAAGCCCTTGTCCCAAAGTTTCGTTGCCATATTGTGTATATTCGTTTCTCTCTTTGTTCCGGCTCCCTATTGCCGTCGGCCGTCGGCTTGCGGCGGTGCGCCGCGTTTGCCGGGCTGCCATCTGCCTCGGAGGGGGATCTTTCGCAGCGGGGTTGCAGCCTCCTGCCGCGGGCATCAGAGGGTTTCAGCCAGTTGTGTTATGAATTTTTCGTAAATTCCGATGCCCTCTTCGATTTCCGATAGCAACACGAATTCGTCGGCCGTATGCGAGCGCGAGGATTGCCCCGGCCCCATCTTGAGCGACGGGAAGGGCATCAGCGCCATGTCCGACGTGGTGGGCGATACGTAGCTTTCGCGCCCCGTGGCGGCGGCCGCCCGTGCGAGCGGATGGGCGGCGTCGAGCGCCGAGGCACGGATGCGTGTCGAGCGGGGCGTCACCTCGCTGCGCAGTGCCCGACGCAGGATTTCGACTGTTTCCTCGTTGGTGTAGGCGTCCGTCGTGCGGACGTCGACCACGAAACGGCAGGTGTCGGGAACGACGTTATGCTGCGTGCCTGCCGTGATCTGCGTCACGGCGATGCCGATGGGGCCCAGCAGGTCGGAGCGGCGGTCGAAGCGGAAAGTACGCAGGCGGGCGATGTCGTCGAGTGCGATATAGAGCGCGTTGACGCCCTCGTTGCGGGCCGCATGGCCGCTTTTGCCGCGGGCTTCGCAGTCGAGGACGACCAGCCCCCGTTCGCCGACGGCGGCCTGCATCCCCGTGGGCTCGCCCACGATTGCCATGTCGATCCGTCCCAGCTGCGGCAGCAGGGCGCGCATACCGTGCTCGCCCATGCACTCCTCTTCGGCCGAAAGCGCCAGCAGGAGGTTGAACGGCAGGGGGCGTGTGCGCTGCGTCAGGAAAGTCTGCGTGAGGCTCACCGCCGAAGCCCCGGCGTCGTTGCTCCCCAGGCCGTAGAGGCGGTCGCCTTCGACGGTCGGGGCATACGGGTCGCGAGTGTAGCTGGCTGCGGGGCGTACCGTGTCGTGGTGGGAGTTCAGGAGCAGCGTCGGGCGCGCCGGGTCGAAGCCTGCGGAGCGGGCGAAAACGTTGTTGTGCAGTCTTTCGGGTGCCGCGCCGTGTTCCGCCAGGTAGGCGAAGATGAGGTCGGCCGTGCGGCTTTCGTCGCGCGACGGGGAGGGCGTTGCGATCAGCGTCCTGAGCAGGTCGATGGCTTCCTTGGTTTTTGCATCCATGTCGTTTGTGAGCTGGCTGTCCGTTCCCCTGTGGCCGTGCGGCCACAGGGATCGGGCGTATTACCTGATTACCGTTCCGGTGTCGTTCAGCAGGTTCTCCGAGTGTTTGATCGTGACGCTCCGCACGCCGTTGGCAACGGCTTTCAGCGCGTTCTCGACCTTGGGGATCATCCCTTTGCTGACGATGCCGCCGGCTTTGAGCGCGGCGTACGATTCGGCCGTGATTTCGCGGATGAGCGTCGTCTCGTCCTCCGGGTCGCGCAGCACGCCGCTTTTTTCGAAACAGAAAACCAGCTCCGTGGGGGCGATCCGGGCGGCACCGAGTGCCACGGACGAAGCCACGCTGTCGGCGTTGCAGTTGAGCAGCGTGCCCTGCCCGTCGTGCATGATGGCGCAGAATACGGGCGTGACGCCTGCCCCGAGAAGTTCCCCGAGCAGCGTGTGGTTGACACTTTCGATGTCGCCCACGAAGCCGTAGTCGATCGGTTCGGGTGCGCGGCGGCGTGCCATGACGGCGTTGCCGTCGGCGCCCGACAGCCCGAGAGCATTGCATCCGGCGGCCTGGAGCCCGGCCACGAGCTGTTTGTTGACCAGCCCGGCGTAGACCATCGTCACGATGTCGAGCGTGCCCTTGTCGGTGATGCGGCGCCCGTCGACCATCTGCACCTGCAGTTCGAGTTTCTGGGCGAGGCGCGTGGCGAGCTTGCCGCCTCCGTGGACGAGGATCTTCGCCCCGGGCAGCGAGGCGAAGTCCGCGAGGAAGCCTCGCAGGGCCGCGGGGTCGTCGATGACGTTGCCCCCGATCTTTACTACCGTGATTTTTTCCATCACTTCGACCCCTCCAGCAACCTTTTGAGTACTACCTGTGCCGAGATCTCGCGGTTGGCGGCCTCGGGGATCACCAGCGAGCGCGGCGATTCGATCACTTCGTCCGTGACGATCATGTTGCGCCGCACGGGCAGGCAGTGCATGAAATAGGCGTCGTGGGTGAGCGCCATCTTTTCGGCGTCCACCGTCCAGCTCCGGTCGCGGCTGAGCACCTTTCCGTAATCGGGGTCGGCGTAGGCCGCCCAGTTCTTGGCATAGACGAAATCCGCCCCTTCGAGCGCCTTGCGCTGGTCGTATTCGACGCGGGCGTTGCCGACGAACTGCGGGGCGAGCTCGTAGCCTTCGGGATGGGTGATGACGAAGTCGTAGCCGGCGGCGTTCATCCACTCGGCGAACGAGTTGGGCACGGCCTGAGGCAGGGCGTTGGGGTGCGGTGCCCAGGTCATCACGACCTTCGGGCGCTCCGTGGTCTTGTACTCCTCGATGGTGATCAGGTCGGCGAAGCTTTGCAGCGGGTGCCGCGTGGCGGCCTCCATCGAGAATACGGGGCGGCCCGAGTAGCGGATGAACTGTTCCAGTACGCGTTCCTCGTAGTCTTCGGCCTTGTCGTGGAAGCGGGCGAACGACCGTACGCCGATCACGTCGCAGTACGATCCCATGACGGGGATGGCTTCGAGCAGGTGTTCGGCCTTGTCGCCGTCCATCACCACGCCGCGCTCGGTTTCGAGCCTCCAGGCACCTTGGTTGACGTCCAATACCATGACGTTCATGCCGAGGTTCATCGCTGCCTTCTGCGTCGAGAGCCGCGTGCGGAGGCTCGAATTGAAGAACAGCATCAGCAGGGTTTTGTTGCGGCCGAGCCCCGTGAACTGGAACCGGTCGCGCTTGATCTCCATGGCTTCGGCGACGGCTGTCGTCAGGTCGCCGATGTCTGCTACACAGGTGAATTTTTTCATCGTACGAGTTCTTTGAATGCGTTGAGGAAGCGGTCGGCCAGTTCGCGTGTCAGGCAGAGCGCGGGCAGCAGCCGCACGGTCGAGGCGCCGGCGCCGCCCGTGAAGATGTGTTTTTCGAAGAGCAGCCGTTTGCGGAACTCCGACCCCGAGCCGTCGAGTTCGATGCCGATCATCAGTCCGCGGCCGCGGACTTCTTTCAGCCCGCCGATCTTATGCAGTTCGCCGAGCAGGTATTCGCCGACCGTGGCGGCGTTCTCGACGAGCCCGTCGCGCTCCATCACGTCGAGCACGGCGATGGCCGCTGCGCAGGCGAGGTGGTTGCCGCCGAAGGTGGTGCCCAGCAGCCCGGGGCGCGCCTCGAAATGGGGCGCGATCAGCACGCCGCCGATCGGGAAGCCGTTGCCCATGCCTTTGGCCGTGGTGATCAGGTCGGGGCGGATGCCGGCTGCCTGGTGGGCGAAGAAGCGACCCGTGCGTCCGTAGCCCGACTGTATCTCGTCGAGGATAAGCTGCGTGCCGGTTTCGCTCGCCGCCGTGCGCAGTCCGCGCAGGAAGTCGTCCGCGGGGCAGTGGATGCCGGCCACGCCCTGAATGCCTTCGATGATGACGGCTGCGAACTCGCCCGTGGCGAGTTTCGCGCGCGCGGCAGCGAGGTCGTTCAGCGGCACGAATTCCACGTTGGCCGTGCGGTTGAAGGGGGCCGAAATCGCGGGGTTGTCCGTCGCGGCGACGGCGCCCGAGGTGCGGCCGTGGAACGCCTTGGAAAAGGCCAGCACCTTCGTGCGGCCGGTGTGGAACGAAGCCAGTTTCAGGGCGTTCTCGTTCGCCTCGGCTCCCGAGTTGCAGAGGAAGAGGCTGTAATCGTCGTAGCCCGATGCGCGGCCCAGTTTTTCGGCCAGGGTGGTCTGGAGCGAGTTCTCGACCGAGTTGGAATAGAACCCCAGCCGTGCGGCCTGCTCCGAGAGGGCCCGTACATAGTCGGGCTGGGCATGGCCGATCGAGATGACGGCATGGCCGCCGTAGAGGTCGAGGTATTCGGTGCCTGCCGCGTCGTAGACGAAGCAGCCCTTGCCCCGGACGGGCTCTACGGGATATAAGGAATATACGTTGAATAGTGTCATTGTGTAAAGTTTTTATCCGCATGTCGTTCTCTGCGGGGCGGCAGGAAGGCTGCGCTAAAACGGGCGCCTTCGCGGGCTTGCGGGCAAACCGCCCCCCCCCGCTTTTTTTGACGCTCGGCCTTTATCCCGCCGGGTTCCCTCCTCGAACGGCAACGCGGAATTGCCTGTCGTTTTTTGCCGCAAAAAGGCGGCTTTGGATGCAAGGCGCTTTTTAAAAGGCGCTTGCCTTCAGTCGCAACCCAGTGGTTTCGTCGAGCCCGAACATCAGGTTCATGTTCTGCACGGCCTGTCCCGAAGCGCCTTTGAGCAGGTTGTCGATCACCGAGACGATGTGCAGCTTGTCGTCGTATTTCGATACGCCCACGAGCGCCTTGTTGGTGTTGACGACCTGTTTTAGGTCGATGCTGCGCGTCGTGGCGTGCGTGAAGGCTGCCGCGGCGTAATAGTCGGCGTAGAGCTTGCGTGCGGCCTCTTCGTCGAGCGGACAGGCGGTGTAGACGCTTGCCAGGATGCCCCGCGTGAAATCGCCGCGCATCGGCACGAAGTTCACCGCCTGGTCGAACGAGGGCTCCAGCTGCCGCAGGTTGCGTCCGATTTCCACGAGGTGCTGGTGCGTGAAGGCTTTGTAGACCGAGATGTTGTCCGAACGCCAGCTGAAATGGGTTGTGGCCGAGGGCTTCACCCCCGCGCCCGTCGAGCCGGTCACGGCCGTCACATGCACCTCGTCCGTCAATAGTCCCGCCGCTGCGAGCGGGAGCAGTGCCAGCTGGATCGCCGTGGCGAAGCAGCCCGGGTTGGCGACGCGCTGTGCCGTGCGGATACGGTCGCGGTTCAGCTCGGGGAGCCCGTAGACGAACCCGCCGCTCTCGTCGCGGAAATCCTGCGCCAGGTCGATGATCTTCACGCCTGCGGGCACCGTGTTCGCCTCCATCCATTTGCGGCTCTCGCCGTGTGCCGAACAGAGGAACAGCACGTCGATGGCTCCCAGGTCGTAAGCGTCGCTGAAACGCATTTCGGTGTCGCCCTCCAGTCCCCCGTGTACGTCGGCGAGGCGGTTGCCCGCGTTGCTCGTGCTGTGGACGAAGACGATTCGGGCCTGCGGGTGGGCGAGCAGCAGGCGGATCAGTTCGCCGGCGGTGTACCCGGCGCCTCCGATGATGCCGGCCCGGATCATTTCTTGTTGCGTTTCTGGACGTTGTGGTAAATCTTGATCTGGTTGCCGAGGATCTTCGTGAAGCCCTTCACGTCGTCGGCCGTCCAGGCCTTGTTGACCTCGCCGTATTCGCCGAAGTCGGTCTTCATCAGGTCGAAGGTCGAATCGACGCCCACGAGCGTGTAGCTGTACGGACGCAGGATCAGCTCGACCGTACCCGTGACGTTGCGCTGCGAGGAGGCGAGCATCGCTTCGATGTCGCGCATCACCGGTTCGAGGTATTGCGCCTCGTGCAGGAACATGCCGTACCAGTTGGCGACCTGCTCTTTCCAGTAGATCTGCCATTTGGTCTGGGTGTGTTTCTCAAGCATCCTGTGTGCGGCGATGATGAGCATCGGGGCGGCGGCCTCGAAGCCTACGCGGCCCTTGATGCCGATGATCGTGTCGCCGATGTGCATGTCGCGGCCGATGCCGAATTTCGAACCGATGGCCTCGACGGCGCGGATGGCCTCGACCTTGTCGGCGTAGGGCTTGCCGTTCACGGCGGCGATCTCACCCTCGTGGAAGGTGATCTTCAGACGCTCCTCGGCGTGGGCCGTAACCTGGCTCGGGTAGGCCTGCTCGGGCAGCGTCTGCTCCGAGCGGAGCGTCTCCTTGCCGCCGATCGACGTGCCCCAGAGCCCCTTGTTGATCGAGTATTCCATCTTCTTGAAGTCGGCCTCGAAGCCGTGCTCGCGGAGGTAGTTGATCTCGTATTCGCGCGTCAGGGTCATGTCGCGCGTCGGGGTGATGATCTCGATTTCGGGAGCAAGCACCTGGAACGTCAGGTCGAAGCGCACCTGGTCGTTGCCGGCGCCCGTCGAGCCGTGGGCCACGCAGTCGGCGCCGATCGACTTGGCGTATTCGATGATGGCGATGGCCTGGAAAATACGCTCCGAGCTGACCGAAATGGGGTAGGTGCCGTTGCGCAGGATGTCGCCGTAGATCATGTATTTGATGCTCTTTTCGTAGTATTCCTGCTCGATGTCGAGCGTGGCGTGCTTCACGGCGCCCAGCGCCAGGGCGCGTTTTTCGATGTTCGCAAGCTCCTCCTTCGAGAAGCCGCCCGTGTTGGCGATGGCCGTATAGACATCGTACCCTTTATCCTCGGAGAGGTATTTCACGCAGAACGAGGTGTCGAGACCTCCGCTGAATGCCAGAACTACTTTTTGCTTTCCCATTTTCTTATATCGTTTTGTTTATTTCAGGTGGAACAATTTTTTGAACTTGTTTTTGAAGAACATGATGTAGGGCGCCATGCGCGACTGTACCTGCGGGGGTTCCTTGGCAGGGTCGTAGAGCATACCCGTGCAGAGGCACATGCGCCGGTTGTTGCGTTGCAGGATGTCGTAGTTGCAGCAGCCCTGGCAACCCCGCCAGAACTCCTCGTCCTCGGTGAGCTCGGAAAAGGTCACCGGCGTGTAGCCCATGCGCGAATTGAGTTTCATCACGGGCAGCGACGTCGTAATACTGAATAACTTGGCGTACGGGAATCGTCGTCGGGCCAGCTCGAATGTTCGTCGCTTGATCTGCTCCGCGAGTCCCATATGGCGGTACTCCGGGTCGACGATAAGCCCCGAGGTCGCGACGAAATCGCCGTGTCCCCAACACTCGATGTAGCTGAAACCGATAAGTTTCTCACCGTCCAGCGCCACGACGGCCTTGCCACCGGTCATTTTTGCGGCGATGTATTCGGGCGAACGCTTGGCGATGCCCGTGCCACGCTGCAACGCCGACTCGTAGATCAGATCGCAGATACGCTGGGCGTAGTGCGCGTGTGACGAGTCGGCAAATACGACGCTGATAGAGTTGTTATTCATTTACTTTTATGTGGGTAAAATTGTGGTGTGAATCAGTTGTTGATACGGAAGGCACGCTGCACGCCCTTGATCCGCATGATGGAGTGAATGAGCGTGTCCACGACGCCCGCGCCGGGCACCTCGACGCTCACCGTGCCCCCGATGCACCCGTTGGCGAGCGATGAGAAGTTGATCGAGCGGATGTTGAGTTTCAGGTCGCGGCTGATGACCTCGGTGATGTGGTTGGCCATGCCCGTCGTGTCGGCCGCCACGATGCGGATCGAGACGCGGAAGGCACCCTCGGCCGTCGAACGCCAGCGCGCTTCGATAACCCGGTAGGGGTAGTTCTCGCGCATGCGCTTGGCATTGGGGCAGTCGTTGCGGTGGATCGTGATGCCCGAGTTGATCGTCACGAACCCGAATACGTCGTCGCCCTTGATCGGGTTACAGCATTTGGCCAGTTTGTACTGGATCTTCGAGATGTCGTCGTCGATCACCAGCGCGTCCTGCGGCGCGGTGCTCTCCCTGACGTTGTGCACCTTGTTGCGCTCGGCTTCGGCCGCGGCGGCACGGCGCTGTTCGTCGGCTTCGCCCGAGATATGGCGGGCGAGGATCTCCTTGATCGTGCCCAGGTCGACTTTCTGCGTGGCGATCAGTGCGTAGACCTCCGTGCCGGTGCGGACTTTGAAGTATTTGACCAGGTAGGCCACCGCCTCGTCGATGGTCAGCGTGAATTTCCAGTTCTTGAGTTTGCGTTCGAGCTCTTCGCGCCCCATGCGCGTATGTTTGGCCTGCTCTTCGCGCAGGTAGGACTTGATCTTGTTGCGGGCCTTCGACGTGACTACGAAGTTGAGCCAGTCGGATTTGGGCGTCTGGTTCTTCTGGGTCAGGATTTCGACGATGTCGCCGTTGTGGAGCTGTTCGCGGATCGAGACCGCCCGGTTGTTGACCTTGCCCCCCACGCACGTGGAACCCAGCGAGGTGTGGATGTCGAACGCGAAGTCCAGGAGCGAAGCCCCTTCGGGCAGTTTCCGCAGGTCGCCGTTGGGCGTGAAGACGAAGATCTCGCCCGAGGCCGGCTTGGCGTCGAAGCGCTGCGCCAGCGAATGCGTGGTGTCCTCTAACAGTTCGCGCAGGCGTCCCAGCCACATTTCGCTGGTCTGGGCTCCCTGGTTGACCCCCTTGTAGCGCCAGTGCGCCGCGATGCCGCGTTCGGCCACGGCGTCCATGCGTTCGGTGCGGATCTGCACCTCGACCCACCGGCCGCCGGCCGACACGGTGGTGTGCAGCGATTCGTACCCGTTGGATTTCGGGATCGAGATCCAGTCGCGCATGCGGTTGGGGTTGGGCGTGTAGAAATCCGTGACGATGGAATAGGCCGTCCAGCACTGCTGTTTCTCCTGCTCCTTGTCGCAGTCGATGATGATGCGGATGGCGAAGATGTCGTAGACCCCTTCGAACGGGACGTTCTGCTTGTGCATCTTCGTCCAGATCGAGAAAATCGACTTGGTGCGGCTCTTGATGTGGTATTTGATGCCCAGCTTGCCGAGCCTCTCCTCGATGGGCACCAGGAACCGCGCGATGAAGGCCCTGCGCTCCTCGGCGCTCTCTTCGAGCTTGGTGACGATATGTTCGTAGTCCTTGGGTTCGAGGTATTTCAGTGCGATGTCCTCCAGTTCGCTCTTGAGGCTGTAAAGGCCCAGTTTATGAGCGATCTGGGCGTAGAGGTTCATCGACTCCCAGCTCTTCTTGCGCCATTTTTCACGCGGGAACATTTCGAGCGAGCGCATCACTTCGAGCCGGTCGGCCAGCTTGATGAGGATCACGCGCGGATCTTCCGAATAGGAAACCAGCAGGTCGCGGAAATTGTCGGCCTGTTCCTTGGCGACCTTCAGTTTCAGTTCGGAGATGTTCGCAAGGCCCATTGTGAGGCCGACGACCTGTTCGCCGAAGCGGTCGCGGATGTCGGCGGTCAGGGCGAGGAACTCTTCGGCGGGGAGCTGCTTGTGGGCCAGGCGCACCACGTCGTGCAGGATGGCCGAGACCGTGGAGTTGCGGCCGAGGCCCACTTCCGAGATTACGACCATAGCCACGGCTACGGCATGGTCGAGCAGCGGCGTGCCGTCATAGCGGCACAGGCCCGTGAGCTTCCCGTCGGCGTAGACGAGCGCCTCGTCGACGAGGGCCCGGGTCTGCTCCGAGAAGTTCGCGCGCACGAGCGTGCGGAGATTTTCGTACCGTGAAAAGTCCATTTTTACCTAACCGCTTAACCTTGCTGGCAAAGATATGAAAAAATTTCATAAATTTGACACGTCAGACCAATACACAGCGTTATGGCAAATAAAAAGGATGTTTATATTCCGACCATGGGCGAGGAGATCGCCAATACGGTTACGCACGGGGTGATGTCGCTCGTGGCACTTGTGGCGCTCCCGTTTGCCGCCGTGTGGGCCTACGTGCATGACCCCAACCCGGTTACGGCATCGGTTTCGGTGAGCATTTTCGTGATCTCGATCTTCCTGATGTTCCTTGCCTCGACGCTCTACCATTCGATGAACCCGGCCTCGAAGCACAAGGCCGTTTTCCATATCCTCGACCATATCTTCATCTATGTGGCGATCGCCGGCAGTTACACCCCGATCGCCTTATCGGTCATCGGCGGCTGGCAGGGGATATTCATCACCATCCTGCAGTGGGCGATGGTGCTGTTCGGCATCTTTTACAAGTCGCTGTCGCGCAACTCGATCCCGGCCATCAGCCTGACGATTTACCTGGTGATGGGATGGACGATCGTCTTCTTCCTGCCGCTTTTCGTGCGGCAGGCCTCGACGGCGTTGCTGGTGCTGATCGCCGCGGGCGGCGTACTCTACACGCTCGGCGCCTGGTTCTATGCCCGGCAGGGGTTTCGCTACCACCACATGGTATGGCACCTGCTGATCAACCTTGCGGTCGTGGCGCATTTCATCGGGATCGTGTTTTTCCTCTACTGACGGGGCCCGCATTGCCGTGCGTTTCGGCCTAAGCAGGGAACCCCGGAAAATATTCCGGACACCTCGGACACTTCAGACACCCCGGGCGTCCCAGGCTGCCGGGCGCGGCTGCGGGCACCGTGTCCGGTTGCCGGGTCAGTGCTTATAGACGGCGTAGATGTGATCCGCGGGCAGGGCGTACAGTTTCCGCTCTGCGTCGGTGAAACTCGCGGCGTAGTCGATATCTGCGGCTTCGAAGCCCGCGGCGCGCAGCCGGTCTGTGTAGTCCGCGCCGTAGATGCGGCGGTGGTCGTATTGCCCGAAGATGCGCGTGCGCTCATCGGGGTCGGTGATCGTGTCATCCTCGAAGGTCTGTTCGTAATCCGCCTCCACGGGCGAGAGCAGGATGCCCCAGCCGCCGGGTTTGAGGATGCGGTAGAGTTCGCCGAGCGCCTTGCGGTCGTCGGCGACGTGTTCGAGCAGGTGGTTGCAGAGGATGACGTCGACCGAATCATCGGCCAGCGGGATTTGCTGTACGTCGAAATGCAGGTCGGCCAGCGGGCTTTCGAGGTCGGCCGTGACGTATTGTCCCGGATGCCCCGCAAAATGGGGTTTCAGGTGGCGCATGATGCAGACCTCGGGCGCGATGTGGAGCGTGCGGGGATAGCATTTGAGCAGGTCAGTCTCGCGCGTGAGGTAGAGCCACAGCAGCCGGTGGCGTTCCAGCGACAGGCATTTGGGACAGAGCGCATTGGCGCGTGTATGTACGTAGCCGTAGGGCAGGAATTTCCGGTATTTGGCTCCGCATACGGGGCACTCGGCGCCGCGTCCCCTGTAAAACAGGCCCGCCATCGGCACGGCCCAGCCCGCGATGCGTTGCAGGAGCGGCCGCGGCACGTGGTTAAGCGTCCATTTGATCAGTTTCTTCATCGTCATTCCAGAATCTTCGATACCTCCTCTTCGGCCTTGTGCAGGCGCGCCTTGCAGCTTGCGATCAGCTCCGTGGCGCGTTTAACCTCGGCGGCGAGGCTGTCCACATCCATCTCTTCGCTGCGGAAGCGGGCGAGGATTTTCTCGATCTCGGCGATCGCCTCGGCGTAGGCCGGTTCTTTTTTCTTTGCCATATCTCTCGTGGTTTAACAACTGTTTCTCATTGTGTCCTTACCGTGCAGCCTTAGTTCCCTGCCCGAACAGGATTTCGCGGTAGCGGGCGATGTCCAGCCCGTCGTCGAACTTGCGGGCGAAAAGCGGGGAATTCCCCCCCCCTCGACTTGAGCACGGACAGTTGAGACAAGTCGCTTGTGGACAATGTTTTCGGGTGTGCCCCGGGGTGCGACCAGTCGGCATGGACAAGCGAATAATTCGCGTTGTACCCGGCAAACGGGGAGTCGCCGAGCAGCGTATGAAAAAATAGTTCATCGGCTGCATGGCTGTACCGAAATGCAGGGATAAACTCCGGGTGTGCAGCGAGGTAATCGAAGATGAAATCGCGCATACGATCCGTAATCGCAATCCACTGGCTGCCTTTCTTCAGCGGCGGGAGCCGGTCGAAAAAAGGGTTGTCCGCACGCATGGTACATTTCATGGCGATCCGCAGCAAGCGGCGGGCGAAGGTCGATTTGTCGGGGCAGAACCTTCTCCGGCGTACTCGGTCGGCCTCTTCGGGGGTGATGGACGGATTGGCCGAAATGAACTGCCGTCCCCGGGCATAGGCTTCCCGGAGTACCGTATGTATCGTTTCGGCAGGGTATAACGGCAGGGTGTCGCCCGAAATCAGGACGACGTAACGGAAACCCCCGTCGCGTGTCGCCGAGAAAAGCCGGAGTGTACTTTCTACCATGCCGAATCCGCCCCAGTAGACTTTCGTACGCGGTTCGACGAAACAAACGCGCCCGGTCTTGCCGAGTGCGGCAAAGGCTCCGATGTCCGCCTTGCCGTCCACATGGATGAACAGCCCGTTGCCGGGTGCATCGAGCTGGTGCACGAGTTCCGCCAGCACGGGCGTGTACTTGTGGCACAGCACGCAGAACGCGATCCGGAAAGGGGTGTCCTCTTTCATGGCGGGGTCATTTCGTTTCGGTGTATTGAACGGTGCCCTCGATGCGGCCGTCGGCGACCTCGATGTCGAGTGTGTCGCCTTTTCCGACTTGTGCGGCGGAGAAAACGGCTTTGCCGTCCGTGCGGACGATGGCGAAGCCCAGCCGCAGGATACGCTCCGGGGAGCGTCCGGCGACCAGTTCGGCCGCATTGCCGAGCCGGGACGTCTGGCGTGCGAGGAAATTCCCGGCACTGGCCGCGAGGGTTTCGCGCATCTGCTCCAGGGCCATTCCCCGTTGTCTGAGCAGCCCCTTGGCATGGAAGAGCAGGTGGCTGGACAGCTCCTGAAGCCGCAGTTCCTGTGTCCGCGAGGAGACCAGTACGTTGTCGCGCAGTTGCAGGGCGGCGTTGTCGAGCCATGCGTCGATCGTGTCCATCCGCTCCACCAGCCACCCGGCCACCGCCGTCGGGGTTTTGAGCGCCGTATGCGCCACCATGTCCGCCACGCTCGTGTCCTTGTCATGGCCGATACCCGTCAGCACCGGCAGCGGGAACTGCGCCACGTGGGTGCAGAGCCGGTAGGCATTGAAGCAGTTGAGGTCGCTGGCCGAACCGCCGCCGCGGATGATGACCACGGCGTCGAACTCCTCCATGCGGTCGGCCACGGCGCACAGCGCCGCGACGATCGATTCCTCGGCCGCCGCACCCTGCATGAACGCATCGAAGAGCGTGAGACGGAACCGGTAGGGGCTTTTGCCGATCTCCTTGCAGAAATCCTGGTAGCCGGCGGCATTGGCGCTCGAAACGATGGCTATGCGCTGTACGACGGCGGGCATCCCGACCTCGCGGTTCATGTCCCACACGCCCTCCTTGCGCAGACAGTCGATGGTCTGCTGCCGCTGCCGCTGCATGTCGCCCAGCGTGTAGGCAGGGTCGATGTCGGTGATCTGGAGCGAGAATCCGTAGAGTTCGTGGTAGTTGACGGCGACTTTGGCCAGGATCTTGATCCCTGCGGCGAGCCGCTGCCCGGTTTCGGCCTCGAAATAGCCCGCGATGCGGGAGTAGGCCGTGCGCCAGATCACGGCGCGCGACTGTGCCAGCGGCACGCCGTTATCGCCCCCTTTCTCGACGAGTTCCAGGTAGCAGTGCCCCGAATAGTTGACTTTGACCTCGGAGATCTCGGCGCTCACCCAGACGGGCAAGGCAAAACGCTCGTGGAGGGTCTCCTTCACGAGCCGTTGTAATTCCGACAGGGTGATATGGACGTGCGGCAGCATGGGTCAGCGCCAAACCAGTTCTACGGGACGGGGCATCCGCTTGCCCTTGGGGAGCTGGATGTGCAGCACCCCTTCGCTTGCGACGGCGACGCCGTTTTTCTGCGCCGGGTGCCAGTGCGGGGCTTCGGAGAGTGCCTTCAGCACGCGCCGCTTGAGGCGGTTGTCCGTCGATTCGAGCTCCTGCGCCAGGACGGCCTTGCCTTCGGGAGTTACGGTGTAGCGCAGTATGATGCGGGCTGCCGGTTCGTCGTCGTCCCATTTGACCTGCCCGGCGATGTACTCGTCGAAGGTCGTGCCGGCCTCGAAGACTGCGGGTTTGTCGTAGCGGAGCGAGATGAGTATTACCCCGTTGGCGGCTTTCTCCCCGTAGCGGGCGATGGTTTCCTCGTCGGCCGGCAGGGATTCGATATTTTCGATGTCGTCGGGCGGGATCGATTCGATCTCTTCGGTTTCGACGCCGTTGACGATATACAGGGGACGCTGCGCCACGGCGGAGAGTGTCGCGGCGAAGAGTGCGGATAGGAGCAGGATGTATCTTTTCATGCGGTGCTTTTTCCCGGTAAACGCATTCCCGGCGGGGAATATTGCCCGCCGCAGTATGTCCGGAGCGTATGCGGGATGATGCGAAGATAACGGTTTTGGTGCGGAATGCCAAATTTTTTTCCGGCGATATGTTGCCGCGGCCAGCCGGGCGATCGTGTCCGGCGGGAGGGGCGAATGACCTTCCCGGCGGGGTTCCCGGTGCTCTTCCCGTCGCAGCTCCCGATGCGGGTTCCGGTCGTGGGGCAGGTGCGATGCGGGTTACAGGATTTCCTCCCACATGAAGCGGACGACGTCGGCGCAGCCGTTGGCCTTGAAGCGAACGCCTTCCTTTTCGAGCAATTCCCGTTGCTGCGGCCAGCCGGGGGCGGTGCGCCCGGCGCTGTTGACCACGCGGTGGCAGGGGAGCCCTGCCGGGGCGGAGACCATGGCGCGGCCTACGCGGCGGGCGTGGCCGGGCATGCCGATCAGCCGGGCGATCTGCTTGTAGGAAACGATCTTCCCGGCGGGGATTTGCGCCACGACGGCGTATACCTCGTCGTCGAATGCCCGGCCTGTCAGTTTGTCGGTTTGCAATGTTTTTCGGTCGATAGCGGTTTGCGGCGGATCCCCCTGTCCAAGCCCGTTGGCCATGGAAGGCAGGGGTTGCCCCGGTGCAGCCGACCCGGACGGAGGCAGTACGCATGCGGGGATGGGGGCTCCCATGGGGACGGTTTTTACAACTCGCTTTCCTTCAGGCGCTCGGCGTTCTCCGCCACGATCAGGTGGTCGATCACGTCCTGTATGTCGCCGTCCATGAAGGCCGAGAGGTTGTAGATCGTATAGTTGATGCGGTGGTCGGTGATACGTCCCTGCGGATAGTTGTAGGTGCGGATCTTGGCCGAGCGGTCGCCCGTCGAGACCATCGTCTTGCGCTTCGAGGCGATCTCGTCGAGGTATTTCGAGTATTCGAGGTTGAACACGCGCGTACGCAACTCTTCGAAGGCCTTGTCGAAGTTCTTGAGCTGTGATTTCTGATCCTGGCACTGTACGACGATGCCCGTGGGGATGTGCGTCAGGCGGATGGCCGAATAGGTCGTGTTGACCGACTGTCCGCCCGGCCCCGAGGCACAGAAGATATCCTTGCGGATGTCGTTCATCGAGATCTCGACGTCGAATTCCTCGGCTTCGGGCAGTACGGCCACCGAGGCGGCCGACGTGTGGACGCGGCCCTGCGTCTCGGTCTGTGGCACGCGCTGTACGCGGTGTACGCCCGATTCGTATTTGAGCGTGCCGTAGACGTTCTGCCCCGTGACTTTGAGGACGACCTCCTTGTAGCCTCCCGCGGCACCGTCCGAGAACGATGTCATTTCGTAGCGCCAGCCCTTCGACTCGATGTATTTGGTATACATGCGCAGCAGGTCGCCGGCGAAGATGGCCGCCTCGTCGCCGCCCGTGCCGCCGCGGATCTCCATGATGGCGTTCTTCGAGTCCTGCGGGTCTTTGGGGATCAGCAGCAGTTTGATCTGCTCTTCCATCTGCTCGATGGCCGGCTCCAGTTCGGTGATCTCGCCGCGAGCCATTTCGCGCATCTCCTCGTCCTTGTCGTTGGAGAGGATGTCCTTGGCTTCGGCCAGGTTGGCCAGCGCCGTGCGGTAACGTTCCGAGGTTTCGATGATCGGCTCCAGCTCCTTGTACTCCTTGTTGAGCTGCACGAACTGTTTGACGTCGGCGATGACTTCGGGGTCGGTGAGTTTCTGCCCCGTCTCCTCGTATTTGAGTTTCAGGCCGTCGAGACGGCTCAAAATGCTGTTGTCTGCCATAAATCCTTATTTTGCCGGCAAAGATACGCAATAATCGTCAAACGGCAATGCGCGGTCTGAAAAAACGGGGTTACGCTTCTCCGTGGGGAGATTATTGCCCCGCAGGCCAATCCGACTCCCGGCGGGAACGAACCTGTTGGCCGAATTCCCGGACGGCTGCCTGCACTACGGCTTCCGCGAGTTCCCTCCCTCCGCTTTTGCGGCTTGTAACCGGCCGTATCCCGACATCCACGCTGCCGGGTAGGCCGTGCTGCCGCAGAAGCACGGAAGCAGGATTCTATGCTTCGTTCAGCTTTTTCAGCCAGTCCAGCGTTGCCTGTTGCCAATGCTCCTTGTATTCGAAGTGGTCGCGGATGCTCCAGCCGTGCCCGCCGGTGGGGTAGATGTGCATCGAGGCTTTCACGCCGTGCTCCTTGAGGGCGTTGTAATAGAGGGTGCTGTTGACGGGCGGCACCGTACGGTCGTCGTCCGAAAGCAGCAGCAGCGTCGGCGGGGTATGTGCCGTCACGCGGTTCTGGAGCGAATACCACGTGTCGCTCTCCGCATTGCGCCCGTCGCCCAGCAGGGCGTTGAACGACCCCTGGTGCCCTTTGCCCTTTTCGGCCGTGATGACCGGGTAGAAAAGGATCGAGAAGGCGGGCTTGGTCTCGGCCAGCGTCGAGGCCGAGGCCGCGAGGTGCCCGCCTGCCGAGCTGCCCACGATGCCGACCTTGCCGGCCGTGAACCCGGTGGCGCCCGCTTCGAGCCCCATCATGATGCGCAGCGCCTGTTCGACGTCCTCCAGCGGCACCTCGGGGTGGCCGTTGGGCATCCGGTATTTGAGTACGGCGGCCGTGATGCCGTTGGCGGCGAACCACTTGGCCATGTCGTAACCTTCGTAGTCGATGCACAGTTTCACGTAGCCCCCGCCCGGGCAGATCACGACGGCCTGCCCCGTCGCTTTTGCGGGGTCGGCCGGGAAGATGTAGAGCACGGCCTGCGAAACGTCGGCAATCCGGTTCGGCTCGGGTTCCCGTTCGGGCGTGGCGATGCCGTTGCTGTGGGGCGCCGTCGTGTTGTCCCAGATTTTCAGCGTCGCAGCTTGTCCGTAGTCCTGTGCGGCCGCCGTGCCTGCGGCGAGCAGGAGAGCGGCGAGCAGTGTGTGTGGTCGTCTCATGGTCTTATCGTTTTTGTCCCCGCAGGGCGGGGCGGGTTGTCCGGGAATGCGGGCGCGGATTCGACCGCATCCGCCGTGTCGGGGGCGTCGGTGGCGCCTTGCGCCGGGGTGCGTCAGATCACGATGTTGATGATCTTGCCCGGGACGACGATGACTTTCTTCGGGGCCTTGCCTTCGAGCCATTTCTGCGCCTCGGGCTGCGTCACGACGTCGGCCTGGATCTGGGCGGGCGTCATCGACGTGGCGTATTCTTTCTTGAAACGGAGTTTGCCGTTGACCGAAACCGGGTATTCGAAGGCGCTCTGCGCGAGGTGTTTCTCATCGTAGGCGGGGTAGCTTGCCGTGCAGACCGAGGTCGTGTGTCCCAGCGCTTCCCACAGTTCCTCGGCGATATGCGGAGCGAAGGGTGCCAGCAGGACGGTCAGCGGCTCGAGCACCTCGCGCTTGTTGCATTCGCCCAATTCGTTGAGGCAGATCATGAAGGCGGCGACGGAGGTGTTGAACGAGAAGTTCTCGATGTCCTCGCTGACCTTCTTGATCGTTTTGTGCAGCGTGCGAAGCTCCTTTTCGGTCGCCTTTTCGTCGGTGAGCACCAGCTTGCCGTCGTGGTCGTAGAACAGGCGCCAGAAACGGCGCAGGAACTTGTAGACACCGTCGATGCCGTTCGTGTCCCAGGGTTTGGACTGTTCGAGCGGGCCGAGGAACATTTCGTACATGCGCAGCGTGTCGGCGCCGTAGTTGTCGACGATGTAGTCGGGGTTCACGACGTTGTAGAACGACTTGGACATCTTTTCGATGGCCCAGCCGCAGACGTACCTGCCGTCCTCGAGGATGAATTCGGCGTCCTTGTATTCGGGCATCCAGGCGCGGAAGGCGTCCAGGTCGAGGATGTCGTTGCGGACGATGTTCACGTCGACATAGAGCGCCTGGGTCTGGTACTGGTCTTTCAGGCCGAGCGACACGAATTTGTTGGTGCCGACGATGCGGTAGACGAAATTCGAGCGCCCCTGGATCATGCCCTGGTTGACGAGTTTGCGGAACGGCTCCTCTTCGCAGACGACGCCCAGGTCGTAGAGGAACATGTTCCAGAACCGCGAGTACATGAGGTGTCCCGTGGCGTGCTCGATGCCGCCCACGTAGAGGTCGACGTTGCGCCAGTATTCGTCGGCTTCACGGCCGACGAGCGCCTCGTCGTTGTGCGGATCCATGTAACGCAGGTAGTAGGCCGACGACCCAGCGAATCCGGGCATGGTCGACAGCTCGTAGGGATAGCCCTCCGGCGTCGCCCAATTCGTGGCGCGCGCCAGCGGCGGCTCGCCCTGTTCGGTGGGGCCGAAGTCGGCGATGGGCGGCAGCTCGAGCGGCAGTTTGTCCTCGGCGAGCGGGCAGGCCACGTCGCCCCGGTAATAGATCGGGAACGGCTCGCCCCAGTAGCGCTGGCGCGAGAAGATGGCGTCGCGCAGGCGGTAGTTGATGCGTTTGCGGCCCAATCCGCGCCGCTCGATTTGGTCGAACATGATCCCGATCGCCTCCTTTACATCCTTGCCGTCGAGGAAATCTGAGTTGATTACTTTGCCCGATTTGGCGTCGTACGACTCCTGTGAAATGTCGCCGCCTTCGACTACCGGGACGATCTCCAGTCCGAAATGGCGGGCGAAGGCGTAGTCGCGCGAGTCGTGCGCCGGGACGGCCATGATGGCCCCCGTCCCGTAGCCGGCCAGCACGTAGTCCGAGATGTAGATCGGGATGGCCTTGCCGGTGAAGGGATTGATGGCGTAAGATCCTGTCGCCACGCCGCTTACGCGTTTGGTCTCGGCGATGCGCTCACGCTCGGAGCGTTTCTTGGCCTGGCAGATGTACTCCTCGACGGCCGCCTTGTTGTCGGGCGTGGTCAGTTCGCCCACCCACTCGTGTTCGGGGGCGATGACCATGAACGTCACGCCGAAGATCGTGTCGGGGCGGGTGGTGAATATTTCGAGTTTGCGCGCCGAATCCTTTATGTCGAAGAAGACCTGGGCTCCCTCCGAACGGCCGATCCAGTTGCGCTGGATCTCCTTCAGGGAGTCGCTCCAGGCGAGCCTGTCCAGCCCGTCGAGCATGCGCTGGGCGTAGGCCGTCACGCGCAGGAGCCACTGTTTCATCCGTTTCTGTTCGACCGGATGGCCGCCGCGCACCGAAAGCCCGTCGTGCACTTCGTCGTTGGCGAGCACGGTTCCCAGCTTCGGGCACCAGTTGACCATCGTGTCGGCACGGAACGCGAGGCGGTAGTTGTGGAGCGTCCGCTCCTTCTCCTCCTCCGGCATGGCGCGCCATTCTTCGGCCGTGAAATGCAGTTCCTGCGAGCAGGCCACGTTCAGTCCCTGGGTGCCGCCCTGTTCGAAGGCCGCGGTCAGCTCTTCGATCGGGCGCGCCTGCTGCTTGTCATAGCAGTAATAGGAGCCGAACATCTTGAGGAACGCCCACTGCGTCCATTTGTAATAGGCGGGGTCGCAAGTGCGCACCTCGCGATCCCAGTCGAACGAGAACCCGATCTTGTCGAGCTGCTCGCGGTAGCGGGCGATGTTCCGCTCGGTCGTCACGGCGGGGTGCTGGCCGGTCTGTATGGCGTACTGCTCGGCGGGCAGGCCGAAGGCGTCGTATCCCATCGGGTGCAGGACGTTGAAGCCTTTCTGGCGTTTGTAGCGCGAGTAGATGTCCGAGGCGATATAGCCCAGCGGATGGCCTACGTGCAGGCCGGCGCCCGACGGGTAGGGGAACATGTCGAGCACGTAGAATTTGGGCCGCGACGGGTCGGTCTCGACCTTGTAGGTTTTATTTTCCTGCCAGCGGCGCTGCCACTTGGGCTCGATCTCCTTGAAATTGTACTCCATAGCTCTTCGTAACGGTTTGTTTCGGATTTTCCTGCAAAAATAGCAAAAGTTTCTTGTTTTGTCGTCTTTTTTGGCGGCGTCGCGGCATAAAAAACGGGACGCAGCCGTTTTGGCCGTGTCCCGTCGCTGTTTCGGCGGTGCTGCCGGCCAGTCGTAGCGCGGTACGACGCATATCGAATAGGCTTTGCCGTGGCTGTGGTTGTGGCTGTGTATGTCGAGTTCTGTGTCGTTTTCCCGGAGCGTCGCCACGGCTTTCCCGCCCGGTGTCTTGCAGCCTGCGGTATGGGGGTCGAAGCCCGCAGGTTTCGGCCCGGTTCGCCTTCCGGGGTCGAGCCCGTACCTCATTCCCCTGTCGTATTCGAAGCCGCTATCGTGCTGATGACAAACCGATTGTTGAATTTTGCATAACTAATACTTATTATTTTGATGATTTTATAAATAAAAAGAATTGCAAGTCGGCTAAAATGCTGTAAAAAGGCGAAAAAAGATGTGCATATATATTGTATTTCCGAAAAATTGCGTACCTTTGCAGTCCATTTTGGACAATGGAGATAGATTTTTTAACAATTAAAGGACAGTTTAAGAAATGCCAACTATTCAACAGTTAGTGAGAAACGGTCGAGTGAGCATGGAGGACAAGAGCAAGTCTCCGGCACTCGCAGCGTGTCCCCAGCGCCGAGGCGTATGTACCCGTGTGTACACCACGACCCCGAAGAAGCCTAACTCGGCTATGCGTAAGGTTGCGCGTGTAAGATTGACCAACGGCAAGGAGGTCAACGCCTACATCCCCGGTGAAGGCCACAACTTGCAGGAGCACTCCATCGTGCTCGTCCGCGGCGGTCGTGTGAAAGACCTCCCCGGTGTACGTTACCACCTCGTGCGCGGTGCGCTCGACTCGGCTGGTGTCGACGGTCGTCGCCAGCGCCGTTCGAAGTACGGTGCAAAGCGCCCCAAGGCAGGTAAATAATCACGAGAAACATTAATTAGACAATTTTCGAATAAACAATGAGAAAAGCTAAGCCAAAAAAGCGAATTCTACTTCCGGATCCCAAGTTCGGCGACGTGTCTGTGACCCGTTTCGTCAACAACCTTATGTTGGACGGTAAGAAGAGTATTGCCTACACCATTTTCTACGATGCGTTGGATCTGGTAGGCAAGAAGATGAAGGATGCTGATAAATCTCCCCTGGAAATCTGGAAACAGGCCCTGGAGAACATCACGCCCCAAGTCGAAGTGAAATCGAAGCGTATCGGAGGTGCGACGTTCCAGGTTCCTATGGAGGTTCGTCCGGAGCGCAAGATTTCTATTTCCATGAAAAACCTTGTCCTCTATTCTCGCAAGCGCGCCGGAAAGACGATGGCAGATAGGCTCTCAGCAGAGATAATGGATGCCTTCAACCAGCAGGGTGCCGCCTTCAAACGCAAGGAGGAGATGCACCGCATGGCCGAGGCCAACAAGGCATTCGCACACTTTAGATTCTAATAAGGAGACCGAACAGATGGCAACCAGAGATTTACATTACACTCGCAATATCGGTATCATGGCACACATCGATGCCGGTAAGACCACCACGTCGGAGCGTATCCTTTTTTACACGGGTAAAACCCACAAGATCGGTGAGGTACACGAAGGCGGCGCTACGATGGACTGGATGGTTCAGGAGCAGGAGCGCGGTATCACCATTACCTCGGCCGCTACCACCGCATTCTGGAACTATAAGGACAAACAGTACCAGATCAACCTGATCGACACCCCGGGACACGTCGACTTTACGGTCGAGGTGGAGCGTTCGCTCCGCGTGCTGGACGGCGCCGTTGCGACGTTCTGCGCCGTAGGCGGCGTAGAGCCCCAGTCGGAGACCGTATGGCGCCAGGCGGACAAGTACAATGTCCCCCGTATCGGCTACGTCAACAAGATGGACCGTACGGGCGCCGATTTCCTGGCAGTCTGCGCACAGATCAAGGAGCACTTCGGTGCTACGGCCCTTCCGGTCGTCCTGCCGATCGGTGCCGAGGACAAGTTCGAAGGATTGGTAGACCTTATATATAATAATGCGATCTATTACTACGACGACAAGTCCGTCCGCGATAACTTCGAACTGAAGGAGATTCCCGCCTCGATGGCCGAGGAGGCTGCCGAATGGCGTGCGAAACTCATCGAAGAGGTCGCTTCGACCGACGAGGCGCTGATGGAGAAGTTCTTCGAGGATCCCGATTCGATCACCCCCGAGGAACTGCTCGCAGCCATCCGCAAGGCTACGATCTCGATGCAGGTCGTTCCGATGCTCTGCGGTTCGTCGTTCCACAACAAAGGCGTACAGAAACTGCTCGACTATGTCATTGCGTTCCTGCCCTCGCCGCTGGACGTGCCCGCCGTGACGGGTGTCAACCCCAAGACCGAGCAGGAAGAGGTGCGCCATGCGTCGGAGAACGATCCGTTCTGCGGTCTGGCGTTCAAGATCGCCACCGACCCCTTCGTAGGCCGCCTGTGCTTCGTGCGTATCTATTCGGGTAAGCTCGATGCAGGTTCGTACGTGCTCAACTCCCGCAGCGGCAAACGCGAGCGTATCAGCCGTATTTACCAGATGCACGCCAACAAGCAGAACCCCATGGAGACCGTATCGGCCGGCGACATCTGCGCTGCCGTAGGTTTCAAGGAGATCCATACGGGCGACACGCTCTGCGCCGAGAACGCACCGATCGTCCTGGAGCAGATGACCTTCCCCGAACCGGTGATCGGCCTGGCCGTCGAGCCCAAGACCCAGAAGGATCTGGACAAGCTCGGCATCGCCCTGTCGAAACTGGCTGAGGAAGACCCCACCTTTACGGTTCACACCGACGAGGATTCGGGCCAGACCGTCATCAGCGGTATGGGTGAGCTGCACCTCGACATCATCGTCGACCGTCTGCGCCGTGAGTTCGGTGTCGAAATCAACCAGGGTGCCCCCCAGGTCAACTACAAGGAGTCGCTTACCAAGACGGTTCAGCACCGCGAGGTGTTCAAGAAGCAGACCGGTGGCCGTGGTAAGTTCGCCGACATCATCTTCGAGATCGGTCCTGCCGACGACGGTGCGATGGGCCTTACGTTCGTTGACCAGGTCAAGGGCGGTAATATTCCCAAGGAGTTCATCCCTGCGGTGCAGAAGGGCTTTGCTTCGGCGATGACCAACGGTGCGCTGGCCGGTTACAAGATGGACTCGATGAAGATTACGCTGCTCGACGGTTCGTTCCACCCCGTGGACTCCGACCAGCTGTCGTTCGAAATCGCTGCCCGCAACGGTTATCGCAACGCTGCCCCCAAGGCCGGCTCGGTGATTATGGAGCCCATCATGTCCGTGGAGGTCGTGACCCCCGAGGAGAACATGGGCGACATTATCGGCGACCTGAACAAGCGCCGCGGCCAGATCACCGGCATGGAGTCGAAAGGCACCGCCCGCGTGGTGAAAGCCAAGGTTCCCCTGTCGGAGATGTTCGGCTATGTGACCGTGCTGCGTACGATCTCGTCGGGCCGTGCAACCTCGTCTATGGAGTTCTCGCACTTCGAGGAGGTTCCTGCCAACCTGGCTAAGGAGATCATCGAGAAAGCGAGTGGTAAACGTAAGGATATAGAATAAGCAAACATATGAACCAGAAGATTAGAATCAAGTTAAAGTCATTCGATCACAATCTCGTGGACAAGTCGGCCGAGAAGATTGTGAAGACCGTGAAGAGCACGGGCGCCGTTGTAAGCGGCCCGGTGCCCCTTCCCACGCGCAAGCAGATTTTCACGGTGAACCGCTCGACTTTCGTCAACAAGAAAGCCCGCGAGCAGTTCCAGCTCTGCACCTTCAAGCGTATCCTCGACATCTATTCGTCGACGCCCAAGACGATCGACGCACTGATGAAGCTGGAACTCCCTTCGGGTGTGGAGGTCGAAATCAAAGTGTGATAACGGAAGGCTTGTACGTAATTAGTATAGCACGAAAGATCACTTTATTTATAACAAACAATCGACAACAAATGTCAGGACTTATTGGAAAGAAAATCGGAATGACTTCCGTTTACAGTGCCGAGGGTAAGAATATACCATGCACTGTCATTGAGGCTGGGCCGTGCGTTGTTACGCAAATCAAGACCGTGGAGAAGGATACCTACGAAGCGGTACAGATTGCCTATGACGAGAAAAGTGAAAAGCACACCAGCAGCAGTTTGTTAGGTCACTTCAAGAAAGCCGGCACTACCCCCAAGCGCAAGATGGCTGAATTCAAGGGTATGCCCGAAGTGAATCTCGGCGACACGCTCACCGTAGACCTCTTCTCGGAGGAGGACTGGGTCGACGTGACCGGGATATCGAAAGGTAAAGGCTTCCAGGGCGTTGTGAAACGCCACGGTTTCGGCGGCGTGGGCGGCCAGACCCACGGCCAGCACAACCGTCAGCGCAAACCCGGTTCGCTGGGTGCGTCGTCCTATCCCTCGCGTGTCTTCAAGGGCAAGCGTTTGCCTGGCCAGATGGGTGGCGAGCAGGTCAAGGTTTTGAACCTGCGTGTTTTGAAAGTTATTCCCGAAAGCAACCTTATCCTCGTGAAAGGTTCGATCCCGGGTGCAAAAGGTGCTTATTTAACAATTGAGAAGTAGTATGGAATTAGCTGTTTTAAACACACAAGGAAAGGAAACGGGGCGTAAGGTAGTCCTTTCGGATGCCGTTTTCGGCGTGGAGGCTAATGACCACGCTATCTACCTGGACGTGAAGCAGTATCTCGCTGACCAGCGCCAGGGTACGCACAAGTCGAAGCAGCGCAACGAGGTTGCCGGTTCGACGCGTAAGCTCAAGCGCCAGAAAGGCACCGGCGGTGCACGTGCCGGCAGCATCAAGTCCCCCCTCTTCCCGGGCGGCGGACGCATCTTCGGCCCCCAGCCCCGCGATTACAGCTTCAAGCTCAACAAGAAGCTCAAGCAGTTGGCCCGCCGCAGCGCACTGACCTACAAGGCACAGGCCGGCGTCATCAGCGTAGTGGAGCCCATCTCGATGGAGGCCCCCAAGACCAAGGCCGTCGTTGCCCTGGCCGATGCGCTGAAAGTAGCCGACAAAAAGGTACTGCTGGTTCTCCCGGAGTCCAATGCAAACCTTCAGCTCTCGTGCCGCAACCTCCCCTACGTACAGCCCGTGCTGGCGCAGAACGTCTGCACGTACGACGTGATGAACGCTTCGGCGATCGTGATGGTGGAAGGCGCTGAGAATGTATTGAATACGATGTTAGCTTAAAAACGCAAGACACACAATGGAAATTATTATTAAGCCGGTTTTGACCGAGAAAATGACGATTCAGGGCGAAAAGTTGAATCGCTACGGTTTTATCGTTGACGTGAGGGCTAACAAGCTGCAGATTCGCAATGCCGTAGAACAGATGTACAACGTTGTCGTGACGGATGTGAACACCGTGAACTACATGGGCAAACTCAAGAGCCGCTACACCAAGGCCGGTCTCTTGGAGGGTCGCGCTAACAACTTCAAGAAGGCTATCGTCACCTTGAAGGACGGAGATAAGATAGATTTTTACAGTAATATCTAACGGAGATGGCAGTAAAAAAATTTAAACCTGTTACCGCAGGTACGAGACATAAGATTATCGGTACGTTCGAGGAAATCACGACGAACAAGCCTGAGAAATCGTTGCTCAGCCCCAAGAAGAGCTCGGGTGGACGTAACAACTCTGGTAAGATGACGGTTCGCTACATTGGCGGCGGTCACAAGCAGATGTATCGTAACATCGACTTCAAGCGCACGAAGGACGGCATTGCTGCAACTGTAAAATCTGTCGAGTACGACCCCAATCGTACTGCACGTATTGCACTTCTGGTATACGCCGACGGTGAGAAAAGCTACATCATCGCACCGAACGGCCTCCAGGTGGGCCAGACCGTAATGAGCGGCGCAGGCGTTGCTCCCGAGGTCGGAAACACGCTCTTCCTGAGCGAGATTCCGCTGGGTACGGTCATCCACAATATCGAACTCTACCCCGGCCAGGGAGCCGCCATGGCTCGTTCCGCCGGTTCTTACGCCCAGTTGCTGGCTCGTGAGGGCAAATTCGCCATCATCAAGCTGCCCTCGGGCGAGACTCGTATGGTACTCGTAACTTGCCGTGCTACGGTAGGCGTCGTGTCGAATGTCGACCACAGCCTCGAAAGCTCCGGCAAGGCAGGTCGTGAGCGTTGGCTCGGCCGCCGTCCGCGCAACCGCGGCGTGGTGATGAACCCCGTGGATCACCCGATGGGTGGTGGTGAAGGCCGTGCATCCGGTGGTCACCCCCGTTCGCGCAAGGGTCTGCTGGCTAAGGGTTACAAGACTCGCAACCCGAAGAAGACGACCTCGAAGTTTATTATTTCCAAGAAGAAAAAATAATTAAATAAGAGTACATAATGAGCCGTTCATTAAAAAAAGGACCGTTTATCGACCCCAAGCTCGAAGCGAAAGTAGTCGCCCAGGCGGAAGGCAACAAAAAGTCGGTCATCAAAACTTGGTCGCGTGCAAGTATGATCTCGCCTGATTTCGTAGGTCAGACGATCGCTGTCCACAACGGAAACAAGTTTATTCCGGTGTATGTAACAGAGAACATGGTAGGGCACAAGCTCGGTGAGTTTGCCCCCACCCGTAACTTCCGCGGTCACGCAGGTAACAAGAAAAAATAGGTAGAAAATGGGTGCAAGAAAAGCAATAAAAGCCGAGAAAATCAAGGCTGAAAAGAAGCAGAAGGCAATCGCTATTCTGCGTGATTGCCCGACCTCTCCCCGCAAGATGCGCCTGGTGGCCGACATCATCCGCGGCGTGGAGATCAACAAGGCATTGGGCATCCTTCGTTTTTCGAAGAAGGAGGCGTCGATCCGCATGGAGAAACTTCTCAAGTCGGCAATCGCCAACTGGGAGGCCAAGAACGAGAACGAGCGCCTGGAAGATACGAAACTGTGTGTGAAAGAGGTGTTCGTTGACGGCGGCCGCATGCTGAAGCGTATTCAGGCTGCGCCCCAGGGCCGCGCTCACCGAATCCGCAAGCGTTCGAACCACGTGACGATCGTAGTTGACAAAATGGTAACCGTAGAAAACAAGTAATCAGATGGGACAGAAAGTTAATCCGATAGCAAATCGTCTTGGTATCATCCGCGGTTGGGATTCCAACTGGTTCGGCGGCAAGGACTTCTCAGAGAAGCTGGTCGAGGACGCCAAGATCCGCAAATACCTGAATGTCCGTCTGGCCAAGGCAAGCATCTCGAAGATCATCATCGAGCGTACGCTGAAGCTGGTCACGGTGACCATTTCCACCGCTCGTCCGGGTATCATCATCGGCAAGGGCGGCCAGGAGGTCGACAAACTGAAGGAAGAGCTGAAGAAGCTCACCGGCAAGGAGATCCAGATCAACATCTTCGAGGTGAAGCGCCCCGAGGTGGATGCCGTGATCGTCGGCCAGAACATCGCCCGCCAGCTGGAGGGCCGCGTATCGTTCCGCCGCGCCGTGAAGACGGCCGTAGCATCGACCATGCGCATGGGTGCCGAGGGTATCAAGATCCAGGTTTCCGGCCGTGTAGGCGGCGCCGAAATGGCCCGCAGCGAAACCATCAAGGAAGGTCGTATTCCGCTGCATACGTTCCGTGCCGACGTGGATTTCTGCCTGACCGAGGCGCTCACCAAAGTGGGTATCCTGGGTGTGAAGGTCTGGATCTGCCAGGGCATCGTGTACGGCAAGCGCGACCTGTTCGAAATCGCAGGCGCATCGGCGCAGGCTCCCTCGGGCGACCGCGGTGAGCGTGGCGACCGCGGCGACCGTCGTGGTCGCGGCGACCGTCGCGGAGACCGGCGTGATCGCGGCGATCGTGGCGGTGACCGTCGTCGCAACAACAATAATAAGTAAGTCGGACCTTTTTAAAGCAAAACAACAATGTTACAGCCGAAAAAGACCAAATTTAGGAGAATGCAGAAGGGTCGCATGAAGGGTATTGCTCAGAGAGGAAACCAACTTGCAACCGGTTCGTTCGCAATCAAAGCACTTGAATCCGCATGGATCACAGGTCGTCAGATAGAGGCGGCGCGTCAGGCCATCACCCGTTACATGAAGCGTGAAGGCCAGCTCTGGATCCGCATCTTCCCCGATAAACCCATCACGAAGAAGCCCGCCGAGGTGCGTATGGGTAAGGGTAAGGGTAATCCCGAAGGGTTCGTGGCGCCCGTTACTCCCGGCCGTATTCTCTTCGAGGCAGAGGGTGTGCCCCTGGAAGTAGCGCAGGAAGCGCTCCGCCTGGGTGCCCAGAAACTGCCCATTACCACCAAGTTTATCGTAAGGCGTGACTACGTCGAAACCACAATCTAACGAGACGACAAGATGAAAAGTGCAGAAATCAAGGATATTTCGATCAAAGACCTGCAGGAGCGCATCGAGACCGAGAAGGCTCAGCTTGCAAAGCTGAAGGTGCAGCACGCGGTGTCCCCCGTCGAGAACCCTTCTATCATTAAGAAAAACCGCAGAGATATAGCTCGTATGCTGACAATCCTGCGTCAAAAAAACGCCTAATAAGGAATAGCTATGGAAAGAAATCTTAGAAAAGAGCGTATTGGGGTGGTTGTCAGCAACAAGATGGAGAAAACCATTGTGGTTGCAGTAGCACGTAAGGTGAAGCATCCGATCTACGGCAAGTTCGTCAACAAGACGACGAAGTTCGTCGCCGAGTCACTCGACGAGACCTGCAAGGAAGGCGACACCGTCCGTATCATGGAGACCCGCCCGCTGAGCAAAACGAAGCGTTGGAGATTAGTACAAATTATTGAAAGAGCTAAGTAATTATGATACAGCAGGAAAGTAGACTCGTAGTAGCTGATAACAGCGGTGCAAAGGAAGTTCTCTGCATCCGGGTGCTGGGCGGTACCAAACGCCGCTACGCATCTATCGGCGATAAGATTGTGGTGGCTGTCAAGAGCGCGACTCCTTCGGGCGATGTCAAGAAGGGTGCCGTGTCGAAAGCAGTCGTCGTAAGAACGACCAAGGAAATCAGACGTGCCAACGGTTCGTACATTCGTTTCGACGACAACGCCGTGGTGCTGCTTAACAACCAGGGTGAAATGCGCGGTACTCGTATATTCGGCCCCGTAGCTCGTGAGCTGCGCGACCAGTATATGAAGATTATCTCCCTCGCACCCGAAGTATTGTAATCATAAAAACAATTTCGGATATGTCAGTGAAATTACATATTAAGAAAGGGGATATGGTGCAGGTCATCGCCGGTGACAACAAGGGCCAGCAGGGCAAAGTCCTGAAGGTCGAAGCTGAAAAGCAGCGTGCCATCGTCGAGGGGGTGAACCTTTGCAAGAAGGCCACCAAACCCAACGCGCAGAACCCCCAGGGTGGTATCGTCGAGAAAGAAGCGCCGATCCACGTATCGAACTTGCAGGTGCTCGACCCCAAAGGAGGTAAACCCACCAAAGTCGGTCGCAAGCTCAATGCAAAAGGTAAATTAGTCCGTTACGCTAAAAAGTCAGGGGAGGAGATCAAATAATGGCATACGTACCTACACTCAAGACACAGTATAAGGAGCAGATCGTAGCTGCCCTTATGAAGGAGTTCGGTTACTCGAGCGTTATGCAGTGCCCGAAGCTCACGAAGATCGTTATCAACCAGGGTATGGGACAGGCTGTCGCCGATAAGAAACTCATCGATGTGGCCGAAGCCGAGCTGACGCAGATCACGGGCCAGAAAGCCGTGCAGACGCGTTCGCGCAAGGACATCTCCAACTTCAAGCTGCGCAAGGGCATGCCGATCGGCGTGCGCGTGACGCTGCGCGATACGAAGATGTACGAGTTCCTCGAGCGGCTGATCGCCGTGGCGCTCCCCCGTATCCGCGACTTCAAGGGTATCAATGAGAAGTTCGACGGCCAGGGCAATTATACCCTCGGCATCACCGAGCAGATCATCTTCCCGGAGATCGACATCGACAAGATCACCAAGATCTTCGGTATGGAGATTACGTTCGTTACCACGGCCAAGACCGACGAGGAGGCGTATGCCCTGCTCCGCGAATTCGGCCTCCCTTTCAAAAACGCTAAAAAGAATCAATAAGCTATGGCAAAAGAGTCAATGAAGGCACGCGAGGTAAAACGCGTGAAACTCGCAAACCGCTATGCTCACAAGCGCGAGGAGATTGCTGCCAAGGTGAAGAGCGGTGAGATGGATCACGAGGAGGCATGGATCGCACTGTCGAAACTGCCCCGCAACTCGAATCCCATCCGCCAGCACAACCGCTGCAAGATCACGGGCCGTCCCAAAGGCTACATCCGCCTGTTCGGCATCAGCCGTATCCAGTTCCGCGAGATGGCTTCGAAGGGCCTGATTCCCGGCGTGAAGAAAGCAAGCTGGTAATATTTTCGGATGCCGGGAATTCCGGTATCCGAAAATCCGTTTTTCTGCCGGGATGCGAGGCCGGTGCCGCAGGGATGCGGCCGGCGCAGGAGGTGCGGGTGTGCCGATCTGCGCGGCGGCGGAGAATCCCGGAAACGAGTCTGGATGCTGAGGGCGTATGCCCGTGGGAAAAGGCCGGACAGGAGCAGTTCCTGTACCGGACGGTGAAATGCCGGGACGATGGTGCGGCCGCTGGGCTGCCTGCCGTTCCCTCTTTCCGAAGGAATCGGGGCTTATATGGGTGCAGAACCCGAGTAGTTACGTCGCAATGTCGAGGAAAGTGCCGCCGCAAGCGGTAACTTCTCGGCGGCGGGGCGGAAATCGAGGGGTTAGGCATTTGGTTACAAATTTCTCGACCGAAGGGCCGGGGAGGGGTATCGCCGATTGCGGCGGCTCTCTTCCGAAGGGTCATCGGCTGTAGTGCCGACCGGGGATTTGTACGGGTTATGTTAGCAACGCATCCGTGCTAACATTGTCCGTATTCCGGGGCCGGGGCCTAAAAACGCCGAAAACAGGGCGTTAGCTTGGTTTTTTGAGAAATTATACGTATATTTGCGCGCTTTATACCCCGGGCGTAACTCCCGTGCGAAGGGCGCGAAGGCGCTGGGAATGAGGCGCAAAACAACGAAACATCCGAGGCGGCGGTAAGCCTGCTAGGACTTTAAGGCGCTGAGGGACAAATAATTAACTTATTACTTTAATTTTTAACTTCTATTCGTTATGACTGATCCTATTGCGGACTTTCTGACCAGAATTAGAAACGCAGTGAAAGCCAACCACAAGGTGGTTGAAGCTCCTGGCTCAAAAATTAAGCAGGAAATCACTAAGATTCTTTACGAGCAGGGTTACATCCTCGCTTACAAATTCGACACCGACGAGAAAGGTCACCCGTCGATCAAAATCGCGCTCAAGTGGGACGCTGCCACCAAGGGCAACGCCATCAAAGACCTGAAGCGCGTGAGCCGTCCCGGTCTTCGCCAGTATGTCTCGGTGGGCGATATGCCCCGCGTGCTGAACGGCCTGGGCATCGCTATCCTGTCGACTTCGAAAGGCATCATGACCGACGCCAAGGCCCGCAAGGAAAACGTGGGCGGCGAGGTGCTGTGCTACATCTACTAACGGAAATTTTTAAACGCAAGAACAATGTCAAGAATTGGTAAATTACCTGTAAACCTGCCCGCCGGCGTTACCGTAGAGGTTTCGGCCGACAATGTGGTAAGCGTGAAAGGGCCACTCGGGACGCTGAGCCAGAAAGTTGACTCGGACATCAAGGTAGAGGTCGGCACGCACAAGGACGTTCACACGGGCAACGAGGCTCCCGCCGTGCTCGTATCGCGTCCTACCAACCAGCCCCGCCACCGTTCGCTGCACGGCCTGTACCGTGCGCTGATCAACAACATGGTCGTCGGTGTGTCGAAGGGTTATGAAATCAAACAGGAGCTCGTGGGCGTCGGTTTCAAGGCCGAAGTCAAGGGCCAGATCCTCGAAATGAGCCTCGGTTATTCGCACGATACGCATTTCATGCTTCCCAAGGAGGTTACCGCTACGGCCGTGACGGAGAAGAAGGGCAACCCGATCGTAACGCTGAAGAGCATGGACAAGCAGCTCGTCGGCCAGGTCGCTGCCAAGATCCGTTCGCTGCGCAAGCCGGAGCCGTACAAGGGCAAGGGTATCAAGTTCGTCGGCGAACAGCTGCGTCGCAAGGCGGGTAAATCAGCAGGTGCTAAATAGTAAATAGTTTAGAGTTATGTCACTGAACAAGATAGAAAGAAGAGAGAGGATCAAGATGCGTATCCGCAAGATCGTGAGCGGTACGCCCGAACAGCCTCGCATGACTGTATATCGTAGCAACAAGCAGATCTACGTGCAGTTTATTGATGACCTCGCAGGTGTGACCCTGGCCACGGCATCCTCGCTGGACAAGGAGGTGGCGGAAGCCGCCGCCGGCAAGAACAAGTGCGACGTGGCCGCCCTGGTGGGCAAACTGGCCGCCGAGCGCGCTGTCGCCAAAGGCATTTCGACCGTAGCGTTCGACCGCAACGGCTACCTGTATCACGGAAGAGTTAAACAGCTGGCCGAAGCAGCACGCGAAGGCGGTCTTAAATTCTAAGCGATTATGTCAAATACCAACATAAAGAAAGTACGCACCAGCGACCTCGAGCTTAAGGACAGACTCGTAAGCATTCAGCGTGTTACCAAGGTAACCAAGGGAGGCCGCACATTCAGTTTCTCGGCCATTGTCGTCGTAGGTAATGAGGACGGTGTCGTGGGCTACGGCCTGGGCAAGGCTTCGGAGGTTCAGTCGGCCATTGCCAAGGGCGTGGAGGACGCAAAGAAGAACCTGGTGAAGATCCCCGTTATCAACGGTACGATTCCCCATAAGCAGGAGCTCCGTTACGGCGGTTCGCTCGTCATGATCCGCCCGGCCGCCCCCGGTACGGGTATCATCGCCGGCGGTGCCATGCGTGCCGTGCTGGAGTCGGTGGGCGTGAAGAACGTGCTTGCCAAGAGCAAGGGTTCGTCGAACCCCCACAACCTGGTGAAGGCAACCATCGGCGCCCTGTGCGAACTGCGTGATGCACACAGCATCGCCCGTCTGCGCGGCATCTCGATGGACAAGGTGTTTAACGGTTAATTTTGTAGAGACAAATGGCAAGATTGAAAATCACCCAGGTCAAAAGCCGCATCGGCGCTACCGAGCGTCAGTGCAAGAACCTCGACGCCCTGGGGCTGAAGAAGATCAACGCGAGCGTCGAGCACGACGACTCGGCGATCATCAAGGGTATGATCGAGCGCGTGAAGCACCTCGTCAAAGTAGAGGAGGTAGCCGTAAAGAAGGCTGCAGCACCCAAGGCCAAGAAAGCCGAAGCTGCCGAGGCCGCAGAATAAGTTTAACAGCTAAGAAGTAATTTTTACGATGGAACTCAATAATCTCAAACCTGCAAAGGGTTCAACGCACCACGACAAGCGAATCGGTCGCGGTGCAGGTTCGGGTCACGGTGGCACGGCCACGCGTGGCCACAAGGGTGCGCAGTCGCGCTCGGGTTACTCGCGTAAACTGGGCTTCGAGGGCGGTCAGATGCCTCTTCAGCGTCGTCTTCCCAAGTTCGGTTTCACCAACCTGAAGCGCGTCGAATTCAAGGCTATCAACCTCTCGACGCTCGAGGAGCTGGCAGCCAAGAAGTCGCTCTCCGAGATCACGGTCGACACGCTCGTGGCCGCAGGTTTCATCTCGTCGAACGACAAGGTGAAAATCCTCGGTAACGGTACGGTTACCAAGGCGCTGAGCGTGAAGGCTCACGCATTCTCGAAGAGCGCCGAGGCGGCCATCGTGGCAGCCGGCGGCAGCGTCGAAAAACTGTAAGAACCCTAGAAACCGAAAATTATGAATCAGTATCTCGTTGTTGGTATCGTCTTTTTAGTGGTAATCGCTCTTTTGGCGACCAACAAGAAATTGGTTGAAACGCTCAAGAATATCTACAAGATCGAGGAGCTGCGCAAACGTGTGATCTACACGATCGGGCTGCTGCTGGTCTACCGCTTGGGTAGTTTCGTGGTGATTCCGGGTATCAACCCCAACGCCTTGGGCGAGGGGTCGGCGCTTGCCAGCCAGTTAGACGGCAACGGACTTCTGGGTCTGTTGAACGTCTTTTCCGGCGGTGCATTCGGCAATGCGGCCATCTTTGCACTCGGAGTCATGCCGTACATCACCGCCTCCATCATCATCCAGCTCATGGGTATGATGATCCCGTATTTCCAGAAGATGCAGAAGGAAGGTGAAAGCGGCCGCCGCAAGATGAATCAGTGGACGCGCTTCCTTACCATCGGCGTGTTGATCCTCCAGGGCCCGGCGTATATCGCCAACCTGTACCATCAGGTGCCCTCTGCATTCGTTTACGGCAACTCGTTCGGCTTCGTAGCCTATGCGACGACGATCCTCATCGCCGGTACCATGTTCATCATGTGGCTCGGCGAGAAGATCACGGACAAGGGTATCGGCAACGGTATCTCGCTGATAATCATGATCGGTATTGTGGCCCGTCTGCCCCACGCCCTGTTGGCCGAGGTCAACGCGCGTTTCCAGACCGCTAGCGGTAGCGCCATCATGCTTATCCTCGAGCTGGTGTTGCTGTTCCTGGTCTTCATGGCTACGATCGCCCTGGTACAGGCTGTCCGCAAGGTGCCTGTGCAGTATGCAAAGCGTATCGTCGGTAACAAACAGTACGGCGGTGTACGTCAGTACATCCCCCTGAAGATGAATGCTGCGAATGTGATGCCCATCATCTTCGCGCAGGCTCTGATGTTTATCCCGGCGCTGTTCTCCGGTACGGCCTTCGCGGCTGCTTTCAGCTCGATGACCGGTTTCTGGTACAACTTCACGCTTGCAGTGCTGGTAATCGCGTTCACCTACTTCTACACCGCGATTATCATCAACCCCCAAATGATGGCCGATGACATGAAGCGAAACGGCGGCTTTATCCCGGGAGTGAAACCGGGTAAGCAGACCGTGAACTACATCGACACCATCATGACGCGTATCACGCTCCCCGGCTCGTTCTTCCTGGCCATCGTGGCGATCCTGCCCGCACTGGCGATGAAGTTCCTGGGCATTCAGCAGGCGTTCGCCTACTTCTACGGAGGTACGTCGCTGCTGATCATGGTCGGTGTGGTGCTCGACACTCTGAAGCAGATCGAGAGCTACCTGCTGATGCGTCATTACGATGGTCTGATGAAGACCGGGCGTATCCAGGGTCGTCATTAGGAGTTTTTCCCGAAGAGTTCTTAACGAAGAGAATGATATATTTAAAGACAGACGAGGAGATAGAGCTGCTCCGCGAGAACAACATCCTGGTGTCGAAGACACTGGCGGAAGTGGGTCGCCACATCCGGCCGGGTGTCACCACCAAGTTTTTGGACTCGGTTGCCGAGGATTTTATCCGCGCACACGGAGCAGTTCCCGCCTTCCTCGGGTATCAGGGATTTCCCGCTTCGTTGTGTATATCGGTAAACGAACAGGTAGTTCACGGTATCCCATCCTCGAAATGCGTCCTCAGGGAGGGCGACATCGTTTCGGTCGATTGCGGTACGTTTATGAAGGGGTTTGTTGGTGATTCGGCGTATACGTTCGCCGTTGGAGAGGTTGCCGGGGAAGTTAGGCAGCTGATGGAGGTCACCAAAGAGGCTCTTTATAAAGGTACGGCACAGGCTAAGGCCGGCAACCGCGTAGGCGATGTGTCGGCAGCCGTGCAAGAGTACGCCGAAAGTTTCGGCTACGGTGTGGTGCGGGAATTGGAAGGACATGGGTTGGGTCGGAAAATGCACGAAGACCCCGGTGTCCCCAATTACGGAGCACGCGGCAGGGGGCCGCTCCTCAAGGAAGGAATGGTCATCTGTATCGAGCCCATGATAAATATGGGTACCAAAGCGGTGGTTTTTGAAAGGGATGGCTGGACAGTCCGCACGCGCGACCATAAACCCGCGGCGCACTACGAGTTCGCCGTTGCGGTTCGTAAGGACGGGCCCGACGTGCTGACGGACTTTAGTATCATCGAACAGGCAATAAACAAGTAAGACTCTATGGCAAAACAGGCTGCTATTGAAAGGGACGGTACGATTATCGAAGCCCTGTCCAACGCGATGTTCCGCGTCGAGCTGGACAACGGCCACGTGCTCACCGCCCACATCTCGGGGAAGATGCGTATGCACTACATCAAGATCCTTCCCGGAGATAAGGTAAAAGTGGAGATGACGCCCTATGACCTGACGAAGGGGCGTATATCTTTCCGGTACAAATAACATTAGATTGCTTGAAAATCATGAAAGTAAAAGCATCCATCAAGAAAAGAAGCGAGGATTGCAAGATTGTGAAGCGTAAGGGGAAACTCTACGTCATTTGCAAGAAGAATCCCAAGTTTAAAATGCGCCAAGGGTAATGTTTAAACGGTTTAGTAAAAAAGAAAAAGATTTTATATGGCACGTATAGTCGGTGTAGATTTACCAAAAAATAAAAGGGGCGAGATCGGCCTGACCTATATCTACGGTATCGGTCGTTCGACGGCCCGCAAGATTCTCGAGGTCGCTGGCATCAGCTACGACCTCAAAGTCCAGGATTGGTCGGACGACCAGGTCGGTGCGATCCGTTCGACGATCGCTGATCTGGGTATCAAAGTCGAGGGCGAATGCCGTTCGGCCGTCCAGCTCAACATCAAGCGTCTGATGGATATCGGCTGTTACCGCGGCATCCGTCACCGCCTGGGTCTTCCCGTTCGTGGTCAGTCGACCAAGAACAACGCACGCACCCGCAAGGGCCGCAAGAAGACTGTCGCAAACAAGAAAAAGGCAACAAAGTAATCTTTAGAGAATTATGGCAAAGAAAACTGGAACAGTTAAGAAAAAGGTTGTTAAGGTCGGTGCCCTGGGCAATGCCTATGTTCACTCCACTTTCAACAACGTGATCATCACCATCACCAACGAGGTGGGTGACGTCATCAGCTGGTCTTCGGCCGGTAAGATGGGTTTCCGTGGTTCGAAGAAGAATACTCCGTATGCCGCACAGACCGCTTCGGCCGACTGCGCAAAGGTCGCTTACGATATGGGCCTGCGCAAGGTAAAAGTGTATGTCAAGGGCCCGGGTGCCGGTCGTGAGTCGGCCGTGCGTACCATCCACGGCGCCGGTATCGAGGTGATGGAGATCATCGACGTTACGCCGCTGCCGCACAACGGTTGCCGTGCTCCTAACCGCCGCCGCGTATAATCGGTGTCGTGGTAAGGAATATTTCTAAGGTTTTAAAAAAGTCAGAACAATGGGAAAATACATAGGACCAAAATCGAAGATCGCCAGAAAGTTCGGCGAAGCTATTTACGGGGCGGACAAGGTGCTTGAGAAACGCAACTTTCCTCCCGGACAGCACGGTCTGGCGCGTAAGCGCAAGAAGGTGTCGGAGTACGGCACGCAGTTGAGCGAGAAGCAGAAGGCAAAGTATACGTACGGCCTGCTCGAGAAGCAGTTCGCACGTACCTACGATCAGGCTGCGCGTATGGGCGGTATCACGGGCGAGAACCTGCTGAAGCTGCTCGAATGCCGCCTGGACAATGTTGTTTACCGCTTGGGTATCGCCCCGACGCGTGCAGCTGCCCGCCAGCTCGTTTCGCACTGCCACATCTGCGTGAATGGCAGCGTCGTGAACATCCCCTCGTACTCGCTGCGTGCGGGTGACGTGGTGTCCGTTCGCGAGAAGTCGAAGAGCCTGGAAGTGATCTCGGCATCTCTGGCCGGCGGTTCGAAGAGCCGCTATGCTTGGCTTGAGTGGGACAATGCCTCGATGAGCGGCAAGTTCCTGCAGAAGCCCGAGCGCGAGGAGATCCCCGAGAACATCAAGGAGCAGCTCATCGTCGAGTTGTACTCGAAGTAGTAATCAAACAAACTGAATATATTATGGCAATATTAGCATTCCAGAAACCTGAAAAGGTTATTATGCTTGAATCCACTTCGTCGTTCGGAAAGTTCGAATTCCGACCGCTGGAGCCCGGGTTCGGTATGACTGTCGGTAACGCTTTGCGTCGTATTCTGCTCTCCTCGCTCGAGGGTTACGCAATCACGACTGTCAAGGTAGCCGGTGTCGACCACGAGTTTGCCGCTATCCCCGGCGTGATGGAGGATATGTTGAACATCATCCTCAATCTGAAGCAGGTTCGTTTTATCCGCACAGTCGATAATCAGGATGCCGAAAAGGTTTCCATTAACGTTGCGGGTGTGACGGAGCTGACTGCCGGATATATTTCAAATTACCTTTCGTTCTTCAAGGTGTTGAACCCCGATCTGGTGATCTGCCACCTCGCGCCCGGCACGAAGATGCAGATGACCCTCACGATCGGCAAGGGGCGCGGCTACGTTTCGGCAGAGGAGAATACCCCCGCCGAGTGCGAGTTCGGCACCCTCCCGATCGACTCGATCTTCACGCCGATCAAGAACGTAAAGTATTCCATCGACAACTACCGTGTCGAGCAGAAGACCGACTACGAGAAGTTGAACCTGGAGATTACTACCGACGGGTCGATTCACCCCAAAGAGGCTCTGAAAGAGGCTGCAAAGATCCTTATCCAGCACTTCATGCTCTTCTCCGACGAGAAGATCACCGTCAACATGGAGGATACCAACGGTACCGAAGAGTTCGATGAGGATGTACTCCACATGCGCCAGCTGCTGAAGACCAAGCTTTCGGATCAGGATCTGAGCGTCCGCGCCCTGAACTGCCTGAAAGCCGCCGACGTGGACACCGTGGGGGATCTCGTGAAGCTCAACCGCAACGACCTGCTGAAGTTCCGCAACTTCGGTAAGAAATCGCTCACGGAGCTCGACGAGCTGCTGACCTCGCTCAACCTGAAGTTCGGTATGGACGTATCAATCTACAAACTTGACAAAGATTAATTATGAGACACAATAAGAATTTCAACCACCTTGGCCGCCAGGCAGGACACCGTAAAGCGTTGATGTCGAATATGGCTTCGTCGCTCATCCTGCACAAGCGTATCGAGACTACCGTTGCCAAAGCCAAGGCCGTTCGCCAGTTCATCGAACCGCTGGTGACCAAGTCGAAGGATGACTCGACGCACTCGCGCCGCATCGTCTTCTCGTACCTCAAGCAGAAAGAGGCCGTAACCGAGTTGTTCCGCACCATCGCTCCGAAGATCGCCGAGCGTCCGGGCGGCTATACCCGCATCCTGAAGACCGGCTTCCGTCTGGGCGATGCTGCCGACATGTGCATCATCGAGTTCGTTGACTTCAACGACGCTTACACGCTGGGCATCGCTCCCGCAGCTGCTGCCGAAGCCAAGCCCAAGACGCGCCGTTCGCGCAAGCCCGCAGCCAAGAAGACCGATGCGGTCGAGGAGGCTACGGTCGTGGAAGGCGAAGCCAAGAAGGCCGCACCTAAAAAGGCTGCCGCTCCGAAGGCTGCGAAGCCCGCGGCTCCGAAGTCTGCCAAGGTTGCAGCCCCGAAGGTTGCCAAGAAAACCAACGTAGGCAAGAAGATGTAAATTCGCGTCTGCTGTCAGAAAAAGGGACGACCCCGATGTGGGTCGTCCCTTTTTTTGTCCGGGATGCCGGGGCTTGTCGTCAGCCCTGCTTTTTGGCCGGGTATCGGTTGCTTGTTTGCCGGGGAGGGCGGTTGCCTGCCGGTTCGGACGGACGAACCTGGGCTTTTCGATCCCGTAGGCGACCGGCATCTTTATGTTTTCGACCTTGGGTATCCGTGCCCGGAGGTGCGGGAGTACCGGGCGGAGCAGATAGACTTGGGCAATGGTGCCCTTATCGGGACTTTCCGCTTTCATGTCCCTCTTCCGGCTTCGTGCGGGCCAATGGTTTTCAAGGAAAGTTTGAAAAAATCCCCGGAACATGCAACGTTCCGGGGATTCGTTCTGTGTGTCGGAGTCGGTTTATTTCGCGAAGCCTTTGCCGATGCCAAGGAAATCCTCGGCCTTGAGGGCTGCGCCGCCGATCAGGCCGCCGTCGACGTCTTCCTTGGCGAAGAGCTCCGGTGCGTTCGAGGGCTTGCACGAACCGCCGTAGAGGATGGCGGTATCCTGTGCTGCCGCGCCGAATTTGGCTGCCAGCACCTGGCGGATGTAAGCGTGGATTTCCTGTGCCTGCTCGGCCGAGGCGGTCTTGCCGGTGCCGATAGCCCATACGGGCTCGTATGCGATCACGAGGTTCTTGTACTCCTCTTCGGTGAGGTTGTAAACCACCTCCTCGATCTGGGCCTTCACCACGTCGAAGTGTTTGCCGGCCTCACGCTCTTCGAGGTTCTCGCCTACGCAGTAGATCGGGGTCAGGCCGTTGGCGTAAGCCTGCGCCATCTTCTTGTTAAGCGTAGCGGAGGTTTCGCCGTAGTACTGGCGGCGCTCCGAGTGGCCGAGGATCACGTATTTGCAACCCAGCGCCGCGATCATCGAAGCGGCGATCTCGCCCGTATAGGCGCCTTTGGCCTCCGTGGCGCAGTCCTGTGCCCCGAGGGCGATGTCCGAACCCTTGAGTGCTTCGGCGACCTGCGAAAGGTGCGTGAAGGGGGGGCACACGATGAAGTTGACGCACGAGCATACCTCGCCGCGGCCGGCTACGATGCCTTTGGCCAGTTCTACACCTTCGGCGGGAAGCGTATTCATCTTCCAGTTGCCGGCAACAATTTTCTTTCTCATTTTCTTAGGTTTTTATTGTTAAAATCCGAATTGTCACGTTATTCCTCGCACCATTTTTTGACCTCCTCGATCGAGGGGGCCTTCAGGCCGAGCTTGTTCTTTTTGTTGAAGCCGCACAGGTCGTTGAAGAACTTGCCCGGGGCGAGTTTCTTCAAGGCCTCGACCGTGATGTACCCCATTTTCTGGATCACGGGCACCCACTCTTCGGGGATGCCGGCGGCGGTGTATTTCTCCACGGGGTCGTTCACGACCTTTTTTTCGGGGCGCATCTGCGGGAAGAAGAGCACGTCCTGGATCGAAGCCTGGTCGGTCATGAACATCGTGAGGCGGTCGATGCCTATGCCCATGCCCGAGCACGACGGCATGCCGTATTCCAGTGCGCGTACGAAATCCATGTCGATGAACATGGCTTCGTCGTCACCCTTTTCGCTCAGCCGCAACTGTTCCTGGAAACGTTCCAGCTGGTCGATCGGGTCGTTGAGCTCCGAGTAGGCGTTGCACAGCTCCTTGCCGTTTACGAACAGTTCGAAACGCTCCGTGAGGTCGGGGTTCGAGCGGTGGCGCTTGCAGAGCGGCGACATTTCGCGCGGGTAATCGCACACGAACGTGGGCTGGATCAACTCCTCCTCGCAGTACTGCCCGAAAATGGCGTCGATCAGTTTGCCTTTGCCCATCGTGTCGTCGATCTCGACGCCGAGGCGCTTACAGGCTTCGCGGAGCTGCTCCTCGCTCTGCCCCGTGATGTCGTAGCCCGTTTTCTCGCGGATGGCGTCGGTCATCGTCAGGCGGCGGAACGGTGCCTTGAACGAGATCTGCTTGCCGTCGAGCGTCAGCTCCGTCGTGCCGTTCACGGCCACGGCCACCCGTTCGAGCATCTGCTCGGTGAACTCCATCATCCAGAGGTAGTCCTTGTAGGCCACGTAAATCTCCATGACGGTGAATTCGGGGTTGTGCGTGCGATCCATGCCCTCGTTGCGGAAATTCTTGCCGAACTCGTATACGCCGTCGAATCCGCCGACGATCAGTTTCTTGAGGTACAGCTCACTGGCGATGCGCAGGTACTGGTCGATGTCGAGCGCATTGTGGTGCGTGATGAACGGGCGTGCCGAGGCGCCGCCCGGAATCGGCTGCAGGATCGGGGTCTCCACCTCGACGTAGCCGCGCTCGTTGAAGAACTGGCGCATCGTGGCGACGATCTTGGCGCGCCGGACGAATACGTCGCGCACCTGCGGGTTCACCACCAGGTCGACGTAGCGCTGGCGGTAGCGGACTTCGGGGTCGGTGAAGGCGTCGAACGTCTGGCCGTCCTTGGCCTTGACGACGGGCAGCGGGCGGATCGACTTCGAGAGCACCGTGAACTTGCGGCAGTGCACCGACAGTTCGCCCGTGTTGGTGTGGAACGCGAAGCCCTCGACGCCGATGAAATCGCCGATGTCGAGCAGTTTCTTGAACACCGTGTTGTATAGCGTGGGGTCTCCTTCGGGGCAGACGTCGTCGCGGCGGATGTAGACCTGGATGCGGCCCGTGTGATCCTGCAATTCGAAGAACGAGGCGCTGCCCATGATGCGGCGCGACATGATGCGGCCTGCGATGCGAATGTCCTGGTAGTTGCCTCGGGCCTCGTCGTAGTTGTCGGCGATCTCCCGTGCCGTGGCCGTCACTTCATAGCGGGCGGCGGGATAGGGGTCGATGCCGAGCTCGCGCAGGGCTGCAAGCGACTGCCTCCGGAGCTGTTCCTGTTCACTGAGTTCGATGCTCATATCTTGTGTTTTTGAATGTTTGGACTATTGACCGTGCAAAGTTAATAAATTCTGCGCAAATATGCTTCAGCCGGGGTGGGTGAATCGTCTGTTCCGGCTCTGTGCCAGCCTGAGGTAGCCCCGCAGGGCGGCGTAGCCCAGTCCCAGGCCGACGAGCGTGCCCCATACGATATCCATCGGGAAATGCTTGCCCAGGTAGATGCGCGAATAGCAGATGACGAGGGTGCAGACGACCATCAGGGCGGTGAACCACTTGCGGCGGATCGCACCGCACGAGAGTACGGCCAGCGCGACGATCGTGGCCGCGTGCGCCGAGACGGTGCCGTACATGCCGCTTACGGCCTCGGGCGGGACGTGCACTGCCCAATCATGCGGCATTGCCGCACGGCGCAGGGCGCGCAGCGAATCGGGCGTGATCTCCAGCCCTTCGAGCGAGGGGGTGAACATCGGCCGCGGGCGCGGTTCGAACTGCGGCAGCATGTCGCCCAGCAGGCCGTTATGCTTGAAGATGCCCGAAACTATGTCCGACAGCCCCAGGGCGAGAAGCATCAGTACCAGGAAGATCAGCATGCCACGCCAGCCGCTGCGGCGCCATACCAGCCACAGGATCAATGCATAGAGCGGCAGCCACATCGCCGTGCCCGAGATGGTGAGCATCACGCGGTCGAGGGCCGTGCCGCCGTCGAAATTGAGGGCCATGAACAGGCCGTGGTCGAAGGTATACATAGGTCAATGGATTTGTCGTAAATGGCTGTGGGCTGTTTTTGCCGCATTGCGGGACGCCACTCCCGAGGGAGAGGGTCGGGGCGGGTCGGACTTGTAAACACGGCCGTCGGCCGCGGGAAGAACATACCGGGATGCAAGGCGGCCGTCATACGCATTTTAAAACTGAAAGTAGATGAACGGTTGTATGTCGCTCGATTTGATCTGCATCACGCACCAGATCATCGCGGCGGCCATCACTACCTGCAATACCAGCGGGGCGTTGGCTACCAGGCGCTGTGCCGCGCGGTCGACGCAGCCCGGCATGAGGTGGAGCAGGTAGCCCGCACCGATCAGGGCGAAGACGCCCGCATAGCCCGCGATGACCTGCGGGATCATCGGGACGTTGAAGTTGAAGAATATCTGGTGCAGCATCAGTTCGACGGTCTGCATCGACTCGGCGCGGAACATCAGCCAGCCCAGGCAGACGAGGTTGAACGTGAAGACGACGCCGAGCGCACGGTTCCACCAGTGCATCTGCGCCCCGGAAGCCTTGGCCCCCGGGACGACGGCCATCCACAGTTTATGCAGCGCCAGCGCTACGCCATGCAGCGTGCCCCAGAGGATGAAGCGGATCGCCGCACCGTGCCACAACCCTCCCAGCACCATCGTGACGAGCAGGTTGCCGTAGGTGCGCAGTTTGCCTTTGCGGTTGCCGCCCAGCGAGATGTAGAGGTAGTCGCGCAGCCACGAGGAGAGCGAGATATGCCACCTGCGCCAGAATTCGGTGATGGTGGCCGACTTGTACGGGGCGTCGAAGTTCTTGGGGAAGCGGAAGCCCAGCAGCAGGGCGATGCCGATCGCCATGTCCGAGTAGCCCGAGAAGTCGCAGTAGATCTGCAAGGCATAGCCGTAGATGCCCGCCAGGCACTCGAAGCCCGAATAGAGCAGCGGCTCGTCGAAGATGCGGTCGACGAAATTGAGCGAGATGTAGTCCGAAATGATCGCCTTTTTGAAGAGTCCCGTAAGGATCAGGAAGACTCCCGTGCCGAACATTTCGCGCGTCACGACGACCGGGTTGCGGCGGATCTGGGGGATGAAGTCCCGGGCCCGGACGATCGGGCCTGCGACCAGCTGGGGGAAGAACGAGAGGTAGAAAAGGTAGTCGCACCAGTTGCCGAGCGGTTTGAGCTGTCCGCGGTAGATGTCGATCGTGTAGCTCATCGACTGGAACACGAAGAACGAGATGCCGACCGGCAGGAAGATGTTCTGGAATTGGAGGAACCCCTGCCCGAACATCTGGTTGGCGATGTCGACCAGGAAGTTGGTGTATTTGAAATATCCCAGCATCCCGAGGTTCACCATGACGCTCAGTACGACGAGCCACCGTTTCGCGGCGCGGCTCCGCACGCGGTAGATGCCCTGCGCGATCAGGAAGTCGCTCGTGGCGGCGAAGATGAGCAGCAGGAAATAGATGCCGCTTGATTTGTAGTAGAAATAGAGCGAAAAAAGGATGACGTAGACGATACGGGCCATCGGCGCACGGCGGAAAGCATTGTATATGAGCATGAACCCGGCGAAGAGGAACAGGAACAGCCCGCTGCTGAAAATCAGCGGCGAAGAGGCGTCGTACGCGAGCAGCGCCTGCAGTTTTTCCAGGATGCCGTCCGTTGCGGGGAGTGTCATTTCCGGGGTGTGTTGAGGTTTCCGATTGCGGAGACGGGCCGCAGCTCCCGGTCGATCTTCAGCAGACGGACACTGTCGAGTACGGCCTGCTCGGCCTGGCGGCGGATGCGTGCGGCTTCCGCGGCGGCATGGGCTTCGTATGCCCCGGCGTTGATCGCATCGACGAGCGACCAGGCCACGCGGCGCCCGCCGGCATAGTTGATGTGCGTGTAGTCCTTGCCGGCCCAGCCGTTGGCGACGAACTGTTCCATGCCGCCCAGCGAACGCATGGCGTCGCAGGTCGGCCAGAATGCCGCGCCCGTGTTTTCCGCAGCCCCGCGCTGGTAGTCGAGCATGTAGGGGATGGCATCCATGGGTTCGAAGCCTGCGTCGGTCTTCACCGAACGGTCGCTCACGCCCAGTACCAGCACGGCCGCCGTGGGGAAGCACTGCTGTACGTAGACGACCATTTTCTCGATCTGTCGGGCGTAGTTGGTGTAGTTGTGCACCCCCGTTTGCATGATGTTGAGCCCGTATTGCAGGATCACCAGGTCGTAACCCGCCAGGTCGTTGACCTGCGCGTTGACCGACGGGTTCGTCCAGAACATCGCCTGCCCGTTGTTGCTGCGCACCGAGTAGTTGTCGACCACGACGCCGTCGGCTTCGAAGACAGCGCCGTAGCCGATGAACCCTTCCGTCCCGGAGTTCACCTTGAATGCCAGCGAACGGATATGGGGCGCCGTGACCGTGACCTGCCGGACGGCGGCGGCTCCTTCGACCTCGAATTCGCGGCGGAGCGAATCGTTGAGCGTCAGTTCGATGCGGCTGTCGCCGGGGCTGATGAAGAACACCCGTGCCGCGGTGCAGGAGTCGAGCTGCTGCCGGTAGTCGGTGTTTTCCCACCGCGTGGAGGCGCCCTCCGAGGGCTGGCACACCCAGCCCGAGACGAAGAAGTGGCCGCGCAGGTTCTGGGGCGCCGCTTTGCGCTGCATGATGTTGTATGCCGTCCAGCCTTTCGACTGGGTTTTGATCGTGCGCCGGAAGACCGTCAGGGGCGATGCCATCGGGGCAAAGCCCGCGCCGCCCCCGCCGTAGGCCTGTTGCAGTTTCTCGCGCAGGTCGGCCGTGAGGATGTCGCCCTCGATGAACGAGTCGCCCAGTACGGCGATGCGCACCGGACGGCGGGCATAGAGCAGCGTGTCGTAGAATGCCCTGAGACGTCCCGAATCGGCCGGGGCGAACTGCTCGATCGCCACGAGCGCCGGGTTGAGCCGCACCGTGTCGGGGACTACCGCCCTGCGGCCGGAGCTGTCCTGCCGCAGCAGCCATTCGAAGGTGGTTTGCACGGGGCGGGGCGCTGTGTCCGCTTCGATGCGCTCGGCCTCGATGCGCCGGGCGACCTGTGCCATGTCGACGTGGAAATCGTCCTCGTCGAAGAGCGCCGGTTCGGCGGCTTCCGCCGCGGCGTCCTCGAACGACAGGATGTCCGACAGGATGTTGGCCCGGCGGAGCTTGACGCCGCCGAGGCTTTGCGGGGGGATAAAACTCACGGCCCCAAGCACTGCGATCAGCGCCAGGGCCGCGATCCATCCCCGGTGGGAGTAGTCTTTTTCGGGGGTATTCATCGGCCGTTTAGTCGCGTCGTCCGAGGATCAGGAAGACGTAGTAAAGCACCGAGGCGATGGCGCTGAGGGCTGCTACGAGGTAGGTGCGCGCTGCCCACGAGAGGGCTTCCCGGGCTTGTGCGAGCTGTGCGCCCTGCATCGTGCGGCTGACCTGCAGCCATTCCAGCGCGCGTGCCGAGGCGTTGTATTCGACGGGAAGCGTCACCAGCGAGAAGACCGCCGACATGGCAATCAGCCCCACGCCGATCCAGCACAGCAGTTCGTTCTGCGTCGTGGCGAGGATCACCAGTCCGAGGATGATGACCCACGTGGCGGCGGTCGAGGAGAACTGCACGATGGGTACCAGCTGCGAGCGCAGCGTCAGGGGTGCGTAGCCCCGGGCATGTTGCACGGCGTGCCCGCACTCGTGCGCCGCCACGGCTGCCGCTGCGACGCTCGTCGACGAATAGACGCTGTCGCTCAGGTTGACGGTCATCGTCTGCGGGTTGAAGTGGTCGGTCAGGTTGCCGCCCACGTGCGTCACTTTGACGTTATGGATGTTGTTGTCGCGGAGCATCTTCTCGGCCACCTCGGCGCCCGTGAGGCCGCCGGGGAACTGTACCTTAGAATATTTGCGGAAGACCGATTGCAGGCGTGCCTGCACGGCATAGCCGGCGATACCGATGACGATGATCAGGACGAACATTCCCATCGTCGCCGCCGAATAGTGTGCCGCACCGGAGGCCGGTTCGGCGTAGTATCCTGCCTGGAGCAGGGTGAAAAGCATGTGTGTCATAGTCATTTAGTTTTTTCTGTGTGTGTAATATGCGCCCGCCTGCTGCGAGGGCATCAGTACCATTTCATTAACGGTCATATGGGCCGGTAATTGTGCCGCCCATGCGATCGCCTCGGCGATGTCATCGCCGGTGAGCGGCTCGACGCCGTCGTAAACCCGGTCGGCGCGCTCCTTGTCGCCGTGGAAGCGCACCTCGGAGAACTCCGTCTCGACCATGCCCGGACGGATCTCCGTCACCTTGATGCCGCTGGCGAGCAGGTCGGCGCGCATGGCCTGCGAGATGGCGTGCACGGCGTGCTTCGAAGCGCAGTATACGGCGCCGTTCTCGTAGGGTTCTGTGCCGGCGATCGACCCGATGTTGAAGACGTGCCCGCCGCCTGCGGCCACCATCTTGGGAGTGATGACGCGCGTGACATAGAGCAGCCCCTTGACGTTGGTGTCGATCATGGCGTCCCAGTCGGTCGTGTCTCCCTTGTCGATGTGTTCGAGCCCGGCCGCAAGCCCGGCGTTGTTGACCAGCAGGTCGACGCGCCCGAGCGGTTCGAGATTGCGGCGCACGGCCTCTTCGCTGCGGACGTCGAACGTGAGCGTCGTGCAGCGGCCGCCTGCCGTCTCGATTTCGCGGCGGAGCGATTCGAGCCTTTCGCTACGCCGTCCCGTCGCTATGATGTCGTAGCCTTCCGTCGCGAGCCGGAGCGCCGTGGCGCGTCCGATGCCCGATGTGGCCCCTGTGACCAAAGCCTGTTTTTTCATCCGAATAACGTGAATATGTTTGTGTCGACCCATGTCGGAAGCTGTCCCTTGGGGGTGCCCGGTTTGCCTTCGGCCGTTCCCGGAGCTGCCGGGCTCCGTGTCCGTGCCCCCCCCCCGGATCCCGCCTGCACGAAGCGGGGCTTCCAATTAATTGGGTTATTTCGGACAAAAATACGAAATAATTGTGTTTCTTTGCATAAATTTTCCAGCAAATTCAGCAGCCGTGAACCTTGCCTTTTTCATCGCCCGCCGGACGGCGCAGCACACCCCGGATAACAAACCCGGGGTGATGGAGCGTATCGCCGTGATTTCCGTGGCGTTGAGCGTGGCAGTGATGATCCTGGCCATGGCCGTGATCATGGGGTTCAAGTACGAGGTGGCACGCAAGGTAACGGCCTTTGCGGCGCATGCCGTCGTGACCGACGTGCGGGGTGTCGGGACGCTCGATTCGGAGCCCGTGCGCCGCAGCGCCCGCACCGAAGGGCTGATCCGCTCGACCCGGGGATTCGCTTCGATGGCTTCGTATGCCGTCAAGGGCGGCATCGTCCGTACGGCCGACGCCGTGGGCGAGGTGATGCTCAAGGGGGTGGATACGGCCTATGACTGGTCGGCCTTCCGCGGATGGCTCGTCGACGGGGATTTGCCCCGTGTGGGGGATTCGATCCGCACGAAGGACATCCTGCTTTCGCGCAGCCTGGCTGACCGGCTGATGCTCGGCGTGGGCGACCGTGTGGAGATGCTCTTCGTCGAGGCCGGCGACACGCCGCGCCGCGACCGGTTCAAGGTGGCGGGGATTTACTCGTCGGGGATGGACGAGATGGACAACACGGTCATCCTGACCGACCTGCGCAACGTGCAGCGCCTCTCGGACTGGGCGCCGGACGAGATTTCGGGATACGAGGTCTTTACCGACGATCTGGCCGGGGCGGACGATTTCGCCCGCAGGCTGGGGCACACGCTCCTCTACGACGAGGACGACGCCACGGCGAACCTGGCCGTCACGAGCGTGACGGAACTTTATGCCAGCATCTTCGACTGGCTCAAGGCGCACGACGTGAATGCCGCCGTGATAATCGTCATCATGCTCGTGGTGGCTTTTTTCAACATGACCTCGGCGCTGCTGATCCTCGTGCTCGAACGCACGCGGATGATCGGCCTGCTCAAGGCCTTCGGCATGCGCAACTGCCAGTTGCGGCAGGTGTTCCTGTGGCGGGCGTCGTTCATCACCCTGCGCGGCCTGGCGTGGGGGAATGCTGTGGGGCTGGGGCTGTGCTTCGTGCAGCGGTATTTCCATGTCGTGCGGCTCAGCTCCGAGGGGTATCTGCTCTCCGAAGTCCCTATTTCGCTGGGGTGGGGCTGGTGGCTGGCGCTGAATGCCGGTGCCGTGGCGGCGATCGTCGCGCTGCTCGTGGTGCCGACCTATATAGTATCGACCGTGAAACCCGACGAATCAATCCGTTACGAATGACCGTGAAGCCCTATAACACCGGACAGACCAAGAAGGAGGAGGTGCGTGAAATGTTCGACAACATCGCACCCAAATACGACCTGCTGAACCATACGCTCTCGATGAACATCGACCGCATCTGGCGCCGCCGCGTGGTGCGCATCGTGCGCCGCAGCCGCCCGCACCGTATCCTGGACGTGGCGACCGGTACGGGCGACCTGGCGATCGAGATGGCGCGCCGCATACGGGACGTGCACGTGCTGGGTGTCGACCTCTCGGAAAAGATGCTCGACGTGGCGCGTTGCAAGGTCGCCGCCCGCGGCCTCGACGAGCGGGTCGTGCTCGATGTGGGCGACGCGGAGCACCTGCGAGTCTCGGACGCTTCGGTCGACGTGGTGACCGTAGCGTTCGGCGTGCGCAACTTCGGCGACCTGGAGGCCGGCCTGCGCGAGATGGCCCGCACAATAAAACCCGGGGGCAAGGTCGTTATACTGGAGTTCTCGCGTCCCCGCAACCGGCTGTTCCGGGTGCTGTACGAGTTCTATACCTATAAGATACTGCCGCGCATCGGCGGCATGGTGTCCAAGGACAAACGTGCCTACGAATACCTGCCTGCCTCGGTCGGGGAGTTCCCTGCGCCCGCGGAGTTCATGTCCATGATGGAGCAGGCGGGGTTCCGCGGCTGCCGGGCCCGGAGCCAGAGTTTCGGGATCGCGCAGATATATACCGGCCAGCGATGAGGAAATGGTTATACTGCATATTGCTCACGGCGATGGTGCTGCCGATGGTTTCGTGCCGCCGGGCGGTCGAGAAGGCCCGGCGCAATATCCGTCTGGAAGCGGTCGAAAAGGTCGAACGCAAGGGGATGGGCGGCGCCGAGGCCGTAGTGCGCGTGAAGAACGGCACGGGGTACAAACTGGTGCTGGAACGTGCGAAGGTCGATCTCTTCTACGCCGGGAGCCGCGTGATGAGCATCATCCTCCACGGCCGTGTCGAGGTGCCGCGCCGGACGACCGGCAGTTTCACGTCGCTGTGGCGCGTGAGAACTACCGACCCGATGGCCTATTACGTGATGGTGAAAAAAATCCGCGAGGACGATATTTCGCAGGTCGCCGTTTCGTTTGCGGTCGAGGGGCGCGGGGGGCCGGCTTCGGTAAAAAATTCGGAAGAGATGGTGCCGTTGTCGGAATTTTTGAATATCTTTGGGCTGTCCTTGCAGGACGTGAAAAACTATCTGGACGAGTAATGCGCAGACTGACGACTTTCATAGCGGTGATTTTCGCCGCGGCGGCTTTCGCTCCGCTGCGGGCGCAGTCGCTCGATGCCTTCAAGGAGCGCCTGGCCGCCCCGGTGGTCTCCGACGCTGCTTTCGGCACGGCCAGGGTCACCGTCACCGAGTACGGCGATGCGGAGAAGGCTGTCGACGACGCTTCGCGCGGAGGGCAGCGCCTGCGGCTGCGCGGTTACAGGGTCTGTATCTTCTTCGACAACGGGCAGGATGCCCGCGCCGGGGCCTTTGCCGCGGAAGCCCTTTTCAAGGAGACCTATCCCGGGATCATGGTATACCCGGTATACGAGAATCCCTATTTCAAGGTCGTGGTGGGAAACTGCCTGACGGCGGAGGAGGCCATCATCCTGAAGGGTAAGATCGCATCGACATTCCCCAAGGCATTCGTGAAGAGCGAGGAGTTCTCCATGGCAGACCTTTTGAACTGAAAGGTTGGATTCCCTGCTCCGTTTTCGGCGCGTGGCACGGTCTGCGGGCAGCCTATGCCCCTGCTTGCCAAAAACATACGCACGCCTTGAAAATATCGGAAATTTTTATTTGCAATATTCTTACGAATATATATCTTTGCGACGTTACAGAATAACTAATAATTAAACCTTTAACGCTTATGAAAAAGATTTTTTCTTTTGTTGTTGTCATGGCTGCCGTAGCAATGGTAAGCTGCTGCGGTAATTCGAACAAGAAGGCTGCCGAGAGCGGGGCTGCCGCTGCTGCGACCGAAGCTTCGGCTTGCGCCGGCTGCGACGCGAAGTGCGATGCCGAGGCATGTGACTCGACCAAATCCTGCTGCGCCGAGAAGTGCGATTCGACCAAGTCGTGCTGTGCCGAGAAAGCTGAAGATGCATGCTGCAACAAATAAATTGTCGGGCATGAGAGTGAGGGAGATTCGAAAGAATCCCCTTTTTTTGTGCCCGGTTTTCCCGGCCCGGCCGGAATCCTGCGAAGGGGTGGCGGTGCCTTGCAGCCGCTTCTGACGACAGGCAGTTGCGGCTTGTTTATTATTTCTGACATGTGCCGCGTTTTTTCATAATTATGGTTATATTTGTGTAGTTTTGATTTTTACGGGTTTCAATTGTGCCTCGACTTAATCTCAAATTTAGAATTATGAAAAAACTGATCGGCATCGTTGCCGCGCTGGCGGTGTTCTTTGCCCTGCAGGCGTGCGGAGAGGGCGACGACCCCGCTCCCGGAATACGGTTATCTACGGAAACCCTCGATTTCCCGGCCGGGAAATCGACCCTCGACCTGGTGGTTTCCTGCCCGCAGCAATGGCGCCTCCGGGTCAGTGCCGCGTGGTGTTACGTGCTGGGCGCGGATGTCCTGAACGAGCCGTGCGAGGGAAAGACCTTTAAGGTCGGCGTGGATGGCAACAACTCCCTCGAGGGCCGTGAGGCACTGATTACGTTGACGGGGGCGGACGGGACGGTGAAAACCGTTACGGTGACGCAGGGGGCCGCGGAAGAACTCTCGCCCGTCATCAAGTCGTTCCGGTTCCGGACGGCGGCGAATGCGGCGAAATTGCCGCAGGATGTGGTGCTGGAGGTCGGTGACGGCATTATTTCCGGCAGGACTTCATTCGTGGTGGAGAACAAGGTGCTCGTCCCCGAGTTCGAATTCGAAGGCGAGGGGGTTTATATGGGGTCGCAGGAGATCGCCAGCGGAGAAACCGAGGTGGATTTTTCGGGCCCGGTCGTGCTGACGGTCAGGAGCAAAAGCGGCGAGGAGCGGGAGTACAGGGTCAGCCTGGTCAGCTTCACGGGGCTGCCCGTGGTCTATATCGACACCGGCGGCATACCGGTCGTCTCGAAGGAGGAATATGTGGCCGCTTCGCTTAAGATCGTGGATAACAACGGGCTGCGCCCGAGCAGTGTCTTCAAGGAGGATGTCACTATCAAAGGGCGCGGAAACAGTACGTGGGGCATGCCGAAGAAACCCTACCGGCTGAAGTTCGGCAAGAAACAGTCCCTGTTGGGTGAACCCAAGGACAAGTCGTGGGTGCTGCTGGCCAACTATATGGACAACGCCTGCGGGATACGCAATGCGACGGCCTATGCGATCGGCCACCTGAGCTGTCTGGAGTTTACGCCGACGACCCATTTCGTCGATGTTTTCCTCAATGACCGTTACAACGGCACCTACCAGCTTTGCGAGCACATGAAGATCTCCGAAGACCGGGTGAACGTGACCGACGAGGGATACCTGCTCGAGGCCGACCAGCTCGACCGCCTGAGCCCGGACGACGTTTATTTCCGCACGGAGCGTATCCTGATGAATATCAAAGACCCCGACGTGGAGCCCGGGAGCCCGCAATACGAATGGATCAGGAATTACGTCAACGAAGCGGAGAATGCCCTCTATGGTGCGGATTTCGCCGATCCCGAAACGGGGTATGCCAAGTACCTGAACGTCGATACGTATGTGGACTGGTACGTGATCAGCGAGATCACCAAGACCAACGACGCGTCGCTCTATACGAGCTGCTATATGAATATCGCGCCCGGCGGGAAGCTGAACATGGGGCCGATCTGGGATTTCGACATCTGCATGGGCAATACGAAGTGGAACGGTACGGACGGGCGCGGCCCCGAAGGGTACTGGAACCGCGAATCGCCGTGGTTCGAGCGGATGCTGCAGGATCCGGCCTTCGTGCGGAAAGTCAAGGAACGCATCGGCTATTTCAAGTCCAACCTCGCCGTCATCCTGGCGCAGGTGGACGGCGAGGCCGCCTATGCCGAGGCTTCGGTCGTCGAGGATAACCGGCTGTGGCATAACCTGAAACCGGAGGGAGCGGCGGACAGCGAGGTGAAAACCGCGTTCCGGCAGGAGGTTCGGGCGATGAAGGAGTGGCTGACGGCGCGCCTCGACTGGCTCGACCGGGCCTCTTTTCAGGATTAGGGCAACGGACAGGGCGGCACAGGATGCCGCCCTGTTTTTTTCGGGCTATCCCGGCTGCGGGTTTTTGCCCGTAGGAGAGCCCCCTCTCTCCTGATGCGGAGGTGGTGATATGCCGGGCGGACTCCGGGCGGGGAGTCCCCTCCGGCAGAGAACATGCAGCGGTGTATGTTATGCCAAAAAAACCTATATTTGCACGAACACAAACATTACCACTATGAAAGTATTGCTTATAAACGGCAGCCCCCACAGGGAGGGGAACACTTTTATTGCCTTGTCCGAGGTTGCCCGGACGCTCGAAGCCCAAGGCATCGGGACGGAGATCGTCCACATCGGGACGAAAGCCATGCAGGGGTGTATCGCCTGCGGGAAATGTGCGGAACTGGGGCATTGCGTCTTTTCCGATGCCGTGTATACCGCTGTGCGGGAGAAGCTTGCCGAGGCCGACGGCCTTGTGGTCGGCTCGCCGGTCTATTATGCCGGGCCGAACGGTTCGCTTTGCGCGCTGCTCGACCGCGTGTTTTATTCGTGCGGCCGCGATCTGGCCTACAAGCCTGCCGCAGCCGTGGCTGTCTGTCGCCGTGGCGGGGCGAGTGCGACGTTCGACCGCCTGAACAAGTATTTTACGATTTCGAATATGCCCGTCGTGTCGTCGCAATATTGGAACAGCGTGCACGGACGGGTGCCGGGCGAGGCGCACGAAGATGCCGAAGGCTTGCAGACGATGCGGGTGCTGGCGAGGAACATGGCGCAACTGCTGAAGGCCGGCGTCGGCCCCCGTCTGGCCCCGGAACCCGAAGAACGGGTGTGGACGCATTTCATCCGCTGACCGCCGCGGGGCTGGATTTCAGGATGGAGCAGAGTGCACAGAAAAGGAATTGGCAACGACCGTTAGTCGTTGCCAATTCCTTTTTTATGATATAGTTGTCGAGGATTGCCTGGCCGGCAATGTTGGTTTCCATCTTCTAATAGGCTGTTATGACCCGGCTCGTTTCGCTCGTCGTCGTACCGCTGGCACCCGTCGCCTGGCACTTTACATAATAGGTCGTCCCGGCTTTCAGGCCGCTGATCGTCGCTTTGATGAGGCTGCCGGTTACGGTGGCGCTTTTGCCCCTCGTCGGATCGGATGTGGTGCCGTAATATATCTTGGCGTCCGAAACCTTCGCTTCATCCTTGTTGTAAATCTTATAGGTTACGGTTACCGAGGTTTTGGTCGCCGTAAAATCGTAAAACCCGATATCGGGCTTTTCTGCCGGGGAGCCCGGATCCGCTCCGCTTCCGGAAGTTGACACATAATAGAAATAGTTGCTATACGTGTCGTAGTCGGCTATCATTACCAGTTCCGAGTCCGTCATTTTTCCGATGCGGCTGTGTCCGAAGCCGAAGGCCGTGCTGTATGCTCCGTTCGTCTTGGGGTCTCCCGTGTCCCATTGGCAACGGATCATTTCCCCGTCGATCCACCACCAGCCTGAATGGGTGTTGTTCAGGTACAGGTAGTGCCATGCGCGGTCGGTTGCGCCCGAAAATGTTATTGTATTCAATACGTAGGGGTTATTCAGAACTTTTTCAGTGCCGTCTTCTACTTTGATTTCTTTGGCCAGTTTCCAATGTGTGTCCAGGAGTTGCCGTTCGAGTTCCTGGCCGGTTGCCTGCGGCCCATTGCCGCTTTCTCCACCTTCGTCGCTGCTGCACGATACAAGCATGACGTATCCGATTACCAATATGGATCTGGCAATATTGATTAGTTTCATCGGTTCCGTTTGTTTATGATTTCTGGGGTGTTTGAGTCGTTGGGATTTCGGCTTTCGATAAATTGTTACATTGTTTCGGGACTTCGACCCGGGATTATTCCCTTGCCGCTTCCGGGGGCGGCAGGGGAATGGGGCCAAACATCCGGCTGTTGTCGTACGTATCAGAAATAGTAATTGAATGCGATCGTCGCGCCGACGTTCAGGCCGAGCGAGAAGTCCCGGTTGGATACTTTGTTGTCGCCGTCTTGTTTGATAACGGTGGTCTTCGTACTGGGCGAACTCCACGAAAGCGATCCGGAAACGAGCATGTCGCCGCGTTCTTGTGCACATAGTGTCGATGCCATTCCCACCAGTGCGAAACAAAGAAATAGTTTTTTCATAATAAACTGAATTTAGGTAGATAATGGATGTTTTTGCTTGCGATACTAAATTGTATATTGTTTATCCGTTCGTTTGGAACGGAGGGTTTTCTCTTCATTTCAGGCAGCCGTATGTGTTTTGTGCGGGAACGACGTTGGACGGATCGGTAGTCTGACAGGTCTGAAATGAAAAATCGCCTCTATTACAGATGATAGAAATCTGTAATAGAGGCGATTTTATAAAAGCACAGACTTACCGGTCGGTCTTTGTCTGTCGATCCTGCGGTCAGGCGGATCATCCTGCGGAGAGGAGGGGATTCGAACCCCTGAAACCCTTTAGGGGTTTACTCGCTTTCCAGGCGGGCCAGTTCAACCACTCCTGCACCTCTCCTTTCGGTTCGCAAAGGTAATAATTATTTTCAGATTTTACCAAAAATTGCCGTTTTTCCTTCAGGGGGCAAGCGCCCGGTTCCGGGGCGGGTGCAACGCGGCGGTTTGCCCGCAGCCGGCCGAACCAGCAGGAGGTTATCGCATTCAGCCGGTTTCCGTTGGCCGCCATCGGCAGGCATATCATCGTGGAAAATGAAAACGGGACTGTCTAAACTTGTTAGGCAGTCCCTTGCGACACACTATCGAAAACAAATTGCGTTGTTAACGATTGTCCTGCGATTTTTTCGTGTACTGGTTATGGCCTTCGGGATTGTTGCTGCGCGAAGTACGCCCTGAACCGGACGACTGGCTGCTTGCGGTTCCCCGGCTCGCCGAGCTGGTGCGCGAAGTGGTCGTACGCGACGACTTTTCCGCCGATTTGCTTTGTCCGGACTGTGTATGGCCGGAGGTTTTGTTGTTAGACTCTTTCATGACTTTTAAAGAATTAAGTGAGACATAAATGCTGCCCGCCAGCCGAAGGGCCGAAGCCATGCGGTTGAAAGCCAGCCTGTACCGCATCTCCCCGCCGGGATGTACGGTATAGCTGACAACACAAAATAGATACCGAATATTTACGGAATATTTACCGGAGCCCGAAGTGGATGATGCTCAGCCGGGAAATGCTATGCGAATCAATCCTTTTTTCGTACCCAAACGGCTAATTTGCCTCCGTGTACTTTGAAAAGGGCCTTCCCGTCGTCGCCGATGGTCAGTTCGTCGTCGTAGCTTCCGGTGATCTCATGCCACGTTTCGTTGGCATGCATTACGCCTACGGACATCACTTTTTCGCCGTCCTCGCCGTTGGAAAGGAGCAGTGCCAGGCCGGAATCCGGATGTTGTGCGTCGCCCGAGCGGGTGAAACCTACCGTATTGGGATGGTCGAAATAATCCGTCTGTTCGCCGAAGGCGCGGGAGCGACGGGCATCGAGCAGAATATCGAGGATGGGACGGTGGGGCGACCCTTCGCCTTTCATGCTGTAATAATCGCCGTAGAAGACGCAGGGGTACCCCTCTTTCATCAGCAGGATCAGGCCGTACGCCAGCGGTTTGAACCACGATTTGACCTGCGATTCGAGCGAGCTGCCGCGCTGCGAGTCGTGGTTGTCCACGAACGTCACGGCCAGCGTGGGGTATTTCTGCACGAGCGTGTCGTCGAGCAGCGTCCGCATGTCGAAGTCGCGGCCCTGCTGCGATGCCGTGAAAAGTTTGAAGTGAAGCGGCGCGTCGAACAGGTCGATCTGGTGGTCTACGGCGTCGAGGTAGGCCTCCAGCGACTCGAAATCGCCGCTCCAGTACTCACCGACGGCGTAGAACTCTTTGCCCCGCGAAGCCCGGACGTTGTGCATGAAGTCGGCGATGAAGGCATTCTTGATGTGTTTGAGCGCGTCGAGGCGCATGCCGTCCGCGTCGAGCGTTTGGGCGATCCATACGCCCCAGCGTTTCATTTCTTCGACCACCTCGGGATGGTCGAAGTCCACGTCGTTGAAGATCAGGAAATCGTAGTTCCCGTTCTCGCCGTCGACGCCTTCGCTCCACTTCTTGCCTTCGCCCTGGATGAGGTAGATGGCCCGTTTGCCGGTCTCGTAAACCTGGTCGGTTCCCGAGAAGTGGTACCAGTGCCATTTGAAAGGAGAATATTTGTCGCCGCGTCCCGGAAAGGAGTATCCCGTCCACCCCTCGACTTCGACGGGTGCGCCGATCACTTGCTCGCGGTTCTCGGGATCGACCTCGCAGGCCATGAACTTCTCGGTATAGTCGGCGCCTGTCTTCTGGTTCATCACCGTGTCGAGGTAGACGGCTATCCCGTTCTCGTGGAGCGCCGCGACCGCTTCTTCCAGTTCGTGCCGCGTGCCGTACTTGGTGCGGACGGTGCCTTTCTGGTCGAACTCCCCCAAGTCGTAGAGGTCGTATACGGCGTATCCCTCGTCCTGTTGTTCGTCGGCCTTGTAAGCCGGCGGTATCCAGACCGACGTAATGCCGATGTCGTGCAGGTGTTTGGCATCCTCTTTCAGGTGCACCCATAATTTACCGTCGTTGGGCAGATTCCATTCGAAATACTGCATCATTACTCCGTTTTTCATAAAGCCGATATATGTTTAATGTTTACGCGTTTTCGTTGCAAAGGACATGCTAAACAGGATGAACGCCCCGGGGAAATTCCGGGGCGTTCTGACCTGCAAGCCGGCGGTGTCGTCAATCCTGTCCGACCGGCTGGCGCCGGGGCGCTTTCGTGTCCTGCGAATCGTACTGGCTCCACTGGAGGTTTTTCTCTGGCGTAGCCTTGCGGATTTCGCTGCTGCGCTGCTTGCTGAGCTTCTTGTCCGCGCTGCGCACCGAAGCCTCCGTGCGGGGTGTGCCCTGCGGTTCGAGTTCGGTGAGCCCGTCGGTTTCGAGTACCTGCTGGCGCGGATTTTCGACATACAGCCACTCTTCGCCCAGGCCGATGCTTTCGCCTTCGTTCCACGGCCCGCGGGCATCCTCGCCCATCGAGTGGTTGGAGTAGATATTGCTGTAGCGGGGGTCGCTTTGCAGCACACCGGGCGGGAAATTGGGCTGGATGGTGTCCAGTGCCGCCTCGAACTGCTGGAAATGCGCCACTTCGCGTGTCATCAGGAAATTGAGTGTCGCGAGCACGTCCTTGTCGTCGGTGAACTGCATCAGGTATTCGTAGACGATCTTGGCACGCGATTCGGCGGCGATGTCCGAGCGCAGGTCGACCGTCAGGTCGCTGTTGGCATTGACATAGGAGCCTTGCCAGGGGACGCCGTTGCTGTCGGTGAGGCGTGGCCCGCCGCCCGTCAGCACGCCGAACTGCGGGTTGACCGAAAAGGCCGAATGGATGAAGTCGTCCTTCGAAATGCCTTCGCCGAAGACGTCGTTTCGCTCGGCCGCATCTTTGAGGTTGCCGTTTACGCCTGCGAGGAGCATCTGGATCGTGGCCCCGACGATTTCGAGGTGTCCCAGCTCCTCGGTGGCGATATCCATCAGCATATCGTACTTGTCCGGATAGGGGTTATGGCAGGCGAAGGCCTGCACGAAATACTGCATCGCAGCTTTCAGCTCGCCGTTGCCGCCGCCGAATTGTTCGAGCAGCAGCCGTGCGAAGCGGGGATCGGGTTTCGATACCCGCGCTTTGAACTGGAGTTCTTTGGAGTGGTAAAACATAGATTCGTTGTTTTAAGTTGAACATGCCGGAGGCCGGTTTTTTCCGGGAGGTTCGTCGCAGAGGCCTCCGCTCCCGGTCGTCATTCCCGGGGACGGGCCTTCTGCGGACGTCCCGTTGCGGCCGGCCGCATTGCCGGCGTAATTAGTGCCTTTTGTCCGGATTTTGTCCGTTCATCCGGTTTTCGGCGCTCTGTTCCCTGTCGGAACCTTTCTCTTCCCAGTACGAACCCGTCTTGGAGCCGTATTGCGACGAATTCTCCGGCTGCTGCCGCTGGTAGGAACTCCCTTGGTTACCGCCGGCGTGCATGCCGCTGTTGTCGCCGCTATTGCTCCGGCTGTCCAGATCGTTCGTGTTGGCGTTGGTTCTGGGATTGTTCTGCATTTCGTTTTCCTGCTCACGGCTCTCGCCGTAGATGTTGTCATTCTTATTCATAATCGTAATATTTTAGTGATTCGGTTTGATAGGTGTTTCGGTTGCGGATCCGTCGTGCCCTTCGGTCTTGACGACCTTGTTGTAAAGCCCCATGATCAGCAGCGGGGCGGCCCACTGCCCGACCAGCAGCGCGGTGGATTTCCGGCCGCGGCACATCATGCAGGCAGAGGCTGCCAATGCGCTCAGCCCGGCACACAGATAGACCATCGAGGGAATTTTGGACGTCTTTTTTTCTACGGCAACAGTGGCGTTGCCTTCTTGCGGTTGATTGTTCGACATGGTTTTGCTGGTTTAAAAACCGGAGCAGGGAACTGCTCCGGTTGTAATTGATACTTAAGACGATCCTTTAATAGATCGTTATCTTGACGATCCCGTCCACGGCGGGAACCGGGAAGGTGTCGCCCACAGCGCTGATGGCCTTGTCCTCGGGCATCCGGGTTCCGCCGAATACGAACTGGGCGTTGCCCGCTCCGGGATACTGGCTTACGGCCGTGCCGTCGTCAAGCAGGACGGTCTTGCTCGTCACCTCGCCTTTGGTCAGGGCATTGAGTTCGGGGCCGTTTGCAAAGAACCAGTCGTTGGAATAACCGAACATCGTTGCGAACGCCACTTTTTCGTTGGCTGCAGCCTCATAGGTGCATTCCATGCTCTTGCCCGGCAGGACGGTGTCCGTAAGCGTGTAGATCTTGCGTACCTGCGGGACTTTTTCGAGCGAAGCTTTCAGCTGCGCCGGATCGCCGCGCTGTGCGAGCGCTGCAAGACCCAGCTGCGCATCTTTCTGTCCCAACTGGTAGATCGGGTTGGTGTTGCCCGTGTAAACCACTACGATGGCGCCGTGCAACGTGGTGATGATTCCCGTTTGGTCGGCGACAAGCGATTTGAGGGGGTCGACATTGCCTGCTTCGGCCAGCTTGGTCAGCTCCACGCCCGATTTCTGGTCGACGCTGAAGAACGGTTTGTCCATCACCAGGTCGCCGTCGAGCAGGTTCGATACGACGAATACACCGCCCGAGAACGGGGTCTCATTCGCCGTGCCGGCAGAAATATTGGAGATCGTACAGGTGAACAGCGACTGTGCGGCATCGAAGGTCAGGCTCACCTGGAGCAGGCTCGATGCGGCCAGATAGTTGTGTCCTTCGGAGTCCGTGCCCTTCACTTCGGTTACCACGCCGGCCTGGGCTACGCCCGGATGATTGACATCGGGGCCGGGCTGTTCGTTTACGCGGGTTCCGTTGTCCCAGAGTTTCACGGCATCGGCAATGATGCCGGTATAAGGCACTCCCGAATCGTTGAAGAGCTGGATGCCCGGATTCTCCGGGGCGAAGAACAGGTCGTTGGAATTGGAATACATAGTGGCGAACATCAGGCGCTGCCCTTTGGCTGCGTGGAATGTGAACGACGTCGTTTGCCCGGGGGCCACGGCGGCGAACGTGCCGCTCTGGACGTAATTCTTCGTCGGGATGACGTTTTCGAACTTGATCGTCGGCTTCGTGCCGGGAGCGCTGTTGTCGTCATCGTCGTCGCAGGCGGTAAAAGCGAATCCTGCGAAAAGCAACGCCGCAGCGAATGCGGTGCAAAAGTACTTTTTTTTCATAGTGGAATTGATAATTAAATAAAGTTAACAATCGGTTAAACCATAAGTGTTTTTTATATTAAGGTATGTGCTCGTATTTGTTGTCCGGCACCCTTTACAGTGCAGTTCCGTGCATCATTTATGCCATGAAAAATACTTTTGGATGGATTGGAAAAGCGGGAGGATGGATATTCCTGCAAAACACGCAGTAAGGCGAGGATGGATTTTTTTTCGACCTCGTCCGCCGGGGTAAAACCTTCTTCCTGCGGTGGTTCGGGTGCTGTTTCGGCAGATTTTTTGCGGATTCGGGATTGTAACGTCCGCCACTCCCGGTGCCGGAGGCTTTGGGCGGAATAACCACGCAAATATGGATGCAACGGCAAAAAACCTTTTGAACCTTCAACGGGAGGAGGCCACCTTGTGCGAAGTCTACCGCCGGCTGGCCGAACTGGAAAAAGACCCGGTTCGCCGGCAGACCCTGGTGCGTATCATGCACGACGAAAGACGGCATTGCGCGATCCTGAAGCGCAGGACGGGACGCGAAATGGCTCCCGATCCGAAACGGGTTTTCTGGTATGTGTGGATAATGCGGGTGCTGGGGCCGGCTTTTGTCGTCCGGCAGATGGAGCTGTGTGAAAAAGGCACGGAGGCGAGTTATTCCCTGTATGCCGAGCGGGAGGAGTTCATTCGGATCGCTTCGGAGGAAAAGCGCCACGGGGAGGATCTGACCAACCTGGCCGGCGGAATGCGGCTGTCCTATATGAGTTCGGTGGTATTGGGCCTGAACGACGCTCTGGTCGAATTCACGGGGGCGCTGGCCGGGTTCACGCTTGCGCTGAACGAACCGCGGCTCGTGGCGCTTACGGGCAGCATCACAGGTGTCGCCGCCGCCCTTTCGATGGCCGCTTCCGAATACCTTTCGACCAAATCGGACGCTGCCCGGGAGAAGCATCCGCTGCGGGCCGCCCTCTGTACCGGAACCGCCTACCTCGTGACGGTCGCCATTCTGATAATTCCCTATCTACTTTTTTCGAATGCCGTCACGGCATTGAGCGTCATGCTTCTGGCCGCATTGACCGTGATAGCCCTGTTCAATTACTATTACGCCGTGGTGCGCAGCGAAAGTTTCAGACAGCGTTTTTTTGAAATGGCGCTTCTGAGTTTCGGCATCGCCGGGATCAGTTTTCTGATCGGCTACGGGCTCAAATATTTTACGGGCATAGAGATGTAGAATAACCGTGCGCCGATAAAAGCCGGCTGGTTCGGACTCAGGATGCCGGACTGTACGGCAAATCCATTAAATATATGATTTCCAATATGAAGATTATTTTTTCGATAAATTCAACCTCAATGGAATATCATTTGCAAGTATTCCGTATGTCAATCATCACTTAAATTCTTTATATTATGAAAAAAATTCTTTTACTCATCGCATCCGCGGCAATCGCTTTGGCCGTGAATGCTGCTCCCCAGAAGGTGGATTTCGGTAAGTTGCCGAAGAATTCGCAGGAATTCATTCAGAAAAACTTCCCGGGCGAAAAAGTGAAGGCCGTGGAAATGGATCGCGAGGCGTCGTGGGACAAATACACCGTCTATTTCAACAGCGGCAACCAGGTCTCCTTCGAAGGCGGCAGCGGAGATTGCAGCCAGATTATCATGAAGAACGGTTCGGTTCCGATGTCCGTGATTCCCGCCAAGGTCAAAACCTATGCAGGCAATACTTACCCGGGGCAGCGAATCGTCATGATGGAAACGACGGCCGACGGCTACAAAGTAGCGCTTTCGGACAAGACGGTTCTCGATTTCGACAAGGACGGTAACTTCACGAAAGCGACGAAATAACTTTTGCAGTGTGAAAATCGCAGGGAGTGCCCGCAGTTGTGCTCCCTGCTTTTTTTTGCTGTCGGCCCAGCGGGCCGTAACAGGATAAACCAGCGTGTGCCATGTGTTATCATATCTCCCTTGCTGCCGGAGCCGAAGAACTGGCCCGGCGTTTCGGCCGTAAAACCGATCTGGTCAGAAAATTCCGGCCTGCATACCATGTATGTGCCTTTTCGCACCTCCCGTATCCGGTAGTTACCAGAGACGAGCAGATACAGTATTTCCGCTGGGGGCTGATCCCGTATTGGATCGGGAAGGCCGCCCAGACCGTGACGATCCGCAATCAGACGGTCGTCGCGTGTGCGGAAACTATTTTTGAAAACGCTTCGTTCCGGGTTCCGATCCGCCGGCGGAGGTGCCTGATCCCGGTGAGCGGATTTTTCGGGTGGCACCACGGGCAGGCGCAGAAGACTCCCTACTACGTGACGGTAAAGGATCGGCCTGTCATCGCCCTTGCGGGCGTTTTCGACTGCTGGATCGACCGCGATTCGGACGAGGTCGTAATGACGTATTCGGTCATAACCACCGAGGCGAATCCGATGATGCGCCACGTCAACAACAGGGATTGCCGGATGCCGGTTATCCTGCATGACGGCGACGAGGAGCGCTGGCTGCATCCGGAACTGTCCGACGGGCAGATCGCCGCGTTGCTGAAACCCTATCCGGAGCAGATGATGGTCTGCGAACCCGCGCAGCCCGATTTCATGCGCAAAGTTTCCGGCGATCCGGGCATTCTCATGCCGGCATAGGTTCCCGGTGGCGGCCTTTCCCCGAAATATTGCGGCAAAAAAAAGAGAAGTCTCAGACTTCTCTTTTTCGATGTCGGGCCACCGGGCTCAGTGTACCTTCTCCTTGATCCGGTTGGAGGCCTGTGTGGCCGTCTCCTTTACTTTGTGTGCGGCTTTGGTCATGCCCTCTTTGGCCGCATTTTTGACCTTCGTGCCGGCTTCTTCGATTTTGCCGGCCATTTTGCGGACACCCGTCTTTGCCTCGTTTTCCGCCTCGATGGCGGTCTCCTGGGCGTCGTCCTTCAGCTTCTGCATGTTTTCCTGCAGATTGTGCTTGGCCTTTTGGCCGTGTTCTTCCGCCTTGTGGACTGCTTTTTCGGCGTGTTCCCGATACGTTTCGTTCTCTTTTGTCGAATACTTTTCCATAATTACATTGTTTTAACGGTTTTGTGCCGTGTGAACAGCGATACGATCCACAGCAGGACGATGGCGCCGATGACGGAGGAGAGGAAAGTCCCCCAGGTGCCCGTCGGCACCCATCCGAACAGCGAAACGAGCCAGCCGCCCAGAATGCCGCCGACAAGGCCGACGATCAGATTGACCAGCAATCCGGAGCCGCTGCCTTTGAAGATCAGGCTGGCGATCCATCCGGCCGCCAGGCCGATGAGTAAATACCATAAGAAATACATATGTTTTTTAATTTTGGTTGACAATCAGGATAATACAAATTCTGTACCCGGGAGGATGAACGGCCCGGAAATTATTCGCGGTATGCGATAATGGCCGAAGAGGGCGCTATCCGGACAATGCCCCCGGGCATGCGGTCGCGGCTGCCGGGATCGATCCGGCCGTCGCGGCAGACTACGGTCCAGTCCGCTTCGGGAATGTGGAACTCGGCCTGTTGGCGGTTGCCGTTATAGGCTACCAGGATCTCTTTCCACGCATCGCCGTTCGCATATTCGCCCAGCGTATAGGCGATCACTCCCGAGTCGCCCGTGTCGAGGAAATGAAGCCCCTGCTGCAGCCCTTCTGCCGTCGGGATACGGAATGCCGGATGGGCTTTCCGGAGTGCGATCAGTCCCCGGACATAATCGAACAGATCCCGGTTTTTGGCTTTCAGGGCCCAGTCGATCCGGTTGACGGCGTCGGGCGAACGGAAACTGTTCGGTTCCCCCTGTTTGTCCTGCATCATCTCTTCGCCGGCGCGGATGAAAGGAACCCCCTGTGCCGTGAGCAAAATCGTGTGTATCAGTTTGTCGATAGGCGGCAGCTCGTCGTCGGCATGGTCGCCCTTGACGGAAAGTCTCAGTTTGTCGATCACCGTGTAGCCGTCGTGGCTGGCGACGAAATTGACTGCCTGCGAAGGGGCGGATGCATATGGCACGGAGCTGTATAACAGTCCGTTATAATCCACTTGCGGATGCTGTGTGGCGCCCGCGATCCCGAATTTTACGGGCTCGTAATGCCCGACGATATTCCCGGAGGCATACCCGGCGGCCTGTTCGTCGAACGTGCTGCCGCGCACGGCGTCGCGGAAATCGTCGCAGAAAACGGCGATGCCCTCCATTTGGCCGACATGATCCCGCACGGCCCGTTTTTCCTGTGGCAGGGGAGAGTCGGCCGCAAGCCAGCCTTCGCCGTATATAAAGATCGTCGGGTCGATCTTCGACAGTTCTTCCCGGATGCGGTTCATCGTTTCGATGTCGTGTATTCCCATCAGGTCGAACCGGAATCCGTCGATATGGTACTCCTGCGCCCAGAATTTGACGGATTCGACGATGTAATGCCGTACCATTTCGCGTTCCGAAGCCGTCTCATTGCCGCAGCCCGAGGCGTCCGAGTAGGAACCGTCGGCATTCTGGCGGTAAAAGTAGCCGGGGACGGTAAGGTTGAAGTTCGAACGGTCGACCGAGGCCGTGTGGTTGTAGACCACGTCGAGGACGACGCGCATCCCGTTCCGATGCAGGCTTTTCACCATCTCCTTAAACTCGCGGATGCGCGTCACGGGGTTGGCCGGGTCGGTGGAGTAACTGCCTTCCGGAACGTTGTAGTTCTTCGGGTCGTATCCCCAGTTGTAGGTCTTGTCCGCCAGCCTCGTCTCGTCCACCGTCGCATAGTCGAAAGAGGGGAGAATATGTATATGCGTTACGCCCAGTTCCTTGAGATGATCCAGACCGGATGCCTGCCCTTCGGGGGTTTTGGTGCCGGTTTCGGTCAGGGCCAGAAATTTGCCCTTGTTGCGGATTCCGGAATCCGGGGCGATGCTGAAATCACGGTGGTGCAGTTCGTAGAGAATAATGTCGGAATACATTTTCAATTCGGGCGCACGATCCGATTCCCAGCCTTCCGGATTGGTCTGGTTCCAGTCGATCACGGCCGCCCGGTCGCCGTTTATGCCGACCGCCTTCGCCCAGATGCCGGGTGTTTCGGCCAGCCATTTCCCCTCTTTTTCTATCTGGAAGGTATAGAAGGAGCCATTCAGGTCGCGTTCGACGGCAATGCGCCAGGTCCCGTCGTCCGAGGGCTCCATTTCCAACTGCTCCTCCGGATTGCCTCCCTCGCCCGAGGAGTAGATGTTGAGCCGGGTTTTGCTCGCGGTGGGCGCCCAGAGCGTAAAGACGGAGCGTAGGGGCGTATACGCCAGTTCGAGGTCTTGGCCGTAGTACGGCGGATATTTGTCGAACGAATCCAACCGGTCGGGTGCGGGGTGGTTTTTGATATTTTCCATGGTGGTCGTATTTTATGAATTGGGCGTTTGCGGGGCGTCGCCGGGTGCGGGTTCGTGCGCGGTTTTGCCGTCCTCCCCGCCCCGTTGCACGAGCAGCGTGCGTGTCGGGAAGGCGAAATTGAGCCCGGCCTTATTGAAGGAGGCCAGTATGGCCAGGTTCATGTCCGAGGTCACTTTCAGAATATCCCCCTGTTTTTCGATGTAATAGTAAAATGTGATGACCAGCGCCGAATCGGTGTAGTCCGAAAAGTAGGCCGTGATGTCCGACGGATTTTCGGAAACGTCCTTTACCTTCGCCGGGAGGCCCCTCAAAATATCCAGCGCTTCGTTCATCTTGTCTGCGCCGGTGTCGTAGGTCAGCCCCACCTTAACCATGGCGCGGCGCATTGGTTCCGAAGAGATGTTGACGATCGAGGCGTCCGTAATTTTGTAATTCGGATAACTGGTGATGCGCCGGTCGTAGCCCATGATTCGCGTACTGCGCATGCCCACGTCGACCACCGTCCCTTCGAAGCCGTTCACGTTGATCGTGTCGCCGATGCCGAAGGGCTTGTCCGTGAAGATGGTGAACGCGCCGAAGATATTCTTCACGGTATCCTGCGCCGCCAGGGCGAAGGCGATACCGCCGATGCCCAGCGTGCCCCATAACGCATTGATGTCGACCCCTACATTGCTCAGGGCAGTTACCAGACCGATGATCCAGATCAGAACCAGGATCGTCCGCCTGACTACCGGCATCATTTTCAGCGCATGGCCGTCCGACCGCTGCCCCCAATATTGCTGGAGCAGGGCCGTGGAGAGGCGGGCCAGAACCCAGGTTATGTCCAGTATGATCAGTATGCTGTAAGCGTTGTCGACGTATTTTACCAGATGATCCGGGTAGACCAGCCGATGGATGGCGATCCAGATGCCCAGCAGCATCACGGCGAATTTCAGGGGCGACTCCAGGGAATAGTATATGATGTCGTCCACCCGGTTGCTTGTGCGGCCGATAAAGGGTTTTATAACCTTCCTGCCCAGCAGCGACAGCAGTTTTACGACGATAAACGCTCCTGCTATGATAAGTAGGGAGACGATCCATGTCTGGAGGCTGTTTCCCCAGATTTCGTAATCTAACATTTTCCGGTTGTTTTTTAATTATACATTTGTTATTTGTGTTTCCTCTTTTGCCATCCTGTTTTTAATATCGGCGCATAATGCGAGGTTTTTTTCTTATCCCGGCTTTCAAATTCTATGCCTTTGGAGAAGAATTTGCACGATCCCGAAATGAAAAATCAGGTTGAGGATGAAGATGATAGTGCATAAATCCAGGAAAAAGGCGGTGTGTATCACCGTCGCCGGGTTCCTTGCGGGGATTGCCGGCGGCCTTATCCTGTACTGTGTCCGCGATGTCGTTCTGGGATGGTGTTTCGTGGCGACGGCGGGTTTTACCCTGTTGTACGGTATCGGCTCGCTGTACGACCGCCGACCCTATATCGTCCTTACCGAAGACGGCATCACCGAGATGTTCACGATCCGCGGGCAGATCGAATGGGAGGCCATCCTTTACGCGGACGATTTCTATTTCCGGGGACAATACTGGGTGCGGTTGCTGCTCGAGAGCAACTACAAGCCGCAGCTCATACGGCCGGCCTGGTTCTGGCGGTTCGACCGCCTTTACGAATCGAAGGGCGTAAAGGCGGTCTATCTGCGCACGATGGGGCTGGAGATCGATTCCATGCAGTTGGTCGCCCTGATCCGGCGGATGAAGGAAGCGGATGTGCCCGGGAGGATCGAGCTGCTGAACGGCTGCCTGTTGAAATAAAATCCGCCGCAGGAGCACTGCGCCCCGGCATTCCGTTCGCGCCCGTCGGCGGGCGTTCCGCCGTGCCTTTCCCGGGGTAAGTACAGCGCCCCGGCCGCACGGGACGGGCGGGCAGGGGACATGCTGCGTGTCATCGTATGATTTCTCCCCCGCCTTCGTTGGCTCCGTCCCATGTCGTGTCGACGTTGACCGAGAACTCGATTTCTTCTTGGAAATCACCCTCTTTGAAACGTGCCGTAAGTTCGATCAACTGGTTGCACTCGATCCGCAGGGTGTCCGTGACCACCCGGTCGTAGAGCGGTGCGTCGTCCTCGCCGTAGAGTCTGAGCCGCCACGATGTCCTTACGCCCGGCAGCGTGCAGAACGTGCCGAGCGTGAACGACCCGGCGGCGCGTGTCCTCAGCTGCGCTGCGGGGACGCATTTGGAAACCTCGCACGCCAGGTCGGGTTCCCCGCAGAGCGGCATGCGCTGGCCGACGTTGTCGAGCACCACCTCGACGGAGGCGATTCGGGCGGGAATATTCTCGAACCGGAAGCGGGTTATGCCGTGTACGCGCTGAAGGACGGCTTCGAATTCATTGCGGCAGGGGCAGGTCACTTCGAACGGCACGTCGGCGCGGAAATGGTCGTCGCCGTTCTTTTCTCCCTGGTAAACGATGTAACGTGCCTCCGGAGCATCGGTCGTCCCCGTCATCATGCGCGCCGCAGCGTTGGCCGCGAACGCCAGCCGGTACGTTCCGAACGGAAGCGTGCCCATGCGGAAGAGGTAGTCCCTGCCGACAGCGGTCTGTAGGTCGTCCGCGCGGCCTTGCCCGATCAGCTGCCCGTCGGCATAGAGCAGGTAGTCGAGCGAATGGATGCGTTTCCCGAATTCCTGTTCGAAATCCGACGGACGGTAGGGCGGCCGGGCCTGGAATTTCTCGACCCGGAGCGCGACCGTGACGCTTCCTCCCTGGGGCGGGCACGGGTCGAGTTTCTCTTCGATGCACGACATTGCCGACAGCAGGCACAGGAACGCGAACGGTATGTAAGGTGATTTTTTCATGACTTCGTAATTTTAGTAGGACGAGGCGTTCCACTCGTAAAAAGGATCGAAGAGCGCCGCCGCGTTTTCGGGATTTCCCGCGTCGTCCGTCGCCTCGACGACATCGATCCGGATTTGCGACGAGGAGTCATCATAGGTGTCGGTGGTTTCGAAAACGATGCCGGAGATTTTGCTTGCGGCGAGCGTGCGTGCGAACGTCTGGTCGGTTTTATACGTATATCCGCCGCTGGCGCCGGAAATGCCGATATCCACGATCCCGAAAGGCAGTTCCGAGGCCGGGTCGGCGAAGACGAAGGGCGAGAAAACCGTCGAATTGGGTTGGCACATCAGGTAGCGCTCCGTACCCGAGGAATGGAAATCCCCCATCGTCGACATGCAGCACGGCAGTTCATAGAGCCCGGGATCGCCGTAATACATCCCTCCGAGTGCGTCGATGCCTTCGGCAAAAGGTTTGGTCTTGGACGTGAAAAGCATCCGGACGGTATGGGCTGTCTTGTCGAACGAAAAACCGTTGGCGGGCGAAGGTTTGTCTTTGAGCAGCACGCGGAACTTCGCCACGCGCCGTTCGGCCCGCAGGGTTACCGCCGGAACGCCTGCCGAATGGAGATCGCCGCTTTTGGGCACCGGGAAATCGGCCACGGCGACAAAAACTTCGCGGCTCAGCTGCCGGTAACCGTTGTTCATCCAGTGCGTCGAGATCGTGTAGGTGAGCAGCGGCGGCGTGCGCAGCGAGCCGTCGGCTTCATCGGAGACGACTTTCCCCGGAATCAGATCGTTGTTCCAGTCGGCCGACCCCCAGTTGATTACGGCTACGATCCGGTAATCGCCCGGTCGCAGTTCGAGATTGAACGGGCACGGCGGAAGATCCCCGGAGATCTTCAGTTCGGCCCATGGCCCCGACTGTGCGTCGAGCAGGACGGTTTGCGTCGTGTCCACGATCCAGCGGGTGTCCGCCTTTTTCAGGATCAGCAGCCGGGCCGTGTTCCTGAACCACTGCGTGTAGGAGGTGGCGCGCGTCATGGGTTCGAGCGAGACGTCCGTGCCGACGGCTTCCAGCCGGAAACAGACTTCGACGCGGGATTTTTCCTCCGCGGACGGATGCCCGAAAGGTTCCCCTTCCGAGCAGCCGCCCGTCAGGAAGGCCGCCATTACGAATAAGACTGAAAGTTTTTTCATAATCGTACGTTTTTTGCCGTTTCACAACCAGTCGAAATTCGTTTCGATGCCCCCTCCGACCGGAATGTCGATGATCCGGTCGCAGCGCAGACCCGCCCGGTTGACCGTGAAGCAGTCCGCAGCCACCGGAAGCCCCGCCGCGGCATCGGTCGCCGGAAGGGCGAGGGTCAGCTGCCGCTGCGGGAAACAGGCTGCGGAATGGACACCCGTGTGGCCGTTGCCGCAGGCAGGCGTCGTGTCGTAGTAGCTGAAGAGCAGCTTCACCCGCAGCTTCGAATCGGACGGCAGCAGGAAAGCTCCTTCCATGCGCAGGCTGCCGCGCACCCCGTAGTCGTATATGCCGAGTCCCTTGTCCGCCTGGGGCAGTGGAACCTTGAAATCCGTCATCTGAGGCAGAATGCTTTGCGCCAGCGGTTCCGAAGCATAGGCTGCGGGAATCAGCGTCCCGTTTTCATCGAAGCGCAGCTCGGTCGTCGGATTCTCATAGGAGATTTCGATCCGTGTGATCCGGTCGATCACCGACTCCACATCGGGCGATAGGATGCTTTCGGGCTCTAAGAGCGAGCCTCCCGTGCGGTAGATGTCGAAGAGCACCTGCCCTGCGATGCGTGTCAGCGTGAGGCGGATAGTCCCGTCGCGGAGAATGTCCGCGCCGCTCAGGTCTGTATAGCCGCTGTAACCGTCTGCCGCAGCCGCGCCCGAGGCGCATCCCAGCCGCAGGTCTTCCCAAGCTACTCCCGGGACGAACTGCGTCCCGGCCGCTGTGGACAGCGACAGCCATTGCGTGCCGCAGGGCTGGGCGACCATCAGAAAACGGTAGTCGTAGGCTTTCAGCTCGGCGAGCGGAAGTTTCAGTGTCTCACCGTCGGCGACCGAAGTGTAACTGCGGTCGAAAACATATCCGTCCTGCGTTCGCGCCGCCCGGCGGAAAAGGTAGAGCGGGGTTGGGTATCCCGATACGGGAAGCGTGCCCTCCAGGCGAAGTTCGGTGTAGCGGAACTTATTGCCGGGAAAGACCTCTTCCTGCGCCTCCAGTCCGCAGGCTGCGGAGAACGAAAGCAAAAACAGCATTCCGTAAATTCGATATAGGTATTTTCTTTTCATCACGTTCAATCTTTTATTCCCAAATGCCCGTATCGCCGTCCTGTTCCTCGGTGATCGGGGTCGTTTGTATTTCTACTCCGATAACGGGGTAATCCGACGTGATCCAGAGCGTAATGTCGAGTTGCTTGTTACGTTCGGCTTTACCCGTCAGGCGCAGCTGCACCGGTTGCAGGGCGGCTCCCGCCGCGGGGACGACCGTGATATCCAGGCCGACCTCCCCGCCGTCGGCGGGCGGAATGACGAAAGGCCCTTCGAGCCGGACAAATCCCCCGTCGGTAAGTTCCGCATAATCCGCCGCTGCGAGTGTCGCCGTCACCGTGGCCGTTCCGCTGCTTCCGCCGGGATTCACGCGCAGGCCCGTGTGGTCGGCCGAGAGTTCGATGCGGTCGATTTGGTCGAGCACGGATTGCGGTTTGGCATAGGGAACCTCGACGTATCGCGTGCCGTCGTGGTAACCTCGTTTGACGGTGACCGAGATCCGGCAAACAGCGCGCGTGAGCCGGGCGCGAACGGTTTGTGCCGCGCCGTCGATCGTGTAGACCGTATTGGCGTCGGATGCGGGATATTGTAGGAACAGTTCATCGGCCGGGAAACAGGTGCCGGGCACGGCTGTGTTTTCACGCAAGACGAAGGCCGCCTCTTCCCATGAAGTTTGCCGCGTTAACGGGGCGGGTTGCAGGGCGATCCGGTCGGCCGCCCCGCTGGCGAACAGGAATTTGTAGTGGCCGTTCGGCATGCGTACCGACAGTTTGCCGTCGGGTGTCCATCCTTCGCGAAACAGCGTGTCGAAAAGGAAAACCGCTCCCTGCCGGCGAAAGGCGTAAACCGAGACATCCGCGGCCCCTTCGCGCACCAGCATGATACGCGAGGTTTCCGTGGCCGGAACGATATCTGCTCGCTCCGACCCCGAACAGGCTGCGAAAGCGGCGGCTGCCAGGATGATGGTCGTATGAATCCGATTATTCATGATTCTGTCTCCCTGGCTTTTGTCAGTCGATTTCTCCGTCCACGAAGTTCGATCCGTCCCAGACGGTATCGACCTCGACCTCGAAATCGACACCCGTGGTGAAGACGTTTTCGCCCAATACGTAAATCCGGATCAGTGTCGCCTTGTTGCGTTCGACGGGTATCTTGTCCCGCAGGGCGATGGTGCGTGCCGATCCTTCGCCCGAGGTGAGCTGCATCGAAAATCCGGTCGTGGCCGTATTGTCGGGATTGGGGATCAGGTAGGTGCCTTTCAGATGCGCGGAGCCGGAGATGATGTCGGCGGGCTGTACGTTCTCGAAATCGTATTTGTCGGCACCGACGACCGTCGATTCGCCCGTGCCCATCGTGACCACGTCCGCAGGGGTGTCGATCGTGTGGGACACGTCGGTAAGACCGGACACTTTCTCGCCCGAAAGCCCCAGACGGCTGTTGGCGCCGGTATAAGCCAGTTTCACCCCGGCCAGTTTTTCGGGGCCGAAAACGTCGCCGCCCGCTTTTTCGGTATAGACGCCCGTTGCGGCATCCTTCTCTGCGCGGATGAAGAGCACGTCCACGCGCGAAACGGCGCGGCGGAGCGTGGCGCTGACCGTCTGTTTCGGGCCGTCGAGGGACACCGTGTAGGCGGGAACCGCATCGAGCGGTGTGTTGAGCATGAACGCCGCCGGGAAATTCTCCCCGGTATGGGTCACGTAGAGTGCATCGGAGAGGGTGGCGTCCGTGAAGTCCGGCCACGTGTAGTTGCCCGGCGTTACCAGCCCGTAGGAGGGCAGGAACTTGTAGTCGCCGGCGGGAAACTGAACCGTGCCGGTGAGCGCCGTGCCGTCGAAATTCATGCCGCCGAGCGGAATGTCCTGTATATAGACATAACCCGGGCCGGTGTTTTTGAATGCCAGGATCCGGAATTCCCCGGTGCGGTAGACCGGCCCGCGGCCCGCAGCCGCCTGGGGCGTCCGCGTGATGATTTGCAGGTTCCCGGCGGCAGGGCCGGCAACATCCGTTTTCTCTTCGTCGCTGGAGCAAGCTGCGAGGCCGGCGGCAAGAACCGTAAATAAGAGCAAGTTGTAGATTTTTTTCATGGTTTTATTTTTTTTACAGTATTTGGAATGAGAAGTCGTTTTTACCATTCGCAACTCAATTCGTCGAAATGCGCCAGGTTGTATGCCGCCTCCCCGGAGCCGTATTCCGCGGCGAGCGAGAAGCTGTAGCGCGCCTTTTCCGAATCGCCGTCGATCAGGCACAGGATGCCGAGGTTGTTCAGTGTGCAGGGATCCCCGGCGCAGCGGTTCAGGCATTGACGGGCCGTTTGTATGTCGCCGCAGCGCAGGGCCAGTGCCGCCATGTTGTTGCAGGCGTACGGATTGTCGGGGTAAAACTCCAGCGCGGTTGCGCAGACATAGGCTCTTTCGGGTGAGTCGACGGGATAGAATTCCGCCAGCCGGCACATCTCGCCCAGGCTCAGCCATTCGGGACGGGAGTCGATCAGTTCGCGGCTCTGGCCCACGGTGAACGGGGGCAGTATATAACTGATGCGGTAATCCACGCGCCGCAGCTGCGGATAAACTTCATGCAGCAGCCTGAGATAGGTTGCGCCGTTGTCGATTTGCCGAATACCGGCATCGCGGGCATCGGGATCGGACACGGTGTCGATCACGGCCAGCACCTCGTTCCTTGCGGGCAGGTCGGACAGGACGACCCAACGCCGCAGGCTGTCCCAGTCCTCCGGCTCGGTCGCGGTGATGAAGACCGCGCTGTCCAGTCTGAAGTTCTCTTGCAGGTAGTTGCGGATCGACCGTACGCGGTTTGCGGAAAGGCGGGTGTTATAGGGATAGGTGTCCTCGGGCGAGGCATATCCTTTCAGGTAGACGTTCTCTACCGAAAGGCTGTCGTTTCCCAGTAACCGCGCAGTCAGGCTGTCGATACGCGCCAGTTGGCTGCTATTGTCGGCGAACCCGCGCAACAGCACCGAACGGCCCTGCGGGAAGTGTATGACAGCCGTGAGCTGTTCGCTGTGTCGTTTGGGTTCGTCTGCGGGAACGAGGAACGACAGCCGCGGTTGTACGGCAGGGGCGATCTCGGCGGCGACCAGCGGCGGAAGGGCCGTCCGGTGTTGGGCACATCCCTCCAGGTCGCGGTAAAGGACGACCCGTGCGCCCGCCATCCACGGCTCGTAAGGAATATCACCTTCGAAAAGAACCGCATTTGCCGACGGATTTTTCCGGCTGCGGCGGATGACCGTATTGCTGAAAACACCTTCGGTAACAGCCGGTATGCCGTAAAGCCGTTCCCGGCGTTCGTTGACTTTCTCCCGGATGCGTCCCGTGAAAACGACGGGAGCCAGTTGTATTTGGTTTTCGCCGTCACTGACGACCGGCGTGACGGTCAGTTGTCCGTTGGCCGGGAGGTCGATGCCGGCGGTGATCGGGAGTCTTACGCAAAGCCGGTCGCCGCTCCTGTAAGCGGCCGGATTCCCTTCGCGACCGTAGACTGCCGCGGTAAAGGTCAGGCATACGGCCAGTAAGCCGGTTATGCGTTGCTTTGTATGGCGTTTCATATCCTGCTGTGTTATTTAATGATAAAGATGAGTGCGAGGCCGATTTTGGTCGGCCCGAAATAGTTGCGTGACCGGGTGCGGATCACTTCGCCGCATTCGGCGATCGGATATTTCCGATCCCACAAACGGGCGTACCCCAGGCCGACGGTGGCTTCGAGGTTCCACCGCTTGCCGATTAGCCACTGATAACCGTAGGATAAACCCGCACCGTAGAGGTGTCCCTGATAGCGGTTGCGGTGGAAGTCGGCGTTGAAATTGATCCCTCCCGCATTGTATTCGGCGTAATGGGCGTGCAGGCCGAAAAAGTGGCCGTTGAAGCTCTCGCAAAGCCAGTAGCGTACTTCGGGTTGTATCAGCCAATGTTTCCACCGGGCGTCGCCGAACTCCCACGGATTGTAGTTGCCCGATATGTCGAGCGTTACGCGGGGGCCGAGCGCCGCTTCGACACCCAGGTTGATCGTAGCTGTGGCATCGTAGAGCAAGTTGCTCTTGACGGCCCATTTCTGGGCCAGAGATGAATTTACCGATGCCAGCAGGATTGCCAGCATGAAATAAATTTTATTCATTACCATATTTTTTTATTGTCCCGAAAGTGTCCGGATGAAATCGATACGTCCGGTGTCCGCCTTGAAGAGGATGGTACTCAAAAGGCGCGGCTATGGCTCGTGCGTGCAAATGATTTGCCAGAAATGGATGAACTCTTAACGCTTAGGTTCAACGGTTTGTATCATAATATGATAAAAAATATAGCAGAGACGGGTGGAGGATGAGAGACAGTTGGGTTTTCATCACCCAATCCATGGCATTACCGAATCAGGTACGGCGGGCAGGCCGCGGCTGACCTGCATTGCATCGCTTTTCAATGCCTCTGGACTAAACGCACGAAACCCTGCAAATTAAATCTTTGCAGGGTTTCGCTGGCGGAGAGAGAGGGATTCGAACCCCCGGTACAGTTGCCCGTACACCGCATTTCGAGTGCGGCCCGATCGACCACTCCGGCATCTCTCCAGTACATTCCGCACGGAAAAACCTTCCGTTTGGGACTGCAAATATAGACATATTTTTTGTTTCTCGGCATTTTCGTGCGAAAATTTTTTCTTCCGGTAGGGAAAAAGCGGCTATATCCGGCTCTTTTCGTGCTTTTCCCAAATAATTCCTATCTTTGTATCTGGAGGAAGAATGCAGTATCGGTGCCGCCTGTCCGTTTATATAGATGAGAAACGATACTAAATTCGGTACGGTTTTCGTTTACTGATGGAAGAGGAACTAACGCAAACACACTGTGCGCTATGAAAAAGTTGAAAATTTTAATCGGAACCCTTGTCCTGTCTGCGGGGCTGGCCGGCTGTTCGTCGGCCTATTACGCATCGTCGGGATACGCCAACGACGATTTGTACTCGCTGCACGATAAGACCGCCATCGCCCGGAAACAACAGGCGAAGGCCGAAGCCGAAAAGGCCGCCGCCGAGGCCCGCCGGGCCGAATGGGAGGCGCGTATCGCGGAGGCGCAGGCCGCCGCTGCGGAGAACCAATATTACGAATACAGTTCGAACCCCTACGAGGATATCGTAGCCGATACGTACGAAAGCGCCTATGCACGGCGCCTGAGGGGCTTCGAGTCGCCGACATACAGGATGCCGTCGAGTTACTATAATTTCCGCTATGGCGGCAGTTTCACCTATGCTACGGCCTACGACCCGGCATTCTACAACATCATCATTTCCGGTGACCAGGTCTGGGTGGAACCCAAGTACATCACTTCGATGTTCGGGACATGGGGCGGATCGGTTTATGTAGACCCGTGGTATTACGGCTGGACACGTCCCTACTGGGGAGCATGGGGCCCGTCGTTCTCGTTCGGCAGCTGGGGCTGGAGCTTCGGCTTCAACGGCTGGTACAATCCCTGGTACGACCCGTGGTGGGGGCCGGGATGGCATCCGGGCTGGGGCCCGGGTTGGGGGCCCGGATGGCACGGCGGACACCACTGGGCATACAGGCCGCATAATTACCGCCTCGACGGCGGCGGGCGCCCCTCGCGCTATGTCCCGGGGAATGTCGCTTCGGGCAGCCGTTACCGCGGGATCAACAATTCGGGCTACCGTACCGGTACGACCACTTCGCGCGGGGGCAACTCGGGCAGCGGCAGGACGTATTACCAGAGCGGCGGCCGCAATAACAGCAACAGTTCGGTTTACAACGGCGGCAGTAACCGCAATAACAACAATAACTCCTGGAACAACAACTCGTGGAATAACAACCGCAACAACAGCAACTCGGGGCGTTCGTCCTACGACAGCGGGTCGCGCAGCAGCAGTTATAACAGCGGCAGCAGCTTCGGCGGTTCGCGCGGCGGTTCGTCGGGAGGCGGTTACAGCGGTGGCGGCGGTTCGCGCGGCGGCAGTTCATCGGGCGGAAGCCGCGGTTACGGCGGGCGTTAGTCAACGATAAAACAGAGATAGTGTATGAAACGTAAGATCATAATATTGCTTGCGGCCTGTGTGGCCGCAGCGCCGTTGCAGGCCCAGAACCTCGAATTCGGGGGACTGACGTACAACAATGACCTGATGATGTCTACCGATTTCGCCGCGCTTTCCCGATCGCATCCGTTCGGTACGGCGCGCGTGATGGGGATGGGCGGGGCTTTCACTTCGCTGGGCGCCGACCTTTCGTCGATGTCGATCAACCCGGCCGGGTTGGGCATGTACCGCCGCAACGAGTTCTCGCTCACACCGCTGCTGTCGGTCGCCCATGGCCAAACGCAGGGCGCGCCGTCGTGGGTGGGCGATAACAAGACCCGCTTCGCTTTTGCCAACGTCGGTGTGGCGCTCAATGTTTTCGAGAGTCCGGCCAGCCCGCTCACGAGCCTTACGCTCGGTATCGGCATGAACCGTATCGCGGATTTCAATACCCGCTATTCGTTCTCCTCGGAGTCGCGTTACGACCCTTCGAAGCCCGACCAGCTGATGCCGACCATCGCCGATGTCTTCGGGCAGCAGCTCGGGCAGGATGGTATTTTCCCCGATGACAAGGGCAATCTGGGATATAACTGGAATCCCTGGTACTGGCCGGCCATTCTCGGCTATAACGGCTACCTGATCAGCGACGTAGGCGGGCAGTGGGTGCCCGACTGCATTGGCCGTAACGCTTCGGTGGTGCACTCGATGGATGTCGTGAGCCAGGGCTCGATCAACGAATTCGCCGTTTCGATGGGGGCCAATTTCAACAACGTCGTCTATGTCGGAGCCACGATCGGCATCCGCAGCGTCTACAAGAAGGTGGGCATGACCTATCAGGAAGAATACGGTTATTTCGATGCCGCCGGAAATTCCACGAACGCAGTCGACAAGAACGGTACCCCGCTCAATGCGCAGCTCGATTACATGAGCCTCTATCAGGAATCGAAGATCGACGGCAGCGGCGTGGATTTCAAACTGGGTGTCATCGTGCGCCCCGTGGCCGGCCTGCGCCTGGGTGTGGCGTTCCACACTCCGACCTACTACTGGCTCGACCGCAGTTACCGCGCGGACATCGAATCGCACCTGATCAACAATAAGACGGAAGACGACCAGTACAATTTCGATTCTACGCCGCGGCAGGACGATATCGGCGGCAACAGCTGGGATTTCGTGTCGCCTTCGCGGCTGTTGTTCGGCGCTTCGTACACGTTCGGCAACCTGGCCATCGTGTCGGTCGACTATGAACGCGAGTGGTACAACGGTATCCGTGTGAAGAACGTGCCCGAAGGCGCCGATTTCCACCCCGAAGCGTACAAGGCTGAGTTCAAGAATAATTACAAAGGTACGAATACCCTGCGGGCAGGCGTCGAAGTGCGCCCCCTGCCGATCCTTGCCGTGCGCCTGGGCGGCGGTTATACCGATTCGATGTTCAAGGACAGGCAGCAATATTACAATTCGCCGAGCGTCTACGAGAGCTACTACATTACGGGCGGCCTCGGGATCAACCTCGGGCGTAATACGGTGCTGGACGTGGCCTACCAGAACGTGACCGAGAAACAGACGCCCTACGAGCTTTTCTTCAGCAAATACCAGAACGGCGGCGGGATGAAGACTTACAGCGGCCTGTACGACACCAAACAGACGCGTCATTATATCTCGATGACGCTCGGCTTCCGCTTCTGAGGCTTTGCCTGCCAATATAAAGGTTCGTCCGTGTGACGAACCTTTATTTTTTTATTATATTTGCAGGCTGATACAAAATAAAAAACAAAGATATATGGCAAAGGAACTCAAAGACCTCACGAAGTCGGACGAGAACTACTCGCAATGGTACAACGACCTGGTCGTGAAGGCCGGGCTGGCCGAAAACTCGGCCGTACGCGGATGTATGGTCATCAAACCCTACGGCTATGCCATCTGGGAGAAGATGCACGATGCGCTGGACAAGATGTTCAAGGATACGGGGCATCAGAACGCCTATTTCCCGCTGTTCATCCCCAAGTCCTTCTTCTCGAAGGAGGCGCACCATGTCGAGGGCTTTGCCAAGGAGTGCGCCGTGGTGACGCACTACCGCCTGAAGAACGATCCCGAAGGCAAGGGCGTCGTGGTAGACCCCGATGCCAAGCTCGAAGAGGAGCTGATCGTGCGTCCCACGTCGGAGACCATCATCTGGAACACCTATAAAAACTGGATCCAGTCGTACCGCGACCTTCCGATCCTCTGCAACCAGTGGGCGAACGTCGTGCGCTGGGAGATGCGTACGCGCCTGTTCCTGCGTACCGCCGAGTTCCTGTGGCAGGAGGGCCATACGGCGCATGCCACGCGCGAGGAGGCCGTCGAGGAGGCCGAAAAGATGATCCACGTATACCAGAAATTCGCCGAAGAGTGGATGTCGGTTCCCGTCATCGTCGGCCACAAGTCGCCCAACGAGCGGTTTGCGGGTGCCGAGGATACGCTGACCATCGAGGCGCTGATGCAGGACGGCAAGGCGTTGCAGAGCGGTACGTCGCATTTCCTGGGGCAGAATTTCGCCAAGGCGTTCGACGTGCAGTATGTCAACAAGGAGGGCAAGCTCGAATATGTGTGGGCGACCTCGTGGGGCGTTTCGACCCGACTGATGGGTGCGCTCATCATGGCCCATTCGGACAACAACGGCCTCGTGCTGCCGCCGAAACTGGCGCCGATCCAGGTGGTGATGGTGCCCATCTACAAGGGCGAAGACCAGCTGACCGAAATCCGTGCCCGCTTCGGGGCCATTGCGGAGCAGCTCAAAGCCAAAGGCATCAGCGTGAAGATCGATGACCGCGATAACGTGCGCTCGGGCTTCAAGTTCGCGGAGTACGAACTGAAGGGCGTCCCCGTGCGTCTGGCGATGGGGCCGCGCGATATGGAGAACGGTACGATCGAATTGGTGCGCCGGGACACGCTCGAAAAGGAGACTGTCCCGCAGGAAGGGCTCGTGGAGCGCATCGAAGGGCTGATGTCCGAAATCCAGCAAAATATTTTCAGCAAGGCGCTGGCCTACCGCGAGTCGATGATTACCAGGGTCGACACGTGGGAGGAGTTCAAGGAGGTGCTCGACAAAAAGGGCGGTTTCGTGCTCGCGCATTGGGACGGGACTGTCGAAACCGAGGTGGCGATCAAGGATGCCACGAAGGCTACGATCCGTTGTATCCCGTTTGATGCGCCCGATGAGGAGGGCACGTGCGTCTTCTCGGGCAAGCCGTCGCACCGCCGGGTGCTCTTCGCCCGCAGCTATTAGGGCCGGATTCGGACGGGCGTCTCCGCCGGTAACGGGCGAATGGGTGCCGAGGCAGTCCGTTCGCCCTTTTTTGTGCCTTTCCCCGAAGCGGGCGGGCTTCCGTTATTTTGTGGGGCGTGCCCCGGGTAATACTATAAACGATTGGACGTATGCGATATTCTGTATGTTTGTGCGCGGTGTGGCTGCTGGGTTTCTGTGCCGCCGTGTGCCCGGCCTATGCCGGGGACGGGGATCATCCGCTGCCGGTTGCGGGTACCCAGTGGAAGGGACGGAAAGTCGCTTTCATGGGCGATTCGATCACCGACAAGGCGCATGTCGGCACGACGAAGAACTATTGGCAGTATTTGCAGGAGATGCTCGGCCTCGTGCCGTTCGTCTACGGGATCAACGGCCAGCAGTGGCGGGACGTGCCGGGGCAGTGCGAGAAACTCAGGGCCGAGCGCGGCGGCGACATCGATGCGATCCTGATCTTTGCCGGGACGAACGATTTCAATTCCGGGACGCCCCTGGGTGAGTGGTATACGACCGGTGAGGTGCCTGTCGAGGTGACCGGCCCCCGGTCGGAGATCCGGACAAGGAGGACGTTGTCGATGGACGGGGATACTTTCCGCGGCCGTATCAATATCGCAATGTCCTACCTGAAGGCGAATTTCCCGGACAAGCAGGTGATCCTGCTGACCCCGATCCACCGGGGATATGCCCGTTTCGGGGACAACAACATCCAGCCCGACGAATCCTATCCCAACAGCCTCGGCCTCTATGCGGATGCCTATGTGGATGCGGTCAAAGAGGCTGCGAACGTCTGGGCCGTCCCCGTCATCGACCTGAACAGCATCTGCGGGCTTTATCCCAATGCGGATTCCCATGCCCGCTATTTCCACGACGCGCGGAGCGACCGTCTCCATCCCAATGCCGAGGGGCATTACCGGATGGCGAAGGCGCTGGCATACCAGTTGTCGTCTTATCCTGCAAATTTCGAATAGTGCCATGTCCTGTGAAGCCGAAGCACGCAAGCGCGTGATTTACCGCGTGACCTTCGTCGGGTTCGTGGTCAACCTCGTCCTCACGGCGATGAAGTTTGCGGCGGGGATCGTGGGCCGGAGCGGGGCGATGGTCGCCGACGCGGTGCACTCCTGTTCCGACATGGCTACCGACGTGGTGGTGATCGCCTTCGCGAAGATCTCCGCCAAGCCCAGGGACGACGGGCACGACTACGGGCACGGGAAATACGAGACGCTGGCTACGATCATCATCAGCCTGGCGCTGGCGGCCGTTGGCGCCGGTATCCTGCTCAGCAGCATCCGCGCCATCCGCATCGTCGTCGATGGCGGGGAGTTGCCCCGCCCGGGCGCCGTGGCTCTGGCCGCGGCGGTGGTGTCGATCGTCATCAAGGAGATATTATACCGATATACGGTGCGTGAGGGGCGTCGGGTCGAAAGCCCGAGCATGGTCGCCAATGCCTGGCATCACCGCAGCGACGCCCTTTCGTCGCTGGGGACGCTGGCGGGCATCGGATGTGCCTATTTCCTCGGGCAGCGGTGGCGCATCGCCGATCCCATCGCAGCGTTGGTCGTCGCAGTCTTTATCTTCAAGGTTGCTTTCGACCTGATCCGCACGGGGCTCGGGGAATTGCTCGAGCGTTCGTTGCCCGACGAGACGGAGCAGGAGATTTTGGGAATCGTTACGGCCGATCCCGAGGTGGGGGAGCCGCACAACCTGCGAACGCGCCGTATCGGGGCCGCGATTGCCGTCGAAGTGCATGTTAGGGTGGACGGGGCGATGAGCGTCGCCCGTTCGCACGAGCTGACGGTCGATATCGAACGCCGCCTGCGGGCGCGTTTCGGCCAGGGGACGATCATCTCGATCCATGTCGAACCCGTGAAATGTCCCGCCGAAGCCGGAATCCCGGGCGGCGACCCGCCTTCCTGCCCCTGACGGCCCCGGAAAATGTATCTCCTGTCCGCGATTTTTTCCTTGTTATTCCGCTTTTTTTGCTGATAACTAACGGGATACGGCTGCGGCCGATTCCGGCACGGAATTTGTAAATTCAGCAACCGGAAAAACAGCGGGGATTTCCCCCGGCGGAGTAGAAAGAAATTTGGTTTTTCGGAAAAAAGTATTTATCTTGCCGCCGTAAAGGCTCCGGAAACCATCGTTTCAAAAGCCCGAACACACGAAACTGACGCGCATACAACATTAAAAGGATAGCCTATCGGGAAAAATTCTACTCTTTATAACTATAATTAGGAGAAAAGAGTATGAACGTACAAGCATTAAGTGACCAGGTATTGCTTAATCATTACCTTTCAGGTGACCAGGGTGCCATATCCAAGCTCATCGAACGCCACAGCCGCCGTGTGCGGGACTACATCAATATGATGGTCAAAGACCGTGACGTTGCCGAGGACATCTTTCAGGAAACATTCATCAAAGCCGTGCGGGTTATCGACGACGGCCGTTATACGGACAACGGGAAATTTCTCTCGTGGATACTTCGTATTGCGCATAATCAGGTGATCGACCACTTCCGCGCTCAGCGGCAGAACAAGACCGTCACCGAGGCTGAGGCGGGTTATGACGTACTGGGGTCGCTGCGTTTCGCCGAACGGAACGTGGAGGACGCGATGGTCAGCGAGCAGATCGAGCGCGACGTGCGTGCTTTGGTCGAGCTGCTGCCTCCGGAACAGCGCGAGGTGGTGATGATGCGTTACTTTTCCGGTCTGAGTTTCAAGGATATCGCGGAACAAACCGACGTGAGTATAAATACCGCGTTGGGGCGTATGCGCTATGCGCTTATCAACCTGCGACGGATGATCAAAGAAAAAAATATGGTTTTGTGCTGATTCCGCACAATATTTCCATGGGGCGGGCGTTTAGTTAGTACAAAGCAAAATATTAGATGCCTATGGAGGATATTGACAAAAACGAGGTTTCAGACGAAGGCATCTCTGATGACGAAGATCTTATGATGCGGGAGGTTGTCCAGGGTGACGCAGATCTTTTCTTTTTACACCATTACCTCTCGGAGGTTTTCCGAAATGGAGATAATTTTTAAGGGTTAATTTTTGATGGGGAAGGGCGCCGGGAGGCGCCCTTCATTTTAATGCCCTGCATCCGGTGCGGGCTTTGCGGAAATCCTGTCCGGAATGTTTTTTGCGACGTCCGGGTAAAAACCGATCGTTATGACACGGATACGTATCAAGCGGGTTTACGAACCCGAGGCTCCGGAGGACGGCTACCGGGTGCTGGTCGATAAATTGTGGCCGCGGGGCATCCGCAAGGAGGCGCTCCGCTATGACGTGTGGGCCAAGGAGATCGCCCCGACCCCCGGGCTGCGTGCATGGTTCCATGCCGCCCCTGCAGAGCGGTGGGAGGAGTTCCGCCGCAGGTATACCGGGGAATTGCGCTCCTCGCCGGCCGTGCGCGACTTCGTCCGCCGGATCGCCGGTAAGGATACGGTCACGCTGCTGTACGCTTCGAAGAATGCGGCCGGGAACCATGCGCTGATCCTGCAGGAATACCTCGCCCGCGCCACGGCTGCGGCCGGGGTTACAAACGTCCGCTACTCGTAATGCGGGTTTCATCCTGCCCGAGCAGCGCTCGGTGGACGGTGGTTTCCTGCCTTGTAAGCCTATGGATCCCGGGGGGCGGGCATGGCAGCTCCGTCCGGGCGACAGTTCGTGTCCGCTACGAATGAAAAAGCACCTCGACGGTGCTTTTTCACGCGGCCCTGCCCGTGTTCCCGGAATTTTTATACCGGTCTTATTTGCGGCCGATCTCCATCCTGAATTTCGGATTGGCGGGTTCGGTATGCGAGGCCGAAACGAACTGCCACATCCGGTCGATAATCTCGGGATGCTGTGCGGCAAGGTCGTGCTCTTCGCGCGGGTCGTCTCTCAGGTTGAATAATTCAAAGCGGTCGTTCCCTTCTTTCACGCGGCGCAGTAAACCTTTCCATTCGCCCCAGCGGACGGCTACCCAGCCTTTGCTGCCGGGGAACTCCCAATAGAGATATTCGTGCTGCGGTTGCCTGCGCCCTTCGAGGGTCGGCAGGAACGAAATGCCGTCGGTCGCGGGAGGCTCGACGTCGGCCAATTCGCAGAGGGTCGGCATCACATCGGGGAAATAACCGACATGGTCGCTCACCTGCGGGCGGAGTTTGCCTCCCCACGCCACGATGAAGGGCATCCGGATACCGCCCTCGCGCAACGACGACTTGCCCCAGCCCTTGCCGCTGCGGAACGGGTGGGCGCTGTCGAACCACTCGCTCGACGAGCAGGAGTTCGACGCCGGGCCGTTGTCGCTCGTCAGGACGATTACCGTATTTTCCCAGATGCCGAGCCGTTTGAGTTCGGCGACCAGCCCGCCTATCTGGCGGTCGAAGTAGGTGATCATCGCTGCATAGGTCGCCCGCGGCCACCGCGAGGGGAAATAACCCTTGCCCTCGATGGGTTGTTCGTCGCCGAATTTACGCACGTAGTACTGTACGTCGGCATCGGGCGCCTGCATCGGGCTGTGGGGGATCGGCGTCGTCCACATCAGGAAGAACGGTCGCTCCTTATTTGCATTCACGAACCCGAGCACCTGGTCGTACATGGCATCGGGGCTGTATGTGCGCTGCGTGTATTTGTCGTAGCTGTGCGGGTCGTAGGGGTCGGCCCCCGCGTCGAGCGGCGTGCCCGGCGGCAGCAGCTCGTTGTCGAGGTAGACGCGCCGGTCGTTTTGCCACAGGAAGGGCGGGTAGTAGGTGTGCGCCTGTCGCTGGCAAATGCAGCCGTAATAGGTGCCGAAGCCCATTTTATTGGGCGTACCCTCCGTCGCGGGGCCTCCGACGCCCCATTTGCCGATCATGGCCGTGGCGTATCCGGCCTGCTGCATGACCGAGCCGAGCGTCGGGGTGCCGGCTTCGAGCGGAGCCTGTCCTTCGAGCGTCGAATCGCGCAGCATTGCCTCGTGGTTCCAGACGTCGCCCCGCCATTCCATCTCGTCGTTGGCGCGGATCTGAGCATGGCCGGCGTGACGCCCCGTCAGCAGGCCGCAGCGTGCCGGCGAAGAGAGCGGTGCCGCAGAGTACATGTCCGTGAAGCGGATGCCGAGTTCGCTCAGGGCGTCGATGTTGGGGGTCTCGATCTTTTGCTGTCCGTAGCAACCGAAGTCGCCGTAGCCTGCGTCGTCCATCAGGATGAAGATCACGTTGGGGCGCGGAGCCGGGTTTTCCGTACACCCCGCTGCGGCCAGTGCGGGAATGGCCGTCAGCAATGTCCGGGGGATTGATGTTTTCATGGATTGCTTTTTGGGTTGTTTTTTTGCTGTTAGATGCAAAAATAATAAAATAAGAATAAAAAAAGATCGCAAAAAAGAAAGTTTTTTGCGGTCTATCTCTGGTCGAAGAAACTCCCCTTTGTTTATCGGGGCGGTCGGGGAGGGGTGTTTTCGGGCGGTGATCGGCTGCCCTGTTCCCCTTGGTGTTTCAGGATTTTGCAGGGCCGGGTACGAAAAAGCCCCTGCCGCGGCAGGGGCTTTTGGGTGATATGTCGTGGCCGCTTTAGCGGTCGCCGAGGCAGCGGTGCGCCCGGTGGAGCTGGAGCGAGAGCGAACAGGCGGCGACCCCGGCGAAGAGCAGCGAGATGCCGACCCATACGATGACGGCCGTGGTGCCGAATACGAGCGGCTGGAAAAGAATCCAGAGCGAACAGAGCAGCAGCAGGATGCCGCTGAAAATTGTCCAGCCCGACCCGGCGATCTGCATGGCGCCCATGTCGCTGCCGAGCCCGATGGCACCGAACGCACGCAGCATGAGCCAGAACCCGAGGAATATCGGGAGCGTAGCGGCCGAAAGCGCGACGTTGAAGATCAGGATGATGCCCAGCACGATCTCGATGATGCCGCCCGCCAGCATCCAGCCGCGTCTGGTGATGAAATGTTTGTTGACTGACGAGAGTACGACTTCGAGGATGCCCGAAATCAGCATCAGCCACCCGAACAGGAGCGACATGCCCAGGTAACTTTGTGTGGGGTAGACGAATACGAGGATGCCCACTACGAACAGGGCGATGCCGATGATAAGCAGCAGCCACCAATAGCGCACGGCGCGTTTCGAATTTTCGATCAGGGTTGAAAAATTTTCCATAGCATACGGATTTTCCCTTCCTTAAAGCAATTTACATACCAGAGTTCCCGACGGTTCGATCGGCGGACGGTTGGTCTGGGATGTACGCCCTATATTCCTTTCGCGGCAGGCGGGCGCCTGTCTGCGGGGCTGGGCGTTCTGCCCTGCGGGCGGCCGGGAAATAGGAATGCCCGTTACCGGCCGGAATGCCGGGCTCCGGTTGCCGGGCTCAGGGTACGGGGACGGCTGCGGGTGCATTCCGCAACGGGACTACTTCGCCGATCTGGGGGCGCAGTACATGCAGTGCGGTGTCTGCGGCCAGTGCCGCTTCGGTCGCCAGCGGTTCGTCCCAGCGGTGTTTGGCGAGGGCGAACTTGGAGTGGTGGACGGTCATGACCTGCTGGGCACCCAGCTCTTTGGCCGCCCGGGAAAGTTGGTCGGGCATCGTGTGGATGTATTTCCATGCTTCGTTGTACTGTCCGTTTTCGAGGATCGCCAGGTCAATGCCGGGGAACTGCCGGCCGATCTGCGCGAAATGGCTGCCGTAACCGCCGTCGCCGCCCATGTAGACCTGCCGTGCCGGGGTTTCCAGCAGGAACGATGCCCACAACGTCCGGTTGGGATTGAGTCCGCGTCCCGAAAAGTGCCGCGACGGCAGGCAGTGCACCGCGAACCCGTCGCCGAGCGCAGCCGTTTCGTGCCAGTCGAGTTCGATGATTTTCTTTGGGTCGAACCCCCAGTATTCGAAATGCTCCCCGACGCCGAGCGGGCAGACGACCTTCCCGATCCGGGATTTGAGTTCGGTGACCGTACGGTAGTCGAGGTGATCCCAGTGGTCATGCGTGATGACGAGCAAATCCACGTCGGGCATGTCGCCTGGACGGTAGATGTCGGTGCCCTTGAAAGGCCTGTTGAGGAAGGAGAACGGTGCGGCGGCCCGGAATACGGGGTCGACGAGCACACGCCGCCTTTCGGCCTGGAGCAGGTAGGAGGAGTGCCCGAACCACACCAGCAGGTTGCTGTCCCGATCCAGTGCGCGCAGGTCGGTCTTGAGGGCCGGGACGGCCGCGTCGGGGCGCAACCCCTCCTTTTTGCGGAACAGGAATTCGAGCAGGCCCCGCAGGCGGCTTTTGTCGCCCGTCATCATCGGGCTTGCTTCCAGGTTGCGGAACTGCCCGTCGCGGTAGTTCGGCGATTGCAGGATGCGTTCGAGCCGGCTGCCCCGCGGCAGGCGTCCGAAGGCCGGGAGGTTGAGGGTTATCAGGCCGGCGATCGCGGCGGCGAGTATGATTCCTGTCAGGATTCCCATTATGCGTCTTATTTTCGTGCTGGACATATCGTTTCCCACTGGTTGTACGGTGCAAAGATACCGTTTCCTGCGGAATTGCGGTTATACGGATTCCGGTTTGGGTTACCATAATCCCCGAAATCTTCGCCGGCATCCGGAGGGCATCCTGGAAATGCCTCGCTGCATTTTGTTGTGCAAAGGGGGATTCCGGGCTGTTTTGAATGCCGGATAGTCGGAATAGTTGTTGAAATTTCCATTTATTATACGATTTATATGCCAATTTTTATAATTTTGTACTTAATTGTTCCATAATAGTGATGCCTTTTACGTATTGTCTGAGAAAATTGTGGCCGCTGCACAGGGGATGGAAGTGCATGGCGGCCCTGCTTGCCTGCCTGTGCCTGTTGCCGGACATGGCGGCGCATGCCCAGTCCCCGCCCCGGAAGGTGGTTGTCAACGGCCGTGTCACCGACGAGTCGGGCGATCCTGTCGCCGGGGCTACCATTGTCGAACGGGGTACTTCGAACGGGGTGGCGACCCTTTCCGAAGGCGAATTCTCGATCGCCGTCCTGCCCGGTGCCGTGCTCGATGTCTCGTGTCTGGGGTATATCGCCCAGAGTATCGGGACGGGAACCCGTACCGAATTCGAAATCGTGTTGCAGGAAGATGTGAAGGCGATCGCCGAGGTGATCGTGACGGCGCTGGGGCTCGAACGCAACTATGCCGACCTGACCTATTCGGCCGATAAAATCAAGGGGTCGCAGCTCACGGCGGTGAAGGCTCCCAATATGATCCTGTCGCTTTCGGGCAAGTCGGCCGGCGTGCAGGTGAACAAGAACTCCTCGGGTGCGGGCGCTTCGGCCAAGGTAAGCATCCGCGGCGTGCGGTCGGTCGCCAGCGACAACCAGCCGCTCTATGTGGTCGACGGTATGCCCATTCTCAATTCGACCTCGGAGCAGGCCTATTCGGCCATAGGCGGTGTGGCCGATGCCGGGAACCGCGATGGCGGCGACGGCATCTCGAACCTCAACGCCGAGGATATCGAGAGCGTCTCGATCCTCAAGGGTGCCCCGGCCGCCGCCTTGTACGGCAGCCAGGCCGCCAACGGCGTGATCCTCATTACGACCAAAAAGGGCAATGCCCGCAAACAGCAACCCGTGACATTCACCTCGAACCTCACGTTCCAGTCCCCTTTCAGCCTGCCTTCGTTCCAGAACCGCTACGGGGTGAGCGGCGGGGTGGAAAGCTGGGGCGCCCGTGCGCGGATGAAGGCCTACGACAATGCGGGCGACTTTTTCCGGACGGGGGGCACGGCGATGAATGCGGTCTCGGTCTCCTCCGGGTCGGAACAGGTGCAGAACTATTTTTCCTATGCCAATACGGCCGAGCGGGGGATCACGGGTTCGAACCGCCTGATGCGCCATAACTTCAACCTGCGCACCACGACCGGGCTTTTCCGGCAACGGCTCAAGCTCGACGGGAATATCAGTTTCATGCGCCAGGTGGTCGAGGACAAACCCGTGCCGGGCGGTTTCTATATGAACCCGCTGGTCGGGCTTTACCGCTTCCCCCGCGGGGTGGATATCACGCCTTACCGGGAGCATTTCGAGGTCTATGACGCAGGCCGCAAACTCAACGTCCAGGACTGGATCGCCCCGAGCGACGATTTCGAGCAGAACCCCTACTGGATCGTCAACCGCATCCGCAGCAGGAGCCTGCGCAACCGGGTCATGGCCTCGTTTACGGCCGACTGGAAGGTGAACGGCTGGCTGCGGCTCAAGGCGCGCGGCAATGTGGACTATGTGAATGACAAGGTGCGGCAGAGATTCTATGCTTCGACGGCGCCTGCGCTGGCCGGTGCCAACGGGCGCTATATCGAGAGCAGCTACTCGGAAACCCTGTTCAACGGCGAACTGCTGGCGATGTTCGACAAACGCCTCTCCCCGGACTGGGAGTTCAGCGCGACCGCAGGTGCGGGGCTGAACGACCGGACGGTCAATTCGCTGCGTATAGATTCCAAGACGGCGTCGCTCTATTTCCCCAACGTGTTCAACGTCGCCAATATCGTCATGAACGGTTCGGCCTATGTCGACGAACAGATCGATGCGCGGCGCCAGACGCAGTCGCTTTTCGCCACGGCGTCGTTCAAGTATGCCGGAAGCCTCAATTTCGAAGTCACGGGACGCAACGACTGGGCATCGACGCTCGCCTACACCTCGCACGAAGGCAGCGGGTTCTTCTATTATTCGGCTGGCGCATCGTGGGTGATCGGCAAGATGTTCGAACTGCCCCGGTGGATTTCGTTCGCCAAGGTGCGCCTGACATGGAGCCGCGTGGGGAACGACATCCCCATGTTCATCACCAATCCTAAGTCGCACGTCACGGCCGGAGGGGGCATCAATGCCGCCGACGCCGCCCCCGGCACCGACCTCAAGCCGGAGATGACCAACGCCCTCGAGGCGGGGCTCGAATGGCGGTTCCTCGACGACAGGCTGGGCATCAACCTGACCTACTACAAGACCAATACGCACAACCAGTTCTTCAAGCTTCCGGCCCTTTCGGGCGAGGCGTACGCCTACCGTTACGAGAATGCGGGCAATATCGAGAACCAGGGCGTCGAGGTGTCGCTGAACGCTTACCCGGTTTACGGAGGTGCGCTGACGTGGCAGTCGACGGTGAACTTCGCACATAACAGGAACCGCGTGATAAAACTCCATGACGAGCTGCGCGAATATGTCTACGGTCCGTCGAGTTTTTCATCGTCTTATGCCATGAAACTCGTCGAGGGCGGTTCGATCGGCGATATTTACGGGCGGGCGTTCGAGCGCGACGCAATGGGGAGGATCGTCTACGAGGCCGAAGGCGATTCCGCCGGGTTGCCCCGCACCGTGGGCGACGGCAATACGGTGAAGGTCGGCAATGCCAATCCCGTGTTCTCGCTCTCCTGGGGCAACACGTTCTCCTATAAGGGCATGTCGCTGTCCGTGCTGCTGGACTGCCGCTATGGCGGACGGCTCCTGTCGCAGACGATGGCCGACCTGGATTCCTACGGGGTGTCGGCCGCAACGGCCGATGCCCGCGACCGGGGCTGCGTGATGCTCGAAGGGCAGCGGATCGACGACGTGAAGGGTTTTTACAAACTGGTCGGCGGCCGCGCAGGTGTGACCGAGTATTACATGTACGATGCGACGAACATCCGGCTCCGCGAACTGGCGGTGTCCTATGCGCTGCCGCAGCGTCTGATGCGCCGTACGCGGGTATTCAGCGGCATGACCGTGTCGCTGGTGGCGCGCAACCTCTTCTTTATCTACAATGCCGCGCCGTTCGATCCCGACCTCGTCCTTTCGACGGGCAACGACAACCAGGGGATCGACGTCTACGGCATGCCGACCGTACGGAGCATCGGCTTCAACATAAAACTGGAGTTCTGAGAATCATGAAGCGCTTTTACATATATCTGTTCGCCGCATTTTGCACAGTCTTTTTGGGTGCCTGCACGGGGAATTTCCGGGATATGAACGACGACCTCTCGGGGATTTCGGACGGGGATCTCGAGGCCGACGACAACGGCTTCGGATACCGCCTGCAGATCGTTCAGCAGGGGATTTATTTCAACTACGATTTCGGCAAGGGCAAGAACTGGCCGTTCCAGATGACGCAGAACCTCAATGCGGATATGTTCTCGGGCTATATGCACGATCCCAAACCGTTGCAGGGCGGCAGCCACAACTCCGATTACAACCTGCAGGACGGTTGGAACAGCGCCATGTGGCAGTTTACCTATTCCTACGTCATGCCCCAGATTTACCGGCTGGAACAGACGGCACGCGAGAAGATGCCGCCGTTCTATGCCATAACGAAGATACTCAAAGTCCTGGCCATGCACCGCGTGACGGACTACTACGGGCCGGTGATATACAGCCATTTCGCCGACCGCGGCAGCGAATACGTGCCCGACAGCCAGCAACAGGTCTACGGCTGCTTCTTCGACGACCTGGACGAGGCGGCGGACATTCTGGCGGCCTGGGTCGAGGAGCAGCCCGAGGCCGGCGAGTTTTCCAGGTTCGACCTGCTGCTCGACGGCAGCTATACGGCCTGGCTCCGTTTTGCCAACTCCCTGCGCATGCGCCTTGCCGTGCGTATCGCCGTTGCCGCGCCCGAAAAGGCCCGTGCGGAATTCCGGAAGGCGGCGCAGGCGGCCGGAGGGGTGATCGAGACCAGTATGGAGAATGCCGCCGTGAAGACCTCGGGCACCTATTCCAATCCGTTGGGCGAGATCAACCTGAACTGGAACGAGGCCGCCCTGAACGCTTCGATGGAATCCGTACTGACCGGGTACGGGGATCCGCGGCTGGAGAAGTTTTTCAAGCCCTGCGGCAGCGACGTGGTCATTGCCGGCGATGCGGGCGACGGGACGGTCGTCCTGAAGGGGCAATACCATGGAATCCGTCAGGGGACGGGTTTTTCGCATAATTATTACGCGGCATTTTCCCGCCTTACGGTGGATACGGATACCGATGCCGTCCTGATGACGGCGGCCGAGGTGTGGTTCCTGCGTGCCGAAGCGGCATTGCGCGGCTGGACGGACGAAGATGCGGAGCGCTGTTACCGCAACGGCGTTGCGGCATCGTTCGCGCAATGGCAGCTGTCCGGGGCCGAAAGCTACCTGGGGAGCGACGCCATGGCCGCCGATTACCACGATCCGGTAGATCCGGGGAACGACATTGCCGCCCGGTGCCGCGTGTCGCCCCGCTGGGATGCGACGGCGGACGACGAACTGAAGCTCGAGCGGATCATCACCCAGAAGTGGATCGCCATGTATCCCGAAGGGTGCGAGGCCTGGGCCGAACAGCGGCGGACGGGATATCCTCGCCTGTTCCCCGTACGCCTGAACCACAGCAAGGGTTATATAGATACTGAAACGATGATCCGCCGGCTGCCGTTCCCGGCCGTGCTGGCGACGTCCGATCCCGAGCAGTATGCGGCGCTCGTCGCGGAACTCGGCGGCGAAGACCACGGGGGGACGCGCCTGTGGTGGGACGCGGGGCGTAATTTCTGATCCGGAAGCCCCGGACTGGCCCGGGCGTTGCGTCGTGCGGCGGTTGTCAGAATTTCCAGCTTGCGCCCAGCAGGATATTGCGCGGGCGGATGGCATAGCGGTAGGAGCCCGAGCTTACTCCGTCGAAGGTCGTATAGGCATATTCTTCGCGGCCGAAAAGGTTTGCGGCGGTCGCCGTAGCTTCCCATTTCCCGTTTATTTTCCAGCGCAGCGATGCGTCGGCCAGTAGCAGGTGCTTGCTCCGGTCGGCCGAAAGCTGCGAGTAATAGTGCTCCGCCGTGAATTGGATCACCCATTTCTTCGACGGTACGAGGTTTACGGTCAGCCGCTGGTTGAAATCGTGCCGCCCGTCGGGCTCCCGGCCGCGGATGGAGAGTGTCGTATAGCGGTATTCCAGCCGGTATTCGGTGTTTACCCAGGCGGCGAACCGGAAGTTGAAACGCGGCGCGACGGTCAGGGTGGAATTTTCATAGGAGGCCGGCACCTCTTCCAGCAGCAGTTCCGTGCCGCTGAGGTTGTAGCCGACGTTCAGGCCTGCCTGACCGTTGAGGGCGTCGATATTCTGGCTGACGTCGCCCGACAGGTACCATGACCGCACGTGGTTCGAGCTGTGCACGTAGTAGTTTACGATATAGTCGCCGTCGAAGCGCTGCGCAGGCAGGAACGGCAGGTCGTTCCACGAACGTACCGCGAGCAGGCTGGCGAAGAACCCGCCGATCGGGTTCTTGTAGGCGATGCCTGCCGAGAGGCTGCGTTGCAGCGCCTGCCGGTATTCGTTTACGCCGCAGAGCACCGAACGGTAGTTGCGCAGGACGGCGCCGTTGCCTATGCGGCTGTCGTCCGCCGCGTCGCGGCCGACCGTACCCGATGCCGAAAGCGAAAGGTGTCCCGTGGGGCTCCATTTCACCGCGAAGCGGGGCTTCCAGGTGAAAATGCCCGCCGGGTTTCGATTGCCGTCGATCCTGTCGTGCAGTCCATAGCGGCGGTAACCTGCCGGCAGGTCGAGCGTCAGCCGCAGCCGCTGCGAGCGGTAGGTGATGCCAGGCTGGAGGTAGACGCCCGCGTAGCCGGCCGAAAGGTCGTTCGCGGCGCCTGTCCCGAGCCCGGTGCCCGTCAGGTCTGTTACGAGCCCTCGGAAGAGTGCCGAAACTCCGCCTTTGAAGGCGAAGGCGAACTGCCCGGCCTGCGTGCCGAATGCCGCGTTGTGGTTCATGTAAAAAGCGCGGTCGGCGATCGTCTGCCGCTGGCTGCCCGTTTCGCGCACCACATCGAGGGACTGGGGGCGGGTAAGGTATTTCAGGTAGGAGGTGACGGTGAGCGAACGTGTGCCGGTGCGCCGGATATATTTCAGGTCGTTTTCGATGCCGTAGGCCGGGGCCTCGGCACGCTGGCGGTTGGGGTAGCTGCCCGAGAGCACGGCACGGAGGTCGTTCCATGCCAGCGAAGCTTCGAGTTTTTCCAGCATGTAGAACCGCTCGGTGTTGGCTTTCAGTGCGATGCGTGCCGAAAGCTGTTGCCGGCACGAAGCGGCCGACTCCTGCTCGGTGTCCACGCGCGTGCCGTCCGCCAGGTACCAGCTTTGCCGGGCGGCGCGATCCGAGGCCAGGCGGTCGTAACCCCAAGTGAGCGAGCTGCTGAGCTGGTAGTCCTCGGAGAGTTTGCGCAGGTTGTTCAGACTGGCCATGTGCGAGCGGTTGAAGCGCGTGCGTGTATCGTCGAGCGGCGCGGACGAAGTGCCGACCGAAAGGTGTGCGGCGGGATTGTAGTCGTTGGCTCCGCCGTTGAGGATGTCCTCGACCGAAAGCCGTTCGGTCTCGGCCGAGGGGTTTTGCCCCGTGTTGTCGGTTTTGAGGTTGACCATCGACTGCCCCCTGGCACCGATGCGCATGGCGAAGAGTGCGCCGTTCCACAACGCCGGCGACCAGCCCGCACCGCCGCGCAGCGTCCCCGTCCATCGGGCTTTGGCATGCGGCTTCAGCCGGAGGTTGATGGCTGCGCGGTCGCTGAATACGATGTCCTTGAGCGCCTTGATCGGCTGGTGGTTCTCCATCACTTCGACGCTCGCCACGTCCTGCGGCGCGATGTTGTTGGTCGCCTGTCCGTAACGGCCGTCGAGCATGTCCAGCCCTTCGATGTAAAAGTTGTTGATCGGCTGGCCGTTGTAGCGTATCTCGCCCGATTTCGCCACCTCGATGCCCGGCATCTTGCGCAGTACGTCGGCGATCGAGCGGTCTTGCGCCTCGGTGAAGCGCGACACGTTGTAGCTTACGGTGTCGCCCCGGAAGCTCAGCCGCGGGGCGCGGATCGTCACCTCGCGGATGCCGGTCGCCTCGGGCGTCAGCAGCACGAGCATCCGTCCGGCATCCGCCGGAATCGATTGCCGGCGGTAGCCCATCGTCGAGAAGTCGAGCTGCGCGGTTGTCCCGCCCCCGCGCGGCCTGAGCACGAAATCGCCCGAGGCCGAGGTCGTCGTGTAACCCAGCGGCTTGCCCAGGGAGTCTCGCGCCGTGACGATGGCCCCGGCGACGGGCGCCCCGTCCTCCTTGTCGGCCACGTGGCCCGTGTACTCCTGGGCCTGGGCGGCGATTGCGCCCAGCAACCAAAGCAGGGTCAGCAGGTACTTCATCGCGCCGTGGGGCTATTCTGTTTCCAGCGGATTGTATTCGCGGAGCAGGTCGGCACCCTCGCGCGGCGTCCCGTCCTCGTTCCTTACCGTGATCCTGATGTTCGAATTGGCCTGCATGTAGCCGATCGGGTCGGTCATGAATTTGCGCTCGGTGGCCAGGAATTTTTTGCGCGAAGTTTTCAGGTAGTTCAGGTCGGCCATCGTCACCGGGACTTCGGCGCGGCGGATCCCGGTCGCCTCGAAGCGGATGATGCCCCCGTCGTCGCCCGTGTCGTTCACGGCCAGGATCAGTCCGGGCAGTCCGTGGAATTTCCAGGGGCCGGTGGCGAGCGGGAGCTCCTCGGTGTACCAGGCTTCGTAATCGCGCCCGCGGAAGCGGCAGGTCGCACGGCGGCAGTCGTAACCGATGACCTCGCGCGTCCCGTCGCGGAGCGTCCACTCGATTTCGGGCAGCGGCTCGGTGTAGAGCATGTTGTCCCGTGAGATCTTGTCGGTGCAGGTCATCTCGCCTGCGGGGTAGTTCTGGAATACGACGGCCTCCAGGCCCCCCTTGAAGTTGCCCACGTTGGCCAGCACCTGCTCGGTCGGGGTGATGCGCAGCAGCGAGTCCCGCTGGAGCGTCTTGTAGGAGAAGAATTTCGTAACCTTCCCTCCGGCCTGCAACAGCAGCAGGTCTTGCATCGGCTCCTTGCTGTCGGGGCGCCGCAGCCACTCCATGCGGTAGCTCACTTCGAGCGTGGCGGTGTCCAGCACGGTCTGCCGTACGCTGCCCGTTTCGAGGGCCTGTGCCCCGCCGTCGGTCGAGTAGGAGATGACGGTCTGTGCCCGCCCGGCGGTTGCGGCGGCCAGCGCGGCGGCGATGATAAGGAAGGTGAGTTTTGTTTTCATGGCTTCGGTGTGTTGGTTTACGGTGCAATATTACCCCGAAAAACGAAGGGCGATGGTTAACGCCGCGTTAAGAAGTGTTAAATAATGTTAACGCCGGCGGCAGGAGTGTTTTTATTCGTATTTTTGCAGTATAAACCCCTCGGCCGTGGATAAGAATCGTTTCAGAAATATCTCGTTTTGCGCGATCGGCGCCCTGCTGGCGCTGGCCCTCGTGCAGGCGTGGAGCCTGTGGCGGATGTATGCCGACCGTGCGGAGGAGTTTTCGCGCAAGGTGACGCTCGCCATGAACCGCGCGGCGTACGACGACCTGCTGATAGGTAACCGGCGCCGGACGTCGCAGACCCGGACGTCGGTCGTGACGACGGGCAATATCGACTCCGTTAAGCTGGATATGATCGACACGATCTCTGTGAAAAGCCTTGGGGCGGCCGGCAAGGTGCTTTCCATCCGGTCGAAGGTCGACACGCTGCGGACGAATATCGCCCTGCGCCGCGGCGACAAGACCCGTTATATCTACCAGGAGGTGCGCATGCCTTCGTTCACGGCGCTCCAGTTCAACCTGTCCCGCTACGACTCCCTGCTGACGCGTTACCTGGCAGATTCCGGCATCGGCCTGCCACACAGTGTCGACGTGATCCGGGGCGGTGACGACGGGGATGTTACCGAAATCCGGCTCGACAGCCTGGCGGCGCGGCCAGCGGGTGCGGCGCGGGAGGAGGCGGTCATCGCCTCGCAGAAGGATGCTCCGCAGATACGGAACCCGAAGGTGTTCACCTCGCGCGTCACCACGGATGACAAGCTGCTTTTCCGGGTGAAGATCGAAAACCCCCACCGGGAACTGCTGCGCGAGCTGTTCGGCATCATCCTCACCTCGGTGCTCATGCTGCTCGTCGTCGCGTTCGTGGTCATCTACCTGTTGCGGACGCTGTTCCGGCAGAAGACGCTCGAGGAGATGAGGATGGATTTCACGCACAACATTACCCATGAGCTGAAGACCCCGATCGCCGTGGCCTATGCGGCCAACGACGCGCTGGAGAATTTCGGGGCGGCCGACGATGGGGTGCGGCGTGCGAAGTACCTGGGTGTGATCCGCAGCCAGCTGACGGCTTTGTCGGAGATGGTCGAGCGCATCCTCACCATGTCGCGCGAGGAACGTGAGGATTTCACGCTCCGCCGCGAGCGTATCCCCCTGGCCGGGATGCTCGGGGCGCTGGCCGAGAAGTTCCGGATGCAGGCAGCCAAACCCGCACGGGTCACGGTGGATGTTTCACCCGAAGGGCTGACTGCCTTCGCCGACCGCTTCCACCTCTCGCATGCCCTGGACAACCTGGTCGACAATGCCCTGAAATATTCCGGCGAGGAGGTACATATCCGCATTTCGGCCGGGCGGGACGGCGGCCGGGTCGTCCTGCGCGTCGCCGACGACGGCGTGGGCATCCCGCGTGCTGTGCAGGCGCATATCTTCGATAAGTTCTACCGCGTGCCTACGGGCGACATTCACAATGTCAAGGGCTTCGGCCTCGGGTTGTACTACGTCGGGCTAATCGCCGCCAAACACGGCGGCTCGGTCGCGGTGGAGAGCACCGAGGGGCGCGGTACGACCTTCACCCTGATACTTCCGGACGATGGGCGATAAGATCAGACTGCTGCTCGTAGAAGACGAGCAAACCCTCGCGGGGATCATTGCCGATACCCTTTCCGAAAAGGGGTTCGAGGTGACGGTCGCCCATGACGGCGAGGCCGGGTTGCGGGCGTTCCGCGGGTCGCGCCCCGATGTGGTCGTGTCGGATGTCATGATGCCTTGTATGGACGGGTTCACCTTCGTCGGGCGCCTGCGCCGCGAAGCGCCCGGGGTGCCTGTGCTTTTCCTTTCGGCGCGCTCGGCGGCCGAGGACGTGGTGCAGGGATTCGAGACCGGGGGCAACGATTACCTGCGCAAGCCCTTTGCCATGAGCGAGCTGATCGTGCGGGTCAGGGCGCTTGCCGGGCGTGCGGGCGTCGGGAAAGCGCGTACGGAACGTGTGTTCGAACTGGGGCGTATGCGTTTCGACGCCGAGCGCCAGCGGCTCACGTGCGACGGCGTGGTGACGGAACTTTCGGCCCGCGAATCCGAAGTGCTGCAATACCTCTGCCGGAATGCGGGCGAGATCGTGCCGATGAAAACCCTGCTGGTGAATATCTGGGGCGACGATTCGTTTTTCAATGCCCGCAGCCTGCATGTCTTCATCACCCGCCTGCGCCACCGCCTTGCGGCCGACCCGTCGATCCAGCTGGTGAACGTGCGGGGAGTGGGGTATAAGCTGCTGATGCGCTGAGGCGGGGATTGCCGCACTGTATTGAAACCGGAATTTATTCCCTCTCCGGTTGCCTTTTCCGAAGGGATCCGGTTTACGGCAATGCAAATTCTATGACTAAATTTCCAACCTGATTGTTGGATAGTTTATTTGTGCTAAACCCTAAAGGCGTGATATTCAGCGAGCCGATCTCGTTCACGAATCTTCCGATCAGTTCGCTGCCTCCCGTAACCGTTTGCGGGTTGTTGCCTTTGTCGAAATAGACATAATAGACGAGAAGATCGGCTTTAACCTGAATGTCATCCGCACTCAACTCTTCCTTTTTGATAATTTTATCAACAACGCTTATTGCCTTCGTATATTCCAGGTCTGTCTCAACGAAAAGCAAAGACATTCGGCCAAAGGTCAGGTGGGTAATATAGGACATATCGGGCAGTTGTTCCTCGCTGATTGTTTCTCGGATTAATTTATCAGGATAGTCCATCATAATAGTAAACATTTCCCGGGAATAGTTATAGAAAAACCCCGTCCGTTTCCCCATTTCTTTTTCGGTGTAGGGTTTCCCGCTTAGCAGTTCATCGAGGTTGAGGCCCAGGTTTCCTACCCCCAGCAGGTGCAGATGCCTGTGTGAGTGGTATTGCAAAGGGCCGATATAGTTGAATTGCTGACTTTGAGCTGGTAATTCGGAGGTTATTTGCTGCACCATTTCATTCATACCGTCGAACGTGGGCAGCATTTCCTTTTCATAAAGCTTCCCATTGATAGAGGCACTGATGTTAATCGGGTTGTAAGTATATTGGTCGTAGACCGTCAATGTCCGGTTGTCAGTATGGCAGTTAATCAAATGTCCCGGATAAACCTGCGTCCTGAACGCCGGGTTTACAAATGACTGTTCGGCCGAAAGCCGATATTTGCGCGTGACATTGTCCGGCAGGAGGTCGTATTTGTTATCGTTGAATTTATTAACTGCGAACGTATGCCACTGCAAAGGGTCGTATTCCGGCTTTTTTTGCCCGGCTTGGGAAACGAACAGGTCGGCGGTTGTCTGTTTGTACCTGTCATGCAGGCAGGCAAGCGTTATTGTTGCCTCGCGCGGATTTTCCGTGTCGTTCGGCAACACCTCTATATCCAGATACTCAGCGTTATCCGCAACGGCCTTTTCGATAATGCACCATTGCGGAATATTTCGGATACTCCAGTCGCAGTTGGCCGAAACTGCTATACGTTGCTGAATCCCGGAATAATCTGCCCTGATTTCATCTTCATCGAGGGTGATGTAATACTTCTGCTCCGGTTCATCGTTGTGACAGGCTGCGCAGCAGAGCGCCAAAAAGAAAAGACCCCAATGTTTCATCCTAAAAAGTGTTTTAGTTAAACGATTGGGGGAAGAGGCAGATTGAAAATATGCGTGTCCCTGCGCGGTGTTGCCCGCATCGGTCATAAGGGTTGGTTTCAGTTTCACCCCCCCCCTCGGATTTCGATTTAAAGGTATGAAATAAACACGCATTTGCAAAATAAATCTGCAATTTCCGCCCAATACGGGGATGGAAGGCTTCTGGGGTTTATCGGCTTGCGATTCGCATTTGTCCGGCCTGCCGCCCGAAAAAAATCTCCCAAGGAGGCGACTTCGATGTGCGGATAAAGGAGGACAAAGGAATACCCGTTTGGATTTTCAGCAGCCTGAATGTCAGTCTATGCGTTATTTATCTCTTTCGGCAAATGCAGTCCGTCAGGTGATCGTCGATAAATCCTGCCGCCTGCAGGTGGGCGTAACAAATCGTGCTGCCGAAGAATTTGAATCCCCGTTTTTTCATATCTTTGCTCATGGCATCGGATTGGGGCGATGATGCCGGAATCTCGCTCAACGACCCAAAGGTGTTGGTAATCGGCTTCCGGTCGGGAAAGAACGACAAGGTGTAGTTGTAGAAACTACCGAACTCTTCCTGTATGGCAAGGAATAGCCTTGCGTTAGTGATTGTGGATTTGATTTTCAACCGGTTCCTTACAATGCCGTCGAACCGCATCAGCCGTTCGACATCGCTATCGGTCATTTGCGCCACCTGCACGGCGTCGAAGTTGCAAAAGGCCTTGCGATACCCCTCACGCTTTCTGAGTATCGTTATCCAGCTCAACCCGGCCTGGGCACTCTCCAGGACAAGAAATTCGAACAGCGTCTTGTCGTCGGTCACCAATTTCCCCCACTCCTGGTCATGGTATTTCACATACAGCTCGTCGGTTCCGCACCAGCCGCACCGTCCGTTTATCATGTCCTGCATAGTCATCATGTTTGTAATATGGAGTAAAGATAGCTGATTTCCAGCTTCGTGCCAAATTTTAAGCCCGCTTCGGCCCGCTACAATTTGTCAATATAATAAACGTTGCGATGAAAGAATCCGAATCGGTAGGTGCGGAACGTGCTTTTATCGGAACCACTTTTGCTTTGGCAGAGAATTGTGCTTTCGAGTATAATATACTGACAATCAGCTTAAAATGTGCTTATTTGTAACATTGTGTCCACAAAAAAGTCTCCGAAAGGAGACTTCAACGTGCGGATAAAGGTGCTTCTGCACTAAATGAACCTATATGTATATCAGTTGTTTGCGATGCTTCTTCGAGCCTGATTCCCGCATCGCCTACCGTCCTTTTGCACGGTCTTGCGCCCATCTGCCCGGATTGCTTGCGTCACCGCCGTATCTCCTTGTATGACAATGCAAATATAGCGATTTTCGGCGAAAAATCCAAATGCGAAGACTTTTGGAGATGCGGGCGGATTTTCCTATATTTGTTGATATGGACAGAGGAGAAATTATCATATACCAGACAGCCGACGGCGAGACCTGTATAGACGTCCGCATGGAGAACGACAGCGTGTGGCTGACGCAGGCGCAGATGGTCGAATTGTTTAACTCGACCAAACAGAATGTCAGTCTTCATATAAACAATTTGTTCAAAGAAGGCGAACTCGAACGTGAGGCAACTGTCAAGGAATACTTGATAGTTCAACAGGAGGGACATCGCTCCGTGAAGCGTAAAATTACGGCTTATAATCTCGACGTGATTATCTCTGTTGGCTACCGTGTCAAATCGCAACGCGGTACGCAGTTCCGCATTTGGGCGAACTAGGTCCTTAAAAGAGTACCTTATAAAAGGCTATACCGTCAACAGTCAAGCGAAGATCGAGCAGTTGGAGGAACTGAAACAGACTGTCCATCTGCTCTCAAATGTGCTGTCGGCAAAGGCCGTCACGAAATCCGAGGCGGTCGGGTTGCTGCGCGTGATTACGGACTATACTTACGGTCTCGATACGCTTGACCGCTACGATTATCAGCAGTTGGAAGTGTCGGCTACTACGACCGAGGAGCCGTTTCATGCGACCTATGAAAATGCGATGGAGACGTTACAGGTATTGCGCGACAAATTCGGTGGCAGCGAGCTGTTCGCCCATGAGAAGGACGAATCGTTCAAAAGCACGATGGGCGCGATTTACCAGACCTTCGGCGGGCGGGATCTCTATCCGAGCGTCGAGGAAAAGGCGGCTAATCTGCTCTATCTGACGGTCAAGAACCACTCCTTCAGCGACGGAAATAAACGCATCGCCGCTTTCCTGTTCCTGTGGTTTTTGGAGAATAATCGGATTCTCTACCGTGCCGACGGTTCGCGCCTTTTGGATAACAATACACTGGTCGCCCTGACGCTGATGATTGCCGAAAGCCGTACAGAAGAAAAGGATGTGATGACGAAGGTTGTGGTGAACCTGATCAATAAAAACAATTAAAGCATTTATGAATGTGTCGGACTTTTGTTTGCTGATTTCGAGTACGGAGATCCAATAACGCAAGTTATCAATGCCATTGTAGCTATACCATAGAATTTTATTGCTATTTCAGAAGAAACCACCTCGCAAAAAATGCGAGGTGGTTTCTTTTTGTTACCCCTCGTGGCGGAAATTAGCAGGGTAATAAGATATATTATCCAAACTATTTCCCGCTACGATATTTGATGCTAAGTATCAAAGAATTAAAAAATAGAGTATCACCCTAAATTATGTACAAAAGGTAGAATCCAATTTCGTTAAAATTAAGTTTGGTACATTAAAGTATATAATTGGGGAAAATGTTTGTATTATCAATATTTTGACCGGTAGAGATATAAGTTTTTTTCATTCAAGAGCTTTTGCTATATTTGTAGATGAGAATAATTGATCTTATGGAGTGTATAGTTTTTAAATCGAATCAAAGTTATTCTTGCCGAAAAAAGTAGAACCAACAAATGGCTTTCTGAGCAATTAGGAAAAGATTCTGCTAGTGTGTCTAAGGGGGGCAATACTACACAACCTAATGTGGAAATGCTTATTCAGATAGCTAAATGTCTTGAGGTAAAAGTAGATGATTTATTAAGGACTGAATAATTATGGGAACGAGTGATGGTTATGTTTATATATTGACCAATCCTAACTTTAAGGAGGACTGGATAAAAATTGGGAAAAGCTCCAGACCGGTAGATGTTAGGTCTAAGGAGCTGGGCAATATAGCTTTCAGTAAGTCGGAATGTGCTGTAATATAACAGATTATCAGGCCGTATATATAGCAGGTTTCTTGACCCGAAGATTGCCGGCAAACGATATAAACAAGCTTACTGCCTCTTTGCAAGATGCGCAGGTGGATCTCACTCCGCATCAGGTTGAGGCGGCTTTGTTTGCATTTAAGTCGCCTTTATCCAAAGGGGCTATACTTGCCGACGAGGTTGGTTTGGGAAAGACTATTGAGGCCGGTATTATCTTATCACAACATTGGTCCGAGCATAAAAGGCGATTGCTGGTTATATGTCCGGCTAACTTGCGGAAACAATGGTCGAGTGAGCTGTTGGAGAAATTCTACCTGCCATCTGTGATTATGGAGACAAAGTCCTTTAATGCCTCCATAGAAAATGGCGCTTTTAATCCGTTTGATACGGAGAATATAGTTATTTCTTCCTTGCAATTTGCAAAGTCCAAAGCCGCTTATATAAAGAGTACGAACTGGGATCTGGTAATTATAGACGAGGCGCACAGGCTGCGTAATGTATATAAACCGCAAAACCGGATTGCCAATACCATTAAAGAGGCTATAGAATCCAGAAAGAAGATATTGATGACGGCAACTCCATTGCAAAACTCTATTCTGGAATTATATGGTTTGGTTTCTATTATCGACGATTATGTGTTTGGGGATATAAAAAGTTTCAAGAGCCAATTTGGTCATAGTTTGACCGATGAAGAGTTCATGGAATTGAGACGTCGACTACAACCCGTTTGCAAGCGCACCCTCAGACGACAGGTTTTGGAATATATCAAGTATACCAAACGGATTGCCATAGTAGAGGAATTCTTCCCGACAGAGAACGAACAACGTCTCTACGATATGGTGACTGATTATTTGAATAAACCGAAACTGTATGCTTTACCTAATAGTCAGCGTCAGCTTATGACTTTGATATTAAGGAAACTGCTTGCATCTTCAACATATGCCATATATGGAACATTCTGCTCTCTTATCAATCGGTTGCAGGATATTATCGCAAAAAACGATAATGTGTTACTCAAGAATCTCGTCATTGAAGAATACGAAGAAGACAACGATGAGTGGGTGGATAATGAAGAGATTGAAGAAGATATCGAGGAGTTGCCTCCGGCCGATATTGAAGGCATAAAGAAAGAAATATCCGAGCTGGAGCAATTTAGAGATCTGGCCGAGAAAATTAAAAAGAATAGTAAGGCTGAACATCTGTTTGTCGCGTTGGATAAAGGTTTTGAGCAGTTAAAGCATTTAGGTGCTGCCTCCAAGGCACTTATCTTTACGGAGTCAAAACGTACGCAAGAGTTTCTTTATGGACATCTCGAAAAGAGGGGATATAAGGGTAAGGTTGTTCGATTTAACGGGACTAATACCGATAAAGAATCGACGGCTATTTATCAGGCATGGCTGAAGAAGCATAAAGGCACGCCCAAGGTTACGGGATCCCTTACGGCCGACAGGCGGGCGGCTATCGTTGATTATTTTAAGGATGAAGCCACTATCATGATTGCTACCGAAGCTGCCGCCGAGGGTATCAATTTGCAATTCTGCTCTTTGATAGTGAACTATGATATGCCATGGAATCCACAGCGGATCGAACAGCGAATAGGTCGATGCCACCGATATGGACAGAAATTCGATGTCGTAGTTGTGAACTTCCTCAATAAAAGTAATGCGGCCGATATACGTGTGTATGAACTGTTGGATCAGAAGTTCCAGCTCTTCAATGGTGTGTTTGGTGCCAGTGATGAGATTTTGGGCAGCATAGGCAATGGTGTCGATTTTGAAAAACGCATAGCACAAATATACGACGAATGTCGAACGACTGATGAGATAGAGGCTGCATTTGACAGGTTGCAGTCAGAATTGCAGGAGCAAATATCCGAGAAGATGATAAAAGCCCGCTCGGCTTTATTGGAAAATTTCGATGAATCGGTCAAGGAGAAGTTGAGAGACAATCTGGCTCAAAGTCGGAAAAATCTCGACCTGTTTGAAAAACGTCTTTGGCTTCTAACGCGGCATGCGTTGGAGGGAGAGGCCACATTCGATGAAGATCGCTATGCCTTCACGCTTCATATCGACGGGTCGATCTATACTTTGTCGAAAGAGTGTGAAGACGAGCAAGTGCGACCTTATCGTATAAGCAGTCCTTTGGCCAAGGACATTTTGGCCAAGTATCGGGAGCCACTTCACACGCCGGCATATATCGAGTTTGATTATACGCACACGGCAGGGCGAACCAAGCTGCTTGACGACCTCGTAGGCCAAAGCGGTACCATGCGGGTAGAGAAGATATCCATCGATTCTTTTGAGCCGGAGGATCATCTGGTTATTGCCTGCCTTACCGATAGCGGCGATTGGGTCTATCCCGAAATTGCCGAACGGATGCTCCTGCTTCCGGCATGTCTGCTGTCACAAACCGGAGTAGACATTACAACTGCCGATTGTTTGTGCGATAAGGTTGAAGAGCTGAACCATGATATTCTTTCTTCTTCCTCAGACAGAAACAACCGCTTTTTCGATGAAGAGATGGAGAAACTGGATAACTGGGCCGGCGATATGAAGCTCGCTTTGGAGCGCGAAATCTCGGATTTGGATCAGGAGATACGCCTTCGGAAATCGGAAGCCAAAAAGATCGGCCGACTGGAAGAGAAGGTAAAAGCTCAAAGAGCCATCAAGGAGATGGAACGTAAGCGTATCGAGAAGCGACAGAATCTTTTTAATGCTCAAGATGAAATCGATGAAAAAAAAGAGCTACTTTTAAGCCGTATTGAAAAGATGCTGCAACAGAAGGTCCAGCAAACTGAACTGTTTACCATTAAATGGAGAATCATATGAGAGCGAACCTCAAAAAAAGTGGGCCTTGTTCAAGGCGTTCCTCAAAGAATATTGGTGGGCAATCTTAATCAGATTGGGTGCTCCCGTTTTGCTGAATTTTATTATCTTTATACCCGCCTTCTCGCCGATTGTCGGAGGCAGTCCAGATTGGCTGTCGTTTTATGGAAGTTATATTGGTTTAGTAATCGCCAGTTTGATAACATTGTATGTACTATACAAGCAACTGCAACACAATCACGAAGATAACGAAAAAACTCGTCGCGATAATCAAGCCGTTAATGAAAAAATGACAGCTTCAGCTCAAAATATTGAACTACGAACAGGAGAGACAGTGGTTGCAAGGTAAGATCCGCTTGTGTAAATAATATCGATTCAAATAATATACGAGAGATTTGCAATGTGTTCATATTTCAAGAAGATGATATAGTGTCTAAAATCAAAAACGCAATTGATAGTTTGGATCGAACCAATACTTTTTTAGATTTCTTATTGCCTATAAGACATAACAAGAATGTTCGTTATTTAAACAAGCAAAAGTATAAAGCATATAAGGAATATATGTTAATGATCCAAGATATACAAGTCGTAGCGATTTTCTTGAATAACAATTATGAAATGATTCAAGAAGGCTTGATTTTAGCTAAACTTTCGCCTCAAATAAAAAATCAAGTAGAGTGTAAAATCGTAACACCTTGTCTTGCTAATCAAGCTATCTAAGCAATTAGTTTTAATCGCCATTGATAGGTCAGCTATAGCAGATGATATATAAATGAGAGACTCATCATTACAATATATTGAACAAGAGAAAAAAAGAATTAACAAAATATTAACCGATAACAATGGCACAAGATAAGAAATTGCAGAAACTGGAACTGACGTGGATTGGAAAGGATGATTCGCGCGAGCTGATTGAACCGCGAATTCTCATTGAGAATCCCGACTATTCGTATGGTACGGTCGAGACGGGCACCCTGCCCAATGGCAAATCGTGGAACGGCAATATGCTCATCCATGGCGACAACCTGCTTGCCCTCAAAGCCCTTGAACAGAACTATACGGGTGCCGTCAAATGTATCTATATCGATCCGCCCTTTAATACAGGAGCAAGAATTAATGCAGATGGGCAGGAAATAGGATACGATGACGGAATTGAACACTCGATTTGGCTAAATATGATGTATGAAAGATTTGCTATTCTTTACAATCTATTGAGAGATGACGGGGCGATCTTTGTACATCTTGATGATAATGAGGCTGACTATTGTAAAGTAATTCTTGATGAAATTTTTCATCGGGAAAACTTCATGAACAGAATAACCATTGATGCTCGTTCCCCTTCTGCGTTTAGTACAGTCAATCCTGGGATGTTTGTGGCCTCCGAATATATTTTATATTATGTAAAGGATAGAAAAAGGCTTCGAGAAAATCAATTGAGAGCTAAACGAAATCCTGATTATGCATATAATAAATATATTACCAATATAGATGCATCTTATGAAGACTGGATATTTAAACCTGTTGCTCAGGTATTCAGCGAAACACAAAAAACAAGAAGCCTAAATCCAGAAAGTCTAATAAAAAAATATAATGAATTTATCATAAGAAATGCTCATAGAATTTGTAGATATACAGCTATCAGTGATTCTGGAGCAGGTCAGAAAATATTAGATATAAAAGCTGAATCGCTAATCCATAGAGATAAAATCTTCAAACTTAAACGAGAAGATAAGGATGATGTGTATATAATAAATGGACAGCAATTAGCTTTTTACAATAAAAATATATGTAAGATAAATGGAGAAATTTGCGCATCTATGCCATTAACAGATATATGGACAGATATTGCGTGGGAAGGTATTGCAAAAGAAGGAAACGTAACTTTTAAAAAAGGGAAAAAGCCAGAGAAACTTATTCAAAGATGTATTAGTTTAGTAACTGAAGAAGGCGACCTGGTGCTGGACAGTTTCCTCGGGTCGGGAACCACGGCCGCCGTGGCGCAGAAGATGGGGCGTCGCTATATCGGGGTCGAGTTGGGGCAGCATGCCTATACGCACTGCGTTCCCCGTCTGAAGATGGTGACCGACGGAACCGATCAGGGAGGAATCTCCAAAGCGCAGAACTGGAAGGGCGGAAACGGCTTCAAATTCTATGAACTGGCACCGAGCCTGCTCAAAGAGGACAAGTTCGGAAATCTCGTCATCAACAAGGAGTACAAGGCCGATATGCTGGCGGCGGCAATGGCCAAGCAGGAGGGATTCACCTATGCTCCCTCGACCGATGTCTATTGGAAGCAGGGCTATTCGTCGGAGAGCGACTTCATCTACACTACGACGCAGTTCATGACGGTGGAGGGACTTGCTGCCATACGTGAGACAATGACTGAAGGCGAGAGCTTATTGATATGTTGTACGTCGTTCCAAAAGGAGTGCAAGCAGGCATTTTCTAACATTTCTATAAAGAAGATTCCGCAGATGCTGCTGGGGCGCTGCGAATTTGCCCACGACGACTATTCGCTCAACATCATCGACCTGCCCCACATCGACGACGAGGAAGAGGGGCCGATGGAGGACGAGTTCGAATACGCTACAGATAGCGAGGTGGCCAAAGAAACGATTGAGGGACAATAGGAACTATTTTAATCTATCGGTATGAATACTATTGCAAACACGATAAAACAACGCCTGTCGCTTCGGGAACCGCTGGCCGAAGCACTCGATGTGCTAACTCGCCTTGTAGACAAACTTTCTTTGTCGAAACCCGAACGACAATCGGATAAGGAGGCCGAAGCGGTAGCTTATGAGGTTTATCTAAAAGAGCAATTACAACGTGTAAAGGAAGTCTGCCCATACTGCAAGGATTTTGAACGCGATTTTCCATCGTTTGCATTCTCGATAGCAACCGGTATCGGAAAGACCCGGTTGATGGGGGCTTGTATTGCCTATCTCTATCTGGCAAAAGGCATCAGGCATTTCTTCATTTTGGCTCCAAATCTCACGCTTTACGAGAAGTTGATGCGTGATTTTGGCGACCCTTCATATGAAAAATATGTATTTAAGGGGATATCGGAGTTTGTGCATAACGAGCCTTTAATTATAACCGGAGATAATTACAACAAGGCCCGTAACCTGTTTTCAGATAATCAGATACAAATAAGCATCTTCAATATATCGAAGTTTAATACCGAGAGTAAAGAAGGTGGGAAAAAGGGAGCTCCCAAGATGCGCCGCCTATCGGAATATTTGGGGCAGTCATATTTCGATTACCTCTCTTCGTTGGATGACTTGGTTATCCTTATGGATGAAGCGCACCGGTATCATGCCGATGCTTCGAAGAAAGCCATCAATGAATTGCGTCCTATATTGGGTCTCGAAATGACGGCTACGCCTACCGATGAAAAAGGAAAATCGTTTAAGAATATTGTCTATGAATATAATCTGGCTCAAGCGTTGGCCGATGGAAAATATGTGAAGATCCCGACCATCGCCAGACGAAGGAATTTCAGCCGGGGCAATATGACCGATGAGGAGTTGGATATACTTAAAATCGAAGATGCAGTGAGTGTCCATGAACATACGAAACTGCATTTGGAGATGTATGCCAAAAATAATAATCAGCCTCTGGTAAAACCCTTTATTTTGATCGTTTGCAAAAGTATTCAACATGCCACCGAAACATTCAATAGAATACAGAACGAAATGTTTGACGGGAGGTATGCAGGTAAAGTGCTTCAAATAGACAGCTCGACCAAGAAAGATGAGGAGATAGATAAGCTATTTGTTTCGCTGGAGAAGCCGGACAATAAGATAGAGATCGTTATTCATGTAAATATGCTTAAAGAGGGTTGGGATGTAACCAATCTGTATACCATTGTGCCTTTACGAGCGGCCGATGCGCCTATATTGGTTGAACAGCAGATCGGTCGAGGTCTACGCTTGCCATATGGTGGGAAACGTACGGGATATGCCGATATTGATAAATTGACGGTGATTGCGCATGAAAATTTTGAAGCCGTTATCGCCAAAGCTAATGATCCGAACTCGGTATTGAGTAAGGTCTCTTACGTTGAACTTGATGATGAGGATTTAACTCCCGAGCCCGGTAAAGTGGTTACGGCTGCTACCATAATTGATTTCCAGGAGAAGAAAACCATCGAAGAGGCAAAGACGGAGGTCGAGAAAAAGAATGCAAAGGCTGTAATGGATGCTCAACGAGCTGTTTGGACGGTGATTCCCAAGATGAACAGTTCGGTGCGCTCAGCTAAGGAGTTGTCCAACCCGAAGGTAATAGATGCGATTAAGGTCCTTACGCGGAATGAGATAATTAAAAAGGCGAAGGAGACTAATCCGCTTTTTGCTGATGAAGAGGCAAAACCGTTGCTTGCAGAAGTGGATTCAGTTGTGGAGGTTGTTGTAAAGAAATTTATAGACAATATTATAGAAATTCCACGTATGACCATTCAAAAGGAGGCATATAAAGCTGAATTCAAGTGGTTTGATCTTGATACGCGAATGGGATTTGATCTGCCTGCACTGAAAGATGAGATTATTCGAATAAGTGTAGGTGCTGGAGAGAAATCGATGGAAGTGTTGCAAGTGATAACAGGAAGGAAATTTGATACTCCTGTTAATCAGATTGTGAATGCGTTGATCGATCACGAAGAAATCGACTATGACGAAAACTCAGAACTCCTCTATCATTTGGCCGGACAGGCTGTCGAAGCCATAGAGAAGAATGTTGATAACGAGACTGATTTAGCAAAAGTTGTAAATCAATTTAAAGTTGCAATCGCCAACTCTATTTTTGACCAGATGCAGAGGCATTTTGTGATAACGCCGTTGGGATACCTGAAACCGAATGTATTGCCTTTTTCTGGAATAGTCGATCAGCATTTGACAGAATTAGACGGATTTGGACGAATTGATTTCAGAGATTCTGTAAAACCAAGCTTTGTGCGTAAATTCATATTTACCGGTTTCTTGAAATCGTATTATACGGAGTGTAAGTTCGACAGCAAAACCGAGCTCGATTTTGCGAATGTGCTGGAGTCGGATAATGATGTATTGAGGTGGTTGCGACCAGCACCTAACCAATTCAACATATATTGGGCAAATGGAGCCAAACGCTATGAACCGGATTTCATAGTCGAAACATCGGAATGTATTTACATGATAGAAACAAAAGCCCTTAAAGATATTTCCGATGAAGATGTGCAGGCAAAAAAGAAAGCTGCCGAGGAATATTGCAAGAATGCAACGGAGTATACCTTGAAAAATGGGGGTAAACCTTGGCGGTATCATTTGCTAAGGCATGATGTTGTGGAACGCTCAAGTAGCTTTGAATATTTGATGGCATTGAGTTAGGTGTATTTCTCGCCTGTTCGATGTGAATTGCTCAAAATGATGTGGCCTATTCTGACGAGCGAGTTATTGAATTCGGCATTTATAATGCAGATATATTTAATTTATTAATTAAATATTATCCGAACTTTGCTACAATAATGAAAGGATACATTTCATAAGTACACTTTTCCGGATGGGAAGGTATATATTGGACAGACTAGACGAGATCCTCAAATAAGGCATAGGGAACATATCAGTCCCGTGACTGGTCCGACAAATGGCGGATTCTGGAGAGCGTATTCGACTTTTAAAAAGTGTAAATTTGAGATAGTTCAACAATATGAGAGTAATGATATTGAGAGACTTGTCGATATGTTGAATTACGCCGAAACACAACTTATAGTATACCTACAAAGCTTATGATCCTCAGTATGGCTATAATAAGCAGACTTGGGGACATTCACATACACATTACCTTACAAAAGAAGTAGAGATTATAAAAGCCAAAATAGGCGAACTTTACGAAGCATTTATAAATGAAAGAATGGTTATTTATAACTCCGTATGTGATAAAATATGGGAAACCAAATTACCTCTAACCGAAGAAGAAAAAGACTTCGTTAAGAAAAGATGTTTTAATCGAGACTTATTTTGCTTTCCAAACACATTTAATATAGAGAAATTGGACGAGAATGATCTTGATGACGAGCGAGATGGTTTTGTAATAGAGGAAACTCTTAATTTGGTTAAATTTGATATAGAAGAAGAAACTCAGACGGAATTTCAGACATTCTTAGAAGATAATGGTTTCGATATTGCAGAACAGGTACTTCATGAATATGCGGCGGAAGTAAATATTATTGTTGCAATAGATGATAATGGTAATGTTGCGAAAGAATTTCATTCATTCGATGAAATAATCTCCTATTTCAATGTTACACGGGCCGATAATGTGAACAATGCTCTCGCTGGACGTCAGAAGAGTGCATATGGATATGGTTGGAAATATAAAAAAGACTTGAAATAGAGGTGACAGTGAAACCGTGTTGAGTATATTTTTTGAAGTTATTTGGAAATTTACCAAATTTAAAGTTCTATTCTATCTAAAAAGGAGTAAAGGCAAGAGCGTTGAGGCCGACCGCATTGACCGCCATCTGGATAATAATCCGTGCCCAGATCAACCAGCATTATCAGTCCATCAGTGATCGGGATTCGTTCGTCTCGGCTGAGAAGGTCAAGAATGCATATCTGGGCTACGGAAATAAATACCGTATGCTGTTGGACGCGTTTGAAAAATTTACCAGCGATTATCAAAAGCGCATCGGTATAGACTGTTGTGATGGAGTTTGGAAGCGATACTGCAATACTATCGACCATTTGCGTGTTTTAATGCAAAAGGAGTATCATGTAAGCGATATGCCTTTGTCCGAGTTGGAACAATCTTTTATCGAATAGTTCCACGTCTATCTGAAATCCGATCGGGGCCTTAAACTGATGACGGTTTGCGGGTATCTAAAATGCCTGAAATATGTCGTCAAGATTGCCTTTAACAACGGCTGGATGCCACGTAATCCATTTGCATTATATAGCTATACGGTTCTGAATCCAGACCGGAGTTTCCTGACCGAAGAAGAACTGCATCGCATGATGACAACCCGCCTGCGTTACAAAAGCCAGGATTTTAATCGGGACATGTTCCTCTTCTCGTGCTTTACGGGTATCTGTTATGCTGACATGTCGGCGCTGACCTATGATCAGCTGGAGCAGGATACAAACGGCGATTGGTGGATCAGCGGTAACTGCCAGAAAACCGAGACGAAATATGTCGTCACGCTGTTGCCCTATCCTTTGTTCATTCTGGATAAGTATCGAGGTCTGGCAGGCAATCGCTCTCTTTTTTAAATTCCGTCCCTCGATTCCATCGACGACAGTCTTAAAAATATTGCCCGTGAATGCAGCATAGACAAACAGCTCTCCTTTCACACAAGGAGGCATACCTATGCTACCACGATCTGCCTTCAAAACGGAGTTTTTATGGAGACCCTTTCCAAGATGTTGGGGCATAAGCATATCACAACGACCCAAATCTATGCGAAAATCACTCATCCGATGATCGCTCGGGAAGTCGATATGCTCAAAGAAAAGCTGGTGGGCAAATTTTCGGACGTCTGACTCCTGCTGATCCTAAGCATACTACGATAAATCTCATATCAGTAAGCGGTTACTGATATAAATACCTCATACCTTCGTGCCATTTTTGCAGCAGCAACACTTAGAACAAACCGCTTATGACAAGTATGGAAGAAATGTTCGAAATGCTCAAGGATATCCGTGAGGATATTTCCTATATGAAACGGCATCGTAACATGCTTTGCGGGATGCCGATTCTGGAAGTCGCAGAAGTCTGCGACCTGCTGAAGATGAGCGACCGCCAACTGCGCCGCTATCGGACGAGCGGACAACTTACGGGCTTCCGCTTCGGTCGGCGCCTTCTGTTTTCCTCCGCCGAGATCACGCAGTTCATCGAGCGCACGGAGTTGGATTACCAGCGCCGCAAACAGCTTAAAAAGGCTATCCGTAACATCTAATATCCAATATCATGTCCTCTCAATCCTCTGAAAGAACTTACTATCTGGTGGAGACCGACACTTTTAAAAGCCTACTCCGCACACATTTCGTACTGCTCCAATCTACCTTGCTCTTCGAGCATCTGTGCCGCCAAAGCGACCGTCCGATGTTCCTCTCATCGGATAAAGTTTGTGAGGCTTTGGGGCTCGACCGCAATAAACTGGAGCAATACCGACGTAAGCGCATTATTGGGAAACACGGTAAAATTGTCCCCTAAAAAACGGAGGAAGATGCCCCCCTAAAGTTGCGAAGCAAAAAGAGTAAAAAGTTGTTGTCCGGATTGGGGTCTAAAAGGATGTGATTTTGCCCGGGTTAAACAACATTTTTCTGTAGGTCTTTTATCCCGGTTTATTGCGAGAACCCTACTTAGTTCTCGCCCATAAAACGGTTGGGATTGTGTCGACCGACACTGCAAAGATAACTATTCGCTTTAAAAGAACAAGAGAGTAGTTTTTGCAACCGCAGGCATCTATCCATAGGCATTTTCAGATTTAGATTTTTTTTCTTATCGACTCTCCGAACAACTCGACACGCAGCGAATGGTGTACGATTCGGTCGAGCACGGCATCGGCGATGGTCTTCTCGCCGATCACGTCGTACCAGTCCTTGACGGGGATCTGCGATGTGATCATTGTCGAGCGCCGCTGATGGCGGTCTTCGATAATGTCCATCAGTATGCCGCGTGACCGGGCGTCGAGCGGCTGCATACAGAAGTCGTCGAGGATCAGCATATCGACTCGCTCGATACGTTTCAGGTCGGCCAGTATCGTGCCTTTGGCCTTGGATATTTTGAGCTGGCTCATCAGTTTTGCCGTACTTGCGTACATTACCCGGAAGCCGTCCTGGCAGGCCTTATAACCGAGCGAGGTGGCTAGATAACTCTTACCTGTCCCGGTTGGACCGGTAATGATTAGGTCTTTGTGGTCGCGCACGAACTCCATGGCGGCAAGGCGTTCGACCTGATTACGGTCCAATCCCCGTTCGAAGGTGTAGTCGACATCGTCCAGCGTAGCGTTGTAGCGGAACTGGGCAGCCCTGACGGCTCGCTCTACGGCGCGGTTCTTACGGTTGTCGAACTCGCTGTGGCCCAGATGCGAGACGAACTGGTTCTGTGTCATTTTCTCTTTAATGGTGTTCTCCAGCGAGGTTTTAAAAGCGTCGTGCATACCGAACAGGCGCATCTGGCGCAGTTTCTCTAAGGTCTGATTGTTCATTGACTTATTGGTTTTAGTGGATTATTTGTAATACTCTTTACCTCTGATGTTCTCGTGCTCGGGCATATCGGCTGGCTCTTCGGGAAGGTCTATCGCTTCCGATTTGTTCTGGAGTATATCCTGTATCTCCCTGAAACTGTACTTACCATAGCTGTCGGCCAGACGGCAGGCTGCCGCAAGACGTTCCGGCCCGGCTTTACGCGCGAAGTTCAGGATGCCTGAACACATCTTGTTGGCCTGATCCTGATAACGGGTCTTTTCAAGTACCCTGCGGATATAATGCTCTACATCCTCGTGTATGGCAGCGGCTTGCTCGACGAACCGCTCGGGAGACCACTCCATAACTGCACGGTGTTTGGGACAAAGATGTTCGGTGACGGTGGTATAGCGGTAGTTGTGTCGGTCGCGGGTATGATGGGCTATAATATCGTAGTTGTAGCGGATCTCCACGTCGGTAGCGGTATAAGACAACTGCACTTTCTTGCCTATGTAGATGTGCGGGACGCTGTAGTAGTGGATGTCTTCGTGTAGGCGTGCATAGCCATATTTGTCGACCGTAGTGACGATATGCTTCTTCATCTGGTAACGGATCGGGTTCAGAGGGCCGAGGGCTTCCTGTTCCACGTCCTCGAAGTAACTGCGGCGCGAGTAGTTGCGGCGATCCAGGTTCTTGTTGTTGTGCTTTTCAAGAGTTCCGCGGATAGCTACGTTAAGCGACCGAGAGGCTCGATGACCGTAAAGATGTCCTTATACGTCAACTTAACCGCATTCTCCACATGGGCCTTATCCTTGGGACTGCGTGCCCGGGTGGGATAAGCTGTTACCCCATAATGCTCTCCGAACCGTTCGAACTCCGTGTTAAGGATAGCTTCATAACGGCTTGCTTTGGTAACGGCACTCTTAAGGTTGTCCGGAACGATAGCACGGGGAACGCCGCCATAGTAATAGAATGCGTTCTCGCAGGCTGTAATAAAATCTTCCTTGCGTTGACTCTCCACTGCCTCCACATAAGTCAGCAGGCTGCACCCGAGGATAGCCACGAACACTTCCACCTCCCGGGGTTGTCCGCCCGGCGGATAGATCCACAGTTTACTGCCCGTATAGTCCACGAACAACTTATCTCCAGCCTTATGTTTCATACGCATCGACGGGTTACTGATGCGTTCGTAGCGCCGCAAGGCTACCCGGAACTGCGTCAGACTGTAGCCGTCAGGATGGGCCACGCGGTAACGCTCCCATTGCTTATGGCTGGTCATACCCTTACGGGACATCTCTTTGCTCGCTGATGGCATGAAAGCCTCAAGGGCATCTGTGCGGGGATTAGGTTCCTCAGGAACCTCTTCAATGCAGAACAGGGCGTAAAGCTCAGCATCGCTCTTGGCAAGGAACTCCTCGTAGGTAAGGCTCTGAGTGTTCCACTTGTTGACATACTTTTTTACCGTGTTACGCGAAGTACGGGCCATCTCGGCGATAGCCCGTAAGCCCACGCGTTCGGTGTACAGTCGAATAATCGTTCGTAATTTGTTCATTTTCAAAGGTATGTTAGGCATGATCTCTCAGATTTTGGTTTGCTTTTGCTTCAAGCTAACAAAATCCGACTCCTTTTAAGCCTTTGAACAACTACTTTTTACTCAAATCCCCGAAGGGGTCTGTTTGCTCCGTTTTAGGTGGGTCAATTTCGACCGTTTTATAGTGGTCAATTTCATCCGTTTTCAACGGGTCATTTTAAACCGTCGCTACTGGGGCTATTTTACCGTGTTTTCCATCTTGTCTCATGACGTTGAAATTTTGGGGTTAACAAAACGCCTGCAAGAGAGAATTATTACGGTGTAAAACGCAGAAAAACAACGCGGTGCATCTGTATTCGGGAGCAAACTTCGCCGAACGGCCCGTTTTTCGGGGCCGTTCCCTTTCGTGCTCCCGCGAGTTCGCCGCGAACTGCTTTCCGCTTCCGGTTCGGGGAATCGGCCGAAGCCTTTGCAAAATGATGATATACAGTCGGTTTTCCTCTTTTTGCGCCGGACAGGCAACAAAAAAGGAGCCTCGAAAAAAGGCTCCTTTGTGCGGATAAAGGGACTCGAACCCCCACGCCGGTAAGGCATCAGATCCTAAGTCTGACGTGGCTACCAATTACACCATATCCGCTTGCTATGTGCAAAGGTATATAAAAATTCACAATTCACAATCCGGAGCGGGTGATTATAAGCCTTTTTTATTTACTTTTGTAGGCAATTTATCCGCTTATGCCGCAGAATGTCGCACTCGTTTTAACGCCCCGCCAGGCTGCCGACGCGAAGTATTACACTTCGCTTGCCGCGCGGCGTCTGGGTGTGCCGGAGCACGATATTGCCTTGGTGAGGGTCGTCAAACGCTCGATCGACGCCCGGCAGCGGCAACCGAAGGTCAACCTGACGCTGGAGGTCTATGTCGACCGGGAGCCGCAGCCCGCACCCGTGCATTTCGATTATCCTGATGTGTCGGGACATACCGAGGTCGTAGTCGTGGGGTCGGGCCCGGCAGGGCTTTTCGCGGCGCTGCGGCTGATCGAGCTGGGGCTGAAGCCTGTTATCCTGGAGCGGGGGCGCGACGTTTCAGCGCGCAAGGTCGACATTGCGCGGATCAACCGCAACGGGGCGGTCGATCCCGATTCGAACTACGCTTTCGGCGAGGGCGGTGCGGGGACTTTCTCGGACGGCAAACTCTTCACACGCAGCAAGAAGCGCGGTGATTATAACAAGGCGTTGCAGACGCTGGTGTTCCATGGCGCCACGCCCGAAATCCTCTATGAAGCCCATCCGCATATCGGAACCGACAAGTTGCCGCGCATCATGCAGAATATCCGGCAGACGATCCTTGGCTCGGGCGGCCAGTTCGTGTTCGGTAGCCGCGTTACGGATCTTGAAATCCGCAACGGCCGTATCCGGGGCGTGCGGTGCGGCGACACGTTTGTCGAAGGGGCGGCCGTGGTTTTGGCCACGGGACATTCGGCACGCGATATTTACGAGCTGCTTTACCGCAGGGGCGTGCGCGTCGAGGCGAAGGCCTTTGCCATGGGCGTGCGTATCGAGCATCCGCAGGCGTTGATCGACTCGATCCAGTACCACTGCCCGACGCGGGGCGAATACCTTCCGGCGGCGGCTTATTCGCTGGTGAGCCAGGAGGCCGGCCGCGGGGTCTACTCGTTTTGCATGTGCCCCGGCGGGTTCATCGTTCCGGCCATGACCGATGCCGCGCAGTCGGTGGTCAACGGCATGTCGCCCAGCGGCCGCACGTCGCCCTATGCCAATTCGGGCATGGTGACCGAAGTGCGGCCCGCGGATTTCGAGCACCTGCGTGCGGAATGGGGCGAGCTGGCCGGGTTAAAGTTCCAGCAGCAGTTCGAAGAGCTGGCCCGGCAGCACGGCGGCGAGCATCAGGTCGCCCCGGCGCAGCGCGTCGCCGATTTCGTAGCCGGACGCCCCAGCGCGGTCTTGCCCAAGACCTCCTATATCCCCGGTATTATCCCTTCGCGGCTCGACGAGTGGATGCCCTCGTTTATCGGCGAGGGGCTGCGCCGGGGGATCGCCACCTTCGGGCGGCGGATGCGGGGATTTGTGACGAACGAAGCCATCGTGGTGGGCGTCGAGTCGCGCACCTCGTCGCCCGTCCGGGTTCCGCGCGACCCCGTGACGCTCATGCATCCCCAAACCGCGGGGCTCTTCCCCGCAGGTGAAGGTGCCGGTTACGCCGGGGGCATCATCTCTGCCGCCCTGGACGGCGAACGTATCGCAGAAGCAGTAACAAACTACATAAAATAAATGAACGAATCTTTAAGCAAGTTACCCTCTCCCGAGGTCTCTGTAATCATCCCCGCTTACAATCTGGAAGGGTATCTCGATACGTGCCTGCAATCGGTTTTGGCGCAGACACTCGGGAATTTCGAAGCCATCGTCGTGGACGACGGTTCCACGGATGGTACGCCCGGGCTTCTGCGTCGCTATGCTGAGCGCGATCCGCGGATCATCGTGGTGAGCACCCCGAACCGGGGCGTTGCGCGTGCCCGCGAGACGGGTATTGCCCGGGCGCAGGGAAAATACATCGCTTTCCTCGACGGCGACGATTTTTGGGAACCGCGCATGTTGGAGGAGATGACCGCCTCGATCGGGCAGAATGGCGGGTACGATATCGTATGCTGTAATTTCAAGCGGGTCTGCAAGACCTACCAGGCGATCTACCGTGAATCCCGGACGGAGGATATGGAAGGGCTCGAGTTCCTCGAAGCGACGCTTCGCCATTCGATCTGGGTGACCCTCTGGGGCAAACTCTATCGGCGGGAACTTTTCGATAACGGACTGAACCACCATCCGTTGCGGCTGGGGCAGGATACGATGATCAACATCCAGATCGCCTGCCGCCTTCCCCGCGTTCATTTCATCGATTACGTGGGTTATGATTACGTACAGCGGCCGTCGTCGTCCAATCACCGAAGTTTCGATTTTGATTACTGCTGCTTATTTTGTAGTATTGTGGAACGGGAGTTACAACGGCACGGCGAATCGCTTCGGGGGCAGGCCGAATTTTATGCGCTGCTGAATAAGGTGCGCTGGTATTCGGTCTATGTCTGCAAAAGCCGCAGCCCGTGGGTCGGGAACCGGCCGTTTGTCTGCGACCTGCGCGAATCGGCCGGCCGTTACCGGGACGAGCTCAGGGCGCGCTATTCGCGGGCACGGATGCTGTTGCTGGAGCTCGACCGTTACCGGGCCATGCGCCCGGTCGTCGTCATGCTGACGACAGGATTGCGCTGGCGTACCAGTTTGCGGCGGCGTCTGGCACGATAAAGGAAAATTATACTGAAACATGGATTTTTACGACGGAGCCGGCAGCCGGATCGTGAAAGCGGTAAATTGGATTGCATAGATGGAGGAAAGGGAAAAATCAAAGCCCGTGGTATCGGTCATTATTCCGGTTTACAATCTGGAAAACTATCTCGATACCTGCCTCGATTCGGTCGGACGGCAAACGTACGGGGATTTCGAGGCTATTGTCGTCGATGACGGTTCGACGGATGGTTCGCAGGCCGTGGCGCTCCGCCACGCGGAGCGTGATGCGCGCATCGTCGTCATAAGTACTGTAAACCAGGGGGCTGCCAGGGCCCGTGAGACGGGTATCAGGCATGCGCAGGGCGACTACATCTGTTTTCTCGACGGCGACGACGTCTGGGATTCCCGCATGCTGGAGAAACTGGTGGCGGCCATCGGGGAAAACGGCGGGTACGATATCGTATGCTGCGATTACAAACGTATTTGCAAGACCTACGAAGCGCCCAAGCGCGAAATGCGCACGTCGGACATGCAGGGGCTGGATTTCCTTGTTGCATCGCTCTACCACGCTATTTCCGTGACCGTGTGGGGACGGCTCTATCGCCGGGCGTTGTTCGAAAAGGAACTGCGTCATTATCCGCTGCGGCTGGGGGAAGACAGCCTGCTCAATATCCAGATCGGCTGTCAGCAGCCGCGTGTCCGGTTCGTCGATTATGTGGGTTACGGATATGTGCAGCGCGGCGGGTCGGCCAACCGTTCGCCGCTCGATATCGGCTACTGTGTTAAATTCAGCGAGGCGGTGCATGCCGAGCTGGTGAGGCACAGGGATGTTGTTGGCGACCGGCTGGAGTTCTACCTGCTGCTCAATAAAATGCGCTGGTACCTGGTTTACCTGCGCAAAAGCCATAACCCATGGGCCGGCGACACGGAGTTTGCCCGCGGGATCAATGCGGAGGCGGAACGCTACCGCGCCGAGCTGGAAGGGTTTTTCAGCCGTTGCGACTGGTTGCTGCTGCGGATGGACAGGCGGCGGTGGATGCGCCCCGGGGTGCTCGCCGTCTCGACCCTGATGCGCTGGGGCAAGAGCCTGAAGCGGCGGCTGACACGCTGAATCCGAGTATTGTAACCTAAACCTGGAACGATGAAAAGATACCTGTTGTACGTTACTTTGCCTTATGCCTATTCAATCCTGAGGCCTTTGGAACATGAAATCCGCCGCCGCGGAGGCGAGGCGGCCTGGTTTGTCGAAGAGGGGTGTCCCGTCGTGCTCGAAGAGGACGAGGTGCGGTTGGGGACAATCCGGGAGGCGGTCGCTTATAACCCGGTCGCGGTTTTTGCACCTGGCAACTACATCCCCGATTTTATCCCGGGCGTGAAGGTGGCGCTTTTCCACGGCTATGCGATCCAAAAGCGGATCGAGGCCGTCGACGACCATTTCACGGTGCGCGGATGGTTCGACATCTATTGTACGCAGGGGCCGAGCAGTACGCCTTATTTCAAGGAACTGGAAAAGAAATACGGCTTCTTCCGGGTCTACGAGACCGGCTGGCCCAAAGCCGACACCTATTTCTCGCCCGAAGTGCAGCGTAAACCGCAGAATGACCATCCGGTGGTTCTCTACCCCCCGACCTTCACGCGCAATGTCTGTTCGGCGCCCCATCTGATGGCGGAGATCGACCGTCTGGCCAAAACCCATCCGTGGGACTGGGTCATCACGTTCCATCCCAAGCTGACTGACCCCGGGATCATAGCCGGCTATAAACGTATTGCGGAGGAGAACGAGAACGTCATATTCTATGAGGGTTCCGACAAGATGCCGCTTCTGCAGCAGGCCGACGTGATGTTGTGCGACAGCTCGTCGATCATCCTCGAATTCATGTTCCTCGACAAACCGGTCGTGACGTTCCGCAATTCGCATCCGGGGCCCCATCTGATCGACGTCGATACGCCGGAGGCCGTCGGCCCGGCCATCGAGCGTGCGCTGGCGCGGCCTGAGGGGTTAATGGAGGAGATCCGCAGCTACACCATGCACCATGAACCGCACCGCGACTGCCGCTGTTCGGCGCGGGTGCTCGATGCCGTGGACGATTATATCGTGCGGGGGCATGCGGGGCTGAAACGCAAGCCCCTGAACCTGGTGCGCAAATGGAAACTGCGCCGGCAGTTACATTATTATCCCCTGCTGGAAAAATTCCGCCGCCGATAGAAAACGTGAGTGCCGTCCCGGTCGGGGCGGCACTCACGTTTATGGATGCCGTTTCCTGGGCCGGATGTTTCCGGCCGGGGCTCAATGGCCTGCGCTGGCGGGAACGGGGATTTTCACCTCGGGTTTGGGGGTGCGGGTCTGATCCGTTTCTCCCAAGTGGCGAGTAAGCCCGATTTCGCAGCGGGTGCGGTGTTCTCGGATGGTTTGCTGGTAACGTTCCTCGTTGGCCGAAAGGCTGTTGCGCTCGCATTTGCCGTGGTGGAGGTGGAAGACCACGCCGCGGAACTTCATGCACCGCTGGCGCACGCCGCTGTTGTCGAGGCGGATCGCCAGTTCGGAATCTTCGCGGCCCCAGCCGCAGAACGATTCGTCGTAACCGTTGACGCGGATCAGGTCGTTGCGCCAGAAGGCCATGTTGCAGCCTTTGACGAAGCGGGTGGGACCCAGCGTCCGGTAGAGGAATGCCATGAGCGGGATGCGGATGGCGTTGTTGCTGTTGCGCACGCCCCGCATCAGTGGTGTGAGCGAGGTGATCTCCCCGCTGAGTACCTTGCGGGTGAGCATTTCGGTGATGATGCCGCGCGACCCGGTGACGTAGCAGCCCCGTTGTGCGAAGATCATGTGATCCTGGATGAAGTTACGTTGGAGGATCAGGTCGCCGTCGATCTGTATGATGTATTCGCAACGGCTCGCCGCGATGGCTTTGTTGCGGATCATGGCCAGGCGGAACCCCTTGTCCTCGTGCCAGATGTGCCGGATGGGGACGGGCGACACCGCTTCGAAATGGCGGACGACATCGCGGGTGCTGATACCCGAACCGTCGTCAGCGATCAGGATTTCCGTGGGCATGGCCGTTTGTTGCATTACGCTGTCCAGGCACAGGTAGAGGGCCCGCGGCCAGTTGTAGGTGGAGATGATCAGTGATACCGTCATTGGTAAAAATGTTAGGGTTTTAGGCGTCGTTGTCGCTGCGGCCGTACGCAACCGGCCGCAAAATTCCTGCCGCGGCATCCTGCTGCCGGGATGCTGTATTCTCACGTTCAGGGTAACGCGTAGCTTCTTGTCCATCGTACAAAGGTAGTGATTTATCCCCGCTCAGGGTATGTGCACTCCATTTTTATCGTGTTCCGTTTTATATAAATGTGCGCCGGAGGGGAATACTGCGCAGAATATGAAAAAATATTTTCGATCACCCGGGATAGGCGGTACCCGGCTATCTTGCATGTTTACATGTTATTAGATGACTGAATACATGTGATTTATTAAAAAATATCAAAAAATTCGAAAATTTTTTTAATAAAAACTTGCGCGGCATGTTTTTTCACCTTATCTTTGCAGCGAAGTTTTAAGGTTCATTTAGGTTAGTAGTTTTAGGTTGGTGAGGAAACTGTGGTATTCCATCGGAATACCGGGTTTCCTTTTTTTGTGCCTTTCCGGAATTTTTCTCACGGATAGTTGGTACGGACTTTAGAATTTTGTCATGTGTGCCCGGCGTATTTTTCTGCCTGAATATGCTTTTTATCCCCTGTTTTTTTAGTCTCCGAAGATATGCTGTCTCTTTTGACATTTAGCCCGAATGTTCTTCAAAGGCATCTTGAAGCCTTTTTGACGGCCTAATGTTACGAAATTGTTAAATATATTTAATATATTCGTAAAATATTTGCATAATTCAAAAATGACACGTATCTTTGCAGTGAAGTTTTAAGGTTCATTTAGGTTAGTAGTTTTAGGTTGGTTGAGGAAATCGGCAGGTTGTAGCGGCAATCCGTTACTAAGACTCGAAGGGCGGTGCTCGTCCGAAAGTCGAATACCTCCGATTGTACCTCATTTTTGAAGGGGGTGGTTCCCCGACAAAAGAAAAAGGTCTGAGTCGTGAGACTCCGGCCTTTTTTCTTTTTACGGCCCTGCGGCCGTCTCTTTTCGGGCAATGTTACAGATTCTCCAGCTCTTCGCGGGTCATCGTCACTTCGACGGCCCCCAGTGCATAGCATCCGAGATCATAAGGGTTGTAATAGAACGTGATCCCTTCGGGCGTAACCTGGAAATTCTCCGTAAGGGAGATGTATTCCGGGAAGAATCCCTGAGCGGCCAGCTCTTCGTCGCTGTCGGCTCCGTATTGCTCGTACAGTTTCTTGCGCAGCAGGGTTTCCATGCCGTGCAGCTGCTGTTCGGAAAACAGGTCTGCCGAGGATAGTTCGTCTCCTCCGGCCAGCGAATAGGTATGACATTCCATGCCGTACATGCCGTGCGCCCCTCCCGTGAAACTCCACCGGCTGATAATATAGGTGACGAGCGAGTCCGTGACCGTAACTTCGGCTTCGGCCGAGATCTCGTAGGTTCCCATCGTCTGTTCGACGCTGTCCGGGAGCATCTCCGCGGCGATCTGGCGGATGGCGGAGTCGACCGCCTGGCGCGCCGTGCCGCCGAAATCTTCCAGTTCGAAGAAATACCCGGCATTGGCCGCTTCGATGGAGCGCAGGGCCGGGGATTTCGCTGCGTTGGCGATCGTGGCGAAACGGAATTCGATCTTGCATCCGTTGGCCGGAGTGCCGATGAGGGTGTCGATCGAGAGCATGCTGAATTCGGGAACGACGGGTTTCCGCGTACAGGCTGCGGTCGCTGCGGCCATGCCTGCGATCAGTATGGCGGTTTTAATGTATTTCATAGGCAAAGCGTACTTTGTATTTATCGTAAAGATAACGAAAATACAGGTATATGCGAAACGGGCCAAAAAAAATCATAGAATTTGCAGGAAAATTTTGCAGTTTTGAAAGAAGGCGTTATCTTTGCACCACAAAACCGATACGGTGGATTCATCTAAGGGTTAGGATACGTGCCTCTCACGCACGACATAGGGGTTCGAATCCCCTATCCACTACAAGGCTTCCGAACGGCCGCACGCAGGTGCGGTCGTTTTCCGTTTCCAGCTGCCGGTGCCGTCCGTCTGCAGTCTTTGGGGGTGGGTAGGAGCGAAACGGAATTGCGTTGCAGAACCGCCCGCCGAGCGATGGGTAAGGAGCCGGGGCGGAAATTGCCGGCAGGATGTTGCCGGGCGGGAATCGTCAGCAGGAACCCGTCAGCCGGAGTGCGCCCGCCACAAACCGCCGGGTGGAAAATTACCGCAGCCGCCTCATGAGGGGCGGCTGCGGCTTCGTTTTAGGTTATCGGTTGGTTGGTGGGTTACTTTTCCAGTTTGCCTTTGAATTTGTCCAGCTGGCGCTTGATGGCGTCGATCGCCTCGTCCACCGATTCCTCGAACGATCTGGACTGGTGGCATGCCACCAGGTCTTCGCCCGGCATATGGAGTGTGACCGTTGCTATCTTGTTTCCCTTTTCAAAGTCTTTATCGAGTCTGAGAATGACCTCGGCACCCGTCGAACGCTCTGCGAAGCGGTCGAGTTTGTCCATCTTGTTCTCGACGAATTCGACCAGCCGTTTGTCGGCGTCGAATTTCACGGATTGAATCTGTACGTTCATAGCCTTACAGTTTATAAAAGTTAATCACTTCCCTCCCTTTTCCCGGGGATGGGCCTTTGCGTATATCTCCCGGAGCCTGGCGATGCTGTTGTGCGTATAGACCTGCGTGGCCTGTAACGAAGCGTGTCCCAGAAGCTCCTGGATCTCGCGCATATCGGCCCCGCCGTTCAGCAGGTGCGTCGCAAACGTATGCCGGAGCACATGGGGGCTCTTCTTGCCCTGTACGCCCGCACGGGTCAGTTCCGCCTGTACCGTGCGATAAACGACGCTCCGCGATATGCGCTTTCCTTTGTGTGTTAAAAATAGTGCTTTTTCCGCAGAATTGCAAATATTTTGCCTCGCAATTAGGTCGAGGTAACTTAAAATCTTTTCGCGTACGAATTCGAGGATCGGTACCATCCGTTGCTTGTCTCCCTTGCCCCGTACCCGCAGCGAGGCGTAGTCGGCCGAGAAGTCGTCGCGGTCGATGCCGACCAGTTCGGCAAGGCGCAGGCCGCAGGCGTAGAACATCAGGATGACGAGCGAATTGCGTGCCGTTTCGAAATCCCCGTCCGCCTCTTCGCATTTGCTGACGATGTCCGTCATGCGGCTCTCGGGGATGAAGGCCGGCAGGCGGCGCGAGGTCTTGAGCGAGGGGATCGTCCGGCAGATGTCTTTTTCGATGGCCCCCGTGCGGAGCAGCCACCGGAAGAGGGTGCGGATCGAGGCGATTTCGCGGTTCATCGACGCCGCGCCGATCTTGCCTTCCTCCGTGCGGTGGATGATCCATTCGCGCACCTGGTCTGCGGTGATGCTGCGCGGGTTGGAGCGCGCCTCGTCGAAATCCAGCCATGCCAGGAACTGCCCGACGTCGTGTTTGTAATTGCGGACGGTGAGCGGGGAGTAACGCCGTTCGGCGCTGAGGTATCGGATGAATTCCGTTAGCATATGGCAAAGATACGTTTTTTTCGTATTTTTGCCTTCACTAAACCCATATACCATGAAACGGATTTTTATTTTTACTTTTTTGCTGTTGCTGGCGGTGCGGGTCGTTTCTGCGGCTACGGTTGACACGCTTGCCGTGCACAGTCCCTCGATGGATCGTGACATACCCGTCGTGGCGATCGTGCCCGAGGGCGTATCCGCCGCTGAGCCCTGTCCGGTGGTCTACCTGCTGCACGGCTACTCGGGCGATGAGACGGCATGGCTGAAGATCAAGCCTTCGCTGCCCGCAATCGCCGACCGCGAGGGGATCGCCTTCATCTGTCCCGGCGTGGGGAACAGTTGGTACCTCGACAGCAAGGTGCGCGAGAAGAGCCTCTACGAAACCTTCATGACACGCGAGTTGCTGCCCGCCGTCGAAGCGCGTTATCCCGTAGTCCGCGACCGCTCGGGACGCGCGATCACGGGCCTGAGCATGGGCGGTTTCGGGGCCATGTCGCTCGCCATAAAGCACAAGGGGCTGTTCGGTGCCGCAGGCAGCACGAGCGGCGGGCTCGACATACGTCCTTTCCCGCAGAACTGGGAGATCCCGCAGTTGCTGGGCGAGATCACGGAGCATCCCGAAGCCTGGGAAGAGGCTACGCCCATCAACCTCATCCCGCAGCTCGGGAACGGCGACCTGGCGATCGTCTTCGACTGCGGCTACGACGATTTCTTCTTCGAGGTAAACAACGATTTCCACGACGAGTTGCTGCGCCGGGGCATCATGCACGATTTCTATGTACGCCCCGGCGGGCATACCGGTGCCTATTGGGGCAATGCCATCGACTTTCAGATCGTATTCTTCCGCAATTTCTTTGCGAAGGCTAACTGACGCCGCCGATGAAGGAGAGCTGGAAACCCGGGACGCTGATCTATCCGCTGCCGGCTGTGCTGGTGAGCTGCGGTGCGACGCCCGAAGAGTATAACCTGCTGACCGTGGCGTGGACGGGCACGGTATGCACCAACCCGCCGATGTGCTACATTTCGGTACGCCCCGAACGCCACTCCTACGAAATAATCCGCCGCACGAGGGAGTTCGTCATCAACCTCACGACTCGCGACCTGGCCCGCGCCGCCGACTGGTGCGGGGTGCGGTCGGGGCGCGACTACGACAAATTCCGCGAAATGGGGCTCACGCCCGGGAAGGCCTTGCAGGTCGCGGCGCCGATCGTCGAAGAGGCGCCTGTAAGCATCGAGTGCCGCGTGCGGCAGGTGATGCCCCTCGGTTCGCACGATATGTTTCTGGCCGAGGTGGTCGCCGTGCAGGTCGATGCCGCCTATATCGACCCTGCTACGGGGCGTTTCTGCCTCGAACGCGCCTGCCCGATCGTTTACTCCCACGGCGAATATTTCGCCCTGGGCGAGGCCATCGGCCACTTCGGCTGGTCGGTGCGCAGGAAGCCGCGCCGGACGGCGGGCGCTGCCCCCGCAGTCCCTGCACCTGCCGCAGGGAATATCCCGGCTGCGGAAGTTTCCGAAGCACCCGGGGCAGACCCCGGGGACGGGAAGCCCGCCGCAAAACGTGTCCCTGCGCGAAAACCCGTAGCACCTGCCGCCCGCCGTTCCCGCCGCAAACCCGACGCGAAGAAGCCGCGGCGCTGATGCCGGGCGCGGGGCTGTCCGGCGACTCAGGGCACAAGAAATCGCTCCGGTCACAGGTGTCTGTGGCCGGGGCGATGCCGTTTATGAATTCCGATCCGATAAAGGAAGGCCCCTGCCGAAGCAGGGGCCTTACCGGGTTCAGTCGGTTTCGGGTCGGTGGGTGTCGTGTGTCAGGTCGGTGTTGTGTACGCCCAGCACGGCGCGCCCCGACGGTTCGTTCATGTCGCGGAACGCCTTGTCCCAGGCCAGCGCTTCGGCGGTGCTGCACGCTACCGACGGTACCGACGGTACGCACTGCGCTGCCGTATGCGACGGGAAGTGTTCCTCGAAGATCGTACGGTAATAGTACTCCTCCTTGTTGCGGGGTGGGTTGATCGGGAAACGCTCCGCAGCGTGTTCCATCTCGCGGTCGGAGACCGCCTCTGCGGTCAGCTGCTTGAGCGTGTCGATCCAGTTGTAGCCTACGCCGTCGGAGAACTGTTCTTTCTGACGCCATACGATCTCGGAGGGGAGCATGTCCTCGAACGCCTTGCGCAGGATCCATTTTTCGATATGCCCGTCCTTGGCCATTTTCGCCGCCGGGTTGATGCGCATCGCTACGTCGAGGAACTCCTTGTCGAGGAACGGCACGCGCCCCTCGACACCCCATGCCGAGAGCGACTTGTTGGCGCGCAGGCAGTCGTAGAGGTGCAGCTTACTGATCTTGCGCACGGTTTCCTCGTGGAAGGCACGGGCGTCGGGCGCCTTGTGGAAATAGAGGTAGCCGCCGAAAACCTCGTCGGCACCCTCGCCCGAGAGCACCATCTTGATGCCCATCGACTTGATGACGCGCGCCAGCAGGTACATCGGCGTCGAGGCGCGTACGGTCGTCACGTCGTAGGTCTCGATATAATAGATCACGTCGCGCACGGCATCCAGCCCTTCCTGTACGGTGTAGTTGATTTCGTGGTGTACGGTGCCGATATGGTCGGCGACCTTGCGTGCCGCCGCCAGGTCGGGCGCCCCTTTCAGCCCGATGGCGAACGAGTGGAGCTGCGGCCACCAGGCCCGGTCGCGGTCGTTCGATTCGACGCGCCGGTCGGCGTATTTCTTGGCGACGGCCGAGATGATCGACGAGTCGAGGCCGCCCGACAGCAGTACGCCGTAGGGTACGTCCGACATGAGCTGCCGCTTGACGGCCGATTCCAGCGCCTCGCGCAGCGCCTGTATGTCGGCGCCGTTGTCCTTCACGGCGTCGTACTCGAACCAGTCGCGCTTGTACCAGCGCACCATTTTCCCCTCGCGGCTCGACCAGTAGTGCCCGGGCAGGAACGGCCGGATGGTGCTGCATATCCCTTCGAGGGCTTTCTGTTCCGATGCGACGTAGAATTGCTCGTCGCTGTCCCAGCCGATGTAGAGTGGGATGACGCCGACCGGGTCGCGGGCGATCAGGTATTCGTCCTTTTCGATGTCGTACAGCGCGAAGGCGAAGATGCCGCTGATCTTTTCCAGCAGCCCGACGCCCAGCTTGCGGTAGAGAGGCAGGATCACCTCGCAGTCCGAGCCTGTCCGAAAATCGTATTCTCCGGCCAGCTCGGCGCGGATCTCCTGATGGTTGTATATCTCGCCGTTCACGGCCAGCACCTGTTTCCCGTCGCAGCTGAACAGGGGTTGACCGCCCGACTGGGGGTCGACGATAGAAAGCCGCTCGTGCGAAAGGATCGCCCGCTCGCCGCAGTAGACACCTGACCAGTCGGGGCCCCGGTGCCGTATCTGCTTCGACATTTTCAGTACCTGCCCACGCAGCGCATCCGATTTCCGGCGGATGTCAAATAGTCCTACGAAACCACACATAGATTGATTGTTGTTGTATTACGTTACAAAACTGTTAATTGCCGGCCGCCTGTGTCCCGCTGCGGGAATCCCGCCGCGTCGCCGCCTCTCAAGTCCCCGCCGGGGCGGGGGCTCGGGGAAGGCCGGATTTACAAGCGGTGCCGGAGGCGGCGGATACGACCCGCCGGAGCGCGAAACAATCTGAAAAATTGCAAGGCCTCCCGGGGAATCAGTTGTTTTCCGGGCGGAGCTTGCGCACCACGGCGCCTGTCTGCCACATCTCGCTTTCACGCATCTCGCGCAGCTCTTCGTTGAGTTTCTCGCGGTAGTCGGGTTTGCTGTTCAGGTCGATCGAGCGCTGCGCCTCGTTGCCGGCGGCCACTTCGCCGTAAAGCTCTTCGAAGACGGGTTTGGTGGCATCGCGGAAGCGTTTCCACCAGTCCAACGCACCGCGTTGTGCCGTGGTCGAGCAGTTGGCGTACATCCAGTCCATGCCGTTCTCGGCCACCAACGGCATGAGCGACTGGGTCAGCTCCTCGACCGTTTCGTTGAAAGCCTCCGAAGGGGTGTGCCCGTGGGCGCGCAGCGTGTCGTACTGGGCCGCGAAAATACCCTGGATGGCACCCATCAGCGTGCCGCGCTCGCCCGTCAGGTCGGAGTAAACCTCCCGCTTGAAGTCGGTTTCGAACAGGTAGCCCGAACCTACGCCGATGCCCAGCGCCACCACGCGTTCGAATGCGCGCCCCGTGGCGTCCTGGAATACGGCGTAGCTCGAATTCAGGCCACGCCCTTCGAGGAACATGCGGCGCAGCGAAGTTCCCGAGCCTTTCGGGGCGATCAGGATCACGTCTACGTCGGCCGGCGGCACGATGCCCGTGCGCTCCTTGTAGGTGATGCCGAAGCCGTGCGAGAAGTAGAGCGCCTTGCCCGGCGCGAGGTATTTCTCGATCGTCGGCCATACGGCGATCTGCCCGGCGTCGGAGAGCAGGTACTGGATGATCGTTGCGCGCCGGGCGGCCTCTTCGATCCCGAAGAGTGTCTCGCCCGGTACCCAGCCGTCGGCGACGGCCTTGTCCCAGCTTTTACTGCCTTCGCGCTGTCCGACGATGACGTTGAATCCGTTGTCCTTGAGGTTGAGCGACTGCCCCGGCCCCTGTACGCCGTAGCCGATTACGGCGATGGTTTCGTCCCTGAGGACTTCGCGTGCTTTTTCCAGGGGAAACTCTTCGCGGGTAACGACCTTTTCTTCTACTCCGCCGAAATTGATCTGTGCCATAGTTGTATGAGTTTTAAAAGTTAAAATGAATCCGTTCTTTGTCTGTTCCTCTCGAGTTCTTCGAGGTATTCGTTGAGCAGCTCGCGCCGCGATTTGATGATGGCCACCGTGCCGCTGCGCACGAACTGCTGCACGCCGAAGGGTTGCAGCAGGCGAAACAACGCCTGCGTCTCGGCCTTATGGCCGGTTTTCTCGACGACGATGTAGTCGTCGTCGATCTCCAGAATGCGGACATTGTGCTCGCGTACGAGTTTCTCGACGTTGCGGCTGCGCGTGACTTTATAAAGGGCGATCTCCTGCTGCACGACTTCGTCCGAGGTGTAGACGAAGACCTTGAGCACGTCGATCTTCTTCTCGACCTGCCGCGCGAGCTTCTCGACCCGGTCGGGGCCGGTGCGGACGACGATCGTGAATTTATGGATGCCCGCGAGCGCCGACTCGGAAGTCGTCAGGCTTTCGATGTTGACGTTGCGGCACGTGAAGACCGTCGTGATCTGGCTCAGCAGCCCGACCTTGTTCTCCGAAAATACGGTGATGATATACTCTTGTTCCATACCTCGTTCGGTTTATTCGAGCCGGATCGCCGACACGGGGGCGCCGGCCGGCACCATCGGGAATACGTTTTCTTCGCTTTCGACGCGCACCTCCAACAGGTAGGCGCCTTTGCAGGCTTTCATCCCGGCCACCGCACCGGCCAGCTCCTCGCGCCGCTCCACGCAGCGGTAGGCGATGCCGTTGCCGCGGGCAATCAGCCCGAAGTCGGGGTTCGCCAGTTCGGTGAACGAGTAGCGGCGGTCGTAGAAGAGTTCCTGCCACTGCCGTACCATGCCCAGATAGGAGTTGTTGAGCAATACGATCTTAATGGCGACCTGCGACTGGAAGATCGTCCCCAGCTCCTGGATGGTCATCTGCAGCCCGCCGTCGCCGGCGAAGAGGCAGACCTCGCGGTCGGGGGCGCCCAGCTTGGCGCCGATGGCGGCCGGAAGCCCGAAGCCCATCGTGCCCAGGCCGCCCGAAGTTACCAGGCTGCGGCTGCGGCGGAACCCGAAATAGCGCGCCGCGAACATCTGCTGCTGCCCGACGTCGGTCACCAGCACCGCGTCGTTGTCGTAGGCATGCGCTACGGTGTCTACGACCTCGCCCATGCGGATGCGGCCGCCTTCCGGGCGGATCGCCTTGCGGACGACCGCTTCGTATTCGACTTTGTCGCAGGCGCGGAACCCTTCGATCCAGGCCTTGTGCCCGGCGGAGCGGATCCTTTGGGTGAGCAGCGGGAGCGTTTGTTTCACATCGCCGATGACGGCCACGTCGGCGTGTACGATCTTGTCGATTTCGGCGGGGTCGATCTCCAGGTGGATGACCTTGGCGTTCGCCCCGAAACATTTCGGGTTGCCCGTCACGCGGTCGTCGAAACGCATCCCCACGGCGATGAGCAGGTCGCACTCCTGGTTGCGGATGTTGGGGCCGTAGTTGCCGTGCATGCCCAGCATACCGACATACTGCGGCGAGGAGGTCGGCACGGCCGACAGCCCCAGCAAGGTCGAGGCGACCGGTATGCCGCTCTTTGCGAGGAAGGCCTGCAATTCTTCTTCGGCGTTTCCGAGCATCACGCCCTGTCCCGCCATCAGCAGCGGCCGTTGTGCGGCGTCGATCAGCCGTACCGCCTCGGCGATGCACTCCGCGGCGGGCGCGGGTGCGGGGACGTAGCTGCGGATGGACGTCAGCCTTTCGTAGCGGAACGGGGCCGTCCCGCACTGGGCGTCCTTGGTGATGTCCACCACCACAGGGCCCGGACGCCCCGAACGGGCGATATAGAACGCCTTGGCAATCGCCCCGGGAATGTCTTCGGTACGCTTGACCTGGCAGTTCCATTTGGTTACGGCCTGCGTGATGCCCACGAAGTTGGTTTCCTGGAAGGCGTCGGTACCCAGCAACGACGAACCCACCTGCCCGGTCACCAGTACCAGCGGCGTGGAGTCCATCAGCGCGTCGGCCAGTCCGGTCACGGTGTTTGTCGCCCCCGGGCCCGAGGTGACGAGGCAAACCCCTACGCGGCCGCTGACGCGGGCGTAGCCCTGTGCGGCATGTACGGCGCCCTGTTCATGGCGGACAAGGATGTGGCGCAGCCGGTCGCGGTAGTCGAAAAGCGCATCGTAAACGGGGATGATGGCTCCTCCGGGATACCCGAAAAGCGTGTCCACGCCCTCGCGCAGGAACGATTCGAGCAGGGCCTGCGACCCTGTGATACAAGGGCCGGGCTGTTGTCCTTCGGTTCTGGTTGTCGTGTTCGTATTCATGGTGTTGTCCGGTTTTATTCTTCTTCGACGATGCGTACGGCCCCTTTGTCGGCCGAGCTGACCAGCTTGGCATAGGCCCTTAGCGACGCGGGTATGCGGCGGTCGCGTGCCGCGGGGCGGAAATGCTGCTGTGCGGCCATGCGCGCGGCGATTTCCTCGTCGCCGGCCATGAGGCGGATCGAGCGCCGCGGGATGTCGATCTCGATCTCGTCGCCCGTGCGGATGACGGCGATCTCCCCGCCCGAAGCCGCTTCGGGCGAAACGTGACCGATCGACAACCCCGACGTTCCGCCCGAGAAGCGGCCGTCGGTAATCAGCGCGCAGGCTTTGTCGAGGTGTCTGGATTTGAGGTACGACGTGGGGTAGAGCATCTCCTGCATGCCGGGGCCGCCCTTGGGGCCTTCATAACGGATGACGACCACGTCGCCGGCCTGCACCTCGCCGCCGAGGATGCCGCCGATGGCCTGTTCCTGCGATTCGTAGACGCGGGCGCGCCCGCGGAAGACGAACAGCGACGTGTCGACGCCGGCTGTCTTGACGATGCAGCCCCGGCGGGCGATGTTACCTGTCAGTACGGCCAGCCCGCCGTCGCGGAAGTAGGCGTGTTCCATGTCGCGGATGCAGCCTGCCGTGCGGTCGGTGTCCGGTGTGTCGTAATAAGTCCGTTGTGTGCCCAGTTCCCGGCTGTAAAGGCCGCCAGGGGCGCTCAAGTAGCGCTGTTTGGCTTCGCTGCTCGCCGTTTCGCTCCGCAGGTCGAAGACCGCGATGGCCTGGCCGAGCGTGCGCCCGTCGACCCTCCCGGCCGAGGTGTCGAGCAATCCGCCGCGGGCGAGTTCGCCCAGGATCGAGAGGATGCCGCCCGCACGGTTGACATCCTGGATATGGTAATGCGAGTTGGGGGCGACCTTGCACAGCACGGGCACCCGGCGCGAAAGGCGGTCGATATCCTGCATCGTGAAATCCACCCCGGCCTCGTGGGCTACGGCCAGCAGGTGCAGCACCGTGTTGGTCGAGCCGCCCATGGCGATGTCGAGCGACATGGCATTCTCGAAGGCTGCCTTCGTGGCCACCGAGCGCGGGAGCACCGAGTCGTCGCCCTCGAAGTAATAGCGTTCGGCATTGCGGACGATCAGCGCTGCGGCCTCTTCGAACAGGCGGCGGCGGTTGACATGCGTGGCCACGACGGTGCCGTTGCCCGGGAGCGAGAGCCCGAGCGCTTCGGTCAGGCAGTTCATCGAGTTGGCGGTGAACATCCCCGAGCACGAACCGCAGCCGGGGCATGCGGCGCGTTCGACGCGCGCCACCTGTTCGTCGCTGCAATTTTCGTCGGCAGCCATTACCATGGCGTCGATCAGGTCGAGCGCCCGCTCGCCGAGATGCCCCGCCTCCATCGGCCCGCCCGATACGAAGACGGTCGGGATGTCGAGCCGCATGGCGGCCATCAGCATGCCCGGGGTGATCTTGTCGCAGTTCGAGATGCAGACCAGTGCGTCGACCCTGTGGGCATTGGCCATATATTCGACGCTGTCGGCAATGATCTCGCGCGAGGGCAGCGAATAGAGCATGCCGTCGTGTCCCATGGCGATGCCGTCGTCGATGGCGATGGTGTTGAATTCCGCGGCGAAACAGCCGAGCGCTTCGATCCGCTGCTTGACGTATTGTCCGATTTCGTGCAGGTGCACGTGTCCCGGAACCAGCTGGGTGAACGAGTTGGCGATGCCGATGACCGGGCGGCCGAACTGCTCTTCGCGCATGCCGTTGGCACGCCACAGGCTCCTGGCTCCGGCCATACGCCGGCCCGTCGTCGTGACGGCACTTCTGAGTGGGTGTTTCATCTTTTTCTTGTTTTCTGCGTATTGCGCCTTTGCCATCTGCCCGGATAATAAAAAACCTTTCTCCATCGGGAGAAAGGCCTTTTTATCATCTTTCGGATATACACATCACCTTTCTCCCGTTATCTTGCCAAAGACGACGAGCAGCAGATTAATGACGTTATTATTCGAATGGTTCTGGGCGTTCATGGCCGGAATTTGCGTGTTTGTTCCGTTTCAAAGATAGGGATATAAAATCGTTTCGTCAAAATAATTTTGCAAAAAATTTAATAATGTGATAGTCCGGAACCTATATCCCCTCTTGCGCTTTATGAAGACCCGGATAGAAGCCTTTTATATTACAGTTTGAAACCGTATTTTTTGGGCCTTTTAACCGCTTTTCGCCCGATTCGGAGGAAAGCAGGCCTTCCGGGAACCCCTAATATCTTACGGTTTGTCGTCAAGTTCGGTATTTTCAGCCTTTCAGGACTACTCCTATTATATATAAAGCGGCCGCCGGTGCTTTTTAGGGCGTCTTACGATTTGTTACCCGAATTTGGATATTAAATTTTTTTGTTTTATATTTGTCCCCGATGGATATGAAACGGAACCATACGATGACCGGGGGATGCGGGGTAGCCTGCAGCCCGGTGGCGTGCGCCGTTTCTTTCACCGTCCTTATCTCCGCTACTACCACTACGACAACCCCTGTGGGGGTGTAGTTGTTATTTTTCCGTCACGAGCATACCCGTTATGCATTTTCCGGCCAAGGCTGCCGGAACGGAAAGCCCGGTTCGATCAAAGGTAGTTTCATTCAAAAGGAGATTTTTATCATGCGATATATCAAAGTTTTCGCCCCGGGAACGGTGGCGAACCTGGGTTGCGGCTTCGATGTGATGGGGCTGACGCTCGACGGCGTGGGCGACCTGTTGGAGGTCGGCATCGAAGAAGGTGCCGGGGAGCTCGTTATCCGCAACCGCAGCGGGAAGGAACTTCCCGCCAAAAACGAGGACAACGTGATTACCCCGGCGGTGATGGCACTGCTCGGGGCATACGGAAAACCCGTGCGGGTCGAAGTTACGATCCTCGAAAAGATCGCTCCCGGCAGCGGTATCGGATCGAGTGCGGCTTCGTCGGCCGCAGCGGTCTGGGGTGTGAACGAACTGTTGGGACGTCCCTTTTCAGGGGAGCGGCTCGTGGAATTTGCGATGATGGGCGAGGCGCTCATCGGCGGTACGCCCCATGCCGACAACGTGGGCCCTGCCGTGCTGGGCGGCGTGGTGCTGATCCGGGGGTACGAACCGCTGGACATTGTGCGCCTGCCCGTCCCCGAGGGCTTTTTCTACGCCGTGGTGCATCCCGACATCGTGGTCAGTACCAAGCAGGCGCGCGAAGTGCTTCCCCGCGAGGTACCCCTGCACGATGCCGTGACGCAGTGGGGCAATGTCGGCGGGCTGGTGGCCGGGTTCGCCCTGGGCGACGTGGCGCTGATCGGCCGGTCGATGCACGACGTGGTGGCGGAGCCTTACCGCAAGGGGTTCATTCCGGGTTACGACCAACTGAAGGAAGGGGTGCTCGCCGAAGGCGCCCTGGCGATGAACATTGCCGGGTCGGGGCCTTCGATCTTCGCCCTGGCTGCCGATGAGGCCGTCGCGCAGCGGGTCGCGCAGCGGATGCAGGCGCATTTCGCCCGCCCCGGTATCGGCTGCAAAATATATGCGGGCCGCGTGTCGAACTGCGGGGCAAGGATTGTGGAATAGTATAAAACGACAAACAGATGAAATATTACAGCACGAAAGACAAAACATGCGCACACGCCTTTTCGCTTCGCGAGGCCGTGCAGGCGGGGCTGGCACCCGACGGCGGGTTGTTCGTCCCGGAACGTATCCCGCAGGCCGATATGGCCGTTGCGGAGCGGCTGGCTGGGGAGTCCTATGCCGCGCTGGCCGGATACCTGGCGGAACTTTTTTTCGGTGACGACATCGACCTCGGCCTCCTGCGGCGGGAGATGGAGCGGATCTACGACTTTCCGCTGCCGCTCCGCCGGGTCGGCAGCCGCTATACGCTGGAGCTGTTCCACGGCCCGACGTTCGCATTCAAGGACTACGGGGCGGGCTTCATGGGGCGCATGGTCGGCTTGCTGGGCGGTGCCGGCGAAAAACTGGTGATCCTGACGGCTACGTCGGGCGACACGGGTAGCGCCGTGGCACACGGGTTTTACGGCGTGCCGGGCGTCGAGGTGGTGCTGCTCTATCCCGAAGGGAAGATCAGCCGGCTGCAGGAGTGCCAGATGACCACGCTCGGCGGCAATATCCACCCGCTGCGTGTGGCCGGGACGTTCGACGATTGTCAGCGGCTGGTCAAGGAGCTGTTTGCCGACGCAAAATTCCGTGCGGGGCACCGCGTGTCGTCGGCCAATTCGATCAACCTGCTGCGCTGGATACCGCAGGCATTCTATTATTTCTACGGCTATTGCCTGTGGCGGCAGCAGACGGGCGGCGGGCGGCCTGTGGTCGTGGTGCCGAGCGGTAACTACGGAAACCTCTCGGCCGGGATGCTCGCCCGCCGCATGGGGCTCCCCCTCGGCGGATTCGTCGCGGCTTCGAACCGTAACGACGTGGTGCCCGAATTCCTGCGCAGCGGCGAGTACCGTCCGAGGCCGTCGGTGCGGACACCGGCCAATGCGATGGACGTCGGGGCGCCGAGCAATTTCGAACGTATGCTGTGGCTCTGCGGCGGTGAGCCGGATGCCCTGCGTGATGAACTGGAGGGATTCCGCTGCGACGATGCCATGATTCGCCGCACGATTGACGGGCTGCACCGCAATTACGGATACCTTTCCGACCCGCACAGCGCCATCGGATATGCCGCTTCCGTAGCGTGCGGGAAACCGGGATTTTACCTCTCTACGGCGCATCCCGCCAAATTCGGGGAGGTCATCTTCCCCGTCACGGGGGCTGCGGTTCCGCTGCCGCCGCTGCTGGCCCGGCTCGCCCGCCTGCCCCGGGTTTCGGAGCCGATGGCGGCCGACCTGGGGGCACTCGAGCAATTCGTGGCCGGGATATAAACCGGCTGCCGGGCCGTGGGGGCGTTGCTGTCCGGGCGGGGTGCGCCTCGTGGCCTGAACGGAAAAAGGGGTTGCAACCGCAAAGGTTGCAACCCCTTTTTTGCGGATAGGAGCCCCCGGAGCGGGGCGTGCCTAAATATGCGCGGCGATGAAGTCCCCGACCTCGGAGGTCGAGTAGCGGCGTTCGCCCTGTGCGGCGAGGTCTTCGGTGACGACGCCTTCGGTGAGCGCCCGGTCTACGGCGGCCCGCACGGCGCTGCCCTCCGTGTCGAGCCCCAGGTGTTCGAGCAGCATGGCGGCCGAGAGGATCGTGGCCATCGGGTTGGCGATGTTCTTCCCCGCAGCCTGCGGATAGGAGCCGTGGATCGGCTCGAAGAGCGCCACTTCCGACCCGACGCTCGCCGAGGGGAGCATGCCGAGCGAGCCGCTGATGACGCTGGCCTCATCGGTGAGGATGTCGCCGAACATGTTCTCGGTGACGATCACGTCGAAATGGGTCGGCTGGCGTACGATCTGCATCGCGGCGTTGTCCACGAACATGAATTCCAGCTCCACTTCGGGGTACCGGGGTGCCATATCCTGCGCGACCTCCCGCCACAGGCGCGAGGTTTCGAGCACGTTGGCCTTGTCCACGACCGTCAGGCGCCGCCGGCGGCTCATGGCGAGCCGGAATGCGACGTCCAGCACACGCTCGATCTCCGTGCGCGTGTAGGTGCAGGTGTCGAAAGCCTCCGTCCCGGCTTCGTTACGCCCCTGCGGTCGGCCGAAATAGATGCCGCTCGTCAGTTCGCGCACGCAAATGAAATCGGTGCCGCGCACCACCTCTGCCTTGAGCGGCGAGCGGTCGGCCAGCGTGTCGAACAATGCGATGGGGCGCAGGTTGGCGAACAGTCCCAGCGATTTGCGCATGCGCAGCAGTCCCTGCTCGGGACGTACCGGGGCCTTGGGGTCGTTGTCGTACTTGGGGTCGCCGATGGCACCGAACAATACGGCGTCGGCAGCCTGGCAGATGGCGTGCGTCTGGTCGGGATAGGGGTCGCCCGTGGCGTCGATGGCGCAGGCGCCCACTAACGCCTCGCGGTAGTCGAATCGGTGTCCGAATTTCGCCGCCACGCGGTCGAGTACTTTCGTGGCCTCGGCAATGATTTCGGGGCCGATGCCGTCGCCGGCTAAAAGAGCTATGTTAACATCCATGGTCGTTGTATGTTGGTTCTATTATGTTCAGCATTTTGATCGTCGCCTTGATGGCGGCTTCGGTCTGGTCGGCATCCAGCCCGCGGGTCTTGAACTCCTTGCCGCCCGTCTCCCACGTGATGATCGTCTGCACGAAGGCATCGGTTCGTCCGCCGGGCGGGATCGAGACGGTGTAGTTGCGCAGCATCGGGAACTCGCGGCCGAGCTGGTGCTTGTAGATCTGCCTGAGCGCCCGCATGAAGGCGTCGTACTGGCCGTCGCCGACCGAGGTCTGCTCGTATTCGCAGCCGTTGATCTCGATCTTGAGCGTAGCGGCCGGGTGCAGCCCCTGTGCCAGCGACAGGCTGTAATTGAGTATCCGCACGGGGTTTTCGACCTGGTCGTAGCGCAGTACGTCGGCGATGATGTAGGGCAGGTCTTCGGCCGTCACCAGCTCCTTCTTGTCGCTCAGCTCGACCACCCGTTCGGTCACCTTGCGCATCGAGGCTTCGTCGAGCTCGATGCCCAGCGCTTCGAGGTTCTTCAAGATGTTGGCCTTGCCCGAGGTCTTGCCCAGGGCGTATTCGCGTACGCGCCCGAAGCGTTCGGGCAGCAGCTCGTTGAAATAGAGGTTGTTCTTGTTGTCGCCGTCGGCATGGATGCCGGCACACTGCGTAAAGACGTTCTCGCCGACGATCGGGCGGTTGCCCGGGATACGGATGCCCGTGTAGGTCTCGACCATGCGGCTGACGTGGTTGATCTTCGTTTCGTCGATGCCCGTGAGGCAGTGCAGCCGGTCGTGCAGCACGGCCACCGTGCTCGACAGGGGTGCGTTTCCTGCGCGTTCGCCCAGCCCGTTTATGGTTACGTGAACCCCGTGGAACCCGGCTTTCACCGCAGCTGCGGTGTTGGCCACGGCCAGGTCGTAATCGTTATGGGCATGGAAGTCGAACCTAAGCTGCGGATAGCGTGTCACCATGTCGCGGCAAAACCGTTCGGTGACATAGGGGTCGAGGATGCCCAGCGTGTCGGGGCACATGAAGCGCTGCACGGGGGCGTCGGCAAGCCCGTCGAGTATCGTGTAGACGTACCCGGGCGAATCCTGCATACCGTTCGACCAGTCTTCGAGGTAGACGTTCACCTTCATGCCCCGTGCGACGGCCCCGCCGATCGTGGCGCGGATGTCGCAGAGGTGCTCCTGCGGGGTGCGGCGCAACTGTTCGCGGCAGTGTTTGAGCGACCCCTTCGCCAGCAGGTTCACCACGCGGCACCCGGCCTGGCCGAGCCAGTCGAGCGACACGCCGCCGTCGATGAATCCCAACGCCTCGATGCGGTCGGTATAACCCTTCGCGGCAGCCCATTCGGCGATGCGGCGCACGGCCTCCTGCTCGCCCTGCGAAACCCGCGCCGAGGCGATCTCGATGCGGCTCACGCACAGTTCTTCCAGCAACAGCCGGGCGATGGAGAGTTTTTCGCGGGCGTTGAACGAAACCCCCGACGTCTGCTCGCCGTCGCGCAGCGTAGTATCCATTATCTCTACGCGGGGATACATTGCGCTGCTATTTATGCGCCTGTTCGAACGCTTCGATCTGGGGCGCGATGCTGCGCAGGTAGTCCACGTCGTCGTAGCCGTTCAGCAGGCACCGCTTTTTGTATGCGTCGATCTCGAAGCGCTCGCTGCGGCCCGTGGCGCAGATCGTCAGCGTCTGGTTGTCCAGGTCTACGGTGAATTGCGTCGCAGGGTCGCCGTCGATCGCCGCGAAGACCGCCGCGAGGAACTCCCCGCTTACCGTGATCGGCAGCAGCCCGTTGTTGAGGGCATTGTTGCGGAAGATGTCGGCGAAGAAGCTCGACACCACGACGCGGAACCCGTAGTCGGCGATGGCCCATGCGGCGTGCTCGCGCGAACTGCCGCAGCCGAAGTTGCGGCCTGCGACGAGGATTTTGCCCCCATAACGGCTGTCGTTGAGCGGGAACGAGGCGATCCGCTGCCCCCGGGCGTCGTAGCGCCAGTCGCGGAAGAGGTTGTCGCCGAATCCTTTGCGCTGGGTGGCTTTCAGGAAACGTGCCGGGATGATCTGGTCGGTATCTATGTTCTCCGTGCTCACGGGCACGGCCCCCGAGGTGAAGGTTTCGAATTTGGGTATGGACATATTGGTTTTGTTTTTTCCGGCATTCGGCAGCGGCCATTTTGCCGCAAAGCGGCATGTAAGCCCCTGCCTGAGGCGGGGGTTTGGGGGTGGGCCGGAATTATAAACGACGCCGAAGGCGGCGGCAACGACCGGCCGATCCAAACCGAAGTTAAAAATTTTTACATTTCAAACACCTTGCGCGGATCCTCGATCCTGCCGCATACCGCGGCCGCGGCGGCTACCGCAATGCCTGCAAGCATGGTGCGCGCACCGGGCCCCTGGCGCCCTTCGAAGTTGCGGTTCGAGGTCGAAACGCTGTATTTGCCTGCCGGGATCTTGTCGGCGTTCATCGCCAGGCACGCCGAGCAGCCCGGCTGCCGGAGCTCGAACCCGGCGGCGGCGAGCACTTTGTCGAGCCCTTCGGCCCGTGCGGCGGCTTCGACGCCTTTCGAACCGGGGACGATCCATGCCGTCACGCCCTGGGCCTTGCGCCGGCCTTCGACCAGCTTGGCGAAGCGCCGCAGGTCTTCGATGCGGCCGTTGGTGCAGCTGCCCACGAAGACATAGTCGACGGGTTTGCCGAGCAGCTTTTCCCCGGCTTTGAATCCCATGTACTCCAATGCCTTGGGGTCGGCCTCGGCCGGGATCTGCGCATCGACGGCCATGCCCATGCCGGGGTTGGTGCCGTAGGTAATCATCGGGGCGATGTCGGCAGCATCGAACCGGTACTCCTTGTCGAATACGGCGTCGGCATCGCTGTAAAGCGCCTCCCAGCGGGCGACGGCCTGGTCGAACGCCGCTCCCTGCGGCGCACGTTCGCGCCCGCGCAGGTAGTCGAACGTCGTCCGGTCGGGTGCGATCATGCCGCCCCGCGCCCCGCACTCGATGCTCATGTTGCAGACGGTCATGCGCCCTTCCATCGAGAGCGAACGGATCGCTTCGCCGGCGAACTCGATGAAATAGCCCGTGCCGCCCGAGGCGGTGAGTTGCGAGATGATGTAGAGCACGACATCCTTGGCTTCGACGCCCGGGCGCAGTGTCCCGTCGACCGTGATGCGCATGCTCCGCGGCTTGGACTGGATGATGCACTGGCTGGCGAAGACCATCTCGACCTCTGAGGTGCCGACGCCGAATGCCACGGCGCCCAGTGCCCCGTGCGTCGAGGTGTGGCTGTCGCCGCAGACGATGGTCATGCCCGGCTGTGTGAATCCCAGTTCGGGGCCGATGATGTGCACGATGCCCTGGCGCGGGTTTCCCACGCCGAAATGTTCGATGCCGAATTTGGCGCAGTTGGCCTCCAGCGCCTCGACCTGGCGCCGTGATTCGGCCTCGGCGATCGGCAGGTGCTGGTCGACGGTCGGGATGTTGTGGTCGGCCGTGGCGGTGATTTGTGCCGGGCGTGCCACGCCGATGCCGCGCCGTTCCAGGCCTGCGAAAGCCACGGGCGACGTCACCTCGTGGATGTACTGGCGGTCGATGTAGAGCACCGAGCGTCCGCCGTCTTCGGTGCGCACGGTGTGCGCATCCCATATCTTGTCCAGAAGTGTCCTGCCCATCTTACTCCTCCTTTTCCTTGCGTTCGGTTACGTTCAGTACGCGCAGCGCGTCGAGGAACGCCTCGATCGACGCCCGTGTGGTGTCGGTGTGTGCGGCGAAGCCGTGGACGGTGCGGCTGCCGCACTGTACCTGTACGTGTACGCGCCCCACGTCGTTCGAACCGCGGGTGATGGCCTGCATGAGGAACTCCATGAGCACGACCTTCTCGTTGATCAGGGTCTTGATCGCCGACACGGCGGCATCCACCGGGCCGTTGCCCGTGGCGATCGCCATGCGCTCGTGGTCGCCGAACTTCAGCACCACGGTCGCCGTCGGGACGAGCGTGCCTGTGGTCACCTGCAGGAATTTGAGCGATACGGACTGCTGTTTCATGCGGTCGATGTCGCCCACCAGGTATAACAGGTCGTAGTCGTGGATCTCCTTTTTCTTGTCGGCAAGCTCGAGGAACTTGCCGTATGTGTCGTCCAGCTCTTCCTGCGTGAGGTCGTAGCCGAGCAGTTCGAGCCTGTGTACGAGCGCCGCGCGGCCGCTGCGGGCCGTCAGGGCGATGACCGACTCGTTGAGGCCGATGTCCTGCGGGTCGATGATCTCGTAGGTCTGGCGGTCTTTCAGTACGCCGTCCTGGTGGATGCCCGAGGAGTGGGCGAAGGCGTTGCGGCCGACGATCGCCTTGTTGGGCTGCACGGGCATGTTCATCAGGCTCGACACCAGGTGCGAGGCTTTGGTGATCAGGCGTGCGTCGATGCCGGTGTCGACGGCGATCTCCTTGTGGCAGCGCAGCGTCATCACCACCTCTTCGAGCGAGGTGTTGCCCGCGCGTTCGCCGATGCCGTTGATCGTCACCTCGGCCTGCCGCGCACCGTTGAGGATGCCGCTCAGGGTATTGGCCGTAGCCATGCCCAGGTCGTTGTGGCAGTGGGTCGAGATGATCGCCTTGTCGATGTTGGATACGTGGTCGACCAGGTATTTGATCTTCGCGCCGTATTCGTGGGGCAGGCAGTAGCCCGTGGTGTCGGGGATGTTGACCACCGTAGCCCCGGCCGCAATGGCGGCCTCGACCACGCGGGCGAGGTATGCCGGATCGGCACGTCCGGCGTCTTCGGCGTAGAACTCCACGTCCTCGACATAGCTTTTGGCGTATTTCACCGCCTCGACGGCCTGTTCGAGGATTTTCTCGGGCGTCGAGCGCAGTTTGTCGTAAATGTGCTGGGGTGAAACGCCTATACCCGTGTGGATGCGCTTGTGCCTGGCCAGTCGCAGGGCATCGGCGGCGACGTCGATGTCTTTTTTCACGGCGCGGGTCAGCGCACAAATCGTCGGGGCCGAAACGGCCTTCGAAATCTCGAGTACGGAGTTGAAGTCTCCGGGGCTGGAAATCGGGAACCCCGCTTCGATGACGTCCACGCCGAGGCTTTCCAGCAACTTGGCGACTTCGATCTTCTCAGTGGTGTTCAATTGGCAGCCCGGCACCTGCTCGCCATCACGGAGCGTGGTGTCGAAAATAAACAGTTTCTCGCACATAATATGACTAATCTAACTAACCTTGGCAACAAATATATTAAAAATATTTTCCAAATTCCTATTTTACCGGAGGAAACTGTCTCTCCTACCCGAATTTAGCGGCGTTTTCCCTCCGGGAGTACGAATCCGGAAATAAAAACGGCTCCGGATGCCCGAAGCCGTTTTGCCATATATTTTCAGGTGTTGCCGGAACCTGTTGCCGGTTGCGCTGTGTTTTCCCGGCTGACGGGGCGGCATTATTCGACCACCTCGACCCACTGTCCCTTTTTCAGGGCGCGGACGGCGTTGTCGTACATCGCTTCGCAGTAGACCGAAGGCAGATAGTAGCGCCCCTTGTAGGTTGCCGTCAGCTTGACGGGTATCTCCTTGCTTTCGCCCCGGCTCAGGTCGAAGTAGCTCAGCACCCGGTCGTCGCGGATATCCTGGTAGGTGAGCGACGACAAGTCCCGTTCGGAGGTGATCTCCCATCCTGCCGGGAAGATGTGGGTCAGCGCAAGATCGGCGTACCGTTCGTGGCCGCTGGTGTTAGAGACGGTCACGATGGCGTAAAAATCGGTCGATACCCGGATCGAGGCCGGGTCGATGGCCTCACCGTCCATATTCGTGTAACGCACGTCGATCCGGATGCCGTTCGCAGCTTCGGTTTCCTCGCCCTTGCCGGGGGTATAACTCTGGCTGACGACCGCATAGAGGCTGCCCGAACCATTGTTCCTCACCTCGGTCGGTGCGGCCAGGGGCATGCTCGCGATGGATTTGTCGGTCTTGACGAGCTCCCTGCCCGCAGTGGCGTCGATGCCGTTCTGTCCCGCTACGGCGAAATTGGAAAGGGTGCTGAGCATCCATGCCGTCGACTGGGTGCTTAGCCACCTGTCCTTCTTGAGGATGTCCGACATCTTCAGCGCCGTGCGGAAAGCCTCTTCGCGGCGTCCGAGTATCGTGAGCGTCATGAGCGAGATCGACATCCGGCGTTCGTCGCTGTTGTAGGTGCCGTCGTAGGGGTTGGCCTTTCCCGCATTGTCTCCGCAGAGCGAGATCAACTCCTCGGCGACTTTCCGGTTGCCGTCCAAAGCGTATGCCGCCGCCAGCAGCCACTTGACGTCGCTACGCAGCGAGGCGGCCTTTTCCCGGAGCTGGTTCATGGCACCCCGGGTCGGAGTCCCGTTCAGCGCCAGCACATACTGGGTGTAGGCCTGGGTCAGGTAGTAGTCCGAGGGGTTGCCGCGCAGGTATTTGAGCGCCCGGTCGAGCATCGCCCTGTCCACGCCGTAGCCGTGTTTCGCAGCCTCGATCAGGAAGTGCGTCGCGTAAACCGTCCCCCATTCCGACCCCGACGTATTGCCGCTCCAGTAGGCGAATGCGCCGTCGGAGAGCTGGTAGCTGCCCAGGCGCGAAAGCACGCTCTTGACGTTGCGGTCGATGTCCTGCAACATGTTCGCGTCGCACTCCACGACCGAAGGCAGGTAGAGTTGCGGGAAGGCGCCCGAGGTGATCTGCTCGATGCAGCCGTGGGGATATCTCACCAGGTATTCGAGGCGCCGAGAAAGGTCTATGGGCGGGATCGACGAAAGTTCCAGCTTCGCCTTGCCGTTCTCCTTGAGCGGTTTTACCGCCATTGTCTTGCCCGGGTCGATGACATAGTCCTTCGACAGGGTCACATAGGGGTTCGGTTCCCGGACGTCCAGCTCGATTTCCGACGCGGAGCTGTCGCCCGACGACGTAGCCGTGACCCGCACCTTCCCGATGCCGGTTCTGGTGTTGACCTTCAGGCGGAACGATACGACCTCCTCGCCGCTCCGGCCGAGCGTGATGCTCTTGCTGGACGGCCCGACGGGCGAGAACGATTCGTTCGCGGCGATTTTCACGTCGACTTTCCCGACCCCGTCTTCGAGGGCGAAGACCGTGACCGGAACCTCGACCTCTTCGTCGGTGGAAACTACGCGGGGCATGGTAGCCTGTACCAGCAGCGGTTTTTTCACCGCGACATCCTTCTCCGCGGCGCCGAACGCCCGGCCGTTCGAGGCGATGACCATCACCCGAACCTCGCCGAAGTAGGGCGGGAGCGTGATTTTATGCGTGTTCGTCTTCCCGGCGCCCAGTTTCTGTGCGTCGATGAACCGTACGACGGGCTTGAACCGCTGTGCCTTGAGCGCCCCCGTGTTCGGCTGCTCGGCGTCGCCGCCGATGGCGAACATCTGTTCGATCCTGCCGCCATAGGCGCCGATGACATAGTCGAACATGTCCCACGTGCGGACGCCCAGTGCCTCGGTCGCGTTGAAATAACCGTAGGGATCGGGGGTCTTGAAGCGTGTCAGCCCCAGCAGTCCCTCGTCGACGAGCGCCAGCACGTAGCTCATTTTCCGGCCGTTTTTCTCCCGGACTTTTATCGTCACCTCCGATTCGGGTTTTACTGTTTCGGGCATCTCGATCACGGGGGTGAGCCTTCGCGCGGCATCCTCGACGTCGAGCCGCGTAACGCCGAACAGGCGGATCGGCGCGTCGTTGAGCGTCGAGTTGTGGGGCTGGACGAGTGTTACCGAGACATAGATGTTGGGGGCCATCCCCTCCTTGACGGGGATTTCGATGTCGGTTTGCTTGCCGGTGCACTCCACCCAGAAGCTTTCCCGCACGACGCTGCCGCTTTCGATGCCGACCAGCGCCCGTGCGCCCGGCGATGAGGGGATGGTGACCCTGGCCTTGTCCCCCGGGACGTATTTGGCCTTGTCGCGGGAGAGGGCGAGTCGCGTGGCGGCATCCGTCACCGAAGTGACGTCGCCCCGCCAGTCGGATGAGGACACACATACGATCCGGGTCGCCGAGTGTGCCCGGTTCGGGCTCGTGACGCGGATCATGTAATAGCCGTAATCGCCCGTGCTCCAGCGCATCGTGGCCTGTCCCGTGCCGTTCGAAAGGGTTGCCTGGAGGGTCTTGTAATTCGAATTGAGCGCATTTTTGGCGTAGTGCGCCTGGGAATTGGGCGTTGAGGCGTCCCACCACCAGTAGGAATCCATTTTGTAGACCGATACGAGCACGTTTTCGCTGCCGGGTTCGGGCTTGCCCTTCGAGTCGAGCATCACGACCTTTATGATATGCTCCTTCCTGCTGTCGAGGTATTCGTCGCCCCAGTCGCTTTTCTGGGTGGCGACTCCGATCCCGAAGTAGGTGTCATAGGGCGATATGGTCGCAACCTGCTGGTCGACGCTGAAGTCGCCGCTCTTTTCGAAGACCTTTACCGTGAATCTGCCGCTCAGCATACCGGGGCTCAACCCCTCCAGCGAGGAGAGCTCGTCGGTCGAAAGTGCCAGTGACCCCTGGGCGTCGGTGGTGCCGGTGACGATTTCCCGCTCTTCGGTGCCAAAGTATTTCGAGGCGTCGTCGAACGAGTAGCCCTCGTAGCCCTTGAAGCGTGTGGCGATTTGCGACAACTGTGCCTGGAGCACCGCCTTGGCGTCGGCCGCAGGGGTGCCGTGCAGCCACCGGGCGGTCAGGCTGCCCGTGAAATGCGCGGCGTCGACCAGTTGCCCGTCCCCGAGTTTTAGCTCGATTTTCATCCGGTTGGGCTTGATCGCGTCCACCCGGACGGATTTTTCGAACTGTGCGCCGCCGAAGGTGATCTTGGCCCGCCATAGCCCTGTCGGCGACGCCGGCGTCGTCCCCAGGCTGAACGTGTAGATGCCGTCCGAGGAGCTGTTGTTTACGAGCGACTGCACCAGCTGCCCGTTCGGGTTGAAGAATTCCAGCGATGCCGGGTGGCTTTCGGGCAGCGGATTATCCGAGGTGACGATGAACGTGAGGTGTATGTCGTCGCCCGGGCGCCATACGCCGCGTTCGCCGAAGATATAGCCTTTTATCCCCTTGGGATTTGCCGTGCCGCCCACGTCGAAATTACTCAGCGACAGGGCTGTGCCCGGTTCTACCTTTACGAAGGTGACATCCCCTCCGGCTTCGGCCGTGACGATGTAAGGCTCGTCCTTCGTCTTCAGCACGGCCCGCCCTTCGGAATCGGTGCTCGCTTCGGCCAGCATCTGGTTCTGCCGGTCGTAGGCCCTGACTTTGCAGCCCCCTTTGGGGCGGGCGGAGACCAGGTCGGTCGTGTAGACGACGTACTGGTCGCTGCCGCTGCTCTTGCAGATGATGCCGATGTCGGACTGCACGACCACTTTCGACCGCTCCTTGTAAGTCCTGTAATCCCCGAAATAATAGTCGTAGTCGTATTCGTCGTCGACGGGCGTAAGCGGGTCGACACCCCGGATTTCGAGCAGGTACATCGACTTGCGGCTGTCGGTGATCAGGCGGCTGAGGTCGAGCGAATAGGTGTTGCCCTGGTCGAGCCTGGTCGAAGACTTGGCCCCCAGGTCGATGGTCGTGTCGCGGACGACGCGCGACACGTAACCCATGGATGAATAGTACTGGTCGTCGTAGTAGTTCTGCTGGAAGAATTGCAGCAGGTTGTTGGCGAATATCTTTCGTACCCGCACCCGGGCTTTCTGGTAATTCACCGCCTCGAACAGCAGCGACATGTCGTTCGACGAGGGAAGGATCGAGCCTTTGCCCGTGAAGCGGATCGAGGGGGTGCGCGACGGCAGCGTGGCCATGAACGAATAGCTCTCCTTGAGCTTCTGCCCGTTCTTGCTCACTACGTCGCGGCCGATCGTGACGCTATGTGCTCCCGAGGGGCGTGCTTCGGGGTAGATGTAGAGCCTGTTTTTGTCGACCGAAGTCCGGAACTTGGTGTCGAAGCGGATCAGGTTTTTCAGATCCTGGTTTTGCCGGATCGGTTCGGAGAAGGTGACTACGATGGCGAGCGGATCCGGATTCACACTGTGGTCGATGACCGCGTATTCGTCCTTGCGGGGGACTTCCACCTGCACGGTTTGCTTTTCGTCGTAATTGAAATCGAGCGTCAGCGTATAGCCCTCATCGCCCCGGGGGGCGATGTTGCCCACGGTGTATCGGTGCGTGAGCCCGTCTTCCGAATGCGTCCATTTGACGTCGGTACCCGTCGTGCCGCTTATTTTGAGGTTCCGTTCCATGTAGCTGCCGTCGGCATAGTCCGAAGAGACGATCTCGCCGATGAGCACATAGCCGGTCATCTCGTCGTTCTGCTGCAGCCAGCTGTCGTTGTAGGTAAACCGCAGTTTGGGGGTCGCAAACCTGAATTCTGCGATGCCTTTGTGCTGCCGGCCGGTGAGTTTCGCGGCGTCGATAGCCACCTTGTACTGCGTGTCGTATTGCAGCGGGGATTTGGGGACGATGCGGATCATGCGCATCCCCGACAGGTAGGCGTCGAAACCGACGGCCGGGGAGATCGATATGGCATCCTGCATGGCGCTTTCCTCGACTTGCACGTTTTCGACGAACGTCACGTGGAGCGGCATCCTGACACCCGTCACTCCGTTTGTCGACCATTCGATGATGTCGGATGTCTGCTTGCTGCACGAGGCGATGAGCAGGGCGGTCAGCGCAAACAAAGCATGGCATGTTGTTTTCATAATATTGGGTTTTTTGGTATCTTTGCCAAAGATACGTAAAAATATGGCAAAAAAACCGGCTAAAAAGAGAATATGTTTTTTCGCGATGCTGGTCGTTGCCATGCTCGCCGCGGGGTATTGCGTCATCCTGCCCCGGACGCTTTTCGACGAGCCTTTCTCAGCCACCGTGTGGAGCCGCGACGGCCGCCTGATGTCGGCCAAGGTCGCCTCCGACGGCCAGTGGCGTTTCTTTCCCACGGACAGCGTCCCCGAAAAGTTCCGGGTCGCTATCACGACCTACGAGGACAAGCGTTTTTACCGCCATTTCGGGGTGGATCCGCTGGCGCTGGGGCGTGCCGTGGGGCAGAACCTTGCGGCCGGGCGGATCACGAGCGGGGCGAGCACGCTCACCATGCAGACCATTCGCCTGAGCCGCGGCGGGAAACCCCGCACGTTCCGGGAAAAGTTCGTCGAGATGGTGCTCGCCACGCGCCTCGAACTGCGTTGCAGCAAGGATGAAATCCTGGCCCTCTATGCCTCTCATGCGCCTTTCGGAGGTAATGTGGTCGGGCTGGAAAGTGCCGCGTGGTACTATTTCGGCCGCAGTGCGGCACAGCTTTCGTGGGCCGAATGCGCCATGCTCGCCGTGTTGCCCAACTCCCCTTCGCTGATCCATATCCGCCGCAACCGCGAACGGCTGCGGGAGAAACGCGACGGGCTGCTCGACCGGATTTGGCACGACGGCCGTATCGACTCGCTGACATGCGCCCTCGCCAAACAGGAGCATCTGCCCGACGCCCCAGAACCGATGCCGATGGAGGCGATGTACCTGCTGGGTAAAATGCGCGAAGGGTCGCTCCGCTCGACGCTCGACTACGACCTGCAAAGCCGGGTCAACGACCTCGCCCGGCGTTACAACAAGCGTTACCGGGGTAATAAGATCAACAACATGGCCATCGTCGTCATGGACGTGGGGAGCGGCGAAGTGCTTGCCTACGTAGGGAACGTGTACGACCCCGCCGACCGCACCGAGGGTACGAGCGTCGATGTGATTCCCGCCCCGCGCAGCAGCGGCAGCGTGCTCAAGCCCCTGCTCTACGCTGCGATGCTGGACAACGGGACGGCATTGCCCGCGATGCTTTTCCCCGACGTGCCGACCTATTACAGGGACTTCACACCCCATAATTACAACCGAACCTTCGACGGGGCGGTGCCTGCCAACCGGGTGGTCGAGCGTTCGCTCAACGTCCCTTCGGTGAGGATGCTCGACAAGTACGGGCGGGAGAATTTCCTCGCGCTGGTGCGTGCCCTGGGCTTCGGGACGATCAACCGCAGCGCCGGCCACTACGGGCTTTCGCTGATTCTGGGCGGCGCAGAGATTTCGTTGTGGGATCTGACCTCGGCCTACATGAAGATGGCGGCCAAACTCAACGGCCGGCAGACGATACGCACCCCGCATTACGACCCCGGCGGCGGCACGGAGGTCGATGCCGGGGATATTCCCCTCTCGCGGGGCGCGATATGGCTGATGGCCAATTCGATAAGCCACGTGGCCCGTCCCGAGGAGGAGGGCGAATGGCAGTATTTCTCGTCGTCGAAGAAGATCGGCTGGAAGACGGGTACCAGCTACGGTAACCGCGATGCGTGGGCCGTAGGTATGACCCCGGACTATGCCGTCGGGGTCTGGGTCGGGAACTGCACGGGTGAGGGGCGCCCGCTGATGACGGGCGTGGGGTATGCCGCGCCTGTCCTGTTCGAGGTCTTCGGCCTGCTGCCCAAAGGGGAGTGGTTCGCGGAGCCCGTCGGCGACCTGGAACCCGCCGTGGTCTGCCGCCAGAGCGGCTATCTGGCTTCGCATATCTGTCCCGACCGCGATACGGTGATGATTCCCCGTGCAGCCGCCGTCGGGGAGGTGTGCCCCTACCACCGGATCGTCAACCTGAGCGCCGACCTGAAATACCGTGTGACGGCGGATTGCTACGACCCGGCCAGGATCGTCCGCATGCCGATGTTTATCCTCCCGCCTGCGCAGGAGTGGTATTACCGCCGGCAGCATCCCGACTACCGTCCGCTGCCCCCGCTGCATCCCGGCCTGCCGGGTAACCAAGCCGAAAACAACCCCATCGACATCATCTATCCGCAGCCGGGGCGTGTGCTGGTCGCCCCGAGGTCGCTCGAAGGGGAGCAGCAAAGCCTTGTCTTTACGGCTGTGCACCGCGACCGCAATGCCGTGCTGTTCTGGCATATCGACGACGACTACGTCGGTTCGACCTCTTTCGAACACAAAATCTCCGTCCGCCCGGCGCCGGGGAAGCACCGCCTGACCGTGATCGACGAACACGGCGCTTCGCAGAGCGTCGTGTTCAGCTGCCGCTGACCCCTCCCGGCACCGGATTGCCCGGGCCTGCCTTTGTCCGGCTGCTTCTCCGTCTATCCGTAGCCGTGTGTCCGGGGTGCTTCCCGCATTCCTGTTTTTGTTGTCCGGACATGGCTCCTCCGTTTTTGCCGGATGCCCCGCAGCCCCGTTTTTGTGCCGGGAGAACGAAATATCCGGGTTATTCGTGCATTTTTACGAATTATGTCAAAAGATCATACTAATATGTCATTTAAAAATATTTTTTGCGGGGCGTTTCCGGCTAATTTTGAAACCCGATACGGATATAAATTCTTTAACCCAGAAATAGTCTAAACCAACCAGCCCATGAAACGAATTTTATTATTGCTCCTGTCGGTGTTGATCTCAGCACATGTCTTTTCACAGGATAGCCCCAAAGCTTATTTAGTATCCAACGCGCATTTTGATTCCCAGTGGAACTGGGACGTGCAGCGTTCGATCCGGGAGTACATCCCGAAGACGCTGGATCAAAACCTGTTCCTGTTGGGTGCCTACCCGGATTATGTATTCAATTTCGAAGGGGGCATCAAGTACCAGTGGATGAAGGAGTACTACCCGCACCAGTACGAACTGATCAAGCGTTACATCCGCGAGGGTCGCTGGCATGTCACGGGCAGCACGTGGGACGCCACCGACCCGAATATCCCGTCCGCGGAGTCCTTCACGCGCAATATCCTGTACGGACAGCACTTCTATCGCCGCGAATTCGGGGTCGAAGGCACGGACATCTTCCTTCCGGACTGCTTCGGTTTCGGGTGGACGCTTCCGACGATCGCCGCACACAGCGGCCTTATCGGCTTCTCGACGCAGAAACTCATGTGGCGCCACCGCCCGTTCCACGGCGCGAGCAAGATTCCGTTCGAGATCGGCTTGTGGCAGGGCGTGGACGGTTCGCGTATCATGGCCGTGATGGACGCCCACAACTATACGACCAAGTGGCGTTACGAAGACCTCAGCCATAGCAAGTACCTGCAAGGCATCGCCGAGGGCAACCCTCTGAATGCCGTTTACCATTATTACGGTACGGGCGACACGGGCGGCGCCCCGACCATCGAGTCGGTGCGGGCTTTGGAACTGGGATTGCAGGGTGACGGGCCCGTGAAGATCATCAGCGCCACGAGCGACCGCCTCTACAAGGACTACCTTCCCTATTCCGCCCACCCGGAGCTTCCGGTGTGGAACGGGGAGTTGCTGATGGACGTGCATGCCACGGGTTGCTATACCTCGCAGGCTGCGATGAAGCTCTACAACCGCCGCAACGAACAGCTTGCGGACGCTGCCGAGCGCAGCGCCGTTGCCGCCGACTGGCTCGGGGCCGTGCCTTACCCGCGCGAGGTTCTCACCGAGGCCTGGAAACGCTTTATCTGGCACCAGTTCCACGACGACCTTACGGGTACGAGCATCCCCCGTGCCTACGAGTTCTCGTGGAACGACGAGCTGATCTCGCTCAAACAGTTCGCGGACGTACTCACGACCTCGGTTGGCGCGGTTTCGCGGGGTCTGGATACCGATGTCAAAGGGCTCCCCGTGGTGCTCTACAACGCTGCGGGGTTCGAGGTCTCGGACATGGTGGAGGTTACGCTTCCGCTCGAAGGCAGCAAGTTCACGGTCTACGACGACAAGGGCGTCCGGGTTCCCTCGCAGGTGCTGGGCACGCAGCAGGGGCAGACGCGGCTGCTGGTCGAGGCCACCGTCCCGGCTGCGGGGTATGCCGTCTACGACATCCGCAAGGGCGGGCAGCCGAAGGCCCCGGCGATAACGGCCACTACTTCGGGGTTGGAGAACAGCGTCTATAAACTCACGCTGGACGCTAACGGCGACATCTCGTCGATCGTCGACAAGCGCCATGGCCGCGAGCTGGTGGCCGCCGGCAAGTCTATCCGCCTTGCGTTCTTCCCGCAGAACGAGTCTTACAGCTGGCCGGCCTGGGAGATTCTCAAGAAGACCGTGGACGCAGCACCGCAGGCCATCACGGGCGAGGTGAAGGTCACCGTGGCCGAAGAGGGGCCCCTGCGCGCCTCGGTATGCGTGGAACGTACGCTGGGGGATTCCCGCTTCCGGCAGTGGATCACGCTGCGCGAAGGCGCCCAGGCCGACAGGATCGACCTTGTGAACGACATCGACTGGCAGTCGTCCAATGCGCTGCTGAAGGCCGAGTTCCCGCTTTCGGTCTCTAACCCCGAGGCGGTCTATGACCTTGGCGTGGGCTCCGTGGCGCGGGGCAACAACACCGCGACCGCCTACGAGGTCTATGCGCAGCAGTGGGCCGACCTCACCGACGCGGACGGCAGCTACGGGGTCTCGGTGCTCAACGACAGCAAGTACGGCTGGGACAAACCCGCGGACAACACGCTGCGCCTTACGCTGCTGCATACGCCTGCGACCAAGGGCGGCTACGCATACCAGAACAAGCAGGACTTCGGACACCATACGTTCACCTACTCGATCGTAGGGCACGCGGGCGATTACCGCGCGGGAGGTGCCGTGCGCAAGGCCGAGGTGCTCAACCAGCCGCTTCGGGCATTCGTCGCGCCCCGCCACGGCGGGGCGCTGGGCCGCAGCTTCTCACTGGCCTCCTCGCAAAACCCCAATGTGGCGCTGCGGGCGCTCAAACAGGCCGAGGATTCGGACGAATATGTGGTTCGTTTCTACGAGACCTCGGGGCTCGGGTCGCAGCAGGCCGTGGCGAGCTTCGCGGCGCAGATCGTCGATGCCCGGGAGCTCAACGGCGTGGAGGACGTCGTGGGCGACGCGGAGTTCTGCGGCCGCGAGCTGCGCTTCGAGGTCGGGCCCTTCGGCATGAAGACTTTCCGCGTGAAACTCGCCAAGCCCGCCCGGGCGCTCACGCCCGCCGCGGAGGCGGCGGTGGAGCTGCCTTACAACGTCAAAACGGCCTCTTACAACCCGTTCCGCTCGGACTCCAACTTCGACGGCAAGGGCAACTCCTACGCCGCCGAGCTGATGCCGTCCCGCATCGTGTACGGGGGTGTCGGCTTCGAGATCGGGGATCCCGCCGCGCAGAACGGTGTCAAATGCCGCCGCGACACCATCGACTTGCCCCGCGGGCGCTACGGCAAGCTCTACCTGCTGGCCGCCTCGACCATGTACGACACGCAGGCCGTATTCACCGTCGACGGAAAGGAGCACACGGCACTGGTACCCTATTATGGCGGCTTCATCGGACAGTGGGGCCATACGGGGCATACCGAGCCCTACCTCAAGGATGCGCAGGTGGCCTTCGTGGGCACGCACAAGCATGATATGATCCGCAACGAGGACAGGCCCTACGAATTCACCTACATGTTCCGCATCGGCCTCGACATCCCCGAGGGGGCGCGGCAGCTGGTACTGCCCGACGACCCGCGCATCGTGGTGTTCGCGGCGACGGTGGCCGAAGATCCTGCCGGAGGTATCGGCGCGGCCTGCGATCTGCTGCGCGTGCAGCTGCCCGTGAAAGGCGCCGACGCCTCGCAGGCCGGGCGCAGGAACCTGCTCTATGGCAAACCCGTCGTGGAAAGGTCGGGGGAGGTCAACGCCTCCGAGAGGGCCGAGTACGCCACCGACGAGGATGTGTCCACCAAGAGGTGCGATTACAGCGATGCCAAACCCAAGTTGCTGGGGGTGGATCTCGGCCGGGAGACCACGATCCGGGGATGGTATGTCATGCATGCTGCGCTCGAATCCCTGGACTACATCACAAAGGAGTATTCGCTGCAGGTGCGCCAAAGCCCCGGCGAGGAGTGGAAAACGGTGGACACGGTCTATGACAACACGGCTTTCGAAACCGACAGGATCCTTCCAGAACCCATAATCGCCCGATACGTGAGGCTCGTGGTCTCAAAACCTGACCAAAGCGAAGGAAATACCGCCAGAATCTATGAATTCGAGGTGTATTGACGGATGACGGTAAGATTGCGCGGGGCGGAGGCTGTAAAGGCTCCGCCCCTGCTTTTTCCGGGCGGAACACCGGATCCCGCTTCCGGCAACTTCTCTTCCGGGAATCTATGCCCCGGAAATCCGGCATATGGGGCGCTTACCGGATTCCGATAAGTCCGTCCGATCAAAATATAGACTAAAAATCAATTTATCCGCCTGCCGTTTTGAAAATAAGGTGCAATTTTGTAATCCAGAAAAAACGGTTCTCGATGCAAGGCCTGCGTCCAATTATTTCAGTGTATACGCAACCACGATCGGGTTGTCGCTCTCCTTCGAACACTCCAGCAGGCTTTTGATCTTAGGGCTTAGGTTTTTCCTGTATTCTTCGGGGATTTGCGGAGAACAGGTGCCGAAAAACGTATCGCCGTAGACGGCTATCGGTTGTCGGATAATTTCATGGACAATTGCATCTTCATCCACATTGGCAGTATCCCATGCAAACACTATGTCGGTTCTTTTATCCCAAAAATAAGGTCTGGGGGTAATATATTCCTCCCATTTGTGGGCTATTTCAAAAGAAGCATAACTTTCCCCATCAAGAAATTTACCCGCATATCTTGTGTAGTTGTTCTGCTTGATTAACTTATCTACTTCCAGCGGGGGTATTTTTTTGTTATAAAGATTCCATATGCTCTTCTTTTGGTGGATCACATATTTAGGTGATACTATGGATATAGACATAAATTGGTAAACAGTATCGGAGTAGACTGGAGTAAACAAAAGCTTTCCATCGCAGTCATAAGTAAAGCTATTGTTAATAAAATTATCATTCTGAAGTGGCGTTGGTTCGAAGCCCTTGTAGAGAATGGAGTCTTTGTCGGAAACGAGAATCGCCCAATTCTCATTGTCGTTAAAATCCTGTTCTGGGGCTTGATAATTTATATACAAACTGTCGATATGCGCCAGATAACAGTTCGCCACTCCCGTTTCCTTACGGAGAAACGCTCCGTCATCGGTGGAGAAATAAAGATAGGAGCGAGCCAACGCGTCATTTACAAGTATTTCATTCCGGATGGTGTCGACCTGCATATCTCTGATGCTCTGATATTCTTTCGGCCCCCGGCCTTTATTTTTGATACGGTATAACAGCTTGCCCATTTTACTAAATACGAAGATCTGTTGGGCAACATAGGCATCCAGTATGAATATTTTATCTTTTGTTACGATCATTTTGTTGATTACACCGACGGGCTCGGATGAATCCAGTTTTATGTAGTCGATTGATTTGACCCTATCGAGCATTTCATCCATGCCGATAATTCTGGCATTATCGGCCCGAATCGGGTGCGGAGTGTCGTGGGTGATTTTAATAATTTTCGTGTCGGACAGTACTAATGCCCTGCTGTCGTTTTGTGGCGAGGTTCCGCAGGCAGCGCAGAATAGGGCGGTTATAATTGTGGTTGTTAGTTGCTTCATATGCTTTCTTATTTGGTCTTCTGTCCGGGCGTTTTTACGATTATTTCAACGTATACGCAACCACGATCGGGTTGTCGCTCTCCTTCGAACACTCCAGCAGGCTTTTGATCTTAGGGCTCAGGTTTTCCCTGTATTCTTCGGGGATTTGCGGCGAACAGGTGCTGAAAAACGTATCGCCGTAGACGGCTATCGGTTGTCGGATAATCTCCCCTATATCCGGATATTCGCTCCACCCTTTTGAACTCCATGCGTAAACCATATCAGTTTGCTTGTTCCAAAAACAGGAGATGGGGACAACATATTCATCTTCCTCACGGCCGATTTCGAAATATGCGTATTTTTCCATATCGTAAAATTTTCCGCCATATCTGGTATAGTTATTTTCTAAAATTAATTTTTTCACCTCTTGGTAAGATATTTTTTCGTCATGACGTCTCCACACACTCTTTTCCTGACAAATCACATATTCCGGTTCTACGACGCAGACCGAAGAGAACCGGTAAACCGTGTCTGAATAAACTGGAGTATATAAAAGATTTCCATTACGATCGTAAGTAAAACTATTGATAATAAAATCGTCATTTTGAAGCGGTGTAGGCTCAAACCCCTTGAAAAGAACAGAATCTTTATCCGAGATTATAATCGCCCAATTCTCGTTGTCGTTAAAATCCTGTCCGACTCCGGTGAGGTTAATATATAGGCTGTCGATACGTGCCAAATAGCAGTTCGCTATTCCCTTTTCCCGCCGTAGGAATGTCCCATCATCCGTGGAATAATAAAGGTAGGAGCGGGCCAGCGCGTCATTTACAAGTATTTCATTCCGGATGGTGTCGACTTGCATATCCCAGATACTAATGTATTCTTTGGGCCCCCTGCCTTTATTCTTGATCCGGTATAACAGTTTGCCTGTTTTGTCAAATACAAAAATTTGCTGAGCCGCAAAAGAATCCATTATGAAGATTTTATCGTTTGTTACGACCATTTTGTTAATTGGCCCCATCGGTTCGGACGAATCCAGTTTTATGTAATCGATCGATTGAATCATATCCAGTAATTTCTTTGTGTCGATGGTTTTGGCCATGTCGGCTCTTATCAAATGTGGGGAACCTGGATTGATTTTAATTATTTCAGTATCGGACAGTACTAATGCCATGCTATTGTTTTGTGGCGAGGTGCCGCAAGCACAGAATAGTAAGGAGAATATAATAATTGTGATCAGTTGTTTCATGGGAGATTTATTTGGGTTGTTAAATGAGATGGTATAATGTAACGGTTGATGTATTTGTAAAGTTCAACTATAATTACATCAACCGTTACAAATTAATAATGACTAAATGCAGTCAGTGCCATCATAGCAATTTCCATCGCCGGTGTTACATTTAACCATCTGTCCCCAGTAGGTGGCATTCCCTCTGGTTCCAGTGCATTCTACTACTTCAGGCTTCCAGTTCGATCCGACCCAATGCGTGTCGTTCTCATTCCAAGATTGACCGCCGAATTCAAACTCAGCCAATGCATCCACATTGGCCTGGATCATTGCGGACAGGTCGTCCTTGGCAATGCTCTTCATAAATACGGCCGAGGCTGCCACCATGGCGAATGCCACCAAGCCGAACGTAATTTTCTTTTTCATAGCGTTTTTCTTTTTCTGTTCGTTCACAGTTTACTCGATGCGTTGTGTCTATCCTTTCAACAACGGCGAACCCGCTTGGGGTTTGGGATCAATTGACTATTTTTGCACAACCTCCTTTCCTTTTCCGGGATTTGGCGGCCGGGCGGAGAAAACGTGTCTTTTCCCGAGGCAATTCTCCGCCCTCGTTTTTCCCGATAATTATTCCTCTACCATACCGATGATCTTCAGCGAAGTGCTGCCGGCGGCCGTATTGCAGAAGACCCGCAATGTCTTGTCGAAAGCCCCGGCCTTGTCGGGGATTATCTCCACTTTGATTTCGGATTTCTCTCCGGGCATGACGGGGCTCCGGTTCCATGACGGTTTCGTACACCCGCAGGAGGCGTCGATGTGGGTTATTACCAGCGGTTTGTCCCCTATGTTTTCCAGGACGAAGGCCGCCTGTGCCGTGCTGCCGATCCTCAAATTCGGAACCTCGATTTCCGGTCGGGCGATACGTATGTCGGTCGTGGGAACCCTGTCCGCCTTCTTCCCGGATATTATCTCCTTATACAACTCCCAAAGCCGCGGCTTATGCGTCGGGTTACCGACCAGTAAAACCTTGTTGGTGCTGTCGAGGAGAAAACATTGGCAGGCCTGGTTCTTCGGAAAGCCATTCAGCCTGTCGATTTCATTTTTACGGTCGATATAAAACGGCAGTTCGAACCCGTCGGCCCGTAATATCAATCCGAGTTCCCGCTCGTTCTGCGGGTGGAAATAGAACAGGAAATCGACCTTGTCGGCCAGCGTCGTGTCGATTTCCCTCACATAAGCGTTCCAGGTCAACAATTTCAGCTTGCAGGAGGTGCAGCCTGTCGAGTCGGTGAAATTCAGTATCCTGAATGGTTTTTTCGATTTCGCGGGGTCGCAAACCGTGTCGCAGGAATACGAAGTCGGTTGTATATCCTGCGGCAGCAGTACCGTTTTCCCGACCCATTCCTTTACGATCTTCTGGACTTCTTTTCTGGGATTATCGTCGTTGCACGAGGCGCACCACAGCGGGAGGAGGAGGATTCCGATCATCAAATAGCAGAATTTGGCCATATAATTTTATTTTAAGAACAAAAAATAAAGACGCAATCATTATATAGTTAATCAAGATATTTGATTGTCTACTACAAAATAAAACAAAAATATTAATATTAGTTCAAAATAATGTAAAAATATTTTGTTTTTGGTGTTTTAAAAGGTAACTTCACAGAAGATATCACCCCGCTTGATCAATCTTGTTATGATAACAGCTCCGCCGATTGCCGTATTGAAAAACATGGCAATCGTTGACTGGATAAATAAAATCCGGGATGGGTTGCGTGGGTGAAGCTCCTCCCCATCCGGGGTGGATAGTAACTGGAAGGGAAGAATAGATGTAAAAGTGTTTCAATCATGAAAAATTTTGACCGTACTGCCGTCAGGCTGATCTTATCGTTCGGTTTGGCATGGATATGCGCCGGTTGTGAATCCCGGCTGGAGGCGGCTTTGGAACTTGCGGGCGAAAACCGTCCGGAACTGGAAGCGGTTTTGCAACATTACAGCGGGGATAAGGCCGATTCGCTGAAATACCGGGCCGCCCGGTTCCTGATCGAGAACCTTCCGCTCCATTACGGCTATGCGGGGAAGGGACTGGAGGACTTCAAGTGCGATTTTGATTCTCTTTTCTGCGATAAGGATATCCCCCGGCAGGTGCTGAGGGGCAGGGCGGAGAATTATAATCCCGATTTAACAGGTGTACATCCGGCGTTCGACCTTTCCGAACTCGGCCGCGAGTTTTTGATCCGGCATATCGACAATGCCTTTGCAACGCTGGACTACCCGTGGACAAAGGGGCTGTCGTTCGGCGATTTCTGTGAATATATTCTGCCTTACCGGGTCGAGAATGAACTGGCGGAGGACTGGATGCCTCATTACAGGGATTTCCTCGCTGAAATAATCCGCCCCCTGCAGCAGGCCGGGGCGGATCGTTACACTGCGGCCAGGACGATCCAGGACAGCCTGCGCAGGATGGATTACGAGGTTATCGACGAATCGGTCATGAGAGTGGCGCTGAGGCCGTCGGATTACCTGCGGGCGGCAGGCGGTGCATGCCCCGAGATCACGAGCCTGATGTGGTATGCGCTGAGGAGTGTCGGGCTGCCTGTAAATTACGACTACATTATCCAGTGGGCCAACCGGAGCCAGTCGCACAGTTGGAATTCGCTGTGGGTCGACAGCGTGCTCTACTCCTTCGGAATGAGCGACCCGGAATTCGGCAAGCATTTCGAATCCCGGCCGCAGGAGCGTGTCGGGAAGGTTTACCGCAAGATGTTCAGTTTCCAGCCCCAGAGCCTGCCCAACCAAAGGGGAGCCCTGGCGGAGGGAATTCCGCCGGCCTTCCGATCCCCCTTCATAAAGGACGTTTCGGAATCGTATTTCGACGGCATCGACCTTGTCCTGAAACTGACGATCCCGATCGCGGCCAAAAAGAAATTCGCCTACCTGGTCGTTTTCGACAACCGGAACTGGGTGCCTGTCGCCTGGAGCCGGATAAAGCGCGGGCGGGTGGCGTTCGATCATGTCGAAAAGGGCTGCGCCTATATGGTCATGTATTATGACCGGGGGCTCCTTCATCCGGCAACGGATCCGTTCACGGTCTCGAAAGAGGGCGGGGTGGCGGTGCGTAAACCCGACGGGGCCGAGGTTTCCGTCACACTGAAGCGGAAATACCCGGTTTTCTTTGAGCTGGAGTTTATCCTCAACCGGGTGAAAAACGGCCGGTTCCAGGTTGCGGACAGTCCCGATTTCCGGGATGCCCGGACTGTCTACGTTACGCCCGAGGTGCCGGAAGCCAGACCGTATTACGCGCAACTGGGGGATAGCATAACCTTCCGGTATATCCGTTATCTCTCCCCGCGCGGCGCATTCGTGAATATGGCCGAGGTCGGGTTCTATGCCCCGTCGGGGGAAAAGCTCGTCGGGGAGATAATCGGAACCGAAGGCAGCTACGGGAATTCGGGCGACGACAAATACAAATTGTTCGACGGGGATCCGCTGACCTATTTCAATGCCCCGCAGGAATCCCGCTGCTGGGGCGGCATGGCTTTCGACCGGCCTCAGACCCTGGGTAGCGTGATGTTCCTGCCGCGCAATGACGATAATTTCATACAGGCGGACGAGCTTTACGAGTTGTTCTATTGCCGCGATGGCCGGTTCGTATCCCTCGGCAGGCGCATCGGGGATCGGACGCATGTTTTACACTACGACAATGTCCCTGGGAATGCCCTGCTGCTTTTGAGGAACCATACCAAGGGCAAGGAGGAACGTATTTTTACGTACGAGAACGACGAACAAGTATGGTGGTAGCCGTGCCGTGCCGGCAAACTGAGATTCAGGGAACGAAAAGGGCGGGGGCGCTGCCGAATCGTGCAAATTCATGCGCAGCGATCTCCGCCCCGGGCTCCCTTCAAAAAGAAAGGAGGTGCTGTTTATTTATGTAAGATAACGGATATAGACCGAAGACTATTGCCTTCCCACTGTTTAGTAGGCTGGCCCGGCCTGACGGGCGACAAACTGGATTCGGAAATAACGCCGACGGAGCGTTGCCGGATCGCAGGTATCAATCGAGAATTTAAAAAACAAAAACATGAAAAAATTTATTTTTATACTCTGTGCTGCATTTCTGACATTTGCCTTGGTGCTGGGTTTTATCACTTACAATAAAACTACCCAGGCACTGTTGTCTGTCAATATCGAAGCTTTGACGAATAATGAAAATGAAGAGACAAGTAACAATGAAGGAAGTAATAACAAAGGTGATGGCTCAAAATTCTATTATGAACATTTACAGGGAAAACCTAAGACCTGTATTTTGTTTCGCAATGTGAGCTTAAATGGAGAGATATCTTTTTCAAGCGAAAAGCAGACCGGAACGTTGGGGTATACGTCTGTTAAAGTGGAAGGAATTATGGAAATATGCGACAAAGGCGGTTCCGGGTGTACTGCGTATTCATGCCAGACTACAAATTAAAAAATAAAATCTTTGCACACTCTGATGAGTGTGCAAAGAAAAAAACGATAATAATTAAAATTATGAAAAAAATCACGTTACATATTATTTGTATAATCAGTTTCTTCGCAACAGCTTGTTCCTCGAATAATGCGGAAGTGGCAGGCAATGTGAAAAGTATTGTTTTCAATTCGGAGGAAAGTGTGACGAACTCCGATTTCAACAAAATACTCGATACCACCTTCCGGGTCATTCCCCTTGCGACGAATGACGAGTGCTTAATATCCAATATCGATAGATTGGAAATCGTGGACGGAAAGTTTTATATCATGGATCATATGTCGCAGTCGGTCTATGTTTTCAATCCGGACGGGAGTTGTGCCGGAAAAATCCATAAGCACGGGCGCGGCCCGGGTGAGTATACCAATCTTTCCTATATGACGGTTACAGATCGTAATATTATTGTAATAGACCATTTTGCAGGAAAACAGGTGTTCTATGATCGTCTGACCTTACAACCAGTTTCGGATGATTATGATTTATTTAAACAAATCTGGTGTACAGAATTATTTGCCATTGGGGATATTATTTATTATATGAACGATTGGAGTAATTCTGCGGTTGGTAAATACCGGCTTTTTTCGAAAACTCGGGATGGGGATGGGTATTCCAAATATCTGCCTTTTAAAAAAGATCCCGATGTTCTGGGAATAAACGGCCCCCAATACGGAATAGCAGGAAACGAAGCCCTGGTGATTTATTCGGGAGACGATCATATCTATAAGGTTTCCAAAGACAGTGTCTGTGTGCAATACCGTATGGAGTTCAAAGACCCCAAAGCCAAATACACTTCGGGACGTCCGGAAAAAGTTTTCGAGGATAACCGGGGGCGGAATGCCGTATTGGGGATAAACCGGATTCAGCAATCGGAACGGTATATTTTCGCGGAAGTGACTTTTACGGGTGAAAAGGATTATTATTTCTTATATGACAAGGAGTACGATAAAATGTCGATCTATGAATTTGCTATCGATAGTAATTTTTCGGATAAATTTTTTTTCAACGTAAAACGTGTGGTCGGCAACGAGGTAATATATTGGATTAACGCAAATACACTTGGGCTCAGTTATAAATACGTAACGGATAGGACGCCCAAAACCGGATTTGAAAAAGAGTTGTACGGATTGCTGGATAAACTGTCCGAGAACGATAACCCGGTATTGTTCGTATTCGACATAAAACAGGAGGAATAGCCATGCCCAACCAGAAGCCGCATGTCCTCCTGCTTTCAGTGGGTTTGGTGCTCCTTTTCGGGTTCACGGCCTGTGTCATGGCAAAAACATATATCGCCTATTCGAAGCAGTTGAACAGAATGGCGGTAATTCAGACCGCATTCGAGAATATGGCTTTTTGCAGGCCCTATGAGCTCTCCTCGAAAGGGTTTTGCCTTTCCCCCACGACGGTGCTGACTGACGCGGAGGGCAATAAGTCACCTTTGTCGGAGGTCGTGTCCGCGCATGGCAGAACGCTGGTCTATCGTTTCAGCAGAATGAATTGCCTGCCCTGTATTGCGATGCACTTCAAGCTGTTGAAATCGATCCTCGATGACCGTGCCCAAATGGGGCTGATCATACTGTGCGATTATCACAATGCAAGGGACTTGAGGATACTCAGGAACACGTATGAAGTCTCCTGCGGGCTGTATAGCGTTGACCGACTCGGAATTCCGATAGAAGATGTCAACAATCCCTATTTCTTTATCCTTACTCAAGATATGAGATGCGAGGGTTTCTTTACCGCATTTAAAGAAACATCGCAGCAGACGGAAAACTTCCTTCGGGCGCTGCTGGAAAAATTGTAGCTTCTCTATGACCCGATATTGAAGCTGTCCTGTGGTTTCGTTCATCAATAAAATGGGGCTCTGTCGAAGATGGATAAAAAAAATAGCCAGGTATTCAGTGCGGTCGCGGTGCCGATGTCCGTAGCCGTGGTCGTGGTTGTGGTTATGGTCGTGGCCGCGGAAATCATGTGCTTCGTGGCAAATGGCGGAGAGGGGGCGGCCGACGGGCTGCTACCCACTCCGGCACTGACCGGTACGGATCGGGAACACGCCGGCCTTGCCGGCAGCGATACGCTTTTCCGGTTCGAATCCCGGGTTGCAGACCTGGGGCGGATAAGGGTGGGGCATAAGAAAAAAATCGTATTCCACTTCACCAACGTCAGTTCGTGCCCTGTCGTAATCACCAGGGTTATGACCAGCTGCGAATGCACTTCGGCTGTCTGGGACAAGGCGCCCCTGCTGCCCGGCCGGCGGTCGCGGATCGAAGTGACCTATGAAGCCGAACGGGATGGAGTGTTCTTCCGGAAGTTGTTTATCTACCATGCGGGCGCCGCTTCGCCTTTCGAGATCGCGATTGAGGGGGTGGGCGAGGAATAGCTTCGACCGGTCGGGCATGCATTGCGGGGTGCGGGAGCGTTCGGTGCGGAATCGCTGTTTTGTCCCGTGTCCGATCCCGGGCAGTGCTTTTGCATGGGTGTGGAGGACGGTTATACTGAAAACTAAAAAAGCCCCGTAATCAAAGATTACGAGGCTTAACCAAGTGCCCAGGACAGGAATCGAACCTGCACGCCTTGCGGCACACGCACCTGAAACGTGCGCGTCTACCTATTCCGCCACCTGGGCTTTTGGAAATTGTGGTGTGCAAAAGTAATACTTTTTTCTCATTCACCAACTATTTTTACGAAAAAAATCTACTTGCTCAGGAATTTGTACTGAAACAGAAGCAGATAGATGACGGCGACGGAGATATAGGCATCGGCCAGGTTGAAGATGGCCCCGAAAAAGTAGTTGTTGCTGTCCACCAGGAAGTTCAGGAACCGCGGTACACCGTTCCACTGGAAGAGCGGGAAATAGAACATGTCGACGACCTTGCCCATCATGAACCCGGCGTAGTGCCCGCCGAAATGTGCGACCGTATAGGGCGTCGACTCCGAGAAGAGCAGCCCGTAGAACGCGCTGTCGATGATGTTGCCGAGCGCTCCCGCCATGACCAGCGCCAGGCCGACGATGACCCCCTTGGGGGTGTCTTTGCGTTTGTTGAGGAGGTGGTGCATCAGCCAGCCGATGACCCCGACCATCACGATCCGGAAAATCCCGAGCAGGAGTTTCCCCCAGTCGAACCCGCCTTTGGTGGCGATGTGCATCCCGAAGGCCGCGCCGTTATTCTCGATGAAGCGCAATTGGAACCAGTCCGGGAAGACGACGATCGATTCGTCGAGGTGCATGTGGGTCTTGACCCAGATCTTGAGTGCCTGATCCGCGATGAGCAGGATCAGCACGAGCAGTGATATTTTTCTGAAATTCATATCGGTCGGATAATCTGACGCAAAAATAGTAAAAAATCTCAGTTTTGCAGGACTCGACCCGAATTTACTCGCTGCGGTCTTTTCCGTGGAAGCCCTCGGCCCCGCAGGTCGGCTTCCCGGTTGCGGCGATGTGCGGCCCGGGCTTCATAAGGGCTGACCGACTAATTCTTCTTTAATAAAACATAGGTGTATACCTCAGATTTGAAGAATTTTTAACTTTTATGCAAAAAATATGCGAAAATATTTGCAGGTTCGAAAAAAGTCGCTACCTTTGCATCCGCGTTTGAGAAAAACGGTTGTTCTTACGAAGGCTGAAAGTTTACAATAAAGGAGCTCAAAGTTCTGTGTAAGCCCGATTTCCCGAGACGCGAAGTTCTTAAAAAGTTTTTTGAAAAAAGATTTGCAGGATTCAAAAAGTTACTCTATCTTTGCAGTCCTTTCGCATCGTAAATGCGATTTTTCAAACTGGTTCTTTGAATTACTGGTTATATTTTGAGAGAAAAGAAATGTAGTATTTATCTGTCAATTTCCTTTTATAAAGGATAAACGAATAGTCAGGACTCTAACAAAACATTTATAATTTTATACAATGGAGAGTTTGATCCTGGCTCAGGATGAACGCTAGCGGCAGGCCTAACACATGCAAGTCGAGGGGCATCACGAGGTAGCAATACTTTGGTGGCGACCGGCGCACGGGTGCGTAACGCGTATGTAACCTACCTATAACAGGGGCATAACACTGAGAAATTGGTACTAATTCCCCATAATATTCGGAGAGGCATCTCTCCGGGTTGAAAACTCCGGTGGTTATAGATGGACATGCGTTGTATTAGCTAGTTGGTGAGGTAACGGCTCACCAAGGCAACGATACATAGGGGGACTGAGAGGTTAACCCCCCACACTGGTACTGAGACACGGACCAGACTCCTACGGGAGGCAGCAGTGAGGAATATTGGTCAATGGACGCAAGTCTGAACCAGCCATGCCGCGTGCAGGAAGACGGCTCTATGAGTTGTAAACTGCTTTTGTACGAGGGTAAACTCACCTACGTGTAGGTGACTGAAAGTATCGTACGAATAAGGATCGGCTAACTCCGTGCCAGCAGCCGCGGTAATACGGAGGATTCAAGCGTTATCCGGATTTATTGGGTTTAAAGGGTGCGTAGGCGGTTTGATAAGTTAGAGGTGAAATCCCGGGGCTTAACTCCGGAACTGCCTCTAATACTGTTAGACTAGAGAGTAGTTGCGGTAGGCGGAATGTATGGTGTAGCGGTGAAATGCTTAGAGATCATACAGAACACCGATTGCGAAGGCAGCTTACCAAACTATATCTGACGTTGAGGCACGAAAGCGTGGGGAGCAAACAGGATTAGATACCCTGGTAGTCCACGCAGTAAACGATGATAACTCGTTGTCGGCGATACACAGTCGGTGACTAAGCGAAAGCGATAAGTTATCCACCTGGGGAGTACGTTCGCAAGAATGAAACTCAAAGGAATTGACGGGGGCCCGCACAAGCGGAGGAACATGTGGTTTAA